>Ga0183098_10026_pt1 | contig 697698 bp, 559 predicted proteins | sample BioMet9_FD_128884 | JGI IMG/M metagenome (GOLD analysis project Ga0183098, IMG submission 128884) | Microbial communities from bioreactor (seeded with sewage sludge) at Lawrence Berkeley National Lab, California, USA - Biofuel... | ecosystem: Engineered > Bioreactor > Anaerobic > Unclassified ...
CGCGCGGGAGCGGGTGAATATTTCTTTAGCCTCGTAGAGGCGGTATATGGGTAGAAAAGCATTGGGGAACAAACAACCCAAGTCCCGTAGAGACGTAACCTATGATGCCCTTCCGGATTCACCCACCAATGCTGCCGCACGAATCCTTCCGTGTGGCAAACTAATCTATCCTACCATTAATTTTTCCCCCTTTTTCTGCTTCCCACGCGATGAAAAATAGCGTGGTAGCGGTGAACGAACGGGTATAAAAAAGAGAAAACCGATCGTTATCGGTTTTCCTTTTCTAGATAAATTCTAAATGTTTAAGATATTATGGATCCGGATTTGATGTGAAAAATTAAAGGCAACTAATGCAACCATAACAGATAATATGTACTTTGTTGAATAACACAAACAGTGTTGACGTCCATTTTTAATTCCAGTTCATGGAATTATAGTGCACATCTTTTGGGTGATTAAAATGATTCATGAATTTCAGCTTAAGATAATATAGTATATGATTTTCGGTTTTATGATTTAAATATTGTTTTATATCAAAACTGTCGTTAATATATGGCTTACGATAGAAAAACACGCTTTTTTCTTTCAGGTAAACCAATTTTAAAGTATAAAATACGAACAGGATGTTTATAGCGGCAAAATAAGTTAACAAAAGCCTGTCGGCAGCGAAAGCGAACCAAAGGATGCTTGTGCTGCTTTCAACAATATTGTTGCGGAACAAGTATCCGGCCAACCCTTGAAAAGTAAACTGGCTTCCGCTTGATTTAAACAATACCATCAATAATTCGAACGCGAAAAACAAAAAACAAATTTTATAAATCAACGATGGCCTTTTGATATATATCCATAATGTTTCAAGCGTATCATTCCTCCTTTTTTTGTTGAATACTGCCAAAGGAAGCGTGAGAAGTTTCAGGGCATCTAACGTTCTGCTTAGCCCCAACCGATGGTCTCTGATTTGTTTTTCAATGGAATATACGCTATACTCCTCCTTGCGCCATTTAAAAAGCAGGTCAGGATAGATATAAGAAGCGTATTTTTTATTAAAATAAAGCGAAAACTGTATCAAGTTCTCGTCTTTCGTTTCAGTGTCATGTGTGAATGTCGCCGATTCGAGAATGTGTCGTTTTTCCGAAGTGGAAAAAATAAATGAAACATATTGGTTCAGCAAGAGCCTGAATTCCGGCATGCTGTTGTTGTCGATGTAGCAATCAGGGCGCTCGTTGATTAACGATATGTTTTGAGCCATGAATTTGTTGAACAAAATGAACTCGGATAAAGTCCTTTTTGCGGTTTTATCTATGTAGTCCACCAATCCGGCTTTGTTGTTTCCTTTTTGAAATTTATAAATTAAGAACAGGTTTTTATCAATACCATAAAGGAACGCCTGCAGCATTTCCTTTTTTACCAAAATATCAGCGAATATAACTGATGGGTTATTGTAAAAGTGTTGTTGTCCGGAAGGGTTTGCGGGTGTAACGTTAATCATCCCGATTATTTTTTTTGAAGCGAACAGTTGTTTGAATTTCTCAAAATTTTTGACTCTCAATAATTTTTGATTTTTCGATAAAGAAACTACTTCAGGATGTTCACGACGAATCTTCGCATCGTCGATAGCTGTGGAATATAGCTGGAAATCTTCAAATTTTTTCTGTAAAACTTCCGGAGAAGCGTTGTACAATTCGGTAATGGTTTCCGGTTGGCACATCACAACGTCTGCTATATTGAAGAGCAGAGAAAAAGCGGCAAAATTTTCGTCTGCCTGATTTATTCTTGTCGATACGGAAACAGCCCCGAACGGAGTATTGGCAAAGTCGTCATTTAATAACGCCATCCAGTAAGGGAAGCTTTGTATGTTGTAATGAGGAACGATTGTTTTTATTGCCTCGGAGGTCATGTTTCTTTTCATTTTCAGTGTTTTTTCAAATAAGGTTACTCCTTGAAAAGGAGTAACCTTATGAACCAAATTGAATTATAATATATTAATTTTAAAAAATTACTATATTATATTTGAGGAGAAAAAATAGCAATAAATATACGTCATGAGTGAGTTGGCATATATTTATTACTTTTGTCTTTATATATCAAAAAGGCCATTAAATGTCGAACTGCCATATGATATATATATCGTGTAAGTCCCGCTTTCCAATGCATCTAAAGGGATAACAGCTTCAAGGCTCGAATCCGTGTCGTAAAGATTGCTGAAGACCACATTGCCATCACTGTCGCAAATAGAAATAGTAGCGACACCAACTGAATATTGAAAATCAACTGTAACCACCGAATTTTCAATTGAAGCCGTCATAGGTACGTAAGCGCGAACCTTGGGGCGAGACATTCCTGAGTTTTGAATTTTCGAAATATCTATTTGTTCAGCAGTAGCGGTACCTGATACAAGTGCCAGCAGAAAGACGATAGAATAAAATATTTTTTTCATGACTTAATACTTTGAAACGTTTATAGAATTAATTGCTATTTTTGCAATCAAAAGTAATTCAGTTTGTGTTTTTTTCCAAATAATAGTGTTGTACGTTAACAGTTATATGAGTTTATAAATGCGTTGACTTTCAATCAATTATTTTTCAAAATTTAAAAAAAGTCTGTATGGCTTGTTTTATTAACATTAATTGCTATTGTTTTAACACATGTCTTTAAGAAAAAAAGAAAAAAAATAGAACCGAACATAACCATTTCCGATAAAATACGTTTATTAAATTAGATCTCCATGGATATATTGAGCTAAATGAAAAAAGAAAATCTTATAATACTCCTTTTATTGCTGTTTTCGGTGGTTTCTTGCCATCGTTATTACACTCAAAACGAGTTGATCTTGCGAGCTGAAAGGTATATGGATACCAGACCCGACAGCTCTTTCCTGATATTAAACGCCATAAAGCAACCCGAAAAATTGTCGAACGCCGATTACGCGGCCTGGTGTTTGCAAATGTCTCGCGCGAAATACAAACTTGATATTCCGGTAACATCTGATTCTTTGCTGAAAGTCGCGCTCAATTATTATGATAACAGCAATCTTTATAAGTATAGTGGGTTGACCTACTACTTACTTGGCTATATTTCCGAAAATAACAATAAGGATTTGTCTATACAGTATTATAAGTCGGCCATAGATAAATTGCAGAATACGACAGAATATAATCAGATTGGCTTAACATATTTTAATTTAGCTTTCTTGTTTTATTTCAATGAAATGCATAATCAGTCTCTTGAATATCTCAAAAAATCATTGAGGTTTTTCGAGAAAACCAATAATCAGTATTATTTGGCTTACGCATATAGTTTATTATATGAGAATTATGCTCAATTACAATACCCAACAGATACTGTATTGTATTACAACGAGAAATCTACTATTTGTGCGAAAGCAGCCAAAGATACTGTCAGGTATTATCAGAACATATGCAGACGTGGAGAGCTTATATATGAAAAGGACTATAAGGGAGCAAAATATTATCTTTTACAGAGCTTTAAATATGATGGCAGTGAGAAAGGGAGAATTGCTGCATTTTTATCCTCAATTTACTTAAGTTTAAATAATGTGGATTCTGCTAATTATTATATTCAAATAGCTGAAAAAGATACAGCGCGCAACGAACAATATTTGTTGAAAAATATTACAAGGGCTTATATCAGCGAAAAGGCAGGAAATTATAAAGAGGCTTTCAGAGAGTTGGAAACATCTTATAATTTCAGGGACAAAATGTATAAGGAGGCAACTAAAAATCAACTATATAAGATTGACAAACAATATGATTTAAGCCATAAGGAAAAAGAGAATGACGAACTGAAAATTTCGAACCGTAACAAAATGATCCTCATTGCCATTCTTGTTATCGTTGTGCTGTTTGCTGTTGTTATTATTTTGCTGATTATTTCGTGGAACAAAAAGCGACGGGCTGCTTTCGAGCTTGAAAAACAACGCCTCGAATACGAAATTAACCTGAAGCGCCTCGAAAACGATCAAAAACGAAATATTCTGATAACGAAACTACATAGCCGGATTGAGAATACGCTTAAATTTAACGATCTTAAAAACAAGCTATCGCAAAAGAAAGATAATTTCTTGGTGGAGATTTCAAAACAATCGATGGTGGCTGAAGACGAATGGCAATTTTATATGGATGAAATCAATCAGATTTTTGAAAACAAAATAGGAAGTTTACCGGATATTTATCCCAAACTTACTAAGCCTGATATAATTATCATATCCTTGGTTTGTCTCGGGCTTGATATTGTGGATTGTTGCAATTTGTTGAACATGTCGAAAAATACCATTTACCACCGGCGAAAAATTATAAAAGACAGGTTACAGGTTAATGATCAGCTTGATTTGGATGAGTGGATAAAGATAAATATTGTAGATAAAGTGGATGCCTGATAAGAGATTCGTTACTTTAGATTTTACGAATGCAACATTTTTCGCTCATTTTGTTGTCGGCCAAATAGTTGTTCTCCCAAAGAATCAAATCAGAGCATCCTGAAAATATCCCGTCGTGTAACGCGCCGAGAAAACCACGAGGATTATAAACGCATCCTTCCACAATGCGAGATAGGGTTAGTATCCCGGAGAACCTGAATAATTCAGGCATCATTTTGTTGATTTCATCGGGGTTTTCTGTTCCGAAATCAAAAATAAAGGGGAGATCTGGATTTAGCCTTTCAGGAGATAATTCGTGGTTATACTTCAGGTCAATGTAGTTGAACTGTTCAGTAGAAATGAACTTCTTTTTTATTTGTTGGGAAACAGATAGGATGGATGCGGAAATAATCCCGTTGTAAAATAAGGTACGGCAAGGTTCGGCAATTTCTTGAGTAAGGTCTATTACCCGAATCAGTTTATTGTCAACACTGATTTCCACAGCCGAATTCCTGTAATTGACCCCAGGTGCCGAATAAACCCAATGACTACCAATTCTTTTCATGCGGTAATAAGATTTATAAAAGGTGGAATCGAACCCTCACATTTCATACGAGTGTTTTTCAGTAATTCCTCTATTTATCAACGGTTTTTTATTTAAAACTTTGCATAGGTGCAAATCCGTTATTAATATTTGCCTTCGTTTTTTTTCTTTCCATCAGCATTTGTCTCAGATTTTTGAGATCTTTACCGTTGCCGGGCATGAATAAAGCCGGGGCATTGTCGTATTGTTTGGAGAGCATTTTCCGGATGCTATCCTGCATCTCAGGATTGAATTTACGGGTAAGTGTAATGCTGTCGGTAAATGAATGTTGTTTTCCTTTGGCTTTGTCGTAGGCCAATAACTCCCCGGAAAGCGATGTGATTTTCTTCAATCGTATGGCTTTTAACCTTATAGTGTACCTTCGGGTAATGTTATCGGCGTATGATTTGGCTTTTACGCTGTCGGTCGAATTGTCATCATATTTGATACGGAGTACAATGTGCCGGTTGCTTGCCGAGTCTTCCTTATCAATTCGTTGAATGAACTTGAGTATGTAATTGTCGCTGTAAAGAAACATCCCGTTGTTGATCTGGAAATCAATCTTTGAGCGCGCTGAATCCTTCGTCAATTTAAATTTAGGCGGTTTGTTCCAAACGTTATATGTGGCGGTAGGAATATCGGTGAGTGAATCCTGCGGGTTGTATTTCCATTTTTTAACATCGGTTTTTAACGCACTCATTCTGTCGATAATATTGTCGTACATCCGTTCAAATTGTTTTGGATGCTTGGTGTACCAAACCACCGAAGAGTCGAAATCAGCCTGCGTTATGTGATGTTTTTTTAAAATCGAGCTGTAGTATAAGTTGTCCTTTTTATCAAAAATATAGTTTCCATCTTTTACTGAAAGAGTTCCTTCGAGTTTATGCAAGTCGAATAAAACATCTTCCATTTCCCGTTGGTTCAGCACGCTTTTTGGTCGGTCGCAGCCTGCAAAGAGGAATATAAGGAAAAAGCTGAAAAGAAGGATTTTACTCCTTGATGTGATCGTCATTAGCGGGTTTCTTTTCTAAACTTGAGTTCAGCTCTTTACGAAAGAACAATAAAATAATAGCTACAGAAACGGTAATGGCCGAATCGGCAACGTTAAAAATCCAGGGGAAAAAGTATGCTTTATCGGGTTCAGCCGGATTTTTTATGATCGGGAAATAGAACATATCCACCACTTTACCATAAAGGAAAGGTGCGTAGCCACCGCCGTTGGGCATGAAAGAGGCCAAATGCCCGTAACTGTCGCTGAAAAGCATGCCGTAGAATAACGAATCGAAAATATTACCAGCGGCTCCCGCTGTCAGCAAGGAAATTGTAACGATATATCCTGTCCGGTACTCATTTTTAATAAGTTTGCGGATGTAAAAAATCAGAATGCCAACGGCAAAAATCCTGAACAAAGTCAGGAACAGTTTCCCGATAAATTCAATGCCGAAAGCCATCCCGTTATTTTCGATAAAATATATTTTAAACCAATTGAAAACTTCTACTTGTTCGCCCAGCTGAAAATGGAGTTTGATGTAGATTTTAACAAACTGATCGACAAATAATACGGTAAAAATAACCAATATGGCTTTTATTGAATTTGATTTCTGAGACAGCATTCTTTTATTTTTTATCGGATTTAGCTTCGATGCTCAGGGTAGCGTGGGGTACGGCGCGAAGACGTTCTTTGGGAATCAGCTTGCCGGTTTCGCGGCAGATACCGTAAGTTTTGTTTTCGATACGAACCAATGCGGCCTGAAGGTGTTGGATGAACTTCATCTGACGCTGAGCCAGACGTCCCGATTCTTCTTTGGAAAGGGTGGCTGCTCCCTCTTCCAATACCTTGAAAGTGGGCGAAGTGTCCATTACATCGTTGCCGTCGAGGTTAGTAATACCATTACGCAACAATTCATAATCTTTCTGTGCTTTTTCGAGTTTTTCGAGGATAATCTGTTTGAATTCCTCCAGCTCGGCATCCGAATATCTTGTTTTTTCCGACATGGTTTAAATTGTTTTTAATTTGATTGATAAAATAGCGTTTTATAAATGGTATTATCCACTTTTTTTAATAGACTGCGAAAATAAGAAATAAGTTTCAGTTTGCCAATTATTTTCTGTATTAAATGCAGTGTAGTCAATTATGCTTTGGTTACTGAGATTTTTACTAAATATTCATCGAAATCAAGTTCAACGGCATCGGCAAGGGCAGGTTTTAGTTCTACCGAGTTGGCTAATGTTTGCGCTGCAATATAGCTTCCGTATTCCTGAACGGCTTCTTTAATTTCGGGACGATTTTCAATTTCCACCACAATTTTGTCGGTGATTTCGTAACCATTCGACTTGCGGATGTTCTGAATACGGTTCACCAGCTCGCGTGCGATACCTTCGCGGAGCAATGCATCGGTTACGGTGATATCAAGTGCCACAGTCAGTTTACCTTCGTTGGCTACCATCCAGCCGGGCATATCTTCGGTAATAATTTCGGCATCTTCAGCTTCGATCAACACATCTCCCGAGTCAAGTTTCAAAATATATTGTCCGTTGCGTTCTATTTCGCTGATTTCGTGTTTGGTCAATGATCCGAATGCTGCCGCAATTTCTTTCATTTGTTTACCGTATTTCTTGCCCAGCGTTTTAAAATTGGGCTTGATTTTCTTCACCAGATTATCCACATCTTTATCAGCCGAAATAATTTCCAGTTCCTTGATGTTTACTTCGGTTTTCACCAAATCGGCCACGTAGCTCAATTGCTCGAAAGTTTTATCGTCCGGTGCGGGAACTACCGCTTTGCTGAGCGGTTGGCGTACTTTCTTTTCTGCTTTTTTGCGCAATGCCAAAATCATCGAAGTGGTTTGCTGAGCCAGTTGCATGCATTCCTCCAGATGAGTGTCAATCAGAGATTCATTATAAGACGGAAAATCGGCAAGATGGACAGAGAGCCCCTCTAAATCTCCCCGAAGGGGAGACTTTTGATTACCTTTGTCTGCATCAGATGTTGCCACATCCCCTCCTTTGGAGGGACTTGGGGAGGCTGTTAGGGGGGCATGTAAGTCCAGATACAATTGATCGGCAAAGAACGGTGCGATAGGTGCCATTAGGCGGGCGACTGTTTCCAAGCAGGTGTAAAGCGTTTGGTAAGCAGCTATTTTATCGTCATCGTACTCGCCACCCCAGTAACGTTTGCGATTCAAACGAACGTACCAGTTACTCAGGTTTTCGCCCACAAAATCGGAAATGGCACGTCCGGCACGTGTTGGTTCGTAATTTTCGTAATGTTCCTGAACTTCTTTTACCAGAGTATTCAACAGCGATAAAATCCAGCGGTCGATTTCCGAGCGTTTTTCCATCGGGATTTCGGCTTCAGCATAAGTGAATTTATCCACATTGGCATACAATGCAAAGAAGGAATAAGTATTGTAAAGCGTGCCGAAGAATTTGCGACGCACTTCCTCAATACCTTCAATGTCAAATTTCAAATTGTCCCATGGCGAAGCGTTGGTCATCATGTACCAGCGCAACGGATCGGAACCATATTTTTCGATGGTAGAGAACGGATCCACTGCATTGCCCAGACGTTTCGACATTTTGTTGCCGTTTTTGTCGAGCACCAAGCCGTTGGAAATAACGCTTTTGAAAGCCACCGAACCACGAACCATGGTGCTGATAGCGTGAAGCGTAAAGAACCAACCGCGGGTTTGATCCACACCTTCCGAAATAAAATCGGCAGGGAAGCCCCCTAAATCCCCCGTTAGGGGACTTAAGAGCGCGTGCTTGATAAGTCTGAGCACTCTGTCAATATTGCCCAGTACTTCTTCGTTGGTAAATCGGATTACCTGAAAACCATGACTATTTAGGATGTCTTTTTTCAGTTTATCAAGTTCTTTTATTTTTGGATCATTGTGGTAACCTCCATCTACTTCAATTACTAATTTTTGAGATAGACAGACAAAATCACAAATAATATCATCAATAATATGCTCGCGTCTGAACTTAAATTCCTCCAGTTTTTTACCACGAAGGTTTTCCCACAAAACTTCTTCGGCAACCGTAGGATTTTGTCTGCGTTTCTTAGAATTTTCTTTTAGAATCTCATACAGTACAGGATTTGCTGTACGATAATAACTCTTTAAGTCCTCCCTATTGGGGAGGGTTTGGGAGGGGCTGAATGGATAATGAGCCTGAGCGTAAGGCATAGCTCCAGAATCAAACCAAACATCAATCAGGTCGAGTTCGCGCTTCATTGGTTTGCCCGAGGCTGAAACCAACACAATTCCATCCACGTACGGACGGTGCAAATCGATATTTTTTACAGCATAATTATCAGCCGTATATTCGCCTACTTTGAAATTTTTGTAAGGATTTTCGGTCATGAATCCGGCTACGATTGATTTCTCAATTTCGCCCATCAATTCTTCCACCGAACCGATACAAATTTCTTCGGATCCATCTTCGGTGCGCCAGATAGGAAGCGGAGTTCCCCAGTAGCGACTGCGGCTCAGGTTCCAGTCCTGAAGGTTTTCCAACCATTTACCGAAACGGCCTGTTCCGGTAGAAACCGGTTTCCAGTTGATGGTATTATTTAGTTCGATCATTTCCTCGCGACAGGCGGTAGTTTTGATAAACCAGCTATCTAATGGATAGTACAACACCGGTTTGTCGGTACGCCAGCAATGCGGATACGTATGCACGTGTTTTTCAATCTTGTAAGCCAGTCCCTGTTGTTTGAGCATCATGCAGATAGAAACATCCAGCGTTTCGTCCTGATCGGTCAATGTCGGGTCGTAAGCGTTTTTTACAAACCGACCAGCAAACTCGGCATATTTCTGCTGATCTACTTTTTCGGCTACAAAGTTGGCATCCAAATCTTCCAGTTTGAAAAATTTACCGGTTTTGTCCACCATGGGTTGGCGGTTGCCGTCTTTGTCAATCAGCAGCATGGGCGGAACGTTGTTTTGTTTAGCCACACGGTCGTCGTCCGCACCAAAAGTAGGCGCAATGTGTACGATACCGGTACCATCTTCGGTAGTTACAAAATCGCCGGTAATGACTTTGAACGCTCCTTCGCCCGGATTTACCCACGGGATAAGTTGTTCGTATTCAATTCCGGCCAGTTCTGAACCTTTGCATTTTCCTAATACTTCATATTCATTTTTCCCAACTACAGCACTTAATAATGATTCTGCCAAAATGAATAAACTTTCTTCCTTATTGTATGGATTTATTGATTTGATTAAAACGTAATCAATATTAGGCCCAACGCAAAGAGCTGTATTCGAGGGTAAAGTCCATGGCGTGGTGGTCCATGCCAGGAAAAAGGCCTCCCCTAACCCCTCCGAAGGAGGGGAACTGAGACCGAACTTGTTCATGAGCAGCTCGTTTACCGCAACACTTTCTTCCTCTCCTTTGGAGAGGGTTGGGGAGAGGCGAAACTGCGCTACACAGGTTGTGTCTTTCACATCACGATAACAACCCGGTTGATTGAGTTCGTGTGTGGAAAGTCCTGTTCCGGCAGCCGGAGAATAAGGCTGAATGGTGTAGCCTTTATAAAGCAGATTTTTATTGTAAAGTTGTTTGAGTAACCACCAGAGCGTTTCGATGTAACGATTGTCGTAAGTGATGTACGGATCGTTCATATCCACCCAATAACCCATTTTGGTGGTCAGGTCTTCCCATTCGCGGGTATATTTCATCACGTCGCGACGGCAGGCGGCGTTGTACTCATCAACACTGATTTTCTTACCAATGTCTTCTTTGGTAATTCCCAACGATTTTTCCACGCCCAACTCTACGGGGAGTCCGTGCGTATCCCAACCGGCTTTACGTTTTACCTGAAAGCCTTGCATGGTTTTGTACCGGCAGAAAATATCCTTGATGGTACGAGCCATTACGTGGTGAATACCCGGCATACCGTTAGCCGATGGCGGACCTTCGTAAAATACGAATGAAGGTTTGCCCTCGCGGGTTTCGATACTCTTGTGAAAAACATCGAGTTCCTGCCAACGTTTAAGCTGTTCTTTGTTTACGTCGGAGAGATTTAAGCCGGAATATTCTTTAAATTTTGTCATTTTAAAAATTACACGAATTGAAACGAATTACAAGAATTCATGATGCTGTTGTTTTTTTGTGTCCGATACCGACAGGTTATAACAACAGGGGTGCAAAATTACTAAAAATTTTGCAAGCTTCCAAGAAAGATGACATTATTCGAATGGAGGGTTTCCGCTTTGAATATGAAATCAATAAACGAACGGTATGGAATATTTCAGTGGAGGTAAAAGAACTCAGGGTTACTCTGTTTTATCGCTGGTAGGTACGAAGGACGAAAGGTGGTTTAAAAAGTTATTTGAAGATGTTTTTATTTAAAACACCTGATTTGTTGAACGAAAAATTCACTGTAAGCAAAATGCTCAGGGCAATACTTATCATGGTGGATGCAAGAATGGCTATCATAATAGCTATCTGATATTTAATGGCAACCAGCGGAACTGATCCGCCAAGTATCTGGCCAGTCATCATTCCAGGTAGCGAAACAATTCCCATGGTGGCCATCGAAGCAAGCGTGGGCTGAAGTGCGGAAGTAAAACTTTTTTTGACGAAAGGTAATAAGGCCTCGAAACGATTGGCGCCCAACGAAAGTTTATAGTGATAAAGCTGCTCATCGCGGTTTAATGCTTTGTAGAAATCGCCCAACCCGACGATGTTGGCGCGGAGTGAATTCCCGAGTACCATGCCCCCAATGGCGATCATATACCGGGCATCAAAAATAAAATCGAGGCGGGCTATAAAATAGTTGAAATACAATACGGTAAAAAGATTGGCCAAAAGTAACGAAGAGAATACCGGAAATACAAAAAGTTTGATTTTCAGTCCTGAATTTCCGATGACCGAGAACATGGCGGCGCTCAACATCACCAAAAACCAGGCAATATTAACGAAAGCGTTGTTCAGCTTAAATAAAAATTCGAGAAAAAAACCGATCAGGATGAGTTGTATTACCATCCGAAACGTAGAAATAAGCAACTGGCGGGTAATTCCGAGTTTGAGATAGGAAGAGATGGCGAGTGGAACGAGCAGCAGCATGCCGCACATAACCATCGAAAATGCGGTAAGGTCAATTGCTTCGCTCATCTGTTAGCTTGTGTAAAGTTGATGGATTTTCGGGATGGTTCAGCCGGACGGTTTTTACATTGCTGTCGGATGGAATGTAATTGTCGTGCGAAATGTAGAGTACTGTAAAATCATTTTTTCCAAGGAAATAGTCAAGAACGATTTCCTTGAGAGCCGGATCGAGCGAGGAACTCACTTCGTCCAGGAGAAATATCTTTCGCTTCAGCAACAAGGCGTTAATGATAGCAACCCGTTGCCTTTCGCCTCCCGAAAGTTCTTCGATTTTTTTATCAAGAATGCTTTTTGTCAAACTAAAACGTTCTAAAAGGCGGGTTTGATCATCAGCCGCCAAAGGCAATAAATGCTGATTGGCTTTATAATGCAGTGTTTCGGCAAACAGACTTTTTACGGTTCCACGGCCTATGCTCAGGTCCTGACTGACGTAAGATACCTGCTTGCGGACTTCCCAAACGGTATCATCGGTCAGTAATTTGCCATTAAAAAACAGGAAACCTTCATCCGGTTTCTCAAAGCCGAGCAATAACCTGAAAAACGTTGTTTTGCCGATACCCGAACGTCCGGCAATATTTATTTTGTCGCCGGGAAAAACATCTAACGAAAAATCCCGTAATACGAATTTATCAGAAAATTGTTTTGTAATGGACTGTATTTTAAAAACTTCCAACATGATTTCCATTAAGATATTTCGGAATTGATTTTTTCAAAATCATCCCAGAATCGGGGATACGATTTGGTAACGACCCCAGGATCTTCAATGGTAAGCGGAATTTTGATGGCTGCAGGCGCAAAAGCCATGGCCATACGGTGGTCATCGTATGTTTTTATGCTGATATCCTGAGCCGGTTCACATTTTTCTCCATTCCACGCCAACTCGCCCTCTTTTGGCTCAACGAGCAGGAAGCCTGTTTTCTTTAGTTCGTTGATCAAAGCGGCAACGCGGTCGGTTTCTTTGATTTTCAGACTTTGTATCCCTCTGAAATGGAACGGTATTTCTCTCAAACAGCAGGTTACGGCAAAGGTTTGCGCCAAGTCGGGCTGGCCGGTAAAATCGTAGCTGAATTCACCAGTATAATTTTCTGATGAAGTAAGCATCACTCCTTCGGATGTATATTCGGTATTTACGCCCAATTGTGTAAATAGTTCCGCAACGCGGCTGTCGCCCTGAGTGCTCCGTTGACGAAGCCCGTTAAGAAAAATGCGTCCTTTACCTACAATGGACAACGCCTCGTACCAGTATGATGCCGCCGACCAGTCCGACTCGATTTTATACGGAATGGGTTGGTACGATTGCGGCCTAATGTCTATTTCGTTCTTCTCAAAATTGACATCAACACCGAAATCCTTCATGATTTGTTGTGTCATTTTGATGTATGGAACGGAGATGATCTTTCCTGTTAGCATTATTTTCAGCCCATTGACCATATAAGGGGCAATCATCATCAAGGCCGAGATATATTGGCTACTTACCCCTCCGTCCAGCGAAACTTCACCGCCCATTAGCGCGCTTCCGTAAATTTTTAAAGGTGGATAACCTTCTTTTTCAACGTATTCGATTTTAGCGCCCAAGCTATTGAGGGCATCCACCAATAGTTTTATCGGGCGATTTTTCATCCTTTCGCTGCCTGTGATGACCCATTCGCCAACCGTTTTCGAGAGGAAGGCCGTAAGGAAGCGCATGGCAGTACCCGCCGCTCCTATATCGAAAGTAGTGTCGTTGGAATTGAGTGCTTTTACCGTAACTTCCGTGTCATCGCAGTCGGAAAGGTTCTGGATATCATAATGGCCGTATGCCAGCGCGTTGATGATCAATGCACGGTTGCTGATGCTTTTTGAACTCGGAAGCTGTATATCAAGGTTAAGTTCCTGAACAGGAAAATAAAGTTGTTTGTTTGTCATTTATTTCTTAAAAAAATTCTTGTCCGGACGTTTTTTCCTAAAGTTTTTCGTCGCTAAAAAAACTGTTTAAAAATTGAAGTTTTAAACAGCCAATTCATATATTTTTTGAACATCTTCATTGGTCAGTTTTACAAACGAACCCAGCGTTTTTTCGCCCAATCCCAATGTTTTTACCAATAGAGGAATATCTTCGGCTTTAGCGCCGAGTTGACTGAAACGTACCGGCATGCCGATGGAAACCAGGAATTGCTCGTACCGTTCGATACCTTGCCGGGCTGTGATTTCGGGATGTCCAAAATCCATTTCGCAGCCCCAAACCCTGACGGCGAACTGAGCAAAACGGTTGATATCGTGTTGCATCACATATTTCATCCAAGCAGGGAACATGACTGCCAGTCCGGCTCCGTGAGCTACGTCGTAAAGTCCCGAAAGTTCATGTTCCATCTGATGGCTCGACCAGTCCTGTTCGCGCCCTACGCCGCAAATATCGTTGTGAGCGACCATTCCGGCCCACATTAGGTTGGCGCGGGCTTCGTAATTGCCGGGATCGGCTAACGCGAGCGGCGTTTCCCTGATAATTGCCAACATAATCCCTTCGCAAAGCCGGTCGGTAATTTCTACATCGCGGGTGTTGGTGAAATACCGTTCCATAACGTGCGCTAACATGTCGGTGGCTCCGCAGGCCGTTTGGTAAGCGGGTAAGGTGCAGGTAAGTTCCGGATTCAGGATGGAAAATACCGGACGCATGACGTCGCCGCCACACGAACGTTTCAGCATGCCGTTTTCGTGAGTGATGACAGATCCGTTCGAGCCTTCGCTCCCAGCAGCGGTTAGGGTGAGTATGGTTCCTATAGGCAGCGCTTTTTCGACACGTGCGATCCAGGTGTAAAAATCCCAGAAATCGCCGTTGTATAAGGCTCCAAGGGCAATCGCTTTCGCCGAATCGATCACACTGCCGCCACCTACGGCAAGTATAAAGTCGATATTTTCTTTTTTGCAGATGTCAATACCTTTGTAAACCAGTCCACTGCGAGGGTTTGGTATCACGCCCCCCAATTCGCAGAAAGCGATGTCGCTTTCGGATAACGATTTCTTTACGCGGTCGAGCAAGCCGCTTTTTACTACCGATCCGCTACCGTAGTGGATCAATACTTTAGTTCCGCCAAAACGCTTTACGTATTTTCCGGTTTCGTTTTCACGTTCTTTTCCGAATACAAAATAAGTTGGACTATAAAAACTGAAGTTATTCATTTTCCTGTTTTTTGTTGCTTTTTATATTGTTTATCAGTTGATAAGCTTTTTTCTTTCCACCACAAACGGATGGTCGTCGAAAGTGCCACGGGTAGCTTCGAAATCGGCATCGCGCACGGCATCATCTCCATCAATCCCGAATCCGGTTTTAGAGGTGGAACTAAATTCTTTTCGCGCATCTCTCAATATCAGGTCGTTGAATGCTGTTTCGGCTGCCTTCCCTTTTTTCAAGATGTCGTTTTTGTCCTTCTCCGTAAGTTTATCAAACGATTTTTTATACCTGCTCTCCACCAATGATTTTACAAAATTGAACGAAAAAGCCCTGTAATTTTTAAATAATTGCAACAACTCCTGTTGAATGGTTTCTACAGGTATTTCTCCCCCCGCAATGCGTTCGCACAGGGCGTCGGTCTCGTTCTTGGGAGCCATAAGCCCGGCCAGATCGACCCATTCTCCTGCACCCGAGGTTACGTTGCTATTCTGCGTTTCGGCTGTATTCACTACTGTTTGGGCAATAAAACTGTCGATTGCCATTTCGTAAAGCTCAATTCCTTTCCTTACCGACGAACGTTTAATTTTACAATTCTGGTACCACACAAAATTAGCTTCCGGATCCATGTTCACTAATAAATCTTTTAAAATTTCAATCCCTTTCATCGCCTTTGAAATGGAGTAAGGCGAAAGAAAATCAAAACATACAGGATCGATTTTTTCCCCTTTGCGAAGGTCGCGTTTGGGCCATTTTTGCACGTCGCGAATGGTTCCGGCGCTGTGCAAATTGATTCCGGGAAGCAGGTTGCTTTCGCCATTATTTTCCATCAGGTACGAGAAGGGCAGATGCTGTATGTCGGGATTTCCCTTGTGCCGCCCTAAAACAGCCGAAAAGGCGCCGATACGAGCTGGCCACATGATGTACGAACTGCTTGATGTTTTTACACCACGTTCGGTAACTCCTTGATGAACAGGGCCGAGTTTGTACATGTGGTTGCTGAAGTTGGTTCCGCTACCGGCATTCATAAACGAATACAGCGAGGTGAGCATCAGTGTTGATTTGTGATGGCTGACGGTGTAAGGACCTGCAAAAACCGATACTGCCTCGCCGTGCATTCCCTGACAGTTGGCGAAAAAGACAGAATCGATAGCTGAAAACTGTTTGCTAATGATGCATCCCTGCCCTACAAAACAACGTGTGAGCATGGCGGCATCGGTAACCGAGCTACCCGACTGGATGATAAAATCGTTGGCCATTACTCCGGCACCGACAACTACGGGCGCAGCTCCGTTGCTCACAATGAATCCGTTATCGAGCAGCAATGCCCCTTCTACACGCGAATAATCGCCGATGCATACATTTTTAATGCTGCCGCAATTAACTATTTTCGAACATTTGCCGATGGTTCCTTTTTCAGGGATAAGTTTTTCGATATGTTCTTTTATCGATTTTTCAAGGGCTTGAACAAGCGTTTTGTCGTGGCGGTAAAACGTCATGATGTAGGCAAGTGGCGCCGATAAATCGTTAAAAATTGAAATTTCTCTCCCACCGCTTTCTATCATGCAGGCCACAAGGGTACCGTTTCCAAACAGGCTACCTTTTTCAGCTACAATGCAATCGGTATTTTCGATGTAAGCATCTTCGCCAATGTCGTAACCGGCAATATAATTGTTTATCTTATTGATATAAACATTATTACCTACGGAACAATTATGAAGGTGACAGTTGAAAATACCGGTGTGTTTTCGTACTCCACCCGGCAACTCCACTACTTTATCGAAAATGCCGAGGGTAATGTTTCCCGAAAAATGGACGTTCTGGATAAAATCAGCAGTGAAGTTTTCGTCCACCAACACCTCTTTCCAGTTCTCGGCCGAACATCCGTAAACCACCAGCGTGGCAATTTCCTTGTCCTGTAACTGACGCATATCTTATAAGTCCCCGTGATTCTCCGGATGAAGAATCGTTTTGAGTTAACAAAAAGTGAATTAATGTGTTTGCAGAAATAATCGGATAGTGAATTGTTTCGTAATCAGACTGTTTCCTCTGTATCGTATTTCTGAAATAAAAAGTCGTTGTAGGGGTAGCGTTCTACATGAATGGCTTTTATTTTTTCGTACATCATTTCCTTCAACCGGTCGATGTTTTGTTTTTCGCGTGCTGAAATAAAAATGCAGTTGTCATTCAGTTTCGACATCCATGTTTTTTTCAGTTCATCCAAGCTGATGTTTTCTTTCAAGATGGGTGTAAGGTCATCTTCATCTTTCTGGACATAAGTAAACGCGTCCACTTTATTGAAAACGAGGATAGACGGTTTCTCTTTCGGGTCAATTTCTTTGAGCGTTTGGGTTACCACTTCCAGTTGTTCTTCAAAATTGGGATGGGAAATATCCACCACATGAATCAACAGATCGGCTTCGCGAACTTCATCCAAAGTGGATTTGAACGATTCAATCAGGTTATGCGGTAACTTGCGGATGAAACCGACGGTGTCGGAAAGCAAAAACGGCAGGTTGTCGATGATGACTTTGCGAACAGTAGTGTCGAGCGTGGCGAACAGTTTGTTTTCGGCAAATATATCGCTTTTGCTTAACAGGTTCATTAAGGTCGATTTTCCTACATTGGTGTAACCCACCAGCGCTACTCGTACCATTTTGCCCCGGTTTTTCCGTTGTGTGGACATTTGTTTGTCGATGTCTTTCAGGTTTTCCTTCAGCAGGGCAATTTTGGTCAGGATAATGCGGCGGTCGGTTTCGATTTGTGTTTCGCCCGGTCCGCGCATCCCGATACCTCCGCGTTGCCTTTCGAGGTGAGTCCACAAACGGGTCAATCGCGGTAACATGTATTGATATTGAGCCAGTTCCACCTGTGTTTTTGCATTGGCCGTTTGCGCTCTTTTTGCAAAAATGTCGAGGATAAGATTGGTCCTGTCCAATATCTTCACCTTTAATTCAGCTTCTATATTCTTTAATTGTTTGGGCGAAAGCTCATCGTCAAAAATCACCAGCCCAATTTCATTCTCTTCGATGAATGTTTTAATTTCAGCCAATTTTCCCGGTCCTACAAATGTTTTCGGATTGGGATAATCAATGCGTTGGAAAAAAAGTTTCTCAGGCGAAGCTCCGGCAGTGTCGGCCAGAAAGGCCAGCTCGTCCAGATATTCTTTCGCACGCTCCTCTTTTTGCTGTGGGGTGATCAGTCCCACCAATACTGCTTTTTCTTCGTATATTTCTGTTTGCATTCAAAAATGTAATTTCATTGCAAATGTACAATTTTTATTGAAAAAGTAAGATGTTGTGACATAGAATTAAAGTATGGAGAAAGTCAATGGTACAAAATAATCTGGTTTTCGGCTGTTTTTAAAACCAGTTACTTCGTTTTATATCCGTGTGCGTTTGTTCATTTTCTGTTTCTTTAAAAGAGAAATTAATCCTTTATCTATTTGAATATCAGTATATTTTATGAAATTTGTTTTATCCAAAAACAGAAAGACGAAAAAATAATTTTTAACAGAATACAAAAACGAAAAAAAAGTCGTTTAATAATGGTACAGGGGATTAGCTTGCCGGTTTTTTATCCCTGATAAGAGTTTTAGTACTTTGTATTTAAGAATAAAACATTATCTTTGAATTTATTTTTGGAAATCGAACCGGTTCTGATATTCAGATGTTTACTTCTGCCGGTATAAAAATCCATTTCTTACATGTTAAAAAAATTACTCGGTTTCGTTTTTTTGCTGTCATCGGTTTGTTCGTATGGGCAAGCCGGTAAAGGCGTTTACCAGTTTCTGGATTTACCCGTATCGTCAAGGATCGCCGCGTTAGGTAGCGTGAATGTTTCGTTGTACGACAATGACCTGAACTTTGCCTTTGAAAATCCATCCTTGCTCACTCCTTTGACAAATAAGATGTTAGCGCTCAATATGGCTAATTATCTTGCCGATATTAAATTTGGTTCGGCCATGTACGGATTCAACCGTGATTCGAACAATTATTTTGCCGTTGGGATTCATTATGTCGATTATGGAAAATTTGACAAACGGGATGAGAACAATGTGAACGAAGGTTCCTTTACGGCCAAAGATATGGCGCTACACGCCGTTTATGCCCATCGGTTTACCGACAGGGTTACTGCCGGCATCACCTTTAAGCCGGTTTATTCCGTTTACGAGTCGTACACCAGTTTTGGTGTGGCTTTCGATGCCGGAGTGAGCTACAATTCCGCATCGAGCCTGTTTTCGGCCGGGTTGGTGCTTAAAAACATGGGTACGCAGCTCAAAGGCTATTATTCCGATGAAGATGGACAGCATTACGAGTCGCTTCCTTTCCAGATTCAGGCCGGGCTTTCCAAAAAGTTTGCGCATGCGCCATTGCGCTTGTCGCTGACGCTGCACAACTTGCAGAAATTCAATCTGGATTACGAATCGACCAACCAGTCGGACAATGATACAGAAACTACATCGAAAGTAAACTGGGCGGATATGGCGTTCAGGCATGTCATTGTTTCGGCCGAGTTTTTACCCACAAAGAATTTTTATTTAACAGCAGCCTACAATCACCGCCGCCATCAAGAAATGAAAATTGATGGATTCAAAAGCATGTCGGGATGGTCGTTCGGAGGTGGAATTAAAATTTATAAATTCCAGGTAGGCTTCGGGATGACACCTTTCCAGAAGGGGAATTACGCTTACCAATTTTCCATATCCACCTCACTTACCGAATTTCATCTCTAATTGTCAGAAAATGAAAAAGATAATTGTCGCAATAGATGGTTTTTCATCATGTGGGAAAAGTACAATGGCGAAGGAACTTGCCCGCGATACAGGATATGTCTATGTAGATACGGGAGCCATGTACAGGGCTGTTTCGCTGTATTGCATCAGTAAAGGATGGCTTACCGATAATGAAATCAATGCCGGTGAACTTGAAGAGCACATAGGCGACATCCATATTGACTTCAGAACCAACGCTGAAGGAAAAACGGAAACTTACCTGAACGGTGAAAATGTGGAGGCCCAAATACGGACGCTTGAGGCGGCCAATGGGGCCAGCAGAGTGAGCACTTTGGGATTTGTACGCCGGGAACTGGTTCGCCAGCAACAACTGATGGGCGAAAAAAAAGGGATAGTGATGGATGGCCGCGACATAGGTACGGTGGTTTTTCCGCAAGCCGAGCTGAAAATATTCCTGACGGCTTCGCCCGAAATCCGGGCTCGCCGGCGTGCTGATGAAATGGAGGCGCGTGGCGACAGGGTGAATTTCGATGAAGTACTGGCCAACGTAAAAGAGCGTGATGAACGTGATCAAAACCGGGCTGAAAGTCCGTTGCGGAAAGCTGAAGATGCCGTTCTGATAGATAATTCGAACCTTACCAGGAACGAACAAAGCGAAATATTGCGAACTTTGTTTCGCGAAAAAACGTTAGATTAAACCAACATACATTTGTTGATTTAAATTTAACCGTTGTCATGTCAAATATAGAAATAGATAAAAAATCAGGATTTTGTTTCGGGGTGGTCAATGCCATCGAAAAAGCCGAACAGGAACTTGCTAAAGGAGGGACGCTTTATTGCCTCGGCGATATTGTCCACAACGAACAGGAAGTGGAACGACTCACCAGCATGGGGCTGATCACCATAGATCATGAACAGTTCAGGCATCTTCGCGATGTAAAAGTGTTGTTGCGCGCTCATGGCGAACCTCCCAGCACCTACGAAACCGCTCGCCAAAATAATCTTACGCTTATCGATGCTTCGTGCCCGGTGGTGCTTAAAATACAATCGAGGATCAAGACAGCCTATGCAAAAAGCAATGTTGATGATACTCAAATTGTGATTTATGGTAAAAGCGGCCATGCGGAAGTGAACGGCCTTGTAGGGCAAACAGATAATACCGCCATTGTGGTTGAAAATGAGAAGGATATTGAGAAAATTGATTTTTCGAAAAATATCCGTTTATTTTCTCAAACTACTAAATCGCTGGATGGATTCAATAGCTTAGTCGAAAAAATATCGGGCAAAATGGAGAATAACGCCGAGTTTGAATTTTCTGATACAATTTGTCGTCAGGTTGCAAATAGAATTCCAAATATTACTACCTTTGCAATGCAAAACGATATCGTTATTTTTGTATGCGGGAAAAAGAGCTCGAACGGCAAGGTTTTATTCGAGCATTGTCGATCGGTGAACCCCCATTCTTATCAGATATTTGATCCGGCTGAGGTGGTCGGAATTGATATCGACCTGACAAAAAAGATAGGCATTTGCGGGGCAACATCCACACCCAAATGGCAGATGGAAGCAGTTGCGAAGAAATTAAAAGAGTTAGCCGAAAATCAATAATCATTCGTGGAGGAAAATCACCCGGGTAATTTGATTAAAACGATTAAAATCAATAATATGCAGTACGAAATTAAATGTATAGGAATACTCACTTCGGGAGGAGATGCTCCGGGAATGAACGCTGCTATCAGGTCTGTAACGCGTGCGGCCATTTTCAATGGAATACGTGTAAAAGCTATTTACAGAGGGTATAAAGGCTTGATTACAAATGAAATTGCCGAATTTCAAACACAGAATGTAAGTAACATTATACAGCAAGGTGGAACGATACTGAAAACTGCCCGTTGCGTTGAGTTCCGAACACCCGAAGGCCGCCAGCTTGCTTACGACAACATGAAAAAGGAAGAGATCGATGCTCTTGTGGTGATTGGTGGCGATGGAACCTTTACAGGCGCGCGTATTTTCGCGCAGGAGTTCAACGTTCCTATTGTTGGCTTGCCCGGAACTATCGATAACGATTTGTACGGCACCGACTCGACCATTGGTTACGATACCGCGCTCAACACCATTGTGGATGCGGTAGATAAAATCCGGGATACGGCTTCATCGCACGAACGCTTGTTTTTTATCGAAGTGATGGGGCGTGATGCGGGTTTTTTGGCTCTGAATAGCGCGCTGGCATCGGGTGCCGAAGCGGCTATCATTCCTGAACGTGAAACCAAAGTTGACCAGTTGGAAGAACTGATTAAAAACGGGTTCCGTAAATCCAAAAACAGCAGCATCGTGATTGTTGCCGAAAGCGAAGTTACTGGCGGAGCTAACGGACTGGCCGAACGTATGCGCAAAGAGCATCCTGAATACGATGTTCGAGTAACAATTCTCGGGCACATACAGCGTGGCGGATCGCCTACGGCTTACGACCGTATTTTGGCCAGCCGCATGGGTGTGGCAGCCGTTGATGCGCTGCTTGACGAGCAAAGAAGCATCATGGTGGGAATCGTGAACGATGAGATTGTTCATGTGCCTTTTACCAAGGCCATTAAGGACGATAAACCGGTCAATGAGAACTTGCTTGGTGTTTTGCAGATTTTATCGATTTAATAAAATAAGGCTATAAGTAAAAGGCAGCATCCGTAAAAATGTTGCCTTTTTTATGTTCATTCTTTTGCTTTCAGGTAATTGATAAATGGATTGGCGTACATTTCAAGCATTTTTTCTCTTAAAAAATCTTCGTCTTTGTTGTCGATCTCTATTTTTGATAATTGATGAGACAGGTACCTTTCAAATTCCTTTTTATCTTCTGTCGTATATTCAGCCGAAAATTCATTGCCGCTTCTCAGTAAATCATACGCAATTTTATTTCCCGGGAAAATTACATATCCCGAATGGATTTTTTTGTCGATAATTTGTGCTGCCAGCGAAATTTGCTCGTTTTTATTGGATGTTTGCCGTTCGATATTTCTTAATTCGTGCTCTATCGTTCCGGTGAGGTGGTAAACCACTTTCCCCTTGTAGCCCATTACGCCGGTTTGCATGCTTTCGAGGTCGTCGTAGGGTGATTTTTTAAACTCCGGATCATCGCGGCGCTGCTGAAGCTCTTTGGCTTTCAAAAAGTCACAGGGATCATATTCATAAGAAATACTCAGGGGACAAATATTAAGATCCAGCATATTTTCTACAAAGCTCCCTTTCCCGCTCATATTGAACATTTTCAAGATGCTTTCCTGTGTTTTGTCGTTCGAATCTTTAGCGCGGCCTTCACGCTGGGCTATCCATATCGATTGTTTTTTCTCCCTGATGGTGTGTTTGATGTAAGCCGAGAGCCGTTGTGAGCTTTCGAGAATTTGCCGCGGGCTGAGTCCCCGTTTTACAATAAAACTTTTATTTACACGAACCAGTTCCTCTATCCAGGGATAAATCAGCAGGTTATCGCCAATGGCAATTTCCACAGTGTCCATCCCTTGTTCGATGAACTTGCTGCAAAGCAACGCGGAATCCAGAATAATATCCCTATGGTTCGATATATATAGATAAGCATCGGCCTTTTCAATATTTTCCAACCCTTTCAGTCGGATACCTTTGGTTTGGCTTGCTTCGAGCGATTGAAGGAAAGGAAAAACCAACCCTTTCTGGAAATCGTAGGTACGCTGGTACGACAGGATTTTTTGCTTGATGATTTCTTTGGGCAGCAACGGGTAAACTGTACTCAAAACTTTTATAAAAGGTTTTTCTTCAATAAGTTTACTGAGTACATCGTGTATTTCACTATCGTTGTAACAACGTATTTCGTCAAAATTGTTTTCCATTTTTAAGAGGATATAATATTCGGATTTTGTAACAAAAATGTTTATCGATAAATTAGTTTAAGAAAAAGAAAAATGACCGGTGCAGCCAAAAGCATACTGTCGAAACGGTCGAGCATTCCACCGTGGCCGGGAATGATATTTCCAGCATCCTTTATGCCGAGCGAACGTTTCAGGAGCGATTCGGTAAGGTCGCCCAGAGTACCGAAAGCCACTATTATTTCCGAAAATACCAACCAGTTGATCAAACTTATTCCGGGAATAAACAGCGAGAAAACGTATCCTGATATCAGGGCAAATACAGCTCCACCGACAAAACCTTCCCATGATTTTTTAGGCGAAACACGTTCGAACAACCGATGTTTACCGAACGAAACGCCAAAGACATAGGCTCCGGTATCATTCACCCAAATCGTTACAAACAAAGCTAACAAAAGCATTGGATGGTAAAAATCCCCTATATAAATAATGCCGTTGAGCAAGGCAAACGGTAGCGCCGTATATACCTGCGAATAACAGAAGTACGCCCAGTTATTGAGTGGGTCGGGCTGTTTGCGGTAGAGCTCGGCTACAAAAACAACAATAACATATAGGATATAAATTCCGAAAATAACTGATCCTGAAAAACCTGATGAATATAAAAATGTAGAGATGAACAGGAACAAAGCCCCGGCAGCGCTCACGAGCGGATGTAGCTGAGACTTTTGATGAGTGTTCATCAGTCGCTGAAATTCGAATGCCGTGCAGGCACTTACAACCGAGAAGAACAGAGCGAATAAATATGGATGGACAAGTATGGATCCGGCAATGAGAGCGACGAAGACGATTCCGCTTATGGTTCTTAGTGCTAAGTTGGATTTGAACATGGAACGAGTGTGTAAGTGTTTATGAACACACAAAGATAATAAATTATTTGCTTGTCAGAAATACAATGAATTCTTTTGGTCCATGTGCTCCGAGAACGAGCGTTTTTTCAATGTCGGCCGTACGGCTCGGGCCTGTTATAAGGGTGATAGCCGATGGCAGAGTATTGCCATATTTTTGTTTGATAAAAGACAGCGCATCATCAATGTACGATGTTATTTGCGTTGCACGGGCTACGACAATATGTACGGGTGGGAAAACATGCAGTTGCCTTCCGCCCGATGTGAGCGAACTGACGATGGCACTTCCGGTGCGTGCCACTAAGCATTCGCAGGGGGTAATACCGACTTCGACCGAGGTGAAATCATCCTTGCCGCTGGAAAAGGTTATCCCTCTTTCGGTCAGTTTATCAACAATATTTTGATCGTTACAGAAGATGTTTTTCAAGCCTCTTTCGTTCAGGAAACGGGCTAAGCGATCGTAAAGCTCACGATCTGTTTCGAACACAAAGCATTTACCACTGATAGCTTCGAGTTCGTTCTTGAAACAACGAACAGGATCCGGGGCAATGGGTTGATAAATCACTTCATTGGAGAATTCGGGGTCAAACTGAGGCTGCCGTTCTCCCCTTGATGAAGAGACGGCAGCTATTCGTTGTAGTATTTTCTCGCGTGAGTTATGCTTCTGTTCCACTTTCGGGTGTTTTAGGATCTCCTGAAGTAGCGCCTCCATCACTTTCGGGTGCTTCGCTCAACTGGCTTTGTTTTTCGATTTCTTCGTTTTGGGCAATCAATTCATCGCCTCTTGAAACCCATGGGCGTTTACCGAATATTTTTTCTAAGTCTTCGGCAAATATTACCTCTTTTTCGACCAGAATTTCGGCCAGCCGATTGTGCCCGTCAGCATTTTCCCGTAAAATTTTCTTGGCCCTTTCGTATTGTTCAGCCACGATCACTTTTGCTTCGGCATCAATGAGTTCCGCTGTTTTTTCGCTGTAAGGTTTCGTAAATCCAAAATCCGAATTGCCCGACGAGTCGTAGTAGCTGATGTTCGGCAATTTTTCACTCATTCCAAAATAAGCCACCATGGCATACGAGCGTTTGGTAACGCGTTCCAGGTCGTTAATAGCTCCGGTAGATATCTGGTGCAGGAAAACCTCTTCGGCAGCCCGTCCCCCAAGCGTGGAGCACATTTCATCAAGAATATGTTCTTTTACGGTAAGTTGCCGTTCTTCAGGTAGGTACCATGCGGCGCCTAATGCTTCGCCACGGGGAACAATCGTTACCTTTACCAGCGGATTGGCATGCTCCAGCATCCAGCTGATGGTAGCGTGTCCGGCTTCGTGGTAGGCAATCGAACGTTTTTCGGCCACCGTGGTGATTTTTGTTTTCTTTTCGAGTCCTCCGATAATCCTGTCCACAGCATCCAAAAAATCCTGTTTGTCAACAAACGATTTTCCCTTGCGGGCAGCAATCAGGGCCGCCTCGTTACAAACGTTGGCTATATCGGCACCCGAAAACCCCGGGGTTTGCTTTGACAGAAAATTAACATCTACCGAATCATTGATTTTTATTGGACGAAGATGTACGTTGAAAATTTGTTTCCGCTCCTGTACATCGGGCAGGTCAACATGTATTTGGCGGTCGAAGCGGCCGGCGCGTAACAGCGCTTTGTCAAGAATGTCAGCACGGTTGGTGGCTGCCAGAATGATTACTCCACTGTTGGTGCCGAAACCGTCCATTTCGGTAAGCAATTGGTTCAGGGTGCTTTCCCGTTCATCGTTGCTGCCCATGTTCGGGTTTTTACCGCGGGCGCGACCTACCGCATCAATCTCATCGATGAAAATGATACAGGGTGCTTTTTCTTTTGCCTGGCGGAAAAGATCACGCACGCGCGAGGCTCCTACGCCTACGAACATCTCGACAAAATCAGACCCTGACATGGAAAAGAATGGGACATCGGCTTCGCCAGCTACGGCTTTTGCCAGGAGTGTTTTCCCTGTCCCCGGGGGACCCACAAGCAAAGCTCCTTTAGGAATTTTCCCGCCCAATTCGGTGTATTTGGATGGGTTTTTCAGGAACGCTACAATTTCTTCCACTTCCTGTTTGGCACCGGCAAGTCCGGCTACATCTTTGAACGTAACTTTCATTCCAGGGTTTCCCTTGTCGAACAATTGGGCTTTGGACTTACCGACATTAAAAATACCACCTCCGGAACCGCCTCCCATTTGTCCGGACATCCGGCGCATGGAATAGAACAGGAATCCGATCAGCAAAAGCGTTGGCAGGATGTAAATGACATACTCGCCGTAATCCCTGCTTTCGCGGTAGTTCAAACCGCCTTTATAATTATATTCTGTTTTGGCTTTTTGGTAAAACTTCGAGAATTCATCGGCCGGGATACGAACGTTGACAATTCGCTCTTTAGCGTAAGCATCTGATTGGTTTCCGAATACGGTTTTCACAGCTCGCGGAATTACCCTCGCTTCAATATTGCCTTTATTTGAATAAACATCAATATTTTCGATGAACCCGTTTTTTATATAGTTTTCAAAAGTTGAGAACGGAACCTCTTTTTTATAAGAACTTTCATTGAAAAAATAAGATCCTATGAGTATAAAAATGATGATTCCGTAAATCCACGACAGGTTCATCCTGGGCGATTTTCCGCTGGGTTTTGGTGGTTTCTGATTTGGATTTTTATTTTCCATTATTTGTAATGTAGTTGTTTTCTGATTTATAATAGATCTTCAATTTCGGTCAAATCGCCGTCGGCCCAAAGGTGTTCAATGTCGTAGAATTTTCTTATATGACGCTGAAAAACGTGAACAATAATCTGCCCGTAATCCATAGCTATCCATTCGTTATTCTCCATTCCATCTATGGCAAAAGGCTTTACGTTGATTTTATCCCTTACCCAATCTTTTATCGATGCAGCAATAGAATTAACATGGGTAGAAGAGTCGCCTTCGCATATCACAAAATAATTGCACGGGGTATCTTTTAGCCGGTTTAAGTTCACTACTACTATGCCTTTCCCTTTTCTTTCTTGTATTCCTTCAACAATTTTTCCTGTTATTTGTTCGTTTTCTGTCATTTTAATCATTTAATAAAAAAATCACCCACAAAGATACTAACTTATTGATAATTTACCAATTCAACAAAGGACGTTTTCATTTAAGTCTGTTTGTTTTTACTGATTTTTATATGTTTAATCAAAAAACATGCCGCCCCACATTTGGGGAGAAACACTGCCATTTTGGCTGTAATATTGTTCCCGCAAATGATATTGCCTGTTTTCTGTATTTATTTTCCTTATTTAATATTTAAATGAAACGTTTATTTGTAAAATAAAATAAAACTACTTGTTTATCCGATAAATAAACCTAAAGAATGGTTGGTCATTGAAATATGATGGCTTTTGTCTGTTTTTTTGAGCTATTTTTGTAGATGAATTCAATTTCAAAGTTTCCATCCTGCAAATCAAATCTCAATTCATTCTTTTTTTCTTGATTCATCCATAAATGAACAATACCTCATGGGTACGATTGTTTCTTGTTTATTTAAAAGGATTAAAATGATTGAGTATTTTAAAAAACAAATAAACTTGAAAATAAGTGGCTACGTGGCATGTTCACAATTATAATTTGTGATTAAATGATTATCAATTTTTTAGTTTGTATAAATTCAATTATCTCAAAAAAATAAATCGACAAAAAATGAAAAAGAAAATGAAGTTGATGTTGCTGTTGTTGGGTGTTTGCACGGCCGTTGTGGCTCAACCTGAAAACAACAATGGTTTACAGGGGCATCCAACTCCTCCATCAACACCGAAACTTACTCAATGGAACGACCAACTCCGTTTTTTCAACAGTACTTCAAAAATTCAGTACGAATATAAAAACGATGAAACCAACCTGTTCCTTATTTTTAAAACATCGGATGAATCGACCAAACGGCAACTGCTAAGCGAAGGATTTAAAATACAAATTAAAGTAAAATCGGATCCGCGAGTAATTGCATCGATCGCTTTTGCCGGACTTAGCGCAGGAAACCGGAAAACGACACGTCCTCCGATGCAAATGAATGGACAGCACCCATCTACCAACGAAAACGGAAGCCCTGCTGATTTGGAATTGCCGATACAGGAAGTACCAGATACAGCTATTGTTGCAGGATTTCTATACGCTAAAAATTTCATCGTTGAGAATAGTGATGATACGCGTTCAATGACGTTTGTCAGAAGCCGTCGGAACAGAGAAGGATGTAGTTATGAATTCAGGATCCCGTTAAATGAATTATTTGGAGGTCAATTTTCACTTGAAAAAATCATATCCGTGGATATTCAGGCAACGATAGATGTTAACGGAAAATCGGATAAAGGACGGAACAAGAGTGGGAACATGGGTATGGAAGGTTCGGGTGGTGGTCCAGGTGGTGGTATGGGTGGTCCAGGTGGTGGTATGGGTGGTCCAGGTGGTGGCATGGGCGGTCCCGGTGGTGGCATGGAGCAGGGAAGCGATATGGGCGACAGGTCTGATATGGAGGCTGATACCCAAAAAACTACTATGATCCGGAAAAGTTTTAAATTCGATATTGTGCTGAGCGAGTCAGGTTCGCAAGCCCGGTGAAGCCACCGTTTCATTTTTCAGTATTTTGTTGCTGATTGAATATTGAAATTGGTCAATATAAAAGATTTCTTTCGGAATCTCGTATTTTCCCAGAACGGTTTGTAAGGTGCGCCGAAGGTTTTCTACCGGAGCTTTGGATTCGATCACTAAAATGAGTTTTTCACCCAGCGTTTCGTCGGGCAGAGAACTGACAAAGAAGTTGGAAGCAATAATTGTTTCCAGCTTTTTTTCTATCTGCTCAGGAAAAAGCTTGATACCCCCCGAGTTAATAACCGAGTCGGAGCGTCCCAGCCAACGAAATGTTCGCTCGTTTCGTATTTCTACTATGTCGTTGGTTATTAGTGGTATGCGCGATAGGTGAGGGGCGTCTATTACTAAGCATCCCCGTTCATCCTGGCTGATGTTCACGCCTTTGAGCGCGGTAAAATAGTCCGATTTATTTTCCCCGTTGAAGCATCGCAAAGCTATGTGCGAGGCTGTTTCTGTCATACCGTAAGTTTCGTACATCGAAGCGGGGATTCCGGCAGCCAAAATCTCTAATTTTGAACTGACATGACCGCCTCCTACAATGATATTTTTGATTTTGGATGATTTTAAAGTTTCAGCCGAATGGTTGAGCTGGTAAGGTGTGATGGCAGCAAAATCGATGTTGATATCCAAATTTTCAAACGGATTGGCCTGAGGCTCAACGGTTACAATATTGAAGCCGCCTGTTATGGCTCGTACCAGCATCATTTTGCCTGCAATGTACGAAACCGGCAGGCAAAGCAAAGCCGTTTTCGAGGCATCGAGCCCGAAAAAAGCATTGGTCATCCGGGCAGAGTTACGCATGGCTGTTTTTGTCAGTTTTATTGCTTTGGGTTTGCTTGTGGAGCCGGAAGTATGCGCGATGACCTCGTCCGAATCATCGAACCATTTTTGCAGGAAAACGTAAATATCATTGTTGTAGTTGTTTACAATGTTGTTTTTCCAAAATAATGGCAGATTTTCTTTTTGGTAACGATGATTGTTAATGCAGATATATTCGGGTTTATTCTCCATTTTTATTAAATATTGTTGATCAAAAAAAGTCTGTTTGCCATTTAATGTCTCTGTTATGATACAATTTTCCGACCCATATTTCTAATGGCGATGTGATGTTGTTGTCGTAGAGTTGTCCGGTGCCCAATCCCTGAGGCAATGACGGATTCAGGGTCGAAGTCCACTGCGCAATGGCGTTCAGCCCGATATTGGCTTCGAGTGCCGAGGTATTCCACCAACCGATATGATTCTTTTCGGCCAGCTGTATCCATTGTTCCGAAACCCGGAATCCGCCCAGCAAACTCGGTTTCAGGATGATATATGCAGGTTTGATTTGTTGTAACATACTTTCGTTGGGTGCCGTGCCAATCAATTCCTCATCCAGCACAATGGGTATAGGCGACATCCGGCAAATTTCAGCCATAGCATCCCATTGGCGGGGTTTGATGGGCTGTTCAATGGAGTGAATATCGAAATCCGACAGTCGTTTCAATTTTTCCAGAGCATCGGTTGGGGCGAAACCACCGTTGGCATCGAGCCTGAGTTCTATTTCGGCGGCCGAATAATGCTTGCGAATATTGCGAAGTATATCAAGCTCTGTTTCAAAGTCCAATGCTCCAACTTTCAGCTTTATGCAACGATAACCTGCAATTATTTTTTCACTGATTTGCTTTGTCATAAAGGCTTTATCGCCCATCCACACCAGTCCGTTGATGGGGATTCCGGCGGTTCCCCGCGTAAACTCATTATCGAACAGCAACCGTTTTCCACCTGTTTTCAGATCCAGCAATGCTGTTTCCACCCCAAAAGCAATGGATGGAAATTGAGTTAAGTCAATATCATCAACAGAACAACCCGCATTGATCCAATCGCAAACATCCTGCAATTTTTGTTGGTAATTTTCTTCAGGGTCAATACTTAAGCCCGGAATGACCGAACATTCGCCGATACCGGAGATGTCGTTTTCCTCCAGAATAATGAATGAAGAAGGCTTCTCCAACAGAACACCCCGTGAGGTGCCGGCCGGAAATTTAAACCGAAGCTTATGATTGATATAATGGGCTTTCATATTAATTGTAAATCCACAACAAAACAGGTTTTCTTTCTTTCTTCAACAAAGCATCCAGTTTGCGCATCATCGAGTTAGACACCACAGGACATCCCAAACTCATTCCCATATATAAATGTGCAGGGTATATCTGAACAGCCGGAACAGGATCAAAAGAATGTAATACAATTATGCGCTTAAATGCGTTGCTGTTAGTCGAATCCAGTCCATGCAGTTTATAATGGATGTTAATTCCATACTTACTATACGACCGAATTCCGATTTTGTATTTTCCCAACGAGGTGCAGCCGCTGTTTTCTACATCACTAAATACGGGTTTAGTCCCGGTACTTCCACCTCCGGCACCATGACAAACCAAACCTTCAAATTCAACTTTTTGTTTCTGAAAATTCCAGACAAAAAATCGATTCTTGCCAGAGTGTATGCTCATATCAATCAAAAAGCAATAGTTCGTATTCATCTTGCGAGCCTTGCAATAAATCAGCGCATCTTTTGCTTTTGAGCTCAGTTTCGTATTCTCTACATTGGAATGACATGCACTAACGAACAAGACCATGGTGAATAATAGGAAGATATACTTTCTCATTCGATGCAATCAGGTTTAATTTTATAGTATTACCCCAATCAAAAACATCAGCGAAAAAACCAACGTAGCCATCGACACGCGAGGCAGTTCCGGGTAAAGCTCCGAGCCTTGTTGGTAGCTAAATACTTTTTTCAGGTTCAAAAATAAAATGGGTGTGCAGAGTAAAAACAACCATTGCCAGGGAGAATGAAGATTCAGCAGTGTAAAAACGATGGTCAGCAGTATGGCTCCAAGTATCAAAAATACCTGATAATAAGCCGCTTTCCGCTCACCCATGGCTACTACGATGGTGCGCTTCCCCGATTTTTTATCGGCTTCGTAGTCGCGCATGTTGTTCATATTCAGTACTCCCATACTTAGGAAACCGATAGATGATGCTGGCAAAACAACGTCCCAACGAAAACTTTGAGTATGCAAAAAATAAGTGCCGATGACGCCCACCCAGCCGAAAAAAATAAAAACGAACAAATCGCCCAGGCCTCGGTAGCCATAAGGATTTTTCCCGATGGTATATTTGATGGCCGCGGCAATGGCTGCAATCCCCAATATCCCAAAAATCAACATGTTGCTAATGTCAATGCCTTTCGTGCCGGTCCAAATCAGCAAAACTCCTGTTATGGCGCATAAAATGGCGATAATAATAATGCCTTTCAGCATGGTTTTCGGGTCGATTTCACCCGATTGCACCATCCGTTTCGGACCGATACGCTCGTTAGTGTCTTTACCATTGACAAAATCGCCATAATCGTTGGCCATATTCGATAGTACCTGCAAAAGGACGGTGGTGATAGCTGCAAGTACGAACACCGGCCATCTGAAACCACCGTCCAAAACAGCCAATGCCGATCCGATAATGGTGTTGGAAATGGCTAAAGGCAAGGTCTTCAGGCGAAAAGCTGCTATCCATTTTTTCCAGCCCCCTAAATCCCCCGAAAGGGGACTTTCAGATATTTCAGTTCGTTTTTTCATCAAAAAATATACTATTCAAACATCTAACATTAAGCCTCCCTTTTGGGGAGGTTGGGAGGGGCTTTTATGGCAATTTCGGAAATTTACCAAAGTCCGGTTTACGTTTCTCGAGAAAAGCGTTTTTGCCTTCGTGAGCTTCCTCAGTCATGTAATAAAGCATGGTGGCGTTTCCGGCAAGTTCTTGAATTCCGGCCTGTCCGTCGAGCTCGGCGTTAAGGCCGGCTTTGATCATGCGCAATGCCAGCGGACTGTGGTTCATCATTTCCTTGCACCATTTTACGGTTTCGTCTTCGAGCTGGTCAAAAGGAACCACAGTGTTCACTAAGCCCATTTCAAGCGCTTCGGCAGCCGAGTATTGGCGACATAGAAACCAGATTTCGCGGGCTTTTTTCTGTCCCACCACACGTGCCAGGTAGGATGACCCAAAGCCGGCATCGAAGCTGCCCACACGGGGGCCTGTTTGTCCGAAAATGGCGTTTTCCGAAGCAATCGAAAGGTCACAAACTACGTGCAGTACATGTCCGCCTCCGATGGCAAAACCATTTACCATGGCCACCACAGGTTTGGGAATGCTCCGGATCATTTTCTGCAAGTCAAGTACATTCAGGCGCGGTACGCCATCTTTGCCTATGTATCCGGCAATGTTCTTTACATTTTGGTCGCCTCCAGCGCAAAAAGCCTTATCGCCTTCACCTGTGAGAATAATGGTGGCAATATCCTGGCTTTCGCGGCAATACACCATGGCCTGGATAATTTCCTTGATCGTATCCGGCGTGAAAGCATTGCGGTAGCGCGGACGGTTGATGGTTATTTTCGCTATTCCTTCGAAATATTCGAACTTAATTTCTTCAAATTCTTTAATGGTTGTCCACTGTCTCATAAGCTTGTTGCCCCTTGGTGGGGTCTTTTTTATTTTGTATATTATTTTTTGAATAAAATCTTCTCAATACAAAAATCCGAATAACCATAATGGTATTTTATTTCCAAAACCATACTCAATATCATCAGATACAATATAGGCATTATCGAGATTTTCAATTTGTTTCTTTTTCTTGTTTTGCCCTCCAACTTCAAATGTGTAACGACTATCTACAAGAAAATCACTGTAAGGAGACAACTCTACCTGACTGGAATTCCTCAGTTGATTGGCAAAGAATGTTTCTCTTATGTTTCCGACATTAATCTCCTTCGATTTGAACGCATACATCAGATTTGTATTTTCCAGAAAGATTTTATCCGGCTTTTGAAGTTGTGTTATTCCTTTTGCATCTTGATAAGCGGAAAATAGAATATTAGCTTCATTTAAATAATAAATGTAGGCCAATAAGGTCTCTCGATTAATTCCAATCCGTTCACTGATTTTTGAAACATTCGGCACAAATGGAGCAGACTCACTAACAATATAAAGTAACTGTTTCAATCTGTTGATATATGCAGGGTTCACATTGCGCAACATAGGCAACTCAATCTCCAGAATTAGATTTATCACTTCTTCCAATCGTAAAAAGTACAGTTCTTTTACCTCCTGATAGAAAGGATAATATCCATGTTCAAGATATTGCTTGAAGTATTGCAAGGGTCGTAGTTTCGAAACGATTTGCTGAGATAACCGCAAATGATTGTTAAGGATATCGGACAAATTAAATGCGGGCAGGTCCGCTTTTAATTCGATATTCAAATACTCCCGGAAGGATAATCCCTGCATGTGATATATCACCGCTCTGCGACTTAAATCTGCTCTTGAATTAAGGATTTCAAGCAACGAAGAACCCGTAAAAACGATATATAGTTCCGGATTATCATCATAAATATTTTTCAATTCGACTGACCAGTTGGGATATTTATGTACCTCATCTAAAAACAAATATCGTCCTCCTCGCTTCACAAAATTATCTACAAGTGCAACTAATTTGTTCTCACTAAACCAAATATTATCCAGACTAACAAACAGAACTTGCCCCAAAACATGTTGCAACTCCAAATTGATATATTGCAATAATAGTGTTGTTTTACCGACTCCACGTGAACCTTTAATACCTATTAATCTGGCATTCCAGTTAATACGATCCTTAATACTGCGCACAAAACTTACATCAGTCTGCGCAATTCGTTTTATCGACTTTTCAAACAGTTCTTCCACTTTGTTTCTTTAATTGACGGCAAATATACTTATTTTGCATGATACAACAAGCAAAATACATAATTATTTGCATTATATAACCGACTAAAAGTGATTATTCTGCTTGCTACATCCGACAATTTACCCCTTTAGGGGTTAGGGGTCTCTTTTATAGTCCTAAAATATCCTTTATAATTCTCTGTATTTAAATCACTGTCGGTAAACATTTCCAGTACTGAGGCCTTATCCGATTGTAACAACCGGGCAATGCAAGGGCTTAGATCTTCATCTTTTTCGCAAGTCAGATAATTAAGCCCGTAAGCCTCCACAAGTGGTTTAATCTTCACATGATGTGGAGTGGTGAAAAATTCAAGGTTGTTGGCCATCAATTCTTTATCGCCTATAAATCGGAAAATATTTCCGCCATTGTTGTTCATAACAATGATTTTCAGGTTATTGCCAATATAGTTGTTCCACAGTCCGTTGGAGTCGTAAATAAACGACAGGTCGCCCGTGAGAAAAACGGTGGGTTGCCCGGAAGCGTATGCGTAACCAGCTGCTGTAGATAGACTTCCATCGATGCCGGAGGTCCCCCGGTTACAAATGTAAGTCAAATCTTCGCGCGCCCTGAAAAGCTGTGTCCAGCGTACCGAAGTGCTGTTGGCTAAATGAAGCGTAGTATTCGCAGGCAATTGTTTAAGCAAGTCAATGGTAACATCCATATCCGAAAGCCTCTCAGCCTTTCCCCCTAACCTCCTAAAAGGGGAATTTATATAGTTGGCGTGTAGCTTATTTACTACGTCAATTTCTTTTCGGTAGATCGCTGTAAAATTGGACGAAACTTTTCCAAATGGCATTTTAGCCAATACTTCAGCAGCCAGACCAGGAATTACAGTAGTCAGGCTTTGATACGTATCCACATAAGGCATTGACGATTCTAATTGCCATTGTTCAGCGGGTCGATGACTTCTCAAAAAAATTTTCAGCTGTTTGCAAATTACTGAATGACCAATGGTTATAACTAAATCAGGGGTAAAACTGTCGTGGTTGTCCAACGAATTTATCCTCGAAAATAAAGATTCAGGTTGGGTAATAATTTTATCTCCCGTAATATTCGCCAGATTTTCGGCCAGCACCACCACATCAGGTTCGTTGGCCAATTGATTTGCCAAATGGTTCAGGCGTTCATTTTTTGGAAAAACGCCGAATATCACCAATTTTTTTTGATAGTTAAGCCAGCTTTTTTGCAATACTTTCAGACTTTCGTCATTCATAATCGACTGTGAAGCAAGTGTTTTGATAATTTTCGGATTTGAATGCCGGTCAGGGATGGCTGTATAAATAGGTTCCCGGAGCGGTACATTGATTTGAACTGGCCCTTGTGGGTAAGTAATGGCAATGTCAATGGCTTGCGACATCTGGCGGTCAGAGAACTGCAAATCGGTATCCGCCATTGTTTCAACCGGGAGATTGAATGAAGCTTTGATATAGTTGCCAAAAATATTTTCCTGACGAAGTGTCTGGCCATCGGCCTGATCGATCATCTCGGCAGGGCGGTCGGCGGTAAAAACCAGCAAAGGTACGTTCTGGTAATAAGCTTCGGCAATGGCCGGTGCAAAATTGAGCACGGCTGTCCCTGAAGTGCAAACCAGCGCCACCGGTTCATTGCTATGTTGCGAAATGCCCAGCGCGAAATAAGCTGCCGATCGTTCATCGGTAATACTCAGGCACTCCAACTCAGGTTGAGCCGTAAATGCAAAAATGAGGGGCGCGTTGCGTGAGCCCGGAGCTATCACTACTTTTTTTACGCCAAGTTGGGCGCAAATTTCAGGTATATTTTTAATTCCTTGTCGGAAATGTGGCATAATCGGTTTTTATTGAATGAAATCTAAATAATTTTGTTGATTGATAACGGTAAAACCCGCAGTTGGATAATTGCCGGCAAAAGTTGCTGGTATTTTGGGAACCTTGTCACCCCATTTAAATTCATAAGCATGGACAGAATGCTCATCAACCTCAACTAAATCAACTTCTTTTCCGCGATAAGCTCTCCAAAAAAAGACCTCATTGTTTAATCTTAGGTAGTTATTTTTTTTGATTCGTTCTGCAATTAAATAGCTTTCCCACAATGCTCCCACATCTTGTCGTGCGGACAGTGGCTGAAAATTTCCGATAATAGCGTTGCGAATGCCATTGTCGTAAAAATACCATTTACCAGCCTTCGAAACTTCGTTGCGCTGATTCGTTGAGTATGCTCCTAAACGATAGATTACAAATACTTTAGATAGTAAATCTAGGTATTTTTCCACCGTATTTTTGCTCATGCCTAATTGTCGTCCCAACTCATCGTACGATACCTCGTTGCCCATCTGGAAAGCGATAAGCCGAAGTAGGTCTTTCATTTTGGATGAATTTTTCAAACCTTCTACTGTTAAAATATCTTTCAGTAAATAAGCGTTTACAATATCCCGAAGGTACTCGATTTTATCTTCATTTCCAATGATTTGAGTCAACTCCGGATATGAGCCGTAGATTAATCTTGATTCCAGATTCGCTCTTGTCTCAAAAGGATTTTCCACCGCGGAGAGTTCGGACTGGCTAAACGGAAAAAGCAAAAAGGAAGTACTCCTACCTACCAATGGTTCGCCGGTTTTATTCAGCAAATCGAAAGAAGATGACCCGCTGGCAATAACCCGGATGCCATCAATCTCATCTACAATCAGTTTAAGCTTTTGTCCGATATTAGGAATATTCTGGGCTTCGTCGATAACCAACAACTCAATCCCTTCGAGCAATTGACGATAATTAGCCACGGTTTGTCGGTCGAGTAAAGAAAGAGTATTAGAGTCCTCTCCATTCAGTATCAAACTTTTACCGCTGAAATCTGCAACGATATCCCGAAGCAGAATAGTTTTACCCACCCGCCGGGCTCCAAACAAAAGGATTACTTTGTTGGGTTTTAATCGTTGACTGATTCTTTGTTGTATGATACGAGTTATATTGGCCATGATTTTTGTGATATATTTTGCAAATATACAAAAATCGTCAATTCATTGACGATTTTTACAACAAATTCGTCAGTTCATTGACGATTTTCGCAGTTTTTATGCTTTTCAGGAGTTCTTACGACCGTATTACATTCAACATCGTCAGCATTTTATTGTCGGTTTCGTCCCATTCTTTTTCAGCAACCGACGATGTGGTGATACCCGCGCCGCTGTACAGTACAAATTCTTTTTCGAATACCTGCATGCATCTGAGGTTGACGAATATATCTGTTCTTTCATTGATATTTACCGGCCCCAGAAAACCGGAATAATAAGCCCGTCGATGGTTTTCGTGATCCAGAATGAACGATTTAGCTTCCGCTTTGGGTAGTCCGCCTACCGAAGGAGTTGGATGCATGGCTTTTAAAAACGCCCCCAATTTTTTGTTTAAATATCTCGCCGGAAATTCAAAAGCGGTTTTGAGATGGATCAGGTTGGCGGCTTGTTCATTCGTGGGTCCCGTTTGGGTGAATTCACATACACCCTGCTCTTTCAGGGTATTTTCCACAAAACCCGTTACAATGGCTTGTTCCTCCAGTTCTTTATCCGACCACTTGTAACTATCGATGACTGCTCCTGTGTATGCTTGAGTTCCTGCAAGCGAAACGGTTTGCGCTACATCCATGTTGGCTGTAATCAAAGGCTCTGGCGTGGCGCCTGCCCAACAGCCTACACCAGGCATTTGCAGCAGATACACCATAGCGCGAGGATATCGATCGCAAAGTTTCAGGAAAAACTTTTCAGGTTGAAAATCAATAGGAAAACTTTCCTTTCTTACTTTGGAAAGCACCACTTTTCTGAACTGATTTTCCCGCATGGCTCTCACAGCATCGTTTACATTTTGGATATACTCTTTGGTCGTAGTGGTTTGAATCTTTTCTGATTCTTGTTTTTCTAAAGACAAATAACGATGGTTTCCCGAAAGTTCTTGAATGTAAATATCATCAATATCGTCAGAAAAGAACACACAATCCGGTTGCAAGAAAAACGTTTTATCGCCCAACGATTCATCAAAAGGCGAAACGATAAATCCCTGATTTTTGGTGGAGATATTCTGAATATCGATCTCCCGAGGCTGCGAGTGATGTTGTATGAGCGTAATGATTTCCGCCTTGTCGGGCAACCGGTACGAAACAAATGGAATGTTTTGCTCTAAAAGCGTGTTTTGTAATTTTATAAGTTGTGTTTTTGTTTTCATCCCGAAAAAAAATCTTCTCTAAATTTCAGCTGCGGCAGGTTTCACAGGTATAATTCTGTTTGTCAGCCTGCAAACCGACAATAGCCGTTCGTTTTCATCCTTTATCAATATTTCCCACACATGGCTTGTTTTTCCTTTGTGAAGAAGCCTTCCCTCGGCCATTACAAAATTACAGGAGGTATTCCCGACGTGACTTCCGCTGATTTCCACGCCCAGCACTTCGTATCGGTTCGGATCGATCAGCGCGAACGAGCCAGCGCTACCCACCGACTCGGCCAGTGCCATCATGGCTCCTCCGTGCAAACGCCCTGCCGGTTGGAGAGTCCTGTGATCAACGGGCATACGGGCGGTAACAGCGCCTTTCCCTATTTCGAGGTATTCGATGCCGAGGTGTTCCATTAAGGTATCCTTGATGATGCGTTTGATATCCTCCGGCGACATGTTCATGACTTTAAAATAATATTAATGGGGCATTACCACCCAATGTTCAGTTTTACATAGACGTTTCGTCCCGGTTCGGCAAAACGTATTGCACCGCTCCGGTAAGATGTCAGATGGTTGTAATAGGTTTTGTCCAATAAATTATCAACCCCAGCAGCCAACCGAATGTTCGAACGGTTCCATTTTAATGGAATGGTATGGGCAGATACGTTCAGGATAATATAGCCATCGGTGGTTTTTTCGTTTTCAGCTACTTTATCCTGTTTGGCCGCCCAGGCCGCCGAAATTGTTCCACTTATAATTTTTACAGGTTGAACATCCATTGACACAACTCCTTTTAAAGGTGGAACTTCGGGTAAGTTTTTGTCGTTGCGGGTGTTTCTTGCGCGGGTAAAAGCGGCATTTCCATATAAATTTAAATAACTGGTAATTATCCAGTTAAATTCGGTTTCGGCGCCTGTAAACAGCACTTTACTAATATTCTCGTTTTCATAAGTATTGCCTGATGTTCTGACTTCAGCAATCATATTGTCCATCAAATCCACAAAAACATCGGTCTTAAAACGGAAGTTTTTTCCGTTAAAGGTGTAATTGAGGTTCGAAGTGTACGCGTTTTCCGGTTTCAGTTCCGAATTGCTGTAATAAGTAACAGAACCAACCTGGATGAAGTTGAACCTCTCTTCGATGGAAGCTACGCGATACGAACTACCTAACGAGAGCGTGATCCTCTGTCTTTTTGATGGAAGATACGCCAGATCGGCATGAGCTGAATACACGATGCGTTTGTCTGTTTCGGGATAAAAGAGAGCTTTCCTTTTCGAATAATCATAATCTGGATGGTAGGCAGAAGAGTAACTTGCCGTATTGTTTGTTACAAACCAAGGACTGAAAGCAGTGTCGTTGGTTTGTTTGATGTAATCCAGCCTTGCTCCTAAGGTGGTTAACCATTTGTTGGGTCTGATTTTCCAGCTGAATTCTCCGAAGAGGGCTGCATCGTACACTTTTGCAGCCGGTGATAGTTGGGTGCCGGTAAGGTTGTACGAACCATCATTGTTTTCGGTTTGCTTCACGCGAAGTGAATTTACGCTGCTTACCGAACCATCAGCTCCTAAAAGGAATGCGCGGTAATCGGTCAGCTTCCAGTCTGCCGTTATTTTCGCTCCGTAAACGGAATGGCTGGTCGAAGGGAAATAAATAGTAGTTTCATTTTCTTTATCCTTCAGGTCGGTGTCAAAACTTTGTGTATATAGCTTGATGCGAACTTCACGAAGTTCATCGGTAACATCGCTGAAAATGTATTCACCAGCCAAAAGTCTGCGTTCAATATTTTTGTACTTAACGGAGGCTGCGGCCGGAAAAAAAGAGGCGAAGGGCACTCCGGCATCCCATGCTTTAAAATGTTGATATGTAACTTTCAGCACCTGATCGGGGCGATATACCACAGCGCCTTTCAATCCCCATGAAGCATCGTGAAAGCCGCTATTGGAAATGTTACCCGCGGAGGTGCACATGTTTCCCGCCGATCTGAAATTTCCGTAAACCGAAAGATACCAGTTTTTTTGTGAATAGTCGAGTGAAGCGTGGATTCCGGCCATATTGTTGACTGAACTGAACTCGGAACCCGCATGCCCGTGCCATTCAGCCTGATCGGTAAAATCAGGAGATTCCGACACTAAATTGATCGTGCCGCCCGAAGCGCCAGCTCCGCAAACAACCGCCCCCGCGCCTTTCGTTATTTCTATTTTATTGATGTTTTCAGGATGAAAAGTGGACAAAACCCCCACCATATCGGACGAAGTAAAAATAGGAAAGCCATCCACGGTGATGAATGTCCTTTTTTCTGATATTCCTCTGATATATAAAGATGTATTCCAAAACCCATCCTGCGAAACAGCCAATCCTGGTTCGGTGGATAAACCATCGGCAACAGTGTTTTCAACTGGCTTATTGAAATCTTGGTAAATGGTAACGGTAGGTCTGAGCAATGTATCGTTCAGGGCTGAATTTTGAGGAATGTAAATATCCAATGAGTCTTTTTTCGCGGTGGCGGGTGTGCCGGACTGCAATAAGCTAAATCCCAGAGCCGAACTGATTATGAACAAAGGTATTGGCATGGTTTCTTGCGGTTTAAGTGTGTTGCTTTTTTTGTTTTATTTCCAATGAGTAAGCTCCCTTTTTTACCCATTCAGCCCATTCGGCCTGACTTTTGGTTTTATCGAATGTTTGCCACGGAATCAGTTTCCCAATTCTGGCTTTCAAATGTTTGCCACATTGTTTATACATTTCATCTACAAGGTATAACATCTCAATATTCAACTTGATCCCCAAAGATTTACGGATGCGCGATAAGTTGTAGAAAAAATTAGAATTTCGTCCCTCAAAAAAAATCGGGACTACATCGCGTTGATGCGCAATAGCTTTGGCTATGAAATTCTTTTTCCATTCGAGATCGGTTATTACGCCGTTTACTTTTCTGGAGCAAGCTCCTGCTGGAAATGTAATAATCTGATTGTCAGATTCATATAGCTGGTTCATCAGTTCTACATTATTTTTGCCCTGCGCGCCTACCTTGTTTACGGGGATAAACATTTCGCTGAGTGGGGTCAGGTTCATTAGTAAATCGTTAACCACGTATTTCACTTTGCCATTGTATTCTTTACCTATCAGCATCCCCAGTATCAGTCCATCCAGACCACCTAATGGGTGGTTGCTGGCAAAAATGTAGCATTTCCCATCTTTGGGGAGATTTTCCTTCCCTTCGATGGTGGCGGTTATGCGAAGGTATTTCAGTGAACCTTCGATAAATTCTACGTTCTTTTTATCGGCCACGGTCGGGAAAAACCGGTTTAGTTCGTCTTCGTGAGCAATTTTTCTAAGGTAATTAACTATAAATGAAGGAACTTTTTTGTTCGGCGCCTTGGCTTTGATGATTTCTCTGATGTTTAAATGCATAATGGTTTTTTTCCGGGTTTTATCTTCAAACAATGAATTACAAAGTTACAAAAAAGAAAAACTTTTGATTGAAATATTTCTTTGTGTTTAATTTTTATTTTGATTTGGGCGTCATAACCTGCTTATTTCCGTAGAAATTGGAGGATATTGGAAATAAAAAACTGGATGTATTTTGACCATTATAAATAGGGATTTGCACCCACTTTTTACTATTTACATATAAATATTTGATAATAAGATTTTTATGATTAATAAATATTGTTTATAAACTGTTTATAAATCGATAATATCAGTTTAAAACCTGTTGATAATGCTGTTGATAAATTTTTGTGGGGAAATGTGGTGAAATTCAAAATTATTCTTTACTTTTACCGTTCAAAAAACAGAATAAAGATCAGCATGTCAACATTTCTCGGAAAATACGAAGTAAAGGCCGATGCAAAGGGGAGAATCTTTATCCCTTCGGGTTACAGAAAGTTGTTGCCGGATGGCTTCCGGGAGAGGGTGGTGATGCGCCATGATACCCGGAGCAAATGTTTGATAGTTTATCCCGAACCTGTTTGGGTGAAAAAAACGGAGGAATTGAAGTCGAGGCTCGACGAGTGGAATCCGGAAGATGAAGAGATCATCCGGCAGTTTACCGCCAATGCCGAATGGCTCGATATTGATGCTCAGGGGCGTGTGTTGATTTCTAAGAAAAAACTTGAAAGCATAGGTATCAGTAATTCCGAGGTGCTTTTTGTGGGCGAAATGGATAAGTTTTCCATTTGGAGTCCTGGGCGCTACGAGCAGTCGCAGCTTCAGCCCGAAGAGTTCGCCGAGCGGTTGCAGCAAAAAATGACGCGTAAACCATAAATAATGAAGCAGATGGAAATGACATATCACACACCGGCTTTGCTTTCCGAAACGCTTGAACTGCTTGCTATAAACGAATCGGGTATTTATGTGGACGTTACGTTTGGTGGCGGAGGCCACTCAAAAGCGATACTCGAACAGCTGGGAGCCAACGGAAAACTGATTGCGTTTGATCAGGATGAAGACGCGATAGCCAATGTCGCCGACGACGAGCGTTTGGTGTTTGTGAGGAGTAATTTCAGGTATCTGAAGAATTTTCTGAAATATCATGATGTGGAAAAGGCTGATGGTATCCTGGCCGATTTGGGGGTTTCGTCGCATCACTTCGACGATGCCGAGCGGGGTTTTTCGTTCCGTTTCGATGGAAATCTGGATATGCGCATGAATAAACAAGCTGCCATAACGGCCGCCGATGTACTGAATGATTATAGCGAGGAAAAACTGGCGGATGTTTTTTATTTTTACGGTGAAATGAACCAGGCCAGGAAAATTGCGAGGGCAATCGCGTTGTTCCGCAAAACAGAACCGATATATAAGGTGTCGCAATTGGTGGGGATTCTTCAGCCTTATTTTGGTAAAGACAAGGAAAAGAAGGAATTGGCAAAGGCTTTTCAGGCGCTCAGGATAGAGGTGAACCACGAGATGGATGCGCTGAAAGAGTTTTTGGTTCAGGCTAAAGATGTGTTGAAGCCCGGAGGAAGGCTGGCCATCCTTACCTATCATTCACTGGAAGACCGGCTGGTGAAAAACTTTTTCAGAAGTGGAAATTTTGAAGGGAAAATTGAGAAAGATTTTTATGGTAACCCGGTTTCGCCTTTTTTATTGGTCAATAATAGAGTAATTGTGGCATCGGACGAGGAAGTGAACCGAAATCCCAGAGCACGGAGTGCTAAACTGAGGGTAGCACAAAAAAAATAGCAGGGAAATTTAATTTATTTTAAAAAGAAACCTACAAATTATGTCGTGGTTTAAAAATATTATCAATGAAATCAAAGGAAGTGAAGACTTGTCGGATATCAAAACGAGCACTTTTTTTCGCGATCTTCTGACTGGTAACATTTTGACAAAGAAATTTTTAAGGAAACAATACGGGCTGATTGCCATGATTGCGCTACTTACCTTTATTTATATTGATAACCGCTATTATTGCGAAACCCAGTTGGCCGACGAAATCAAACTTAAAAAACAACTACAGGATATTAAATACGAATCGTTGACGATTTCAGCCGAATTGATGCAGCTAAGCCGCCAATCGAACGTGGAGAAAATGATCAGGGACCGAGGAGTGGACATTGAGGCGACCACTACACCCCCAATTGTTATAAATGACTCATTAGCAGGTAAACATGAGTGATAAACGGAAAAATATCGTAGTAAGGTTCGGGTTGGTTTACGCGTTTATCGTATTCCTCTTCCTCTTGATTATTTATAAGATGTTCGTTATTCAGAATATCGAAGGGGCGAAATGGCTGGCTTTGGCTGCTAAAAACCAAAAGACAGACATCGTGGTGCGCCCCAACCGGGGAAACATATACTCGTGGGATAGCCGTTTGCTGGCCAGTTCTATTCCAACCTATTACATTTATATGGATTTGCGTGTGCCGGCTTTGCATCAGGATACCGGGAAGCTATTCCTGAACAATGTCGACTCAGTGGCTTTGTGCTTATCCCGTTTTTTTAACGATAAATCGAAAGCCGAGTATAAATCGATGTTGATGAAAGGATATCGTTCGGGCGATGCTGAATTGCAAATTTACCCTGAAAAAATTTCGTATGCCCAACTTAAAGAAATAAAGACGTTTCCTCTATTTCGGCTGGGAAGAAACAAAAGTGGACTCATTACCAAGGAGATGTTCCGCAGGGTGAAACCTTTCGGGTCGTTAGCGTCGCGTACCATTGGCGATATTTATGCTGATGAAACCAAAGGAGGAAAAAATGGACTGGAATTACAATTCGACAGCGTTTTACGTGGAATCCCGGGTTTATCCACCCGCCAGAAAGTGGCGAATTCACTTCAGGAAACAGTTGAAGTTGAGCCTATTGACGGTCGGGATGTGATTACGACCATCGATGTTGATATGCAGGATATTGCGGAAAGAGCTTTGCTCGATGGACTGGTGGAGTTCGACGCAGCCATTGGATATGCGGTGTTGATGGAAGCAAATTCCGGAGAAGTGAAAGCCATTGTAAACATGCAGCGGAACGGCGATGGAACATATTCCGAAAATAAAAACGGAGTGGTTTCGGATATGGCCGAGCCCGGATCTACTTTTAAGGTGGTATCGTTGATGGCCGTACTCGATGATGGTAAAGCTAAACTTTCCGATTCAGTAGAAACTTTTAACGGACATTTTAAATTTGGGAACCGAATCATGAACGACCACAATGCCGAAAGAGGCGGTTTTGGAAGGATAACGCTGGCGCAGGCTATCTATTACTCCTCGAACATTGGCGTGTCGAGAATTATCGAAAAAGCTTATGGCAGAAATCCTTCAGCTTTTGTAGATAAATTATATGAAATGAAATTGAACGAGCCGATGAATATTGAGATCCCCGGAGCGGCAAAAATCCGCATCCGTCATCCGAATGATAAATCTCAATACTGGTCGGCCACCACATTGCCGTGGATGTCGATTGGTTATGAGACACAAGTTCCGCCCATCTATACGCTCGCATTTTACAATTCGATAGCCAATGGGGGCAAGCTGATCCGTCCGTATTTTGTAAAAGCCATCAGCCGGAACGGGCAAATTGAAAGATCGTTCACTACCGAAGTGATCAATCCGGCCATTTGCAAACCATCTACATTGCAGGAAGTAAGGTCGTGTTTACTCGGGGTAGTTGAAGATAAAAGGGGGACAGGGAAAACGGTAAAGTCTGATTTTGTGCGCATTGCAGGTAAGTCAGGCACTGCCCAGATTTCGCAGGGGAAAGCCGGATATAAATCGGGCGGAACCAAGCATCAGGTGTCATTTTGCGGTTTTTTCCCTTACGAAAATCCGAAATATACCCTTTTGGTCATTATGCGCGAGCCGGGAAAAGGGAGCGCGTCGGGTGGACACATGAGCGGCTCGGTTTTCAAGAGAATTGCCGAAGAGGTCATGGCTTTACATTCGAGCACGCATGTGTCTGAATACAAGGGTGATTCCACCTTGAATGTATTGAAACTTCCATACTGTAAAAATGGTTTTGCTTCCGATTTATCCACGGTAATGAATGGGTTGAATATAAAAGTAGATGCTCATGATTACCGGTGGATAAAAACATTAACAGGAGATAATTCCATAGCCGTTGAAAAAATGTCAAATACAAGGTACAAAGTACCCGACATGACTGGAATGGGGGCGAAAGATGCCGTTTATTTGGCTCAAAGCAATGGACTTACTGTGCGTATTCAGGGAAGAGGAAAGGTGATTACTCAAAATCTGAAACCAGGGAGTACGTTTAAAAAAGGAGATATTCTTTCTCTTGTTTTAGAATAAAATGAAGAATTATGAAGTTAGAAAAACTCTTACGGGGCATTGACCTGAAAAAAATAATAGGAGCTATGGATGTGGAAATCACATCCGTGCAGTTCGATTCAAGAAAAGTGGAGAATGGGTCTTTATTCATAGCTACCCGTGGAACAGCCGCTGATGGCCACCAGTTTATTCCGGCAGCGATAGAAAAGGGCGCTGTGGCTGTGGTTTGCGAAGAAATACCTGCTGAAACTGTAGCGGGAGTTACTTATGTGGAAGTGGATGATAGTGCTGATGCCCTTGGAAATATTGCATCGGCGTGGTTTGATTTTCCATCATCGAAACTGACACTTGTGGGTGTAACCGGTACCAACGGAAAGACGACCATTGCTACTTTATTGTACAAAATGTTTCGTCATCTGGGCTACGGAGCCGGATTGCTTTCCACCGTATGCAATTATGTGAACGATGATGCGGTAGAAGCTACCCATACGACTCCTGATGCACTGGAACTAAATGGTTTACTGGCAAAAATGGCAGATGCCGGTTGCGATTACGCATTCATGGAAGTTAGTTCTCATTCGGTGGATCAGCGACGGATTGCCGGATTGGATTTCAATGGAGCTATTTTTACCAATATTACCCGCGATCATATTGATTATCATCTCACTTTCGAAAATTACCTGAAAGCGAAGAAACGCTTTTTCGATGATCTTCCCGCCGGGGCTTTCGCGCTTACCAATCTCGACGATAAGAACGGCATGGTTATGCTTCAGAATACTTCCGCCCGAAAATATACCTATTCGCTCAGAGGAATGGCCGATTTCAGGACAAAAATTCTGGAACACGGGTTTGATGGGATGTTGTTGAACATGAACGGCCGCGAAGTAAACGTAACTTTTATTGGCAAATTCAATGCCAGCAACCTGACAGCCGTATATGGCGCTGCCGTATTGCTTGGTCAGGATCAGACGGAAGTGCTCAGGATACTAAGTATGCTCACTTCCGTTTCAGGTCGCTTCGAAACACTGCGCGCGCCTCAGGGATATACGGCTATTGTCGATTATGCCCATACGCCCGATGCGCTGAACAATGTAATCAGTACTATCAATCAGATACTTGGTGAGGATGGCAGGTTAATTACCGTTGTGGGTTGTGGTGGCAACAGGGATAAAGGAAAGCGCCCGATGATGGCTCGCGAAGCCGTGGATGGGAGTTGGAAAGCCATTCTGACATCCGACAATCCACGCTTTGAGGAACCTCAGGAAATTCTTAACGACATGCTGGCCGGCCTTGATCTTGCTCAAAAATCGAGAAGCCTTACCATTGTGGATAGGCGTGAAGCTATAAAAACAGCCTGTTCGCTGGCACATGAAGGCGATGTGGTGCTGGTTGCCGGCAAAGGACACGAAGATTACCAGATTATCCAGGGGGTTAAACACCACTTTGATGACAGGGAAGAAGTGCGGAAATGCTTTTAACAGCCTGCGAAACGTATTGGAAAACAGAACATAAATAATTCAAACGTAGAATATAATGTTATATCATTTATTTCAATATTTAGAAAAATTTTACCACATTCCGGGAGCGGGCATGTTCAATTACATTTCGTTTCGTACAGGGCTCGCGTTTATTCTGGCTTTGCTGTTGTCCACTTTATTCGGACGGAAAATAATTGATTACCTGCAAAAGAAACAAATAGGTGAGACCATCCGCGAACTGGGTCTCGAAGGACAAATGAGCAAAAAAGGGACACCAACGATGGGAGGAATCATTATCATCATTGCCATTTTTGTACCTACCGTTTTGCTGGCGGCGCTCAACAATGTTTATGTTTTGCTCATGCTTGTTACTACCGTTTGGATGGGTCTTATCGGGTTCCTCGACGATTATATAAAGGTTTTCCGTAAAAATAAAGAAGGATTGAACGGCAGGTTTAAAATTGTAGGGCAAGTGGGCCTTGGATTTATTGTGGGAATTACGCTTTACCTGAGCCCGGCAGCGGTGATCCGCGAAAATATAGAAATCAAGGGGCAAAACCATCGGGTAGAGGCGGTACATTATGCCAAATATGATATAAAATCGACCAGCACTACTATTCCGTTTGTAAAAAACAACAACCTGGATTACGCGGCCGCTTTCGAAAAATTCGGGGATGAAGCCCAGAAATACGGTTGGATACTATATGTTTTAGTGGTGATTTTTGTAGTAACGGCTGTATCCAACGGAGCCAACATGACAGATGGGCTTGATGGCCTGGCTACAGGTTCGTCAGCCATTATCGGGGTTACGCTTGGTATTTTGGCCTACGTTTCGGGTAACGTGAACTATGCCGGGTACCTCAACATCATGTATCTTCCCGGCACGGGCGAGATGCTTATTTTCGCCGGGGCGTTCATTGGAGCTACCATTGGTTTCCTGTGGTACAATTCGTTTCCCGCTCAGGTGTTCATGGGCGATACGGGAAGCCTGACACTGGGAGGTATCATAGCTGTGTTCGCGCTGGCTATTCGCAAAGAGTTGCTGATACCGATACTGTGCGGCGTATTCTTTGTCGAAAATCTGTCGGTAATGCTTCAGGTCGGATATTTTAAATATACCAAGAAAAGATACGGCGAAGGAAAACGCATTTTCAAAATGGCGCCATTGCACCATCATTTCCAGAAACCCGGAAATGCCGGCATCCAAGCCCGTTTTCAGCATCCATTGCAGGCTATTCCTGAATCGAAAATCGTTGTCAGGTTCTGGATCATAGGAATCATATTAGCGGCTGTTGCTATTATTACATTGAAAATCAGATAATAAAAAATCTGTTCTAAATTTTTTTGATCAGATAACAAGTAAAATAAATTGGATTTAAGTCATTATAAAATGGGGAAAAGGATTGTTATTCTTGGTGCGGGCGAAAGCGGAACCGGAGCAGCTGTTCTGGCCAAAACAAAGGGATTTGATGTGTTCGTGTCGGATATGTCGGAAATCAAACCCCAATACAAATCGCTCCTTGAGGATTACGGTATCGAATGGGAAGAAAAACAGCATACGGGGCTTAAAATACTGAATGCCTGCGAAGTTGTAAAAAGTCCCGGAATTCCGGATCATGCGCCGTTAGTAAAAAAACTGCATGAGTTGAACATACCGGTTATTTCGGAAATAGAGTTTGCCGGAAGATATACCAGAGCGAAAATGATTTGTATCACCGGTAGTAATGGCAAAACCACTACCACCATGCTGGTGTATCATATTCTGAAAAATGCAGGATTGAACGTGGGTCTTGCCGGTAATGTGGGCAACAGTCTGGCGCTTCAGGTAGCCACGTGCAGTTTCGATTATTATGTGGTGGAATTGAGTAGTTTCCAGCTCGATGGTATGGTGAAGTTCAAAGCCGACATTGCTATTTTACTGAACATTACCCCCGACCACCTCGACCGGTACGATCATAAATTCCAGAATTATATCGATTCTAAATTCAGGATATTACAAAACCAGACGGAGGCAGATGCCTTCATTTATTGGGAAAACGACCCGGTGGTGAAAGCCGAGCTGGCCAAACGGAATGTGAAATCGATGCTCTACCCGTTTGCTATCGACCGGGATGAAAAGACGAAAGCGTTTATCGAAAAAGATCAGTTAATTATCAATACATTAAATTCGCTGTTTACTATGCCTGTTTCAGATTTAGCATTAAAAGGGTTGCACAACACGTACAACTCCATGGCAGCGGGAATTGCCGCAACGGTTATGAATGTAAAAAAGGAAAATATACGACAATCCCTTCAGGATTTCCAGGGGGTAGAGCACCGGCTCGAATATGTGGCTACCGTGAAAAACGTACGTTTTGTCAACGACTCGAAAGCCACTAACGTAAATTCGTGCTGGTACGCTTTGCAAAGCATGCCTACACCGGTAGTGCTTATCCTTGGCGGTACCGACAAAGGAAACGATTATTCGGAAATCGAGCCATTAGTGCTCGAAAAAGTGAAAGCCCTTGTTTTTATGGGGGTTGACAACACGCCATTGCACAAATTTTTCGATGGTAAAGTTGACCGTATTGTCGATGTCAGATCGATGGAAGATGCCGTGAACCAATCGTACCAACTGGCCTCGGATGGCGATACAGTGTTGCTGTCGCCTTGTTGTGCCAGCTTCGATTTATTTAAAAACTACGAGGACAGAGGCCGCCAGTTCAAAGCTTGTGTCAGGAATTTATAATAACATTGAATAAACACCGCGCGATATGGAATCATTGTTCAAAAAATACCTGAAAGGCGACCCGATATTGTGGATCGTTTTTATCGCGCTCTGCATCATTTCCATTATCGAAATGTACAGCGCTTCGAGTACGCTTGCCTATAAGGCGGCCAATCATACCGCGCCCATGCTCAAGCACGTAGGTTTTCTGTTTGTGGGGGCGCTCATTGCTTTTGGCGTACACCTTATCCCTTACCGGATCATACGTTTGCTCGCTTATATTGGGCTGATACTTTCGGTGTTTTTCCTGATATTCGTATTGCTTAAGGGAAAAACCACCAACGATGCCGCCCGCTGGGTTTCGATTGCCGGCTTCCAGTTCCAGCCTTCCGAACTGGCCAAACTATCAGTCATTGTAGTAGGTGCCGATTTGATATCGAGGATAAAGGATTCCGAGAATGATGAATGGAAATACTTCCGAATCATCCTTATAGTGCTCGGAATGATTTGTCCGCTCATCATGCTCGAAAATTTTTCCACGGCATTTATTCTTTTCGGTGTGGTATTTTTGATGATGTTCATCGGAAAAATATCTTTGAAAAAGCTGGGAATCCTTGCCGGAGTGTTAATTTTGGTAGCGCTATTTGGAGTAATGATGCTGAAAGTGATACCCAAGGAAGACATGCCTAAACGTTTCGACCGGGCTTATACATGGGTCAATCGTATCAATAAATTTTCGGGCGATAAACAAAAAGATGAAAATAAATATGTGATTACCGACGACAACCGGCAGGTGCAACGTGGCAGGATAGCCATAGCCAGGGGCGGTTTTTTCGGTGTTTTTCCGGGTAACAGTGTTGAACGCGATTACCTTCCACAGGCCTATTCCGATTTTATATATGCTATTATTGTAGAAGAGATGGGGATGTTTGGAGGTATTTTTGTAATTTTGCTATATTTAATACTATTGTTCAGGGCGGGGCAGATTGCCACAAAATCAACACAGGTATTTCCGGCCATATTGGTTATAGGCCTTACTTTGATGATTGTTATACAGGCATTTGTGAGCATGGCTGTGGCTACCAGTCTGGGACCGGTAACAGGGCAGCCTCTTCCTATGATCAGCCGCGGAGGGACATCTATTTTAGTAACATGTATCTTTTTCGGGATTATTTTCGGCGTTACCCGTGAGATGAAGGAAAACGAACTGAAACAGGCAACTTTGCAAAACGAACCCGAACGAGAGGAAAAGACCCGGTCCAATCCTGATGAATTGCCGGTAATAGAACTGGATGATTTATAGTAACTTACGGGTAATGTTTTCGTAAATGTTTTTCAATATACCCGGTTTGGAGTATAATATTTTTTGATACCGAATAAATGATAACTGTGTAATAAAATCATTCTATTATTTTTTTTTAAAATGAACAATAAATTCATTATCAGCGGAGGAGGTACCGGTGGACATATTTTCCCGGCATTAAGCATTGCTAATGCTCTGAAAAAGAATTTACCGAACGCTGAAATCCTTTTCGTGGGAGCCAACGGACGGATGGAGATGGAACGTGTGCCAGTTGCCGGTTACCCGATTAAGGGACTTCCTGTGAGTGGTTTCGACAGAAAAAATATTCTCAAAAACATCAAAGTATTGATTAATTTTGTCAGAAGCTATTATCTGGCTAAAAAAATTGTAAGGGAGTTCCATCCCGATGTAGTGATTGGTGTGGGAGGTTATGCAAGCGCTCCTACTTTACGTGCGGCGGCATCGCTCAATATTCCTACGCTTATTCAGGAACAAAATTCCTACGCGGGGGTAACCAATAAAATCCTGGCACGGAAAGCCCGCAAAATATGTGTCGCTTACGAGGGTATGGATCAGTTTTTTCCATCCGAAAAAATTGTGATGACAGGTAATCCCATTCGTCAGGAATTGCTTACGGTTCCTCATGGCGCGCCCGTTGCATACGAACATTTTGGGTTGGATCCCGCTAAAAAAACGTTGCTTGTCGTGGGAGGCAGCCTTGGCGCGCGAACCATTAACGAAAGTATTCTGGAACACATTGACGAGTTGGCCGCGTCCGGCATACAGGTAATTTGGCAAACCGGTAAGTATTATTACGAACAGGTGCGGAATAAAGCCGGTAAATATATATCAAAAAGTTTCATTGTAACTGAATTTGTTTCGAGAATGGATTACGGATATGCGGTAGCCGATTTGGTAGTATCCCGTGCAGGTGCAAGCTCGGTTTCGGAATTGAGCCTGCTCGCCAAACCGGTCATTCTGGTTCCTTCGCCCAACGTGGCCGAAGACCACCAAACGAAAAATGCCATGGCGCTGGTAAACCGACAGGCCGCCGAACTGGTTAAAGATAATGAGGCGAAAGAACTTTTGGTGAAAAAAGCCCTGGAACTGATAGCCGACACTGATAAATTAAAATCATTGAGTGAAAATATAGCAAAAATGGCTCTGAAGAACTCTGCGGAAAGTATAGCCTCGGAAGTGATAAAACTGGCACGGTAATATTTTCGATATTTCAATTAAAAAACAAGCGCTTAATTATATAATATATGAACGAATTTATCCGATATTATTTTCTGGGCATTGGAGGGATAGGCATGAGTGCCATAGCCCGTTATTTCAATGTCAGAGGCTTTCAGGTAGCGGGTTACGACCGCACTGAAACCAAGCTGACGGCCGACTTGCAATCGGAAGGGATTTTTATCACTTTTGAGGATGCGGAAAGTAATATCCCCGATCAGTTTTTAAATCAGGGAAATACCCTTGTGGTAGTTACGCCTGCCATTCCGGCAGACCACCCTCAATTGGTTTATTTTCAGAATAATAAATTTGCAATAAAAAAGAGAGCCGAAGTTCTGGGCGATATTACCCGGCAAAGCAAAGGAATTTGTATAGCCGGAACGCACGGAAAAACCACAACATCCACTATCGCTGCCCACTTGCTTTACCAGTCGCGCATTTCGTGCAACGCTTTTTTGGGAGGTATATCTAATAATTACAACACCAACCTGCTGTTGTCGAAAGAGAGCAGTCTGGTGGTAATCGAGGCAGATGAGTACGATCGGTCGTTCCATCATTTATCGCCTTACATGGCAGTGATCACATCCACTGATGCCGATCATCTGGACGTTTATGAAAACAAGGAGGCTTTTTGCGAAAGTTTCGAGCATTTTACCTCGCTTATTCGTCCGGGTGGAGCTTTAGTCATGCGGAAAGGAATTGCGATCACTCCCCGTCTGCAAAAAGGGGTAAAGCTATTTACTTATTCAATGGACGAAGGAGGAGATTTCCATGCCGAAAATATCCGTTGTAAAAATGGAAACATTTTGTTCGATTTTGTAACACCTACCGACCGCATTTCGGATGTTCGCTTGGGAGTGCCGGTCATGATCAATGTAGAAAACAGCGTGGCTGCCATGGCTATGGCATGGCTCAACGGTGTTACATCCGAAGAACTTCGGGTTGGAATATCTTCCTATTCAGGAATTTACAGGCGGTTTAATATCGTATATAAAAACGAAAAAGTAGTATATATGGATGATTATGCACATCATCCGAGCGAATTGGCGGCAAGCATCCGGTCGATCCGGACGCTCTTTCCCGAGCGTAAAATCACGGGGATTTTCCAGCCGCATCTTTATTCGCGAACCCGCGATTTTGCGCCGGACTTTGCCCGTTCGTTATCGCAATTGGACGAATTGATTTTGCTCGATATTTATCCGGCAAGGGAACAGCCAATTCCTGGAGTTACTTCCGAATTGATTTTCAGGGATGTAACGCTTCGCGATAAAACTCTGTGTACCAAACAGGAACTTCTCCACTTGTTGAAACAAAAAGACGTGGATGTATTGGTAACGTTTGGTGCCGGCGACATCGATAAATTGGTGCCGCAAATCAGGGAGCAGCTCAAAAATGGTTAAGATTGGATAAGATGAAGAAAGTCAGATGGCCTAAAATATTGCTGATTACCGGAGGACTATTGATTCTGGGTTATTTTGTTTTTGCCATAGTGGAATTCACCGGTAAAAATAAAAATTTGGTATGCAAAAAAATGGATATTTATCTGGCCGATACCACATCGCTCAAGTTGATTACTCAAAACGAGGTAGCCCGGATTTTGGAAAATGAAGACCTGAATCCGGTGGGAAAAAGCCTGAAACGGATCAAGACAGAAGAAATAGAGCATACATTGCAGAAAAATCCATTTATAAAAACAGCTGAATGCTTTTTAACCCCTTCGGGGAATATTAAAATATATATTTACCAGCGCTGTCCGGTGTTTCAGGTAGTGTCCGACGATAGTTATTACGTGGACAACGACAAGAGAATCATTCCGGTAAATGTGTATGAAATACCCCGTTTACCAGTGGTGAGTGGTCGGGTAACGCAATCGATGGCTACCGGAAATTTGTTTGGGCTGGTTAGTTTTATTGGTGCCGATCCTTTCTGGAATGCGCAAATCGAACAGATATTTGTTCGCGACGACCTGAAAATAGAGTTGGTTCCGCGCGTGGGCGATGCCATTATTGTGCTGGGCACCGTGGACAATTTCGATAAAAAATTAGGAAAATTACGCAAAATGTACAGCTCCGTCTTCTCGCAGATAGGTTGGAACCGGTACAAAACCATCGACCTTGAATACAAAGATCAGATAGTTTGTACACGCGTGGGCGATGAACCGAAAAAAAACGTGGTAAGAACAATATCCGTTAACGATAGTATAAAATCAAAAAAAATATGAATCCGAATCAGATAATAGGAGTAGATTTTGGTAGCGACAGAATCATGGCGCTGGCTGCCGAATTTCAGAAAGATGATTCGGTCAAGATTCTGGCCGAAGAATCCAAGCCCTCGTCCGATACTCGTCATGGCATTATCGAACAGGTGTCGGGAGCTGCGTTTAAGCTCAACGAACTGGCTCGATTGTTACAAAATAAAGCTAAAATTCACGAAATCAATCGTATGTCCACCAGTGTAGGAGCCAAGTCGATGAAGAGCTATCTCTTTTCGGTTTCCCGCTTCACGGGTCATTCAAAAATAGTTACCAAAAAACTAATGGATGAAATGACCGAAGAATGTGAAAAAAAATTCAGGCTACAGGGCGTCGAGGTGTTCGAAATTTTTCCTATCAGCTACGAACTCGATGGAGAATTTGTAGCCAAACCTGAAAATGCCAAAGCGGTGCAGATAAAAACAGAGTATAACGTGGTGGTTGGCAATCCGGTTATTAAACTCAAACTCGATGGATGTTTCGATCGTTCGGGAATTATCCTCGAAACACGGATTATATCACCTGTTGCGTTTGCTACCGCGGTTACCGAAGATAGCGACCGTATTGATGGATGTGCTGTCATATCGTTTGGCAATAGCACTACCATTCTGGCGATATATTACGACGATATTCTACTCAATACCCTGGTTGTTCCGCTGGGAGGGCGAAATATTTCCAAAGATATTGAAGAACTGGGTATTAGCTATACGAATGCCGAAAGGCTTAAATTGGTTAAAGGCTGTGCTCTCGAAAGGTTGGTTGAGAAGCCTGTTTCGGTACGTATTTCGGCTCTCCAACCTGACGAATCTCCGGTAAATATCTCCACTGATTTTCTGGCTACCATTATCGAAGCCCGTCTGGATGAGATTTTTCAACCTATTTTACCTGTAATAGAGGAATATAAGGAATATATCAATTGTGGTATTGTGCTTACGGGAGGTGCGTCAAAACTGAATGGCATCACTGCTTATGTAACCGAAAAAACGGGTATTGAAGCCCGTCCGGGCGATCATTCAGGTTGGCTTTCCAACGATACCGATCCCCGGTATTTTGAACCGGCATATTCAGAAGTGATAGGTACTATATTGATGACCAGGGATTTTCGAGACAAACATCCTGTTACAATTCCTCCGAAAGAACCGAAGATTAAAAAGACCATCAAAGAGCGCGTCGAACATAAAATTATGAATTTTTTCAATGATGAAAATTTAATGGACGACCATCAGCGACCACCGAAGGGGAACGATAATATTTAAAATGCAATTAAAAAAAAATAAACATAATTATACGGATCAGAACTTATGGAATTTACAGAAGAAGATCTTCCGATAGAATTACCGGTAATCGACACATCGATCATTAAAGTTATCGGTGTAGGGGGAGGTGGAGGAAACGCCGTCAATCACATGTACCGTCAGGGAATTACCGACGTGTCGTTTGTTGTGTGTAACACTGACAACCAAGCGCTTCTCAAGTCGCCAATACCTACGAAGATACAACTGGGCAACAATACCACAGCCGGACTGGGTGCCGGAAATAAGCCCGAAATTGCCCGCCAGGCTGCCGAAGAATCGATAGAACGCATCCAAAATATGCTCAGCGACAATACCCGCATGGTTTTTATCACTGCCGGTATGGGAGGTGGAACCGGAACCGGATCATCGCCAGTGGTGGCCGAAGTGGCTTACGACATGGGTATCCTCACGGTAGGCATTGTTACGATACCTTTCGCTTTCGAAGGGAAAATGAAAATCCGCCAGGCGCTCGAAGGGGTGGCCTCACTCAGCAGGCATGTGGATGCTATATTGGTGATAAACAATGAGAAGCTAAAAGAAATTTACCCTGATTTAAATCTTTCGAACGCGTTTGCCAAAGCTGATGATGTACTTACGAACGCGGCCAAGGGAATAGCCGAAATCATTACGATTGAGGGTTATATCAATATCGACTTTGCCGATGTGTACAGCATTATGAAAGATGGAAAGGTGGCTATTATGAATACCGGCTACGCGGAAGGGGAGAACCGGCTGACCATGGCCATTCAGGATGCCTTGAATTCTCCATTGCTCAATACCAGCGATGTAAGTGGCGCCCGCAAGGTTTTACTAAGCCTCTACTGCTCGCATGAAAACCAGATTAAAATGGAAGAAATCGATCAGATACACCAGTTCATGTCGCGGGTAGGCGAAAATGTGGAGGTTATCTGGGGCATTACTTTTGACGATTCATTGGAGAAACAAGTTAAAATTACCCTGATTGCAACCGGTTTCGATGTCAGCGATATCCCCGGAATGCCCGATTCGGCTCTGAAAAACGATAAAGATGAACCTGATGAATTGGCGAAAGGGAACGGAAAGAATGAAAGGGCTGAAAGTGAGGCCGATATTCAAAAGGCGATGGATCGCTACTACGGAAGGGCGGTAAACCAGGATGATGAAACAGAAATTGAAATGGAAATAATTTCGGCATACGAAGCCGAAATTGTTCCTGAGTCAGAGCCTGAATTCGAAATAGAACCCGACCAATTTGTGTTTACGCTCGAAGAACTTGAAGATGAAAAGAAACTCAAGGATATAGAAAACATACCGGCCTGGAAAAGAAAATTGTTCAAACGTTGATTTTTTTAAAGAGATTTTTTTAATAAAACAAGATATGGAAACATTATTTGATACCGTCAGCAACGACATAAAAACCGCCATGCTGGCCCGAGAAAAAGTAACGCTCGAAGCACTTCGCGGAATTAAAAAAGAGTTTATCGAAGCTAAAACCGCTAAAGGTGGTGATGGTACGTTGCACGATGATGTAGCGCTGAAAATTCTTCAAAAAATGGTGAAACAGCGGAAAGAGACGGCACTGATCTATACAGAGCAGAACCGCCCCGAACTGGCTGAAAATGAACTGGCTGAAGCTGCTGTTATCGAACGTTACCTCCCTAAACAGATGGGAGATGCTGAACTTGAAGCAGCTGTGTCAGCCGTTATTGCGCAGGTGGGAGCCAGCGGACCTCAGGATATGGGAAAGGTTATGGGAATAGCTTCCAAGCAGTTGGCCGGAAAAGCCGAAGGTAGGGTTATCTCTGAGAAAGTGAAAGCTTTATTGGCCAAACTGGCTTAAATAACAAATTCAACTTCTTTAAAATAAAACGATTTTTGCTCACCGTTTAGGGTTTCAAGACCTAGACGACCATCGGGATATACGGAATGGATCTTTGCATTAAAAGATTCATTCCGTGTTCTATAGGGGTAGTACCCATCGCTACGGAAAAGAGCCGAGGAGTATTCAGCGTGGATTTCGTCCTGCGTTTTGTCGGTATAATATCGGAGAATTTCGGTACAGACCGATGTTAACAATGTTTTCCGACGTGTTTTTTTCCCGGTTATATGCTTGAGCGAAATGGGATTAGGGGCATTACTCACGAATTTCTCCTGATTGATGTTCAATCCGATGCCAATGATGCATGAAGCTATTTGACCTCCTCTTAGCGAATTTTCTATCAGTATTCCACCCAATTTTTTGTTTTGGAAATAAATATCGTTGGGCCATTTTATTTCTATTCCATCGCAAAAAGGAACTAATGCTTGTTTTATACCGAGACAAACGATTTGGGAAATGATAAACTGTTGGTCAATAGCTATATGAGTTGGAAAAAGTAGCATGCTGAAAAGGAGGTTCTTCTTTTTTTCCGATTCCCAGGAGTTACCTTGCTGTCCTTTTCCTGCTGTCTGAAAGTCGGTATAAACCACCGTACCTTCCTTTAATATTTCACTTTTAATCAGCTGTTTAAGATATGAATTAGTCGATTCGGTTTGCTTGATAAATATTTGTTGAGCCATATCGTTCCTTTTTTTCAGTTCAATGCGTTACTCGTTCAGCGAAAGGAGAAGTTCTTCTATCTTTTTAGTTACCTCTTTTGAGGTTCCGTTGGCGTTGTTTACCAAAATGGCAAAAATGTATTGTTTGTCCTTGATGTCCATGTATCCGGCATAGCATTTTACCCTCGAAATGGAACCACTTTTGGCATGTACTTTCCCTTCAAGCGGCGTATCTTTCAGCAGCGATTTCAGCGTTCCGGAAACTCCGCTTACGGGTAGGCTGTTGTAATACACCTCGTAATCAGGGCTTGATTTCATATAAGTGAGCAGGTTCGTAAAGAAGCGGGCTGATACGCCGTTGGAAGGCGCTAATCCGCATCCATCATTCATAAACAGTTGATCAACAGGTAAGCCTCTCTCTCTCCAGAACGACCGAACCGCTTGTATCGATGCTTTTGTGCTGGCTACCGAATCAGTTTTGAGCGACAGGTAACGGAATACTTGCTCGGCATAATGGTTGTCGCTGTTGATATTTGTTACGGTAATTATTTCAGACAAAGGGGGAGAAAATTGGCTGTAAATGTCTTTTCTTTCTTTCTTATTTACCGATTGAAATATTTTGTGGAATATTTCAATGCCTTGCCTTTTACATTCATTTTCAACATGATATTTTAATAATTCCGCAGGATTAGGTATATCTCCTTTAATGATAAATGAATTTCTGTTCTTTGGAATTTCGCCATATATCATTCGTTTGTTTTCGTGCGGAGCTCCATATAAATAGGCGCTATCGGTGTGGATATTGGTGCTTTTCAAATGGTTTTCGAAAGATATTCCGGGTATTTCGGGAATGGTTCGTAAAATTTCCGGGATAGTTCCTTCGCTTCCCGAACGAAGCACCAACTGGAATGTATTGTCGAGGTAAGATATGCCGTAAGCTCCGGCAGCATAGTAGTTTCCCATGTCTTCCCACAACCATTTTGGATTGATGCCTTCATCATCAAATTGTGTAGCATCGGTAATCACATTCCCTAAAATCTCACGGATACCGGCTTTGCGGATCGCCGATACCCAATCGGAGAGAAACGCTCCGGTTCCGCAGGACGACGACCCAAGGGTAGGATCGCCGGAGCCATAAATATACAGATTGCCGAATAGCACACTATCTCTCGTTATCTCGCCATCGGTTTGGAGTTTTGTTTCAAAACGGAAATCAGGACCCAGCATTTCCAGAGCCGTGGCGGTAGTGATCAGTTTCATTGTCGAAGCGCACACGGCGCTGTTATCGGAACGGAAATCGTACACCACCTTGTTGCTCGCTGCATCTTTTACAAGCAAACTGATATTGGCATTTTTCAGTACTTCATTCTCTAAAAACCTGTTCAGTGGTTTTGTTGCGGAGAGTCCGGTTATAAATCCGGCTACAATAAGCAGGGATATTAATCTTTTATTCATCTGTTTTTTCAAAATAAGTGAAACAAAATTACAGAAATCAGAGCAATCATCCAATAAAAATTTTACGGCATGTAACGGATAACACTGTTAATACTCAGATAATTATCGATTTATATATTTTTGAGGTTACAATGCGTCAGCCTAAAAGCAAAAAACCGGAATCCTGCTTGAATTCCGGTTTTTATCCCAAAACTTCGGTTTCTCAATAAAATAATTGCGATAACACGTTGGTTGTCGTATTCGTTTTTGGCTTGAGGTTCAAATATTTTGTATATTGTGAAGCGGTAAGAACAGACTTCATGTTCGAAGTCAGCGTACTTTTCAAGCCTTTCAATTTTGTTTTGTAAGAAGTTTTATTGGTTGTTGCCAAACTTGCAATGTTCGATTTGGCTGTCAGAAACTGTGTGATATAACCGGCCACCTTGGGTTGTTGGTCGCTGGTGAGGTTAAGTTTCGATGCCAGTTTGGATGTAATCGATGTTTTTAAAGTATTTACATCGTAACCGGCTGCCGAAGCCACAGTAGTAGCTGTTTTAGCAGCGCTTTGCAACTTGTTGACGATTTGTGCGTTGGCAAGAAAGGCAACTCCCATTGCCAAGCCAAAAATCAGAATTTTCTTTTTCATTTTTTTAAAAAATTTATTCAGTTGGTAGAAGTATTATCGGTTGGTCTTAATGCATAAATAATGCCAAACCGCTCGCTAAGCCGAGATATTATTCAATAATTTTCCTGAAAAGATTTTTCATGTTCACAGCGTTACCTATCAATTGATGAAGATCGTCGATTTTCACCCTTTCCTGCGTCATGTTGTCGCGGTAGCGTATGGTTACGCAATTATCGTTCAGCGTATCGTGGTCAACAGTGATGCAAAACGGTGTACCGATGGCATCCTGGCGGCGGTAACGTTTGCCGATAGAGTCTTTTTCGTCATAGAGGCATTTGAAATCGAATTTCAGCGCGTTCATTATTTCGCGAGCTTTCTCGGGCAGCCCATCTTTCTTTACCAGCGGAAGGATGGCTGCTTTCACAGGGGCAAGTACAGTGGGAAGTTTCAAAACCACGCGGTTGTCGCCACCTTCAAGGGCTTCTTCGGTGTAAGACGCGGCCATGATGGAGAGGAATGTACGATCCACCCCGATAGAGGTTTCGATAACATACGGCGTGTATGATTGGTTCAATTCCGGGTCGAAATATTTGATGTTTTTGCCCGAATATTTTTCGTGGCTGCTCAAATCGAAATCGGTACGGGAATGGATTCCTTCCACTTCTTTGAACCCGAACGGCATTTCGAACTCAATATCGGTAGCGGCATTGGCATAGTGAGCCAGTTTGTCGTGGTCGTGGAAACGGTATTTGTGGTCGCCAAGCCCGAGAGCTTTGTGCCAGCGAAGTCGCCATTGTTTCCAGTATTCGAACCATTTCATTTCTTCGCCCGGACGAACGAAAAACTGCATTTCCATTTGTTCGAACTCGCGCATGCGGAAAATGAACTGGCGGGCTACTATTTCATTGCGGAAAGCCTTGCCAATCTGGGCAATACCGAACGGAATTTTCATCCGACCGGTTTTTTGTACATTCAGGTAATTAACAAAGATTCCCTGAGCCGTTTCGGGCCGGAGGTAAATTTTCATGGCACCATCGGCCGTTGAACCCATTTCGGTGGAGAACATCAGGTTAAACTGACGTACATCCGTCCAATTTTTGGTGCCGCTGATAGGGCAAACCACATCATAATCGATAATGATTTGCTTTAATTCTTCAAGATTGCTGTCGTTCAGTGCTTTAACAAATCGTGTATGGATTTCATCTCTTTTGGCCTGATGTTCAACCACACGTTCGTTGGTTTTCCGGAACATGGCTTCATCAAATTTTTCGCCGAAACGTTTGGACGCTTTTTCAACTTCCTTCTCAATTTTTTCATCGTATTTGGCGAGCAAATCTTCAATCAGCACGTCGGCGCGATACCGTTTTTTACTGTCTTTATTGTCAATCAGCGGATCATTGAAAGCGTCCACATGACCAGAAGCTTTCCAGGTTGTAGGATGCATGAAAATGGCGGCATCGATACCTACCACATTCTCGTTGAGGAGCACCATACTGTCCCACCAATATTTTTTAATGTTGTTTTTCAATTCAACACCATTTTGTCCGTAGTCGTAAACGGCGCCAAGTCCGTCATAAATTTCGCTCGAAGGGAATACAAAACCGTATTCTTTGCAATGAGCAATTAGTTTTTTGAAAACATCTTCCTGTGAAGCCATATTAAGTCTTAATTATTCTGTTTACCAGCGCGTTGATTGGTAATAAGTTTTATTTTAAATTAAAATAGTAATTCATTTTATCCGAAATTCCGCCTGAACCAGGTAATAAACTTTTGTATTTTCAGAGAAAAACCGAGCCATTAGCCAACGATTTGTAGTCGAAAATCCACCAATACCCGGAAATTCAGTTTGTAGCTCTTTCGAAAGAGTGGGTACGGGTACAATAGTTTTGTTCCAACTTTCGTTTTTTTATTTTACTTCTTGAAAGGCATACAAAGTTACTGTTTTTTTGTCGATTATCAAGAATTTATAAAATTTCCTTGTTGATGAGCGCAACAATTTGTTTGCATTGGTTTTCGTTGCCGAATTTCAGATGGTGGCGGTTGAGCAGTTGGTTGATTTCCGGTTTCTTGTCGGGAAGTAAGCGTATGAAATTTCTGAATTTCAGTTTTTTAATAGTAACGGTGGTCCCATTCTTCAGGCAGAATATATACTTTGTAACCGGTTTCAGTTCCTGGATTTCAATGGTAATATCGTTTACATTGATGTTGTCCACACCATTGCCTATAACCTTGCGGTTGATATAAAATGAAAGTTTTCCTTCTTGAGCAACCTCAACAAAGGAAGGTTCGCTGGTTTTGTCGTTTTCGGTAAACGAGAGCTTTTTGTAATGGATAAATGAGCTGTCGGTAGCTGCCAGCCAAAAATCAGTAATTTCTTTTTTGTCGGTTTTTATTTTTGCGTTGTATTTTCCATTGATAACGATCAGATCATCAAAAAAACCATTGTATTTTGCTTTTTCAACATTTAAAGTGTCGCCGCTGTCGGACAATATCAGGCATTTTGTCCATTCGGGAGTAATGTATTGGCTTCCCTTGTATTTTTTTTCGATAAAAGTTTCCCCTTTCAGTTTTGGCAAAAAAAGAGAATCGGTTGTGTCATTGGTGTTGAAAGAGAGCGGTTCGGCTGCTTGCAGGCACAAGGTTGTTGCTAAAAAAAGTATGCTGATGATGGTTTTCATGTGTTTATAATTTTATATCTGCCCCTTAACCCCAGCTCCCTAAAGGGAGAATAAGAACGGGAATAAAACAGGTATAGTGAATTGTTTGTTAATATATAATCATTCCCTTGTGTGCCCAAAATTTTTATTTGGTCATGGGTGTTTCATTTGTTCATTTTATTGTCGGATAACAGTAAAGTGTTGTGTTGAGAAAATACGCTCGCCGTTAGCGGTTATTCCTTCCAGTTTTATGGTGTAATTTCCGGTATTATCCGTAGTGTTGAACTCCAGTTCGGTTTCGTTTTTATCGGTAAGCACCATGTTAGGTCGCCAGTAAAGCAATTGATTGACAAACGGATAAGTGCTGTTTTCTCCCGGAATTTTACACGACAGGATATCCGGTTGAATATTACTGAGGCTATCGTTTTGAATGGTTACAGAGTTGAAGTCCGTATTTTTTCCGGTTACCAGTGTTCCCCTGCTTTTTATCGACACCATCCCCTGGAAAATCAGGTCGCCGAAGGTGCGTTCGTTGTAAATTACATCGATTTTTTCAATTTTATCCGATCCTAATTTCTTAATTTTATTCAGGTTATCGACATAAACGCCATCCAGAAACACCGCTGGGCCGCTGTAACCGTAAAAATCGGTTGTGGCTCCAACCACTTTTATTTCGTAACGCTCTTTGTTCCCTGAGTTCCGTATCAAGGGGAAAAGTTCGGTGATAATTTCCGGGAAATCATTCAGCGAAACGTAATCGGCAGGACGTAAGGTGTTTACAGGACAATTGAAAAACCGGTGCTTGTTGGCGATACTTTTGTTTGCTTCGGTGCGCGACGTGAGTGGATCGTTCTGCAATCCGTAAGAACTGTTGATATATACTATATTTTGCGATTTTTTGATCAACTCATTATTCTTCAATGCCTTTTGAACCAATGCTTCGGTAAGGTCCGGCGCGAATTTATCATCAGTTTTTATCACCCAACGGGTGGTATCGGTGGCGTTTTTAATGGAGAGAAAAAGCTCTTTTCCTTCGTAATAATCATCGAGTAAAAAACGGAAACTCCCGTTGGCATCCGTAACGGCGTATTCCAGGTTGGGTACGGTATCGCGGCGCGACAAAAGCACGATAGCGCCTTCGGGAACCGGATTGTTTTTCTCATCGATTACTTTGCCTTCGAGTATTTTGCCTTTTCTTTCAGCTAAAAAAGGTGTTTCAGAATCGATGTTTTTGTCTGAAACAAACGAATCGCCCATCGTTGATGATAATGTAGGGAAATGTCCATTGTTTATATCTTCGAACACCGATACCGAAACAATTCCTCCGGCAGGAACCGGCGCGATTTTCAAATGAACCGATGCGCGTTGTTTGAAAATGACTGAATCAGTGGATAATGCAGGATGTATTGAAGCCGCCGAATCGGGCACTACCGAGTTGGGGACGTTCAGCACGTATTGGTTCGCTGTCGATTGCTGGACGATCAGGATTTGTTTCCTAAAAAACGATTTTTCGCCGAAATTTCTCTGGAAATTGGTATAAGCGGTTAGTTCGTATAGTCCGGTGCGGAGCGTGTCGGGCAAATTTATTTTGCCGAAAGCCATGCGGTCGGTAAAGCGGAGCCGTTGTTCGGCAACCGCTCCCGATTCCTGACTCCGGAGCACAACGTATCCGGTTGAGCTGAGGTTCCCGGTTTTTCCGGACGATGTATCTATGATATTTAGCTGATACAAAATGGTTTCTCCGGCAATGTAAGTGTTCCTGTCGGTGCAGGCAAATACTTTTTCTGGTATCGGTTTTTGCGGCAATACACTGATGGCCTGCATAAAAAGTAAAATCAGAATGAGAAATTTTATTTTCATAAATATTTTTTAAACAGAGTTAAAAGATAGAATGTCCCCACCAAGCCGGATCCGCAATAGGTTCATATTCAACGGGATTAATCAACCCTCGATCTATATAATTCAGATAATCACTGTACTTGCAATTCCAAACTTTAAATTTATATTGGTTGTCGGATGGGATATTGATGTAATCCACTTTGTAGGATGCAATACTACTGTTTACTACACGCGCCAACAAATACGCGGAATTGTTCACGGAAGAGGCCTCGAAAAGTCCGAGAGCCGTCTTCGATGGATCGCTGATGCATTTGATGTTCCCTTCGAGCTGCGAAACTGCCGGGTCGAAAATTTTTCCCGATGCCGATAATTGGTCTTTGGCTGCTTTGTAAAACTGATAGGTATCTTCGTTGAGTGTATATTGATTGATTTTCAGGTAGTAATAGCATGAAGCCGTCTCTTTCACATACCACGGTGCTTTGTTTAAATTATAAGCTGATGGTAAAAACGGTATAAAACAAATTTTATGGTTGGTGATTCTGCTGTCGGAACTGTATGTGTTTTCATCAGTAATGTTGATAGTTTCATCGAGCGGGAAGTTAGCCCATCCGGCTTTTATGTACGATGAGCAATTATCAACATCGAGATGGGCGGCATCGGTATGAGGAACTTCATCGGCAAAACGGTATTGAACCGTCAGGTTTCCACTGAAACGGCAAAAGGGTTTGGTTTCCGTGCCGGAAGCATTTTCAAAAAGATTGGCCAACACGTTGATTCCATCCCTCGTTTTGAGATTGTCGTCGGCATCTAAGTATTTCTCGGTTGCATTTTCGGCGAAGGTGCTGTCGATGGGTTGTGGCGGTAGCAGTTTTTGCGCGGCCGATTCGTACAACGATCCATCGGCTGTCTGGATGTGAAGCTGGTACGAACTCCCCGTTGTGGCTGTAAAGCTGCTCGGTAGGTAATAATTCCCGGAGGTGCCTTCTGTAAGTGGATACAGGTGGTTTTCGCTGTCACTAACGGTTAGTTTGGCTTTGGTAACCGGAAAATTAGCCGAAACCGAATCGGAATTGTATTTCACCGCTTTCCTGAGTTTTACCACAAACGGACCCGATCCGTTGGTAATCAGCCCTTCTACTACTAATATGTCGCTGTCGGAATGTACCTGGGGGTAAAAAACCTCGGAGCAGCCGGATAAAATGACCGATAATAACAATGATAACGTAAAATATTGTACTCGTTTCATAATTTCAGAAAGTAACATTATAAGTTAATACAGGAATAGGGCGTGCTATGATAAAAAGTTCATATAAATTGTACGTCTGCGAGTAGCCGGTAGATGATTTATAGTAGGCCGAATAAGGATTTTTTTGTCCGTACACGTTGATAATGGCCAGTGTCCAACTCCCTTTCCATCGTTGTTTCAGCTTCAGGGTTTCTTCGTGGGTGATGGCGATATCAAGCCGGTGATAGTCGCTCAGCCGGTATTCGTTCCGGTCGGAATAATAGACATACTGGTTTCCCTGGAACGTATATTTGTATTCAGGTAGCGTTACGGGCTGCCCCGTACGGTAGGTGAAAGTGCCCGAAACCCACCAGCGGCGGGTGAGGTGATACATCCCCTGCACTACCAGGTTGTGGGGTTTGTCGTAAGGCGAGGAGAAGTTCCGGTTGCCGTTGATCTGGTCATCGGCATACACGCTCGAAGTTTTCCTTATCGACCGCGAGTAAGTGTAACTGATCCAGCCTGTAAGCCTGCCGGTATTCTTTTTGAGATATACTTCGGCGCCGTAATTATTACTCGATGCTTTCAGCAAATCGGCATCTATAAGTTCGTTCATAAAAATGGAACCACCATTGCGGTACTCCACCACGTTGTTCAGTTTTTTGTAGTAAAACTCAAGCGAGGCCTCGGCAGTGTTTTTGTTAAATGTATGGTAATATCCCACTGCTACCTGGTTGCATATCACTGGGTTGATGTTCGGGTCGCTCAGTTTGTAAATATCGGCAGGCGACATCACGTTGGTGTTCGATACCATATTGATATACTGTTTGTTACGGTTATAACTCGCTTTTATTGAGTTTTGGTCGTTAAGCAGGTATCTTACCGAGAACCGGGGTTCAAGACCACTGTACCAGTTTATAATTTTACCCGATGAATAATCTTTCGAATCCACAATGTTCTCTTTGGTTCGTGCCGCGTTTTCTTTGAATATCAATATGCTTCCGGGTCCGAGGTAGGCAAACGCGGTGTAACGCAGGCCGATATCGGCGCTTAGCTTTGGAGAAATTGTCCAGCTATCCGAAAGAAAACCCGAAATTTCAAAACCGTTTTCGCTGTCTAATTTTCGATGGGTAATGGTGGATTGCGGATTGTCGGGCGAAAGCTCTCCGGGTTGAATATCGTACATGACAAAATTCAAACCGCCTTCCACCGAATGGTTGCTGTTAGGAATCCACGACAGCGTAGTTTTCGCGTTGTAATAAGATATCGATGAGTTGAATTTGTAGGCGTTGAGCGGTTTCAGCGTGTCGTTTTCGCTTTGGTACATATAGTAACGGCTCATTCCTGCCACGGCATTCAGCGAAATTCCGGAGTCGAAATTATGAATGTATCTCGCTGAAAACAAAGTATTTTTGTAACGATATGAGTTGATGGGGGTGAAACTGAACCGGTCGTTGCTTACATACCCGAACAAAGCGAGCGAGCTGCTATGGTTCAGTTTTATGTTTAGCAAGGTATTTAAATCATAAAATCCGGCGGAGCTTTGTTTCAGTTCAGCGTCGGGCATGGCATGCAGTAGCCAGTCGGAATACGAAGTGCGGCCACCAATGAGCCACTGTACTTTTTTGTTGAAAAGCGGAATCTCGGCGTTCAACCTGGAATCGAGCAACCCGATACCTCCTTTTAATGAGAAATTGTCAAAATTATTGCTGAGCCGAATATCCATCACTGACGATGCCCGTTCGCCGTACTTCGCCGGCATCCCCGATTTTATAAACGAAATATTGCTGACTCCATCGGCGTTAACCACCGAACTCAGCCCGAAAACATGCGACGAATTGAACAATGGCTCATCTTCGATCAAAATGAGGTTTTGGTCCGAGCCGCCGCCCCTCACAAACAGGCCGGTACCGAATTCACCTGTGGTTTGCACACCAGGGAACATTGCTATGCTTTTGAGTACATCTTTTTCGCCCAGAGTGAGCGGTAATTCCTTGATAGCGCTTTTGGTAATGCGTATCAGGCTCATTTGAGGCTTCAGCAGTACGCTCGATTTTTCGGTAACCATCACCTCTTTCAGCAGGATGGTGCCTTCCGTTTTTTCAAAATCCACCACACCGCTGTCGCTGATCCGGATCGACTGGATGTCATCTTTCATTCCCGGATATGCCAGTCGGACAACGTATTCGCCCGTCGGCAGCGACAGCTTGTAATTCCCGTTATTATCCGACACTGAATTTAAATGGAGGTCATCGATAATAAGTTTTGCACCGGCAAGCGGTTTCCCTGTTTTACTGTTGATGATTTTTCCCATCAACTTCACCTCTTCTCTGCTGGATGGAATGTTTCGTTCGCCGATAAGCAGCACCCCTTTGCTGTCTTTTTTATTGGTGAAATTTTTCAGCACGCGGGGCACAAATACATAAATTTTATCGCTGAAAGGGATGCAATCAATGTCAGCCAACTGTTTTATCTGTTCGATACCCTGTTCGAGTGGCAATGAACTGATGTATAAAGGGAATACCTTGTTTTTGAACCATTCGGGGCGGAAACATATTTTTACCTGATAATTTTTTTCAATCCGATCTGCCAATTGATCGAATGTGCTTGTTCTCAAGGAGTCAGGAAGAAGGGCGGAACCGGAAGATTGCGCGTAAACCGAAGGTTTGACAATTAAAATCTGCAAAAAAGTAAAGAAAAATAATATTCTAAAATATTTCATCAAGATAATAAATTGAAGGTAAATCAAGATAGAATTTAAGGTTGAATAAAGTTCGGTAAATATACTGAATTTTTTGTATATTTGTAGATTAAATTGAAAAAAATAAAAAAAGATAAAAGGCTTTCAAATAACACTTTCAGTATGAGCACGGACGAAATAACAGATGATGAATTAGAGAAGAAAGAACAAAAGGAGACGACCGATGGAGATGAGAATGGAGTCGATGTGTCGGCTCATTCGTCTTATAAAGTTCCTAAAATCAGCGATGAAGCGGTAAAGCACCACTTGTCGGGGATGTACCAGAATTGGTTTTTGGATTATGCTTCGTATGTGATTCTTGAACGTGCCGTGCCGGATATTTACGATGGATTAAAGCCTGTTCAGCGTCGTATCCTTCACTCTATGAAAAGGTTGGATGATGGTCGTTACAATAAGGTGGCCAATATCGTCGGGCATACCATGCAGTTTCACCCGCACGGTGATGCCTCCATTGGCGATGCGCTGGTGCAGCTCGGACAAAAAGATTTGCTGATTGATTGCCAGGGGAACTGGGGAAATATACTTACCGGCGATGGTGCGGCAGCTCCCCGTTACATCGAAGCGCGCTTGTCGAAGTTTGCCCTCGAAACCGTTTTCAACCCCAAAACTACCGAATGGAAAGCCTCGTATGATGGCCGTAACAAAGAGCCGGTTTCACTTCCGGTAAAGTTTCCTTTATTGCTGGCCCAGGGGGTCGAAGGGATTGCCGTAGGGCTCAATTCTAAAATTTTACCTCACAACTTCAACGAATTATGTGATGCCTGTGTGGCTCATCTGAACAACGAAGAGTTTCAGCTTTTTCCCGATTTCCAAACAGGTGGTTCGATTGATGTGTCGAAATACAACGATGGCGAACGGGGCGGTTCGGTAAAAATCAGGGCGAAAATTAATAAATTAGATAATAAAACGCTCGTAATAACCGAGATACCTTTTAGTACCAATACCAGTAAGCTGATCGAATCCATTATTAAAGCCAACGACAAAGGGAAAATTAAAATCCGAAAGGTGGATGATAATACCTCTGGGGATGTGGAGATTCTGGTTCATTTACAGCCAGGTGTATCGTCCGATAAAACCATCGACGCGTTGTATGCCTTTACCGATTGTGAGGTAAGTATCTCACCGAACTGTTGCGTTATCCACGACCGGAAACCTCGCTTCATTACGGTGAGCGATATGCTTCGAATCAGCGGCGATCATACCAAAAATTTGCTTCAGCTCGAACTGGAAATTCAGAAGAACGAACTGCAGGAACAGTTTTTTTACGTTTCGCTCGAAAAAATATTCATCGAAAACCGTATTTATAAAGATAAAGAGTTTGAGGACAGTAACAACCAGGACGAGGCTGTGGCTCACATCGACAAACGTTTGGAGCCGTTCAAAAAATCCTTTATCCGAGAAGTGGTTCGCGAAGATATTCTGAAATTGCTTGAAATCAAAATGATGCGTATCACCCGCTTCGATTCTGATAAGGCCAACGATACGTTGATTGCCCTGAAAAAGAAAATTGAAGAGGTGGATTTCAATTTGAATCACCTTGTGGATTATACCATTACGTGGTTCGAAACCTTGAAAAATAAATATGGGAAGGATTTCCCACGCCGCACCGAAATACGGAATTTCGAAACCATTATTGCCACTAAAGTGGTGGAAGCCAATGAAAAGCTGTACGTCAATTACGAAGAAGGCTTTGTGGGTACCGGATTGAAAAAAGATGAATACATCTGCAATTGTTCCGACATCGACGACATCATTATTTTCTTCAAAGATGGTAAATATAAGATAGTGAAAGTGGCCGAAAAATTGTTTGTAGGCAAAAATATTCTTTACCTGAATGTGTTTAAAAAGAACGATAAGCGCACCATTTACAATTGCGTGTACCGCGATGGAAAAACAGGGCCGTACTACATGAAGCGTTTCGCTGTTAATGGAATAACGCGCGATAAGGAATATGATGTAACACAAGGTACCGCCGGTTCGAAGATAAATTATTTCACAGCCAACCCGAACGCTGAGGCCGAAGTGATCAGGGTAGCCCTGAAACCTAAACCACGGTTGACCAAGCTGGTGTTCGAAAAGGATTTCAGCGATATCGCCATCAAAGGTCGCCAGTCGATGGGCAATATACTGACCAAGAACGATGTATATAAAATCACACTGAAGCAGAAAGGAGGTTCTACGTTGGGTGGACGTCAGGTGTGGTTCGACAGGGATGTGCTCCGCTTGAATTACGATAAGCGCGGCGATTATCTGGGCGAGTTCCTGAGTGAGGATTTGATTTTGGTGGTTTCGTCGAAAGGCGATTATTATACCGGAAACTTCGACTTGACCAATCATTACGATAAAGACATTCTGGTGATTGAAAAATTCAACCCCGATAAAATCTGGACGGTCGCCCTCTGGGATGCCGAACAACAGTATTATTACCTGAAAAGATTCCAGTTGGAGGCTTCGTCTAAACCTCAAAGTATCTTGGGCGAAAATTCCGATTCGAAATTAATGTTGATGACAGATGTTGATTTTCCAAGAATTGAGGTAACTCTCGGCGGAAATGATGCTTATCGGGATGTGCTCGAAATTGATGCAGAGGAATTTATCGGTGTGAAAGGCTTCAAGGCTAAAGGCAAGCGCATTACTACCTTCGAAGTGGGCTCTATCAATGAGTTGGAACCGATCCGGTTTAAACCTGAAAGCAATGGTGTTGTCGATACCGATGATGAGGAGATTTCTTCCAATATCGGTAGCGAAAGCGATGAGCCGGCTGAAAGCGGCGATGCAACTTCGACACCGGATAGTGGAACCGATTCGCCCGACGATGATGATTCACCCTCTTTGGACGAAATTACGGGTCAGTTGACTTTGTTTTGATTTTAAATAAATTACTGAAACAAAATAAGATGTCTTTAAAAATGTTTTTTTGGGGAAGAAGGTTTATAATAAGTGGAAATTTCCTTAAAGCGATATTGATAATACTACTTAAAAAAACATTTAAAAATCAATTGTTATCGAATGAAAGTAATTATCATTGGCACAGCATATCCTTATCGGGGAGGGCTTGCAGCTTACAACGAACGGCTTGCCCGCGAATTTGTCAGCGAAGGTCATGAGGTTGAAATATATACATTTACGCTTCAATATCCTTCTTTTTTATTTCCCGGAAAAACTCAATATTCGTCGGAGCCCGCACCTGCCGATCTGAAAATTATCCGTCGTGTAAATTCCGTAAATCCGCTCAACTGGATAAAAACAGGTCGTGAGATACGGCAAAAATCACCCGATTTGGTCGTTATAAAGTTCTGGTTGCCGTTCATGGCCCCTTGCCTTGGAACGATAGCCCGTGCTGTCCGGCGGAATAACCGGACGAAAGTCGTTTCGATACTCGACAACATCATTCCTCATGAGAAACGGTTGGCCGACCGTTTGTTCGCATCTTATTTCACGGGTTCGGTGGATGGATTTGTGGCTATGTCGAAGTCGGTGCTTGCCGATGTGGAATTGTTCGACAAAAACAAACCTAAAGTGTTTTGCCCGCATCCGCTTTACGATAATTTTGGAGAGAAAATCACCCGGCCTGAAGCGTTACAAAAAATCGGATTTCCTGAAAATCAGCGATACATGTTGTTTTTTGGCTTTATCCGCGATTATAAAGGGCTTGATTTGTTGTTGCGGGCTTTTGCCGATAGCCGTTTCCGGGCAATGAATGTCCAGTTAATGGTAGCAGGTGAGTTTTACAACAATTCGGAACAATATTTTGCCCTTGAAAAGGAACTTGGATTGGAGGGTAAAGTGATCTGGCGCACCGATTTTATTCCCGATAGCGAGGTGAAAAACTATTTTTGTGCAGCCGATATTATTGTTCAACCATATAAATCTGCTACTCAAAGTGGTGTAACCCAGATAGCTTACCATTTCGAGAAACCGATGCTGGTAACCAATGTGGGTGGTTTGGCCGAGATTGTCCCTGATGGAAAAGTCGGATACATTGTTGAGCCCGATGCCGTAGCCATAGCGGATGCGCTGGTTGATTTTTACGGAAATAACCGCATAGAATCGTACCGCGAAAATATATTGGCAGAAAAAGAAAAATATTCCTGGAAACGGATGGTTGAAGCGATTAATAAAATACTTTAAATAATTATGAATAGATTTCTTGTTTTATTGTGTTTGTTTTTCTTTAGCGCTGGGATATATCCCCAGCAAAAAAATGATAGCATTGAATTGCCCCAGAAAATGGATCAGTTTAATGTGTTGACAACCAATGACCTGTTTTATAGAGGTGTTATAACAGACATTAATCAGTATTTGCAGGGAAAAGTGGCTGGTGTGAGGATAGTAAACGACGGAGGGTCGGTGTTAGGTGAAAACAGTATGCTGATAAGGGGTACATCTGTGTTAAATAGTTCGGCAAATCCGTTGTATGTCATAGATGGGATTCCGTTGATAGGTTATTCTTCTAATATCTTTTCGGAAATATTAAATCCGAATGATATTGAAAGTATTACTATATTAAAAGATGCAGATGAAATTGGAAAATATGGCACTTTCGGAGTCAATGGGGTTGTATTGCTTACATCGAAACAGAGTTATTCCCATCAATTGAGATTCCATTTTTCCACCACCAATGCGATACAAACTCCGACAAAAAGTGCCGATGTGCTTAGCGCCGATGAATTCAGGACTTTGATAAACTCCGGAAGCAACGCAGAGCAAAAAAAATTATTAGGAAATGCCAATACTGATTGGCAAAAGGAAATTTTTAGAAATGCATTTGTTACTAACAATCATTTTAACCTTTCGGGTAGTATTGCGCGAACAGTCCCTTTTTATGCCTCTGTTGGGCAGCTTTATCAAGATGGAACGCTGTTGACAGAAAACCGAAAGATATGGGATGGAACATTGGCTTTCAATCCGGTTTTCTTTAACAACCATTTGAAAATAAACGTTTTGTTTAAATTAAAGAATGAAAAGGATAGAATTGCCAATACCGATGCTATTCAAATAGCAGCATTCATGGATCCGACTCAACCTGTTCGTTCGGCCGACGCGCAGTACGAGGGGTATGGAGGATATTGGCAACCTCTTATAAACGGATTTATTAATAATTTATCGCCGCAGAATCCGGTAGCGTTACTTCGTAGAAATGCTGAACACCAAACAAACGGGATGTATTTAGGGAGCATTTTATTGGATTATAAGCTTCATTTTTTCCCGGATTTGGATATTCTATACCAGTTTAGTCTGCTCGGCCGAAACTCCAATTATAATTTTGAATATGATAAAGCAATGTTGTCCAATTATTCAGTACAAAATGGATGGTACGATACAAAAAACACCTCGCAAATTAAAAAATTGGGTTTGAATTATCATAAAATATTCAATAAAACGCATGATTTACAATTATCTGCTTACCTGCAATATCTTCACCAGGAGTATTCAGATAGTTTGAAGCAGTTCGACCAACAAGGCGGTCGGTATGCATATTCGATGGAAAAAAATGAAAAAGAAATATCGTCGTATTTTTTAGAATTTAATTATAATTATGATAAAAGGTTGCTTTTCTCCGTTTCTTTGCGTGATGATGGGAACTCCCGTTATAGTTCATCCTACCGATGGAGCGTGTATCCGTCTGTAAGTGTCGCTTACGACTTTCACCAACTTTTGAAAAATAAAGACTTGCTCAATTCGCTGATAATCAAAGCTGCTTATAGCCGTTGCTCAAGAGAAAATACCGTTTTAAGCGAATATCCGGATATTTATCGGCAAAGCGGGTATAATATTTTATATAATCCGGATTTCGATAAAGAGAGTACCGACTGCTACGATCTTAAAATAAATACAACTTTGTTTAAAAAATTAGCTGGAGAATTCTCGTTCTTTTCACGTAACACAAAGGATATTGGATATATTGCACCAGTCAATATTGGTACCAACCAAATAAATTATGTTTTTGGAAACGCAGGTGACATCGACTCGAAAGGGATCGATTTCTCACTGAATTTCTCACCTGTATTAACAAAAGATATCTCATGGAGTATTGCTTTTAACGGAGAATATCAAAAATCAAAACTTGAATCTGCGCCCAAATCATTTTTAAATTATTCTAATAATTTCGCGTTTTACTACGGCATTAACAGGATAAGTTCCAATGGCCATCCCCTTGCGCAATATTACGTTTACCAACAGGTGTATGGCTCTAATGGATTGCCATTAGAGGGGGTATATGAGGATGTGGATAACAACAATAAAGTAGATAATGAAGATAGAGTCCCTTATCATTCTCCAACTCCCGATTGGACTTTTGGTTTAAGTACTGTGTTTTCGTACAGGAAAATAAATGTTTCATTCGGCTTACATTCAAATATTGGAAATTATTTGTGTAACCTGAACGCGGCGATATATGGGAACAGCAGTAATAATCAGGTAATTGGTTATCTTCACAATATATCTTCCGATTATCTTAAAACAGGATTCAATTATGCCAACAATTATAATTCGAGCTATTATATTCAGAATGCCTCTTTCGTGAGAATGGATTATATAAATGTGGGTTATGACTTAGGGAAAATAAATGGCGTGGCAAACATTACATTGACAGCTACATTGCAGAACGTATTTACTATTACAAAATACCGTGGTACTGATCCTGAAAACGGAAGTGGGTACGATTACGGATTTTATCCTCGTCCCCATATATTTTCAATAGGAATGAAAATGGATATTTGAAAAAACAGATAGTTAAAAAAAACTACAAACCATTCTTATAAAATGATAATACGCAGTAAAGCCCCGTTGAGGCTTGGGTTGGCCGGAGGTGGCACGGATGTTTCCCCTTATTCCGATTTGTACGGGGGCGCCATCCTCAACGCCACCATCAACATGTATGCTTATACCACCATCGAACCTACCGGCGATGGACGTATCTCTTTTTTGTTGCCCGATTTGGATGTGGCGGAAGAATTTGAGGCAGTAGCGGAACTTCAGGCCGATGGCCCTTTCGTTTTGCATAAGGGGGTTTACAACCGCATTGTTCGCGACTTCAACGGAGGGAAGCCCATGTCGTTTCGTATTTCTTCGCACGTGGATGCGCCGGCCGGTTCGGGGCTGGGCACTTCGTCAACGCTGGTAGTTTCCATACTCGGGGCGTTTGTAGAGTGGCTCAAACTGCCATTGGGTGAGTATGATATTGCCCATCTCGCTTACCGCATCGAAAGGGAAGACCTCAACATGGCCGGCGGTCGGCAGGATCAGTACGCGGCCACTTTCGGCGGCATCAATTTTATGGAGTTTTATAAAGATGACAAGGTGATTGTCAATCCATTGAGGGTAAAGCAACGTTTTCAGGACGAGTTGGCGCATAACCTGGTGCTTTATTATACGAAAACCAGCCGGCAGTCGGCAAAAATTATCGAACAACAAACTAAAAATGTGGTCAAGAATAACGAAACATCCATCGAAGCAATGCACAAGTTAAAAGAGCAATCGGTGTGGATGAAGGAAGCTATTTTGAAAGGTGAAATTGATGAGATGGGTAAGATACTCGATTTCGGTTGGAAATACAAAAAGCAAATGACCAAAGGGATTACCAATACGTTGCTCGACGATATTTACGAAGCCGCCATTGCTGCCGGAGCTACCGGCGGAAAAGTTTCGGGCGCGGGCGGTGGCGGATTCATGACGTTTTATTGTCCAGGAATCACCCGCTACGAGGTTGAAAAGGCACTCCAGCCTTTCGGAGGGCAGGTGAAACGTTACGAATTTACCACCGAGGGGTTGAAAACGTGGACGATGTAGGAGATTTGAAAATGAAAATGAAAATGAAAATTGAAAAATTAAAAATGAAAATTGAAGAACGAATTCAATCAAGTATTGATGTAAAACAAAATATACTGAACGATAAAGAACTATTGTTAAAGATAGCTCAGGTTGCCGATATGATGGTTGTAGCTTTAAAAGCAGGACATAAGATACTGTTTTGCGGAAACGGGGGCAGCGCTGCCGATGCGCAACATTTGGCCGCCGAACTTTCCGGCAGGTTCTATTTCGACCGCAATCCGCTTCCGGCTGAAGCGCTGCATTGTAATACATCTTACCTTACGGCTGTGGCCAACGATTATGGATATAACGAAGTGTATGCCAGAATGATAAAAGGATCTGGTTTTGAAGGAGATGTATTGGTAGGTCTTTCTACTTCGGGCAATTCGGTGAACATTCTTAAAGCGTTTGACGAAGCGAAAAAAAACAAGATGACCGTAGTGGCCATGACCGGATCAACCGGGGGGAAGATGAAGGAAACCGCTGATGTATTGTTGAATATCCCTTCGGACGACACGCCTCGTATCCAGGAAGCTCATATCATGGTGGGACATATTATTTGTGAGTTGGTCGAAACCAACCTGTTTGGATAGTTTTGCCAGTTTACATTTCATCCGGATGAATAACTGACTATCCCAATTAACGGCTTGGCAATTAGTTATTGAAATTATCATTTAAAGTACAATGTCTGAAATCCGGCTTTTATCCGGATTCCATATTCGCGTGAAATAAGCCGGTGGCAGATCCGTCGGCATTTACTTTCAATATAAAAATAAAACATGGCAAACGATATAGTAGAAACCCCGTTGATGAAACAATATTTTGAAATCAAGGCTCAACACCCTGATGCAGTATTGTTGTTCCGTTGCGGAGACTTTTACGAAACATTTTCAACAGATGCTATCGAGGCATCCGAAATTCTGGGCATCACCCTGACCCGCCGCGCCAATGGTTCGGCAAAGAGTGTGGAATTGGCTGGGTTTCCTCATCACGCGTTGGACACATATCTTCCAAAATTAGTCAGGGCAGGAAAAAGGGTAGCGATTTGCGACCAGCTTGAAGATCCGAAGCTGACTAAAAAAATTGTAAAACGTGGGGTTACAGAACTTGTTACTCCAGGTGTTTCGTACAGCGACACGACGCTGAACACGAGAGAGAACAATTTTGTGGCAAGTGTGTACATCAACAAACAACACATTGGTGTTTCTTTTCTCGATATTTCTACCGGTGAATTTCTGGTGGCCGAAGGTACTGCAGAATACGTGGATAAGCTATTGAACAGCTTTGCCCCTAAAGAGGTTTTGTACGATCGCAACAAGCGGAAAGAGTTTGAAACCCTTTTCGGAGTGAAGTTTTTCTCTTATGGACTTGACGATTGGGCTTATATTCCCGATTCGGCCAACGAAAGGTTGCTCAAACACTTTGAAACAAAAACGCTGAAAGGTTTTGGAGTTGACGGTTTACCGAATGGCGTGGTGGCTGCCGGGGCTATTCTTCATTACTTAGATCAGACGCACCATCAGCAGACGGGTCATATTACGCAATTGTCCCGTATTGAAGAAGATAGATATGTGTGGCTCGACCGTTTTACGGTACGCAACCTCGAACTTTACGGGAGCCTCAACGAAGGTGGCCGCACTTTGCTCGATGTGCTTGATAAAACCATTAGCCCAATGGGGGCGCGAATGCTGAAACGCTGGGTGGCTTTCCCGCTGAAAAATGTAAAACCGATCGTCGAACGCCAAAGTGTGGTGGAATATCTTTTCAAGGATAAAGAATTGCGCCAGCTGCTCGAACAGAACATTTCGCTTATCGGCGACCTTGAGCGAATTATTTCAAAGGTAGCCGTAGGGCGTATCAATCCGCGCGAAGTGGTGCAGCTGAAAGTGGCGCTCAAAGCTATTGAACCTGTAAAGGAAGCTTGTATGGTGGCTGATCAACCGGCCCTCCAACGCTATGCCGAACAATTGAACGGATGCCGAACCATTTCTGATAAAATTGAAAAGGAAATCAATAATGATCCACCATCGTTGGTGAATCGCGGCGACATCATCCGTCCGGGCATCGATGCCGACCTCGACGAGTTAAGGATGCTGGCACATTCGGGGAAGGAATTCCTTCAACAGATCCAGGACAGGGAAAGCGAATCCACTGGCATACCCAGCCTGAAAATCAGTTTCAATAATGTTTTCGGATATTATATCGAAGTAAGGAACGCCCATAAGGACAAGGTACCCGAAAACTGGATAAGGAAACAAACGCTTGTCAATGCCGAACGATACATCACGCAGGAACTGAAAGAGTATGAAGAGAAAATACTTGGCGCTGAAGAGAAGATACTTTCCATTGAAACCAGATTGTTCAATGAACTGGTGCTTTCGCTTGCCGAATATATCCCGGCAATACAGCTGAATTCCAATTTGATTGCTCAGATAGATTGCCTGCTTTCGTTTACCAAAGCGGCAGCTGAGAACAAGTATGTTCGTCCCGAAATAACCGATAGTGATGTGATTGACATTCGTCAGGGCAGGCATCCGGTAATCGAAAAACAGCTTCCTATAGGCGAGTCGTACATTGCCAACGATGTGTATCTTGACAGCGAAACGCAGCAAATCATCATCATTACCGGTCCGAATATGGCAGGTAAGTCGGCACTGCTAAGGCAGACGGCGCTCATCACCCTCATGGCGCAGATCGGGAGCTTTGTCCCGGTGGAAAGCGCGCGGATTGGGGCGGTGGACAAAATTTTCACCCGCGTGGGAGCCAGCGACAATATTTCAGTAGGCGAATCGACCTTTATGGTGGAGATGAACGAAGCTTCAAGCATCCTGAACAATTTGTCGCAGCGCAGCCTTGTGTTGTTCGATGAGCTTGGCCGCGGTACCAGTACTTATGATGGTATTTCCATAGCCTGGGCCATTGTGGAATATATCCACGAGCACCCGTCGTGCAAGGCGAAGACCCTTTTTGCAACCCATTATCATGAGTTGAACGAGATGGAAAAATCGTTTCAGCGGATAAAGAATTACAATGTATCGGTGAAAGAGGTGGATAAAAAAATTATTTTCCTTCGGAAATTGGTAAAAGGGGGAAGCGAGCATAGTTTTGGTATCCATGTGGCCAAAATGGCCGGGATGCCGCAAAGCATCGTTAAACGCTCCGAACAAATCCTGAAGGAACTGGAATCGGAGAACAGGCAGACGGGCGTTTCCAAGCCCATGGGCGAAATAGCCGACCACCGGGAAGGACTTCAGCTAAGTTTCTTCCAGTTGGATGACCCTGTGCTTGAACAGATCCGGGATGAAATTAAAAATCTTGATATCAATAACCTTACACCTGTGGAAGCGCTGAATAAGCTGAACGAAATCAAACGGATCATCAAAGGAAAGTAAATATGGAATATATTACACAAATATTCTTTTTGTGAGCAAAACCGAGCATAAATATACAATGGAGCTAATTATCTTGCAATTAATGCAATTAAATGCTTTCAAAATGTTATAAAAGTTTTATTTGGGAAAGTAAATTAAAAATAAAAGCGTAACTTTGCAACGTTAAAGCGGAAAGAACAAAATAAATAAATATATCTGATTAATTTTACAAAGTTCTTGTTTAATAGGATCTTTGTTTAACTTTAATAAATTAATTACGTATGAAAAAACATAATTTCAATGCGGGGCCTTGCGTATTGCCCAAACCGGCTATTGAATCGGCCATTGAGGCAATTCGCGATTTTGATAATACGGGAATCGGTATTCTCGAAATTTCGCACCGCACTCCGGGCTGGGAGCGCATCATGCAGGAAACTGACCAATTGTGGAGGGAGCTTTTGAATATCCCTGACAATTACGCTATTTTGTTTCTGGGTGGTGGAGCTTCTTCTCAATTTTTCCAGGTACCAGCCAATATCTTAAGCAAAAAAGCAGCTTACCTCCAAACAGGCGTTTGGGCTAAAAAAGCCATCAAGGAAGCCAAATTTTATGGCGAAGTTGAAGTCGTTGCCTCTTCGGAAGATAAAAATTATTCATACGTACCCAAAAACTACACTATTCCTGCTGATGCCGATTATTTCCACATCACTACCAATAATACGATATACGGCACAGAAATTAAAGTTGATTTGGATAGCCCGGTAACTTTGGTGGCCGATATGTCTTCCGATATCATGTCCAGGCCCGTAGATGTGAGCAAGTACGGCATTATTTATGGCGGCGCTCAAAAAAATGTAGGTCCTGCCGGAGTTGCCTTCGTTATTATACGCAAAGATATCCTGGGAAAGGTGGAAAGAAAACTGCAAACAATGGTTGACTACCGTACCCACATTGGCGAAAGCATTAAGGACAGCTCCATGTTTAATACGCCACCGGTATTTTCTATTTTTGTGATGCACGAAACACTGAAATGGGTGAAAGAACTTGGCGGCGTGGAAGCCATGCACAAAATCAACCAGGAAAAAGCGCAACTGCTGTACGATGAAATAGAACGTAACAAAATGTTTGTGGGTACAGCTGCCCGCGAAGACCGTTCCATCATGAACGTGTGCTTCGTCATGGCTGAAGGTTATCAGGACAAAGAGTCGGCTTTCCTCGAATTTGCAAAAGGAAAAGGGATGGTCGGAATCAAAGGACACCGCTCGGTAGGAGGCTTCCGCGCTTCCATTTATAACGCTTGCCCCAAAGAATCGGTGGAAGCGTTGGTGGACTGCATGAAAGAATTTGAAAAGTTAAATTAAAATATTTCGGGCCGTAAATCGCTGGTTTATTCTCAGAAAAGAAGCTTTTTTTTTGATGAAACTTATAGCTTCCGGTTTTTCGGCTTATGACTAAAAAAATGAAAATACTTATTGCTACCGATAAACCTTTTGCGAAAGTGGCCGTTGATGGCATTCGCAAGGAAGTGGAAGATGCCGGTTTTGAACTGGCACTTCTCGAAAAATATACTGGAAAGCAGCAGTTGCTTGACGCTGTAACCGATGTGGATGCCGTAATTATCCGCAGCGATATTATTGACACTGAAGTAATAGCGGCAGCCAAACGCCTGAAAATCGTCGTTCGTGCCGGAGCCGGTTACGATAATGTTGATTTGGAAGCTGCCAAGGCGGCAGGCGTTTGCGTGATGAATACCCCGGGGCAGAATTCCAACGCTGTGGCCGAATTGGTGTTTGGCTTGCTGGTGTTTGCTGTCCGTAATTTTTATAACGGCACATCGGGAACGGAACTGTTGGGCAAAAAGCTGGGTATTCACGCCTACGGAAACGTTGGAAGGAATGTTGCCCGCATTGCCAAAGGTTTCGGCATGAAACTGTATGCTTTCGATGCTTATTGTCCGGCTGATGTAATTGAAAAAGATGGAGTAATTCCAGTTTCGTCGGTAGAAGAGCTTTATACCCTTTCGGACATTGTGTCGGTGCACATTCCCGCAACACCCGAAACTAAACAGTCGATCAACAAGGATCTATTGTCGAAAATGCCGAAAGGAGCCATTGTGGTGAATACTGCCCGCAAAGAGGTAATTCACGAAACTGAATTGGTAGAGCTGATGGAATTGCGTGCCGACTTTAAATACGTTACCGATATTTTACCCGGCAACCACGATGTGATGACCGCGAAATTTGCCGGACGTTATTTTTCAACCCCTAAAAAGATGGGAGCTCAAACCGCTGAGGCCAATATCAACGCCGGTATCGCGGCGGCCAAACAAATTGTAGATTTTTTTAAAACCGGCAACGAACGTTTCCGCGTGAATTAATCCGGAAATAAAACCAGTAAAAACGAAAAAGGATAGCCTGCGTGGGTTATCCTTTTTTGTGTCTCAGACCTGAAAAAAATCAACCCTTTCCGATTTTTATATCAGGAAGGGTTGATTTATATTATTGTAAAAATAGCTTTTTACTGCTCTTTCAGCCAACTATCCATGGAAGCTGCCGCACGGCGACCATCGCCCATGGCCAGAATAACGGTGGCGCCACCTCTGACGATATCGCCTCCGGCAAAAATCATGGGAATGTCCGATTGCATGGTGTCGTTGTTTACCATTACGGTTCCCCATTTCGATACGTTGAGCCCCTGAATGGCCTGTGGGATAAGTGGATTGGGCGATACTCCCACGCTGACAATCACCAGATCGACATCCTTGGTAATGGTTTTACCTTTCACCTCTACCGGTGAACGGCGTCCGGAAGCATCGGGTTCGCCCAACTCCATGACCTGTAAAACCATCTTTTTTACCCGGCCTTTTTCATCGCCAATGTATTCGATAGGGTTGTGGAGGGTCAAAAATTCCACCCCTTCTTCCTTGGCATGCTTGATTTCTTCCACGCGGGCAGGCATTTCTTCTTCCGAGCGGCGATACACGATCATGGCATGTTCGGCACCCATCCGGCGGGCGGTGCGTACACCGTCCATGGCGGTGTTTCCACCTCCAATGATGGCGATGTTTTTACCATTCAGCACAGGTGTGTCCGATTCGGGATTGGCGGCGTCCATGAGGTTGACGCGGGTCAGGTATTCGTTGGCCGACATGACGCCGATCAGGTTCTCGCCTTTGATGTTCATGAAGCGGGGCAATCCGGCTCCACTTCCTACGAAAAGGCCTTTGAAGCCTTCTTCTTTCAGTTGATCGAGCGAAATGGTTTTCCCCACAATGCAATTGTTGAGGAATTCAACCCCCATTTTTCTTAAATTTTCAATTTCCACATCCACAATGGTGTTTGGAAGACGGAATTCAGGAATCCCGTATTTGAGTACACCGCCAATTTGGTGAAGCGCCTCGAACACCGTTACCGAATAACCTAATTTAGCCATGGCTCCGGCAAACGACAATCCGGCAGGGCCAGAGCCTACCACGCCAATCTTAATACCATTAGGAGCATCGCAGATAGGAATGGAGATATTGCCCGATTCGCGTTCGTAGTCGGCGGCAAAACGTTCGAGGTAACCAATGGCTACCGCCTCTTTCTTCATTTTCAAGTGGACGCATTGCGATTCACACTGTTTTTCCTGCGGACAAACGCGGCCGCATACGGCTGGCAGTGCCGAAGTTTCCTTCATGGCCTGGGCAGCGGCTAAAAAATCGCCCCTTTCAATGTTTTTTACAAATTTCGGGATTTTTACCCCCACGGGGCAACCCTGCATGCAGGTAGGGTTGGCGCAATCGAGGCAACGTTTGGCTTCGAGCATGGCCATTTCGGCCGTCAAGCCACGGTTTACTTCTTCGTTGTTGTGGCTCCTGTACTCGGGATTGAGTTCGGGCATATGTACACGCGGTATGTCGGCGCGCTCTTTGGCTTTCATCGAGTTGCGGAGCTCTACACGCCACGGTTCGTTTCTTTCTGTTTGGATATCCATATTTTTTAGTTACGAGTAATTAAAAGTTAAAAATGAAGAATGAAAAATGAAGAATGAGAAGTGAAAATTCGAGGTTTTCCAATTACCTCCCTTCCCGCATTCCTTCCATTATTCAAATTAGCAAATTAGCACATTGGCATATTATCACATTGGCACATTGGCACATTGGCACATTATCCCATTGATACCTGTGTATAATTCCGATATTCTTCCTGTTCTATTTCTTTGTAAGCGTTGAGACGCATGAGCATCTCGTCGAAATCCACCTGATGAGCATCAAATTCAGGTCCATCCACGCAAACGAATTTTACTTTGCCATCCACCGTAATGCGGCAGGCTCCACACATTCCGGTGCCGTCCACCATGATGGTGTTGAGCGAAGCCAAAGTAGGTATTTCCAGTTTTTTTGTGAGTATGCTTACAAATTTCATCATGATGGCAGGGCCAATGGTAACGCAAAGATCAACTTTTTCCCGTCGCGAAATCATTTCAATGCCGTTAGTTACCAATCCTTTGTTTCCGTAAGAGCCATCATCGGTCATAACTACTACCTCGTCGGAACATTCCCTCATTTGTTCTTCGAGAATAACAAGGTCTTTGTTGCGGGCGGCCAAAACGGTGATGACTTTGTTGCCGGCAGCTTTCAGCGCGTTGGCAATGGGGAGCATGGGGGCGGTTCCCACACCTCCGCAGGCACAGATAACGGTGCCGAATTTTTCGATGTGGGTAGCTTTCCCAAGCGGTCCCACCACATCGGTAATGTAGTCGCCGGCTTCGAGCGAGCATAGCTTAGCCGATGAAACCCCTACCTTTTGCACCACGAGGGTAATGGTTCCCTTTTCTACATCGGACGAAGCGATGGTGAGCGGAATCCTTTCCCCTTTTTCGCCCACTTTGACGATGACGAAGTGTCCGGCGCGGCGCGATTTGGCAATCAGGGGCGCCTCCACTTCGAGCTTCACCACGTTGGTCGAAAAATGTTCTTTCAGGATGATTTTGTTCATTGCGTATGTGTTATTTTTGTTTGTATTTTTTTGTTTTAGCGAAGGGTTAATCGTTGTTTTTCCTCGAAAGTAACCTTTGCCCGTCTGTTGCGGACAGGCGAAAAATGTCGTTTTTATCCGTTCCCCGAACTCCTTAATTTTCCTGCAAATTTACATAAAAAGCAGCAATTTGCATTAGAAATAAAAACATTATTCCGATAAAAAATGATAAATTGTAATAATATTTTGTGAGTTTTATTTTATCTTTTTCCCAGAAAGTTTTTTTCGTGATGATGATGGGATTTTATTGAACGTCCATACCTGTTTTTTGTGAATGTGTGAACTGTTTTGCTTAAAATGGCAGTGGTTTTTGATATTTTAAAATAAAACAAGTGTCGAAAATTAGAAAATGTAACAATAAAATTTGGTTAAACATTTGGTGGATGAAAAAAAAACATTACTTTTGCATCGCAAAACGATTAAAACATCGAAATACATGCCACGATTTTTTACATACTTTTATTTTTACTTTTACTTTAAAAGGTGAGAGCAGGACAAGCGTATGTGAAAATAAAACATGAAATCAATTTGAAACAAACATATTAAAATCCTGCTCGAACATTCGGGCAGGATTTTTTCGTTTAAATATAAAAATAAATTAATGAGAAAAGTAGCCATTCAGGGGGGTATTGGAGCGTACCACGGCATTGCTGCCGAAAATTATTTTTCGACCGACGAGGTGGAAATCATCCCCTGCAACACTTTCAGGGATATATTTAAAGTCATAAAAAAAGATCCGAACGTGATCGGGATTATGGCTATCGAAAACACCATTGCCGGCAGTTTGCTTCAAAACTACGAATTGCTGAAAAGCTATAAACTGCCGATAGCCGGCGAGTACAAGTTGCGTATATCGCACAGTCTGGCGGCTTTACCCGGGCAAAACATTCACGACATAAAAGAGGTTCAGTCGCACCCGATAGCGCTGATGCAGTGTGGCGATTTTCTGGAAACGCTGCCCGGCATACGGGTGGTGGAACATGAAGATACGGCTTTGGCCGCACGCGACATTGCTATAGGGAATGTCCGGGGTACAGCCGCTATTTGTAGCGCCCGCGCTGCCGAAATTTATGGTTTGCAAGTGTTGGCCAGCGGCATCGAAACCAATAAGCATAATTTCACCCGTTTCCTCATCTTTGGTAATAAATGGATGGTGGAGGAGTTGCAGCAAAACGAAACCCTCAACAAAGCTTCCGTTGTTTTTACCCTTCCACATACCGAAGGTAGCCTCTCGAAAGTGCTGTCGGTTTTCTCATTTTACGGTATCAACCTTACTAAAATACAATCGTTGCCCATCATTGGGAGGGAATGGGAATACCAGTTTTATGTCGATTTTAAATTTGATGACCTGGAACGGTACCAGCAATCGTTGGTGGCCATTAAACCATTGATTAGCGAACTGCGTACATTAGGCGAATATCCCGAAGCTATTTCGCCGGAAGTGTGAGAATGATGTGCTAATGTGATAATGTGATAATGTGCCAATATGCCAATGGGATAATTTGCCAATGTGCTGATGTGATAATGTGATAATGTGCCAATATGCCAATGTGTTAATATGCTAATATGAATAATGTAATAATATGAATAATGGGAGTAGGGAGCTATGAATGCGTATTGCATAGAAAGGATCTGATAAAAACTCATTCTTCATTTTCATTCTCAATTTTTCATTTTTCATTTTTCACTTTTAATTACTCGTAACTAAAAAATATGAAAGCAATACAACCTGCTGATCGATTGAATTCCGTATCGGAATATTATTTTTCGAAAAAACTGAAGGAGGTGGCCGAAATGAATGCCCGGGGTTTGAATGTGATAAGTCTTGGGGTGGGAAGTCCCGACCTGCCGCCATCCGACGAGACGGTGGCCGCGCTTTCCCGCGAAGCTTCTCTTGCCAACGCGCACGGATACCAGCCTTATGTAGGTATTCCCGAGTTGCGGAATGCTTTCGCGGCCTGGTACAAGAAATGGTTCGGGGTGGAGCTCGATCCGGTAAGCGAAATTCAGCCGCTGATTGGTTCCAAGGAAGGAATCCTGCATATCTCGCTGGCTTTCCTCAATCCGGGCGATGGCGTGCTCGTCCCTAATCCGGGTTATCCTACTTATTCGTCGGTAAGTCATTTGGTACAGGCAGAGGTTATTCCTTACGACCTCGATGAAAACAACGGTTGGCAACCTGACTTCGAGGCGCTTGAACAAACCGACCTTTCGGGCGTTAAACTCATGTGGGTCAATTATCCCAATATGCCTACCGGCGCGAGCGCGACGCCTGAACTCTTTGAAAAACTGATTGTTTTCGGCAAAAAGCACGGCATCGTTATCTGCAACGACAATCCTTACAGTTTTATACTGAACGACAATCGCCTGAGCATTCTTCAGGTGGAAGGCGCCAAAGATATTTGCATTGAACTGAATTCGATGAGCAAATCGCACAACATGCCCGGCTGGCGCATGGGGATGCTGGCTTCGAACAAGGTGTTTGTGGAATGGGTGCTCAAGGTAAAAAGCAATATCGACAGCGGGCAGTTCAAACCCATGCAGATGGCTGCCGTAGCCGCGTTGAACAACAGCGAGGAATGGCACCGGAGGATGAACATCGACTTGTACCGCAACCGCCGTCGTTTGGCCGAAAAAATCCTGACAACGCTGGGATGTACCTTCGACCCTGCCCAGGTAGGAATGTTCCTATGGGGAAAAATCCCCGATAAATACGCCGATAGCGGTGAACTGGCCGATAAAGTGCTTTACGATGCCAACGTTTTTATCGTTCCCGGATTTATTTTTGGCGATAAGGGGAAACGTTACGTGCGGTTGTCGCTTTGTGCCAACGACGAGACGCTCGGTAAGGCACTGGAGAGGGTAAAGGGAGTAACCCTTTAAAGATGTTTTAAAGAAATATTGTTTCAATAATTCTGCCTGCCGCGCGTGTTTAAGTTCCGCGGAGGTATTGCAACGGCAAAAAGCATACGGCAGGATACAATTACTGCCATATTTTTCAGGAGCGACATCTGCATAATAAAGCTTGTAACCCGTTACTAAACTCTTGTAACTTGTAACTGAATTTTTGTAACTTGTAACAACCAATATACGTTTAAAATAAAAAAATAATTATATGGAATTAGAATCAATTTTATTACCGGGCATCGATGCGAAGCGCCCGATGATCATTGCCGGCCCGTGCAGTGCCGAAACAGAAGAACAGGTAATGGAAACCGCCCGCAAACTGGCTTCGGAAGGGATAAAAATTTTCCGTGCCGGAGTGTGGAAACCGCGTACCAAGCCCGGAGGATTCGAAGGAAACGGTTCCATGGCTTTCCCGTGGCTCAAAAAGGTGAAAGCGGAGTTAGGCATGTATGTGGCCATTGAGGTGGCCACCGCCGCCCATGTACGCGAAGCGCTGGCCAACGATGTGGATATCCTCTGGATCGGAGCACGTACCACCGCCAACCCTTTTGCCGTGCAGGAAGTGGCCGATGCCCTTGAAGGAACAGATATTCCGGTACTCATCAAAAACCCGGTAAACCCCGATCTGGATTTATGGATTGGCGCCGTGGAGCGGGTTTACAACGCGGGTATTCGTAAAATAGGGGTGATTCACCGAGGGTTCAGCTCGTACGACAAAAAGATATACCGCAACCTGCCGCAATGGCACATTCCCATTGAGTTGCACCGCCAGATTCCCAACTTGCCCATCATTTGCGACCCGAGCCACATCGGCGGACGCCGTGAACTGATCGCGCCCCTTTGCCAGCAGGCCATGGACCTGAATTTCGATGGGCTGATCGTGGAATCGCATTGCAACCCTGAGAAAGCGTGGAGTGATGCCGCCCAGCAGGTTACGCCTGAAGTGCTCGATTTTATCCTCAACACGTTGGTTATCCGTACCGACCTGACACAATCCACCGAAAGTCTGGCCGCACTTCGCCGTCAGATCGACGAACTGGATAACAATTTGCTCGAATTGCTGGCTCGCCGCATGCGGGTATCGCGCGAAATCGGGCTTTATAAAAAGGAGCACAACATGCCGATCCTGCAGGCTCAGCGTTACGACGAGATCCTTCACAAGCGGATAGATCAGGCCGAGCAAATGGGGATGGATGGTGAGTTTATGAAAACGGTGTTGGTAGCTATCCACGAAGAATCGGTGCGGCACCAGCAGGAAATCATGAAACAGGATTGATATTACCCCGCCGAAGGTGTGCCAAAGGTATGCCTTCGCTAAGGGCTTGCCCGAAACGTTACAACCATTTGCGTGATGCTTGCTTTGCGGATACACTTCCTTTGAATAGCTTGCCATACGGTTATGTGGGGCGCGCATAACGATGGGGCTGCCACATATAACGGAATACCTCCGTGCCATAATAATATGATGCGCAGCCCTTATAATATGGCTAAAAGTGATAATGGAGAGGCTTCGAGCCATAATGATATGCCTCCAAGCCATAATGGAATACCTCCGTGCCATAATAATATGCTTCTGATACATAATGATATGTCTCCAAGCCATAATAATATACCGCCGGGTGATAATGATATGTGCCGCCGCCTCCGCTCCCGCGCGATTTTCATCGCGTGGATAGTAGAAAAAGGGAAAGGATTATTGGTAGGATAGATTAGTTTGCCACACGAAAGGATTCGTGCGGCAGCATTGAGTATAAAATTTATATGGATTCAAACGGATAATCATAAAAACAAAAATGAAAAAAGAAGACCTGAAAATTCTTAAACTATTAGGAAAAGGGAAATCCGGCATATCTTATCTGGCAGATTCGCCGCTGGGTTTAGTGGTTTTTAAGGAAATGCACGACGAAGTGGTTCCCTATTATGAATTCAACAAAAACAAAGTAGAGCTGGAACTGGAATCGTACGAAGTATTGTCAAACTCCAACTTACATATTCCTGAATTAATAGCGTACAACAAAGACGGGAACTATCTAATTAAAGCATATATTGAGGGAAAAACCATCACCGAAAAATTAATTGAAGCCCCACTCGAAGAGAATCTTTTATTGGAAATGTTACAATTGGAACTTGAGCTGAAAAAAGAAAATATCAATATTGATTATTTCCCGAGTAATTTCGTAACCCAAAACAACACGCTTTATTATGTCGATTACGAACACAATCCGTATCTCGATGAATGGAATTTCTCGAACTGGGGAATATTTTATTGGTTGAACCGCGATGGCATGACCAATTACATGAAAACAAATAACATTGATTCCATTAACCTCCCGGGGACAGGTATCCCCCTGAAAAGCGATGAGCTGCAAACAGCGAAAAACAATATTATTCAAAAATTCGTTAATTCGTTAACGTTATAAAAAATACGATTTCCACATTCCCCCTCGTCTCTGGCGAGGAAGAGTGTGGAGTATATCCGGAAGGACGAATTCGGCGGACTGCGGGAACGTTCGCTGTCGTGAAACGACAAAGCTAATGCGGGAGCAAAATCTATGGTTCGATATGCATTTCTGTTATCAGGCGTGTGTTGCTATTCCCTTTGCTAATTCTTCCCCGTTTGAGTGCAAATATCTCAATTTTTTGTCAATTTGAAATATCATGCAAACATACGAGGCGTGTGTTAGCGGTTCGGCATTTTATTTGTCCCAACATTCTTTTTCACTATATTCAAGAACTTCCCTTTTAGTGACAATCGGTTTCCATAAAGAATCAATAGAAAAACCTTGATTTTCGGTTTTGAAATCATTAAATCTTTCTTTCTTATCGAAAGTTGCAAATATATCTAATTGGTTTTCTATTATATACTCACTTTCTGTTTTACCAGATTTAGAGTCATAGGTATCACACATACAATTCAAACAAGATTTATCTTTTACCGCAAAATGTCCGCATATTGCACATGAACCAAGCGAATTGAAGAAATCAGTTATTTTTAGAGTATTTTGTATGTTTATCTCTTTGGGAATATTTTTTAATAATAAATGAAAGAAATCAACATTATTCTTGATAACAATGCGTCTATTTGAGTATAATATAAGCCTTGAAAAATCCTTGCTTAATTCATAGTTTCTAATTTCATACCATTTTATCTGAGTTGTTTTCCCTTTTCCAACAATTTCAAATCCTAAATTTGATATATTCTTGATTGAACTCGTACCAACTAATTTATAATAAACTATAATTGCATATAGAATTACATATTTGAAAAAGAAAATAAGAAGTATATAAGATACAGCGAAGTAAAATCCAACGGTTAATCCTTTTTCTGCTACTTTAAAATTAGTTGTCAGATAGTAATCGATTCCAATGCTAACAACAATAATAAATGTATACAAAAGCGTTTTCTTAAAATCAAAATCACTTTTTTCTTTGTTTGCATAACTAATCAGAATATTGACAATTTGCAATCCAACCATTATCATATTATATACGATAACTAAGAATATTATAATTTCATACCATTCCATTCCATCTTGTTTTTTTATACTGACCGCTAACGTTGAGTATATGGCAAGTAGGCGATTGCGTGCTTCAAACCTATCAAACCGAGATAAAGTTGGAGCGGGCTACAACCTTTGAATTTACTACTGTCACGCCTATTTGCTATATACATTGTTACCAACCGTATTTTATTCATTTCAAGTCTTTTAAAATCTCCTGTGCTAATAAGTTCAATTTTTTCCATTCAGAAGTCTTAATAAATTCTTCAATCAGTGGAATTCCTCCCTTAATTTTTTCTCCAATATTAGTCAATTCCAAATCGAACTTAGACAATAAGTCAAGTTCATGTTCATTAAATGCCTCAGTCAGCACGTCAGAGTCGGCTGTATAAAAATCATCCCATTGTCCAAATAATTCTGAGGACACTTGTGAAATAGGAACAGATTTTTGATATTCAAGTTGTTCTTCCTTGGAACTCCATAATTTAAGTACTCCGATTATATTGTCTCGGTTTAATTTAATGAATTCCTCTTCACTTATGCTTTTGTCTTCAGTTTCCGTCTCAATCTCTTGGGGCTTATTAATCTTATCTCTCAGAGGTCTTTTTTTAATCTTAACTCTGTAATAATATATCGGTGCATAAATCACGTTTAAAAAGAATAATGGAAATATTGATTTTGAGTATCTATCATATTTAAACAAAAACCATATACAATAACCCCAATGAAATAAAACAGGTAAAGTCAAAATTGAAAATGTCATATTTAATGGATTTCGTCCTTTATTAGCAGTCCATGTCTCAAAAAAATTCGGGACATTAATAAATAATATAGGCATTCCTATATAGACAAAAATCACAAAGAAAATATTAATCCAAAATGATACGTATGCAATTCTTTCAATCAGTTTCATAGTTCGCTGTCTTTTTTTTATAATGTTTGCTAACGAGAGTCTGCGCAAAAACTCCCTTCATCATTTATATATTCGGATACCTGACTGAGAAAAAATCCATCTGCGCCATTCTCAGCGATTCTATTTTAGTTTTTGCGCAGTCTGGTGATCGGGGCTATGGGCATTTGGCGGTTTGCGGGAGCGTTCACTGTCGCCCAGCGACAAAGTGAATGCGGGAGCAAAACTGCCGGAATGCACGTCAGCTAGCTTATGGACATAGGCGTGTGTTAGGCGTATGGTGTTTGTTTAAGTTTGATTACGAATCGTATTTGTTTCTCTTAAATACTCTCTCAAATATATTTTCACTCTATTTTCTTATTTTTAACAATTTTCTCCATTGTATCAAGCCCTGACCCTAAATGTATAATTTGTATTAGATTCAAGATAATAAATAGAATCTCAAGAATAATAAAGTATATAAAAAAGTAATTTGACAAGTAATAACATAAAAAAGACAACAAGCCATATACAAATAACATAATCAAAACAGTATAAAACCCTGATAAGTAATTTGATTTTAAACCTTTAGTTCTAAAAAATCTATTTTTAATATTCTGGTATGTAGGTACGATTGAACTATCCCAAATTAAAAGGTCATCATTTACATATTCGTTTATTTTTTTTTCTATAACAGCTATTCTTGCTCCATTTAGGAAAATCCATAATAAGCTATCATTGAGTGTGTTGAAAAGAAAATTTACAAATATAAGTATGAATATGAGCAAGAAAGGAATAATATAAATGTTGATTGTACTTAAATCTAAAACATCTTTTTTCGTAAATACAATAGTAATAATACCAAGTATTCCAGTAAGAAACATATTGATATAATTTACCTGTTGATTGTAAATTTTACTGTTATTCATAATCTCTTGGAATCTATGATCATATTCATTTAAGAGAATATCAATTTTATCTTTATTTGCTATCATTTTACTTATGCTTATGACCAGATTCTAATTATAATAATGATAATATAACTTATTATTGAAATTCCTGTAGAATAAGAGCCAACTTTAAAAGAAAATGAATTTCTTTTAAAAAATTCATTTCCAGGAAAATGAGTTTTTCTCGAAGTATCTATGTCTTGGGAAATAAATAAATCTGATTTTTCAATTCGTAGTAAGTGCAATAGTACATACCAACGTAGAAACCCAAGCACTCCAATAAAATTAAAAACAATTGCAATTGTTATCGTGATTTTTTCAAATAATGATACAATAATAAATTCATTTTTAATTATATAGCTGTTTATTATTAATGTCATCACAGTTAGATTGAAAGTGATAAAAAGTAATGTGAATTTTTTATCACTTTCAATTTGAGCAACTAATTCTTTTATATATTCTATTTTTTCGTCTTTCATTTTGTGTTATTTTACGATTAATATAATAGTCGTCTTTATTTTTTTACACTTACGCCTAACAATAATAGGCATTATATAGAATAAATAATTATATGTTTGAATAATAATACTTTAAACACAAAGACTCGAAGACACAAATTTGATATTTTTATTTAACTCAAGAATACGAAGAAAAACATATTTATATGTTTTTCATTGGTGTCTTAAGCCGCTTTCAAAGTCACGAAACTCAAATAAAACCCAATTTTTGTTTTGTCAGCTTTTAAAGGGTTTAATTTTAGATGTTTTGTATTCCCAACCTTTGAGTCTTCGAGTCTTTGTGTTTATAACTATCATATTTTTAGGTATATAACAAACTATTCGGTGTAAACTCTAATATATATTCAGTTAACCGGACATATACCACTCAAAAAAATACGTTTAAGTAAATTTGTTATTAAACCAAGCCCTGAAGAAAAACAGGATGCTTAATTGTTAAAACTCCACAAACATACAAATATTTTTATTTCACAGAACTTTTGTTGACACAAATTAACAAATTAATAAAAAAACATCAACAAATCATCCTAATTGTCAATATGTTTCCCGAAGGTTTCGGATTTAACTTATCTAAAAATCATTAAAACCCGTTGTCCACGCTGCTTTCCCTTGTCAAAAGTTTGACAAACCCCGGATTCGTCGTATCCCTATTTTTGTAGCAAATAGAAACCGCCCTCCGCTCCCGCGCTATTTTTCATCGCGTGGGAAGTAGAAAAAGGGAAAGGATTATTGGTAGGATAGGTTAGTTTGCCACACGAAAGGATTCGTGCGGCAGCATAGGGTGGGTGAATCCGGAAGGGCATCATAGGTTACGTCCCTACGGGACTTGGGTTGTTTGTTCCCCAATGCTTTTCTACCCATATACCGCCTCTACGAGGCTAAAGAAATATTCACCCGCTCCCGCTCGATTTTCATCGCGTGGGAAGTAGAAAAAAATTATTGGTAATAGGTTAGTTTGCCACACGAAAAGATTCGTGCGGCAGCATTGATGCCTGCCTTATAAAACAACGAACGAAGCTATCTCAAAAACAAGAATGAGGCAGCTTCGTTTGTTATGTTTTTCAACCGGAACTTTCGGAGCGGAAAGTTACTTCTTCGTATTCAGGGTCGTGTCGATAATGGCGTACATGTCCTGCAGGTGCGATTTGCTGATCCCTTTCGCGGCGGGAATCGCTTTGGCGATGTCGGTTCTGAGGGCGATGAGTTGACCGCGCGCTACAGCCGGAGCGTCCGATATGACCGCGGGGTTGGCCGACAATGCTACCAGCCCCACCAGCGACTGCACATAAGCCCTTTGCAATCCCCTGCGGTAAATGTCGATGGCCTTACCGCTGTTCAGTTCCGACCAAACCGATTTTTTCAGGTCGTCGAAAAGCTGCGAAGCGGTGTAAGCCGAAGCTCCGTTGTAAGCTTCGTTTTCGAGCAAAGTCTCCAAGGTGCGGATGTTGATGATCCTGTTCATTACCATCACATCCACTTTCTCGATGGAACCTACGGGCGATGCGCCGGCTATGCCCACCAGGTTTTTATCAATCAGCCACAATGGGGTTGTGAAAAGTTGTTTGTTCAGGAATTCGAGCGCTTCTTTCTGTTTAGCCGCCGGCACATATTCAAATACGTTTCCGGTTTGTTCCACACTTTTCGGGGTGGTGTATTTCCCTCCGATATTTTTGGCTACATGTCCCATGTAACGGCCAAACTGGATGATCAACTGATCGTACATGTCTTTTGCATCCGAATAATCTTTATCGGGTTCTTTGGTCCACTTCATGATATTGGGCAGGATGCGTTGCAGGTTTTTAATACCGTAAGCGCTCGCTTTCATGGCGTCGTCGCCGAGGTCCTCATTCTGGTTACGCGGATCGGAAGGGTCGGTTTCGGTACCAAACTGGTAGCGTTTATCTTTGTTCAACTGGCTCATGATCCATTTGTTCAGTTCGGGCGTTTCATCTTTTGCGGTTTTGTATTGGGGAAACCAGCGGTAACCCCAGTCGATGGCCCATTTGTCGTACATGCCGATACGTGGAAAGAGTCCCGGATAAGTAACGTTGTCTTCGGGTTGCGCCACGTAATTGAAGCGGGCGTAGTCCATAATGGAAGGGGTGTGACCGTTGGCTTCCACCCATTTTTTGTTTCGCAGGCTATCCACGGGAACCGTGGCCGATGAACCCCAGTTGTGCCTTAGCCCGAGGGTATGACCTACCTCGTGCGACGAAACAAACCGGATCAACTGTCCCATCAGCTCATCGCTGAACTGCATTTTGCGGGCGGCGGTGTCCACGGCTGCCGTTTGTATAAAGTACCAGTCGTGCAGCAGTTTCATGACGTTGTGGTACCAGTTGATGTGCGTTTCGAGGATTTCACCGGTGCGCGGGTCGTGAACGTGAGGCCCACTGGCATTCGGGATATCCGAAGGCTTATATACGATGGCCGAATGGCTGGCATCGTCAATGCTCCAGGTGCTATCCTTGGGAGCTTCGAGCGCGTAAATGGCATTTTTAAATCCGGCTTGTTCAAAGGCTACCTGCCAGTCGTTTACCCCCTGGATCAGGTACTTCACCCATTTTTTCGGGGTAGCGGGGTCGATGTAGAATACGATGGGTTTCTGAGGTTCCACCAGTTCACCCTGTTTGTATTTTTCCACATCTTCGGGCTTGGGTTCGAGCCTCCAACGGGTAATCATCTTTATTTGTTCGATGCCCTGCGGATTGGTGTCGAAATCAATGTACCCGGTAGCGAAATATCCCACCCGGGGATCGAAATAGCGGGGAGTCATTGGATTTTTAGGGAGGAGTACAATGGAGCTGTTCAGTTCGTAAGTGAGCGGATCGGCGCTTATGTCCGTCGGGTTTTGCGGCTTCGGGGCATAGGTTTTCACCGCGCGTATTTCGATGTTCATCGGGTACGATTTGATGGTATCGATGTAACTTCGGTCGCTGAACAGGTTGCCTATCGACATGAATCGTTTGAACCGTTCGTCGAAAAACAACACTGGATTGTCGCCGTTCACAAAGTCGGTTACATCGATGACCGAATTGCGCGTTTTTCGGATGGAATCATTCTTGTAGGCTTTTACATCGAAGGCGGCCACAATGGGTTGCAGGTTCGAGTTGAGTACCGAGCGGTACATCCCGAGCGTATCAGCCGCCCTTTCGGAAAAAGAGATGGTTTTGATGAAGATTTTATCGTTAGGCCCTTTTTCGAACCGGATCACGTTATCGCCAATCTGGTCGCCGGCATAACCGATAAAGCCCCTGCGGTTTTCGGCGGCCGATTTAGCTATGCGGTTTACCACCAAAAAGTCCCGGTTGAGCAACGAATCTGGAATTTCGAAAAAGTAATTGTTGTCAACTTTATGCACGGTAAAAAGCCCTTTGCTTGTTTTGGCTTTTTTGGTAATCACCTGTCCGTATTCTTTCGGTTTTTTCGATTTTGAATCGGCATCATCGGCTTTTTTTGCTGCCACTACTTCTTTTTTCTTCTTTTTAAAGAATAAAAATGCCTGAGAATCGAAAGCAATTCCGAGTCCCAGCATCAATAATACAATTAATCTGATTCTTCTCATATATAATTTATTCTGGAATTTTTAAAAGTTGAAAACCGTTTGTCAAACAATTGCTTTTATGTAATAAAAAATCAGGAACCCCGCTACAACTAATTTCACAGCGGTGCCAGCCAAGAAACCGATAAAAGTCCCGAATCCGGCTCTGAGCGCATCAGGACTGTTCTTGCCCACCACCAATTCGCCCACCACCGCGCCGATAAACGGGCCGAAAATAATTCCCAACGGGCCGAAAAACAGTCCGACGATCATTCCAATGATGCTGCCATAAATGCCCGCTTTGCTCCCCCCGAACTTTTTGGCTCCCCATGCCGGTATAAAATAATCGAGCGCCTGAACGGCAATGACAATCACTGCCCAAATTACCAGAAACCCGGTGGAAAACTGAACCTTATCGGTAAGCTGCAACACAATGATTCCGGTGTAGCTCAGCGGTACACCGGGCAACACCGGAAGAATACAACCCAGAAAACCTGCGATCAACAGTATTCCGGCAATAATCATTAGTACGATATCCATAAATCACTTTTCAGAGTTAGGAACAAAGATACTTTAAAAAAATAAATTTTTATACGCCGACGGTGATGTTTGACAACAGGTAAAGAGGATTTCTGTGTTTTAACTTAATTAATTGATAATTGTTGAACTTAATCATCTGTCATATTGTTTTTTTATAAACAGAATCTTATTCATAAATGCGCGGCCAGCAGAATGGGAGGATATATGGATCGGAAACTTTTTTTACATAATATACATGTTTCACACATAAAAATGAATAATTATGAAAGCAAATGTTGGCACAAATGACAAACTGATCCGGTTTGCAGTGGCTATTGTGCTTGTGGTTTTGTTTTACAAACACATCCTTACCGGTACCATCGGCGTTGTGGCACTCATTGTAGCCCTTGTACTTACGCTTACCGGAATTTTTAGTTTTTGTCCTCTTTATCCGCTTTTCGGAATCAATTCCTGCAAAAAAGAAATCCCCAAGAAGTAAATAAACAAAAGAAGATGCGTCAAAACCGAATGATGTCTTTTGAAAAAGGCGATGTGTGATGAGGTAGTTTTAATTTTCAGAACATAAGGTGTATGCGATAATGGCATTTAAACCAAACAGGACGGCTGCCTGGTGTTCCGAATTTTATGGCGTGCAACAACATCAAACAAGGTACGTTCTCTCATTTGGATCCTTAAAAATCGCAATGACAAGGTGTCTTTTTAGGTTTCTCATTAAATGTCAGCGAAATACCTGCTTGGCAGTTTACGTATTTATTGTTGTAAGGAATATTGTTGTTGGTGTAGCTGAACGGCATATAATCGGTAGCCGCGAAAAAGCTTACCGGACCTGTTGCCACGCTGATGCCGAGACCTATGGAGCCTGAATTGCCGTTGATGATCCCGTAACTTACAGATGCCCCGAACCAACGCGCAGGATGGAAGTTGACCGAAGCAAGCAGCTCGTTGATATCCATTTTTCCACCCAATGTTCTGACGTATAGCAAACCAACATCTAATTTTTTCTTTACTACCGAATAATCTATCCCCAGTCGGGCGGTGGCCGTAAGCGCGGAAGTGTACGACCGGCTTTCGTCGAAAGTAGATGTGTACGTTTTTCCCAGGGCATCCGAAACCTCATCCGCATTTCTCGAATCGGTATTATTGAGTGTAAAATCCCAACTATTCAGCAGGGTGCTTTCCTTAAAAGTTGCGTTCCAGTCGCTTTTGCTCCAATGGATAAACCCGAGATCGACGAGTGAAGCCGAAAATTGCAGGTTCTCGTCCACCTGGCAGGTGGCTCCAATGTCGGCGCCGAGGCCAAAACCGGTAGGATGCAACAGATTTTTCAGGGTAATATCGTTCCTGTCGATATAGTGGGTACTGTCGTTGTGCATCGAAAAGGGAACGGAGGTTGTGCCCCTTCCACTTCCTTTGCCGTAAATATTGATTTCCCGGTCGGTAATGTTTACGTTGAGGTCGGTGAATGAAGCATCGGCATGGTCCTGCCCCAACAGAAATTTTATTTTTCCACCGAAAGTCCACACATCAGTTGTTTTCCGCGAGTATCCCATCGCTATTTCGGTAAAGGCCGTGGCTGATGCACTAAGGCTTTTTAAATTGTAGCTTTTAGTAACGAGCGCGTCGGGCGCCCCGTTGTAGGCCATATCCACTGCCGATTTCGGTATTTTCACTCCCATCTGGAACCTTTCAGCAATGCCAAACGTAACGTACCCTTGCGGGATTCTAATGCCGAACCCCAGTAGGTTTACCCTCGATTCGATGGCAATGTTGGCGCATGACGCCAGTTTGCCAAGCAGCGGGCTGTGGTCGTTATTGGCTTTCAGGGGAGCCAGAATATCCTCGCCATCTTTGGTGATCACGTCGTTGGCAGCCACCGAATTGTTCCCTACGCTTGCTTCCACGCCCGATATTACCGGCAAGTCGATATAAAATTTCTGAAAGGGGACAAAAGCAGGATTCAACACCGTTCGCGCCGGAACGTTTTCCATAAAGTACAAAGTGTTTACCTGCGCTCCGCACGTCAGGATGGCCGAAAAAAGCAGAGCTAAAATCATGAACGGTTTTAAGCCGGGTTTGCTGATGGATGGAATCATCATCGTAAATATTGTTCGTTTCAGTGTTCTGACTTGTTTAAAAAAATATCTGAAAGAAAATGTTTGGGGTTCAAGTGTTGGCAGATGCTGCCCGTGTGTTTACAGGTAGTTGAAAGAAAAATGAATAAATTGGAGAATTAAGCCTGGAAAGTTATAATACTAAAGCAACGGCAAAAATAATTAAAAATAATGAATCCTCGAAATAATATAGGAATGGATATTCGGGTCCATTATAAATCAACCATATTCACCGGATGTATTCACTGAATTTATTGACATAAGCCGTTAAACTCAATGATTCTTAGGCATTGCAGTTCACGGTTTTCGGAAGGAAAAATCTTTAAAACTTTCAGATTGCCATCCCGATATGACAATTTATCGAAATATGTAATTTTGATGTTGTGAATTTTGTCAATCGGATAAAAAATAGTAATTTTGTGCCAGTTTATGAAAAACAATTTTTTAAAAAATAAAATACAATGATTAAAGTAGGTATCAATGGTTTTGGCCGCATCGGACGTTTGGTTTTCCGTGCCGCTCAAGAAAGAAACGATGTTCAGATCGTGGCAGTGAACGATCCTTTCATGGACATCGATTACATGATTTATATGTTGACTTACGACACTGTTCACGGTAAATTCCATGGAACAGCCGAACACAAAGATGGTAAACTTGTCATCAACGGTAAAGAAATCCATTTCTTTGCTGAAAAAGATCCCTCGGCTATCAAATGGGGTGAAGTTGGCGCAGAATATGTGGTAGAATCTACAGGTGTTTTCACTACTATCGACAAAGCTAAGGCTCACCTTGCCGGTGGCGCTAAAAAAGTGGTTATCTCAGCTCCTTCCGCTGATGCTCCCATGTTTGTTTGCGGTGTAAACCTCGACAAATACACCACCGATATGGACATTGTATCCAACGCATCTTGTACAACTAACTGTCTGGCCCCGCTGGCTAAAGTTATCAACGATAAATTCGGTATTGTTGAAGGTTTGATGACTACTGTACACGCTGCAACCAATACGCAGAAAACAGTAGATGCTCCTTCGAACAAAGACTGGCGTGGTGGCCGTTCAATCCTCGGCAACATCATTCCTTCTTCCACAGGCGCCGCTAAAGCTGTAGGTAAAGTAATTCCTTCGTTGAACGGAAAACTTACCGGTATGGCATTCCGTGTTCCGACTGCCGACGTTTCTGTTGTTGACCTGACAGTACGTTTGGAAAAATCGGCTACTTACGACGAAATCAAAGCCGCTGTTAAAGCTGCTTCGGAAGGCGATTTGAAAGGTATCCTCGGATATACTGAAGATTCGGTGGTTTCGACCGACTTTATCCACGATGCCCGCACTTCTATCTTCGATGCCGGAGCTGGTATCGCCCTGAACGGTAACTTCGTAAAATTGGTTAGCTGGTACGACAACGAATGGGGATATTCAAACAAAGTATTGAACTTGATCGTTCACATGGATTCTGTTAAATAATCTACGGATCAATAATAAATGAAATAAGGCTTTGCTATTGCAGAGTCTTATTTTTTTTGTTTAGGTACCGAGCCAGATATTCCTGTTCGGTTTGGCCGGGAGTGGGTACGAATACCGCTTTACGGATGCAGTCCAGCGCTACCAGGTCCATTACGGTGGAGTAGCCTGAGCGGCAAACAATTTCGGTGCAACCGGTAAGCAGGGTCGCTAACTTTTCGGAGTTGAGATGAGGTATAATATCAACATTACCGTAAACGGTCGTTTTTCCGGAAGTATTTACAGAATCGGGAAGCCCGCGCAGAAGCAGTGTACGCGAGGGATCGCCGCAGTATTTTTCCAGCATTTCTTTTTCGAAAATGGAACGATGAGGCTCAACGCCCGAGATAAGAACGATCCTTTGGTAGGTTGTGTCCGGCAACGGTTTGTTGATGGACTGAAACCGGGAGAGTATCCCGATAAATATAGCGTTTTCAGGGACAGGATATTTATGTCCTAAATCGCCCGACCAACCGTTGCCGGATGCCGCATCGGGGATATAACATTCATCATAACGGCAAATGATGCAACGGTGTAGCAGCCAGACTGCCGGTTCGAGAAAACGCAATCCTGCCGGCATTTTTATCATAAGTTGATGGGTGATGTAAACGGAATGAACCTTGTCGCTGAAAAGCCCGAAACGATTGTCGGAAATCACACGGTCGAAAGGTTGGGTTTTCAGCAAACGTTTCAACCATCGATGTTCGGTAATGGTTCCGGTTACTATCGCGGGCAGGGCTTTGATCATGGCAACAACCTGCGACTTTCCGGGAGAGTATTGTATCCGGAAGGCCGAATGACGGATAAAATCCAAACCGGGAAATTCCATCTTCAGCAATTCAAGTGATGACCCCTCAGCCACGATGGTTACGTCATCACCTTCATCCATTATTTTTTTGATGAGAGGAATGCATCGGGTAGCATGCCCAAGTCCCCAGTTGAGTGGACAAACGAGTGTTTTCATGTGGCTATAATTTATTTTTTATTTGTCACAACTTGTCCCGAAAAAATCGGGATGGAACTCGCATGTCAAGTTAATCATAGCTTTGTGTTATTGTTCGTCATGCTCGTTTCATGGAATCGCATTTAGATGTAGCCGTCTATTTTTATCCGGCAACAGAGACCTCAAATCCCAGGTTCCTTACTTTTTCAGCAATCAGGTTCAGCTCGTTGAGCCCGATTTTTTCAAGTCCGGTAGCCGGTGTTTCGCGGTCGATGGTGTAAATCATTACCTGTTTGGGCGAAATTTCCGCAATAGCCTTCAGCCAGTTGTCAACTTCCACATCCGTGGTGTTGTCAATTACTTCATCGTTGAACCGTCCTTTCAGAAACATGGTTTGGATGATGAGGTTACCATTGAATTTTTTCAGATGTTCGATGAGCCATGCAACGGTGATTTTTTTCAATACCGGGCGGTCGAGCAAGCGCATGGTGCGATCCATGGCCGAATCGAATTTCAGGATATTGTTGTCCACTTTCTGCAACGCGTTAAAAACACGGGCGTTGTCAATCTTTGTGGAGTTGGAAAGTACACTTACTTTTGCCGATGGGCAATAACGATCGCGCAATTCGATGGTATCGTCGATGATCAGGTCGAATTTAGGGTGGAGCGTTGGTTCTCCGTTCCCGGCAAAAGTAATTACATCGGGAATTTCGCCCGCAAGGGTCATTTTTTTCAATTGTGCTTCGAGTGCTTCGCGGGTTTGTTCGCGTGTGGGGATGGTCGCTTCGCGGAACGTCGTGTTGAAGCCACATTCGCAGTAAATACAATCGAAAGAGCAAATTTTTGCTTCGATGGGTAGGAGGTTCACTCCCAGCGAAAGTCCCAAACGCCTGCTATGGATGGGCCCGAATATGATTTGGTCAAACAATATCATTTTTTAGAATTTTAAGATGATCCGTTCACCCAACGTTTTGGATAGCTTTCGTTTGATCTGGTCGAGTAAGCCCATTTCTTCCATGATGGCTTCGATTCTTTCGTTATCCTTTTCGTCGGATGCTGCTTTCATTTCAAGCAGTTTTTGTTTTATTTTTTCAAGAATCAGGCTGTTTTTGAGTTCGTAAATCAGCCTGGGAATCAGTTCGATCAGCCGTTCCGATTCGGGTTCAATCTTTTTTATTTTTGAATGAATCTTACTCAGCGTGTATTTATCTTCAATCAGCTCGGTGGCCAGCTGGCTCACTTTCCTGTCGGGGTGAAACAGGAAATGTTTCTCGGCGGCAAAATCTTCGTTGCTGAAATTTCCTTTGTATTCATCCAAAATCAATGCGTTCAACGCGTTGGTAAATATAATGTTATCCTGTTCCAGCTCGTCAAAAATGTATTGCGCCACCGTAACGGAATATTTATTTTTATCATCATCTTCGTAGTTGTAAAGGACATTCTGTCCGTAGCGGAGCAATGCCTGCAATATGTTTCGTTCTTCAGCTTCAAACTGAGAGGCGATCACCACCGAAGCGATGTTTCTTTCGGGTTGCTGTTCAGCCGTTTCTACCGGATTGTCGTTTTGCCGGCGGGTGATGGCTTTGTTCCGTTCATCGGTTTTCAGTTTGTTGATTTCGTAATAAAGCATTGCCTCATCGGCGTTGAGCAGGTTGCTGCATTCGCGCACATACTCGCTTCTGATGGCCGCGTTGGGGATGATGGCTATGCTCCTGACAATGTCGGATATCAGTCCGGCCCGTTTCACCGGATCGTTTCCGGCCTCGGCCAGCAATAGGTTGGTTTTGAAACGGATAAAATCCACCGAGTTTTTCTCAACAAAATCTACAAATTCGCTGGCATTATGTTTTCGGGCAAACGAGTCGGGATCTTCGCCATCGGGCAGAAGTAGAACTTTTATGTTCAGTCCTTCTTCGAGCAACAAATCAATACCTCTGATGGAAGCTTTGATACCGGCCGCGTCGCCATCGTAAATCACGGTAACGTTCTCGGTAAAACGATGAATTAGTCTTATCTGGCCTGACGTAAGCGATGTTCCGGAAGATGCTACCACGTTTTCGATGCCCGACTGATGCATCGAGATGACATCAGTATAACCTTCTACCAAAAAACATTTGTCGTGACGAACTATGGCCTGGCGGGCAAAGAAAATTCCGTAAAGTTCGTTGCTTTTGTGGTAAATGTCCGATTCGGGCGAATTGACATATTTCGCCATCTTATCATCCTTTTTCAGGATACGCCCGCCAAAAGCCACCACCTTCCCGGAAAGGCTGTGTACGGGGAACATCACGCGACCACGGAAACGATCGGAAATCTGTCCGTTGTCATTTTCGAGTGTCAGCCCGGTTTTTACCAGGTATTCTTTTTTGTAACCTGCCCTGAGCGCGGCCTGGGTAAACCCGTCACGTTGGTCGAGGCTGTATCCGAGCTGGAATTTGGCAATCATATCATCGCGAAATCCCCGTTCGCGAAAGTAGCTGAGACCTACCGATTTTCCTTCGATGTGCTTGTGAAGTGTATCGGAAAAAAACTGTTGCGCGAAGGAATTAACCAGAAAAAGGCTTTCCCGGTCGTTGCGGGCGGCAATTTCTTCGGCGGTAAGTTCTTTTTCCTCAAACTCGATGTGGTATTTCTTAGCCAGGAACTTTAGTGCATCATAGTACGAAAGTTGCTCATGCTCCATGATGAAATGGACGGAGTTTCCCCCTTTCCCGCAACCGAAACATTTGAAAATGCCTTTGGCTGGCGAAACGGTAAACGATGGGGTTTTTTCATTGTGGAACGGGCACAATCCCAGCAGGTTGACACCACGCTTGCGTAGTGTAACATAATCCGAAACCACATCCACAATTTGGGCGGCATCGGTAATCCGGTCAATGGTACTCTGGTCCAGCATTATAACTATGAAAAATAGGTTAGTTTACCAATTGTTTACTTCTTCGAGGTATTCGGCCCATTTTTTCCCGTTTCCGTTGAAAGTGTTGACGTCCACCTTTTTTTCAATCCCCCTGAATTCACCTTTGTGCGAATGTTGCCACATCGTCCACCTGGTTTCGATCATGGGTTTGTTGTTGAACGAACATATCCAAATGTCATTGTACGGAAAATTTCCGGCAACGTATTTATCGTACCCGTTTTCGTTGGTGTAAATCATTACTTTCTTGCAGGTGGTTTCTTCCACATCGCGAATGAAATCTTTCAGTTCCGATACGATTTGTTTCACCGGCTTATCTGTTTTCACGTTTCCCCATTCTTCCACATCCACAACGGGTGGCAATTCGCATGGAAGAAAACGAACTGACGATAGAAAATGTTCGGCCTGTTCGGCGCCTGTTCGATTGAACCGATAGAAATGATATACCCCAACAGGGATTTTCACACTTTTTGCTCCCTGAAAATTTTTCTTAAAGTTAACGTCGGTAAATGTTTTGCCTTCAGTGGCTTTTACGTAAATAAAATCAATTCCCTGCTTTTTCAACAGGTTGAATTCTACTTTCCCCGTGTGTTTCGAAATATCGATGCCGGTAATAGGAAATTTATTTTTATCGATGTCGATGCCGTTTGGTCGCATGTATATTTTGTAGGCAACATACAACGTCAACAACAGGAACATCAGAAAAAAGAGGAAAAACTTGTTCTTTTTCATTTAAAAAAATAGCGTAATGAACCCATGCCTGCCTTTGTTGCAGGGAAGTTTGCCCATTTATTGTTGGAAAAGCAAATGTTTTATGCCAACAGCGCAATGGAAATTCAAAGGTAAAAATGATACTTACAAAGATACGATAATTTTAATCTTTTCAGAAAAATAAAAGAGCAAAAACACAGCAGGGATGAGCCGGATTTCTACAAACTGGAAACAAAAAAGGCTGTTGCAATTGTTGAAATTGAAACAGCCTTTAATGAGTTGTTATTTAAAATATTATTTCAGACCAAGTTTCTTTTTTACAAGCGCTGTAATGTCGTTTGATTTGGGCGACTGATAAACAATGCTTTGAGAGCTGATATCGAAAATATATGTGTAGTTCCCTTCGGCGCCAACATCAGCGATAGCTTTTTTAACTTTGTCGATCACTGGTTGGAACAGTTCCTGTTGCTTTTTCTGGATATCGGAACTGGCCGATTGGGTAGTGGTGTTGATCCTTGATTCGAAATCAGCAATTTCGCTTTGGCGTTGTTGTTTGATTCCGTCGGGCATGGAAGCCTGTTTGTCCTGGAACTCTTTGATTTTAGCGTAATATTCTTCACGCATTTTAGAAATTTCCTTTTCCCACTGATCCTGTAAATCGCTCAGGGTTTTTTCGATAGTTGCACGTTCAGGCATTTGTGATAAAATTTCCTGCGAATTTACATGTCCGAGTTTAACTTCTTGCGCGAACATTCCTGCCGGTATGGCTAATAAAAGTAATAATGCTATTTTTTTCAACATGATTTGAAGATTTTATTAATAGATTTTTTTGTTTTAAATTTTTAAAGCACGCAAAATTATGAAATTATTTTGAATAACCCAATTTTTGTAATATTAAATCACTAATATCCAGTTTGGGAGATGAGAAAATGACATTGGTTGAGGAACTTTTGTCGATCACCAGTTCGATGTCCTTTTCTTTGCAAATATCCTGAATAGCTCCATATATCTCGTCCTGAATAGGTTTCATCAGGCTTTGGCGTTTTTTGAACAATTCGCCGTTAGGCCCGAAGTAGTTCCGTTTCAGTTCCTGCGCAGCCTTTTCTTTGGCCACGATGTCTTCTTCGCGTTTGGTTTTCATATCGTCAGATAAGAAAACGTTTTCGGTTTGGTAGTTCTTATACAGTTTTTGCACTTCCTGCATTTGAGCATCCACCTCCGATTGCCATCTTTTCGATACCTGATTGAGCTGTTCGGTGGCCGATTCGTAAGCGGGAATATTTTTCAGGATATATTCCATGTCCACGATGGCTACTTTCTGAGCGTTGGCCGAAACCAGAACCCCAACTAACAAAAGAGCTGACAGAATGATTTTTTTCATACGATAATAATTGATTTTTAAATGTCGTATTGGAACTTGCATATCGGTACGAGGTATTTGAAAAACCCTTTCGTTCATGCCTGTTACATGTGTTTTGTATTTTAAATTAAATTCTGATGTTCTTTTAAATACGGTTTAAATCTGTTTTTATTATCAACCCATACAAATAACCTGCCAAAGTTTTTAAAGTTCCTGTCCGAGTACAAAGTGGAACTGGCTGCCTCCTTTGTTGCCATCCACGCCTTTGTCGAATCCGTAGGCCCAGTCGATACCCATCAGCCCGAACATTGGCAGGTAGATGCGCACGCCCACTCCGGCCGAACGTTTCAGGTTGAACGGATTGTAACTGCTCATGCCTGTAAAGCAGTTTCCGGCTTCGACAAACGCAAGGGCGAAAATGGTGGCCGATTGTTCGAGCGAAAGCGGGTAGCGGAGTTCCATGGTGAATTTATCGTACAGGTAACCATTGTAAACGTAGGATTTGGTCCCTTCCGAGTTGCTGGCAATCACGCTCGGAGTAAGCGCTCCGCTTTCGTATCCTCTCATGGCAACGTATTCGGTACCATAGCTGGTGTACGATGACATACCGTCGCCTCCCATGCTGTATTTTTCGAAAGGTGATTTCAGGTTTTTATTGAAATATCCCAAATATCCGAACATGGCACGCGTCATCAAAATAAGTTTCTGGCTCGAGTTAAGCGGAGTAAATGTTTTTCCGGTGAACGTCCATTTATGATATTCGAGGAATTTATATTTTTCGCTTTCGGGCATGCTGGCGTCCGAGTAATCCTTGTTCGAAAACAAAGAGTACGGGGGTGTGATTTTCAACCCGAGAGAGAATGACGAACCTTCGCGGGTAAAAATCGGGTTTACCGTTGAGTTCCGTGATAAAGTAAAGTTGAAACTCAGGTTGTTGTATTTACCATCGGTGAGCGGGAACAGGTACGACCAGTTGCTAAGGCTGTAACGCATGTACGACAGTTCGCCATAGAAGTTGAAGTAGTCATCGGGCCAGCTGAGACGCTTACCATATCCTATCGATCCTCCGAAAGTTTTTATGTATGTGTCGGGATCGATCATATTTTGGTACCAATTAGATGAACTTCCGCTTCCGTATGAGTAATAGCTATTGTAGTAGCTTGAACTCATGCTCGATGCGTAGCGGCTGCTAACGTTGGACTGGGTTGAGTAGAACAACGACACCGAGAGTGAATTCGGCCGTTTACCACCGAGCCACGGCTCGAGGAATGATAGGCTGAACGAGGAGTAATAGCGTCCGTTGGTACGGGCGTTAATGCTGAATGTTTGTCCTTCGCCCTGAGGCACAATCCGATATGTTTTGGGGTTAAACAAGTTTTGAATGGCGAAATTGCTGAATTTCAATCCCACACTACCTACGATACCTGTTGATCCCCATCCAGCCGAGAATTCAATCTGGTCGCTACCTTTTGTTTCGAGGTCGTAATTAACATCTACCGTTCCATCATCAGGATTGGGTTGGATGTCTGGTTTTATTTTTTCAGGATCGAAGTGTCCCATTTGCATCAATTCGCGGAGCGAACGCATAATGTCGTCTTCGCTATAGAGCTGTCCGGGTTTGGTGCGGAGCTCGCGCCGTACAATTTTTTCGTACACGCGGGTATTTCCCTTTATGCCGATGGAATTGATGGTAGCCGGCTTCCCTTCGAACATCCTCATTTCAAAGTCGATGGAGTCGTTGTCGATCTGCACTTCTACCGGATCGACCGAGAAGAAGAGGTATCCTTTGTTTTTGTAAAGTTTGGCCACGGCAGTTCCTTCGTCAGTTTCGAGGCGTTCCATCAAATGCTTGTGATTGTAAACATCTCCTTTTTTAATTCCCAGAACGGCATCCAGAAAATCGTATGGATAAACGGTGTTTCCTACCCATTTTATATTCCGGAAGAAGTATTTTTTCCCTTCGTCCACAGTAATATATACATCCACGGTTTTGTCGTCGAATTTCACTACGCTGTCCGAAACGATGTAAGCATCCCTGTAACCCACTTCGTTGTATTTATCGATAATGGCTTTTTTATCTTCTTCATATTTTTCACGTACAAATTTCTTGGTACGGAAAAGATAGCGCCAGTTATGGTCGTTCGTTTTTTTCATAGCCCACCTCAGTTTGCGGTAGGTGAGGGCACTGTCGCCTATAATATAAATTTTATGAACTTTTGTTTTTAGCTTTTTATCTACCGTTATATCAACGATTACATTTCCTCTTTTGGCCGGATCATCCTTTTGCAGAACGCTAACATCCACATTCAGGTATCCTTTTTCCTCCATGTATTTTTCAATGATTTTTTTTGCTCTGTCGGAAATATTAGGGGTAATTTGGTTCCCTTTTGACAATCCAATGCGTTGTTCGAGTTCTTCTTTTTCCGATTTTTTCAGACCGTTGAAATTGATTTCGGAAATCTGAGGCCGTTGTTTCAGGGCAATAGTGAGCCAAACTTTCCCATCTTTAATTTTATCGGCATAAATTTTCACATCGGAGAACAAACCCTGTTTCATGAATTTTTTTACGGCGTTGGAGATCGCTTCGCCCGGAATTTCCACCACATCGCCTACACTAAGTCCCGAATAACCTATCAGCACATAATCTTCGTAATTGCTCGCACCGGTAACTTTAATATCTGCAATTTGGTATTTTGGTGAGATATTGGAGTATTCAATAACAGGTAAAGCGGTGGTGTCCTGATGATTCTCTGTTTGGGCCGAAGTGAATGCCGAGAATACAATGAGCAAAGTGATTGTTAAAAAAGTTTTAATCTGCATAAATGTAATTCAAGTCTTAAATGTAATAATTACCGGTCATTTCCCGAAACGTCTTTCCCGCTTCTGAAAATCGGCGATGGCTTCATAGAAGTCGTTTTTTCTGAATTCAGGCCAGAGAACCTTTGTGAAATAAAATTCGGAATAAGCAATCTGCCAAAGCAAAAAATTACTGATTCTTAATTCGCCGCTTGTTCTTATAAGTAAATCAGGGTCGGGAATGTTTTTAGTTGTCAGATAGTTTGAAAATAAATCTTCCGTTACCTCTTCCTGTTTGATTTTTCCTCCTTTTATATCGGATGATATGTTTTTCACGGCGTTCAGGATTTCCCATCTCGATGAGTAACTCAGCGCAAGGATCAGGGAAAGTCCGGTGTTTTGCGCTGTTTTGGCAATGCATCCGTTCAATTTGTTTTTTGCTTTTCCGGGCAGTCGTTCCATATCGCCTATTACCAGTAGTTTTACATTGTTTTTATGCAAAACGTCCGTTTCTTTTTCTATAGTATCCACCAGTAGAGTCATCAGCGCATCGACTTCTGTTTTGGAGCGGTTCCAGTTTTCGGTAGAAAAGGTATATAGAGTGAGGAATTTAACACCTATTTCGGCAGCGGCTTCCGTGCATTCGCGTACAGATGCGATGGCATAGCGGTGGCCGAATATCCTGTCAAGCCCCTGCTTTTTTGCCCAGCGTCCGTTCCCATCCATAATGATGGCTACGTGCTCCGGAATTGTATTTTTCTTAATAGCCTCCTCTAAGGATTCCATATTGTATAATTATAAGCGATTGTTTAAGCTTCCATGACAGTTACAAGGTTTTTTCAAAAAATCGAACGTTACCGAGAGGGTTATTCCCGATAAAACATCGTTGTTGAAAAAATTACTCCCGTTCAGTTTAAATTTGTCGTTCAGCTGAGCTTTCCCCTCCATGTCATCGGCAAACAACACCCTGTTTGTCCATTGAAGGTTCAAGTTCCAGCGGTTTTTTAGCTTGTATTTCAGTCCGATACCAAAAGGAAACTGAGGATTCAGTTTGGATTGGTTTTCATAACTGTACTTTAGCAATCCGTATCCGGCAAAAATATATGGCGAGAGTTTCCGTTCCTGATTGTCGTTGTTTTTTATTTGTTCAAGATCAAAAAAATTGAATTCAACCAATACGTCCAATGCATCGTTTTGGTTTTTAAATGTATATGTAACGTTCGAGTCGATATAACTTCCTTTAATGCTGGTCCGGCTTAAATCAAAACACAAGGCAAAGGCCGGATTAATGTTGTAACGCAATAACCCTCCGTAAACCGGTTGCAGGTTACTGAACAAAGATGAACTTCCATCTCCTTTATAAAATGATACTCCGCCCGACACCCCAATTTCAGCCAGATAGGTGTCTTTTTGCCCGAACATAAACATTGAGTTGGTAATTAAAAGAAAACATGCAAAAAATCTGATCTTTTTTTGTTTCATAATATAAATTTTTTGATGACACATTTGCCTTCTCATGGGCATCTTAAGGTGTGTAATCCTGTTAAGAATGATAATTTCAGATAGATTTTAAACGTGTTTTTTGCATATAAATTTTATAATATCCACTCAAACTAAGAACAAAAATAGTGATAATCTTTCAAAATGGGGGTAATTGCATTTGAACTAACGGCTTTATTTAACAAAATATTGCAAAAATAGTGAGATAATAGGAATTTAAAATAATTATTCTCACAGAGTTTAATGAAAGTTTACAGTTTGGATGGTTTTTTATTCTTTTCATTCGAAGTGCTGTCATTCCCGGCCTGGTTTTCGGCTGGTTTCGTGCTGGTTAATTTTGTCCAGTAATATTTCATCAGCTCGTTGAATGTATTGAAATCTTCTTTGTAGATAACCCCGACACCTTGCGTGGTACGCGCCGATTTCAGGTAATAGCGGTCCACCGAATGGTTGTAGGCCTTGAACCTCAGTTTGCCCGACTGGTTGAGAAGCCATTCCACATCGATGTCGCCAATGAACCTGTTGGTGTTGTTCGAAGTTCCGGTGGTGGTAGAGTTGCTCATGTTATCGAACCGGTATCCGAATTTACCATTTACAATGAGCCGGCTACTCGGTTGGTACAATATTTGGGCATTGATGTCGCTGCTTTGCTGGTCGGTTTGCTTGTAATCGAGGCCAAACGAAATGTTTTTATTATCAATCATTTGCGAAAGCCAGTTGTTCATTTGCGCGCTTAAGGTGGATGTTGCCAACGAAAGAGCTTCGTTCGAGCCTACCGACGAGTTGCTGTTGGTGTTGGCTAAGTATTCGGGCGAATAAAATCTTCCGAAAAAAAGGAGGTAAAGCATTTCGCGGGTCATCATTTCGTCGGTGTTGATAATGTTTCGTACCAGTTGTTTGATGCTTTCATCGCTGGTAGGAAATTCAAGTCCGAATCCAATAGTTGGCTTCATTAAATTGTCTGATAATTTCAGGATACAGTTAACAGAGGTTCTTGTAGCGCTCTGAAACTGATTTTGATCCAGGTCCTTGAGCGATGCTGTTAGTTGATAAAGGGCACGTATGTTCACTTGTGCGTTAAATGGGTCGCCGAGCCATGTAACGGTACTTCCCTTATCTATTTTGAACTTTTTGCGGAAAAGGTTTTGAAGCGTGAACAGGTAGTCGCCGTTGTCGATCACATAAGTTCCCAACATTTTTATATCCGAAAAAGTATCGAATTCAATCCGCAGGTTGCCGCTTCCTTTTCCAGTAATTTTATCGCCTTCCTTGGGGCTGATGATCAGTTCCATATTGGCATCCGGGGTTACTTCTACTTGAATTTTTGTTTTTACATTCACACTGTTGCTGGGTGTTTTGGCCGGTTTGATGTTGTCGTTCTGAGCTGTTCCCGATTTGTTTATAAAATTGATAAAGCTATTATCGGAAGCGGTCGAGGCACTCCCCATGGAAACAAAACAGTTCGTTTTTGGCAATGATTTGGCATTTACATCGATGTTGACCTCTTTCACATCACCGCTGATGCGCACTCGGCCGTTTGTATAGGCTTTCCCGAAAAAATAACTGTTGTCGGTAGCCTGTGTGTTCATGGCCAGGATATTTTTACTCCGTATGTCAAAATCGTATTTCATTCGCTGAAACAATCCGCCATGTGTCATGTGTCCATTGATGGTTCCTTCATTGTTGTCTTCATCTTTGAATTTTAAATTACTGATGTCCAATGTTCTTTTCCGCAGATGAATCACATCGGAGAATGAATAGGTGGTTTTCAGGATGTTCACAGTGGCTTGGCCGTTTTCAACATACACATCGCCTTCGAGCGCCAGCCTTTTTAAATGTCCTGATATTCTTACATTTCCGGTTCCCATCCCTTTTATATTTGCCACGGGGTCAAAATAATAGTTCAGGAAATTGAGGTTTATGTGGTGTGCGTTCAGGTCAAGTTCGAGCGAGTCGGCCTGAGGAAAGAGCTTCGAGTCAGCTATAACCGTTGTGTCGATCCGGTTTTCGCGCTGGTCGGTGAAAACTCCTTTGGACAGAAGTACCTTGTTAATTTTGTCCCAGGTGGAATATACATATCCATCGCCGATTCTCGATTTGTTAAGCGTAACATTTTTTACAAAGATATTGGCTTCGTAAAAAGGTTGTTTCATCACGCTGTACACCGATGCTTTACCTGTGGCCACTCCTCCAATTTTGATACCGGAAAGCCGAACCAGATTAAGTATGTATTCAATATCCACCTCGTTGAGCGCTACGTTGAGCGCTTCCGATTCGTTAGCGGAAGCAACGCCATCGATGTGGATATATTGATTTTTATGTTCGAAACTGAAATTGTGCACACTCACGGCATTGTCGGAGGTAAGGTCGATATCGCAGGGCTTGATTTTCCACACCGAATCGGCAATAATGATTTCAGAGGGATTTACCGAAAGTGAAGCCACTGTCTTTTCCTGTTCTTTCCACAGCTTAGTGGTGGTGTTTATTTCCCCTTTATCTACTGTTTTTTTGTTGGTGCTCGCCCAGTTGAAGATGGCTGAAACACTGTCGTTAGCGGCTGTCGCGTTCAGCGTCAGGTTTATCGGCCCCGATTTATCTACAGATTGTGCACCCGATGTGAATTGTAGCTGTTTTTGTTTGCTTTGCAACTGAAAAGTGATGTTCCTTAAATCCCTGGTGCGCGAAATAAGTCTGGGGAAAAAGGCGGTCATGTAAATCTGGTTCGATCTTTCATCGATATAGCCTTTTATAGAAGCTTCTTTTTCAAGTTTATAAGGCAATTCCAGTACATCCGAAATGTCGTTGGTGTTCGAAAGAAAGAAGTCGAAGTTCACGTGGTTGGGATGCGGGTTATTAGTAGTCCCGTTTTTCAGCGCGAGCGATGGCAGGTAACGTTTTACAATTCCGTTGATGGTGCTGTTGATGGTGCTGTAACGGTAGTCGCCCACGATGCTCCCGTTGATATAATCCGATTCAACGGTCAGGTTGTTTACGCCGTTCTTATTCTCGGCGTTCAACCGTATTTTATCTATATTGAGCGTTTTGCTTTGGTTGTTGATGGTAATATTATCGATATCGAGCGAACCGTTGAGGTTGTCGGGCGAATTTCCGGCCATATTGGTGTTTATGTTGAACGAAAGTTCCATTTTCGGATAATCGTGCACAAGGTTCAGCGCATAGAGGTTCACCCTTGCGGCGTTGAGATTGAAATTAAACACCGGAATTTTTTGAGTCAAATCAATCAATCCTTTGAATTGGGCAGTCAGGTTGGGGTCGTTGACCATGAGTGAGCCGTCAAATCCTTTGCCATCATAGCCACCCTCAAAATCCACATCTTTGTACAGGTAATTGTTGAAACTGATTTCATCCACTTTCGCTTTTACCGTACCTTTCATTGGTTTGTCTTTCAGTTTGGTTCCTTTTGTGTTGATGTTGAAGGCTGTTTTGCCAAGATGAGGGTTGGATAATAGTTGTCCGAGCTGGAAGTTGTTCGATTTCAGTGTCCCGTTGTAAACCAGATTTTCCAGTTTGTTCTCGAATTTCAACAACACATCGGTCGATAAGGCGCCAACGTTGGTGTTGAGCGTTCCGTAAGCCACCAGGTTGCTGAAAAAACCGGATATGTTGCCGCTGTATTTTACGGTTCCCAACTGGTTGAGAATGTCGGGTAAAACAAACGGTTCCTGTTTGATTTTTGATATGACATCCTGGACATCCGGTTTGTCTAATTGCAGTTTGTTGATTTGAGCGTAAACGAATGTTTCGTTGAGGTGATTTAATCCATTCAGATCGACATCGGCATTCAGGTAAAGGTGCTGCCCGTATTTCAGTTCCATTTTATGAAATCTCGGGTCGATCAGCCGCCCCGACAAATCGCCCCTGAGGAGTACCTTTTTGTCCAGACGGCGCAGCACGGGAGCAAAGGAAGCCAGATCCGACGGCGTGATTTCGGCATTGTCGATAGGGATATTCCAGCGGACATCCTCGGCAATGTTCTTAAAATCGGCCAGACTGTCGTACCGTATTTTGACGTTTAAAACATTTATGTCAGAATTGGGCAATTGAAGGGCGAGGTACGGCATTTTACAACCTTTGCCGGACCCGTAAATTTCCGTTTTCAGGTTGACAATTTCCAACCCGCTTTTTTCTTTGGCACTGAAGCGGTTGACGACCGCCGAAAGCGTATCCGACTTGAAAGTATTGATGCCGATATCGGCATTTAATCCATAGAATTTCAGTTTTTTAGGATTGAAAACGTTCTCAGGTCTTGAACTCGAAGAGTTTTTCTGGTTGGTGAAACTGAACCTCGAATCCACCAGCTTTATTTTGTCGAAACGGTATTCTACATTCGATGGTTTTTTATTGTCGGGTTGTTTGAAAGCATCGATCAGGAACTGGATGTTTGTTTTTCCCTTTTTATCGATTTTCAGGTTGAAATAAGGTTGCTGAAGCCGTAACGAATTGAAAATCACCTTCCCTTTAAATAGCTGCCAGAAGCTGAAGCCGGCATCGGATTTTTTTACAAATAGCAAGGTGTCCTGCTGTTGATCCTCGATGTAAATGTCTTTTATGGTGATTTTATTAAAGAAAGTGTAATCGATGGATCCGACCGTCATTTTTGAGTGAACTTTCCCCGACAAATCGCTCAATATCTGTTGGGCAATGTAAGTCTGTATCTTACTGTTTTGCAATAAGATAAAGGTAAGGCCGAGAAATAAAACCAATCCACCGACCGAAAATCCGACTATTTTCAGCGTTTTTTTTATACTTTTGAATTTTGTTTCGCAAATTTAGCGAATAATTTACGATTTTTGATGATCTGCGTAAAGTTTGAAAGTTTTTTACAAAATACATACCATTCCTTTAGATAGTTTAATAAAATTATTCAAGGCGAAATTCTGAAAATGAAAACAAACAGCAAGCTAAAATCGTTCTTATCAATCATTGCAGTGGTTCTCATTGCCTTTTCGGTTGAAGATAAACCCGGTACTCCCGAACATCTTTTGAAGGTGATACCGGCTGCCATATTGTTGATTATCAGTGCTATGTTGTTGCTGTCCGACATCAAGAAAAATAAAAAAAATAAAGATTAAGTGGAGAGTCCTGAGAAAGTGAATCTCAACTTTTGAAATATATGGATATGGATATTACAATTTTAGGTATAGAATCGTCGTGCGATGATACTTCAGCAGCCGTTATCCGAAACGGGGTGATGTTGTCGAATGTAATTGCTAATCAATCGGTTCACGCCAGTTATGGAGGAGTTGTGCCCGAACTGGCATCCCGGGCTCATCAACAAAATATTATTCCGGTAGTGCACGAAGCGCTGAAAAAAGCAGGCATTTCAAAAAATGAACTGAGCGCCATCGCATTTACCCGTGGTCCGGGTCTCCTGGGTTCGTTGCTGGTAGGCACATCGTTTGCCAAAGGTTTCGCACAGTCGTTGCGCATTCCGTTATTGGACGTCAATCATTTACAGGCACATGTGCTGGCTCATTTTATCAGCGAGGGTAAACCTGATGAACAACGGCCTGAATTTCCATTCCTATGTTTATTGGTTTCCGGTGGCAATTCTCAGATCATCCTGGTAAAAGGGTACAACGACATGGAAGTGATCGGGCAAACCATTGATGACGCAGCCGGTGAAGCGTTTGATAAGTGCGCTAAAGTCATTGGGTTACCCTATCCAGGCGGGCCTCACGTTGATAGGTTGGCTAAAGAGGGAGATCCCAAAGCATTTGCGTTTAGTAAGCCTCAAATTCCCGATTATAACTACAGCTTTAGTGGATTAAAAACCTCGTTTTTATATCTGGTGAGGGATAAGGAAAAAGAATATCCCGATTTTATTGAAAAAAACCGTGCCGATCTTTGCGCTTCGCTGCAAGCTACCGTTATCGATATTTTAATGTCGAAATTAAGAAAGGCGGCGAAAGATACGGGAATCAAACAAGTAGCTGTGGCCGGTGGCGTTTCGGCTAACTCGGCGCTCCGGCAGGCATTTTACGATCATGGCCAAAAATACGGATGGAAAGTTTTCATTCCACCGTTTTCGTTCACTACCGATAATGCCGCGATGATAGCCATAACGGGCTATTTCAAGTACCTCGACAGCGATTTTTGTTCGCTCGACAAAGTGCCGTTTGCCCGTGTTACGGACAAATTCTGATTTTTGATCAGGGAAAACAGTTTTTTTAATGGAAGAAAAGGTATCCCAACAAAATGGCAGCCACAATTCCCGCCAAATCGGCCAACAATCCGCAACCCAAAGCGTAGCGCGTATTTTTGATATTGACCGATCCGAAATAAACGGCTAAAATATAAAACGTTGTGTCAGTAGATCCCTGGATGATGCACGATAGGCGTCCTACAAACGAGTCGGCACCGTACATTTTCATGGTATCCACCATCATGCCACGGGCGCCGCTGCCGCTGAGGGGTTTCATCAGGGCGGTAGGGAGCGCTTCCACAAAATCGGTGTTGATTCCTGTTAAGCTTACCAGATATTTTACCCCGTAAATAAGATAATCCATGGCGCCTGAAGCCCTGAACATGGCTATGGCAATGAGTATGGCAATGAGGTATGGCACAATGCCTATAGCTACATGGAAACCCTCTTTGGCTCCATCGATAAAGGCATCGTAAACGTTAATCTTACTCCTCAATGCCATACCTATAAATCCAACAATGATGCTGAACAGGATAAAGTATGCCGCGAAGTTGGAATACTTCGAAATATCTTCTTTAGGCAACCGGCTCAGGAGATAAATCAAGCCTCCCACCAGCGAAATCAATCCGCCAAGCGTAAGTAAAACCACACGGTTGAACAAATTTATTTTTTGGATGATGGATACGATGATCAGGCCGGTAATGGCGGCGCAAAACGTGGCGATGAGTATGGGCAGAAAAACATCGGCCGGATTGGCAGCGCCCAGTTGTTGCCTGAAAGTGAGGATGCTGATGGGCACAATCATTAATCCGGCGGTGTTGAGTACCAGGAACATGATCATTGGGTTGGAAGCTTTTTCCTTGTCGGGATTGAGTTCCTGGAGTTCGCGCATGGCCTTGAGTCCCAGTGGAGTGGCGGCATTGTCGAGCCCGAGCATGTTGGCCGAAAGGTTCATGAAAATGCTTCCCATAGCCGGATGCCCTTTGGGTATATCGGGGAAAATCTTAGAGAAAAAAGGAGCTACCATCCGCGATAGAATGTTGATAGCGCCACCCCGTTCGCCAATCTTAAGTATCCCCAACCAGAGCGATAGCATTCCCGTCAGTCCAATGGAGATTTCAAATCCGGTTTTGGCCGAACCGAAAGCCGCCTGCATCACCTGCATGAAAATGTCGGTATTACCTCCGAAAAAGCATTGTACACAAGCGACAACGAAAGCGATGAGTATAAATCCGATCCAAATATAATTGAGAATCATAAAAAAGACTTGAATAAGGGTTTTGTTAAATTATTTGGTGCAAAATTACTGAAAATAACTTCATTTACCATCCTCTGTCCCTTTTTTATTCCGATGCAGGCTTATTTTGTTTTGGGCGAAAAGGAAAAAGCCATTATCTTTGATCGTTTTTAGAACGATATATCATCGTGCTGTTTTAAAATTTTGATAAAATGAAACTATCGTACGAAGTCTGTGATTTTTCAAATCCGGTTCATATCCAAGAGTTTAAAATACTTACGAATCATTATATGGCAGACCCTATGGGAGATGCCGATCCCCACAACGAACTCGAACAGCAAAAATTAGTGGACGCGTTGAACGCTTTTCCAACCACGTTGGTGGTGTTTGTGCTGGTGGATGGAAGTTATGCCGGGCTTGCCACTTGTTTTGTCGTTTTTTCTACTTTTAAGATTAAACCCTATCTTTATATCCACGACATTGTTGTACACTCCGATTACAGGAATAGCGGCTTGGGACGCGGATTGCTCGAAACCCTTTCTGAAATTTCGAAAGAAAGAGGGTATTGTAAAATAACGCTTGAGGTGAGGGAAGATAACCACAACGCGAAGCATCTGTACCAGAGCGTGGGTTTTGCCGAGTGTGATCCCGTGATGCATTTCTGGACAAAAATGTTGTAGTTTCTTATGTGATTGTCGCATCAAACTCAATGTTGAGAGTTTAAAAGGCTACTTTTAAAGCTACTTGTGAATTAAAATCTACGTTCTAATAATTGACGGAGATATCGTCTTTTGAAATAATTTATTTTTGTAGGTTATTAAGTAATAAATTTATTGCATAAACAAAAAAATAAACGTATCTTTGCATGCTCAAAAAAACAAAACGGCTCCGTAGCTCAACTGTATAGAGCATCTGACTACGGATCAGAAGGTTACAGGTTAGAATCCTGTCGGAGTCACTTGAAAAACAATTGAAATCCCTTGTAAATAAGCATTTACAGGGGATTTTTTTAATAAAATCATTCCTGTTTTTATGTCGGAAAAATTGAATATATCCATGGATATTCCGAAAGATCAGAAATACCGGGAGTTGTTGCCGCAGCTAAAAGCTCTTGTCGGTGGCGAGAAAGATGTGGTGGCCAATCTGGCGAACGTATCGGCTGCTTTGCGGCAGACTTTTGATTGGTGGTGGGTAGGATTTTATTTGGTTAAGGATGGTGAGCTGGTGTTGGGTCCATTCCAGGGACCGGTGGCTTGTACACGGATTAAATATGGTAAAGGTGTTTGCGGTACAGCATGGAAGAATGCTTCGACACTGCTGGTGCCCGATGTGAACGAGTTTCCCGGACATATTGCATGCAGCAGCTTATCGGTTTGCGAGATAGTGGTTCCTGTTTTCGCGGCTGGCGAAGTGGTTGGTGTATTGGATGTTGACAGCGAAAAATTCGATACATTTGATGCTTCAGACCAGAAATATCTGGAAGAAATTTGCCGGATTGTTGGAGACGTTTTTGCGGAAGGAATTTGATACAATGAGTTTGGCTATCAAAAGGATGCAGCGGCCTGACCCGCTTTTCCTTCGGGTAAAATCATTTCAAAGCCTCCACGTTCAGCCGGTTCACCATATTTTTCCCTTCCGATGTATAAAGAGCATCGATGCGGTCGGCATAGCGCTGTTCCACTTTACCACGCACAATTTTCATGGTGCTGTTTACCAACCCGTTTTGTTCGGTAAATGGTTCGCCGATAACAGCTACTGCCGACGGTAACCACCTTTCGGGGAACATTCCTTCGTATTTTCCCCCTTTGCGGTATTGGTCTATCTCATTCTGGAGTTTTTCAAGCGCTACATGTATTGCTTCTTCCGAGCCCCATTCCAGGTGGGGTTTCGTGTGTTTCACATGTTGTTTTAGCGCCTCTTTCGAGGGCACGATCAGCGCCGAAGTGTAGGGATGCTGATTGTTGTGAAGTATCACCTGGTCGATATAACGCGAATTTTCCACCAACGATTCTTCAATTCCTTCGGGGCTGTATTTTTCGCCATCGGCGGCAATCAGCAGGCTTTTGAATCGTCCTACCACGTACAGGAATCCGTCGTTGTCCATGTAGCCCATATCGCCGGTATGCAACCAGCCATCGCGGATGGTTTCGGCTGTGGCTTTTTCATTTTTATAATACCCGGCCATTACATTTTCGCCTTTGATCACAATTTCACCTTTTTCGAAATGGGGAAGAATGCGCCCCTCCGAATCGCAGATTTTTAGTTCCATCGGAACTACGAGTGATCCTGACGACCCCAGTTTATGTTTGTGTTGGCTATTGGACGATATGATAGGCGTTGCCTCCGAAAGACCGTATCCCTGATACATGGGGATACCAATGGCGTAGTAAAATCGTTGTAAATCAATGTCAAGTAAAGCTCCTCCTCCAATAAAGAAGTCGAGGTTGCCACCGAATCCTTCGCGCACTTTAGCAAATAAAATTTTATCGAAAAGAGACAGCAACGGTTTCTTTAGCTTTTGCAAGCCACGACCCTTGTTGTAACCCTCTTTATTGTAAGAATAAGAGATGTTCAGCGCCATCTGAAACAACGACCAGGCGAGCTTTCCTTTTGCCCGGATGCCCGATTCGATGTTTTTCTTGAAATTTTTAGCCAGTGCCGGCACGCTCAGCAAAAGATTGGGTTTTAGTTCCTTAATATTCAAAGGAATATTTTTCAGGGTTTCCAAAGCTGTTTTTCCTACCTGAACAGTGCCTACACTTGCTCCAGAAGCCATAAAGCTATAAAAACCAGCTACATGTGCAAAGCAATGGTCGAGGGGGAGAATGATGAGTGTGCGGTATGCCGTGGGTATGTTCATCAGTGTCAGCGCCTGTTCTACATTGGCCGTATAGTTGCGGTGGGTGAGTATGATGCCTTTCGGGTCGGCGGTAGTCCCGGAAGTGTAGCTGATGTTTGCCGGATCGTCGGGTCGGATGTTGGCTGAGCGTTCATCCACACAGTGGGGAAATTGCTTCAGGTATCCGATACCGTCTTCCATTAGATGCTTCAAACTGATTTCCTTTTCCAGATATTCGGGAAGTTCATCCATCACAATCACCTGTTTTACATCGGGAATTTCGCCGATGATTCTCCTGATTTTTTTTAGCTGGTTGGCCGAAACCATGATGTAGGAAGTTTCGGAATGGTGGAGGCGGAACAGCAGATCGTTACTTTCTTCCAATTTTATCGACAGCGGAACGTTGATGGCTCCGCTAAGGAGTATGCCCAGTTCGCCAATGATCCAGCTGTTGCGTCCTTCGGAAAGCAGGGCTATTTTTTCCCCTTTCTTTACTCCCAGATGTATCATCCCCGCAGCTATCTGATGGGCAAGTTGCCGGGTTTCAGTATAAGTGGTGGATTCGAACGCACTATCCTTCTTCTCCCAAAGGAACGGGTTTGAACTGTATTTTTCCACGCTGCTGTTCAGCAAGTCGATGATGGTTGGCCTTTGTCGGGTGTTGTTCATGTTATCTGAAATTAAAAGGCTGCTTATGATGAACGTAAACAGCCTTTAAAAAAAATAGGACAAATAATGGTTGCAAATACTTAAAAACAAAATAATTAATAATTTTGTTTATTTTATCTGGTTTTACTTAAACGATCCGCCTATAATATCGAGCAGTTCGTTGGTGATAGCTTGTTGGCGCGATTTGTTGTATTGCAACGACAAGTCCTGCAACAGATCATCGGCATTGTCGGTAGCAATTTGCATGGCAATAGTTCGGGCAGCATGTTCCGATGCCACCGAATCGAGCAAAGCCGTGTAAAGCTTCAATCGCAACACTTTCGGTATCAGTTCGCGGATAATGGTCTCTTTGTCAGGTTCAATGATATAATCGGGGGGAACACTCCCTTTCGTTTTCTTTTCGAGCGTTGCCGGCAGGAAATCTTCGAAGGTCAATTCCTGCGAACTTTTATTTTTGAAATGATAAAAGATCAGTTCCACCTTATCAATTTCACGGTTCTTGAACATCTGCGCCAGCTTATCAGCCAAATCCGAAGCGGCCTGGTAGTCGGGCTTATCGGTAAGCGATTCAAAATTGCCCTGAACCGGAATGCCATGTTTGATACAATATTGATATACTTTTTTCCCTATCGGATACACCAGGATGTTTTCAGTCGTCAGCGATGAATAAGCGCGAAGCGTCTGTGTCAGTTTTTTAATGACGTTGGAATTAAAACTTCCGCATAAACTTGAATTCGAAGAAAAAGCTACAACCGCCACCCTCTTCACATCCCGTACTTCCGAAAATACCGACGAAAGATCGTCGTCGCTGCTAAGAAAACGATTCAGGATGCCGGTCATCCGTTGTTCGTACGGATAGAAATTGGTAATCGCTTTCTCTGCTTTACGCAGTTTAGCCGACGAAACCATTTTCATGGCCGAAGTGATTTTTTGTGTGGACCGGACCGATTGAATCCGGTTTTTTATTTCTTTTAATGAACTCATAATTTATTCCAATCGAAAGTCAAAAAAAAAGGACATTTATCTTTTCTTGAAACAATTTTTATTTTTAGATTTCGTCCGGATTCCGGCGTAGCGCATCCTCTTTACAGGAGGCTTTGGGCTACTTCGGCAGCCGTTTTCTCGAGAATAGATGTTACAGTATCATCAATAATTCCGGCTTTGATTTTATCGAGTACATCAGTCTGGAACGAAAGTTCGAGCACGTTGAGGAACTCACTTTCAAATTTACTTACCAGGTTTAGTGGAACTTTTGACAAAAGCCCATGCGTGCCGCAATATAAAATGACCACTTGCTTTTCAACCGGCATAATCTGGTGCAGTCCCTGAACCAGCAACCGGGTGTTCTTTTGTCCTTTGTCGATGGTCATGGCTGTAACCGAGTCCATGTCGCCACCAAATTTGGTAAATGCCTCCAGTTCACGGAATTGAGCCTGATCTATTTTCAATGTACCAGCCACTTTTTTCATGGCCTTAATCTGCGCGTTACCACCTACACGGGATACCGAGATACCTACGTTTACTGCCGGGCGATTTCCCTGATTGAACAAGTCGGTATCGAGGAATATCTGCCCATCGGTAATGGAGATCACATTCGTAGGAATATACGCGGAAACGTCACCGGCCTGCGTTTCGATAATCGGGAGCGCGGTGAGCGAGCCGCCACCTTTTACTTTCGACTTCAGGCTTGCGGGCAGGTCGTTCATGTTTTCCGCTACTTCCTGGCGGTTAATGATTTTGGCGGCACGTTCGAGCAAGCGGGAGTGAAGGTAGAAAATATCGCCCGGATAAGCTTCACGTCCCGATGGGCGGCGAAGAATAAGCGATACCTCACGGTAAGCTACGGCTTGTTTCGAAAGGTCATCGTAAACCACCAGCGCATGGCGACCCGTGTCCCGGAAATATTCACCGATAGCTGCTCCGGCAAATGGAGCGAAGTATTGCATGGCAGCTGGATCGGAAGCGTTGGCAGCCACTACTATGGTGTAATCCAGAGCCCCGTATTCGCGCAGCGTATTCACCAATGTAGCAATGGTAGAGCCTTTCTGACCGATCGAGACATAGATACAATATACCGGTTTCCCGGCTTTGTAATTATCCCGCTGGTTGATGATGGTGTCGATGGCAATGCTTGTTTTCCCTGTTTGGCGGTCGCCAATGATAAGTTCACGTTGTCCACGTCCGATAGGAATCATGGCATCGATGGCTTTAAGGCCGGTCTGTAGTGGTTCGTTTACCGGCTGACGGTAAATAACCCCCGGCGCCTTCCGTTCGAGAGGCAATTCAATGAGCTCGCCATCTATTTTTCCCCGTCCATCGATAGCTTCGCCGATGGGATTGATAACGCGGCCGAGCATTCCTTCACCCACAAAAATCGAAGCCACACGTTTGGTTCGTTTTACATTGTCTCCTTCTTTAACTTTCGAAGTAGTTCCGAGCAATACCGCGCCTACATTGTCTTCTTCAAGGTTCATGGCAATGGCTTTCACACCGTTGTCGAATTCGAGCAACTCGTTGGCTTCGGCATTTTTAAGTCCATAAATACGTGCTACCCCATCGCTCACCTGCAGAACGGTGCCTACTTCGTCGAACTGAACGCTGGTGTCGATTCCCTGAAGTTGCATTTTCAGTATGTCGGAAACTTCGCTAACTTTTATATTGTCTGCCATTTTGTTTTTTATGAAATGATTAACTTCTTAAAAATCTGATATTTTTAAAATAGATTTTTATAAAATGCTTTTGTTTTTTTCAATGTAATCGGTTTTGATCCTTTTGAGCTGATTGTGGATGCTCGCATCGAAAAGCCGTCCGTCCACTTCGAGCAAAAAACCTCCCAGTATGTCGGCATTGATTTTTCTCTCCAGTTCCACCTTTCCACCAATGGTTGCCCCTACCAGTTCGATCACCCTTTTTTCGGTTTTGGGGTCGGGTTCGGCTGCAGTCGTCAGTTTTGCGTGATGGATACCGTTTTTATCACGGTATAAATCTATAAATTTCAGCAATATCGTCTGCAAATAGCCTTCGCGGTTGTTATCCAGCAGCAGGTCGGTAAAGCGGTTGAAAATGTCGGAAGCATTGTTTCCGGCAGCCAAAAGAATAATTTTTTTCTTATCTTCCTTTTTTAAGCTTGGATTTTCGAGCGCCCCCCTGATTTGACGGTAGGGTACCGGATGGTTGATGATTGATTTCGCTTGGGCGTAAACGGCATCCACCGCTTTGTTAGCAGTGGCGAATTCCATCAGCGCCGTAGCGTATCTTGAGGCAATTAAACCTGCATTCATCCTGTATTTCTCCTGTTTTAAATTACGATTTCGAAATATTTACTTCGTCGAGCAAACGGTTGATCATCTCCATTTGTTTCGGTTTTTCTTCCAGTTGTCCGCGAAGGACTTTTTCGGCAATGTTCACCGAGAGCTCGGCCACCTGCCGTCTGATGTCTCTCACCGCGTCTTCCTTTTCCTTGGCGATGGCGATTTTAGCTGCTTCGAGTACTTTGGCCGCTTCGGTCTGAGCCTGTTGTTTGGCTTCCTCAATCAGCTTGTTGCGTATAACGGCAGCATCCGAAAGCAATTGCAGTTTTTCCTGCCGGGCGGCTTTCAGAATTTCCTCGCCTTCCTTTTTTATGTTGGCTAACTGTTCGTTTGCTTTCACAGCCGATTCGAGCGAATCATCGATGAACTTGCTCCGTTCGTTGACCCCTTTGATGATGGCAGGCCAGGCATATTTGCCGAGGATAAAGAATACAACAAGGAAAGGTATGAGCATCCAAAACAGAAGCCCAACCTCCGGTGTGAATAGTTCCATATATAAATTATAAGAAAATAGCTAATGCACAAACAATTACAGCCAGCAGAGCAACCCCTTCGATCAGCGCCGCGATCACAATCATATTGGCACGGATATCACCGGTCGATTCCGGCTGACGGGCGATAGCATCCATAGCCTGACCACCGATTTTACCAATACCGATACCTGCACCAATGGCTGCGATACCTGCGCCCAAAGCTGCTCCTAATTTTGCTAAACCGGCTCCTGCCGCTGCTTGTAATAAGATTGAAAGTAACATAATTTTTTTATTTTAAAATGGTTAGATATTATTTTTTTGTTTTGTAATTGTTTTATTAATGTTCATGGTGCTGCACCCTGCCCATACCAATAAAGATGGAAGAGAGCATGGTGAAAACATAAGCCTGAATGAAAGAAACCAGCACATCGATCAGCAACATGAATATGGAGAACAGGATGGAAACCACCGAAACTCCTCCTGCCACTGCCGGCCCTATCAGCGATGAAAAAATGAAAATCAGCCCAACAAGAACCAGAATGATCATGTGCCCGGCCAGCATATTGGCAAACAAACGGATCATCAACGCGAAGGGCTTGGTAAACACTCCCAGCAATTCGACGAATGGCATAATGGGCAGCGGTACTTTGAGCCAGAGTGGTACCTCGGGCCAGAAAATTTCCTTATAATATTCCTTGCTGCCAAACACATTGGTGATGAAAAACGTGCAGAGTGCCAACACCATGGTTACGGCTATGTTGCCTGTTACATTGGCTCCGCCCGGGAAGAAAGGCACAAGTCCCAAAAGATTGTTGGCGAAAATAAAGAAAAAGGCTGTGAGCAGGTACGGTGCAAAGCGTTTGTACTCTGGACCTACGCAAGGTTTTATCAAATCATCGTGGATGGACATGATCAACATTTCCATCGATCCGACAAATCCTTTTCTCGATTTCAAAGGTTCTTTTTTGTATCCTTTTGCCATGGTCAGGAATAGAATGATCAACAGCGCGCTGACCATCAAAATTGAAACCGCGTTTTTAGTAAGCGAAACATCCAGAGGCCTTATTTCCACGCCCTGAGCGTTTTTTCCCACTACTTTGTTGTTGTATTTTCCACCTTTCCCCAAATAGAACCCTTCGTAAGTTTGACCATGATCCAATCGGGCGGATGAAAAAACAAACCAGCCCCGTTCAGGGCTTTTTACAATAATCGGCAGCGGAATGGAATAGTGTTTTTCACCTACCGAGAGCAAGTGCCAGTTGTACGAATCGAGAACGTGCGAAAAAATCATCTCTTTCAGGTTGAAAGGGCCTTTTTCTTCGTGTTTTTCTTCGTTGGCAAATGCCGAAGCGCTGCACAACAATAATATAAAAACCAGTAAAACAGCAATATTGCTTTTCGATTTAAAGTTCATATATTTATTGAATATCTTTTTTTTTGTTTAACATTACCAAAGCCTGCGTTTCGAAAATGGAAAATACAATGTAAAATCCGACGAACAAAATGGTAAAACCCACCGCATGACCCTTATCGAAAAAAAGTCCGGCAACCAGCACCAGCAAAGCTCCAAAAACGAACAAACTCCTGATACCCATCATCCCGCCGATAGAAATCAGCTCTTTTTTTGCCATGTTTTTATTCACCACATATCCCAGTACGACCGAAGCCAGTATAAAATAAACCGGAACAGCCGCGAACAATACGGGTAATTCCATTCTCGTAAAGTAAAATACCGCCCCTACCAACAAAGTCATTGCCAGCATTGTAACGGAAATCCGCAGCGATATTTTCCAGCCGTCATTCATTTTCAACCGATTCAACACAAACACTCAACCTGTTTTTATGCACTTCGGCAAACCCTCCCGAAACAGTCAGTGAAAATTCCTTTTCGGCTGTACGGTAAACGATTTTACCATGCGATAAAGACGAAATGATAGGGGCGTGGTTTTCCAGAACTGTAAACGAACCCACCACTCCCGGCAGGGTTACCAGCGTAACTTCTCCCGAGAAAACCATTTGTTGAGGTGTTATTATTTCGAGTATCATAATGTCAATAATTGTAAAATCAAACTCTTTAAATCAGCATAATGGGAGTGTTAAAACGTATGATTCCCTATTGATTGTTGTTGATTTGAGTTCAGTTTTTATTTTTTTGCCTGTTCCAGCAATTTTTGTCCTTTGGCGATGGCGTCGTCAATGGTTCCCACGTTGAGGAAAGCCATTTCAGGCAGGTAGTCCACCTCGCCGTCCAGGATCATTTTAAATCCGCGGATAGTTTCTTCAATCGGCACCATTACACCCGGCAGACCTGTAAACTGAGCCGCCATGAACATTGGCTGCGAAAGGAAACGCTGTACTTTTCGCGCGCGCTGTACAGTCAATCGGTCTTCTTCCGACAATTCTTCCATCCCGAGGATAGAGATAATATCCTGTAACTCTTTATTACGCTGTAATATCTGTTTAACCCGTTGCGCGGTGTTGTAATGCTCTTCGCCCACAATAAGCGGATCAAGGATACGGGATGTGGAATCAAGCGGATCTACTGCCGGGAAAATTCCAAGCTCGGTAATTTTTCGGCTCAACACAGTGGTAGCATCGAGGTGTGAGAAAGTGGTGGCAGGGGCAGGGTCGGTAAGGTCGTCGGCAGGAACATATATTGCCTGAACCGATGTAATGGAACCGTTTTTAGTAGAAGTGATCCTTTCCTGCATCCGTCCCATTTCCGTAGCTAATGTGGGTTGGTAGCCTACGGCCGATGGCATACGCCCCAACAGAGCCGAAACTTCGGAACCGGCCTGAGTGAAACGGAAAATGTTATCGATAAAGAAAAGAATATCACTACCACCCTGACCATCGCCATCGCGGAACGACTCGGCAACGGTAAGTCCTGAAAGCGCAACAGATGAACGGGCTCCGGGGGGTTCGTTCATCTGTCCGAACACAAGTGTTGCCTGCGATTTTGCCACTTCGGCATAATCTATCTTGCTCAAATCCCAGTCTCCTTCTTCCATCCCTTTTTTAAATTCTTCACCGTAGCGGATAACGTTGGATTCAATCATTTCGCGCAGCAAGTCGTTTCCTTCCCGGGTACGTTCACCTACACCGGCGAATACCGAAAATCCGTTGTGCCCTTTGGCAATATTGTTGATCAGCTCCTGAATCAGCACTGTTTTTCCCACTCCGGCTCCACCGAACAATCCGATTTTTCCCCCCTTGGCATAAGGCTCAATCAGGTCTATTACCTTGATTCCGGTGAAAAGAACTTCAGTAGAGGTAGAAAGTTCTTCGAATTTGGGTGGTTCGCGGTGGATGGGGTACGAGCCTGTTTTGTCGAGAGGTTTCATCCCATCGATAGGTTCTCCAATCACGTTCATCAACCTACCCTTGATTTGGTTTCCAACGGGCATGGTAATAGGAGAAGAAAGAGCCTTTACCTTGAGTCCGCGTGACAGCCCGTCGGTAGAATCCATAGCTACCGTCCGAACAGTGTTTTCTCCGATATGTTGCTGAACTTCAACGATTAATTCTTTGCCGTTCCCTCTGTTGATGCTTAACGCGTTGTTAATAGCAGGCAGTTTTACTGTTTCGTCGTCCACTTCGAAATATACGTCCACAACCGGACCGATAATTTGTGAAATATGTCCTATCAGTGCTGACATGATGTGTTATTAATCTGTATTTAATATATCGTATTTTATTATCTTTTTGTTTAGTAGAGAAGCAAGGTCATTTACATTTCTGAAATCATTACATTTTTAACCCTACTTTTTATTAAGTTGCAAACTTACTATTTTTTTTAATTCGTTGTACTCTTAAGAGAGGATTGTTTTTAAAAATTGGAATAGAAGTATTTGTTTGTTTTTCAGTTATTTAATTCGGATTAAATACTTATTTTAAGAATTTTGCCATTTTTTTAGTGAATTTTAAACAATAAAGACTTCTTATTTTTTCTTTCTGTTTAAAGCTGTACGCAGAATAAAAAATCCGGTAATGCCAGCGATCAATGAACCTGCAATGATACCCAGTTTTGCGTCATTGAGGTATTCGCTTCCTACCGGATAAGATAGGCCGGCTAAAAACAAAGCTACCGTAAACCCGATACCTCCGAGAGTGGCGATCCCAAACAGATCCAGCCATTTTGAACCGGAAGGTAAAACGGATATTTTTGTTTTTACGGCCAGCCATGTAAACGAAAAAATGCCAACCGATTTGCCGATAAAAAGTCCCATGACAACGGCAAAAGTAATTCCTGAGAAAATAGTAAAGCGCGATCCGCTTAAAATAACACCCGCGTTGGCAAATGCAAACAACGGCATTATGAAATAATTTACAAATCCGTTCAAATTATCTTCGAAATCCTGCAATGGGCTGATAACGTGGTCAGATGCGCTTTCAAGAATGTTGAGCTGCTCTATTTGTTTGTTGCTGAGGATGCCATTTGCCATATCGTTGTCGTCAATGGTTTTTTCGAGTGCCGATAAGGTTTTTTCTATTCCGGAAATGTATTTTTTCAGGTCGATGCGGGGACGGGCAGGTACTGTAAAGGCCACGAGTACGCCGGCCACCGTAGGATGGATACCCGATTGCAAAAAAAGATACCAGATCACAACCCCGATTCCGGCATAGAACAGCTTACTGTGAATATTGAAACGGTTTCCTAAAATTAAAACGATAAAAAGAAAGAATGAAACCGATAAGTAAATAAGGGATGCGGCAGTGAAGTGACTGTAAAATAGCGCGATGACAATAATACCTCCAATATCGTCGGCAATAGCGAGCGCCAGCAGGAAGATTTTCAGACCCGATGGAACTTTTTTGCCCAAAAGCGCGAGAACTCCCAGGGAAAACGCAATGTCGGTAGCCATCGGGATAGCGATGCCCTTGAATTGTTCATCTGAAAAACCTTCAACTGTTCCAATCAGGAAAAAGACGGCTACCGGAAGGATCATTCCTCCACAGGCGGCGATGACCGGTAAAATGGCTTTACGGAACGATGAAAGTTCTCCTACAAGCATTTCGCGCTTGATTTCCAATCCGACGGTGAAAAAGAAAATAGCCATGATGGCATCATTCACTAATTGAAGCAAAGTGAGAGGTTGCCCGTGATGACTGAGGAAATTAAAGTGCCCGCTACCGAGATAAAAATCAATATTCCACAAAGATAAGTACCAGCTGCTAAGCGGTGAGTTGGCTATGGCCATCGTCAGAAGCGCCACAATGAGTAAGAGTACTCCCGGATTGAGTTTTTTCCCCAAAGCATCAAATAAACCTGATATTTTTTTGAAATGATTTGTCTTGGTCATTTTTTATGTTTCTGTTTTTTTGTAAATGTAGAGCTACTCTCAATCATTGCGAATAAACCCGATTTGTTTCCGGGGTTTATCCCTCCACTTTTTGTCGGTTTGCAATTCGGCCAGCGATTGGTTGATGAGTTCCATTTGCATGCGGGTGTCTTCGTTGATGTCGTTATAGTCTGAAAACACCTCTTCGATGTATTCTTTCAATTCCCGCATTTCGTTTTGGAGCTCTGTTGTTTTGTCAACCACAGAAAGCGTTTGGCGGATAGCGACAAAAGCCCTTACTACGGCAATATTAACCTGAATGGCTGTCTCGCTTTTCAGCACGCTCGCCAACATGGCTACACCTTGTTCGGTGAAAGCGTAAGGAAAATACCGGTTGCCTCCCCAACTTGAGGTCACAATTTGTGACCTCAAGTTGGGAATTTCAGTTTTGGACAGTTGAAACATAAAATCATAAGGAAATCGATCAATATTTCGTTTTACGGCTTGGTTCAATACCTTCGTTTGTACCCCGTACATTTCTGCCAAATCGCTGTCCAGCATTACTTTTTGGCCTCTAACAGTGTAAATCTTCTTTTGAATGAACTGAATTTCAATACATAAAAAAATTAGGTTATGGTTATTTCCTGAAAATGTATCTTAAAGAAATAAGAGTTTTATTTTTCAGAGAATTTCTAAGGCCGATGGAGATCCTGTGTATGAGAATAAAACGTAAGTAATTGTTAATCAAGTTTTAGAACGGCCAGAAATGCCTTTTGAGGAACTTCCACACTGCCAATTTGTTTCATCCGTTTTTTCCCTTTTTTTTGTTTTTCAAGAAGTTTACGCTTCCGCGTGATATCACCTCCGTAACATTTGGCTGTAACGTCTTTTCTCACGGCTTTTATGGTTTCCCGGGCAATAATTTTAGCTCCAATGGCTGCCTGAATAGCAATGTCGAACTGCTGGCGCGGGATTAATTCTTTCAGCTTTTCACACATGCGACGCCCCAGCGTTACCGCGTTATCGAAATGTATCAGAGATGAAAGGGCATCGACCGATTCACCATTGAGCAAAATATCCAGTTTGATTAGCTTTGAAGGACGATAACCGTGTGAATGATAGTCGAACGAGGCGTAACCTTTTGAAATACTTTTGAGTTTATCGTAAAAATCGAAAACAATTTCGCCCAGTGGCATATCGTAAATCAATTCCATGCGGTCGCCCGAAATATATTCCTGTTTCACTAATTCGCCCCGTTTGCCAAGGCAAAGCGTCATGATTTGCCCGATGTATTCGGTGCGTGTAATTACTGAAGCCCGGATGTAGGGTTCTTCGATGCGGTCGATAAGCATGATGTCGGGTAACCCTGACGGATTATGAACTTCAATAAGTTCATCCTTCTTTGTATATACTTTGTACGAAACGTTGGGCACGGTGGTAATGACGTTCATATCGAACTCACGGTCAAGTCTTTCCTGAACAATTTCCATGTGGAGCATTCCCAGGAATCCGCAGCGGAAGCCAAATCCGAGTGCTACCGACGATTCCGGTTCAAAAGTGAGCGAGGCATCATTGAGTTGAAGCTTTTCTATCGAAGCCCTTAAATCTTCAAAATCTTCTGTTTCAATTGGATATACGCCGGCAAAAACCATCGGTTTCACCTCTTCGAATCCTTCAATGGCTTTTTGGCAGGGACGTTTCACATGGGTGATCGTGTCGCCTACCTTTACCTCTTTCGATGTTTTTATGCCTGAAATAATGTAGCCTACATTTCCGGCGCTAAGGGTTTGGGCGGGTACCATATCGAGGCGCAGGATGCCAATTTCATCTGCGTTATATTCTTTTCCTGTCGCCACAAACTTTACCAGATCGCCCTTGTTTATAGTTCCGTTTTCAATTTTAAAATAAGCGATAATACCTCGAAAAGAGTTGAAAACCGAATCGAAAATCAAACATTGTAACGGAGCTTCAGGGTCGCCTTTCGGGGTGGGAATGCGTTCGACAATAGCATGCAGGATGTCCTCAACGCCCATTCCGGTTTTCCCGCTTGCGCGGATGATTTCTTCGGGTTTACAGCCGAGCAACTCCACAATCTGATCTTCTACTTCGTCAGGCATGGCGCTGTCCATGTCCATTTTGTTCATTACCGGAATAATTTCCAGATCGTGATCAATGGCCATGTACAGGTTTGAAATGGTTTGGGCTTGAATGCCCTGCGTAGCATCGATGATAAGCAAAGCCCCTTCGCAGGCAGCGATGGAGCGGGAAACTTCGTAGGAAAAATCAACGTGCCCCGGAGTGTCAATCAGGTTCAGCGTATATTCTTCACCATTCAGCGTGTAGTTCATCTGGATGGCATGGCTTTTTATGGTGATTCCCCGCTCACGTTCCAGGTCCATGTCGTCGAGCACCTGTGCCTGCATTTCTTTGTCTGACAGTGTTTTGGTGTATTCGAGCAACCGGTCGGCAAGGGTGCTTTTTCCGTGGTCAATATGAGCGATGATGCAAAAATTTCGGATATGGTTCATGCAGGGTAAGATCTTTTTTTTTTGTAAAAAATTGATTAACAGCTATTTTTATTCTTAAGTTAGTACAAAAATACGAAAACAATTCTTAATTCACAATTTAACGGACGTTAAAGCAAAATTTGATCCTACCTTATAAAGCGGTTTTATCTTTTTATCCTGATCTGGATGGTATTTTTTACGGGCGTTTCGCTGAAAAATATCAAATATATGCCGACATCGGCACCACTCATTTCCCAACCGGGCAAACGTTTTTTATTTATCTACTTTATATTGTTTTGAGGCTCCCGATAAGGAAAAAATATTCATGTCGTTTATTTCTGAAGAGGAACGGATACATCCTGCCGAGAGGATGGAATGGTACAAAAAGTCGGTTCTGAATCTTTTGAGTTTGTTTGTTTGCAACGCCTCCATTTTTTCGGGATGATTTTTCCTGTATTTGCCGGACATCCAAATGAGGCAGGCGGGATTTTTGGAAGCCGCATGATCGCCGGCGTGCAGCCACAACCCATCTTCGCCCAACACTTCGCCATGATCGGATAGAAACAGGATGATCGTGTTTGAGTTTTCAAAATAACGTATCAACGAGTCGAGGAAGAAATCGGTGTACAACACGGTGTTGTCGTATGAATTGATGATTTCGTCCCTGGAACATTGCGCTATGATCCGGCTATCAGTAACGGGTTTGAATTTGGCCGATTTTTCAGGGAAATGATTGTTATAATACCAGTGGCTTCCAATGGTATGCAGTATCATCAGATTGTTTATTCCGTGTTTGATGGTCTTTTTCAGGCAAGGCAACAAATCGGAATCGTACCAGTTGTTATAATTGTAAACCGATTTTTCGGGATGAGCGTACACAACGGTGTCGCACTCTTTTATAAACGTTACGTAAGTCTCCGCGGGATCCTGATTGGATATCCATGCTGTGTAAAATCCGCCCGATTTGAATAAACTGACAAACGATGTTTCGCTGTATGCCCTTTCGGGATGGATGCTGTCGGCTCTTGTCAGTATATGGGGAAGGCTCATGTTGGTATTGGTATAATCCGAGAATATCCGTGGCATGGATACTACGTCCTTCCTTTTCGATAACAAGGGATTGGTGGGGCGGGCGTATCCGTTCAGCTGTAAATGGTCGGCCCGGAGCGCTTCGCCAATTACAAGAACCACATTCATGGTGTCTTTTCCCGAAAAGAATGCTTGCGGATCAGGATTTATCCTGGTTTTAGACAAATTGATGTTCAGCGTATTGTAAAGCTTGAAGTTTTCATAAACGGAAAGTGGAAAGCGTTGCATGATGCTGGAAGTTATCCGGCCATTGGAGTTGAGAAGGATAAATAATCCAGCACAAGCTATCGCGATGTGCAGGTACCATTTCTCGTTTTTCGTTTTCAGAAACCGGTAACGTACAAAAAGGATGGATATAACCAGGCAAAGCAAAACGTAAATGACCAGGTAGGGCGAAATAAGGTCGAGAGTCGTACCCGTATCGTTGTGCCTGGCGGCATCGATGAGCATGGGAGTGAGCGTGGCTTTGAACGCGACACGGAAATAGGCCAGCAGCGACCCGATCAGGCAGTAAACCGGAAAGGCAATGGCAAATACATATTTATTTACCGAAAATAAATAGATAACGAAAAATGCCGAAACATTGATCAAGCTCCAGTGTAAAAATAATATCATATAACCTTTTAAACCGGTTGCAGGGTTGTCGGCGAATTCGGGCAGCGAGAAAAATACTGCGCAAAAAAGCGTTGCAAGAAGAATAAACTTCCAATAGTGTAAATTGGTTTTGAAGAACTGTCTCATTTCGGATTTCCGGATTTACCTACCAGATATGGAAAATACCTGTTCAGGACGATGGTAAAAGGCAATAAAATAAAAATACAGATGATGCAATATAAGGTTTTTATCCATAAGTTATCCAATACATTCAACGTTAAATGGAAGATATAAACCATAACTCCTTTAATGATAGTGCCGGCAAGAAGATGAAATCCATAAATTGTCAATGTGTTAGCTCCAATGTATAACAGCAACGACTTCTGGATCCGGAATTTCCCGATTAGTTTCGATAATGACATCATGCCAGAAATACCAGCCAACGATCCAATGATAAAATAACCAAAATTATTGCCGTAAAAGTGGCACGAAACCTCGGCTTTTCCATTCAAATTTCCAATAAAAACAACTATGGCGAACGAAATGAAAATTTGTACGATGAGTTTGAAAACAGATGGATCAGAAGCCATTATCTTTTTGCCGGAAATAGAACCCAACCCATAGAAAAATACAGTAACGAAGGCAACGTTGATGCCCCAGGGAAGCCGAATGGAGTGGTTGAACATGTAGTCGGCCCAACCGATGAAGAGTAGTAACACCAATAGGAAAATACGGTAAGGAGATTTGACCTTTCGGGCGGCAAGATAGTATAAATTTTCTACCGAAAACAGGCAGGCTAAAAACCATAATGGGACATTATGAGCCAGCAAATGGCCATCGGCATTACCGTACAATATGCCGGCAAGAGGTTCCACCGGATTGAAATTCATTTCTTCAGCTCGCCCAAGGTGGCGTGTGGCAAGCACCCAAACCAGATAGGTAACCACATTAATGAACAGGTACGGAACAACTAATTGCTGGAATCTTTTTTTGAAGAAAGTTTTATAATCCGGATATTTTTCAAAATCAAAAAACAGACCTGATAAGAAAAAAAACAGCGGAATATGAAATGCATAAATATAGCTTCGTATGGTTTCGGGAAAACCGGCATGCCCCGCTACCACTAAAAAAATGCCACCAGCTTTTGCGTAATCCACCCATTTTACTCGATTATGCATAATTAACCATTGAATTTTCCTGTATTTATTTTTGATGATACTTAATTTTGTAAACCAGCGAAATGATAAAGGTTTTCACTCGTTTTTCTTTTACAAATTTAATCAATTCTTTTTGTTTTCAAGGCTGAAATTTCAAACATGCGATTTGCTCTTGATTTTTATAAGCAATAATACATTTTTTAATTCCATTTAAAGAAAAATTTCCGTAATTTTGCATCAGAAAATAAATAAGAAATCAACAACATTTAAATGCTTAATATTCATGGCAAAACCATTTAAGTATCAGGATCCTTTCCCCATGGGAAAAGAAAAAACCGAGTATTACCTCCTGTCGAAGGATCATGTTTCGGTTTCGGAATTCAACGGGCAGGAAATTCTGAAAGTAGAACCCGAAGCGTTGACGTTGGTAGCCCGTACGGCCATGCGCGATTGTGCTTTTCTGCTCCGTCCGGAACATCAGAAACAGGTGGCGGCTATCCTGGCCGATCCTGAAGCCAGCGAAAACGATAAATATGTAGCGCTTACCATGCTTCGTAACGCCGAGATTTCGGCAAAAGGGGTGCTCCCTTTCTGCCAGGATACCGGCACGGCAACCGTTTATGCGAAAAAAGGAAACAACGTGTGGACCAATGGAACCGATGAGGAAGCTTTGTCGAAAGGTATTTACGAAACTTACACCGAAGAAAATCTCCGTTATTCGCAAAACGCGGCACTGAACATGTACGATGAGGTGAATACGGGAACCAACCTTCCGGCTCAGATTGATTTGGTAGCCAGCCACGGAAGCGAATATAAATTTCTGTTTATAGCCAAAGGTGGTGGTTCGGCCAATAAATCTTACCTTTTCCAGGAAACAAAAGCGTTGCTGAATCCGGCCACGCTCGAAAAATTCCTTACCGAAAAAATGAAAACCTTGGGCACGGCTGCTTGTCCGCCTTACCACATTGCTTTCGTTATCGGGGGTACTTCGGCTGATGCTTGCATGAAAACCGTGAAGTTGGCTTCGACAAAATATTACGATGAGTTGCCTACCGAAGGGAACGAGCTTGGGCAGGCTTTCCGCGATGTGGAACTGGAACAAAAAATCCTGAAACAGGCTTTTGCTTCAGGTTACGGAGCTCAGTTCGGTGGAAAGTATTTTGCCCACGATATTCGCATTGTACGTCTTTCGCGCCATGGAGCTTCCTGCTTTGTAGGTATGGCGGTTTCGTGCTCGGCCGACCGCAATATCAAGGCAAAGATCAACAAAGAAGGTATTTGGGTGGAAAAAATGGAAGATAACCCCGGACGGCTTATTCCTGCCGAACTGCGTGAAACCGGCGAAGGCAACGCGGTAAAAATTGACCTCAACCAGCCTATGAAAGAAATTTTGACTACCCTTGCTAAATATCCGGTTTCTACTCGTTTGTCGCTGACCGGAACGATTATCGTGGGTCGCGATATTGCTCACGCCAAGCTCAAAGAGTTACTCGATGCGGGTAAACCACTTCCGCAGTATGTAAAAGATCATCCTATTTACTATGCCGGTCCGGCAAAAACACCGTCGGGAATGGCTTCGGGCTCGTTCGGACCTACAACGGCCGGTCGTATGGATTCTTATGTGGATCTGTTCCAGGCTAATGGAGGTAGCATGGTGATGATTGCCAAAGGAAACCGTAGCCAGCAGGTTACCGATGCTTGTAAAGCACACGGTGGATTTTATCTGGGTTCTATCGGTGGTCCGGCGGCTATCCTGGCTCAGGAAAGCATTAAAAAAGTAGAATGCCTCGAATATCCCGAGCTGGGCATGGAAGCTATTTGGAAAATAGAAGTGGTTGATTTCCCAGCATTTATTCTGGTAGATGATAAGGGGAATGATTTCTTCAAACAGATAAAACCAACAATGGTTTGTTGAAAACAGACACAAAATAAAAAAACGGAAGGCGGTCATGAATAACAGTCTTCCGTTTTTTTATGGATATGTCCTGAACAGTTGTTCGTCAGTTCCTCGCGGTAAAATCATTCTACATCCAATAGTTTTTCTATGGCTGAATGGACTTTGCCGAACGAAAATACATTCACAATATCGTTCTTGTATGCTTCAATCTGTTCGTTGCAAAGGTTTCCGATGCTTCCTTCGTGGGTGTGGCCAACCGTTTTTTCAGGGATGAACTTGCCTGCTTCAATGTCGAGTCCGACTTTTTTATAAGCATCCCGGAAAGGAACGCCGCTTAATGTGAGGCGATTTACCTCTTCAACGCTAAAGAGATAATCGTATTTTTTATCCTCGAGGATGTTTTCGTTGATGGCGATATTTTCGAGCATCAGCGCGGTGAGTTCCAGGCAATCGTTGAGTTCGGCAAATGCCGGAACAAATATTTCTTTCGTTATCTGGTAATCGCGGAAATAGCCCGATGGCAGGTTGTTGGTAATAAGTAAAATTTCCTGCGGAAGCGCCTGAATTTTATTGCATTTCGCCCTTGTCAGTTCAAATACATCGGGATTTTTCTTGTGCGGCATAATGCTCGATCCGGTGGTAAACTCGTCGGGAAGCCGTATGAACCCGAAGTTTTGCGAATTGTACAGGCAGGCATCAAAAGCTAATTTCGATAAAGTGGCGGCTACACTGGCAAGTGCCGAAGCGACTGTCCGTTCCATTTTCCCGCGCCCCATCTGGGCGTAAACTACGTTGTAATTCATGGAGTCGAACCCCAGCAAATCGGTGGTCATCTGGCGGTTCAGCGGAAACGAAGATCCATATCCGGCAGCTGAACCGAGCGGATTGCGGTTCGTTATTTTCCAAGCCGAGAGCAGTAGCTGGAGGTCATCGGCCAGACTTTCGGCATAGGCACCGAACCATAGCCCGAACGACGAGGGCATGGCCACCTGTAAGTGGGTATAGCCGGGCAGCAGGACATTTTTGTAACGATTGCTTTGTGCAACGAGAACGTCGAAAAGACGACCGATGGTATCTACGGTTTTTTCAATTTCGTGACGGGCAAAAAGTTTCAAATCCACCAATATCTGGTCGTTGCGTGATCGGCCGCTGTGGATTTTCTTTCCGGTGTCGCCCAATGAACGGGTGAGCATCAGTTCTACCTGGGAATGGACGTCTTCCACTCCTTCTTCGATGGCAAAATTCCCATTTATGGTGGTTTGATAGATCCTTTTCAAATCCAAAAGTAGTGGTTTCAGCTCGTTGGTTGGAAGCAGCCCCACTGATTCCAGCATACGGATATGAGCCATCGATCCCAGTACATCATACGGAGCTAAGAAAACATCCATCTCCTGGTCGCGACCTACGGTGAATTTTTCAACTTTGGTATCTACCTGCGTGCTTTTTTCCCAGAGTTTCATAAAGTTCCTTTCCTTCCCCGCGGGGAATTTGTGAGTTTTTTTTAAAGAATATTGTTGTTCATGGCCATCGCGAGCATTTCAGCTATTTGTTCGATGCCCTCCTTTAATTTTTTATCCACCATCATTTTTATCATCATGGGGATATCGGCGTTCAAGGTCAGTTTCATTCCGGTTTCAGCATCGTTTATACGGTTGAGACTGAACCTCAATTCCACGGCAAACGGACTTTGGTCGGTAACCAACCGAATGGTTTGAAAAGGAATCCGTTCAGCTATACTGAAACCGACTTTTCCTACCGGCTCAACGGTGAAAGAACAACTGTCGGTATCGAGTTGCAGGTCTTTTACTTTGCCCGAATTTTCGGCAAAACTTCTTACTTTCTCTAAATTTTTTATATCGCCTAATATATTAAAAACCACCTCTTCGGTAGAAGAAATGGTTTTTACGTTACTTTCGTAAGTGGTCATTCGATTATAATTTCTTCTTGTTATTTTTATTCGAACCAATATGGATTTATTTTTTTTAAAATCCCCTGTTCTTTAAATCTTTATAAATGTATTCCAAGTCATTGGGAATATTGAGCTCAATCAGCCAGTTTACGTCTAACCCATTGTAAGTAGCCGTTTTCATTAAAAGAGGATTGTTCCCCACCAAAACGCCTAATTTTTTCAAATCATCCTCAAAGTCGATAAGATAGTCTTCGTGTAATTTTTTCAATAGCAGTAATATTTTAAAAATCTTTGCTACTGTTGCCACGTAAAAAGTATAAGACCTTTCGTATCCGGCCAGATAAATGGCTTTGTTGTTACGAGAAAGAACCTCGTTGAGGATAAATAAGTTCAACCGGATTTCTCCAATTTTATCTTTGGTAACAGCCACATGCTCGTTAATTATTCCACTCATGCCCCGGACATCGGCAAGCAAATATCCAGGAGAAAGGAAATGGACAGAAGCCCGCTCTATCAGGTTGTTCAGCTGTTGCTTAACCTTCTCTCTCTTTTCTTCTACACTTTCGGAGCTTACCAATTCGAAAAGCAAGCGGTTGGCAAGTATTACATCCTTTTTCAGCAACCTAAAAATCAGCTTGTCTTTCTCTTTTGAAGGCAAATGACTGATGGCTTCCTTTAGTTCTTGAGGCAGTATCATGGGTTATAAATAATGTTTCAGCTTCGTGGGTAAATGTTTTGGTATAACCCCTTAGCCCATTTCCTCCATAACAAGGAAATAGACCTTCGTGAAAATTATTGTCAATATCTCCAACTTTGACAAATGTTCCGGCTTTCATTTCATAAATATCACCAAGCTTTTGTGCTTCTGAACTGTTTAAAGCACATGAATTCAATATTTTTTAAAAATTCCGTTTAATTCTTGTATCTTAATTTTCAGTTCTTCCTCTTTCTTTTCCTTTCAATTCGGAAGCATAAAGCATTATGATATCGGCTTTATTGCTGAATTTGAAATAAGTAAAGAGTTGACCTCCATCTTTCTTGAGTCGGGCATAAGCCTTTTCAAACTCTTTCCCGTAAGTTTTACATTCTATAAGGAGATATTCAGAGCCGTCATCGTGGGTTACACAAATATCCAACCATCCGCTTGTGCCATGTCCGGCAGCCCACGTTTTCTCCAGTACGATGTTTTCGGGTTTATAACCCTGCTCAAGAAGACGGTTGACACATTCGAGTACTACAAAATTCTCAGGTTGGGAAAAATTCTGTGTAGTTTTACTATCGGCGGCAATTTTGTTCCTGTAATTAATCAAGCTATTTTCAAAGTCAATTTCAATACAATAATCATCAGGGTATTTTTTGTAAAAACACCGATATAATTATCTTTAGCGATAAAACCAAGCGCAAGTATTAAATCTTTCATTGAAAAATAATTTTAAAAACAGAAACAAACTTATCGAAAGAATGTTTGTTAAATCTTATAATCATTACCCCACTCCGAAGGGTTCTGGCGCCATTCTTTCAGGGTTTCGATATCGCTTTCGGATATGTAGTTGGTGGCCAAAGCTTCGGAAAGGACAGCATCGTAATTGCTTAAAGTAGTGTATTTTACTTTAGCAGATTTGAAGCGTTTGTCGGCCTCGGGGAAACCGTAAGTAAAGATGGCGATCATGCCGAGTACATCGCCGCCGTTGTTGCGGATGGCTTCCACGGCTTTGAGGCTGCTGCCACCTGTCGATATAAGATCTTCTATAACAACTACTTTCTGGCCAGGGCGAAGATCTCCTTCTATCATGTTTTCCAATCCGTGATCTTTAGGCGTTGGGCGCACATATACGAAGGGCAGGCCAAGTACATCGGCCACCAAAGCGCCCTGCGAAATGGCTCCTGTGGCAACGCCTGCAATCACATCTACCTGTGGATAAAGTTCTTGCACAAGACGTGCGATTTCAATTTTAATATAAGTGCGGATCTGAGGATACGACAATGTTTTGCGGTTGTCGCAATATATCGGTGATTTCCAGCCTGATGCCCACGTAAATGGGTTTTTGGGCTGAAGTTTTACGGCTTTAATCTTTAATAAGCGTTCGGCTATGTTTTTTTCTAATGCTTTCATTGTATGTATAATGTTGATGTGTTGGTGGTTCTACCTACATTGAAATTTTTGTTTATCAGGTGCAAAGTTACATAAACCATCCTGAAATTTCAAATTTGCGAAAGTGTTATTTGATAGATTTATCCGATTTGTTGATAAAAATTGAAATTATCGGTTTATAAAGTTGAAAATGAATATAATAAGTTATGTAAATAATTAATTGACCGGAGCTAAAAAAGCATCTTCGATGTGGTCGATGCGGTATTGCTGCCCTTGTGGAATGACGGCAAGCACATCAAAGCGGGTTTCTCCCTGCCAGTCGTGTTGTAAAATGTATTCGTGGGCAGCGTTTACAATGTTCCTTATTTTTCGGGGAGTGATGGCTTCCTGGGGATGCTCGAAAGTGTCGGTCGAGCGGGTTTTTACCTCAACCACAACAAGCCAACCCTCTTTTTCGGCTACAATGTCGAGTTCGAGTTTCCCGAAAACCCAGTTGGTGTGCCGGATAGTATATCCTTTCTCTCGAAGATAAGCTTGCGCCCTGAGTTCGCCTTCTTCGCCAAGTTCGTTGTGTGATGCCATAATTTCAGTCGTTTTAAGAGTAGGTGATTTTTTCGTCGTGCAAACCGGCATATTTTTTCAAAAGTCCGATGGCATGCTCTACCGAATTGTTTAATCCGGATTTTCCCGTGTATCCATTAAAAATCAGCAGAATGTCGGTCGTGTTGCCGGTTATTTTAGTTCGTTCATTGTCGCTGGTTGGAGTGCCTATACCGCCAATATCGTCTTTGTAGAGCGGGAGTCCATCTACGTTCAGTTTACCGCGGCCGATGGCCTCAAAGTCGTCCGAAATGTTACCCCTTACCAAATGTATATTGCCTTGAATCAGGCTACTGTCGAAGCCGCCTATTGAGAGTCCGCTGCGTATGGAAACAATGTTGATAATGTCCACCAGCGTGTTCAGCCTGTAAATAGGAATGTCGCGCAAAATACGCCGGCAAAGCGCTTCGGCCGATGGACGATAGCGGTTTGGGTCTTTCCCCAATTTTTTGTAAGCGGCTCTTGTGGCGGCAATTTCAGGTCGTTTATTCACCGTTTCGATGCTGTATTGTCTTTTGATTTGCTGTATTTCCAGCTCCATTTCATTCCATAAGGCATCTGTCGTGCCGGAATTTTGTACCTTCCCTTCGAGGTAAGCAGCCGCGAAACATGGGCAAGCATCGTAGATGACAGGTGTTATTTCAATGTTCATTATTAATCCTCCAGTCGTTTTTCAACATCCATGCTTTGATGAAGTATTCTGATGGTTTCAATAACATCATTGTAAAAATCGTCAAATAAGATGTTTTTTATTTTAAAAATATTCCGCTGTACATCCTCCCCGATTTTATTCCCAATCGCCGGGCTGAAAAAAAATCTTCGTGCCGCGAAAAGGTACATATTCCTGCAATTTCTATTTGACTTTCAGGAATATCGCTTTCGGTTATTTGCAGAAAATTACATTTCCATAAATCGAGGTAAATCTCGCCATTCCGCTCTTCAAAAATGGTATTCAAATCAAAACCTTCATTACCGAAAGCGGCCACTACTTCTTTGCCAACGTTGTAAACTTCCCCGGAAATGGAAGGGCCGATGTGTACAAAAACATCTTCGGGATGCGTGCCGAAACCGGTTGTCATTTTATGGATAGTTTTCTGCACAATCCTTTGCTGAGTTCCTCGCCATCCGGCATGTGCGGCAGCAACGACTTTCAGTTTTTTGTCATATAATGTCAAAGGAACACAATCAGCGGTAGTTATGCCGATACAAACGCTTTTTAGGTTGGTAATCAGCGCATCAACACCCCATAGATACTCGCTTTTTTGTTGTTTGTCCAGCTGAAAAAACGAGTTGTCAATGATCCGGATATTTGTTTCGTGTGTCTGGTAGGGGATGATGAAATTTCCGGCAGGAATTCCGGTTCGCAGGCTCACTCGTTCCAGATTTTCGTCCACATTTTCGATGCTGTCGCCGCTAAAAGGGCTGATATTCATCGAATTGTACTTGCCGCGACTTACTCCGCCTGCGCGGTCGGTGCAAAACTGCGATACATCATCGAAGCCATTGAGAAGGGTAGAGGTGAACATAGATATATTTTCAATAAATGGCTTTTGTTTAATAGATTAAATGGCATTTCTAATCATCCCAGCCAATTCCTTTGTATTTCGAAACATCGTCTTCATCGTCGTCGATGTCATCTTCGTAATTTTCTACGTCGAAATCAACGTCGCCATCTTCAATTTGTTCAATATCCATTGGGCTGTGGACGATATCAAGTACTTTGTTACAATCCTTATTAAGTTCTTCCCAAATCAGGTCTTTCAAGCGATCAATGCCCAAGCCTGCCACCGATGAAATAAATACGGAATGAATATCTTCCGGAAGCTCTTTTTTCATCTCTTCCATCAACTCATCATCAAGCATGTCGGATTTGGTAATGGCCAGTACACGTTGCTTGTTGACCAACTGAGGATTGTATTTTTTCAGTTCTTCCAATAATATATTGTATTCATCCATGATGCTTTTGGAGTCAACAGGGATCATAAACAGTAAAATCGAATTACGTTCGATGTGGCGTAGGAACCTCAAACCAAGGCCTCGCCCTTCGGCGGCTCCTTCAATTATTCCCGGAATATCAGCCATGACGAATGACTTTCCGTCGCGGTACGACACAATTCCGAGGTTAGGAACTAATGTGGTAAAAGGATAATCGGCAATTTCGGGCTTGGCAGCAGATACCACCGATAAAAGGGTGGATTTTCCAGCGTTGGGAAATCCCACTAACCCGACGTCAGCCAGTACTTTAAGTTGCAGTATAACAGAGCGTTCTATTCGCGGCTCGCCCGGTTGTGAAAACCGTGGAGTTTGATTGGTGGCGGTGCGGAAATGCCAGTTGCCCAACCCCCCCCGTCCGCCTTTGAGCAGGACAACTTCCTGACCATCTTCGGTTACGTCGCAGATAAAGGCTCCGGTGTCAGCATCATACACCACCGTGCCACACGGAACATCCACGATTCGGTCTTCGCCGTCTTTTCCGAAACTTCGGCTACCGCTACCACCTTCGCCATCGCCGGCAAAAATATGACGGGCGTATTTGAGGTGAATCAGCGTCCAGTAATTTTTATTTCCACGGAGGATAATGTGGCCGCCCCTGCCGCCATCACCGCCATCGGGTCCTCCTTTGGGGATGAATTTCTCGCGGTGAAAGTGGGTAGAGCCTGCTCCACCTTTCCCCGATCGGCAATACAACTTAACATAATCAACAAAATTGGAAGCGGCCATTTATTTGTGTTTTTAGTTTGATAAACTTTGTTTATCAGGATTTTATATTGATATTTTTCGATTCGATAATCGGCTCGATGATATTTACAATCCGGCTGAAAATATCATCAATGCTACCCATTCCATCTATGCGGGTATATTTGTTCGATTGTTTGTAATAATTGTTTACAGGAGCTGTTTTTTCATGGTAAACCTCCAGCCGTTTTTGTATGGTTTCGAGGTTATCATCGCTACGCCCGGAGGTTTCGCCCCTTTTGAGCAGGCGGGCCACCAGTTCATCTTTCTCTACCACCAGATCAATCAGCAGGTCGGAAGTTTTATTTCGCGAAATGAGAAAAGATTCCAGCGCCTCGGCCTGAGCCACTGTACGTGGAAAACCATCGAGTATTACTCCGTTATATTTGCCGGAAATATTGTCGATGCACTTGGAAATTATTTTAATTATCATTTCGTCCGGAACAAGTTGCCCCTGCGAGATGTACGTCTCGGCTTCTTTGCCTATCTCGGTTTTGTCCTGAATTTCTTTCCTCAATAAATCGCCGGTGGAGAGATGTTTCAGTTTGTATTTCGAAACAATCAAGTCGCTCTGTGTCCCTTTTCCACAGCCGGGTGCTCCGCAAATAATAATGTTTAACATGATTTTATATTACAAATGAATACGTTAGTATGATGCGTGATTTTTTTATTGCGGCACAAGGGTATAAATATCCTTCAGGTTACGTCCGTAGCCATCGTAATCGAGCCCATAACCCACAATAAATTCGTTGGGGATTTTCATGGCCACATAATCCACCTTTATGTCGCGTTGCAGGGCATCGGGTTTTTGCAGGAAGGTGGCTATTCTTATGTCGGCGGCTCCTTTGGCTTTCAGCGAACTAAGGATCCGTTCCATGGTAATTCCGGTGTCAACAATATCTTCAACCACCACAACATTGCGTCCCACAACGCTTTCGTTCAACCCGATAATTTCTTTTACGGTACCTGTGGTGTAAATACCTTCGTATGACGAAAGTTTGATAAACGTGATTTCGCAATCGATGTTTACCACCTTCATTAAATCACCGGCGAACATGAAGGCGCCGTTGAGCACGCATAAAAACAAAGGGTCTTTATCTTTCAGATCGTGGTTGATTTGTTCGCCTACCACTTTTACGGCTTTCAGTATCTCGGTGTCTGGAATCGAAAGTGAAAATTTTTTATCTTTTATCTGGATAACACTCATGTTCATCTTTTATTCTTGGTTTATAAATACTTATATTATCTTGTTTAAGGTAAACAAATTTACATAAAAACCATGGAATATGTTTTTTATACATCAAAATAATTTTCCAGTTCTTTCAGCGTGTCAGATCCGGTGTTCAGATCCCTGACAATGAGCCCTTTTTCAAGCACTACTATGCGCTGGCACACTTCGGTAATGTGGTTCAAATCGTGGCTCGAAATAAGCAGCGTAACTTTTTGCCGGGTTTGCAAATCGTTGAGTAGCCTTTTCAGCCTGATTTGCGATGATGGGTCGAGCGCCGTGAACGGTTCGTCGAGAATCAGGATTTTCGGATCGCCGATAAGCGCTGCCGCGATACCGATTTTTTTCTGGTTTCCTTTGGAAAAATCGCGGATCAACTTTTTGGTGTTGAAAATTTCATCGTTGAAAAACTCTTTCATCGATTCGTAAAACACAGCCAGGTCGCCGGCCGATTTTCCATATAATTTGGCTACGAATTCAAAGTATTCTTCTGGTGTAAGAAAATCTATCAGGAAATTTTCGTCGAGAAACGAGCCGGTTATCGATTTCCAGTTTTCGTTACGGGCAACTTTTTCACCCTCAATTTTCACTTCGCCCGAACCGGCTTCGATCAGGTCGAGTACCAGCCGGAAAAATGTGGTTTTACCGGCGCCGTTGTTACCTACCAACCCGAAACTTTCGCCATCGGCGATGTTCAGTTGGGCAATGTTCAAAACGGTTGATCCGTTGTATGTTTTTGATAAGTTGGAAACTTCTATCATAATTTTTTAAATGTATTATTCTACTTCTCTGAAACCTTCGGTGAGTTTGTACTTTCTTTTGTTGAACTGGTTGACACAAAGCGAAATAAGCTGTTGCCTGAAGATGATCCCGATAACTCCCAATATGCTAATGGACCATAATGCTACCGCCAGCGAGGATATGAGCGTGATGATACCGATTAAAATCATGGGTAAAAACATGATGGGCATCACGATTAGGAAATTTTTGAACGTCGTTCCCTGGTAATTAAATGCCGACGATTTTGAAAGGTCGATCCTTTTGGCATTGTACGACGCGAAAAACAGTAGTAAATAGATGTTTACGCCACTGTTGAATAAGAATGCCGCGGAATGCAGGTAAATGATTTTGGTTCCGAAATAAAAATAAGGAGTTGTGATGACGTAACACAAAACATTAAATGCCAGCAACATGAAATAGTTGGCGTCGAAATATGAACGAACCGGGATTTTTTTAGTCATCAGTGCATCGAAGTGCGAACTGTTCCATCCGATGATCCACTGGCCATACATCAGCATGAGTAACCCAGTCATGAATACCGCGATAAAGAATAAAAATCCGTAGTTGTTTTTATAAATGTCGTTGGTATAAAAAAGCAATCCGTAAAGGAAGAAAACGCCCGACATGTACAGGATGGATTTTGTTCTTTTATGGCGCAGTATCAGCTTTATTTCCAAAGCAATAATGTCTCCGATAACCCCGAATTTATTCAGGAAGCCAAGTCCCTCGGTACCTACGGCTGTTTGTTTTGTTTTTTTATTGAAACGTTCGGCGTAGAAATTCTGAGAGAAGAACCACACATTGAATAAATAAGCGCCCGCGGCCATGAGCAAAGGTAAAACAAGCCCGTAATTTTTCAGGACAACATATCCGAATACCTTGGTGGATAAAGTAAATAAAGAAAATACTTTAAAATATTCAAGCAGGGCTATAGACGCGATGATCGCGATAAGAATGATAAACGAAAGGAAGCCGGAGGTGAATTTGCGTTTCAGGTACGAAGCGAATAAAGAATCGAACCAGATAAAAAAGATAAAAATGATGATAAAACGCAAGGCGGCAAACGATCCGTAATATTTAGCCGTTGACTGGAAAGCGAAAGGGATCACTACCAATAACGATATGTAATTGATCGGGTTGAACAACGGTTTTATCAGCAAAAAATTCACCAGAGTTCTCCGTCTGAGGGGCAATATCTGGTACGGCGGCAGGTTGATGGTGTTCAGTTGCTGCATCATGATGCGCAAGCTAAGTCCGCCCAGGATGATGTAGGCAAAAGCGCCGTTGAACAGTTGAGTGGGGTTGAGGGTGTCGTGGGCGCTTTCTAATATGTCGTCGAGGCTGAAGCCAAGTACCAGCAAAACGGCAGCCATATAAAGGGCAAAGATCCCCAAGATGATATTGACGGCCAGGTTTTTATAAAAACCCTGCGTCCGTATGTCCTTTTTGAACTGTTGTTTAATAATATCGAAAATAATCATAAGATTTGAGTTCTTCCGTTTGATTGTAAAAGTGGATATGCGTTATTTGCTTTCTTCGTCTTGTTCGTTGTACCAACCGGCGTACATGGCATAGTTATGAGCTATTTTCCGGTTGATTTCATTGGTTTGTTCCGGTTCCACGTTTTTTACCAACTTGGCCGGAACGCCTGCCCACAAGGTGTAGGGAGGAACCTGGGTGTTGCTCAGCACCAGGGCGCCGGCGGCAATGATGGCGCCTTCTCCAATGTGAGCATGGTCGAGCAGGGTGGCTCCCATGCCAATGAGCGCGTAATTGTCGATGGAAGCTCCGTGGATGGTAACATTGTGGCCTACCGAAACGTAATCGCCAATCTCGATGGTCGATTTTTGATAGAGCGTGTGGAGTACGGATCCGTCCTGTATATTCACGTGGTTGCCAATACGAATGGTGTTTACGTCGCCGCGCAACACAGCGTTGAACCATATACTGCACCCATCGCCAAGGGTTACGTCTCCTACAATTGTGGCATTTTCAGCCAGAAAACAATTTTTACCGATAACGGGGGTAAATCCTCTGACCGGTTTTATTAAAGCCATAAACGAGTATTTTTTTTGTAAGTTGCAAAGTTATACATTTCAGTTCATCCGCACAATATCCCGTCTATGTATTCGCAGGACGCCGCTGCCGAATAAATATTTGCTTTGCAAATGTATGGTGATAAAATGAAAAACACACGCTTTTTCAGGGAACGTGTGTTTTTCATTAGTTTTTTTAAAAGGGAAGGTCGTCTTCAACGGAAGCTGAATTTTGCGTTGGCTCCGAAACGGTAGTGCCTGCCTGCGGCGGGGCGTTCAACTGCGAAACTTCGCCTCCTTCGGGCTTTTTCCCCAGAAGTTGTATATTATCGGCATAAATTTCTGTAACATATCGTTTTATCCCATCCTTTTCGTAAGAACGGGTTTGGATCTTTCCTTCGATGTATAATTGTGATCCTTTGCGGATGAATTTTTCAGATAAATCGGCCAAACCACGCCAGGCCACAATGTTGTGCCATTCGGTGCGGTCGGGAACCTGCGTTCCGTTTTGCATCGTATAGCCACGTTCGGTCGTTGCCAGCGGAAAATTTGCTACTGCCACATTTTTCTCCAAATAACGTACTTCGGGGTCTTTCCCTACGTTCCCTACTAAAATAACTTTGTTAACAGACATGTTGATGAGATTTAGTTGTTGATGATAAAATTTTGCGTAAATATAAAACAAATTTTCAATAATACATCAATAATACATCAAAAATGTATTGTTTTTAAAATTAGAATTTCAGATCATCAATTTTTAATGAAACTGAACCTTTTACATTCGACTGAATCCGCAAAGCTCCCGGAACCAGGTCGAGTTGTTTTACCTCGATGGTGTTCAGTTTTCCCTGGAGCGATGCGCCGTCGGTAATTTTATAGCTGTTGAGCATGTTGTTTGCCTGGTTTTTACCTTTTTCTAAGTCGTCCTTCACCGAATAAGTCAGGTAAGGGGTGATTTTTTTCAGGATAAAGCCGTGCATCAACCAGTTGGCCGATTTTACCAGCGAGTTTTTGGTTTTTACATCAAATTCCGGTTCGGCTACCTCTACAGAGGTGTTTTCCTTGTTGTAAACCAGTTTGCCTGTAAAATAGATACGTCCTTTCAGCGATCCTGTAACATCGGCCACAAAAACCGGTTTCCCTTCGCTGCCGTAAATAGACAACCCGGTGATGGTGATGGAACGGTTTCCCTCTGTAAATGTTTTGCCAAGCAGCTCTTTGTTGGCTTCCTCCGCCATTTTTTCGTAAGTAACATCCGTGGCTATATTGAGGTTGAATTGCTGGGCGGGGTGTAGCACTACCTTGTAGTCGGGCAGTGGCGTTTTGGCCAGTGCCAACGGTTTAGCACCCATAAACGACTCGATTTGAGCATGAAGTGAAATGGCCAGGTTGAGTTTGTTCTGGTTAGTGGTAAAGGGCGAAACATAAATATCTTTCGGCAATATCCGCAGCCAGAGGTTGTATTCGGTGTTTACCTGCATCGGATCCTGGGCCTGACTCCAAATGTCGGTAACGTATTTTTTCAGATCAACCGATTGAGCCAGGATTTTATCGATTTGTTCATTTATTTTTTTGTCGCTTTGCGAAAGGGCAAAGCTGGCAATCGGAGTTACCGGGACGCTCACCCCCACCACATTGAGCCGGGGTGTTTCGATCCACTGGTATCCCGACGATGTGGTTTTGGCAACTATTTTCCAGTTTTTATCAATGCTGAGCGTGGTTTTGTAATTCAGGGCAATGGTGCCTGTGGCTTCGTAGCTGTCGCCAACCGAGAGCCCGAATTTTTGAACTTTCCAGGTAAACCTCGACCATATTTTTACCGGAATCCGGTATTCAATCACATTGTTTTTAATGGAAAAAGTAAAATTTTGGGCTTTCCATACTTTGATGCTCAAGTCTTTGTCGGAGATGTTCGATCCTTCGTAAATCAGACCATTCAGGTTACGGTTAATGGCGGTTTCCAAATTTTTCACATCAATTTCAACGTTCAGTGGGATGGACGATTCGGCGGGAGATATTACCGATGGAATATACGATTCTCTCGGCTTCTCGATTTGTAATGACGATTTACAGGATGTGAAAGCTAAAACCAAACCTATAAAAAGAGAAAAAGAACTATTTTTTGTCATAACTTTTGAAAATTAAAATTACGACAAAAATAATCCTTTTTTCGTTAAAAATTAGTTGGATAATGTGAAAATAATACTAAGGGTTGGGGGCTGGCTACCGTATCATTTTCACCATTTCGGTAGGTGCCTGGTTTTCGTTGCGGAAGTTGACGCGTTCAACGACCTTACGGGCCAAATCGGTAAAAGCCGTGGCGGTGATGGTGTCGGTGTTTTCGGCTACGGGCTGGCCGTTGTCTCCCCCTTCGCGGATGCTCTGAACTAACGGTATTTGCCCCAAAAGGGGGATGTTCAGTTCTTCGCAGAGTTTTTTACCGCCGTCTTTCCCAAAAATATAATATCTGTTTTCGGGAAGTTCTGAAGGGGTGAACCACGCCATGTTTTCAATCAGTCCGAGCACGGGCACGTTCACTTTTTCGCCGGTAAACATGTTGATCCCCTTTCGGGCATCGGCCAGTGCCACGTCCTGCGGAGTGGTTACCACAACGGCTCCCGTGATGCCCAGAGTTTGTACCAAGGTGAGATGTATGTCGCCGGTGCCGGGCGGAAGATCCATGATGAAAAAATCAAGGTCGCCCCAGACGGCATCGGTAATGAGTTGTTTCAGCGCGTTGCTGGCCATACTTCCACGCCAGACCAACGCGTTTTCAGGATCGACAAAAAAACCGATCGACAAAAGTTTAATGCCATATTTTTCGACGGGAATAATGTATTGTTTCCCATCGATATCTTCTACAAAAGGGCGGACATCTTCCACACCGAACATTTTAGGTATGGATGGGCCGTGAATGTCGGCATCGAGCAGCCCGACTTTATAACCGAGTTTTGCCAGCGAAACAGCCAGGTTCGACGACACGGTAGATTTTCCAACGCCTCCTTTGCCTGAAAAAACGGCAATGATGTTTTTTACCCCTTCGAGAGGTTTGTGTTCAACCGCTTTCGGAGCTTCGTGGGTTACCGGGCTTATGTTTCCGCGAACGTCCACGTTTTCGCCTACATAAGTGAGGATGGCTTGTTCGGCGGCTTTTATCACTGATTTTATGAATGGATCGTTCGCTTTTTCGAAAACGATGGAAAAGGAAACTTTATTGCCTTCGATGCGGACATTGTCGTCCACCATGCCCGACGAAACGATGTCTTTTCCTGTTCCCGGATAGCGGACGTGGGTCAGGGCATCGAGTATTAGTTTGGGATATAATGTCATTTTTTTAAAATATTAAATACGGAAACCATGCTTAAAAATTCAATAATTATAACAACCTTTTACCGGTTTAGTTTTCTGCGGAAACGTGATGTTGTTTGCTGCGCCCGTAGCTGCGGTATGTATCGTGTTCTATTTCAATGTCCGGTTCGGCAAATGTATCGCGATGTGGAAGTTTGAAACAGATGTATTTAATCGTCAGGCCACGTTCGAGCCATTGTTGTTCGTAGTGGGTTTTTATATTCAGCACCGGGTCGTTGATGGGTGCGGCATAGATGTCGTTGTTTTGCGATACGACTTCATATCCGTTCGTATTCACCATTTCGCAGGTATAGGTGTACATAAAAAAACTATCGGTTTTGAGATGAATCAATCCATTCGGAATCATGAATTGTTGGTAATTCCGCATGAAGTTGGTGGCAGTAAGCCTTTTAGTTGTCTTTTTCATCTGCGGATCCGGAAAGGTGAGCCAGATTTCGCTTACTTCGGCGGTGCCAAAACAGTGATGAACCATTTCGATGTCGGTGCGTAAAAAAGCAACATTCGGAAGCTGTTGTTCCAGTGCCTTTTTGGCTCCAGTCCATATCCGGGCTCCTTTGATGTCGATGCCGATAAAGTTTTTTTCGGGGTACATCTTGGCAAGTTCTACGGTATATTCACCTTTTCCACAGCCCAGTTCAAGTACCACTGGATGGTCGTTGCCAAAAAAAGCGGAGTTCCATTTGCCCGACAGTTCAAAGTGGTTTCCTTCACGCAAGTAATGCGACGAAACCTGAAAGACATGCTGAAATTCAGCCATCTCGGCAAATTTCGACAGTTTGTTTTTTCCCATGTTGTTCTTAACTCTTGAAACTGCTCTATTTGTTTTCTACCTTTTCTACTCGCACCCCAATGTCGTTGATGCCTGCCAGGATTTTATCGCGCATGCCGTGCCCGACCTGGTAACGGTACGTGCCCGCTTTATGAAATTTCAGGTTTTTAGCATACAATACCGGCATTTCGTAAACAGCGCCGTTGCCCGAACCGATCCATTTTCCATAGTCATCGGCCAAGTAGCATTCAATGGTATCCCGGGTCGTTTTTTTATCGGGTGAAGTGTTTCGGAGGAAAAGCCACAGGTTCTGGTAAGGATATTCGCTTCTGTTCCTAATGTTTATGTAAACGTTGTATAAAAAGGTGGTATCGGTAACCGGAACATCAAAAGTATAAAGGCTGTCTTTACTCCAGCCATTCTCCCTCAAAGTGATGTATTGGGTGTAAATGTCGCTTTTGTTGCATGCCCAAAAACCACACGCCACCAAAGCAACGATTATTAAATGTTTGATTTTCATTCGAAAATAATTTGTTTTTAAGTTGTCGGATGGAACTCGCATGATGAGTTTTTCATCCATGTTTGGGAGCTTGCGAATCATGCTCGTTTCATTTTATAATATTGAGATATTTTTTAAAATGATGATAAACCCGTGCTATTCAGCATTGGGTTTGTTCAGCTTTTTATTGTTTACCGTATTCAACACCGGTTTGTTTACCGGTGGTTTGGCTTCACCTTCGGGTGCTTTTTTGTTCAACTCGGATCGCGGACCTGCTTTCTTCTTGTGTTTATTGTTGTTGTTTTTCTTTTTATCAAAACGGGTCAGGCTATCCTGTCCTACAACGTTTTCGTAATCGGCTTTTACCGGAGCATCTTCTTTTTCCGATTTGTTCTCCAGAACATCGGGTTTGATGCCGCGTTTGTTCAGCGATAAAATCTCTTTAGCGCGATCCACGGAGATCGTGGTGATATTTGCTCCAAAATTCTGGTCGGTAGAGTAGGAAATGAGCCGCTTGAAAACATCGGTTTTAAAATGGAAATAAGTGCCATCTTTTGTTTCGAGATGGACCTCTTTGGATGGAAAATCGCTGGAAGCATCGATGTAGGCATCGAGTTCGAAGTTCATGCAGCATTTCAGTTTACCGCACTGGCCTGCTAATTTTTGCGGGTTCAGCGACAGGTCCTGATAACGCGCGGCGGCCGTAGAGACCGAATTGAAGTTAGACATCCATCCCGAACAGCAAAGTTCCCGTCCACAAGGCCCAATACCGCCTATCCTGCCGGCTTCCTGCCGTGCGCCGATTTGTTTCATTTCGATGCGTACACGGAAAGTTTCGGCAAATACCTTTATCAGTTGCCGGAAATCGACTCTTTCATCGGCAATGTAATAGAAAATAGCTTTGTTGCCATCGCCCTGGAATTCCACATCGCCTATTTTCATGTTGAGTTTCAGGCTTTCGGCTATTTGGCGAGCTTTGATCATTGTTTCGTGTTCTTTACCCTTTGCCTCTTTGAATTTGTCGAGATCGGAGGGTTTGGCTTTGCGATAAACGCGCTTTATTTCCATTTTCTCGGCGTTCACATTGTTTTTCTTCATCTGAAGGAGTACCAATCTACCCAACAGTGTAACTTCGCCTATGTCGTGTCCCGGCTGTGCTTCAACAGCCACAACATCACCTTTTTCCAAGGGGATTTTAGTGCTGTTCAGGAAATAGCCTTTCCGGGTGTTTTTAAATTGCACTTCTACGAAGTCGGTATCATTTTGAGTTTCCGGCAAGTCGCATAACCAATCGTAAGAGCTTAGTTTTTTGTCGGAGTTGCAGCAACAACCTTTTTTGTTCATGCAGCATCCACCTGTATATTGTTCGAATTCCATATATTTTTTATTTGATTAAATTGTTCTGTCTTGAAAAAAGAAAGAACGGTTTTTTATATAGTAAAGTTTCCAATAAGTTCGTTTTTATTTTTATCGTTTCAGCATCATGATCATTTTCAGGGTGAGGTCGAAAAAAACGAACCTCGCGTTCGCGTTTTGTTCGATTTGCCTTTCGGCTATTCCGAATTCACTCATCAGGCTTTCCACATTTCGTTCGTTGATAAACGGCGAAAATTTAACAGAAAAGTTATTTTCATTGTCGGTCAGGTAGTTGAGCGTTGGTTGTTGCAGGTTTCGGATGAAGTTTTCGCGGGTCATTCGTTGGGCGTAAGCCAGAAAGTTCTTCTGTCTTTCACGTCCAACTGTCGAAGCGGCCAGGTCGTCCGACCATTTTTTTAAAAGTATCAACGCGTTGTAGTCTTTTTTATTCCCTACTTGCCACGCCAAGCGCATGAGGGTTGTGAACCGCTCAAAATTCATCGCGTTTTCATCGTTCTCGTTCAGTAGCAAGCGGGCTTTCAGGTAACTTCCTCCGGCAATGCGCGAAATGTGGCGCGCTACCGAAGTGTCTATGTTTACGTCGCTGTTTGATAGCAGGGCTTTTTCAATTTCATTCTCAGTCAATCGTGGTACATTGATGTGTTGCGTCCTCGAAAGTATTGTTTGTAAAATCTCGTCGGGCGCGTTCGACACCAGGAGAAAAATGGTTTTCGCGGGCGGTTCTTCAATGATTTTGAGCAGTTTATTGGCGCACTGGTTGTTCATCCGCTCGGGAAGCCAAATGATCATGATTTTATATTCGGCTTCGTAGGTTTTCAGATTCAGTTTGCGCATAATTTCCTCGCTTTCATTGGCGTAAATCATCCCTTGCTTTTTGTCATCCGCAATGTAGGCAAACCATTGGTTGACGCCAAAATAGGTTTCAGAGATTACCATCTTCCTGAAATCGGCAATGAAATCGTCGCAAACAACCGTTTTCGACTGAGGCTTAATCACCGGGAACACAAAATGCAAATCGGGATGAGCCAGCTTGTTGAATTTAAGGCAAGATGGGCATACGCCGCACGAGTCGGTCGCTGTCCTGTTTTCGCAACAGATGTACTGCGCGTAAGCTATGGCCAGCGGCAGTTTCCCAGTTCCTTCCACCCCCCTGAACAGTTGAGCATGGGGTATCCGTTGCTCGGATACTGTCCTGATCAGCTGATTTTTTATTTCCTGTTGACCAATAATTTCGGAAAACAACATAATATTTTTGAGTGATGGATTTCTATTTCATAAGATAATTTGCAAATATACAAAAAAGTAAACAGATGGTAAAAAAGAAATACTACTGCCCAATACCTGAAAAAATGCAGGATAAAGGCCGTGGCTTTATCCTGCATTGTGTCGTTTTTTTAATAAAACGGTGTCGTTATATTTGTTATTGTTTTACCACTTTCTGAATCGTTATGCCATTCGGGGTGGAAACTTCCATCAGGTAAATACCGTTTGTGAGTGAACTGATGTCGATGTCGGTCTTGTTGTAATCGGCTTTTACAAGAGATCCCTGAACGCTGTAAACCCTGATATCTCTGATGTCGCTATCCGACGAGATGTATAGTTTCCCAGTTGTAACCGAAGGATAAATCAGACAGTCAGCTTTTACTGAAGGGTTAATAACAGCATCGTTTATGTCAATAACCCGGTCGGTATAAATTCTGACTTCGCCCGGCGCTAAACTCAGCGTCATTGATGTGTTCGTTACTGTCAGTGTGTTTCCGGTAAGCAGTTCGTACCATGTGCCGGTCTTCTGGAAGGAAGGATTGGCCGTTACCGTGGTGGTAGCATCGAAGTTCCCGACAACAATCATGTCCAGGTCGGAATGAGTGAGGGCGATCCTTCGCCCCTGGCTCCAGTCGGACTCATTTACATTATAATTCCATGTACCGTATGTAAATGCATTTGAATAATTTTTACGCATGGTAATGAATTTCGAACAATTGTCGTAAGCCGCTTTACGTTGAGTCAGGTTGAGCCAACCCCATGCTGAAGGTTTGGCACTTGTATCGCCGTTGCCACCGGTATAATCATATCCCATTTCCTCGAATTCCCAGATCATTTTCGGTCCGGGCAGCAGGGTGGCGAAAGCCATTACCAGCGGTACGCGGGCAATTCGGGCAATAGAATCTGTTTTCAAAGTTCCTGTTCCATAAGTTTTAACTTTATAAAAATTACGTAGCTCATCATGGCTTTCGGCATAACCTACCCATTGGCGCGGAGAACTTACCATGCCGCTCAGGTCGCTACTGCTCGAATATCCCATGGCTGATTGTGAGAACGAATTGTTGTTATTCGACCACAGGTAAATTCCAGCACTTGCCAGTTCGGATTGTTCGGTGCTGTTTCCCAGATGCTCAAGAATAAAAATAGCGTTCGGATTTGTGGTAGCTACGGTGTTGTAATAATCTTTCAAAATGGTTATACGCGAAGCGTCGTACGATTCGGCAGTGTTGTTTTGCGTGAATCCTTTGGCTAAGTCCATGCGGTAACCGTCCACTTTGTATTCGGTGAGCCAGTATTTGAGTACCCGTTTAAAGTAAGCGCGGGTATAGGCCGATTCGTGGTTGAAATCGTTGAATACACTGTAAGCGTGAGGGGCTATCGCATTCATCCAAGGGTTGTTAGCTGCTGGACGGTTGTTGGTGCTATCCCAGTACAATAACGCGAACGGGCAAATTCCGGTAGCCTGATTGAACACCATGTCGAGAATAACGGCAATGCCGCGTTTGTGGCATTCATCGATAAATTTTTTGTAAGTTTCCGGAGTTCCGTAAGCTTTGTCGGGAGCGAAATAATGATTTGGGTTGTATCCCCAGCTGTCGTTTCCATCAAATTCGGCGATGGGCATCAATTCAACAGCAGTAACTCCTAATTTTTCAAGGTAATCCAGTTTGCTGATGGCGGCATTGAGCGATTTCTCGGCGGTGAAATCACGCAGAAGCAGTTCATAAATTATCAGATTGTCTTTCGACGGGATGGAAAAGTTTGTTACCTGCCAGTTATAAGCTGTTTTGGCTGTTTGGAAAGTAGCTACCAAACCTGTTGTTTTCCCTACGGGGTACGCTGGAAGATCGGGGAAAATGGTACTGCTGTAATTGATCCACTGGTCGTTCCACGGGTCAAGGACAAGCTCGGTGTAGGGGTCACTGCTGCGAATGGCGCCATCTACCAGGTATTGGAAACGGTAAAGTTTCCCTGAGGTAAGCCCTGTTAATTTTATCCACCAATAACCTGTTGCAGGGTCTTTTTTCAATTGGTAGGCGTTTTGAGGTATCCAGTTGTTCATGTCGCCAATTAAAATAACACTCGTTTTGTTTGGCGCGTTAAATACTAATGTTACAGTATTGTTGTCGATGTAATTGATGCCCAGTTGGCTGGAAGCAGGATCAATTGTGGCTGTGGTAACACTGTTCGGTACGCAAATGTTTAGTGTGTCATACACGGTAACGCTATTGGCAGTTGCCGATGCGATGAACTGAAAATCACCCGTATTGGCAAATGTGTATGACGTTGTCAGGCTGGTGGAATCGGCGCGCGTAGCGATGGATGTACCATTAACTTTGATGTTTAAGGCAGATGATTGTGATGCGGCTACTTTTACCGGTAGTTTGGTGGCCACAGTACTTGTTCCATCGGCAGAAGGAGTGATAAAGTTGATGGCGAACCCAACGATGATGAAAATGTCTTTTGATCCAGTATCTTTCCCCTCCAGATAGGCCTTTCCCGAAGTGGGGTAGTATTCACCGCTCCTGAAAACAATGGCGATTTTTTTTACAACTTCACCGGCTGTTAGTCCGAAATAGTCGGTCATGTTCGGGATGGTGAGTTGCCATTTGTTGTTTCCAAGGGAGGTGCATTTGTATTTCGTGGAATTGTCCCCCCATGTCGAAGGGGCATGTTTCCAATCGGTATCGCTGGTACTTGCGTTGGTGATAACACCGATATGCGCATAAACGGTGCCCGAAGGGTTCTTTGTCAGGTAATCTTTCAATCCCGCGGTTCCCTGTGTTGCATCGTATGTGATCACGATTGATCCTGTATAGTCGGTGGGAATGTACGACGGATTGGTAGTAACAACCTGCCCCCAGCCTGTTGCCGCGGCAATGGCAAAAATGAGTAGAAGCGTAATTTTTTTCATTATATTAGTATTTTATTGTTTGACTATTGTATTATATGCCAATAATGCAAAAATACTCTATATTCTGTTAGTAAGATATTTAAAACACACAATTTTAAATTTAATTTATTCGCAAACGTTTGCAATGCGGTGTAACTATGGGATTTTTTACAAAATGATTTTCTACATGAATATTTTTTCACTTTTTGATCATTTTGAAACAAACGTTTGCATAATAAAAACACTGATTTACTGTTAATTTTGTCGCTTTTCATGTGCCATATAAGATATTTTTGCTGAAAATTCTCTTTAAATCAAATTTCATGAAAATCAACCAACTCTACCCTGCCCTTTTTGTTTTATTGACGCTGTTTTTCCCTGTTAAAGGGCAAACGGTTTATACTACCTACCTCTGGCACATGGATCAACCGGTTTACTGGCCTGATTACAGCAAAGACAAACCGGAATCAAAACAATATGCGGAAGAATCGCAACGCCTCAAACTGAACGGTACGAACATGTACACTGGAAGTTCGGTAGCTCATCCGACCAATAATCTGGAAGATATCTTTTCAAAGGCCGACAGGGTGAATGCTTATCAGGGCATACCGCGCGATGCCGTTGGAAGCATTAAAGACCTACCCAAAGCGGGAGCCCAGTTGAGTATCTCGGGAGGGTTGATGGACAATGTAAGGTCGCTCGGGGCTAAATCGCAATGGGGTTATTCGCCAACATGGTACAGCGGTTACAAAGAAGCCAACGGCTGGACGACAAGTGGAGGATTTCCCCGGTTGGACATCATCGGTTTTACTTACGACCATGCCCTTTCGCCACTGGTAAGCGAGCGTACTTTGGTGAAGGAGATAAAAGCGCATCAATATTCGGCCAATAAATATTATGGTTTCGTATCAAAAGGTTACTGGCCGGCTGAGTGCGCGTTTTCCGAAAGAATTATCAAAGCTTTGGTGAATTGCGGCATACAATGGTCGGTAGTTCCCAACAGCCATTTGGCGCGCACTTTGTCCGATTACGTTCACCCGTATAATATTAACGGAAATATCGAAGCTCCCAATAAGGCTGATGTTGTTTCGGCAAAAGGGACCAACTGGTACGATGCCACGATTGATGGACGTGGAAGCCGCTTGGCGGCTCCATATTGCTACCAGGTACATAAAGCGCAGTATATCGATCCGTCGGATGGCACGGCATACACCATTGATGTGGTGCCGATGTGTAATTATATGAGTTATGTGGATGGATACAGTGGCGAAAATGTGGGCGACGTGTCGAGCCATGTGGCTGCTTATTCATCAGCTTCACAGCCGAGTATCGTGCTTCTGGCGCACGATGGCGACAATGCATGGGGCGGGGGAAGCAGTTATTACAACGAAGCGGTTACCAGCTTCACCCATGCTGCGGCTAACGCAGGTTACCAGCCTACCACCATACAGCAGTTCCTGTCCGATCATCCTACTCCGGCTACCGATATTGTCCATGTAGAAGACGGGGCCTGGGTTAATGCCGAGAGCGATTGGGGACATCCGCAATTTATCAACTGGTTGTGGCCATTGTATTCGAAAACCACCTGGCGTTTTGACCCTACCGCGTGGACTGAGGATGCCCGGAACTGGGCCGTAATTACAGCCACTGAAAATTATGTAACCATGGCAGAGGATCTGGAAGGGGGAAATTTGCGTATCCAGTATATTACCGAGGGGGGAAGTTCGGCTACAAATGCTGAAAAAGCCTGGCATTTTTACATGGGTGGACTGAATTCGGGATTTATGTATTACGGAAAATCCGAAGATATGGAGGTGAAAGAGTCGCTTACGGGAAATATTGCTATAAAATATGCGAAAAACGTTATTTCATCGCACTCGGGAGTGGATAAAACTCCACCCAGTGTATTCATTCCGCAGCGATTTCCTTATAATCCGGGTTCGATAGGATTTGGACCAACCACATCTTACAAGAAAATAAATTACCCGAGCGATTTTGATGTATGGACTTATGCTTATGATGTGAGTGGATTGACTTCGGTCAATCTGAAATACAGGGTGGATAACGATGGGGTAGTTTCAACTCAGAATAAAACTTATGCCGGCGGAAGTGATGTGGGGAGTTGGGTTACCGAGGCTATGACACGCCAGCCAATGGCTGCTGACCCTACCAATGATAGCGACCTGAATTTTTTCATCCTGCCCGATGCCAAAGCCGATTTGTGTTATGCCGCCATCACGGGTTTGAAAGATAAATTGGTGGATTATTATGTGGAAGCTACCGATACTTATGGAAATATTTATCAAAGCCCGATACAGCACGTTTATGTTGGTAATGGCGATGGTGACACACCAAGCGGTTCAACCATAACATGGGAGCCTACAACGCCCACTACGGCCAATGTCATCACCATTACCTGTTCTAACGCATCAGCATCCACCTTGTTGCATTGGGGCGTTAACGGAGGTACAGGCGGAACATGGGCGCTCCCGAATGCCGCGTATCGCCCTTCGGGAACTGTTGCGCAAACAAGTTCGGTGGAAACTCCGTTTACGCTGAACGGCGACAAATGGCAGGTGGTTCTCGGTCCGTTCAACAATGCCGCGCAAGCGGTAACCAGCCTTAATTTTGTGATCAATTACGGCAATAATACGTGGGACAACAACAATGGAAGCAACTATAATATCGCGATATCGGCGGTTAGCACCAACAACCCACTTGGCCAGAATATTAGTAAGTCATTAAATGTTAATACTTCATATACATTTACTGTCGCCGATTTCGGATTCTCAAGTCCCAAAGGCAATACATTTAAAGGTGTGAAGATCGTTACCCTTCCATCGTCAGGAAATCTGACTTATAACGGAACGGCGGTTTCGGCCGGGCAATTGATAACCGATGTTACAAAACTGACTTACACAGCCGAAACCTCGAACGCGTCCTTTACTTTTAAAATGGTGGATAGCGGCGATTTGGAAAGCGATGCCGCCTATACTTCGTCGTTTACGGTTACCAACCCGAACGTTCAGGCGATCACCGTTTCGTTTAAGCGGCCTGATGATTGGGGTACAAGCGATGTTTACATTTGGGCATGGACCACCTCGGGCAACTTATTCAGTTCGTGGCCGGGAATGAAAATGACCAATACCAATGCCAACTGGTTTAGCTACACTTTCGATCCGGCTGTGAAGAGCGTAAATGTGATTTTTAGTAAAAACGGATCGCCTCAAACGGTAGATATTACCGGAATTACAACAACGACCTGCTACGAGCAGGATGCTACTAACGGTAGTAAGCTAACTGTAAAAACGTCAACTTGCGATGAAACCGGACTTTTTACTCCAGAATCATCTTTGAAATTGGCCATTTATCCTCAGCCTGTTACAACTCGTTTCAGGGTAGATATCCCAAATGTGGGCGATGAGGGGGAATATTTCCTCCAGATTTTGGATTTAAACGGAAGAAAAGTGAGGGAAGAAAGGTTTTCAGGAACTGGAGTAACGTTGGAACGGGGTAATTTGCAAAACGGAGTGTACGTTATACGCGTGGTATCTGAAACTACCGGAAAAATTTATGTGGACAAATTAATTGCCAGATAGTGATTTGTTTGTTTTTTGTGGTTGAAATGGAAGGAGCATTGGTGGTTGAACAATGCTCCTTTTCCTTTTCAAACCGTAGGCGGTGTTTTTGGTTTCCGGTCGAAAAACGGATTTTTCGAACTGCAACTAATGGGAATCCCATAAATGGAACTGCATCCGGGTAACCAGTTCAACTCCTGAGCTACTCGTCCGGCAGAGAACATGACACGGCAATCCACCCTGTGATCCGCGGCAACGGCGCAGGCCGACCCGATGGCAATCCCAACATCGACAGAGTTAATGGCGCACGGAACATCCGGAAAAACGTTTTTCTCCGCGCAGGTATCAAATCCGCAATACCCGCAATTGAGGCTATGGGGAAGTTGCCTTGTCCCTGCCAGAATCATGGCGCTTGCCATGAGAATGTTTTCGGCATCGCGGGCAATAAACTTTAGCCCGGTTTTTTCGCTGTATTTCAGCATGGCGGCTGAAAGTTCACCAATAGAATTACCGGTGATCAATGCAATTTCAACAATGTCGTACCCTTTTCCTTTCGGCGCTGTGCGTGCGGCGGTCATCATCTCGTTGGCCACCTGGAGCAATCTTTCATCCCGTGTATCACGTTCGTCGGTTATCATAAGAAACGTTTATTTAAAATATCAGCAATTTTGTAAATACATTCTTATTGTTGTTGAAAACAACCTTCACCAGATAGATGTTCCGGGGAATATTGTTATTAAATACAACGTTTTCTTCGGGATATAATTGTTTTCGGTCGATACATTTTCCTGACATGTCGTAGAGGTAAGCCATGGCTTTATCGGTGGAGTTGTTGGTCAGTTTTATCTGGTCGTTATTACAATGGATGTTCACCAATCCTGTAGAAACATCAGTCCCGTTGTTGGTTTTAAGCGAGGTAGTTATCAGGAACCGTTTTTCTTCGTAGTTAGTGTTGTAAGCTGTAAAAGAATATTCACTTCCACTTTCTGAAATATCCACGGTTTTGTTTTCATCCAAATCAGTCAGGTAAATTTTGTCGTATAACTGGTTCATGTTGCCATGTTCAAAACTCATGGTGTATTGAGTGTCTTCGCCTGCAAGGAAGCCTATGTAGCTGTTGTTCAAGCTATCTTTCGCATTTATCTGTAAATAATCATCCCCTTCCATGGCGAAAATTTGCGGAGCCCGGCTTGTTCCCTGGAATTTGTAGCCATCCCAGCCGTTGTCGAACCCATTTGTGCACGAAGCATTGACGAACAGCCACATTTTGTCTGAAAACTGTTTGCCATAAACATTGACGATTGTGTAGTAATTGGTTGAGGTTGGAGCAGTGTGATAGGGTGAAATCCTTAAAGGTTTGATATTTTGTGTAACTACCGCATTGTAAGGTATGCTGATGGTGGCGGTCGCAGAGCTTCCTTTCACAAGGAACCCTTGCATGGAGGGAATTTCTTTTTGAATGCCACCAATTCCTGCCAGATTTTTTGGAATGGCGGTGTATTGTCCGGGAGTTGTGGTCAAGCTGTCGCGAACGGTTTCACCATTGTTCGAGAGCCATTCGTTAAATGTACCTGTGTTGTAGATATATACTGTGGCTTCCGTATTGGTTCCAAAATTTATTTTACTTACATCGATGCCGGCCGTGTAGGGGTTGGCATACAGGTTTTGCCCCTGGTAAAGGGCTCCAGCGGTATAACCAAGGGTTTTGGATATATCGTTGTTGACCAAGGTTCCTTGAATGGAATAGGTGGTGGCGAATTGTTGGCATATTTCGTAACCCGTAGTAGCATCGACCGGAGAATTATTCGAAAGCATCGACCAGTGGTTGTAAATGTCGGTGCCCGATTCAAGGTATTTACGCACATAAGCTCCTGTAAACAATGGTGTGGCTGTAACTGATTTTACCGGTACGCCAAAAAACTGCCACCGGTATTTGCTTCCGGCTGCCTGAGTTAAATCCCATGATGATTTGGTGTAAAACTCTACCGTGGCATTTACATCCGGATTGCTTTGATTTCTGAAAATAAATGTGCCGTTAGGGGCAGTGGAGCTTGCTTTTATCAACAATCCACTAACTCCGGCATTGTTGTAAACGGTACCATCTACCACCACCTCTTTGGCTGCGGGAATGGTAAACCGGGAAGATGGTTGAGATGTGAGATTGTGTTTTATTCCCACAAAGGTTGAGTTGGAGGTAACTCCGCTTGAATTGTTTATTGTCAGGTTATAAACGGAGTCGTTGTAAAATTGTCCGTTTTCGATGGTTTGAGCGACACTGCCTGAATAGGTGAGCGTTGGATTTTTCCCTGATACGGCGTTGAATTTGCCTCCTGAATTGACTGTAAGGGTATTCAGCAGGTTGATTGTATCATTGAGAACTACGTTTTTTGTAGCTTTATCAATAATAAGGTTGTAGATATTGTTGTTGACGAAAGAACTGTCGGGGATGGCAGACGCTGTTTCGAATCCGGTATAATCGCTGAATTTTACGGTTGAGTTGGCGTTTGTCGCGTTTATCCGGGCAATTTCCCCGAGCGTGAGGTTCCCATCGATAGTTAAGGTTTTACCGTTTATATCTACATCGTAATTTGTTTGGTTATAAATATCATACACCGTATGGTTGGCATCCAAAACGCAATTATTCTGGGCATCATCGTCAAACACGAGGTCATCGCCTTCGTCCATAATGGTGTTTGATGTCCAGTTGCCGGCCTTTGCCCAGTCGGTGTCAATCATCCCTTTCCAGTATCCGTATGCTTCCCACGCACCCATTTGAGGCCTTGTGGCCGATCGGGGAAACCCTCCAAAATCGTGGGTAATCCCTTTCCCGGTACCTCTAAGCAAACTTTTGGGCTTATAATGTTCGGGTTGTGTCAAACTTTCGTTTTTAAAGCGGGGATACTTCAGTAAACTGTTTTTATCCTGAGCGGTGTTTGTTTGCCATGTGGTTAAAGATGAGACTGGCGTTGTTCCGATTAGCCCAAAGTTATTTTCGCTTGATGCGTAGTCGTTGTAATTGATAGAAAGTTTATTTAACACATCCGTATCGTAAATATAAACAGCATAATTGGTTTTACTGCCTCCGGTTCGGGTGTTCCAAAATATGTTATTGAAAATTTCGTGCGTTTGGGCATAACTTCCGTTGATACGATCCCTTACTGCATAGGTAGGTGCCGATGTTGCTCCGGTAATTTTCCCATCAATGAAAACAGTGTTATGGTACATGGTGTTTTTACAGCGTTCGTTGGTACGGCTCATATAATTCCAAAGCCCGAAAATATTGCACCCATTGGTTACGTTCCGCCCCAGATGCACGATATTGTTCCACACAATGGTGTTGCCGCTGTAAGTGCAAAGCCCTTCCAGATAGGCAGTTGAATCGGTAGTGGCTATATTAAAATCACGTATGTAATTGTAAGAGATAGTGTCGGCGGCACTATTTATACTTCCATTACCGTAACCACGATAGAAAATTCCATAAATTTCAGGTGCTCCATTGCTGACTGATGTTGCGGAGGATGTATTATTCAGATTATAAATGGTGTTGTAAGCTATTTTTTGAGATAATCCGGCAGTGCTCCCGTTGATATAGCTGATCCCAATTATTCCGGCGCAGTTAAAGTTGGAGCCTTGTATGGAGTTGCTGGTCAAGTTGCATACTTTGTTGTTGGTAATCGTGTTGTTACCATATTCCGTGAGGATTCCGCGGATATAAGATCCTTCTAATGACGTGGAGTTGGTGCTCGATCCGTTTGTGCTGCTGTTGGTCAGGTTGTTGATGGTGTTTCCTGAAATCATTGTGGATCCGGTACATGCCGAATAGATGCCGTAAACCCACTGGTGATTTGAGGTACATATCGAAGCGGCGTTTAAGCTGTTTGCGGTAGAATTGCTGCCTACCAGGTTGTTTTTTATTTCAATATTTCCCGCGTTGTTATCTTTGTAAATGGCAAACAAATTTGTGGAGTTTGTTGTATTGCTGTTGTTGGTGGTAATGGCTCCGATAGTATTATTGTTGCACTTTACCGTACTGGTGCTCGAAATGTGTATTCCGTAAAAGATACCTAACGATGGGGGTACAGTTGACGATCCGTTTGCGGTGGAGGAGTTTGTTACTTTTATCGAATCGTTGCCGGTGGGGGTTCCTATCTGGTTGCCAGATATTGTACCCACATTTACGATCCCGCTGTTTACCTGAATCGCTGTCCAGTTAGCGTTGGTGGAATTCCGGTAATCGAAGTTTTTAATTACATTGCCGTACACCGATGTGCTATCGGCATCCGCGCTTCCACCTACTCCCAAATATATACCGTAAAAATTATTGTTGTTGGCTGAGGTTTTAACCCAAGTGCCACTTGCCGATGATCCATTTCCACCAATATAATTGTTGCTGATTTTGAACTTCGTTCCGCTGGTCGTGTTGGAAACCCTAATGGCCGTGTATTCTCCGCCTGCAGTAGGAGCTAAATTAGTTGTTTCGTAAAAGCTGTTGCCTGTAATTTCACAAGCTGTAGTGTTCGATGAAAAAAAGATTCCGTTAGATGCGTTGGCTTTGTTTAAGAAGTTATAGAGTTTATTGTTTCTGATGATCAGTCCGGAATTCAGATAACTTGCGCTACCGGATGAATACAAGGTATTTATAGGACGTGAAGCATCCGATGTGCTTGTTATGTTGTTGTATTCTATTATGTTATTGTTGTTCCCGGTTCCGGAAGTTGAGCCTGAAAAGAAAATAACGCCTCCTGATGCATCGGTGTTGGCTCCTTTTATATTGCAGTATTTCACGGTATTTGCAGTAGCGCTGTTGATGAAATAGATTGTCGGTGTTCCAGTTGCCGCGTTGGCGCTTGAGATTGTTAAGTCCGCCGTTGATCCGGTTCCGTTTACCCGGCCATCAAAAGTAACATTATCAGCTCCGTTCAAATATATTAGAGGCGAAGCCAATGCGAAACTAACGCTTAGTCCGCTGGCAGTAGGGTAGATATTAATAGATGTGTAACTGGCGCCTCCCGATCCGGATGCGTTAAGTGTGGCCGACCCTGATTCGGTGGTCGATGCGTTTATTTTAACAGTGATTGCCCCTTTATGAGTGCCGTTATTTATTTTGGAGAATGCTGATCCAAGGGTTGTATAGCCGTTTTGGAGTGTCCCGCCAATCCATACCTCAACGTTGGAAGCGCTTGGAGCCTTCTCTCGGTCGGGAGTTGATATTGCGGCTGATATTGTTGAAAAACCAGAGTTGAAAAAACTGAATAAAGAAAGAAAAAAAACTGAATAAATTAATACTCTTACCCGAATAGCATTCATTAACAATAGTGCTGTTTATAGTTTGAAAAAATCATATAATTAATTGCATGTAAACAAAACAGCCTTCTGATTTTTCTTTTCAGAATTTGATATTCAGCGAAATAAAATGTTAGAAAGATATTGTCTTAGTTGTTAAAGACACTTAATTACGGGTAGGTTTAAAAATATTACACAATTACTTAATAAATGTGTAATATTTAAATAGATTTTAATGGCTTAATCCATAAAAGCTAACATATTCAGGACACAAAGTTAATTCTTTTTTTCTATTTGTATTTCTTAAAAAGAATAAAAAACTATTCTTTGTTTATAATATTTTATTATTTAGAAAAAAGAATAGTAGAAAAATGCCACAATGATATTATATTCATTTTGTTTTTTTTGATGTATGGTTGCCTGAAACAGATGGCAAACATCTTCCTGTCATAAATAAAAACGACGTAAATACAATGTGGTTTTTTGTAAATATCTATTATAATGATATTTATGTTGTATTTAACCTGGTCTATTCTTTCTTCAGAAATAAGCGGAACGATTTTGATACATTCCCGGCTGACGCTTTAACAATGTATATGCCTTCAGGTAGGTTGGTGGGTATCGGAGTAGTTTCAGGTGCGAATCTTTTCTCCGAAAGTTTTCTTCCAGTTAAGTCATATAATTGCATGTTCCCGTTTTCGCCGGTGTAATTGTTGATAAACAGGGTATTCCCGAATGAATATACTTTGATGCCGGAAATGGTTGGTGTTTTCTTCAGCTCTCCACTGATAATAAAGCGTTTATCGGTCAGTTCTCCTGGCGAAGCTTTGAACTTATATTCAATGGTGTCGTTGCCGATGGGTGTCGGTTTGTTTTCTTTTAAATCAATGAGTTGCAGGCTGGAATATATGTCGTCAATCCCATCTTTTGTAATTTGCAGGGTGTAAACACTGTCAGCCCCTGCTTTAAAGCCGATATACGTTTGATCGAAATTACCAACGGAGTTTACCTGGTAATAATCTGTGTTTTCGTTGGCAAATATCTGGGGTGAATAATCGTTTCCATACATTTTATAACCATCCCAGCCGTTATCGAAATGAGGCGTGCACGATTCCTGATGAATCATCCACATTACATCGCTGGTATTGTCCTGCCCCTGGACGAAAATTTTCAGGTATGGTAGTCTTGATGCCGTTTTTGAAGCCGAAGGAGCCCTCTTCAATTCAGTGTTTTTCACCACTGCGGTATTGTAATTGATAGTCATGGTGGCATTGGACACATCCGATGTTTTTGTTTTGATGAGAAATCCTTGGGTGCTTGGGATTTGAGACGGAATGCCGCCTACTCCGGCAGTAAGTTGAGGTACCGCGGTGTACTGGCCGGGCGATGACCCGTTTGATGAATAAGCTCCCCACGCTACAAACGTTCCTGTGTTGTATAAATATATGGTAGAATCGACACCCGTGCCAAATGATATTTTAGTTATGTCGATGGCCGCCGTGTAAGGATTCCCGTAAAGATGTTGCCCGGGATAAATTGCTCCGTTGGTATAGCTTATCGGGCCGGTAACTAAATTGGAATTGACAAGCTGCCCCGAAACGGCATAAGTCGTTGGTTGTGATTGGCATATTTCGTATCCGGTAAATGCCGAGAGCGCTGAGGAGTTGTTCATTTGTATCCAGTGGTTACTGGTAGTTGTACCACTTTCGTCCATTTGACGTACGTAGGAACCATCAAAAGTGGGGCTTGCCACCACCGAAGCTACCGGAATGCCAAAGTACTGCCATTTGTATTTGTTGTTAGTGGTGGCGCTCAGGTCCCAGGAGGCTTTCGAGTAAATTTCAACAGTACCGTTAACTGGATTGGAAGCGGGGTTGTTGAATATTAATGTTCCGTTGGGGGTGGTCGAACTGGACTGGATGTAAATCCTGTTAGTTCCTGTCGGGATAGTTATTGTCCCGTTTACCTTCAGGCTTTTACCGGTAGGTATAATCAGGTTTTTCGAGGAGGCATTCGTCAGGTTATTGATGGTATAATCGCCATCGCAAGTAAGATCGCTTACCGCGTTGGTTCCATAATTACTGGTTGTGGCAAATTCAACCTCATCATTTGTTCCAGGAATAAGTCCTGCTGTCCAGTTTGTCGCGGTTGACCAATTGGTATTGGAACTGCTCCCCATCCAATAATTTTTAGGTGTGCATATGATGGTGAAATAATTGGTTCCGGCGGGAAAAGTGATGTTTGCGTAATACAGGGTTCCGCTTGAATTGGTTAGCTTGTAGGTTCCGGCATTGGTTGTAAAGGTTTCGTTTCCCACCAAAACCGAATAAAAACATCCTGATGGTAGCGATGCAAAACCTGTCAAGTCAATTTGCATGGATACAGCTCCAACTCCTCCTGTGTTTTGAATCCGCCATACCCGGTTTATTTTTTTATAAGATGCCCCTGAAACGGTATTCCATGTTGCAACGGTTCCATTGTTGTGTCCCCAAACCAGATATTGCCCGTTGGTTAAAGTAGTTCTCGAAGATGCCAGGTTGGAGGATGAATAATCGTTTGTAGTAGCCATGATTACCCTTGCTGCCGAACCGGGCGAAACATTTATGCTTGTAGATACTTTTTGATCCAAACCGTATGTCGCATCTTTCCCCAATCCGGCAACGTCATATCCATAGCCCGAAATAGCGTACACTGTCGATCCGGAGCCGTTCGTATAGTCGTGGGACAATGTTATCCCATATTTTACGGCCAAATAAGATTCAATGTTATTTTGGTTAGGGACAATGCCTGAAAATGCCATAACTTCAGCAACATTCCCGTAAAAAGGACGAGGATGCCATGTGCTTCCCCAGTTAACATCGAAATACCCTCCGATGTAATATCTATAATTTTTCGCTGTTGACGTAACTTGGTTGATGATGTTCCATTTGAAGTTGTGGACAGAGCCACTTGCTCCGTTAATGCGGCTTGAACCGTAATAGCCCGAACCACTATATGCCCAATCGTTGGCATTGTTTTCGCCGGTCCAATCCTGGTTGGTAAAGTTCATCCTAATTCCAATTTCGTTACTTCCCGAGCTATAATCACAATACCCAAAAAGTCCTCCGTTGGCAGCTGTGCTTGTAGTAGGTTGGTTAACTATGATTACGGACTGTATTGAGGCGGATGATGCTGTTTTTAATTTATATACGACATTTGAAAAAGACAGGGATGGGTTGAAGTTGATACTATTGTTGGTCAAAGCAATAGTGCCGTTAGTGCGTGTCTCGCTTACGGTAGTTGCGTTGTTGCCTTTTCCGGATACGTCCGTCCAAGTTCCTCCGCTATACGTTCCATCGCCTTTGTACCAAAAGGCTAATGCGGATGAGGTGGGTACCACCTCGCCTGTGCTAAGGATAGATGCTCCTGATGGATAGCCGCTAAATGTAATACAAGAAAGCTGGTAAGGTGTAAGTCCGGTAGCGGAACCTACGTATATTTTGCCGGCAGTTCCACTTGAGCCGGCTGTACCTGCCCATCCGGTAATGGTCAATGTCCCGCTCCAGGTTGTCGATGAGCTATTGGCAAAGGTTAACGAATGGCTTCCCGTGCCAAGCGCAATGGTTGAATTATCGGATAAAGTTAATGTGCCGACTGTTTCAGTATAGCCGGATGATGATCCTGTGTTAAACGTTCCTCCGTTTAATATTATTGAACTATTGCCAATGATATTCGAGTTGCTTAAAACAAGGGTGTTGTTCGCGTTGATAGTTATGTTGCCGTTCGCGGCGGTAGTCGAGTTAACGCAGGATTTGGTTCCGCTCCCATTTAAATCCAGGTAGGAGTAGGTGGTATTTTTTATCACCTGCGAACCGATCCCGTTGTAATTTACGATATTTCCTGTTGCAGAGGCGGTAAGCGTGTTTATAAAACTTTCATTTGTAGTTAGTGCGGACACGTTTAACACACTGGTGCTGGCGCTATTGTTCAAAGTACCAATACCCAGACCCACACTCATGAGGTTTACAATGCCTCCGGTACTGTTTGTGATGCTGTTAATATATCCAGAACCATTCAAATTGATAGTTCCCGTATTCGTAAAAGAAGATGAAGCGCCTAAATTCCCGCTGGCTGTATAATTTATAATTCCCGAATTGGTCAATGTTGCAGGTTGGGTATAGGTAGAACCGCTGATACTTAACGTCCCCGTGTTGGTTAAAGTGGTGGGAGTCAAGTTTCCATCGCTTACATTTGCGATCCCGCTATTGGTCAATGCCGCTAATGTAATTTGGGAGGTACTGTTTATGACAGAGGCATTCGCTAAAGTGCCTGTGCCGGACATGTTGCCTGATAAAGTAATTGTTCCGTTGTTGGTGAGGGTGATTCCTGTGATAGTAATTGGGGTTCCGGTCAGATCGAAAGTTCCCGTGAGGGATTGCGGATTGGTATCAAAAGTGTACATGTTTCCGGTTCCCGTAAAAGTGCCATTATTGGTAATGCCACCCTTAAATGTTACGGGCGAGTTTGCCGCGTTGTTCCAGGTTCCTCCCGGCTTTACAGTTACAAGTCCGGTAAAGATTTTTGTTCCATTATAGGCATTTATGTTTAGCGTTCCGCTTATAGTGGTAGCACCTGAAACGGTTAGATTATACCCGCCAATATTCAACGTTGAAACAATATTTAAAGTTGAACAAGCAGCAGCAGCTGCTATTGTTACTGTAAAATTATTCCCGACATTTACTATGTCTCCTGCTTTAGGATATGACCCCGTATTGGTAGAACTGGTATATCCTACCGTTGACCACGTCGAATTAGTTGCCCAATTACCGCTGACGCGAGAATAGTAGGTCGTAGCTACTGTCCTCTGGATGGTAATCAGGAAGATTACCATTAGGAATAAACGAAACTTTTTCATTTGTTTTTGTGGTTAAGAATCAATATCCGGGTTAATTATTTACTTGATAAAATTTTTCAAAGCGTATTTCTTTGTCCGAAAGGTTTAGTTCTGAAAATTTGTTTTATATGGTTTTTCCTAAATATAAATCCAATATAAATCAATGTGATGGTGGAAATAACTAAATAACCGTTACCTATGGGCAGGGGATCTCCGGTAGGATCTCCACCGGGATCGGGGCCGCCGCTAAAACCGTTGGTAGCTGCAGGTGCCGACTGGCGGTTGCTTTGCCCGCCGGTAGCATCGCTCGTCAAGGCGCAGGCCGATGCTGTAAGGCTGCCAGAGTTTAAGCCCGAACTTTTTGACGAACCGTTGCCTCCTTCGTTGCTTTTTGTTGAGCCTAAAACTATAAAATGATCCGTTTTTTCGGTGAACACCGATATGTTGGAAGTTGTTTTGCCTGTCAAAGTTGAATTTCCGGCAATCATACCGCCATTAACCTTATCTACCGATATATTGCTGTTACCGTTTATATTGTCGGGGATGCCTGAATAAACGCTTTGCCCCTGTTGAGCAAAACGGATGGCTTTTTTATTGTTCGGAATTTGAGCACCTTTGTTAATTTCGATTTTTGTTGCCGACGAGGTATAGGCCATGTAGAACCCGGTAGAGTTGTACAACTCAGGGCTTGCAATGGGAGAGTACAGGAAAGCTACAAAGGCGATACCTCCGGCAAGAAACAACATTAATATGGTTTTGTTGTTTTTAAAATACATGTTCTGATATTAATTAATTGCAATTACGCCTCATTATTAAGTGTTTGTACTTCTCCCATCAACTCGTGTTCCGGTAAAAAAACGGCTGCCGCATAAAATGCAGCAGTCTGTTATTCGAATTTCACCAATGGCCCTGTTGGTAAGTTCATTCAATAATTACTGTTGCCTTTTTTATACCTTAAAATATACATTACTAGATTTCAAATACTATACCATGATTTTTAAAAATTACAGAATGTTAAATTATAAAAAACATGTATATGTCGGAGCATAAGGTAATCTAATATGTTTACTGATAGTGTTTATACAATTTTACTGACTAAACAATAAGGCTGACAAATATGTTTTGTGAATTTTTCTTCAAACTTAGTATTTAACAAAATATAGTAAATATTAAGTATATTGGCAAGACAAAGGTGGGTTTTGCTAAGGAGAATGACTTTTTGACCTAAACACAATTCCGGAGGAGATGGAAATAGGATTTTACAGGATAAGTGAAAAAGGACTCCAATGTTTTATTTTTAAGCGGAAATGGTTGTTTAAACGACAGGTATAGAAAACAATAAAAAAAGCAAACAAGTAAATGTTGTCTTTCAGGGGTAATGGGTTTCCGTTGGGATCGCCACCCGGATCGGGACCTCCCGAAAAACCATTGGTGGCATTGGGTGCTGATTGCTTTACTGATGAGTTGGAGTATGGATCCGTTGCGAGGCTTGCCGAAATAAGATTCCCGGAAAAGTTCTGAGATTGGGCTGGACGCGCTCCCCCCGACATGGCCAGTAACGATGACGATCCTCCTGCATAGATATTCTGGTCGTCCTGAGGTTGGCTCATGATTGATGGATTGCTTGTGCCGCTCATCGGATATGGACTTTGAGCGGGAGTGTTTACACCTATTGATTTTTTGTTGCTTATGTTTACCTTGCTTATAGAAGAAAATATATCATCTCCACCCTCGTTTTTAATCGAAACGGGCTTTTTGCCATTGTTGTTTATAGTGATTTTATTGGTGTTCTTATCCGATAAAGAATAATATTGGTTGTTGATATTGTAAAGTTCGGGGCTACCTGCCGGCGAGTACAGGTACACCACAAACCCAACTCCGGTAAATAACATCAGAAATAATACGAATTTTTTAGGGTTCATTGTTTTTTTATTGCGATGGCTTCAAAAATTAAAAGCCTGAAATGTAAATTTTCTTTTCTTCAGTGTTTTTTTCAGTAACTGCCTTTATTATATAAAAACCTTTCGGCAAAGCGGCTTCGTATGAAGAGACTGCATTTGCCTGAAAGGAGTGGATCATTTTACACTTCCCGGTCAAATCGTAAAGGTATAATTTGCCTGGAAGATCGGATGTGTTGTCGATGAATAATATGTCGGATGCCGCATATATTTTAAAAACTGATGGGGTGGATAGTTTATCCCCGGTAATTTTAAACCTTTTTGAGTTCAGGCTTGTATTTGAAGCGCTGAATTTATATACAGTTCCCTCGTTTAATAAACTTATAGTTTGATTTTCGACCAAATCAGTCAGGTATAATTTTTTATATTTGCCAGATAGATTGACGGCGTTGAAAGTCAATGTATATTCTGAATCTTCGCCGGGTTGGAAGCCAATATAAGTATCAGTCAGGTTATCGCTCGCATCTATCTGATAATACACTTCGTTTTCGTTGGCAAATAGTTGTGGAGAAAGAGTAGAGCCGAAAAATTTATATCCATCCCAGCCATTGTCATAGTCGTGCGAGCAGGATATTTCATCAAACAACCACATGGTATCTGAACGTTTCGTCCCTTTTACGTTGACTTGCAGGTACGATTTATCTGTTGATACAGTTGCGTCAGCGGCTTTTACTCTTTTTTGTTCTTTGTTCCTGACAATAACATTGCTGTAATTTAAGGTGATGGTAGCATTGGGCGAATTACTTTTTGCTTTTACTAAAAATGCCTGGGTCGATGGTATTTGGGCCGGAATTGTACCGGTACCTGCCACCGATTGGGGTACAGCGAGGTATTGTCCGGCTGTGGTTGTTACCGTGTCGCTTTGACTCTGACCGTTGGATTCCCATTCTTTAAAAGTTCCTGTATTATAAATATATACTGTCGATTCTGTTTCGGATCCAAAAATTATTTTTGATATGTTGATGGCTCCGGCGTAGGGGTTGGAGATAATGTTTTGTCCCGGATACAAAGCCCCTGCGGTGTATTTCAGTTGCAACGTGGTGTCGTTGTTGAGCAACTGCCCTTTAATTGTATAGGTCAGCGCTTCCGACTGAGTCAACTCGTATCCCGTAAACGGAGTCATGACAGAGTTGTTGGACAATTGTATCCAATGGTTACTAATGGTAGTTCCAGATTCGTCGTACCGTCTTACGTAGGAACCGTCGAAAGTGGGGCTGGCGGTTACGGATTTGACAGGGATACCAAAGAACTGCCATTTATATTTGTAATTTGTGGCCGCGCTTAAGTTCCACGAAGCTTTGGAGTACATTTCAACCGTAGCGTTGACAGGGTTCGTTTTCCCAAGGATAATTAAAGATCCACTTTCGGCAGTGGGGCTTGCCTGGAGGTGGATCAAGTCGGGATTGTTGTTGAGCGTAACTATGCTGTCGTTCACGGTAAGGCATTTACCGGCCGGAATAATAAGGCTCCTGATGCTGGTACTCAATATTTTAAGTTTCCCTACTGTCCGGTTGGCATCAAGGATAAGATCACGCACGGTTTCGGTAGTATAGCCAATCTTTGTGTTTGTAGAAGCGAAAACAATATCTTCACCAGAGTTTGGGACATGGTCGGACCAGTTGCTGGCTAAATTCCATTCGGTACTCGTGCCCCCGATCCAGTAGTTTTTACGGGCATTCACCGTAACGGTTACCTGGTTCGATGTAACTTTTACACCGTTCGAGCAAGTGCCGTTGGAGGTCATTTCGCAGGTAACAATATCACCGGCCGATGGTACGTAGGTGAAAACCGGGCTGTTGGTACCGGCATTAGCACCGTTTACTTTCCATTGGTAGGTAGGGGCGTTGCCGCTGTTTGTTGGTGAGGCGGTGTAAGTTACCGTCGAACCAGCATCGACACTGGTAGCTGAAGGCGATATGCTTACGAACGGATCCGTATTGGTGGTAGAGATGTTTACCGACGATGAAATTTGCGTTACCGGTTGGAAAACAATATCATCAATAGTAAAGTCATTTCCACTTGAAGCTGTATTTTGGTTGACCAAGGACAAGATAGCCGTGGTGGCTGTTCCAGAATTCCAATTGTAAAAATACTGATTATAAGAGCATGTGGTGGTTGAGGCTGTATAAACGGGCCCCGCAGCTACTCCATTGACGTATAGCTGTAATTGGGATGGGCTGTCAGAGATTACACTTTGCAGCCAGTAGGTAAATTGATAATTCGTATTACTCGATACACTTACGGTTTGTGACCAAATAGTTACATTGGAAGTGCCGGCTCCATTAATAATCATTTGGTTGCCAGTTGGTGTAGATCCTCCAATAGTATGGTCGGGGCAAGAGCTGAAATTTGCATGAACAGCGTGGGGGTTGGCTGCAATGGTATATGTTCCTTCTCCCCATACTGTGTGATCTCCATTGGGCGTTTGATAAGAATAGGAACTGGTAAAGCCTGAATTTCCCGATTCAAAATCGCCGTTTGTTATTAAGTTCAGACCACTCAAGATGCTTCCGTAGGCAGTGTATGTGCCCGAATTAACGCTTGTGGCTGAAGGTATTGCCGGGTTGGCCGAGTTGGAATAATAATTATTGGGGCCCAGCCAATAAACGTTCGAGATATAGCCCGAAGTAGTGCTCGATAGAGAAATTGTGCCGGTCGAACAATTATAATCGCCTGAAGCCGTAATGGAGGTGGCTGTTAAAGTAACATTTCCATTACAGATAATGGTTTTTGATAGTGATCCTGATGTTATCGAGATGCTCTCCGAGTTATAAGTGCCTACTGCTAATCCGGCTTTTAACCGGACAAAAATAGTATCCAATGGTACGTTTCCTCCGCTTTGGGTGAGGGTGATAGCTGTCGATTGATATTCAATGCCCGATTTAGTGGATATTTCGAAGTTGGTAGGAGGTGTTATTGTAATGTTACCTGTTAGCTTGGTACCATCTATCGCAAACGATTGCTCGACAGAAGGCCCTTGATCATACACGTAAGTAAACCCTGTTAATGATTGTTCCGACGTAAGTATTTCAGGTGTTGTACTTGAACTTACACCCAGGGCAAAATAACGGGTAGCGGTAGTTCCTATTGTTTTAGAATCGGATAATCTGATAAAATAAGGATCTGGCGTTCCATTGATGGAAGAGTAAGATGTGGAATTGCTGTAACCTATTGCATCATATGGAAATACCGATGGAGACCGCCCCAAACTGAATGAACTGCTGGTAAGGTAAGTGTTGCTTGCTTTCAATGACCAATATTCCGTTTTGCTTACCGAAGATAAACCAGTTCCAGTACTGGCTGTGAAATTGCCGGCAAAAGCCTGAATAGTAACAGCCGGAGGATTGGATCCGGTAACCGGATTTACCAGGGCAAACGGCAGGTATGTGGTATTGCTACCCAAAGGCACGTTGTATGTAAAACCTGAACTCATGCTGCTTGGTAAATTCCATTTTACAGGGCCATCGATGAAACTGGTCGCAGATCCTCCTGAAATAGCATTTGAGTTGGTGTTCGTTAATGTTAGTATGTTTGTTGTCGTTGTCGTAAGGTTTCCGTTAAGAAGGTATAATGCGCCACTGATACTTGTAGCTCCCGATAGAGTAACTCCGGCGCTATTGTTGATAGAGAGGTTGGCCGGATTGTGCGAATTCAATCCGTTTCCTGTAATCTGGGTTACGGTGCCATTGTAGGTGTAATTGGCTCCTGAACTATAAGTTCTATTGCCCGAAACCTGAATGCTCCCGGTTGATGCGGTTGTTGATATTCCTTGTGTATTGGCGGTGATGATTCCCGCACCTGAACTTAATGTAAAACTTCCTGCTCCGGTCAATATGCTTGTTCCTACGTCAAGGGTTGATCCACTACTGACTGAGAAGTTCACCTTTTTGTTAATGGTTCCACCCGTTTTGCTAAATGTTTGTATGTTCGATCCGTTAAACGTTATATTTCCACTTCCGTTTCCACTTTCTGTTAAAGTTCCTCCGGAAATGGTCAGGTTACCACTCAGGAAGATGTTTGATGTGGGTGTTCCAGATCCGGAGTTTAAATCCAATGTTCCTCCGGTAATTATTAAATCACCCTTTATAGTATGTGATCGGCTGTACGAGTAAGTTACGCGATATGTGCCACCGGTTACAATTAAATTTCCACCAATGGTGATGTTTTGTTCAATAGCGAAGTCGTAAGGATTTCCTGTATCGGTAATTTGCAAATTTCCTTGTATTGACATTGATGAGGGTGATAGGCTCACATATGCGGTTTGCGAGGAACTCCACGTGAAGTTTCCAAACTCTTGGTTTACACCTCCCGGGGCGGAATAGGTAACACCTAAAACAGTGCAATTGGATGCGGTATCCCATGTAGCTGTCGGTATGGTTCCCCCATTTTGAATATGTTGATAAGTAGAACCACCATTGAAAGCGACAGTCCCGGTGGTCGAAATGGTTCCCTTGTTTGCTATTGTTCCGTTTACGTTCAGGTCAGTGCCTGCGCCATCGGCTATGGTTAACGTAACTCCACTGTTTACCGTAATCTGGCCACCTGTGTTTACGGTGGTCTCATCGGTGGAAATGCTGCTTGTAACCGTTACTGTATGGCCGTTCTGGATGGTGATAGCGCCATCTGCGCTGGTGGGTGTGGAGGTCGCGTTTGTCCAGGTTGCCCCTTCATCTACAGATTGCTCCCATGTGCCGGTGCTATTCCAGTTGCCGGAAGTTTTTGAACGGTATTGTTTGGGTGGCGATACTGTTTGCGTGCCACCTGCGTATAAAGTCCCTTTTTTTGATCCTCCATTGAATGAAAAACTGGAAGTGCTCAACGCAGCTACAGTGAGTGTGTGTCCGGGAGTGGCACTTGCGCTGATATCCGCCGTAATCCACATGTAGTAAGTTGTGCCTACGGATAACCATGGACTATTCACAGTGATGTTTACCACGCTGCCCGGGGCTGATGCCGAAACGGGATTGGAAACACTATTAGCGGACGAAAAATTGTCTGTATTATTTAGCCATACTTTATACCCGTTGTTCCCTGAAGCATAGTATATATCCGATGTGGTAAACGTTCCGTTTGCTGTAAATGTTAAACCATTAAAATTCACGCCATACCCACTTCCTGTTAAGGCAATGGTAGCCTTGTAGATAATTTGGCTGTTTACTCCTACCGATAACGATCCCTCGCTAATGGCAGGATTTGCCGACGAAAGCGTTATGGTTTGAGCATTGGCTGTTGAGTTTGAAAGCGCATAGAGAGCGACCAACAGACAAAAACGGATTAAATTGATCTTTGTTTTGTCAATCAATAGGTTCCATCCGGAAAGTTTCGAAACAAATGTTTGCATGTTGATGTTTGTGCTAAATTTATAATTTCCATTAGGAGAAGTAAAAATCCATACATCAAAGTGAATTGACGGTGAAAAGTTTCTCCATATACCCGAATTATACGTAACACAATATTCTTGCTATTCTGAATGAGTTGTTGATGCATTGATGTTTCATTTTTGATTGCGCAAGCGCTAAACTTGAAAACATCGAATGGCACAATACGTCAAATAAAATAGTTCAAATAAAATGCAAGAAACGTCTGTTTTTTTTCTTTATTTAAGAAATAAAATCCGGATATATGAATAAGAAAATTTTAATAAAAAAACACGTAAAATTGGTTGCCTTAAAATTTTGTGTTCAGCTTTTTTGTGAATTTATAGTTGATTCAGTTTTAGAATTATTTTAAAATATACAAAAACTGTTAACCAAATATCTAATCATCTATGAATGAATTGACAAATATAATAAAAAGTTTCATGAAGACGACTAAATATACATACATTAACAGATAATCATTGCTTAAAAGCCGCATGATGTTCTTAATAATTCAAATAAACTTTTATGGATAGGTTGCGGAAAGTAACTAAGAAAAATAAATTATGGGTAAACAAAACAGGCTTTATGAATCAAAAGCAGGGGTGAAGGAATTTTTTGTTTGTGAATTTTTGATATGCAAAATTAAGAAAAAATAAATATCTTTTAAAATATTATGCATTGAAAATGTAATTAATCTTTTTGCTTTGTTTTTACAATGATATAAGATAATGTTTATAGTGGTTATGTTCAATGCGTTATTGTAATATATTTATTACAAAAAAAGCATCTTTTCGCCTATTCAGAAAGCAATACTCCCGTTTTAAAGGATGCCATATTGTAAAAATTGATTGAACGGTTCATCAAAAAAAACAAATAACGGGCAAAATTTGTTTTTAATGAATGTCATTTTTATTTCGGGGACAAGTTTCCTTAATAAAATTGGATGTCCCGAAAATCGATACTGGAAATAGTTTATCTTTGTAGCAGGTAACCCAAATAATCGGTTATAAAATGATTGGGCGAGTATTTTGTTTGCTATTAGGTTTGGTTTATAGATTATTTAAGTAATATTTTTGTAATGAAAAGTTCAGATTTATTTAATTACACAAGGAGGTCATCGGATGCAATTTCGGTAGGAAACCTGAAGCTGGGAGGAGCTTACCCCATTCGGATACAGTCCATGGCAAATACCGATACCAATGATATTGAAGGTTCGGTAGAGCAGGGGAAAAGGATGATAAAAGCTGGCGCGGAGCTGGTTCGATATACAACTCAGGGACTTCGGGAGGCAGAAAGTCTGAAAAGGATACAAGAGAATCTGAGAATGGCGGGCTCGAAAATTCCGTTGGTGGCCGATGTTCATTTTACAGCCAATGTGGCTGATGTAGTGGCGCAATACGTGGAAAAAGTACGTGTTAATCCCGGGAATTATGTTTCGGGAGTGAAAATGTCGGGCGATACTTCTGATTATTCCGATGAGGAGTATCAGCGCGAGTTTGGAAAAATACGCGACCGTTTCACGCGCTTGCTGGACATTTGCAAGCAACATCACACGGCTATCCGTATCGGGGTGAATCATGGTTCGCTGAGCGACAGGATGATGAATCGTTACGGTGATACGCCGCAAGGTATGGCCGAGTCGTGCCTGGAATTTCTTCGGATTTGCCGGGAGAATGATTTCGGTAATGTCGTAATCTCGGTCAAAGCTTCGAATACGCAAATGATGGTGTACACCGTGCGCTTGCTGGTGGACGAAATGGAAAAGGAAAACATGCATTTCCCGATTCATTTGGGTGTTACCGAGGCGGGCGATGGAGAGGATGGACGCATTAAGTCATCGGTGGGCATCGGTGCGGCATTGGCCGATGGGATTGGTGATACGGTAAGGGTTTCGCTGAGCGAAGAGCCTGAGGTTGAGATTCCTGTTGCCGATGAGTTGGTGAAATATGTCGTTTCGAGGGCGGGGCATCTGTCGATTTCGGGGGCTGTTTATTCCGGTTATAAAAGATATGAATACGATAGAAGAGTAACCGAACCGATTTTGGAAATAGGGGGCGAAAATGTGCCGGTGGTTGTAGTTGCCAAAGATGGCGGATTCAGTGTAATTCCCGATGCGTTGTGGAAAAATGGGGAGATTCAATACGGGAACGGCGCTGTTTATACTGTTTTTCAGCCGGGCGACAAGGAGAAGTTGCGCTCAAGCGGTTTGCCAGTGAAATTCTGGGCGCTTACCTACAATGATTTGGCGGATGATACGATTGGTGTGTTGAAAAATGTTTCCGGCATTGTGATTCTGCTCTCCACCTCCCACCAAAACGGATTTGGTGAACAACGGGCTTTTTTCCATAAATTGTTGATCAATGGTTGCCGCCAGCCGGTAATTATTTGCCGGAAATACAACGAAAGCAACTTGCAAACGCTTCAAATCAAAGCCGCGGCTGACATTGGTCCGCTCTTTATCGATGGTTTTGGAGATGGCATTTTTATTGCGAATGAAAACGATGCGGTTCCGGTAGAGGCGATTAACTCACTGGCTTTTGGAATTTTGCAGGCAGCCCGTGTGAGAACGTCGAAGACCGAGTACATTTCTTGTCCGAGCTGTGGCCGGACGTTGTTTAACCTGCAAACGGTGGTGGCCAAAGTAAAAGCGCGCACATCGCATCTGAAAGGGTTGAAAATAGCTGTCATGGGCTGCATCGTAAATGGTCCCGGCGAAATGGCCGATGCCGATTACGGATATGTAGGCGCGGGTAGGGGTAAGGTTAGTTTATACAAAAGGAGGATCTGTGTGGAACGAAATATTCCCGAAGATATAGCAGTTGATAAATTGGTGGAATTGATTCAGGAAAATGGGGATTGGGAGGACAAATAATAAAAATCCGGGAAAAATTTCCGGATTTTTGTTTTATCTCTGTTTTTTCATCACCGCTATTCCGTCTTTGAGCGAAGTGATTTTGCTCTCGGCATCTGCTTTTTTCTTGCGCTCGCCTTCTACTATTTCGGGTTTTGCGTTGGCTACAAATCGCTCGTTGCCCAGTTTTTTCATCACCGATTCAATAAAGCCTTCGTAATAAATAATTTCAGCTTCCATCTTGGCAATTTCTTCGTCGGCATTTATCAAGCTGCCCATTGGAATGGCAAATTCGGTCGTTCCAACCAAAAAGGATGAAGCCCCCCCAAGCTCCCCCGAAGGGTGGGATGCAAGACCTTCCGAAAGCAAATTAATTGCTTCTAAATTACAAAGTTTCACAATGACATCATCAAATTGATTGTCATGCTCGCCATTAATATATAAACTGAGTTTCTCTTTTTGAGGAATATTTTTTTGCAAACGAATGGTGCGAATTGCAGCGATAATTTCTTTTGTTTTTTCAAATCCACTGATTATATCAGCGTCTTTTTCTCCTCCTTCGGGGGAGCCAGAGGGGGCTATACTAACCATGATGCTTTCGCCATCTTTGCGGTCTTCCAGCGCCTGCCACAGTTCTTCTGTAATAAACGGCATAAATGGATGCAAAACTTTCAGTAATGAATCAAAAAAACCAAGCGTAGCTTCATAAGTAGCGCGGTCGATGGGTTTTTGATAAGCCGGTTTAACCATTTCCAAGTACCACGACGAAAATTCGTCCCAGAATAATTTATAAACTGCCATCAAGGCTTCCGACAAGCGGTATTTCGAGAATAAGTCTTCAATTTCGATTAATGTTTGATTCAGTTTAGCTTCAAACCAGTCTATTGCAATCCGAGCCGATTCTGGTTGGAGAATTTCTACCCCTCCTTTGGAGGGGGTTGGGGGGAGGCTCCAGCCCTTTACCAGGCGGAAAGCGTTCCAGATTTTATTGTTGAAGTTACGGCCTTGTTCGCACAACGAGTCATCATACGGTAAATCGTTTCCGGCCGGCGAAGTAAGCAACATGCCCAAGCGTACCGCATCGGCGCCGTACTGAGCAATCAAATCCAACGGATCGGGCGAGTTACCGAGTGATTTGGACATTTTACGACCCAGTTTATCGCGGACGATGCCCGTCAGGTACACATTTTTGAACGGCATTTCGCCCCGGTATTCATATCCGGCAATAATCATACGAGCTACCCAGAAGAATAGAATTTCAGGAGCTGTAACCAAATCGTTGGTAGGATAATAATATTTTATATCATCATTTTCGGGATTGTTGATACCATCAAAAACCGAAATGGGCCACAACCATGATGAGAACCACGTATCCAGACAATCTTCATCCTGACGCAAAGTAAAGCCTCCCCCAGCCCCTCCGAGGGAGGGGTGATTTGCTGCTATTTGACGGGCTTTCTCTTCTGACTCAGCAACAATGATTATTTGTTGGGAAGTCCCCCCTTCGGGGGGATTGAGGGGGGCTGCATACCATGCCGGAATGCGGTGTCCCCACCAAAGCTGACGCGAAACGCACCAGTCTTTCACGTTTTCCATCCAGTGCCGGTAGGTGTTTTTGAATTTGGCAGGATAAAGCTGGATATCGTCGTTCATTACTGCTTCGAGAGCAGGCTTGGCTAATTGTTCCATTTTCAGAAACCATTGCATGGATAGTTTCGGTTCGATGACTACATCCGTACGTTCCGAGAAACCTACTTTATTCGTGTAAGGCTCTGTCTTTTCGAGCAATCCGGCTGCTTCCAGGTCTTTCTCAATTTGTTTGCGAACATCAAAACGATCCATTCCCGCATATTGCGCGCCGTTTTCGTTCAGTGTTCCGTTGTCGTTGAAAATGTCGATAGAAGGCAGGTTGTACTTCTCGCCTAACATGTAGTCGTTTACATCGTGAGCCGGGGTTACTTTCAGGCAGCCTGTCCCGAATTCCACATCCACGTAATCATCTTCAATTACGGGAATAACGCGGTTAATCAATGGCACAATTACCTTTTTGCCTTTCAACCAGGCAGTTTTCGGATTATTAGGATTGATACATAAAGCTGTATCACCAAAAATTGTTTCAGGTCTCGTAGTAGCGATAATAGCCTCCCCAAGCTCCTCCGAAGGAGGGGCTGTTTGGACGAGTGCGTCTTTAATTTGTTTAAGAACTTGTTCGGAATTACCAATTACTTCTTCATTTGTAAATCGTATTATCTGAAATCCCAACTCGTTTAATATTGAAGCCCTTATAGTATCTGCCTCAGCAATTTCCATCTGATTATGATAACCACCATCAACTTCAACAATTAGTTTATTGGGGAGACAAACAAAATCAACAATATAATCACCAATTATATGTTGTCGTCTGAATCTGACTTCTAAATTTTTTTTGCGCAACATTTCCCACAAGATAGCTTCTGCTTCAGTCGAAAATCGTCTTAATTCCTTGGAATACTTTTTCAACAAATCATAGTTTGTATGTTTTGCAGTCAAATATCCATAATTTGCAGTAGGAATTACATCCCCTCCTTCGGAGGGGCTTGGGGAGGCTATTTTATATTTCAGGTAATACAGTTTACCCTGTTGTTCTTTAAAAATAACTTCCTCGTCGCTCAACGCCGTCAATGCTTTCGGGTCCCAATTTACCATTCGTACTCCGCGGTAAATCAGCCCTTTATTGTAAAGATCAACAAATACTTTCATCACACTTTCGGAGCGTGGCTCATCCATAGTGAAAGCCGTACGGTTCCAGTCGCACGATGCACCCAGTTTCTTTAGCTGTTCCAGAATAATTCCACCGTGTTTGTGCGTCCAATCCCAAGCGTGCCCAAGAAATTCGTCCCTGCTTAAGTCTGTTTTTTTGATACCTTCAGCAGCCAGTTTAGCTACCACTTTGGCTTCGGTAGCGATGGAAGCGTGGTCGGTTCCGGGAACCCAGCAAGCATTTTTACCCTGCATGCGGGCGCGACGAACCAACACATCCTGGATGGTATTGTTGAGCATATGCCCCATGTGAAGTACACCCGTAACGTTAGGAGGAGGAATGACGACAGTATATGGCTCGCGGCCATCGGGTTTCGAACTAAAAAAACCGTTGTTTAACCAATACTGATACCATTTCGATTCAATCTCCGTCGGGTTATACTTACTTGCAAGTTCCATCTTTTTTTTGTTTACAGTGTTTTTATCATTCTAAACTGAATGTCTGTTGTTCAATTATTTATATTTCAACTGGATAAAGAAATATAATATTTTTTAAAATCAAGATTGCAAAGATAATCAAAATTGAGATTATCTGAAAAATAAAAATTCGTATCTTTGTTCCCATAAAACCATAATTGTTAAAAAATGAAAAAAATAATCAATACACCCCACGCTCCTGCGGCCATCGGACCTTATAGTCAGGCTGTTGAAGTGAATGGAACGCTTTATGTGTCCGGACAGTTGCCCATTCAACCATTGGAGGGAAAAATTGTAGCTACGGATGTTTCGGCTCAGGCCGAGCAGGTTTTCGCTAACATTAAAGCAATACTCGATGAGGCGGGTTATTCTTTTGCCGATGTGGTTAAATCCACGGTCTTTATCGCCGATATCGCCAATTTCGCTGCTGTTAACGAGGTTTACAAAAAGTATTATCAAACCGATTGCCCGGCGCGGTCGGCATTTGCTGTAAAATCGCTGCCGTTGGGAGCTTTGGTCGAAATAGAAACCGTTGCGGCCAAATAACCTGTTTTTCTTTTTTCATGATTTTCAAATTAAAACTTTAGCTTATGGTGTTTCATTTTCAACCGCGCCTGTTCTCTACATTAAGAAATTATACCAAACAGCAGTTTTACGCTGATGCCATGGCGGGACTTATTGTCGGGATAGTGGCATTGCCTTTGGCCATCGCGTTTGGTATTGCTTCGGGAGTAACGCCCGAAAAAGGTTTGTACACGGCCATTATAGCCGGGTTTATTGTTTCATTTTTTGGCGGAAGCAAAGTGCAGATAGGAGGCCCAACCGGCGCGTTCATAGTGATTGTTTACGGCATTGTGCAGCAGTACGGAATGACGGGGTTGGCTATTGCCACCATTATAGCCGGTTTTATGCTGATAGCCATGGGTGCGTTTAAATTGGGTTCCATTATCAAATTTATTCCTTACCCGGTAGTGGTAGGGTTTACGAGCGGTATCGCCCTTACTATTTTTGCCACCCAGATAAAAGATTTATTCGGATTGCAGATCGATAAAGTTCCCGGCGACTTCATTAGTAAATGGATGGTCTATGGCGAGCATATCAGCACGTTCCATTTGGCCTCCTTTGTCATAGGGGTCATTTCGGTTGCCATTATACAATTGACACCTAAGGTTTCCAAGAAGATTCCTGGTTCGCTGGTTGCCATTCTGGTGGTAACCGTGGCGGTAGTTTTGCTGAAAAAATATGCGGGGCTTCAGGGCGTCGAAACCATTGGCGACCGTTTTACCATTAATGCCTCGCTGCCACAAGCTGCCGCGCCCGACATCAATTTTGAGGTGATCCGTTCCATGCTTCCTACGGCATTTACCATTGCTATGCTGGGAGCCATTGAGTCGTTGCTGTCGGCTACGGTGGCCGATGGCGTGATTGGTGATAAACATGACTCGAATACCGAACTCATTGCACAGGGAATAGCCAATGTGGTAGCGCCTGTTTTTGGAGGGATACCCGCTACTGGCGCCATAGCCCGTACGATGACCAACATTAACAATGGAGGTAGAACACCTGTGGCAGGAATCATTCACGCGGTTACTTTGCTGTTGATCCTTTTATTTTTCGGTAACCTGACCAAACATATTCCCATGGCTTGTTTGGCCGGCGTGCTGGTAGTGGTGGCTTATAATATGAGCGAATGGCGGACGTTCCGCGCTTTGCTCCGAAATTCCAAATCGGATGTAGCGGTGCTGATAACTACTTTCCTGCTCACTGTTATTTTCGATCTGACCATTGCCATTGAAGTAGGATTGTTGCTTGCGGTGTTGTTGTTTATACGTCGGATTTCCGAAACATCAACCATTTCGGTTCTTAAAAATGAGATTGAGCCGGCTGTTGTTGTGGAGGGAAATCCTGATACCGACAAGTTGAAAATTACCGAAAAGGTGGAAGTTTACGAAATTGAAGGGCCTTTCTTTTTTGGTATCGCCAATAAGTTCGAAGAAACAATGAAGCAGATAAATGACCGGCCAAAAGTACGGATTATCCGTATGCGTAAAGTGCCGTTTATCGATTCCACGGGTATTCATAATCTTGAGAATTTAATAAAAATATCTCAAAAAGATAAAATCAAGATATTGCTTTCAGGGGTGAACGATTCGGTCAGGGCATCGTTGCTCAAAGCGGGTATCGATACTAAAATAGGGGAAGAAAATATTTGCATCCATATCAATGAAGCAATTAGCAAGGCTGAACAAATCGTGTTGAAAAAATAAGATTATTTAGAATTATTTTTCAGATTAAAGAAATATCGGAATATATTTTATCATTTCAACGCAAAATTATATCTTTGTGTAATTTTTTTACAATGAGCAACAAATACAAAGAGTTAATTAACGGGTTTGAAAGCAGATTCCGGACACTAATTTCGGAATACAAACAACTGCAGGAACAGAACCAACTGTTGAGATCTGAACTGGAGCGCAAGCAAAACGATTTGATGCAGGCTCACAGTGAAGTATTGGAGCTTAGGAAAAAATACGATGATTTACGTACAGCCCGTAACCTGGGAGTTACTGATGGCGGGCGTGATGAATCGAGGCAACGCATCCATAAAATGGTGCGGGAAATTGACAAATGTCTGGCTCTTCTGAATGAATAGAGCGTATGAAAGAAGATGAGATTTTTAAAATAAATGTATTGATCAATGGTTTGAAAGTACCGTTGAGCATTCCTCGTAAAGACGAAGAAATGTACAGGAAAGCCGAAAAGCTTGTTGTCCAGTATATCGACAGGTACCTGAAAATATACAATCAACGCCCTGTTCAGGAAATTATTACTCTGGTGGCATTTAAGCTGGCTGTTGAACTTACAAGGAACGAACAGCATCAGGATATTGCTCCGTTGGCTGAAAAAATCGAGTCGTTAAATCGTGAATTAGAAGATTTACTTTCAAAATAGTATCAGGAGTTGATCCTGTGCGCTTTCCCGCATTTTCTCCGGAATGTAATTGTCCATCAGGGCTGAACATTGTCCGGCGTTGATGCGTTTTTTATTGTTCACTCAGAAAGAAATATAAAATATATGAAGCAGATATAAAACTAATACTTTAAAATTACAAAAATGGAATATATAATTATCGGATTAATATCATTTATAGCCGGCACGGGCGGCATGATTATATTCAACGGGATTACCCGAAAAAAAAGAGCAAGGGAAATTGAAGTGGAGGCTGAATTGCTCAAGAAAAACAGGATGATTGAAGCCAAAGAGAAGTTTATAGCGTTGAAAGCCGAACACGAACAACAAGTACAACAACGTAACGCGAAAGTCCAGGCTGCCGAAGTGAAAATACAGCAGCGGGAGATGCAAATCAACCAGAAGCAAGGTGAGTTGCAACGCAAAATGAACGAAGTAGATTCTCTTAAAGAATTGAATGAACAGCAACTTACATCGCTCGAACAAAAAAGGAAAGAACTTGAACATTTAAGCCGTCAGGCACACGAACAACTCGAAACAATATCGGGGCTTTCGGCCGAACAGGCGAAGGAAAGGCTGGTAGAAGCGCTGAAGGAAGAGGCCAAAACCGAAGCCATGTCGTATATCAACGACATCATGGAAGAAGCTAAAATGTCGGCGAATAAAGAAGCTAAAAAAATTGTGGTAAAAACCATACAACGTGTGGCTACCGAAACGGCTATAGAAAACTCTGTAACGGTTTTCAATATCGAATCAGACGAAGTTAAGGGGCGTATTATCGGCCGCGAAGGACGCAATATCCGTGCTCTGGAGGCTGCTACGGGTGTCGAAATCATTGTGGATGATACGCCTGAAGCCATTGTCCTTTCGGCTTTCGATCCTGTACGCCGTGAGATTGCCCGTTTGTCGCTCCACCAGTTGGTTACGGATGGACGTATCCACCCGGCCCGCATCGAGGAAGTGGTGAACAAAGTCCGCAAACAGGTGGAAGAGGAAATTATCGAAATAGGTAAACGCACTACTATCGATTTGGGTATCCACGGATTGCATCCTGAACTCATCCGTATGGTGGGGAAAATGAAATACCGTTCGTCGTACGGACAGAATTTGCTCCAGCACTCGCGCGAAACGGCCAACTTGTGTGCTATAATGGCTTCCGAGTTGGGCCTTAATCCCAAAAAAGCGAAACGCGCCGGACTGTTGCACGATATAGGTAAAGTACCCGATGATGAACCGGAATTGCCACATGCAATTCTTGGCATGCGTCTTGCTGAGAAATACAAGGAAAAACCGGATATTTGCAACGCCATAGGATCGCACCACGAAGAAGTGGAAATGGAAACCCTGCTGGCTCCGATAGTTCAAGCATGTGATGCCATTTCGGGAGCACGCCCGGGAGCACGCCGCGAAATTGTGGAAGCTTACATCAAACGATTGAACGATTTGGAAAACCTGGCGCTCCAGTATCCGGGGGTACTGAAAACCTATGCCATTCAGGCAGGTCGTGAACTTCGTGTCATAGTTGGAGCTGACAAACTCGATGATAAAGAAACAGAATTGCTATCGTTCGATTTGGCAAAGAAAATTCAGGATGAGATGACTTATCCCGGTCAGGTGAAAATCACGGTTATCCGCGAAACCCGTGCGGTAAGTTACGCGAAATAGACATTAGAGCAAAGAACCAAGATATTAGACCATCATTGTCTTGATTCTCGATGTTTGGTTCTTGACTCTTGGTTTTTTTAACTCTATGAGAAGGGGCTGTTTGGTTTTGACAGCAGGCAGAAAGGATATGTAAGCATGTCGAGCGGGGGGAAAACGGCTCGTTAATCACGGTTCTCAAAATTATAACTGGCGAAAATAATTACGCTCTTGCTGCTTAATCGAATCATAGTAGATCGAGCTTTATTCTGGCGCAAGGCGCTGGAACGAGACATTTCCCAAAGGCCGTCGCTTCGAGGCCAATGATCAGGAAGTGCGGATAAATCGGAGATAGTTGTGCTTAGCCTTGGAAGCACAATGAAATAAAAAGGATAAGGCGCAGGTTGGTGGCTTCGGTCTTGCCTGCACACGAAAATCAAAGCGAAGATAAACATGTAGAAAGCTTATCATTTCCTTGTTTGGACGAGGGTTCGACTCCCTCCAGCTCCACAATTTAGCTACGAAAGTTAGCGACAAAAAAGAGCCAAACACTACAAATTCAGTGATTTGTAGTGTTTTTTCTTTGTCCACACTTCTATTAATTTGACAGAAAAAAGACAATATCCTACCGAAAATATTTCCTAATTCGTACCCCTTTTGGGGAAATCGAAAAAGGGGTACGAATTGAACTAAAAAGGCACTCTCTTGTCCTACATTGGCAGTTCGCATAACTCTCATAAACAATTTATTAAGTATAACTTTGTAATTCAATTTTGAGATTATGAAAACAACATTCAATGTACTCTTCTTTGTGAAAAGAGACAAACAAAAGAAGAACGGTACTGTACCTCTTATGTGCCGTATCACCGTTGACGGTGAAGAAAGCCGCTTTAGTATGAAAACAGACATTGATCCGGCTTTATGGGACGTGAAATCAGGAAAAATGAGTGGAAGAAGCGCAAAAGCAGTTGAAATCAATGAATGCCCTTATTGATAACACGAAATCAGTTTTAAACAGAATCTACCATCAGGAACTGGAAAGAATTCAGTCTGTAACAGCTGAGAAAGTCAAGAATATATTTCTGGGGATCAATATGAAGCAGCAAACCTTACTTGAATTATTCAAGAAACATAATGAAGATGTAAAAAGTCTTATTGGGAAAACGAAATCTAAAGGCACCTTTCAAAAATATGAAGTAACACTTAAACATGTTACGAACTTTATTCGCAAGCGATACAATTTATCGGATATACATTTCACTGAAATCAACCATATGTTTATTTCTGATTTTGAGACCTATCTGATGGTAGATTGCCTCTGTAATTCAAATACTACGGGTAAGTTTATTCAATTTCTTAAACGAATTATCCTTATTGCCCGTAATAACGGTTGGATGCTTCATGATCCATTTGCAAATTTTAAAATTCATTGGAGTAGAGTTGACAGAGGCTACCTGACTAAAGAAGAACTTGAATTAATCTTTAAGAAAAAGATAGAAATACCAAGACTTGAACAGGTACGTGATATTTTTATCTTCTCCTGCTTCACAGGGCTTGCCTATATTGACGTGTATAATCTCAAAGAAAGCAATATCCGCATCTCGTTCGACGGTAAGCTGTGGATTATGACAAAGCGCCAGAAAACGGACGTAAACTCAAACATTCCCTTACTTGAAGTCCCCCGAATGATTTTAGAGAAGTACAAAGGGAAACTTCCTGAAGGCAAACTTTTACCCATATCAAGCAATCAGAAAATGAATGCTTACCTGAAAGAAATAGGTGACTTGTGCGAGATTAAGAAGAATCTAACTTTCCATTTGGCCAGACATACTTTTGCCACCACAATAACACTGTCACAAGGTGTACCCATTGAGACTGTATCGAAGATGCTGGGACATACAAATATCAAAACTACTCAGATTTATGCCAGGATAACGGACAATAAGATTAGCCATGACATGGGCGTTCTTTCAGGGAAACTCAAGGAAATTGAAAGCTCATTTCAATTATAAATCAACAATCATTTTTTATGGAACTACAACTTATCCAAAACAAAATTTTTGATATCAGGGGACTACGAGTGATGCTAGATTTTGACATAGCTGAAATGTATGAAGTGAAAACAAAAGTACTGAAGCAAGCTGTAAAGCGAAATATCAATCGCTTCCCTCCGGACTTTATGTTTGAACTTACTAAAGTAGAATTGGAAGAGGTGGTCACAATTTGTGACCACCTACCCGAAAGCATTAAATACAGTTATATAAACCCCACTGCATTCACGGAACAAGGTGTTGCCATGCTTTCGAGCGTGCTACGAAGTGAAAAAGCTATTGAAGTAAACGTACAAATTATGCGGGCATTTGTTATACTGCGCCAATATGCATTAGGCTATGTAGAATTAAACCGTAAGTTGGAGGAGTTTATGATAGACACTAATATGCAGTTTAATGATATTTATCAGGCATTGACTGAACTGGCAAGCCAAAAGGAATTGGAGAATAAACCAAGGAATCCAATCGGATATATTCAAAAGGATGAATAGAGATGAGTTTCGAGGTATTTTGAATGAAAGCTGTATTGTTGCAACCAATACGGCTTTTTTTCATACACTATGTAGGGCGTTACTATGGCTTTGCCATACTTCATCCATACATGAGAACTAACCCGCAATAAACGGGGCAACCTGGTCAATTTCTAATCCGGTGTACCGACAGAATTCGTCAATGGTTACATACTGGTGTTCTTCCTTTTCATTCAGTTCCCTTATCTTAGAAAGCAACAATCTTCCGTAACGTTCACTCTTTCCTGTGATACGCTGGATATCCTTCGGATAAATGCAAATGCGTTTCACTTCCATACTTAAAGTTATTTTATGCAAATCTACAAATAAATCTCTAAGTCGAAACAATGTATTTCGGAAAAAACGGCAAGGATAATCATTGTCGGATGTACCTATGTATAAAAGGATTCCGGTTGGATATACTTTTGTCCCGATAACTTTAAAATTTTGAATTATGGCACAACAAAAAAGTATTTTAAAACTGAAAGGTACCATTGGCGGTGTAACATTTTACAAGTCGAAAAATGACGGGTACCTGGCACGGGAAAAAGGTGGCGTTGACGCTTCGAGAATTGCCAACGATCCGGGATTTGCCCGAACCCGTGAAAACGGAGCTGAGTTTGGTAATGCAGCTTCAGCTGGTAAACTGTTGCGTGACGCAATGCGAGCACTGGCTAAAGATGCATCCGATGGACGTGTAACTGCCCGTGTAACGCAAATCATGGCACAAATCAAGAACATGGACGAAGCAAACGCCCGTGGCGAACGTAGTGCGGCCGAAGGCATGGCCAAAGATGAAGCTAAAGCCTTGTTGATTGGGTTTAACTTCAATGTGAATGCAGCACTTGGAACAGTTTTGTACAAAGCATTTGAAGTGGACATTGAGACAGGTGAGATTAAGATTGCTGCACTGACCCCACAAAAAGATATTAGTTTGCCTAGCGGGGCATCACATATCATTTTGAAAAGTGGTTTTGCCAGCATCAACTTTTTGACGGGTGAATCAGAAATGATCGTTTCTGAGCCAGTACGTCTAGCAGTCAATGCTGAAGCTCAGGCAATTTCGCTGAAACCTGCGACAGTTCCTGCGGTGGAAGGAACTCATTTCTATTTGTTGTCAATTGATTTTGTTCAATCGGTGAACAATGCTGATTATTCTCTGAATAACAATGCGTACAACGTGTTGGCTATTGTGAGTGTAGAGTAGAACTCACCCTACCCCCTCTTAATCTCATCCGCCCTATGAGCCCCATCTCCAATCGGAGAAGGGAAAAATGGAAATTGAGGTTAAGAGGAGAATTATAAAAGTTGAATTTAAAATATTATTCATTGTTTATGGAAACAGAAAATAACAAGACAGTTAAGAATCCGAATGAGATGACCGTTGTTGAACGTGTAAAATCTCCGACACCGAAATTTTTCAAAACCTTGCGGACAATTGGTCTGGCATTGGCTACAATGGGCGGGATACTGTTAGCAGCACCGGTAGCACTGCCTATTGCAGTTACTTCGGCAGCAGGGTATATTGCACTTGCAGGCAGTGTAATGACAGCTGTAAGTCAAACGGCAGTTGACACAAACGCCAATAGTGATAACCATGAAAGTTCCTGAATTGGCCCAAGACAGCCAGGTTTATGCCGGTACTTGTGGCGGAACACTTCTGTCAGTTTTTAGCTACGTATTTGTTGAAGATCTGGTAAGAACTGTTATCCTTGCTGTAGTGGGCGCAGTAGTTAGTTTCGGGGTCTCACTCGCACTCAAACGCATGATTAAGAGGAAAAAGCGCTAATAGCTACCGCTCTGAGTAGTACCTCTGAAGAGGGTGTCCAATAAGTTTTGGGCACTCTTTTGTATGTCGGGCATGGTACTAAGCTGGCAGGATGCAAGTTCCTGTATGTGCCGAGTTGATAGGAAACATTAGCGACTGACAATGGTGTTGCGGGCGACCGCAAATCTGAAAGAAGTCATCAGCAAAACTGAAGTTCTGACGCACAGAAACCGGATATAAGGCTTATTTTGAGAGGGTAACCGAGCAATGGATTGGGAACGCCCGAAATTCAACCGTAACTCAAAAGAGTAAATCAGGCAGGACGCAGTGAAAGTTTAGTATCTTATCCCGAGAGGTCTTGCAGGATGCACCAACAGTGCAGAAAGTTCAGCGATGCACTTTTATATTTTGCAAGAAGTCAGCAGAGGACATAGTATTTTGTGCAGGAACAGCACAGGAGAAGGTCTGAATTTTTTAATTTAAGGAGCAGTTAGTTCAAAATTTGTTTTATGGCGCAACAGCAAGGCATAACGTACCAATACGACCTTTTTAATCAAGAGGGAGAGGATGTTATACGCCCTTTTGCCACGAGTGAAACCGTACGTGGAACTCAAACAATAAAGGCGTTGCAAGTAAAAGAAGCAGGCGAACAGGAACGAGCCTTAACCCACGAATTGATGGGAGCGATATTGTGTCACAGCAATATCAAGCAAGCCTACAAACAGGTAAAGCAGAACAAAGGCGTAGCAGGAATCGACCAGATGCCTGTTGGTGAATTTGCCGTATGGTATGCAGGAAATGGGGAAAGTCTATTGAGTAAGCTATACAATGGCACATATCAGCCACAAGGGGTAAAACAGGTCGAAATCCCCAAGCCGAACGGTGGCAAGCGCAAGTTAGGAATCCCAACGGTAACCGACAGGATAATCCAACAAGCGGTTGCGCAGGTTTTAAGTCCAATTTATGAACGTAAATTTTCTGACCACAGTTATGGTTTCCGCCCAAATCGTAGTGCTCACCAAGCGCTCAAAAAAGGGAGTGAATATGCAGGACAGGGCAGATACTACGTAGTAGATTTGGATTTGAAAACATTCTTCGATGTGGTAAATCACGACCGCTTGATGTATCGGCTATCAACCACCATTGGCGACAAAACGTTATTGGGATTGATACGCAAATACCTTCAAAGTGGTATAATGGTTGACGGCATAGTAAGCCAGCGCACCGAAGGTACACCTCAAGGCAGTCCGCTCTCCCCATTATTGTCAAACATAGTTCTGGATGAACTCGACAAAGAACTGGAGCGCAGGGGACACAAATTTGTTCGTTATGCCGACGATTGCAACATCTACGTACGCAGCCAAGAGGCAGGCGGGAGAGTAATGGAATCGATAAGCAACTTTATCGAGAGCAAACTGAAACTGATTGTCAACAAGGATAAAAGTCAGGTTTGCGAAGTAAATCAAACCAAGTTTTTAGGGTACACCATTCAGCGAGACGGCAGTCTGACGATTGCCGCCAATAGTGTAGTCCGCTTCAAGGAAAAGGTCAGAAAGATAACCAAGCGTAACAGGGGAGTACGGTTTGAGCAAATAATTGCAGAGCTCACGCCCGTTATGCGGGGTTGGCTGGACTATTTCCGCCACGCAAGGTGCAAAAGCCTGTTGCAGAATCTTGATTTCTGGATTCGTAGGAAACTACGATGTTACAGGCTCAAGCAATGCAAACGGACAATAACACTTCAACAATTTCTCAAAAGTAGGGGTGTTGAGACGTGGCAAAGCTGGATATTGGCACTGTCAGGAGTTGGTCATTGGCGCAAATCGGGTTGCCCGCAAGCGCACCAAGCCCTTAATAACAAATGGTTTAACGAGGTAGGACTGTATAATCTCTCAATAAATTACGTAAGGTTAAACAATTAAAAGAAACCGCCGTGTGCGAGAGCATGCACGGTGGTATGAGAGGGCGGGGGAGTAATCCCCCTACCTACTCGATTGTGTCTGATATTACAGGTATTTATAAAAAAGCATTCGCTTTGCATCCTGAACGAGCTTCAAATTTTGTTTGAATTTGTTTTCCATAGCTTCCAAACCTCGGAGAGCTGTCACTGCTTTTTCAAACTGCTCCGGATTTTCATCTGCTTTATTTAGCCCATCCAAAAGGATTGATTTTACATCCCGAAGAACTACAAACGGAATGACCGAACCACGCAAAAACGGATAAAAAGCTTTTGACTGCCACAAGCTATAAGATAGCCAGTAAATTTGCTCCTTTTCGGATTCGCTTTTGCATTGAATTACAAAGCAATTTGGACAGGGAACGGTGAGCGGCTTGCCGCTATTATTTCCTTTGTTTAAAATGAAGAAATGGGGCATATTATAAACCACGCCCGAACGATAAGATTTGATAATAATACACATAACCTGGGGGATTAAAGGGTGAAAACTAAAAGCAGCTGCTGCGCCCGTAAATAATTTTTCCCCCCAGAAAGAGAAAGAAAAAAAGAAGAAGAAAAAAAGAAAAATATAGCCATCTTATTAGGCGGCCGGATTGGGCTGTCAAGGTTTTTGGGAAAAATACTACCTGAAGCTTGCAAAAGTGTGGAGATTTTTTCTCAAAACCCGGAGGGCTTGACCTTGCAGCCTACAGGGTTGGTTTGTGCTGGCCGCCTTATCTTTGCTAGATTTTTTATTTTTTTGTCGGTAAATATTTTACTCAAAAAGTCCTTGTTGTATTTGTCTTTTGAATTCATCTTGAAAAAAGAAACCATTCTTATAGAATCAAAAAGATATTCTTTATCGGGGCGAACACGCCGCAGAAATAAAACATACCGCTGGAAATGCGTTGGAAAGGAGCTTGGGTAAAAACGGAATGAATGGAGCTTGCGAAATGGAAATGAGTATTTTACTAAAGCTGTGGGGTGCTGAGGTGGGTGCATGAAATGAAAGCAGAATGAAATGCAAGAGCTCGGAGTGAGGAACGAACGCAGTTCCTGGAATGTAATGGGCTTGAATGAATGCACTGACCGCAAGCACATGGATAACTAACACGATATGTTTTATTTTCTGCCTACTTTATGGGTGGTGGGGTATTTGTGGTTTTAATTGGGGCTAACTCGTCGCAGAAATAGAAAAATACACCGCTGGATTAGCGTTGGAAAATGGCTTGGGTAGTGACTGACTGTATGAATGGAGCTTGCGGAATGGAAAGAATGGAAACTACCGAAGCCCGTGCGATGCTGAAGTGTATGATTGGAATGGAAGTGAAATGCAGTATCAGGGGTCAGCGTGAGGAACGAACGCAGCTCCGGGAACGGAATGGAGCGAAAATGGAAATCATATACTGCAAGCACATGGACAAACAAATAACGACATGTTTTTTATTTTCTGCACAACTGATGGGTGGTGGGGAAATATTGAGGTCTTCGGGCAGCCTAGCGGGCAAAGCGTTGATCTTGTGCGGCTATTATACATAATTAGGTTATATTTAGTCCTATTAATTTGCCGTCAGGCAAGGGCTCGAATATAACTACATGTTATGTATAATAGCTTTGAGTTGTTTTTTTCTGGCGCATTTCAGGCACGGTGGTGGCGGTTGGAGTGCCTGATTTTTTTTGCCTGTGGATGGATTGAAACAGTGGTTTTGAAAAAACAACACTGTGACAGAAGGGTTGATTGCAAAAAGTGTGACAGAAAAAAAACAACAGTAGGGTTGATTGTGCGGAGACAGGCAAAAAGACTGTGCAAGCCCTGCGCTTCGACATGCTCAGCGAGCTGGCGAGAAAGGGTGAGGGTTTTTGCCTGCCGGTGATTTTGCACTGCGGAGCTGCCCGTAGTTAACTTTCAGGCGAAGCCTGACCGCTCTCTCTTAAATTAAAAATATTTGTCTTTTAAATGCTTTGCAACATGCTCAATTTCAGGAAATAGAGTAGATTCATTTATTCCCAGAATATCAAGTTGTTTGAGAATTTTAGCTTTTTCAGACTTATTTATAATAAAAGATTTATACTGAAATTCAAATTTTGCACACTTTGATTTATCATCATCAATACCAAAAATAAAAAAAGCTCCTTCTTGTCGAATTATTCTTGGATTATCTAATTTAGGTCTAACACAAAATACCATTTCCAAGTGTTTTGAGTCAATTACGGGTGAAAAATGAGGTTTTTCCGAACGAATTTCATGAAGTAAATATTGTATTTCCTCCTTATTGTTAAATGTTGAATTTCTTAGACTTTTAATTTCTTTTATTGTGAATTTATGAGGTCTTCTCGAAATATTAGCGACCACACTAATTGTATCTCCATCATAATATTTGATATCATCGTCTTTAATCTCGAATCTAAATAAACGGCCATCTTCGCTTTGTTGCTTTTCATCACTACATGCAAAAAATAGAGCAACCAGTGGATTTGATGTAATATCTAATAATCGAGTTGGTAAAGAATAATGTTGCATCTTAACGAGCTTCTCAAATGTCGTATTACATTCTTTAAAATCATTTGGGCTTCGAGCAATCATTTCTTTAAAGAGCTTATCTTCATTTTTAATCAAATCATGATTTCTATAAATGGATGGTTCCAGTTTAAAAGAACCATTTGAATGACCTCTATAAAATACAGAAACATTCTCTTCAAAATCATTATCTTGTTTATCCAAAATATCAATAAGCGTTCTTACACTACCTATTTTAGAAGTAATTTCTTCGTTGAAGGAGTGAATTTTATCACTTTTAGAATTCCACGCATCTAAAGAAATCTGATAGGGCATTTGGTTACAAGTAATTATAACCCGATTGCATATAGCTAAATATTCTCCTATAGTATTGTAATCAAATGGCTTGATTTTTAAATTTTGAAGATAACTAATTGATCTTGAATCTAAAGATAAGTATTTTTCTGGGTTGACATAAAATAAAGAGATACTTAATTTTCCCTTGCCAACACCTTTAATTTTGAGAATTGTTTGAAAGAGTAGGTTGTCAATATTTTGTTTAACTGCCTGTTCAAATAATTTCCACAAATTGTCAATTTCATTGTTTGTCCTCAAATATTTAAAAGGAAAAAGTCTAACTTTTAATGGATTTGAAGTAGGCAAGCCTGAAACATCAGTTGGAGAAATACATTTTAGATCAAGTTTCTTATGAAGCGTTTGAAGTAACTCAACTCTCTTTGAATCAAGTTTATATTTATTAAGATAGCAAAAGAATGAAAAAGGATCAATTTCATCCAGTTCAAATTCTTCATTTGATTTGTTTGATGTTTCTCTAAAATCTCTAAATCCTTCTATCCCGATGGACTTTAAAGTGTTTATCAGATATTTTTGGTTATCTTTTTGAGATAACAACCAGGAAGTAATCTCACGATAAGTTTCAATCCATGTAAATTGGGATCTTTCCATAATATTGAAATTAAATTTTATTCCAAACTTTCCTTTATTGTTTTGAAACTTACCAATGCACTTTCAATATTTTCAATAATTGTATCTATAAGTGTTTCTGCATCAGGCAAATTATCTAAATCTATTAAAGAGTCATCTTTTAACCAGAAAATATCTAAATTCGTTTTATCTCGTGTTAGAACCTCTTCTATTGTATATTTACGCCAACGACCATTTTCGAGATTCCAATTTTCCTTCCGATCTGTTAAGTTAGCTTTGTTGTATAAAGTAAGGAATTCGGCTAAATGTACAATTTTTAATTGTTTTGTCTTTAATGTATGATGTATGTTTGTTCTATAATCATAAATCCAAATTTCTTTTGTAGGATTACTCTTTGTCTTCTCAAAAAACAAAACATTCGATTTTACCCCCTGAGCATAAAAGATACCTGTTGGAAGTCGAAGTATTGTATGCAAATTACAGTCTTCTAATAATTTTTTACGGATTACTTCACCTGCACCACCTTCAAATAATACATTGTCTGGCAAAACAACTGCAGCTCGCCCACCATCTTTGAGCATAGTCACAATGTGCTGTAGAAAGGCCAATTGTTTATTGCTTGTTGTTGCCCAAAAGTCTTTTCGAAGAAAGTAACCATCTTTTTTATCTTGTTTTTCGTCAATTGTAGGTATGTCACTACTGCTTTTGCCGAAAGGGGGATTTGCCAGAACAATATTCACTTGTTCAAAACTGTCTTTTAAACTATCTGTTACTTTAATTTCAGGAGTATTTCTTAAATCACCAATACCATGTAAAAAAAGATTCATTAAACAAAGTCGAGCTGTTTCCGGAACAATTTCCCAACCCTTGAAGGTGTGAAACTTCAGGAATTCTTGTTCATCTCTGTTTAGACTATAATTACTTTTTATATGATTTAATGCTCCAAGAAAAAATCCTCCTGTACCACATGACGGATCTGCGACAGTTTCATTTGGTTTGGGATTTATACATGCCACAATAGCCTCAATGACAGCTCTAGGAGTGAAGTATTGACCAGCTCCACTGCTCTCCGCATTTTTTTGTAACAATGATTCATAAATATCTCCTTTAATATCTGTAGTGTCGGTTATCCATGTTTCACTGTTGATTAAATCTATGAGTTTTCTAAGTTTACTTGGATCCGATATTTTATTTTGAGCTTTCTCATATATCTTTGAAAGCATTCCTCCTCCAGATTCAGCTAAAGCAGTCAATGCCGCATGATAATGAAAAGGCAATTCTTTAGTGCTGATATTTGGCTCTAAAAATGTTCCCCATTTATAATCTTGGGGAATATTATAGTTTGAGTAATTCGGATTCTTTTCATACTCATCAGCCATTTTTAAAAATAACAGATAAGTTATTTGTTCAATATAATCCCCATAGGTTACTCCGTCGTCTCGTAATGTGTCGCAAAACGACCATATTTTTGCTACTAATGTATTTGTTGACATGACTATAAATTTAAAAGATCTAAAACCTCACTATATCCTTTTCTTTTTTTATATAAATTTAGACACACTTTTGCAACAGAAGAAAATTCAGCTTTAAGATTTGTTTTCTTTGAAATTGTTTCCACACAATTACTAAATGCAAGTTTTCTTGCTTCACGAGAATTAGAGTTACTATAAAATAAGTAAGCTTTTTCTATCACGCGACTACATTCTTGCCAAACTTGCTGACGTTGGGTTTCTAATTGATCAAGATCTAAATGATATAATTTAATTGAAATCTCAGCTCTTCTATTATCAATCTCATCGTCTATTACTGGATTTGGGAAAACACTACCATCTTCATCAAATGACAATAATCCAACATCACTTGCCACTATTGGATCAAGCAGCAAAGGTCTTTCATTGAAAATAGAACCTTCATCAGTTGCAATTACCCCTTCATTTAAATCTAACGGAAACAAGTCTCCCTTTCCACCAACTTCTGAATTATCTCTAAGTCTATCTCTTCTACGTATATTTGCAAGTGTGCCTGATAACCGATAATTATCAAGATTGTATGCCAACCACCAATAACCATTTGGTTTATTTACAATTCCCTTTTCGTCATCTTGCCTAGCTCTATTTTTGGGTCTATAATGATCAATTTCGAACTCGCCATTTCCTATAGGGGCTTCCGAATACCAGCACTTATAGCCAAACTCTTCAATCATAATTTTTTGTAAGATATTCCAATCTGAATGACTTGAAATATATTTTTTCCTTTCTTCAGAATCTAATTCTTTAATTATAGATAGATGTTTTGCTTCAATATCTTCCCAAGATAGATACTTTTCTCCAGTTTTTTCATCTGTAAATAAAATATCTTCTAGATGCTTCTTATTCACCTCACTCCATTTTATTTTCTTTGCTTTATTTCTTATTAATTCGATGTCGATATATCTCATATTACTTGCTCCTCACCGTTTATTTCAGATAACACCTCTTTTGCAATTTTATCTAATTCCTCCATTTCTATATTTGTAAAGGAACGATATGCAAATTCTTTTTTCTGATTTGTCAATTTCAGGAACAGGTTATAACGACTATCAGAAGTGGTTTCATAAAATCCAATTTCATCTAAATATGATTTTAGTTTCTCATATTTTTCAATTTCTTCATCTGATATTTCATTGGTAATCATTTTTGCTTGTAAAAATCTTTTTTCATTCAATTTATCTTCAAACTCTTTGTTCATAATTGAAGGTAATCCAAACAAATCACTAGTGAGAACTTTTTGAATACTCATTTCTCTTGGACTTATCAATGGGGGTTCAACTTTTGTTTTACCCGAAACAGTATCTCTTCTAAATATGCGAACTTCCTCTTTCTTCAAACTGCCAATTACCAATGGGTCATGTGTGTTAATTATTATTTGAGTAGTCTCATGTCTTTTGACAACATTGTCAAGGAATTCCAAGTATTGCCATTTCCATATTGGATTTAAATGAGTATCTGGCTCGTCCAATAAAATTAAAGAATCTTCATCTTTTGTAAATTTGAGCAATCCTAAGACAGTTAATAATTGTTGTTCCCCTTCACTTAACTCTTTAAAAGAAATTTCTCCGTCAATTTCTTTTCTAACTTTAATCTTAACTTCCGAAATTAATTTTGATATATAAGTGCTTTCCAAGGCTTTAAATAAAGCAGTATTACTGGTGTAAATGCTTGCAAGTTCTTTTAATTCATCCTTACCTCTAAGATATAGGTATAATTGGTCTTGTGGATCATAATCATCAAAATCTGTTTGTACATCTTTATGATAATAAATTGGGGCTATGGATAAAGTCCATAATTTCTCTAAAAATGGACGTACCAAACCTTTAGCAGTCCAAAATATGTCATTTGGATCTTTATACTTCGCCCAATCCGGCATCTTAAGTATAAAAAGTATTGACTCAATATCTTCAATATCTAAAACTTCTTTTAAAAATTTTACGCTTTCCTCTTCTTCATGAGTGAAATATGCAAGAAGTACAAAATACGAGTGAACTAACTGGACATAAAATAACTTTCTTAATGAATCCAATTCATCTTCAACAAAATCATCACTAGTAATTTTTTTGTAAAAATTATACTGATGCTTCCAGAAATGTTCTTTTAGTTTATTGCTTAAACCAGAATAGTATGTGAAAACATATTTGGGTTGGTACATTTCTTTACCTTCTTTTGAAAAAAAAGATTTCAAGCTTTTTATCTTTTCGTTATTTACAAGTATTGTATATGCTCCTTTTTTATAACTGATTTCTATATAGTATTCTCCTTTCTGATACTTGATATAGTACTCAAAAGGCGTAGGCTCTCTCTTAGTTTCATTACTTAAATCAAGAAACTTAAAAATGAGAATTAGAGCTTCCATAAAATTTGATTTCCCAACAGCATTTTGACCTAACAATACTGTTTTCATTTCATTTTCATCTAAATCAATTGAAAATTGTTTTAGGTTTTTGAAATCTTCAATATATACTTTATCTATTCTCATTTTTTTAATGATAATTTTGAGATTTTACCTTCACGGATTTCTTCAATGTTAGCAGATAATTGTTTTAACTCTTCATAAAATCTTTCAATATCGTCTTTATGTACTGATTTCTGCCAAATGTCTTTTGCTTCCATAGGCTCGGTTGCTTCTTCCAATATTTCCTTAATCGTTTTCTTTGATTCCATAAAAACTAATTTTCGAGGTTTATTTTTTGCGATTTCCTTCTGTTGAATTTGATAAAACATTTTCTCATCTGAAATTCTCTGTAAAAGAGAATTTGCATGTATATCGTTTTCATTCTGTGGAACTAAATTGCCTGAAAACGCTTTTTGTAATATAATTTGCCTGAAAATTTCAGTTCTTTTTAAATTTTCTTCAATTATTTTTTCTAGATTATCGATTAAAGTAAAATGATATTCAATTTCTTGGACTATTTGTTTTTGCATGTCAATTTCACATACAGGAATCTTTGTTTCTCTAATATCTTCAAGATGAAAATTTTTGAGTACACCACCTTTAATTTCTGTTTTGATATCTATATTATTGATGTAATTTTCGATTGAATACATTAAGTATTTGTTATATATAACCTCATTTTGGGGCTTTAAAAGAGCTACGCTAACAAATAAACTGAATTTAATATTGTCTGGAACAATTGCCAACCGACCTATTGTGCCACTTTTCGTCAACAAAACATCTCCCTTTTCAGGGTGGCATCTTTTAATTAGATTTTCATGTGCACTTTCAGAAATAAATTTTGAGTTAGAAAAATCAATTTCTCTATTTTTTATATCTTTCACTGAAATAAAATAAATACCCTGATTCGTATATTCTGGTTTATGATGAGTACCATCAACAATTTTTGTGGTTAAGTCCTCGATTTTTTCAAATTTAAATGTGTTGTTTATTTGTTTTTTATCGCTAAAAGCATCTTTCAAAACTACTTGTCTATAAATTTCAAGTTGTTTTTGAGCATTTAAAAGATTCTCTTGCGATTTGTCTAATTCACTGAATAATTCTTCTATTTTAGCTACAATACGATATTGTTCTACAAGGGGTGGAAGAGGAAATGGTATTTGACTGAACTTTGTTGCAGATAATTCCAAAAAAGTTGTTCCACTTGCATAACTTTCAGCTAATTGCTTTGAAGCTAGTAAGAAATAATAAATATAATCGGGGTATCCCGATTTTGTAAGAATTAGATTTTTAAATCCTTGGTTTGTGGCAATTTCGTTTTTGGCTATTACTGTATATCCAATTGGTGCTCGTGAAGAAAACAATACAGTTCCTTTAGGCAGAAGTTTTGCTGATGAATTATCTAATCCAACTTTAGTAATACTCCGTTTTCCTTGTTCAATGTATTTGTTTTTATAGTTTGATAAATCAGCTGGAGTTATCCAAGCAATATCACCACCCCAGAAATCAGGTTGTCGAGATGATGGAGTACCACCACTAGTGACTATCCCGATTTCGCCTAGTGTAGTCCAAATCCAACTATCAGGTAAATTATTTGTCGTTTCTTTATTCTCCATTTATATATTTTGAAATGCTTGAATAATCACTCTTTCTGTGTAATCCTTATAATTATATTTTCTCCAAAAGATTGACTTTCACAACTTCATACGCTTCCCGAGGATCATAGGTATCACTTGAGTCTCTCCTTAGCAACCCAGTTATATCACCCAAAAATTCCGAATCAACCATTTTTTCTTCCATATTCAGCAAGAATTCTTTTTGTGTAGGTGCATTGGTGCCCACAACAAAATTCATGTATTCCTGATAACAAGCAAGTATTTGATCAAAATTTAAGTCCTTTTTGGTTATGGCTGTGTATAAGTCGAATAAGTCACGTCCTTTACGGCGTTGATAAAGTGCACGAAGTTTAGTTCCGAGCAATTCTTCCAATTGATAGGTAGTGATTTCGCAACTATCGGTGTACCATTCGCTCTCCACCGAGAAAGGAAACTTTGTTATGCCCAACACACTGAAATGTTCCCGGCAGTTTGTTTCCACTTTTAACCGCAACGGCATTACCGGTGCAATTTCAGACTCAAAACGAAAAACTAAGGTATTATTGTTGGCTTTTTGTTTCACAACAGGTTTACCTAAAAAAGACAATATATCCCTGATTCGATCAATCGTTTCTTTTATGGGTTCAGCTGTAATTTGAACCAAATCAATATCCTCCGAATACCGGGGTTGAGGCGAAAGATATAATTTATGTAAGGCAGTTCCACCCCGAAAAGCCAAATGGTTCGCTAAAAACTCATCCTTAAATATTTCCGTTAATGCACGGCAAATGACCAAATCCTGTTCTACCTGTTCGTTTGTTTGCCATGGCACATTGTGTGCCCATTCAGTAATATATGCTTGTGGTATCATTATTAAGTTCTAATTCTGTGATTGGATTACTCATCAATTTCAATTTCAGTATTCACTATTATTTTCCATCTCTCGTCTAAGGGAAATCCAACTTCAGGTGATGATGCTTTTAATGGCGTACGGAATAAGTTTATACTTTTTTGTTCAAAAATTTCATATATGTCATTCGCTAAAGAATCATATTCCAGGACCTTTTCAAGAATGTATCCCAGCCGTTGCAAAGTTGCAACCGGAACATATTCAAAAAGATCGTTATTAAACATCTCCGGTTTAATTGCTTCAGCCAATTCATTCAAAACGGTAGACACCCTGTTAATTCCCCCGACACGCTTTTCGTATAATATTAAATCACAAGCGGTAAGGGCAGGATTTGAAACTTTCAGATAACCTGTTTCCGTTTTCTTTGATTCCAATAAAGTTTCCGGAATTGTTTTTTTACTCAGAAAATTTATCTTCACGCCTTTTTTTTGAGCTATCCGCAAAACAGGTAAATTTGTAACAACATAAAATTCTTGCGGTTGCTGGTGGGATGCACCGTAGAAACCCGCAGCATTTAGTAATGCAAGATAATATGGCCGTTCCAGATTTTTCATTAAACCGTCCAAGAACAAAGCAGGGGGCAATATCCCTTTGGATAAATATTGAGGGGGAATAATCAGAAAGTAACGTTTATAAATAGAAATAATTCTTCCTTTGGCTGTTAATCTATTTAAAGCACTCCTTGCAGCAATTTCAGTATAAGCCGGTAGCTCCCTGGCAAGCAAATCCAATGAAAAAGCATATTTTCCACGCGATTGAAGATTTTCTATCCATTGACTTACCGTGATTTCTTCCAGCTTACTCATTGAAGTAATTTTTTGCCAAATATACCGTTTTTCGGTATATATTGCAAGAAATTCCTCTATTTTTTTAATATTTCTGTAAAGAAATTTCATATTGTTGTCAAGGACAAAGCAAATGGACTCCATTTTTACTCTAAAGGGCAAAATTTATCCACTATTGAGTTGGGTAATTTGCGATTCGCTAATTGCGAATCTTACCGGATAGGATTGTTCAACCCCGTCCGGGGTTGGGTATGAAGAGGGCTTGCATCCCCCGGTTGCGCTTTGCTTACCGGGGGTTAACTAAATTAAACCCCTTCGGGGTAAAAGAGAATCCAAGTTTATGTTGTATCAAAAAGTGATTATAATAGGCAAAATATGACCGTTTTAAAATCGTCGGACATGTCGGACGATTTGCTTCTGTAATTTCGGCAGGCAGTGACTGGCGATTTCATTGATTATTTTAACGACTGAATAAATAAGGTAATATTTGAAAGTGAGAAAACTGGGTTCATAACCCCAAACGAATTTTTGATTAATCTTTCCCTGACAAGTAAATCTATTGTTCGGTTATTCGTTTTTAAAAGTTTGATTACTTGTTGTTGGGGGAGGTAAATATCTTTTGAGTTTTTATGCTTGCGTTTCTGAATTCGCTTAAAAGTTCTGATACGAATTAGCATTTCGGATTTATTTTCTTTGAGTTTGGCTAATTGATTTTGAAGGTATTTTTCGTCCAACTGTTTTTTGTGAAGTTTTGCCTGGTACTTTTCTTCTGGTGTCATACGGATTTAATTTTAAGGGGGCAATGGGGACGATGTAGACGATGGCAAAAACAATAAGAAAGGAGACGCGGCACGCCACGTCTCTACGGGTGCCCAATGATAAAATAATTTGTTTTGCCGGGGTCTTTGAGGATAATGTCTTTTTCGCGCATGAATTTGATATAGCCTTTGGCGGTGCGTTCTTTTACGTCGAGGTATTCCTGAAGTTTGTCGGTGAGTTCATGATAGGTGTAGTAGCGTTTTTGTGAGAAGATTGTTTTGGCTGTGGCTATTAGTTCATTTTCTTTGCGTTTTTCTTTTTCTTCTTTGGTTTTCTCGCCCAAATAGACGTGCATTTCTTCTTTCTTGTCCCAAGCAAACTGAATCAGGGGAACATCCAAGGGACTACCGTCACGGACCTTCAATACTTTTACTACTGAAACTCCGGGTTGATCGTCTTTTTCAATAGAGAGAATACCGGCAGATTTTCGTTGGAGTTCTGAGCCTAAATGTCCGCGGAGCTTTAACCCGTTAGGGATAAAGTGTAGCACACAGACAATACAGGTCTGGTATATTCCGGCCAGCCGGTAGAGCTCGTCAACAATCCGTATACTTTCGGCTTCATCATTGGCCGAATGGATCAAATCTGCTATACCGTCAATTATTACCATATGAATACCACCGAACTCGTAAAAGAATTTATCCATACTTTGAATAATTGCCTGAAGTCGTTCTTTTCTAGACATACCAGTGAGGCAATACGCCCTGAAGCTCTCGGGGAAATGCTTTTGTTTTGCCCTTTTAAGGCTGTTTATTGTATTTTTGTAAAGTTGTAGTTCGGATTGTTCAGTATCGTAAAGCAGAACTGCTTTTTTCTGTCGATTGGCTTTGATACGAGTTCCTAACGTGTCGATATCTTCGTCATCGGTATTCAACGTTCCTGCAACGAGAGCGCAGATATAGTTGCTTTTCCCTGTCCCCTCCCCTCCGGTAAGACAGCATAAATTACCTTGTGTCCCCAGCGGAACGTTATTGATTGATAGTATCATTTCAGCAGATATGGGTGGTTTTGTAAAGTCTATTTCGCATGATTTCAAGACGGCCATGGTTTCGGCATAGATTGTATCCAGAAATTGAATGAACAGTTTCTGAAAGTCTTCCCGAGTGTTTCCGAGTTTGAAAAAATCGGAAATGTCTTTTTCTTCTTTTGTTCCCTTCAGGGGTAGGATCATGCGCCTTACTCCCAGAGAAGACAGCTGCTGTTCATGTTTAGCTGAAGATTCGATACCCGTTTTATCACAGTCGTACAGAATAACGACGTGCTTAAAACGATAAGTCAACTTCCGAATGATTCCCTGAGGGACATTGGACGTTTCGCTATTGAAACATATCGCGAAATAGCCTTTTGAAACGAGGCTTAATACATCTTTTTCACCACCGGTGATAAAGAGGATATTTCCTTTGGGTGGGAGTTGCTCCAAGCCGAAACAATATTTATCACCCAGATCACCGGCATATTGAAACCGAACGGTTGAAAATGGATGGTAAAGTTTGAGATAGCGTTTGCCCTGATAGGCAAAGAGTGGCTCTTTGTCGGTTGGCAAGAGCTTATAGTGTTTGTTCTCGTTGTTTTCAGTGACGAACTCTTTGAGTGAAGCAACCTGATATTTAGCAAGGATTGGCGGAGTTATTCCGAATTGTTGCCAAAACTGTAGTTCTTCGTCAGAAAATGGCTTTACTTTGAAAGTAAAGGGTTTTGGTTGTTTAGGTTGTTCAGTCTGATTTTCCATTGTTGTTGACTTTGTGGACGATGACCTCTCCCGCCCTTCGGCCACCCTCTCTCGAGGAAAGGGAATTCGGCTGCCAATTGGTACCTCATTGGTTTCAAGTTCGAGGCAAAGGTCCTGATTGATTTTTTGGAGGACATCCAGGAATCCGGCTGCATGACGGCAGTCAGTTCCCAGTAAAATTCCCACGAATTGGAAACAATCCCCACTATAAGTGTTGTTGCCGTAATCTTTCAGTTTATACTGATCGGAAGTACGGTCGAAATAAACATTGCAAGAAGCCTTCGTATCTTCGTACAATGGATTGAGAAAGTTGCGTCCCACCCGGAACTGAAAAGGCATGTAATGTTTGAATACATTTAAACCCTTATTTGTTCGTGCGAGTATTTCTTCTTTGCTCAACATAGTTTTGGTGACTTTGAATTAGATTGTCTAAAGATTCCTGACTGCTGCGAACCAATCGTTCGCTAAGCATTCGTTTTACTTCCGCTATGGTGTAGTAAGTTTTACCCGAAATGATTGAGTAAGAAATCAGCCCTTTGGTGCGTAAGCGCTGAAGAGTACGTTCGCTGATTTTTAAAAAAGTGCAAACTTCATAGCTGTCTACCCATGCTTCTTCTTCGTTGATTTGTTCGGGTTGATAATTGACAACAAATTTGGCAATGGTATTGACTTTGTCCATTAATTCTTTGAATGCGTCGGATTCGATAGTGATAACTTCCATATTTTTTAATGCGGTAATGTGATAATAGCCCCTGACCCCTAAAGGGGAATTTGGAGATATAATTTAATCTGATAATTACGAATGATATTCTAATGCGCGGATAATCCAACCGTAGAGATATTTCTTGTTGGCGGGACGTTTTTTGATAATAGCAATGTAGTGAGAAATTTTGCCAACAGTGAAGGCCGGTTGGAAATACCCAAAGTCTAGCGAATTGAGCTTCTTGAGAGTCTGTTCTCCGATTACTCCATCTGCTTTGGTGCCAACAATAGATTGGGCTAATTGGACACTTGTTTTGATTCCAGCATTTACTGCAAAATCAAAGATTGAATCGGCTGTAGTTTGATTAGCTATCAAATCACCTTCAATGGGCAGCCAAAACTCGTATAAATAAAAGAGTTCGACTTGTTTGTCCAGTTCTACATTGTTGATCATATTGAACGGGAAATTTGCTTTGTCTTTATATCGGTCGATAATGGGCCAACCCTGCCAGTTTTGGTAATTAACCCTTGAAATTCCATTGTAGGTCTCTTTCCCCGAATCATTGGGATCGTTGCTGTAAACACCTTCGTGAGTGAGTGTTTTTTGAAATGCAATTTGAAATTCTGCCATAATTTTAATGTGCTAATTTGTCAATATGATAATATGCAAATATCTTGAAATTAAAGATTTTGTTTTTGCAAAATTGGGGAGAATGAAAAATATAAAAACACAAGTTGGGCAAAGTTTTTTTGAAATAGACATTTAAGTCTCTGTTTGAAAACAGTTTATAGAAAGAGAGATTGTATGAAGCAGAAGGTGAACCTGGGTAATATGTCCATTATTAACAACAAATCCGCTATCATGAATTAAAACTGAAAAATAAGGGAAAAATAATCATTAAAAAGCGAGTAGTAATGATTTGAAAACAAAGAATCTGTTCAAATAATAATTCCCAAACTTGGGAAAAGCTTGGGAATTATTGAAATGGATTTCAAATGGACTATCACTTTAAATAAGCTAATATTCAACCTGTAATATGCTATTTTTGAAAGATTGACTGTTGACTAATTTCCAGTGGGATTTCATATCGAACTTGGGAAACAATGGAATCCCATCACCAAGTATATAAGGTAGATAATTTATTATGAGTTTATCAATCAGGTTATATCTTAAAAGAGAAGCGGTTAATATACCTCCACCCAGTAGCCAGATATTTTTATCGTCAAGCTCTTTGAGCTTTTTTAATTTCGCTTATCACATTTTCTTTTATGAAACTTACTTCTTTGTGAAGTTCGAGTGATTTTTGAGAAACAACATATATTTTTTGTCCTTGAATGGCATTTCGACATCTATACATGATAACTCGTAATAGGTTTTTCCACCCATTATAATTGTATCAACTGAATCAAAAAATATATTCTTACCGTAATCTTCCCGTTCCGGATTTGAAATTGTAGTCAGTATATTAAATCCCCCATAAACAGGAGCCAAATAGCCATCCAACGAAACGGCAGTGTACAGTATTAGTTCTCTCATGCCCCTAATTTTAGTGATTTTATATAGTAAAAAAACGTGGACTCATAACTGTTTTTCACGAGGTATCGGCATACCCACAGACACAACAGAATAAGTCCACGCATACTTTGAGCATGCATGAACATTCTGCTTTTAGTCTCGTCTGTTTTTTTGAAAATTGCCGATTTTCGTGAGAGACGTTCAGTGAACGTTATGTCAAAATCTAATTATTATTTGTGTATTTAGCTATCTTAAAGATTATAAAATCAAGTTATTAGAAATTAGAAATCAAAAATTAATTGATTTCTCCATCCGTTTTCTCCATCCGTTCAATTAGATTATCTTTTAAACGATCCAGAAACTGTGTACGATTTCCTTTCCGTTCCCTGATCTCCAAATAGATTCGGTAAATATCCCCAACTTTCACATTAAAGACATCTTCCAAATATGAAGCAAGGGTTTTCAAATTTATATTTCCGTGGTTGATACACTTAGCTGTATCAAAGGCATATATTAACTCTGCTAAATCAGTTTTACTCGCCGTCCAAGTCTGGCGAATTTTTAATTTTGCATGAACATTATGTTCTGTTTCAACAACTTCTTTCAATTTGATAAGCTGTGATTTAATGTATAGCTCCAAGAGATCATTAGCCATGATTTTGGCAATTTTATAATCATATCCAGTAGAAAACCGAACATCTCGTTCGAAATAAAAGCAGGCAATATTCATAGGAATATCAGCATCTCTGTTTCTTAGAAAGTAAATTTTATCAAAATGAGTACAACCGGTACGATAGTAATGATACATATCAATATTGCGATCGAAATAATGCTTTAACCTATCCATTTCAGCAAGAAAATATGCCTCTACGGTTGAGCAACTACCTTTTGGTCGATTTATTTCAATTTTGTACACCGATATATAATAAATCAGCTTACTTATTATTTTCGGTTTTATTTCCTTAAAAAACGATATTTCCTCTTCTTCCGTTTTAAAATCATATTTAATAATGAATTTTTTTAACTCTCCAAGTTTAGATTCAAGAAACCTTAAAATTCGAGCTGATTTTTTTATTTCAGTCATTTCGTCTCGTTCAATCTTTTTTATTTGTTTCTCTATTTCGAAAAGGTGTAGGTTTGTAAATTTTTCCATGGTTCAAAATTTGGTATAAAAATTTTCATTCTAATATTACAGTTTACAAAGTACTGACTGCCATTAGATACAGATGAATTTAATTCTTAATATATTCTTAGTAAAAGGTGTTCTGATAAAATCTGAGGGTTATTCAAAAATATTCGCTATATAATGTATAAAAGATATCCTTAATTCTCAAGCTTCTTTTGATGGGTTGTAAATACTAAATATATCCTGAGAATATTTTATTTTGAAGTATTACATTCATTACATTTGCAGGTGGTCGTTTATAAAATAGCTCATTAGCCATAAAGTCCATATACGGTTGTGAGTGCTTCCAGAATGCATAATAGCCTTTACACAAGTAATTTAAACCAGGTTCACCCGTTTTACTTTTGATAATCCTGTTTTTGGGACATTCGCCGTGGCATAATTTTAAAAACTCACATTGCCGGCATTGGGTTGGCAAGGCATCGCGTTTATCGGCACCAAAACGTAATTGCTTTTGCGAAAAAACCATCTCACAAATGGTCTGCGTTTTAATGTTGCCGATTTTATATTCCGGAAACACATAATGGTCACAAGCGTAAAGATCGCCATTGAACTCCAGGGCAGTTGCATGGCCGCAGGTCTCAGCAAAAATGCATACTCCCGGCACTTCACCGACCGTTCCAGCCAAAGCTGCGTCAAATAACTGAACATAGTATTTGCCCACGTCTTTCCGGATCCACTCATCGAAAATGGCAATGTAAAATTGACCAAACTTCTCCGCATCAACTGTCCACGGAGCTAACATGGCATCGTCTGCACCTTCGGGCGGAAGCAGAATCAATCCATCGTTCCGTAACTGTGAAATTTGTTCGACGATGGGACTAAATTGCATGTATCGACTGCCAATTTCTTTAAAAAAACGATATATTTCAAGTGGAAAATCAACATTGTAGTTATTAATAACCGATAAAGTATTGAATTCCACCTGATGCTTCTGCAACAATTCAACGCCACGCATCACTTGTTTAAATGTACTTGCTCCCGATTTATTTTTACGGTAATAATCATGGCAATGTTCCGGACCATCTATCGAAATCCCAATAAGGAAATTATTATCCTTAAAAAAGCGGCACCACTCATCGTTCAACAAAGTTCCATTGGTTTGAAGTGAGTTTTCAATTTTTCTTCCGTGTCCGTATTTCTTTTGTAAAGAGATTGCTTTTTGATAAAACGGGATATCTCTGAGCAAGGTTTCACCACCATGCCATGTGAACAAAACTTCGGGTACAGGTTGCGACTGAATATAACTTTCGATGTACTTCTCGAGCGTATCGTTACTCATCTGCAAGCTCTTCCTGTTGTCGTACAATTTTTCTTTTTCCAGGTAATAACAATACGAGCAATCGAGGTTACAACTTGAACCTATTGGTTTTGCCATAACATAGGTAGGCAAAGGAAAGGGGTTATATGCTATTGTTTTGTTCATTGGAATGTAGAAAAAATTCTTTTTGTGTAAAAACAAGTACGCAATGTAGTAAATAAAAAGGAATCTAAAAAAAAGAAAGAATGTTTGCGGTAATGGTGATATATTTCAAACACTCTTTCCTGCCTTAAAAAACTAATTGAAAAAGAATATCCGATCCCTCGATTTTCTGTCGCACTATCTGCTATCCATATTTATTTTATAATGGTTTCCGATCCAAAATTAAATACGGGAGACTCCGCTCGGGCTTTTCTAATGACAGACTCTAATTCGGCAACTATTTGAGGATATATATCAGCCACGTCATGATCTTCATGAATATCCTTTTTTAAATTGTAAAGCATCATTTTGCCTGTCGGGTTTTTCCCATAATTGAGTTTAATTCCTTTCCAATCGCCCATACGGACAGCTATTTTTCCACCTTGTTCGTGGAATTCCCAATACATATATTTGTGTTGTTTCTGATTCTTTTTAGATAACAATGTTGGCACTATGGATATTCCATCGGTTTTAATCGCAGTTTTACATCCTGATAATTCTTTGAAAGTGGGCATCATATCCCAAAATGCAGAAATATAATCGGTTGTTGAACCGGCCTTAATTGTTCCCGGCCAGAAAGCAATCATTGGAACACGAATACCACCTTCGAACATATCACGTTTTACACCGCGCAACGGCCCGTAACTATCAAAAAAATCAGGATCGGCTCCTCCTTCGCGGTGTGGCCCGTTATCGCTTGTAAAAATAACGAGTGTGTTTTTCTCAAGTCCCTGACGTTTCAATTCAGACATAATATCACCGACATAAGCATCCAAACGGGTGATCATAGATGCAAAATCGGAATGTGGCGTCAGAGATGTACCATACGAACCAACTTTATATCCTTCGCCACTGTCAACTCCCTTATAGGGTTGTTTTTCCTTGATTTTAGTATTATAAAGGTTATAAATAGTGTCTTCGGGCGAAGTTAGTTCAGCATGAGGCAGTGTATAAGCCAGATACATAAAGAATCTCTTCGACTTGTTTTGCTCGAGAAAACGGATGGCTTGTCGGTGAATCAAGTCAGGTGCATATTGTTCTTTCTTCAAACCTTCATTGCCGGGAAGCATCACTTTCGACTGATTGTGCCACAAATAGTACGGGTACGAATTGTGAGCCAGTTTTTGGCAATTATAGCCATAAAATTCATCAAACCCCATGTTGTTCGGGTCGCCTGTTGAGCCCGGATAACCCAACCCCCATTTGCCAAAAGCCCCGGTAACATAACCGGCTTGTTTAAGCATTTCGGCAATTGTGTAAGTTTTTGCAGGCAATGGGTACTGACCTTCGGGTTCTACTTCCTTGTTTCCACGGATGAATGTATGCCCCGTATGTAAGCCAGTCAATAGGGAAGAACGCGATGGTGCGCTAACCGTACAGCCGGCATAATGTTGCGTAAACAACATTCCTTCGCAGGCAAGTTTGTCAATATTAGGTGTTTTAATAATTTTTTGGCCATAACATCCCACATCTCCATAACCCAAGTCATCTGCAAGAATATAAATTATGTTTGGTTGACTTTGTTTGTTTTGAGCATAAGCATTGGATACAATAAACACCAAACCTACACTTTTTAATACATTTATTGTTTTCATAATTGGATTATTGAAAGTTTATAGCTGAATTTGTAATCTTTATTTTTATATCTGTATTGTTCTAATGGTAATTGCCCCCAAGAATTTATTCCGCCCAATCCTCGTTGAAATAAATCAAGATTCAAAATCACTTCTTTTCTTGGATAAATATCATTGCGGTGCATAAATTTCTTGGTAAATCCGGGATCAAAATCTTCCGAAGCATTGTTTAGAGCAGTTACGCTCAATGGTTGTAACCCTTCTACTTTCAGACCGAAACCCGAATCATCGGTCAAAGTCAGCCATCGAACATCAGTTTTGTTTCCATTTTCCTGCGGACGCAGATAGGGGACATACTGATCTTTCACTTTGCTTTCGTATATTCCCAGTATGGATGCATCGCACCGATCGACGTAATTTTCGTAAGGTCCACGTCCATAATATTTATAGTTGTTATATTCGTCAGATAAAGTGAGAATATTACCAAACCTGGGAATTTCCTGAATTTCTGTATTGGTCGTTTTATATTGCACATCAATTGTTATTGAACCGGTTCCATCAATTAAATAGGTTTGGATATAATCGGCTTTCACATCAGGCAAAGTATAGAAATAAGCGATTGAAACTCCTTTACTATTTTCATCAACTGACACATCTTTTAATATTCTGTTATATCCGGCGCTACGCCATACATTCAGTTTTCGTTGAATTCCAGCCCCAAAATCGTTATCAGTCGGTGCTCTCCAGAAATTTAATTCAACCCCCGATTTCAGTAATTCTTTGTCTGCTTTTTTATAACTTATCAGGCCGGATTGTCCATTTAATTTATAACTTTTATTTATATCAAATTCAGCTATAATATCCCCTATTGTAACCTTAATTTTATTATTCAATTTCAATACTTTAGGTGGGATATTAGACGTATTTGCAGAAATCTTAGAAAAATAACCATTGTTTTCAATTATAAACTGTTCATAAGCAGCAATATGTCTATTTGGAACCAATTCTGTCGATTTTTTTGTCAAGGCGTAAATGTTTAGTAAATACTCATCTCCACTGTCAACAGCGAGTAGTGGTAACTTTAACTGAATATCTTTACTTTGTAAAGGAGCTAACTCAACCACAAAATCACTTTCATCAAACTTCTTTCCATTTTTCAGTATTTCCCATTTAAATTGATAATCGCTCAAATTCGTAAAAGCAAATTCGTTGGTCAAAGTAATGATACCTTTTTGCAAATCTTTACTCTTTATCTGAATATCCTGATACACTTTTTTAACTTCATGCAATTGAGGATTTGGAGTTCTGTCAGGCCATATAAGTCCATTCAGGCAAAAATTTTCTTGGTTGGGGTATCCTTTTGAATTAAAATCGCCACCATAAGCGTAATAAGGATTCCCATTTTCATCCTTCGTCAAGATTCCCTGATCTACCCAATCCCAGATAAAGCCACCTTGTAGTGCTCTGTTTGCCCGGATTGTTTGCCAATATTCTTTCAGGTTTCCGGTACTGTTTCCCATGGCGTGGGAATATTCACAAAGAATCAGCGGACGATAAATATCCGATTTATGTGCATATTTGTTTATTTCATCGATATTTGCATACATTGGGCATACTATATCTGTAGCTTTCCCTTCTTTGGCTTGTTCGTATTGAACTGGACGTGAATTGTCCCTGCCTTTTATCCAATTATATGTTTTTCTGAATACATCCCCGTTACTTGACTCGTTGCCCAACGACCAAATTATAACCGATGGATGATTTTTGTCACGTTCTACCAAACTATATGTTCTTGCTAAATGGGCATTGTCCCAGGCAGAATCAAATGCCATATTTTCTTTTCCATAACCCATTCCATGCGATTCGATATTAGCCTCATCAACCAAATAAATACCATATTCATCACATAATTTATACCATAAGGTGCAATTAGGATAATGACAGGTTCGAACAGCATTAATATTGTATTGCTTCATCAGTTTCAAATCGGCCATCATAGTTTCTTTATCAATTACATGACCATTTGTTTGATCGTGTTCATGCCGATTCACCCCTTTCAGGTAAACATATTTTCCATTTACAAGTAAAACTCCGTTTTTAATTTCAACACTTCTAAATCCAATGCGTTGGGAAGTACATTCAATAATTTTTTGGTTTGCATCTTTCAATGTTATTAATAAAGTATACAGATTTGGCTTTTCTGCGCTCCACAATTCGGGGGATTTTATTTTCTGAGATATTGATTCCAATGTGACTTCATTGGATTTCAGGGTTATCGTTGTGCTTTTAGTGAAAACTGTTTTTCTTTTTTTGTCAATCAATTCTATTTGTATTCCGGCATTGACAGGTTTTTCGCCATAATTATTGAATTTCAAATCGAGAGTTAATTCTCCGTTCTTGTAATTTGAATCTAAATTAGGATGTGCAAAAAAGTCAGCAATTCTGATTTGATTGGTGCTGTACAGATAAATATCTCTATCAAAGCCTGAAAGTCTCCAGAAATCCTGATCTTCGAGATAAGATCCATCACTCCAACGGTACGCTTCAATGGCAACTTTATTTTTCCCGCTTTTCACATAATTTGTAATATCAAATTCAGCAGGATTTTTCGTTCCTTCGCTATATCCCACTTTCTCTCCGTTTACCCAAATATACATGGCCGCAACTCCAGCTTCAAAATGTAAAAAAGTTTTACGATTCCTCCATGTTTCAGGAAGTTCAAACTCTTTGACATAAGAACCTACCGGATTGTCATTGTGAGCTATATAAGGTGGATTTTTTTTAAACGGATATTCTCTGTTTGTGTAAATAGGTATTCCGTAACCTAATAACTCCCAGTTACCCGGAACTGCAATTTCTTTCCACGAACTAATATCATAATTATCTCTGTAGAAATCAACCGGACGGTCATCCGGTTTTGCCACCCAATTGAATTTCCATTTACCAGACAATGACAAATAATATGGTGATAGTGAATAATGATCTAATATTGCTGATTGTCTGTCGGCATAATTCATAAAGCTTGCACGAGCAGGTAACCGATTAATTTCAAATACAGCCGGATTTTCCCAGTCATTTTGTTGTCCGAAAGCCATATTAAATAAGTTCGATACAAATAAAATGGCCAACAATACGGTAAACTTGTTTTTTCTAAAGCTCATATAATAATATAATGATTTATTTGACTAATTAAAGAATGTTTATCTTTTCGTGAATTTTGATTGAGTATTAGCACATACCACCAGATAAACTCCACTGGATAAAGAGGATATATTGATATTAAGCTTAGCTTCCGCAACCTGTTTTTTTAAGACCCTTTTACCGTCAGCACTCAAAATATAAATCGCCTGATTCGGCCTTACTTCCGGTATTTCCACGGTCAGGTTTTGGTTGCTTTGATCAACAAATGCCGTAATCTGTTTTTTGCCGGAAACATAATCATTCAATCCTGTTGTAGCTTCACAGTACTCTTTCCGTGGATTCTGAGCATCGCTGCATGGGAAAAGATATTTGTCTTCGGGATATTTAACCACAGGATGATCAGTTTCCACTAAATTTTTCAATCCAGCAGGCATCGTAATTTGCTCAACACTACCATTACCGAGCGCTACATTTTTACCTTGCGGGTTTCCGGTAAACGTGTAATCGCAAAGAGCATCGATCAGCCTGTAATAAGCATAATAATCCAACGCATCGAAGGCTGAAGCGGTGTTGGGCATTACGTGATCTGCCGCGTAAATATAACCGTTGATAGTGTCCGACTTTAGTAAAATAAAATCTTTGTCAGATGCCGGAACCGATATGTTATTGAAAATATCGATAGCCATACGATGGTCATTCGTTGTGTCATCGTCAAAGACTTCGACCAGCAAATTAGTGTTTGGAGGAAAATTCGCCAGTTGTTCCTGAGTAATCCGGTACGAATACCACTGTGCCAGAGCATAAATAAAACGTCCTTTTGAACCCCAGTTATTTTCACGGATACAAGTGTCGGCAAGGGCAAAAGAGGCTCCCCCTCCAAAAGAATGTCCCATAAAACCTACACGTGTTGTATCAATAATGGTTGGATAATCGCGCGCTGCCTTGCGAAAACCATTCAAAAGATTGTCATAACGCTCCGGGACAGTTACATTGGTTGTCTGATACGGAACAAATACTATGGCATATCCTTTTTTAGCTACAAAATTCAACATTCCACTGATATTTCTGGAAATGTTGCCACCGTAAGCATGACTATAGAAGATGGTCGGGACTTTTCCGGACACATCGGTCGGATGATAAATTTCAATGTCCTTTTCGGGATACGCCGGATTACTGAAAGAAATTACGCCAACCTGATGCGTTCCGTCCGATCCGTAACCAGAAGCCGGTTTACCAAAATTAGGATCGCTGTATTGAGCAAAAATGGTTTGTGCAACTATGCCAAGCAACAACAACATATATAAATATCTATTCTTTATCATAAGTTTGAATTACAATGAATTGAGATAAATAGTTTTGGGCGATAAGCCTTCGGACCGGACATTTACCGTTATCGCCCCTTTTTTATCAGTAGCCTGTAAAATTAGCAGGCATTTCCCTCTAAAAGCTTTTTTAGTATCGGTTTTGTATGATGATAAATCTATAGGATCACCGTTATCCATTGCTAGTATTTTAGCAGCACCTGTGATTTGCACATGTATCCGGTTGGAAGCCATAGGGCAAAATCGTCCTTCTTTATCGGCTACATCGATCTCAATATGAATGATATCTTTACGATTTGGTCGGATATTTTGCTTATCCTCCTTCACATTCAATGAAGCGGGTTCACCGGAGGTTTCTACAGATTTACGAGCTACGATCTGATCCTGATTGTAAGCAATTGCAGTTAATTTTCCAGGTTGGTACGGTACCTGCCACACCAATTGTTCGCCTACATAATCCTGTTTCCCTAATGATTTTCCGTTGAGAAATAGTTCGGCCGACTGACAATTGGTATATACTATAACGGGAATTTTAACACCGTCTTTGCCAGGGTGAGTCCAATGTGGTAGCAGATGCACCATGGGTTTATCGCTCCACAAACTCTGGTAGAGGTAATAATGATCTTTAGGAAATCCGCAAATGTCGATAATTCCAAAATTACCACAACGCTGAGGCCAATAAGCCTCGCCGAGATAATCGAAACTGCCCCAACGTATTTCACCCATTAAAAAAGGGAATGAACAGGTACGTTGCCACGAATGTCGCGCGCTTACGCGAACTGAAGCATTATCGTAAGACGATTGGTAGTATTTATTCCCCGATTCTTCGGTGAAAACCTCCTGGTCCGATAAATCAGGAATTCCGAATACCTTCGACTTAAATTTATCCCACGGAATATTGGATTTAATCTCCCAGGGAGCCGGGAAATCGCGCCTGCGCCAGGTCGTTTGCGTTCTGTAAACTCCGCGTGTCTGGTAAGTATGTGGTAATTCGGTACCAATGGCACAACGATTGAGGTGCATCTCATTGAATTTTTCCAACTCGCCGACCTCTTCACCATTTCCATTAAAACCAACAATATCAAGATATTTGAAGTTTTTGGAATAATCCACCTCCATACCTCGGGTGGGGTCTGTTCCTCCCTGTGTTACGGGACGTGTTGGATCTAAAGTATGGATAAGATCAACTAATTTTTTTTGAGTGGCAGGTGTGGGCTCCGAAACTTCATTTCCAATACTCCATATTATGACCGAAGGATGATTCCTGTCCCGTTTTACAAAATCGGTTAAATCACGCTTCCACCACTCATTGAAGTAATGGCTATAGTCATCGGTTGATTTTGATTTTTCCCAACCATCAAAAGCCTCGTTCATCACCATCAATCCCAAAGTATCACACATGGTATAGAACGTAGGAGAATATGGATTATGCGCAGTACGGATTGTGTTACAACCCATTTCCTTCAATAGTTTTAACCTGCGATACAATACATCATCCGGAATTGCCGCCCCCACGGCGCCTGCGGTAGAATGGTCGCAAACTCCCTTGATTTTCATGGTCTCATCGTTGATTTTAAATCCATCGGTGGCCGAAAACGATAGTTTACGGAAACCTACGAGCCGTGTGGTTTCATCTATTATTTTTCCCTTCCGTAGCAATGTACAGACTAAAGAATATACATAAGGATGGTTTGTCGACCAAAGTAATGGGTTGCTTATGGTTGATTCTAATTCGATCTGCACTTCTTTTGAGGATTTTCGAGCAACATTTTTTTGAGCTACGGCAACCGTATTTCCTTCTTTATCAATAATCCGGGCACGAACTGTAAGAGGATCCGGCTGATTATTCTCATATTCGATATTGACCTTGAAGCTGGCTTTTTGGGCGCATACTTCGGGGGTGACAAATGATATGCCCCACGGTAGGATGAAAGTTTTATCAGATACCAGAAGATAAACCGAACGATAGATGCCTGAACCAGTGTACCATCTGGCACTCAATGGTTTGCTGTGATCTACCTTGACGGCTATAACATTTTTTCCTTGCCTGAGGTAAGGGGTTATGTCATAGTAAAAACTCAAATAGCCGTTAGGCCGGGTTCCCAATAAATGACCATTTATCCATACACTACTGTTTAAGTAAACCCCTTCAAATAAAATTTCAACCTTCTTATTTTTCCATTCAGGATTGAACAAAAATGTTTTACGATACCAACCAATACCGGCGGGTAGATAGCCACTTTGCCAGTCGGTTCCGTTCCCGGATTCTTTATATTCACCTTCAATGCTCCAGTCGTGCGGAAGGTTTACCATACGCCATTTACCATCGCTCGTTGTCACTTCTGCCGCATCAGGTATGTCATTTTGAATGAATTTCCAGTCGAAATCAAAATCTACTCGTTTCTCGGCACTGATATATGAACTGGAAAAGATTGTTAGAACAAAGATTAAAATTAAAAGTTTTAGATTCATTTTGATTCTTTTTATTCTTCGATATGAGATAATTATTAATTATAAATGTTGCTTTTTATACATTTCTTTTTTTGTTATAATCACATTTATCCATCATTTTTCAACTTGACAGAAAACAAAACAGCAACCAGTATTTACTGTGTTATTTGTTGATTATCAGTTTATTTTGAGTGTAATTTTTATTAAAAATTATTTTTCACTCGTTTCGTTTAAGGCAAAAAATCCCCCTTAGCCCTTTCTTGAAATCATCGGTAAATTTCTATAAAGGGCTTAAAAAAACATGCTTAACGAGTAAAATTATTTTGATTTAGCTATCCTGCCAATCGACCAGTAAGTATCGATTGTTCCTTAGTTTATAGCTATTTCGGATAGATGTCTGTATCATTTGTTATTCTTACTTAATTCTTTGATAACATAGTTCGGATAAAGTACATTGTTTACTTTATCTAACATCATCGTCTGTGGCACAATAAACGAAATTTTCTGGCGAATATCCTTTGACGAAGCCCCCATACACACTTCATAGGTTCCTTTATCCACAACCCAGGTGCATAATCCCGGCCAGAAAGAGGCAAGAGAACGAGCATCAAGGGAGAAAAACAAGGTTTGACTCTCGTTAGGTTTTAGAATTTTGGTTTTAGCAAATCCTTTCAATTCCTGAAATGGTTTCTCTATTGAGTCGTCAGGAGCTCTTAGGTAAAGTTCAACAACTTCTTTTCCAGGTAATTTTCCTGTATTCTTAATTGTAATGGTTACATCTAATTTATTTAAAAATGTATTGCTGCTTAATTTTATATCTGAATATTGAAACTGAGTATAAGAAAGTCCATAACCAAATTCATATTCAACCGGTATTTTAAAAGTATCATAGTAACGATACCCAACATAAATACCGTCAGAATAAAATGCATTTACCGGATTTTTTTTAGGTTCTCCGGGGAATGTATTTGCAGAAGGCACATCTGAATATTTTACAGGAAAAGTCATTGGAAGTTTGCCTGATGGATTCACATTACCGCTGAGTATATCCACCAAAGCATTTCCTCCTTCTTGTCCGGTTTGCCAGGCAAGTAAAATAGCATCAGGTTCATCAGCCCAATCGGAAGTATTTATTACACTGCCAATATTTAATACAACGATCACTTTTTTACCTGCTGCGTGATATATCGCCGAAACATCCTTAATGAGCTTTTTCTCAGTAACTGTCAATGAAAAATCCATTGTGTCCCGGTCATAGCCTTCGCCGGCATTTCGCCCTATCGTAATTATCGCAATGTCAGAAGATTTGACCTGATCTTTTATTTGTTCATTATTGATTTCAAGTTCAGGGTGAAAATCAACTATTTGCTTAAGATTGTGCTTTTTGTTTGGTTTGGAATTAGCCAATATGCTGTCAATAAATTGATTGTAAATGTCATCTAAAGGTTTTACTATTTTGTAACCACCATTCAAAAAACCATCTTTAATAGAAATAGCTTTTTCATAATTCACCTCTCCGCTTCCTGTTCCTCCTGCAATAAATCTATAAGAACTTTTTCCAAAAAGAGCCACTCGTTTAATATTCTTGAATGGTAATACGTTATTCCTGTTTTTTAAAAGTACCATTCCTTCGGTTGCAGCTTGTCGTGCTATTTGGGCATGAACATTCAGGTCCGGATGATTAGAATACTTATACTTATTAAAGCTCGGAGTTTTAAGAATATAAGTAAGAATACGGGAAACATTTTCGTTTATGACTTTTTCATTAATAGTTTTATTTTTCAAAGCATTTAGCAACTCCATATTTTGTGTACGTCCGGGCATTATTAAATCGTTGCCTGCATTTATTTGAGCAACAGCATCAGCACCTCCTCCCCAATCTGACATTACAATTCCTTTAAAATTCCACTCTTTCCGAAGAATGTTTGCTAGTAAATCGTAATTTTCGGATGTATAAAAGCCATTCAAACGATTATAAGATGACATTACCGTCCATGGATCACCTTCTTTGACTGCTATCTCAAAACCACGCAAGTATATTTCACGTAATGTACGTTGACTGATTACGGCATTAATAGAAGTACGGTTAGTTTCGATGTTATTGGCCACAAAGTGTTTAAGAGAAGCACCAACTCCAACCGATTGTATTCCTCGAATCATTGCAGCACCCATTTTGCCCGAAATTAAAGGATCTTCGGAGTAATACTCAAAGTTTCGTCCACAAAGCGGATTACGCTGGATGTTAATGCCCGGAGCCAATAAAACATCCGAACCATATTCATGCACTTCATTACCCATTGCTTTGCCTACAGACTCAACTAAATCGGTATTCCAGCTTGCTGAAAGTGCCGTTGCGGTTGGGAAAGCGGTACAATAAAACCTAATGCTGGATTTGTCTTGCTGAGGATTAATGCGTAAGCCAGCTGGTCCATCGGTTAATATAGTTGTTGGTATTCCTAAACGCAGTATTTCCTTTGTACAACCTGCTGCACCTTTTAAAAAATTCGGGGTATTACCCGTTACAGGATCAAGCTGTTTACCGGCTCCAATTAACAAAGCTGCCTTTTCTTCAGGTGTCATTGCAGTTATTATCTCTTCAAGTTCTCCTTCTCCCAACTGAGACAGCTTATTATTTTGAGCTCTTACAGAAAGTGTAAGCAAAAATATTCCAAGTATAATTACTCTCCTTTTCATTAATATTTCTGTGTTATATGAGTTTTTAATTAGTAATAACGTAGAAAACAACCCGAATTTAAACATATCAAATTAACTAATAATAATTACTGCTATGAACATCAACTGAACTGTGAGGCTAATCACACTAAAAAATCAATTATCATTAAAAATAATTTATTTGAGAATTTTAATAGATTTAACGCAACTATCCGTACTTAGAGTGGCAATATAAACTCCTCTCTTTAAAAAATAAGTATTAAATGTTTCAGATTCTTTATGTATATTTTTAGTAACAATATACCTTCCATCAACACTATATATACTTAGTTTTGCACTGCCTCCTTCAGAATACTGAGTGTGAATATTCTCTTTATCGTAAAAAAGGTCAATGATTTTTTTTTCAACATTTTGAATATTAGTATTTGCTGATTTTTTTAAATGTAAGATTGTAAGCGATACAGGAGCTAAATACATTTGCATTGGCATGGTTGATAATTGTTCTGTTGTAAGTACCGGAGCTATATCATTAAAGTTAGATCCTTTATATGTAATTTGTTCTATTTGAGTACCTGTAGTGTCATAATTCAAAAGTCCAATATTGACTTTTTCAATATATAAATTTTTGTTCAAAATAAAAATTGACATTTCATTTCCATCATTACTTATTGATGCATAAGTTCGCAAATTTCCTGTTACACGAGTTACATTAATTAGTTTATCTTTTAGGTATGTGTTGACAAGTTGAACTATTCTACCTGATGGACGTACAGTATTGGCCGCAGAATTCTCAAGAAATGAGCCGAGATCACCCGGATCCGTTTGGCCTCCCCATGGGCTGTGTGAGCCCCACAGATAGGTGTATTTTACATTCTTCTGGGCTATCTCGTTCATATCCATTTCAAACCAATAGAGTGCTTTGTAAATATCAATAGATGTTACATCCGGATAATCTCCCCCTGTTGCATTTGTTTCTGTAACCAGAATTTCAATATCTGGTCTGTTTGTAAAATACGTGTTAAGCATATTTTGCGTATTATACACATTAGTTGCCAAAATAGTGTTGTCTTTATACCATGTTCGAAATCCGCCAGCCGCTACGGAGCTATTAAACTGATAATTATGTGTAGATATAAAACTGCACAAATTCCCTGCTTGTGTCAATACATCTTTATTCCATGTTGTGTTCGACAGCACACCAGTTCCTACTTTTATTGTAGAATCTACCGCTTTCATTGCCGAAGAAAAATCTTTGAATAAATTGATATATTCAGTCTCCGTAAGATTTCCATCATGCTCAACCTCATTACCTATTTGCCAATATTTGATTCCATAACCTTTTGTAATATTAGCATAACGAACCCATTCCAGCGCAGAAATTTTAAGAGTTTCATAACTTGGACCACCTGTGTATTTATAAGATTGAGCGTTTACAACTATCAATGGTTCAATTCCATTTCTTTTACAAATGCCTACATATTCATCGAAACTCAAGTCCTTAAGAAAAGTTCCATCCGTAGGATTAACGGCCCATGACCAATTTGCCGGTTCAGAGTTAAGCGAAGCGACTTTTGGAATAGGTCCGGTACTCTCAACCGTATTATAAAGTCCCGGTGTATGCCAAAGATAATTATCCCCTAAATGTCCATAAGGGAACCGCAAAGAACCTATTTTCAGCTCTGCAAAGCGACTTTCGTTGGATACCGTACGGGGCCACTTAATATCAGAATCCATCAGCCAACAAGAATTAGCACCCGAAGGGTTTTTTGCTAAATTTTTATTTGTCAGTAATGCATTAATGGAGATATTCTGTATCAAATTAGTTTCATTATTTACGATTCCATAAATCACAAAATTATCAAAATACATTCCCTGAGTATTTTTACCGTGTCCAAATACAAAACGAATTGAGTCGGTTGCAGATTCGGAATAGTTTAATCCAGCAGATTCCGGAATCGATACTACAAAATCTTTATAAGTATTGAATGTTTTATTGTTTCCGCAAGCCCAAATTTGGGTGTTCGTAGTGGTGGTTGGGTCTTTTGTGATAAAAATTCCTCCATTACCCGAATTAAGGGAACCAAATCGTACGCGGAATTCAATATGCGTGATTTTAATATTATTTCCGGTTTTGGGTGCAATTGCGAAGCTTGTATTATTGGTCGATACATCGTAATTTGCATTTATCCGAAAGAACATCGAGCTTGCAGTTCCATCTGTAATGACCGTTGGTTTCTGTATTAATAAATCTGATGACGCGACTTTTTCCATAAAAGCTCCCACTCCGATGGAGCTATCAACTGAAGTTGGACTCACATTACTATCAAACGAATACTGTATCAGCTGTTTTTGTGAAAACAAACTATTAGTAATCAACAAAACAATCAGTATTAAAATATTCTTTTTAACTATATTCATATTATATACTCATCTAATGTTATCACTTTGAAATTATCAAAAATTCGAATTGCAATATCCAAATTACTTTATTATTTTTTGTGTGAATGGTTTCGCTTCATTAGTTGTCAAAATATAACAACCCTTCAATGGCAATGGAATAGTTTGTTTCTCATTTGCAACAATTATACTTACCACTTTAGCTCCGGTAATATTGTAAATAAACACCTCTTTCCCTTCAAAACCAAGTAAATCTACATTAGACTGATTTACAACCACCTTCATAGCGTCTGTGTTTAGCGTAAGATTCGTCGAAACTGTTGCAACTGCCTTCAACGCAATTTTTCGGCTTGTTAGGTTAGATGAACTTATTACAAGGGAATCAGAGACTTCACCTAACGTACCTGGTGCTGTGAGTTTGACAGATATGTTTGACCCGGCTGTTGCCGACTCAAGTGAAATAACAGGACTGGATGTCAGGCTGAAATTTGTCCCATATTTTAATGATATATTTAAGTCTCCAACCAAATTGTAACCTTTAACCGGGATATCAAGAGTTTTGGTTGATCCCTGAACTACAGACCCGAGATCTTCTACTTTGATTAATGGAATATTCAATGCCGGATTCGAAGAGTTATTAACAACAATACCATCTATAATTATTTCATTACCATTTACTTGCCGTCCTGTAAAAGTCAATTTGCTATTGGTTGTCCCTACAAAAGCCCCGGTCGTTTGTTGTATCATGGAATTTCCCGTATTTATACCCTGATAAACAAGTTGTGTTCCATCCAAATATACACTAAATCTCCCATCGGTACCTGCAGTAAGGCTTCTTGCCTTAAAAGACAGCGTAAATGGTTGACTTAAATCTATCTCAGGGGTTGTTAGAAATGCAGAATCAGCGCTAGTCGAACCCAGACAAACCGTTCCTAAATTTGGAGAACCAGCCTTATATTGATAAAGATACTGTCCATTCCATCCAGATATACGGGCTAAAGATACATCATTCGTTATTGGCAATAAAGTACTTAAACTATTTGTAGTTGTAGCAGTTGCATCGTAATTCGAAAAATCTTCATACAACAAATCGCATGTTGCCGCTATCGGAATATCCAATGAGCTGGCACCGGCACTTTCTATATGTAAATTAGCCGAATGTGAGCCTGTTGTTGCAGCTGGATAAGTTACCGTAATAGTTTGAGCAGACGATGTTAAAGTTGCTACTGGAATGCTTGTTTTATCAACAGAAAATTGAGCTGCGTCTGTCCCTGTTATCGAGATATCAGCATCTCCAGTTAAATTTGCCCCCGAAAGATTTACGGGAAAAGAAATAGAATGGTTTTTCGAAGCATTTATCGACATTGAAGTGAAATTGGTGGTAAGAGTTGGGGTTGATATTAACGAAACACTGCCGTAAACTTCGATCTTATCAATATAAACCACTTCTGTGGAACTGGCAGACATTGTTCCAATTGAGAAAAAAAGTGTATTTGAGTTGCTTACTGGTGGAACTACAATTGCTCCAGTTCCGGTTGCTTCAACCAATGAAATCACCGAGTAAGTCGATGTTCCTTGTAAAGTTGTAGCTGAATACATTTTGGAAGAGTAAGTATTGGCTGTGGCGCCGAAATTAATCTGAAATTTATTGGCTGTTGTTCTTTTCAGAGTAATGTCAATACGGTTTACATTAAATTCACTTGCATTTGCGAGTTTTGTTATCGAGATATTGGCACATTTACCTCCGGAAATACCCATACTTGTTCCCCAATTACTCGTTTCCACGGCATCGCCAGAATAATTAGCCGTAATAGGAGTGGTGCCTGTACCAATTATTGCATCACCCATAGATAAACCGGTAGCTACATTTGTCGCTTTCAGTTGATTTACACCGGTAGTAAACTCATACTGACCTAATAATATATCCTGAGCTTGCAATGAAATAGATAGCAAAAACATAATTGCAAAAACGCCAAACTCATTTTTGAAAATTTTACTAAACGTCTTTTCCGATGGTGTAATTTCTTTCATGATTATTAATTTTAAGATTTTTTTATTAAATTATTACTTTTTGAATATAATGCGATTGATTTATTACTTTTACTATATAGATTCCCGATTTTAAAGGTATGGTATTTTCTTTTTCCGACTGAATATTCTTTTGAATAATTAATTGACCAACTGAATTGAAAATCATAATATTATTACCAGATAAATTATTAAAACAAATTGTATTTTGTTCCGTGCATATTTTTCCTGAATGTAAATTCAGCAAACCGGAGACTGACTCTGTTTCTGCATTTATACTGACTTTTCGCGTGATAAAATCCGGACTACTTACCATTAAAGTATCGGAATAACCAGAAGCCGTTGTTGGTGAGTTAAATTGTATAGAAATTATTGTTCCATTTTGAACTGTGTTGGCAGAAAGCGTAGTTGGTGTAATTATTGAAAATTGATTTCCGGATTTCATGCTTAGGGAAACATTATTCAACAGATTGAAACCCAACAAAGGAATGTCTATGGTTTTTTGCGTGTTTTGAACAACCGTCCCCAATGATATTTCTTTTATTAATCCTAAATTGATGGCCGGTAAGGATGTTGGAGCAACATAAATGCTATCGAAAATAATATTGCTATTTTCATCTTTTTCTCCCAAAAATGTAAAACGATTATTCAGAGAACCAACGATTGGCTCTGTTGTATATGATATCATTGTACTTGTTGTGTTCGAATTGTTGTAAATAAGACCACTACTATCAGAGAGAATGGTGAAATTTCCGCGAGGTGTTCCTAAAACCAGACTGCGGGCTTTAAACTTTAGGACATAAGGCAGATTCAGGTTTATAAAAGGTGTTTTCATATAAGCCAATTCATCATTTGTCGATCCTAAACAAACTGAACCAAGATTTGGTGATCCTGCACGATATTCATACATTCTATATCCCTCCCAACCGGTAGTTTTTGCCTGTGGCAAATTGGTCGGAATAGGATTTAATTCGGAGACTACGGTACTTGAAGTTCCAACGATATTGCTGAAGTCCTCAAAAAATATATCACATACGACCTGTATTGGAATTGATAGCGAAACTTCATCGCTTTGCAGTTTTAATGTGGCATTATATGTTCCGTAATTTGCCGCAGGGAACGATACATTAAGTTGCAGTCCGTTTGCTAATTCAGTTACCGTTGCATAATTCCGGTCTACACTAAATACATGATCATTATCATTTTCAATTGTTACTTCTACGGTATTTTCGATTAATTCGCCAAAAACTGTTATCGGAATTACTACTGGGTGATCCTTGATCGCATTAATATTAATGCTTGTTTGACTGGGAGTTAATGTGGAAACAGTTATTATCGGCTTTTTTACTTCACCATAAATAGTTATTTCGTCAAATGAAATAACTTCTGTTGTAGATGTTCCTGTAGAGATCCCAATACCAAAGCAAAGGTTGGCATCTGTTTGAGCCAGCGTTGTTGCATTTGGTAAAAGTGATATTGTGCTGTAATCAGTAGTGGCTATCCCGTTTTTTTGAACTCCTTTTGTCGTGGTTGGAGGAAATGTTGTTCCATAATTAAAAATCCCATTTGCTGTAAGCGTACTGGTGGATTTCTTCATTTTCAAATCAATATTATTGACTTTAAATGAACAAGTCGGATTACTTTTAATTTCGAATCCAACATATTTGTTTCCCCATATATTAAATCCTCCCCAACCCTGTGTTTGAATAGCATTCCCAACAAAACTGGAGCTGATTGCACTTCCCGTTTGAAAATCAGAGACCGTGACACCTTTTGCTACATCGGTCGGTTTTGCCTGATTTTCACCAGTTGTAAACAGAAAACGGGCGATAACAGATTGGCTTGGTGCTGGTAATGTTACATTAGGTGTCCCAAATACAGATTTTGCGAATGCATACAACTTTAATGTGACATTTTCGTACATGTCCGAACTACCCCTGTTAAAGAATGCGTGAACATAATAATCATAAATATTATTCTCGGCACGACCTCCTTTACTAATTATTGAATCATATAGCTCAACTGATTGAAGATAAGAAATTGTAAAATCGGCAGTCCCGTGAAAGAGAGCAACAGCCGGGACATTGTCTGGATTAGAGGGAATATAATTTATGGCAGAAATAACGCCTCTGCTTTCTTTTGTTGGATAATCAACCAGATAAGGAGATGATCCGCTTCCAAAACCACCTGCAAGATTATTTTGGAAATCGTAAATGCCATTACAACCCATAAAAAGCTTGCACCCATTCCCATTATGTTTCATGGCGGCAAGTGAGGCTAAAGGAGTTCCTGCCGAACCTCCGGCATATCCAAAGCGAGTCATATCGAGTCCCCATTCAGTTGCATGCTCATGAATAAATGCAAAAGCATCAGCCAACTCCTGCATGCCTAAATTAAAATTTCCTCCCTGTGAAATCACCGAATAGGTTAAACGTACTCCAGCAATACCCCGGGACGCTAAATATTGTGATTGATCAATAAATGCCGTTGTTCCTCCGTTGGTCCAACCTCCACCATGAACCCATATTATAAAAGGATGCGGACCTGTGGTTAATTTGGGAATATCAACTTCTAAACTTAGCGAATAAGTGGAATACGTTTTAAAAGTATACTTTAGCGTTGTACAATAAGCATAATCATTATCTGAAATCAATTCAGGTTGGTAACCTGCATACAATGTGTAAACATCTGCCGGGAGCGCATCGCAACCTCCGGTTATTAATGGACATATTTTAGCAGCATCGGTTAATGTATAACTGTCGGAAGTTCTGGATAAGGACATTCCGTACCTGTTTTTCTGAGCAGGTGATAATGATGAAAATCCGAATAAAATAAAGAGAATCAAAATCTCCGTTTTAATATGCTGATGAGTTTTCATGTATATTTTCTTTATATAAAAGACATGGGTTAATGTGACAAAAGTAAGTTCAATCGATGTCTTATAACATGACAAATTTGAATATTTGTAACACAAACTCGACAAATCAGATTTTTCAGGAATGACGAACAATATAATGGGCTTCTCATTAATCGACATATAAATTAGTAAACAAACACTTGATTGTCAAAAACACCAATTAAATCATTGGCAATCAAGTGCCTTTTGGATTCAAGAAGGATATAACTACTTGCAGTCATGATTCACCATATGTTAGTTCACAAGAACTTTTACAATTTTTGTTGTATTGTTATTCGTAAGTTTCACAATATAGAAGCCCTGATTGACATGAATTTCCGAATTATTAAAAGTCATCTTTTCTGCAATTTTTTTACCATCGCAAGAAAAAATCTCGAGGTTGGTCGGGTGATCTACAATCACATAAATGCTTTGTGCCTTAACAAATACAGATGCATTGAGTTTGTTTTCATTTAATCCCGTTAATGAATTGGGTTTTAACGTTATGTAACGGTAATCTGTAAGCCCTCCGCCCGACACCATTAAACTTGCGTTTGAAAATGGACTTTCAACAGGTGAATATCTGACCTTTATTGTTGAACCAGCCTCAGCTTCGGTCTTTGAAATAGCAGGGGTAAGAATTTCATATCCTGACGCATCTCCGACAGAAGTTATTTTTAAATCATCTGTAAGTTGATATGCTTTAAACGGTATTTCAACTACTACCGGATCAGATCCTTTATTAAAAGATTTGGTGAAATATGCAGGAAGATCTAAAGTTGGAGTTGTTGTAGGATAAACCGAAATTTCATCTATTGCAATTCTACTACTGTCATTAGCAATGCCCACAAAAGAGATTTTACTATTGCCCTTAGCCACAAAACCATCGACTGTTTGCAAATTAAATGTATTATTAGGATTAACATAACTCCAGATTGTATCCTGATCGACAAGCACATACATTTGTCCTAAAAGGGTTGTACGGTTATCTGTTTTCTTCGACCTGAACATCAATCCGAATGGAGTTGATAAGTTTAGGTTCGGGGTAGTTACTTTTGGCACCATTGAATTGCTACCGCGTAACTCCAATCCCAAACCATAAGAACCAGAAAGATGCCAATACACACTATCGGTAAACTGCCATCCAGGAACCATTAAGTAATCGGCTTGATTGTAATCGTTAACTTTTGTCGATTTCATCGTAGCCCATATTAAAGGATCGGAGACATAATAGGTGAAATTTTCATTTAAAATAGGACAAATACCCGAGAGATTCGTATACGCGACCTTATCGGCATATGTAAACTTTATTTGAGCTGTATGTTTGCCTGGTACGGTTGGAACATAAGATATTTTGATGGCAGTTCCCGCTGTTGCATCTACTGCATCCACTTGAGTTTGTAAACACTCGAATGAATTGGTCGGATCAATCAGTTCAATATGAACGGGTATTGTGGTGCCTCCCATAACTTTCAATGAAACAGAAGCATCTACACTATTGCCAGCTAATACATTACCAAAACTTATTGGGTCAGTAACCACAATGTCGCCTGGAGATAATACATTTCCATAAAATGTTAATTCCTGAATCTTCCATTGCGATAAATCGTCTGTATTTGCTGTATTTTGAGTTGCACTAAACGACATGAAACGAACGCTATTAAACTCTGCTGAAGTATTAGGGGTAAAAGTTTGTTCGGTTAAAACAGAAGGAATCACTGAACCTCCGGTTCCGTTATATATAAGGTTACAAACAACTGTAGGATTGTCTTTGGGCGTTGATCCTTCCATATTGTATAGATAAGAACGTGTACGGTTGGTATTACTTCCCTCAACCTTAAGGTGTTTGATCACGGTCTTGGTGATTTTTATTGTTTTTCCTGCATCCGGTGTTATGGAGATGTATCCATAACAAGTTCCTATTACACCTGTTCCATATTCTCGTATTAGCATATATCCATCATCTGAAATTCCAGCTTGCATATTGTTAGCCGTGGAATTCCATATTCCAAACTCAGATCCGAAGGTAACTCCCGAAGCATTTACAACCGGCAATTTGCTTTTTGTACTAAAATCATACTTTGCCAATACAATTTCTGCTGCAAATACAGTGAAAATTCCTGAAAGCAAGATAATTAAAATAAATAGTTTTAAGTGTTTCATAATAATTGATATTAAAGATTATAAATAGTGGTTTTTATTTATTAGTCCATAAACTTAAATCACCAGCCGGGATTTTGAGGACAATTTTTATTAAGTTGAATTTCATCGAAAGGAATAGGCAAAAGATACATTTGTGGTGTAGTAAACACCCTGTTGTGATATTTTTTAACGTAATAAACAAATGTACCATCAGCTTTCTTTCGAATATCATAGAAATAGATGTTCTTCTCGGTTTCTGGGGCAATCATCCACCGACGGACATCAAAAAAACGATGCCCCTCAAACATTAATTCAATTCGTCTTTCGTAACGTATTGCTTCAGTCATGTCCTCTTTTGTGATGGACTGGTTTAAAGCAGGCATTCCTGAACTCAAGGTCGGACGGTATCTTTCCTGTCCTATCACTTTACTTTTTGCCCGGCTTCTGATCAGATTTACTGCCTGAACAGCAGTGTAAGGATAACCTGCTGGTTTTACGTTAGGTCCATAAACTTCATTCATTGCCTCTGCATAATTCAATAAAATCTCAGCATACCTGTATACTGGAAAATCTTCAAACCCTGTTTGGCTGGCACCCTTTAGATCCAGCGATGGATTTACAAATTTTCTGAGATAAAACCCTGTCTTTGCGTTATAAGTTTCGTTGTCTTTTCCAGATCCAACACCTTCATTATCTGCAAATGGAGTATAAATCTGACAAGTCAGATCACGATAATTAGCCTGATTAAAGAGAATACAATCATAATATCGGGAATCTCTCATTAAGTATGGTTGCGCTGGATCGTATTTGTAAGTAGTACTTTCGGGGTTAACTACTTCTGCATATGTTCCATCTCCATTATCTTGCAATTGTGATATTGGTTTCTTTCCATCCTGCATTTGAAAGGCAATATGAGCATTATAAGAAGGGAAAACGCTTGGCCAGCCCGCAGATGTACGGAATGTCAGAGGAAGAAATGTTTGATTCCATGTGTTTCCTATTGCTTTTTGGTATGAGAAAATCCTTTCGTAAATACTTGCGTTGCCCCTTTCGAGAAAAAACACGTTACAATATACCGAACGACTCGGAATTACCGTTGTGCTGGTAAATAAACTATATGAGTTCAAGGCTATAACATCACGCGCGGCATCCAGTGCTTTTTTCCATCTTTCTATATCATACTCTCCGTAACAGACATATTTGTTCCCGGAACCATCTGCACCAGTACTGTTAAAAAGAGGACTTGCCATGTATAACAACAAACGTGATTTAATGGAAAGTGCAAAACCTCGTGTAACTCTACCATAATCGCTTCCACCCACGTTCTTCGGTAAATTGGGGGCAATTGAATCAATTTCCTTTATTACAAAGTTTACGGTTGAATCAAGCGTCTGCCGTTTTTCAACATCAATTTCATTATAAATATTTTCTACCGACTTAGTTGTTACAGGAACACCACCATAACACCTGATTAATTCAGAATAAAAATATGCCCTCAGACAGCGCACCTGACTTATCATATAATTCTTAGTGCTTTCAGTAAAATTATACTGATCGCTAAATGGCATTTTGTCAATATTTTCCAAAAATTTATTTGCAGTGCGTATGGCTTTGTAGGAGCCCGACCACATATCGTTGAATCCCGGCACATTGTTAGGACTCCAGGAACCAAGGTTGAACGAAAATGCCGATAAATCAATGGCTTCATCGCTATATGCACTTAAAAAACCATTATAACGAATCGTTGCAAAAGTCGGGATTAACGCATATATCTGATCGACAAGGTATTTAGCTTTTGACGGATCGTTATACGCCGCTGACTCGTCCTGATTTGAGGTTCCAATCTCGTCAGAATCGTATAAGTTATTTATATCACACGAATTGAACGCTAAAATTGTGGTGACAGCGGCTATGCCCAATGTATATTTTATTTTCATTTTAATATTGGATTAAAAGTTAACGGAAATTCCCAGTGTATAAATACTGCTCTGAGGATAATATGCGTTATTGTCTGTTGTTTCAGGATCTACCCCCCAGTCTTTAAGATGATCGAAAAGCAACACATTATTTCCTCTAACAAATACCGAAGCTTTGGCAATAGCGATTTTCTTGACTATAAAATTGGGCAAAGTATAAGCCAATTCAATCGATTTAAGTCTTAAATAATCGGATGAAAGGACATTGGCCGTAGATATTTCGTGATTAAAGCTGTTGTTATTAGTGGTCAAACGATGATATTTTGCAGTAGCCCTTGTATCTACTACTTCGCCTGTCAGTGGATTGGTATAGTATGCCCATCGATTTTGGTGGATTCCCTTCAATCCATCGCCCGAATATTCAAATTCGACTAACATGCTGTTTCCCATTTGCATGGTTGACAATGCAGCTCCCTGCCACATCATCTCAAATGAAAAATTCTTATACGCGATACCAATAGTTAGTCCACCAGTTAATTCGGGTATTTTCCCATATCCAATGTATCCTTTATCATAGTCGTTTATAACCCCATCGCCATTTCTATCTGCAAACTTCAGATCACCTGGCTGGGCGTTTCCTAATAAGTTTTTAGGGGTTGACGGATCATTTATTTCTTCCCAGCTTTGATAAAATCCTTCTACCTTGTACCCAAATCTACTGCCAACAGGTAAGCCTGTTTGACGTTTGTAAGATAATGCATCCGGATAAGGAGTTTCATCCATCGATTCAATTTTGTTTTTTGCAAAGGTCATGTTAAAGTTGGTCCAGAATTGAACTGCACCAAATTTATCATTGTATTTAAGCTCCAACTCCACACCTTGATTTCGGACAATGCCTATGTTCTCGGCCGGTAATGCATAATTCAATCCAAGAGTTTGAGAAAATGTATTTCTAAACGTCAGAATATTGTATCGGTATTCGTGAAAATAATCTACTGTTACATTCAATTTGCTAAAGATCCTTGCATCGACACCAATATTACCTTTTAAAGCACGTTCCCAGGTTACATTTTCATTCCCTAATTGTGTTTCCCAATAGCCAGTTGTGGTTGATATCGAATTTGCATCACCGAAGCTATAGGTTGATCCATTCCCGTAAGAATTCTGATAAAAATAACTCATGCTACCTAATTTGTCATTCCCAACTTCGCCTATGGATGTTCTGATTTTGAGGTAATCAACAACTTCTAACATGTTTTTCCAAAAGTTCTCTTCTGAAATAGCCCACCCGGCCGATAATGACGGAAAAAATCCAAACCGGTTCTTTTTATTGAAGTTTGACGATCCGTTATATGCCATATTCATTTCGGTCATGTACTTGTGTTTATAATCATAGGTAACACGAGCCACATAGTCCAGATCATTTTGAGGTAACGCTGCGTTTGAATAGTATTTTCGCTGGTTGACCAGAACCAATCCTCCAACATTATGATTGCCGCCGAATGTATTGCCGTAGCGCAAGGCTACCTGAGAAACGATTTGACGTGTTGTCGTCTTTGCGGTCGATGAAGTAGCCCAGTCAGTTTCAGTATTTATCACACTATATACGCTATCTTTTGTAAATCTTCCAATTTCGGGACGATGATTCAGACTCCACCCGCTTAATACATCATTATCAAAACTGATTTTACCATCCGCAGAAAGTCCTTTGGTAATAAAATCTAAATTTTGGTTTAATCGAACGGTTCCCTCTATTGTATTTGTGTTATTGAGCTGATAACCTGCACTTGTCAGATATACCAACGGTGATTGATTATCGCCTCCCTGAGCGCCAAACTTTCCATTGGGAGTTATGTAAGGAAATTTATTAGGAGCTGCCCTAAAGAACCGTGTGAAAAAGTCTTGTTGGGTTGAATTGGCTATACCAATATTTCTAACCTTCTCAATTCTATTGGTCAGATCGACCGCTAAAGTTGTTGTTTTTGATACATTAATGTCGAAATTGGTTCTTAAACTGAATTTTTGGAATGATGGATTCGGATTGTAAGGGACGTCTGAAAATGTTTTTTTAAGAGCATTTGATAAATTTCTATAAGTATCAAACCGTTCTAAATCAGAAACCTTAGAATAGTTTTTCAAGATTCCCTGCTCATTCAAATAGTTTGCCGAAACAAAATATTTTATCTTGTCGGTTCCTCCGGTAATATTGATGTTAGCCTGAGTTTTCGGGGAGTATTTCCTTAGGAAATCCTGTGCGTAGTTATTGTCAGGATGTGTATAAGGAGCCGAATGATCCTTATATTTTTGCAAATCACTCAAAGTATATTCCAAAGGCATTCCATCGTTCAGTAGCGCTTCGTTTCTCAAAGATGCAAATTCATACGAATTCAAAACCTTGGGTAACCGAATCAATTCACTTGCTGATTGTTGCACGGACGCTGAAATTTTGGCTTTACCCTCTTGCCCCCTTTTGGTCGTTACCAATATTACTCCATTAGCTCCGCGAATGCCATATACAGCCGTTGCAGCAGCGTCTTTTAAAACCGTAAAACTTTCTATATCCTGAGCATCAACATTTCCCATATCCCTTTCCACACCATCCACTAAAACTAATGGATTGGTATTTCCACTGCTTAAAGTTGAAATTCCTCTGATATATATTTGGGATTCGTTGATACCGGGGCGTCCACTGCCCATCATGGTAGTAACTCCGGATACCCTGCCAGCCAATGAATTCGTCAAATTGGAAGCCGATGACTGTTCTAATAATTTTCCTTTTACCGAAGTAATGGAGCCACTGACAGTTTCTTTCTTCTGAGTTCCATAACCTACAACCACGACTTCGTCAATATTTATAGATGAAGGTTCCAGCGTTATTACAAGGTTGGTTCCTGGATCTATTTCTCTGGTTTTATATCCGATATAGGACAATACAATCTTATTGCCGGTTTTGAGATTCAACTTAAATTTCCCATTAATATCAGTAATAGTTCCGGCAGCAACGTTATCCTTTTCGACCACGTTCACGCCCACTAACGATTCTCCTGACTCATCACGCACAACTCCAGTAGCAACTTTTTGAGCTAATGCGTTATAAGCGCATAAAAACAAAGCCAATATTATTAAATGTAATTTCTTCATACTACTAATAAAACAAGGTTACCATTCCGGATTTTGTAATAATTTAGAATTACGATTAAGTTCTGTCTGAAGTATGGGGTAGAAATAATGTTTTCTTTCAAATACCCGAGCTTCAATACCCGTCTGGCGATTATACGTATAGCTTCCATCTGTATTTTTGATAATTTGCATTCCATCTATATTCTTTTTCAGACTGGTACCTATTTTCCATCTGCGGATATCCCAAAAGCGTTGTTCCTCGAAAGCTAATTCGATACGCCTCTCCAGCCGAATCAGTTCCCGCAATTCATCTTGTGTAGTATTATCATCCACTGTTGGCATGTGCGCGCGCGTTCGTATAGCATTTATTGCCATGCGGGCATCATAACCATTTATAGCATAAGTTGGTCCGCCATATTCATTGGCAGCCTCGGCAAAGTTGAGCAATATCTCTGCATACCGAAAGAAACTATAGTTGTGATTTACATAATATTGTGTACCAAATATACTTGCATCGCGACTCGAAAATTTTCTAAGGTAGTAGCCAGTGCGCACTCCATCAGTCAAAGTTGAAGCATCGTCTGCACCTCCAACAAAAGTTTCAATAAGTCCGTACGATTTTTTTGAATCGTATTCTCGGTTATCGCTATACCACCATTTCATTCCGTTGTAAAACACGGTTAATGCAAGGCGGGGATCCCGGTTAGCATATGGATCAGCGGCTTCAGCCGGATTATTCCAATCGAAAGGCGTCCCATCATTCATCAAAAATGCATCAACAAAATCCTGCGTGGGACAAGTTAATCCGGCAGCATTCTGATAGCCCTTTGGCGCATTATTTATTTCCATATTATTATCGTTAATCCACAACCTACCGAATATAAATTCACGATTGGTGGCATAATAAGCGTCGTTAAAATATGCAAATGAGTAGGTATTATTTCCTTCAGGTAAGTATTCGTAAAGCTGGTACTCATTAAGGGCTATCACATCATAAGCCGCTTGCGCAGCCGTTTTCCAGCGCTCTTTATCATACCCCCCCATCCATACTAACTCGTTTGTTTGATCGGTATAATCTTTATCAGCATTTACCAACGGACTTGCAGCATATAGAAGCACCCTTGACTTGAGAGCTAAAGCGGCTCCTTTTGTTGCCTTGCCGTAGTAGGAAGTGTACGAGGCATAGTTTTGGGGCAGTAAAGCAGCTGCTCTATCACATTGTTCGACAATAAATTTTACTGTATTAGCATACGTTTCGCGGGGAATTAGCATGTCATCTCCCGGATTGAGAACTTTGGTGAGAATAGGAATCCCTCCATATCTTTTAAACAATTCGAAGTGATAAAATGCCCTTAGAAATAGCAGTTCACCTAAAGTTCGCTTATAAGTACCATCCGAAATCGGTAATATATCTCGTTGATTTTCCCAGTATGGTAAAAATAAATTACAATGCCGGATGCCCGTGTACATATCAGTCCACCCATCATCGGGAATACTGTTTGCGCTCCATCTCCCGTTCACGAAATTATCCACTGCTGCTAATTTTGAAGATGTTGCATGTTTTGCCTCATCAGTAACCGTTGCTTGCATTGCGTTTCCCAGCCTGAAATATTTACCACAATAGGTTAATTGGGTATAGGCAGCATTTACGGCTCCGATCGTACGTATCGAATCGGAGAATATCCGGTCAAAATCTACATTCTCAACAGGATATTGATTAAATGGATGATCGCTGCAGGATGTAAAAACCATCAGGACAAGCAGCAATTTAAAGAAATATAGTTTCATATCTTTTTGATATTATAATAAAAGGTTAATTACAATTTGACACAAACTCCAAATGAAAACATTCGGTTTACCGGATACCCTAACCCATCGGAAGAAATATCAGGATCAGTTAATCCATTTAGTTTATCAAAACAAAAAAGATTTGTTCCGGATAGATATATTTTCATGTTGGAATTTTCAGCAATCCATTTTGTTTTGAATGTATATGATAATTCAATATTCTTTAAACGAATGTATGAAGCGTCTTTTATCCAAAAATCTGAGTTTGCTTTTGTACTACTACTTCCATCAATTGTAAGCCTTGGATATTGAGGGTTGGCCGAGTTCTCTTCAGTCCAGAAATTGCCTTTGTGAAAACTGTAAATATTGCCTGAGTTGCTAAAAGGCGTGTTAATCCCATCTCTGAAAATTCTGTTTAAGCCTTCCACTCCCTGAAACAAGCAAGATAGCTGTAACCCCTTAAAGTTTGCACCCAGATTTATACCAAAAAACCAATCGGGCATTCCCACTGTACCGAGATAAACTTTATCGTAATCATCGATCTTGTTGTCTTCGTCTGGATTTCGGTTGACATATTTCAGGTCACCTTTTGTTGTCCTGCCAATTGATGTTTGATCGGCCCATGACGCAACCTCGGTGTCATTTTGAAAGAATCCCGCAGTTTTAAAACCCCAATAAGCATCAATAGGGTAACCTGTTTGAGGTGTAGCCACACCAGATTCTTCATCAAGATATTCGATTTTGTTTCTGGTATAAGTTGCATTAGCATTAATAAAATAGTTTACATTTCCAATTCTGTCGGACCAACCAATCTGGATTTCATAACCTTTATTTGACATTTCGCCAATATTTTCCAACATCAATTTGGTTGATGGAACCCCCATCATGCCGGGCATTGATTTACTGTAAGCCAATATATTGCGAGTATATTCGTTGAAATAGTCGACTCCTGCCGTCAACCGGTTCTCTAAAAATGAGGCATCAACTCCTACATCAAATTTCGTTGTAGATTCTGGACGTAATGTGGAATTTGCAATTGCCCCTTCAATATATCCCGTTGAAAAAGATCCGGAAGTGATAGAGACCGGATTTCCTTCTCCAAAGTAAGCGTTCCCTCCTCTCGATAATGACAAAATATAATTATAATACAAACTGGTGCCGTTGTTGCTTATATTATCGCTACCAACAATACCGTACGATCCTCTTAACTTCAAATAACTTAACATCGGGTTTCCTTTCAGGAATGCTTCGTTAGTAGGTATCCAGCCCAATCCTATAGCAGGATATAAAAACATCCGCTTACTCGCCGGGAACTGTTCGGTACCACTCCAACTGCCCGTTAAATCAACTAAATACCTGGAATCATAGTTATAACTAATGCCGCCATTGATACCCGCCATTGCATGTGCAAGTTTTATATCATCCTGATATTCATAATTAAATCCAAATATCCTTGCATTCAGACTATGTTTCGCTATGCTACGACTATAATTAAATCCTAACTCAAAATTCATCTTTCGGTAATAAGTCCCCGAAACCCCTGATAAAGTAAGTGTTGTATTTTCGCCCCATTGTTTATAGGTCTGATCACCATTTTCATCCAACTTGGGTTCACTGGTTGACGGATCGATGATGAGCTCGTAACTTGCAGTTTGTTTGAGTCGTTTTGTGGTGTAAACATAATTGTTGTCAAATGCAAATGCACCAAATATATTTAAGCCTTTTGTAATAATCCCCAGATCATAATTAAGCCGTGTTGTGGCCGTAACGTATCGTGAAAAAGTTTCGGCGTAGCCTCCATGATTTAATACTTTGTAAGGATTGTTGTTATAAAACTGATTGCCAGCTATTGATCCATCTTCATTCAGTATTGGGTGTGCTGTGGGAATGTAATTCAATAAAGAGCGGTAAAGGTCAGTACCGGAAGTATTGCTTGGTGTTGTTACAAATCCAAACATTGAGGAAACTCCGGCCTGAAATAACAATTCAGGGGTAATTTGCACATCAATATTGGTGCGAATAGAATATTTATCCCATTTATTCTGGGTCGAATACTTATTTATGTTTGGTTCGGTTACAAAATTTCCCATATCGCCAAGATAGGAAAAGTTAACAAAATATTTTGCGATTTTCGAGCCTCCATCAACAGATAATGAATAGCGTTGCTTAAAAGATGTTTTATTGAAAAACTGATTCATCCAATTCACATCGGCATATCTGTATGGATTTGAATTATTTTTATAATTATTTATCAAATCGGGAGTATAAAAGTCGGCAGAGTAATCATCGTTCGCGCGAGCCTGATTATAATAAGTCATATAATCAACGGCTCCTAAAGCAGAAGGAACATTTAGAGCCGATTTTAATGTCAACTGTGAATCGAAAGTTACTGCAGTTTTTCCTTCATGTCCACGCTTTGTTTTAACCTCAATTACACCAGAAGCCCCTTTTAATCCATAAATTGCAGTGGCAGCAGCATCCTTCAATACGGTGATGCTTTCGATTTCATTCGGATCCACATAATTCATATCCCGTTCAAAACCATCCACCAAGATATAAGGAGAATTTGAACCATTGTAAGTAGTGCGTTTACCTCTGATATACATGGTACTCCATTCAGCACCGGGTTCTCCACCTCCTTGCATTACAAAAAGTCCGGGAATATAACCGGCTAAGGAGTTCTTTGTGTTGTTAAATGCTGATTTTTCAATCGTTGTTCCTGATAATGCTGAGGCAGAACCGGTAAAATCTGTCAACTTAATTGATTTGCCAAATTGTTCTAATTTAACCTCTGTTTTGTCATTTTTATTTTGTCCCGGATTTTCTTGCGAGTAAATATTCGGAGAATTCGCAAGCATGATTCCCCAAAGTGTGTAAATTGCGATGCTTTTTGTTGCAAATTGAATGTTTGTCATTTGACTTTAAGGTTATATATAATATTTAAATACTAAGTGATTCTTTCTTTGTTGCTTAACAAAATTCTGTTCTTAAAAACAGTCTTAACCAGCACTGCATATCAGGCTCGATGTCATTAAATTGCTTTTTATGCAGTCCGCGTCATTAAAGAATTACGGAAAAATTTTAAAAATTAAAATTCGAACTATATCTTTAAGCCATAAGTCTATCCAATTCAACTCTCTTTATGGCATAAAAAAATTAAGCCATCCGTATCTTTTAAAACAACAACATTGTAATTAAGCTAATCTTAGAATATTAAAATATTGTTTTTTGTGCGGTAAGATTTGTTTTAAAGAAAATGCAACGCAAAAATACAAGCTTATCTAAAAAGAATGTAACAGAATCTCATAAACAAGTAATACAAATTCGACAATAAAGCTGCATTTTATACTGTTTTCTCAAAAATACAGATTTACTTATGAAATAAATAAATACTGTAATATTCTGATTTAATTTAAGTTGTGTGTTTATTTTCCAATTTTATTGATACGAATAAATAGCCGGAAAAAATTGAAGCCGTTATTTGAGGAATAATGAAGAATAAAAAGTTTATCTATATTTGCAATTGGAAATATTATTTATCTCTCAATTAAATCGAATATAAATGTATAAAAATATCTTTCTTTTAATTTTATTCATTTTAAATTCAATCAGCATTTTCTCCGAAGAAAAACTAATTTTTGAAGGTATTTCAATTGATAAAGGATTGTCAAGCAGAGGTGTTAATTGTATAGTTCAGGACAATGTTGGATTTTTGTGGTTTGGCACAGAAAATGGTTTGAACAAATATGATGGATATAATTTTAAAGTATTCAAGCACAATCCCAATGACAGTTTAAGCATTTCGAATTCGAGAATCAATTGTTTCTGTAAAACAAAAAGCAACACTTTGTGGATTGGCACGGATAAGGGTTTAAATAAATACAATCCTACAAATGAGACATTTCATGAAATTTTGCCTCGGAATGATAAATCAATAAATTTAAATAATTCCAGAATAAGGGTGATTTATGAAGATCGCTTCGGTATTTTGTGGATAGGAACTCAAAATGGCCTGTATAAATATAATGCTTTAGAAAATACAATTAAACTCATTCCTTTTGGCAATTTTAAAAGAAATGCAGTACTGAATATCATCCGCTGTATTTATGAAGACAATAACGGTCTTTTATGGATTGGCACATTTGATGGTTTAATAAGATTAAACCCGTTCAACGGTTCTTATAGACACTATATACTTAAAAAACAAGTTACAAACGAAATACCTAATAATTTAATCATCTCAATTCATGATTTTACATCCGATGATAAGTACCTCTGGGTAGGTACAGAATCCGGATTGTGTAAACTCAACAAATATGATGGTAGCTTTGAAATATTTAGTGCAGAAGACAAGAATTCAGGACTTTCAAATAGTACCATAAAATGTATTTTGCAATACAATAAGGATAAATTACTATTGGGTACCGACTACGGATTAAACCTTTTTGACATTAACTCTAAGAAATCCACTTCATTTAAACATTCTAATTATGATAATTTATCCATTTCCGATGATATAATAACCTCCATTTACAGAGATAAGGCCGGAATAATCTGGATGGGATCAAGTAATGGGATATCAAAACTAAATACTAAAAGGAAAAAATTCGGTATTACTACAATAAATTCAACTGAAAACGAAATTATTGTGAGTGATATAACCAACGACAAGGATAGAAATATATGGATTAGCACATTTGATGGCATAATAAAAAAAGATGCTGAAAACAGGAAAATCTCAAAACACTTATTTGCATCTCCTCTTAAAATCAATAATGTTTGTCGGAGAATTTTTGTCGACAAGTATGACGTTATTTGGGTCGGAACTCAGAATGGGCTTGTGTATTGGGATAAAAAGCAACAAAAAGTACAAAAAATCAATATCCCCGAATCTCCTTTACTGCTCAAATATATTTTTGGCATTACCGAGGATAAATCTGGAAATCTGTGGGTCAATGTAAACAATGGATTGTGCCAAATCATCCCTAAGAGAAACTCTAATGGAAGTATAAACGGATTTAGCTACTATGTAGCTTTTATTGATAACAAAATTACACGCAATAAAAACAATGAAATTAACTGTATAAAAAGTGATAATGCCGATAATATCTGGTTTGGCGTTTCCAACGAGGGACTCTACAAATATAATATACCCACAAAAAAATTTACACACTACGTTTTCAATGATAATAACTCAAAAAGCATTAACAGCAATTGTATTACAAGTATTTTTATCGATAAAAATAAAAAAATATATATACTCACAGACAGAGGCCTATGTACATATAATAAATTAACTGATAGTTTCGATGAAATAAATATAGACAAGCTATACCGGTATTCGCTTCAAAACGGTATTGCTGATAATAACAATCATATTTGGTTGTCTACCTTTCTCCATCTTATACGATACGATATAAAAACAGGTAAAACCATTACGTACAATTTTCGTCATGAGTTGCGAAACAAAGGATTCATATCCAATTCAATTTATATGAATCCTCAAGGGCGTATCTTCGTCGGCAGTTACGATAGCTACATCTCATTTATGCCCGAAGAAATCTCAACCTATACAAACGTCAGCCCTTTATTAATAACAGCTGTAAAGGTTTTTGACAATGATATTAACTGGCAAAGATTAAACACTGAAAACAAGATCAATAAAAATGAGGTGGTCAAATTAAAGTACAATCAGAATTTTATTAAAATTCATTTCTCGTTATTAGATTTTTATTCGCCTGATAACAATAGATATTCTTATATACTGGAAGGGGTTGATAAACTATGGATTAACACAACGGGAGTCCAAAATTATGCTACTTATTCAAACCTGACTCCTGGAAATTATGTTTTTAAACTTAAAGGCGCAAATCCCGATGGATTTTGGAACAAAGATATTACTACATTGTATATTCAAATAAGCCCTCCTTGGTGGAAAAGCTGGTGGGCATATACAATATACGCAATAATTACATTAATTATCGTTTGTTTTATTGTTAAAGCAACCCGATCAAAGATTCTTCTGGCAGACGAACTAAAGCAGGAAAAAATTGAAAGAGAGAAAACGGAAGAAATAAACCTCATCAAACTACGATTCTTTACTAACATTTCGCACGAATTCAGGACTCCTCTTTCGCTAATTCTCGGGCCTATTGAAACGCTATTAGAGAATACCGAACCAAAGTTTCACGAACAACTTCAAATTATGAAATCGAATGCCGAAAGACTTTTGCGGTTAATCAACCAAATAATGGATTTCAGAAAAATTGAAAACAATAAAATGGAGCTTAGTTCTACCACAGGAGAAATTGTGTTGTTTGTAAAGTCAATTTTCTCGATGTTTTGCGGACATGCAACAAAGCGAAACATTGAATATATTTTCGACTCGTCTTGTTCTGAATGTTTTATGTCATTTGATAAAGATAAAATTGAGAAAGTTATCTACAACTTGTTGTCAAACGCATTTAAATTCACACCTGATAATGGCTGTATTTCCCTATCTATAAACATGAAAACAAAACAAGAAAACGAATATTTGGAAATTTCAGTATCGGATACAGGCATTGGAATCAGTGATGAAGATAAAGATCACATTTTTGAACGCTTTTACCAAAGCAAGAAAAAATCGATCGAACAGACAGAAGGAACAGGTATTGGGCTAATGCTTTGTAAAGAGTTTGTAGAATTACACCACGGTGAAATCATTTTAAGAGATGAACAGAAAGTGGGTTCTACATTTGTGGTTTTGTTACCTATCGAAGAAAATAAATACACGACAAATGATCAGATTCTTGAAGATAGTTATGTGGATTTTGAAAAAATCGAGAATGATAGAAAGCGTATCCTAATTGCTGAAGACAATCTAGAGATGCGACAATATCTTGTAAAACATTTATCTAAAAATTATGAAATTATTGAAGTTTCAAATGGAAAAGAAGGAGTAGATTCCATTCAAAGAACACCTCCTGATTTAATTATTTCAGACTTAATGATGCCAGTTATGAATGGTTTTGAATTTTGCAATTATGTGAAATCTAACATGTTGACAAGTCACATACCATTCATTATCCTTACTGCAAAAGTCAACGAAGATTCAGCTTATAAAGGTTTGGCGTATGGTGCAGATGATTATATAAACAAGCCATTTAGTTTAAAATTGTTAGGTATTAGAATATCGAAATTGATTGAGCAAAGAAGAAAACTTCAGGAACATTTTAAACTAATTATCCTTTCAAATCCACAAATTTTAGCCCCTGAATCGAATGATGAGAAATTTATGTATCTAACCGTAAAAGCTATTGACGAGAATATTGATAATTTTGATCTGAATATTGAGTTTCTTTGTGAAAAATTAAATATTACACATCAGCAGATTTATAGAAAAATAAAAGCCTTAACAGGACAAACGATAAATGAGTTTATCAGAACCGTTCGGCTAAAAAAAGCTTCACAACTATTGTCTGATTCCGAAATGAATATCTCCGAAATAATGTACAGTGTTGGCTTTTCTAACCGTTCATATTTTTCTAAATGTTTTTCTGAACAATATGGATTAACACCTAAAGAGTATAAAGAAAAAATAAGTAAGGTTAGTGATTGAGTGTCTTGGATTATTGTAAAAATAGTGTCTATCATATTTCTATGGTTACAACCATCTTTTAAAAAATTGAAATCCATATAATAACACAATCAATAAGAATTAGCAAATAGGTTATTAAAGGAACAATCAAATTCTTGATAAATTTTTGGAAATACAGCGGCAATTGTCAATATATTTTAATAAATTCAATATTTTTTCAGAAATATTATTTTAGTGCAAGGTGCAAGTGTTTCTATCTATATAGAAACTTGCACTTTGCACTAAGTGTAAACAATTCATATAATGAGAGTTGTGTACGTCGATTTTATTTTGTATATTTGAACCTGAAAGTTAAGCGGACAAACGAAAGTCATTGACGGTCAAAAAGTGATCTTTTTAGTATATTTCCTAATTCGTACCCCATCGGGGTATAATATAGAATAAATCATTGTATTTCAATAGAGTAACATAAAAGGTTCATAAACCTCCAGCTCCACGGTAAACAAAATCAATTTAAAGTAAAAGCTCGTAAAATCAATGATTTACGGGCTTTTGTGTTTTATAGATACATCAAAATATTCAAAAGATATGCATTCTCATTAACACAAAGAGGATAAAACGGTAATAGAAAAAGCAATTTTGTATGTATAGCCCTGAAATCTGTTTGCCTTTTTGTAAACCTGTTCCAGGACTATTATAATGAGAATATAAGGTATCTAATGAGAATATAAGGTATCCCTTCTCATTTCTTTGCAAAATCCTTGGGTAAAATCCCGAATTGCTTGTAAAACGATTTGGCAAAGTAGGAGGGATAGGAAAATCCAACCAGATAACATACTTCGTTCACCGAATAGTCGGCCTCCTGAAGGAGCTCTGCGGCTCTTTTCAGCCTGACGATTTTAATAAATTCATTCGGGCTGAATTCAGAAATGCCTGTGATTTTTCGGAGCAGGCTCGAACGGCTCATCGATAGTGCGTCGGCCAGTTGATCTACACGGAAATCGGGATCGGCTATGTTTTTCAGAATAGCTTCAGTTGCTTTGTTCAGGAATATCTCATCCGATTTGTTCAATGCAATAGAACCTGCTTGTACCAAAGGCATCGAAGCAAATGCGGTTTTTATCTTTTTTCTGTTCGATAGTAAATTGGAAATTTGTACATACAGAAAATCCATCGAAAACGGTTTCTCGATATATGCGTCGGCACCCGATTCGAGCCCTTCTATCTTGTTCTGTATGGTGGTTTTAGCCGTAAGCATCACAAAAGGGATATGACTAAAGTTAACATCTTCTTTAAGCTTTTTACACAATTCCAATCCATCCATTTGTGGCATTACAATATCGCTGATGATAATGCTGACGTTCTCTTTTTCCAGTACTTCCAGTGCTTCAACACCGTTTTTGGCCGTTGCAACATGGTAAAAAAAGCCAAGTTTTTCTGTAATAAAATGGAGGAGGTCTTCATCGTCTTCCACCACCAATATTTTTTCTTTTGTTGCACTTGCCGGCTGTTCGGGTACATTGTCAGTCTGTCCGGTTGGTTCGGTTTCGTTTTTTAAAATAATTTTATTGGATTGATTCAGAGGCATCGACAAGACAAATGAATTTTTGTCGACAATTGTTTTGTCCAGAAACAAACGTCCTTTGTGCAGCTCGACCAGCGACCGGGCAAGGGCCAGCCCGATGCCTGAACCGGAATTTACACGTCCTTTATCGTTGTTCTTTATCTGGAAAAATGGTTCGAAAATCAATTCTTTCATTTCCTCCGGTATCATGTTGCCATCGCTGGTTACCCGTATCAGGAATTTTTCATCGGATGCGGTAAGCTGGATGTCAATTTCCGCCTCGGCATATTTTATAGCGTTAGAAATCAGATTGCTAATCACTTTTGCCACTGCTTCCCTGTCTATGTCGGCAAAAACGTTGTACGGAGGTTTTTCGAGCCGGAAAACCAAATTCCGCTGTTTTGCTCCCGGAGTAAAGCGGATGTATGTTTCAGCCAGAAGATCGACAATATCGGTACGGACAAAAGTCAGGCTGAACGACTGTGCCTCGATTTTCCTGAAATCAAGCAGCTGGTTGATCAGCGTTAGTAGCCTGTTGGTGTTTTTTTCCATCACCGAAAGGTTGGCATCCAGTTCCTTTTTGTCCACATTGTTGTTGATCAGGTATTCCAACGGGCTTTTTATCAATGTAAGCGGGGTGCGTACTTCGTGAGCTATATTGGTGAAAAAATCGATTTTGGCATTGTAAATTTCTTTTTCCTTTTCTTTTTCGAAAAGAATCCGGTCATTTTCGTTCTTACGATTTAGTTTTTTCGTATTTTGCTTGAATATGTAGATGACAAGCCAGATAATCAACACAAAATAAATGAAATAAGCCAACGACGATTTCCAGAAAGGAGGTTTGATAATGATATCGATATATCCACCTTTTTCGTTCCAAACCCCATCGTTGTTCGATGCCTTTATCTCGAAACGGTATTTTCCCGACGGCAGATTGGAGAAGATAATTTTCTGGGCTTTATCAAGATACACCCAGCGATTGTCCAGTCCTTCCATTTTATAAGCATATCGGTTTCGTTCGGGAGCTGCATAACTCAACGCAGCGAATTCGATACTGAACGATGACTGATTATATTTCAGGGTAATTTCTCTCGATTGATTAAAAATAATATCTTTAGAGTAGGAATTGGTTTTATCGAGCAATTTGAAATCAGTGATTACCACCGGTGGAACGTAATTGTTTCTCACGAACGACTCCGGATTGAAGGCTATCAGGCCGTTTATCTCGCCAAAGTACATCTTGCCGGATTTATCTTTGAAACCCGATTTGTAGTTAAACTGGTTGGATAAAACTCCATTCCCGGTATTGAAAACGTTGATCCCGTTATTTTCCGGATTGAATTTCATCAAGCCCGAGTTGCTCGACAGCCACAGGTTTCCCTTTTTGTCTTCAAGGATTTTATAGATAACGTCGCTCACAAAACCATGTTCTAAACCATATCTTTTAAAATTGTCGGTTCGTTCGTCGTACATCGATATCCCGCCCGATTCGCCGGTAAACCATATCCGGTTTTTGCTATCAACAAAAATGCTGATGATTTTGTAGAAACAGATCGATTTGTCGTTTTTCGGGTCGTAATCGTAATGACGGCATTCTTTCGTTCTCGGGTTGTAGCGGAATGCGCCCGCATCGTATGTGGCCAGCCATATTCTTCCGTCCTTATCTTCGGTTATATCCGAAATGAAATGTTGTCCTATTTGGTTTTGTTTGATGAATTTGTCCGTTTCCTTATCGTAAATGAAAGCATCGCTCGATGTGCCGACCCAAATTTTACCGGTTTTATCCTTATACAGGGCAAACACATCGTTGTTGTCGAGCATGCCGGGCGTGTTCGATTTTGAATAATGTTTCACCTGGTTGTTTTTCAGGTTGATAACGTCGATGCCGTTGTTGAAAAACCCGACCCAAAGGTGATCACCATCAATGATCAGGTCGTGAACATTGTGGTAACTGAGGCTGTTTTGTCCTGCATTGATCTTGAAGTGTTCAAATTTTTTCGTAGCCGGATTGAATTTGTTCAGGCCGGCATCCTCTGTGCCGATCCAAATGTTACCGTTCGTGTCTTCGCAAATGCCGCTCACCCTTTCACCGCTGATGGAGTTGCGGTTGGCCATTGGATAATACTTTTCAAAGAAAGTGTTTTGTTTCGGGATGTAGTTTACACCGCCGAAATAAGTGCCGATCCAAATCCCTCCTTCGCGATCCTTGTACATGGAGTAGATAACGTTGTCGGATAATGAAAACTGGTCGTTTTTGTTTTGATAAATGTAGTTTACCCTGCGCGATTCGGGGTCGATGATATAAAGCCCCGATTCGGTGCCTACCCACAAATTATCATCGAACATGTTGAGCGAGCGGACGTAAAGTTGTTTGTTGATGCCGCTTCCATTATCGGCAAAAGGTTTTATTTGTCCCGATACTTTGTCTATGATTTTCAGTCCTTCATTTAATGTGCCTGCAATAATAAAGTTGTTTTGGTAATTAACCATTTCCGAAAAGAGAGTTTTGGACAAGTCTCTTTTTCCCGCATCGAAAGCGAGGTTTTCGATGAAATTGTTATGCCGGTTGTATTTCCGGATGCCCAGATTGTGCATCGATACCCAAACGGTTTGATCGTTATCTGTCAGCACCGACCACGGACGGGGAAAATTTGCTTTTTTATCCTTTTCGGAAAACATATCTTTCAGGGAGTTGTCTTTGGGCGAATATTTAAAGAGGTGGTCGGCGCAAATCCAGATGTTCCCGGCATTGTCTTTTTTTATGTCGAGAACAGGAACGTTTATTCCCGTTCCGGAACCGGTCTTTACATCAAATTTCCGGAAATTTTCTTCGGCTTTGTTATAAATGTAGATGCCCCTGTCGGTTCCCGCCCAGATCCGACCGTTGTTGTCTTCGAGCAACGACCAAATTGTATTGTTGCCGATGGATCCAGGCGAGTTGGCTTCTCTTTTGAATATCCTGATGGTATTTCCATCGTACCTGTTCAGGCCGGTCTTTGTTCCGAACCACATAAAGCCCTGTTTATCCTGCAATATGGAGAGAACCGTATTCTGCGAAAGTCCGTTTTCGATGGTGAGGTGTTTAAAATAATAGGTTTTTTCTTCCGCGCCGCACTTGCCGGAGAAGAAAAAGCAACAATGTATGCTTATTATGAATACGATGAAAAAACGGGTGGACATCATGCTGTTTTTGGTCTGTGCAAAAATACAAAATGATGGCGTATTAAATGTCTTAATTAACATAATGTCTTTATTTATTACTTCATACAAATATCTATCTTTGTAAAGAATAAACATGATATTTACCGTTCAAAAAATGCTATTTTCAGACCAAAAACGCTTTATCCTGAATAATGACGAGAAAATAGCATTAATTGAACTGAATGCTTTAGTGGATTTATAGGTTACGGTATATTTTTGCCGGACAATTTTTTTTTTAAAATCTATAAATCATGAAAACAAAATTACTCACTAAAGTTAGCGTTGCTTTATTGATGAGCGGCATGTTTTTTCTGAATGCACAGGCACAAGTTGTAACTTGTTACGATGAGTCGGAATCGACAGTTAATAATTTTTGGCTAAGCCATTTTTATTTTGCCAAATGTACCGACTATACCCAAACCGGAGGTAAAGACATCAGCGATCCGGCATGGTCGGCTTACATTGATTTCAACGGCGGCGGTTATATCGATTTTACAAAAATCCGTGTATCGGAGGATGGCGATTACACGGTGCGCCTGAATTATGGCATTGGTTGGGCTGAACCGGGAGTGGGCGCCAATTTCAATGTTACCGTGAACGATGAATTTACCGGTAATTATACAGTGATGCCACGGGATAATCAGGACCCGGCAGTGCCCGGATTGATTGACCTGCCGGTAACCTTAAGTACCGATTGGGACAATGAAATTAAAATTCAACAAAATAAAGACTGGCCTACCATTTTGGGAATACAGCTGATAAAAGGAAGTACCGCCGCTGTTCCCGAATTGAAAAATACCCCTTATAAAATCTCCGGTACGAACGGAATTATCCGAGTTACCGGTCTTGATCAAACGAAAAATTCCATCGAAATCTTTTCTCTTGTAGGAAAACAGATCAGTTCCGAAACAATTTCAGGAACGGTTTACTCCAAATCAATGGATCAGGGAGCTTATCTGGTTAAAATCAACAACATCCCTGTGAAAGTGATCGTTCAGTAACACAAATAACAATTTATATTTTTGAGGTTGTATCAAAAATGAATTTTTTCGATTGCAAATTACAAACATGTTGTTTTTGTAAATATCATATTGTATTATAACGATTTACTATTTTGATATGTTTGTAATTTGCTTTCTTTTTCGTTTTGGGATTTCTTCTTTTTCTACACTTTTTATTTTTTAAAATGATCTGTACCAAACTCAAATACACGCTTTTGTTACTATTGGGCTTTATGGCGTTTTCATCATCGTTGTATGCTCAGGTAGTAACCACATTCGCCTCGGGAACTGCTAAGATAAATGTGGTAGCATCGTCTGCCAGCCAGTATTATTTGCAGTTTTACTTCAACGGGGTACAAATTTCTCTTCTCGATCCTGAAAATCCGGTTTATCTGGAAGTGGCCGGAACGAAGTTTACAGGGAAATATTCTTCTTATATTCAAAATGGCGACACTTTGTCTTGTTTTGCGGTTTTGACCACGATAAACGGAACTCAGTTTTCGGTTATCGATAAATATGTAACCTGCGGAAGTGAAAAATTTGAGCTGAAAAGAAACATTACGATCACCAAAGCAGTATTGACCGATCGCTATTTCAATTCGTTGTTTGGTTTCAGGGTAGCTACCCAAAGTCGGCTCACCGACAATGAATTTTTTATTCCGGGCGTATGGTACAAAGGTAATTTTGAAGCGGAATGCAACCTCCCTTCCACCAGTCCACAAAGCACCGATACCTGTTTTTATTATCGCGAAGACCGGATTACCCTCCCTTTGGTGATGTTCAGAAATAAAGCTTCGGGAAAGGTGATTTCCATTATTCACAAGGATTCGGATCCTCAAACGGTGATGGCCGACGATTATAATGCCCAGATCAGCGCTGATTACCAGTATGGTGCGCTGGGCATAAAACAGAAAAACGATACTACTTGCGAAATATTTATTTATCCAGGTTCGGAAGCCACCCGAAAAGGAGGCCTTGGTTTTCGCTCTCATCCCGTTCGTACAGGTATTACCCAACAATATAACCTGTTGATAGCTTTCAATAAAAACGATGATTATCCATCGGCCGTAAAAAACACTTGGGAAACGGCGTTTAATTCATATGATCCGAAGATTTATCCTGTCGATTTATCGGTAACCTATGACGGTTTAATCCAGACATTGCTTCAATATTATGTACCATCCATTGCTCAGGGTGGAATAAGGGATGCTCCTGGATTCCCATTCCAGGTAGGGTTGGACGATTTCCAACCACGAGGTATCGATTACCAAATGGGTTTTGTGGGGATGCAAATCCCCACTGGCTACTATATTTACAGGTATGGTATCGAAAATAACAATGCGAATGCGAAAGTCGATGGTGAAGCTGTTTTGAATTTTTGGGCAAACAATTCGCTGACTGCGCTTGGATATCCCCGTACCTGGTACGATCCGGGATTGAACGGTGCCAGTGGAAGTTTCAGAAGCGGCAGCGACCTGAGGGTTTGTACCGGAGGAATGGAAGGATTGCTCACGGCCTGGTGTTTTGCTAAAAAAAGCGGTATTTCAAAATCGTACTGGCTCAGGGCTTGTACACGTTTTGGCGATTGGCTGGTAGCCAACCAGAACAGCGATGGCAGCTTTTACTTTGCCTACGATCACAATACGGTTACCAACGGGGCACATCCCGTAACCGATTACAATAAATACCTCACTATTTGTACGGTAAGGTACCTCACCGAATTATACATCGCTACCAACAATAGCGCTTACAAAGATGCAGCTCTCAAAGCCGGTGAGTTTTGCTATACCAACATCCACGGAAATTATCATTACCTGGCTTGTGTGGTGGACAATCTTCATTCGTACGACAGCGAATCCGGGCAAATGGCCATAAACGGTTTTCTGGCGTTGTACGGCATTACCAGTGATGCCAAATGGTTGGCGGCGGCCGAGCAGGCTGCTACTTATACCGAAACATGGGTGTACTCGTTCGAAATTCCGGTGGAAAAAGACCGAACTACCGCCACCTCTTTCCCAAGAGACAGAAGCATTGTGGGACAGCACCTCATTGCTATCGGACATGCTGCTGCCGATTTGGGCTTCGCATGGTCGGCTTTTGTGTATTACGAACTTTATCTGCTCACCGGAAACGAGCATTACCTGCAAGTTGCGCGCATGTCGGCTCACGACAGCAAACAATCGATGAATTGGGATCAGTCGTTATACCCCGGTCAGGCCAGAGGGCTTCAGCTGGAGGCGTTTCCTGTAATGATTCCCCGCCGGTCAGGTGGGGTGGAAACAACCCTGAACTGGAATTACGCCGCCCATCTCGACCCAATGTTCCGCTTTAAGGATGCTTTCGGTACTCCTGATATGGAAAAAGTGGTTGCCATGCCTAAAGATGAACAGTTGAATTTAATCAACCGGTATTTGAAAATCCAGTCGTCGAACTATGGGCAAAATGATGCCAGCGGAGTGGGTGTGGTAACGGAAAATCAGGTGAAGGTTTACCCCAACCCGCTTCATGAAGGCGGAAATCTTGTGGTGGAACTTCCCGGATCGCAGGCAAACACATCTACAAAAATAGAAATATACAACATCGAAGGTGCAAAAGTATTTGATCAGCAAAATACATCTTCTACCATTCATGTGGATACGAAAAAAAAAACAATGTTGAAAGCGGGCCAGTATATTTTGAAAATAACAGGTAAAAACTATTTTTCCACACAAAAACTAATCGTTAATTAAAAATCTAATATCTTTTTAATTTCATATTATGGATAAAACACAAAAAAAAATCAGGAATAATTTATTCGGGATTTTGCTAATAATGCTTTTAACGCCGATGTCGGTTGGCGTTTGGGCAGCCAAACTTCCTCTATCAAAGGAGATTACCGGTATTGTGTCCGATAGCCATGGTGATCCTTTGATCGGTGTAACCGTAATCGAAAAAGGGAACTCCAAAGGTACCATTACTGACGTGAATGGAAAATTCTCCATTGTAACCACAGGGGCAAATACGGTTCTTATGTTCTCGTATGTCGGATTTGTAAAGCAAGAAGTTAAAACAAAAGAGGGAGATGTTCTGAAAATAGTGCTTAACGAAGAACAAAACAACCTCAACGAGGTGGTTGTGGTAGGTTACGGAACCAAACGAAAAGGGGGAGTTACGGCGGCGGTTACAACCATTGCCAGTCAGGATATAGCGCGTACAGCTTCAACCACTACGGCCGGAGCGTTGGTTGGGAAAGCGGCCGGTATCACCTACCGGCAGAAGGAAGGAACGCCCGGTTCATCCACCGCCATACAAATCAGAAACATGGGAACACCCCTTTACGTCATTGATGGAATTATCAGGGACGAAGGTTTCTTTAATGGGTTGGATGTGAACGATATCGACAACATCTCCATTTTGAAAGATGGTTCGGCTGCTATTTACGGTGTGAAAGCAGCCAACGGAGTGGTGCTGGTAACCACTAAAACGGGTAAACCTAACCAGAAACCGCAAGTAAACGTGAATACCTACATGGGTTGGCAGCGTTGGACAAAATATCCGAAACTACTCAATGCCTACCAGTGGCAATATGCCAACTATATGCGCGATGTGAACAGCGGTAACCTGGCTGTCAGCGTTGACGAAGCCAAGGCCGAACTCGAAAAATGGAGAATTGGTTATTACGACAAAAGTACGGGTGAGGATTACCGGGGTTTCGATTGGGTTAACGCTTATGTGAACGACGCGGCTCCCCAGCAATACCTCAATGCCAGCGTGTCGGGTGGCGGCGAAAAAGCCACTTATTACATTTCGTTATCGCACGTGAATCAGGATGCTGTTTTTAAAGATTATAACTACAACCGATCCAATCTTCAATCCAACATTGAAGTGAAGTTGTCCGATAACTTTAAAATCGGCATACAGATATCCGGAAAATTTGACAATACCAGCAATCCCGGTTTGCCTGGCTCGGATGATTATACTTTATACAAAACCTCTCTTTTTGGCTTACAGCCGATATACAGGCCTTATGCTAATGATAATCCGTTGTACCTGAATTATATAGTAGCCAATGATTCGCGAAACGTAGCCGCGTTTACCAAACAATATGCCGGAACTTACTCGAAAGCGTTGCGTACCAGCCAGAACAATATTAACCTGGAATACAAACTTCCTTTTAAAGGACTTTCGGCCAAAGGGGCATTTTCCTATTATTTTGCCAATACCAATACCAATAATAACGAAAAAGGCTGGAAAGAATATACCTACGACAGGACGACGGATACTTACAACGTGATGTACGATAAGGAAGCCAGTGGCGACACTTACCTTGTTCGTGAAAAAATCAACGTTGAGGATATCACGGGTCAGGCATCGCTCAATTACGATAATATTTTTGCAGGCGTTCACCACGTTTCGCTGGTGGGTGGATTCGAGTGCTATCAGGAAAAATACAATATTTTCAATATCACTCAAAACCCGGTAACCAATCCGTTTATCGATTTGATTGCTACCGATGACAACAATACGGTATCGGAATCGTCGCATACCTATTCTACCGCCAGCTTTATTTTTAGGGCAAGTTACGATTATAAACAAAGATACATTGTCGATTTCGCGGGCAGGTACGATGGTAGCTGGAAATTTCCGTCGAACAACCGTTGGGGCTTTTTCCCTTCTGTATCGGGAGCCTGGCGCTTGTCAGAAGAAAATTTCTTTAAAAACATTTCTTATTTGAAATGGCTTACCAATGTGAAGTTCAGGGCTTCGTACGGTCAAATGGGCGATGATAATCTGGGCGGTTTATATCCTGATTTTGCTTATCAATCTGGTTATACCTACAATGTCGGTAGTTCGTATATGCCCAATGATCCTACAACGAGCGGATCGAACAACATGATTATCGGTTCGGCTCTCAAGGGAATCCCCAACACGCAGCTTACGTGGTTGAAAACCTCTATCACCGACTTTGGGCTCGACCTCGGTTTTTTCAACAATAAATTAAGCGCTGAGTTTGATGTTTTCAGAAGAGAGAAAGATGGAATAGCGGCCATTCCCAATGATGTGATTTATCCTTTGGAAAGTGGCCTGACAGCTCTTGCCGAAAACTTGAATTCGGATATGAACGAAGGAATTGATGGTTTTATAAAATGGAACGACAGAATAGGAAATGTGAAATATAACGTTGGAGTAAACGCTACATTAGCACGGCAAAAAAATGGCAAACGTTATGGCGAACTGTTTTACAACGCGCTGGATAAATATTACAACAGCCAGAGCAACCGTTGGGCAAACGTATCGAACGGCCAGGTGTGGATGTTCGAAACCATCGGGGTGTTTAAAACTCAGGAAGAAATAGACAATTACCCGGTCAATATCGATGGAAAAAACAATACCACTTTGGTGCCGGGCGATTTGATTTTTAAAGATATAAACGGTGACGGTGTGATCAATAATTACGATAAACGTCCACGTGGTTATTCCTCGGTGGATTGGCCTTGGGATTCGTCCAAAGGAAATAAAAACCCGCTGCTGACGCTTGGGTTTAATTTGGGCTTCGAATGGAAGGGCATTGATGTGTCGGCCGATTTCGCGGGAGGGTTCATGAATACTTTTGTTCCCGACTGGTATATGAAATGGGGAACTTCCAGAAGTGTGAACGGTTATGCTTATAACAGCCTGAATGTTTGGCATCACGAGGATATTTTTGATCCTACATCGCCCTGGGTGGAAGGAGATTTCCCCGCGTTGAGAGAAAGTAACCCATCCACCAGGGATGAAAATGATTTTTATACCAAAGAGGTCAATTATGTCAGGTTACGGAATTTGCTGGTAGGATATACCTTCCCGCAGAAATGGATAAAAAAGGCGGGGATACAAAAGGCGCGCGTTTATTTTCAGGGATCCAACTTGTTTTGCTGGGACAACCTTGGCGATTATGGCATCGATCCTGAAACATCTACCGTTAACGGAACGGATTATCCTCAGACAAGGGTGTTAAGTTTCGGTCTTAATTTAACCTTTTAAAAAAAATGATAGTGATATGAAACTCAAAGCATATACCATATTCCTTTTTGCACTCGTTTTATCGTCGTGCAACGACTGGCTCACCCAGCAGGATGCCACGGCATTGTCCACCACGCAGGCTTACTCCAGCGTATCGGGGATCAGCAGTATTGCGGCCAATCTATATTCCAGGCTGCGTTACGAGCAGGATTTTGTCACCGATGCCAATTCATACGACCTCACCCGATGGGACGAAGCCATCAACAACAGTGATTACTGGGCATTTGCTACCAACTCAAACCAGGATTACCGGGCTTATTACGATTATAGTTTGATAAGGGATATCAACCAGCATATTTATTGCCTGAAGAATGATGTGGGTTCGGGAGTTTCGGCCGAGAAACAAAGGTATTTTCTGGCCGAGGCGCGATACATGAGGGCTTTTGTCTATTTTACGCTGGTATCCAGGATGGGTGGTGTGCCAATCATCGAAGATGTTACCCAGTACGTTCAGGATCCGCTTGAGCTGGCCAAACCCAGAAATAAAGAGTCGGAGGTGTACGATTTCATTGCCAATGAACTGGATAGTATCAAGGACGATTTAGCCCTGGCCAATGTAAATGTAAAAACCCGTGCTACAAAGGGTAGCGCCCTTGCCCTGAAATGCCGTGCTATGCTCTATGCCGGAACTTTGGCTTACAACAGCGATAAAAGCGCGGCGAAAGGGCTGATTCTGCCCAGCGGAGCTACTGGAATTGATAAAAGCAAAGCCAACGAATATCTTGAAAAATGTTTGGATGCTTATTTTGAACTGGAAGGGCAGGGCGTGTATTCGTTGTACAGCAAAAGTACAGACCTTGCAAGTAACTACACGGCTATTTTCCAAAGCGAAACCAATAATCCCGAAATTATCTTTTGTAAAAGTTATGATGGAAAGAATTTCCTGAACGGGTTTACCACCCGGGCGATTTGCCGCACCATGCATTCGGCTTTGAAAACAGGCGCGCAAGTGAACCCGGTGTTGAATCTGGTCAACTGTTACGAAGATGTGGCGACCCACACCGCAACTCCCATTGTTCCTTACAATGATGGAGACCATATCGAAAGTATCGGAGCAACCGCATCAACATATAGTTATAAAATTTACGATAACCAGCTGGATGTTTTTGCCGGCCGTGATCCTCGTTTGCAGGGAACCATTATCACTCCGGGGGCTTCATTCAGGGGCGTAAAACTTAATTTCCAGGCCGGACTGGCTATTAAAACAACTTCCGGATATACCTTTAAATCGGCTCAATTGATGGATAACATCTCAGATCCGACACTGGGCTACTACAACGGGGTACAAATGACCGGTGATGAAGGACCTCACCAAACCAGCACTTATGTATCGCACAGCGGATTTCTGCTTCGCAAGTTTGTCGATACGAATTCAGGTTCGGAGGCCAGTGGTGCCAGCACAGTGCCTTATGTAGTGTTCAGGTATGGCGAAGTATTGCTCAACGCGGCTGAAGCGGCATTTTATCTGAGCCAAAACGGCGTGAGCACCTACAACGATAAATCAACGAGAGATTTGGCTTTGAGCTGTATAAACAGAATCAGAAGTCGTGCAGGAGGTAATGCGTTCACCATTACCAGCCAGGAGTTAACCCTTGACCGCATTGTGAACGAAAGGAGGGTGGAACTGGCTTTCGAGGATCACCGTTACGATGACCTCAGGCGCTGGCGTGTGGCCGATGAAGTGTGGGCTTACGACCGCGAAAACGCGAATGCCGTGATGTACGGGCTTTGGCCATACCGGATTTATGCTCCCGGCGATCCGAATGATGGAAAGTGGATTTACCGCAAAGTAAAACTTGAACATCGTGGATCGACATCCGACAAAGGGCAACCCATCTCGTTCGACCTGAAAATGTATTATGCCACTTATCCGATGAATGAAGGAAATCCGTACATTGAAAAAAATCCCAACCAATAAAATAGCAGACATGAAAAAAATAATATTTTTAAATATAATACTTTTCGCAGTGTTGATGGTTTCCTGCGAATACGACAACTACGACGCTCCGGATATCACATTTAAGGGGAATCTGACCTATAATGGAAGTAATTACTTGTTCGATGGTAATCCGGGACTAAACGTAATTACGTTCATCCAGAAAGGGTACGGTAAAGTAGATGTGGGAACAAACGTTCGTATCGATGAAAGCGGCGCATATTCGCAGTTGATATTTCCGGGCGACTACTGGCTTACGTTGGCTAATAACCAATATCCATTTGAATTCAAGGACTTTAAATCGTTGGGCGTAGGGCTTGGTTACGATACCATTCCGATGAAAATTACCGGAAACACAGTGAGGAATATTGAAGTAACTCCGTATTTTGAAATCAGGGATTTCAAATTATCGGTCAGCTCCGGAAATATCGTTGCCAATTTCAAGGTCAAGAAAATTCCGGGAACAACCAATCCTGCTCCGAAAGTAATCCGTACACGTTGTTTTGTAAGTACGTCATCGATCGTAAACAGCGCGACAATACTCTCGAAATCGGTCATCAAATCGATAACCGATAGTGCAACGGTAACGATTCCTGTAAGTATTTCAACCGGAAGTACTTCGTACCGGCAGATTTACCTTAACAATAATAGAGATTACGCGTTTTGCCGCGTGGCTCTTGAATTGAATGGAATTCCGAATTATTATATTTTTTCTCCAACTCTTAAGATCGAAGGACTTTCGCAATAAAATTCATGATGATTTTTAGTTGATATTCAGAGTTACACCGTTTGCAATCATGCAAGCGGTATGAACAAATCTGAAGGATGCTCATATCGTGATTTTTTACGATACAGCCATTTCTTTGTCCAAACTGAATGTGTTTTAATAGTTATATTTTTCTGACAATTAGTTTTTTAAGGTATCTTCTTTTTTATTTTTTTAATTACAATTTATGAATTCAAGAACATTATTATTTGGATTGCTCGTGCTTGTTTTAAATTCATCGTGCGAGAGGTTAGGCACCCTGAAACAGCCGGGAGATAAAAAACGAACATTTACAAATCCTCTTTTCCCGGATACGGGGCCTGATCCCTGGGCTTTGTTGCATGATGGGAAATATTACTACATGCATACCATGAAAGATAGTTTGGTGTTGTGGGTAACTGCTGATATAACCCATGTGAGAAATGCTGCCAGAAAAACCATTTGGAAACCTACCGATCCGTCCAATTCGAAGAATCTTTGGGCTCCAGAAATCCATTTTATCCATAATAAATGGTATGTTTATTATGCCGCTGATGATGGAAATACCGACAATCATCAAATGTATGTGCTTGAAAACGGGAATAAAGATCCACTATCCGGCAGTTTTATCATGAAAGGGCGGATCAGCACCGACAAAGACAATAACTGGGCCATCGATGGGTCGGTATTCGAAAACAAAGGGAAATGGTACATGGTTTGGTCGGGTTGGCAAACGCGGAGGGTGAACGACGAAACGCAGTGTATATACATTGCTTCCATGTCCAATCCATGGACGCTAAATTCCGACAGGGTGCTGATTTCAAAGCCAGAGTTGGAGTGGGAACGAAAATATATCAACCCGGCAGGATGGACACCCGAACATAAAATATTTGTGAACGAAGGGCCTCAGCCGCTACAAAGTCCTTCGGGGAAATACGTTCATATAGCTTACTCGGCCAGCGGTTGCTGGACTCCGTTTTACGCGCTTGGATTGCTCACCGCTAAAACATCTGATGATTTGCTTAATCCGGCTTCCTGGAAAAAAAGCCTTCATCCTGTTTTTTCGGCTTCGCCCGAAAACAGTGTTTACGGAACGGGCCATAATAGTTTCTTTAAGTCGCCCGATGGTAAAGAAGATTACATTTTGTATCATGCCCGCGATACCGAGACGGATCCTCCGGGAAAAGGTGATGTGCGTACGCCCCGAATGCAAAAATTTTCGTGGGATAAAAACGATTACCCTGTTTTCGGTGAGCCGTTTTCTACGAAGGTTTCGCTTAAAAAACCCTCGGGTACAAAGTGATACATCAGGATGGTTTTTCCCTCCGGGAAAATAGCCTCCGGACGGCTGGAAAAAATGAAAAATTGTTTCGTTGAAACATACTAAAATTGATTTATTGAAGTTAATATTAATAGATTTTTCGTGATGACTGATTATATAAAAGAGATGAAGCGTTTTTTCCTTGGTTTTTGGAGGAAAAGATCGGTTTTTGTATTGTTCCTTGTTCTTATAACTCAATTAACTTTTGCCCGAAAAACGGCGGAATTTCCAACCAACGCCGGAATGCAAGGTGTCCTCGATTCGATGATCGACAAGGGCGACTTTGCTGGAATTATAACTGTTGTTGCCACAGCCCATCACATTGAATCACTCAATTGTGCCGGATATCAGGATGCTGAGCAGCGCCTGAAAATGAAACCCAATACCCTTTTCTGGATCGCGTCGCAATCGAAACCTATTGCCGCTACGGCCGTTATGATGCTCGTGGACGATGGTAAAGTGGATTTGGATGCGCCGGTTGAAAAATACCTGCCCGAGTTGAAAAGATTAGTTGTTTCTACAAAATGGACGGATAGTATTCAGGTTGAACAGCGGGTTCATCGGCCTGTAACTTTGCGCCGGTTGTTATCGCATACGGCGGGTCTGAAGTGGGTGGGCGGCGTTCAGGAAAAAATGGGTGTTATTGATGTCGTGCCTTTACAAGTTGCTGTATATGTTACAGCTATGACCCCTCTCGAAGCTGTTCCCGGTACACGGTTTATTTATTCCAATCAGGGGATAAATGTGGCCGCCGCTATCGTTGAACGTGTTTCCGGAATGCCGTATGAGGAATTTTTACAAAAAAGGTTGTTTACACCGCTGGGCATGATCAACACTACATTTTGGCCTTCCAAAGGGCAGCAAAAACAGTTGGCTGTTCCTTACGAAAAAATTAATGGAAAATTGACCCCGACAACTGTCAGCCAACTTCAGTATCCGCTCGAAGATAAAATGAAGCGGCATCCCGAAGCCGCGGGAGGGCTGTTTTCGACACCCGAGGATTTGGTGAAGTTCTATCAAATGATTGCCGGAAAAGGAGTTTACAAAGGGAAGCGGTTTCTCTCTGAAAATTCTGTAAATGAGATGGGTAAAAAGCAAACCGGAGATAAGGTTGATGCTTTTTACGGATTGGGATGGACGGTATCGAAAGATGAAATGAGCCACGGAGGCTCTTACGGAACAGATTCGCGCGTCAACCGGGAAACAGGTTGGATAACCATGTATTTTGTTCAGGAAAAAGGGCTTGATAAAGAAAATAGTCAGTCTATAGATATGTTTATTAGTAAAGTTAAGGAAGTTTTTGATTTATCGGAGGTAATAAAGTAAAAAAAAGTGCTGTTGTTAGTTGTTTTTTAAAGAAAGATTTTTTATTGCAATTTTTTAAAAGAAAAACATCTGAAAACTCAAAGTACAAATGAAACGAAAAGTAGCTAATTATTGCATTGTGATTTTGATGATGACTGTATTGTACGGAATTTATACAGCATGCCGGGAAGACCGTTTTTTGTGCAAAGCAGAAACTGCTACACGCGAAATATCAAGCAAAACACAGGATAAGAACGATGCGGTTCTTCAGCAACAGAAAACAGCCAGTGAGGCTGTTAATCAAAAATTTATTTATAGAAAATGAAAAAAATACTCATTATATCATTGCTTGTTTTCAGCTTGCTTCACTCCGGGTTGGTTTTCGGAGCCAATGCTTTATCACGCAGAGGAAAGACAACGGAATCTTCGGTGTGGTCGAAGCAAAAGGCTGCTGATTGGTACTCGGCGCTACCGTGGCTCAGTGGTTGCGATTACATACCTTCTTCAGCCATAAATCAGGTGGAGATGTGGGCCGCCGAAACGTTTGACTTATCAACCATCGATAAGGAATTGGGCTGGGCGGATGAGCTGGGTTTCAATACCATGCGCGTGTTTTTAAGCAGTGAGGTTTGGAAGGCCGACCCTGATGGGCTTAAAAAAAGGTTGGGTGACTTTTTGGCAGTGTGCGGCAAACATCACATAAAGCCGATGTTTGTTTTCTTTGACGATTGCTGGAATGCCGAAACTCAAAAAGGAAAACAACCGCAGCCGAAACCCGGAATCCATAATTCCGGCTGGTTGCAGGATCCGGCGATCTCGCTGCGTGCCGATACAACGAAACTGTTTCCCGTACTTGAGAAATATGTAAAAGATATTGTCGGGACGTTTAAAAACGACGATAGAATACTCATGTGGGATTTGTACAACGAACCCGGTAATAGCTCACATCAACTAACCTCTTTCCCATTATTGCGTAACGCTTTTAAATGGGCCAGGTCGGTTGTTCCGTCCCAGCCGCTTACAGCCGGAATCTGGTATTTCGATTACCCGGAAATGAATGCTTTTATGGTTGAAAATTCCGACATTGTTACCTATCATAATTATTCAGGTCCTGAGACGCATGCAACACTGATCGGAGCCTTGAAAATGTACGGTCGTCCACTTGTTTGTACTGAATATATGGCCCGAAAACACAACAGCCGTTTTGACAATATCATGCCGCTGCTGAAACAAAACAACGTTGGGGCGATCAACTGGGGGTTTGTGTCGGGCAAAACCAATACGATTTTTGCATGGGATGAGCCGTTGCCCAACTCTAAAGAGCCAACACTTTGGTTTCACGATATTTACCGTCAGGATAAGACTGCTTTTGATCCGAAAGAGGTGGAACTTATCCGTAAGTTAACGGGCAAAGTTACCGAAGTGCAACTTCTGCCGGCATCTGGTTTCGATGCCGTGATGGATGGAAAGAAGGTAGGTCTTTATACGCTTACAAACCGTAACGGGATGGCGGCTCAGATTACCAATTACGGAGGCCGTGTGGTGGCTTTGTGGGTGCCCGATAAAGATCTTATTTTTAAAGATATAGTAACCGGATTTAAAGATATTGAAGGGTATAAAAATGCCCACGAAGTATTTTTCGGCGCGCTGATTGGACGTTATGGCAACCGCATTGCCAAAGGAAAATTTACACTCAACGGAAAAGAATATACTTTACCGCTCAACAATGGTTTGAATCACTTGCACGGGGGTCCGAAAGGTTTTCATAACGTGGTGTGGGATGCCCGTCCGTTCAGAAACAGCAAGAACGAGGATGCCTTGGAACTGAAATATCTGTCGAAAGATGGCGATCAGGGTTACCCTGGAAATCTTTCTGTAACAGTTGTTTACACGTTGACAAACGAAAATGAACTGAAAATTGAATACTCGGCTACTACCGACCGCCCTACGGTGGTCAACCTGACTCATCATTCATTTTTTAACCTTCACGGATTTTCCGATGGCATCGCCAAAACCATCAACACACATGTTATGAAAATCAACGGATCGTTTTATACGCCTACTGATAATGGCTTGATTCCTACGGGCGAAAAAGCAGCTGTGGAAGGTACTCCCATGGATTTTACCCAACCTAAAGAAATAGGTAAACAGGTAAATGAGCCGTTTCAGCCACTAATTTACGGGAAAGGTTATGATCATAACTGGATTTTGGATAAACAGGGTAATCAATTTACGGAAGCAGCATCGGTTTATGAGCCTGAAACCGGGATTGAAATGCAGGTGTTTACCGACCAGCCGGCAGTCCAGTTTTATGGTGGCAACTTTCTGGATGGGATGGATCGTGGAAAATACGGCGAAGTTTATACTTACCGCACATCATTTGCCATGGAAACGCAACATTATCCCGATAGTCCCAATCAGCCCGGGTTTCCTTCCACAGTGTTGAATCCGGGGCAGGAATATACTCATATCTGTGTATATAAGTTTTCGGTGAGAAAATGACGAAAAAAGCAGAAAGCCCAATTAATTCATAAGGGTGTTGTGTCTTGCTGCCCGATGTCTGGAGCGCCTGAAAAACAGTTATTCTGATGAATTCATACTCAGGTTTATCTAAAAAACGTTTAACAAATCAGTATTGTTAAACGTTTTTTGATAATAGTTATTAATAAGGGGGCGTGAATCCGTTAAAAACAGGTAAACAATTATTTTCTCCCCGATTAAAATCAACCTCAATTTAAAAAAAGACTTATCTTTGTAACTTAAAAATTAATTTATCATACCACTTTCAGATGAATAACGTACTCCGGACAGTAATTTTATCAGCTTTCTTTATCAGCTTTTCAGCGGTGATTATGGCGCAAACTTATCGGCTCGAGGCCGGTTATGTATCCCGGATACAAAAGGGATCTAATGTCAGTCCAACCTATTTATCGGGTGTCAGGTTAGGAGGAACACTCGAAATTCCATTGAAGAAATTCGAAAATTTCAGTTTGTTAACCGGAGCTTTATACGAATTTGTGTATTCGGATAAAATTCAGAAATACCCGGGATATACCAATGATTTTGAAGACGAAAAGCTGAACGTAAATTACAGGGTAACTTCGCATTCGTTGAACATTCCATTGCGGCTTACTTATACTTTGCCGGTGAATAAATCGCTTAAATTCATTGGGTTTGCCGGCCCCAATTTCAACGTAGGCCTGGCACAGAAGCAACGCGTATATCTCGATGGCGCTACTCAGGAATACATCGATAAAATGGGATTGAACATTCATCCGGGCAATTATAGTTTGTATAACGACAACGATAAGAACGAATTGTATTTAAGCCGTTTAAATGTTCAACTTGGCGCCGGTGCCGGTGTTCAGTGGAAGCAGTTCCAGCTCAAAGCCGGATACGATTGGGGATTGAACGACTTGAGTAAACGGGATTATACCACCATTCGCCAAAAAGGATGGTACCTCACGCTATCGGTGGGGCTTTGATAGAAAATGGCACAATAATTGTTTCTACCTGCCTGCAATTTTTATAATATTAAACATTAATTTTAATGAAAGAAACAATGAAAAAAGTTTTATTTACGGTAGTAGCCGTTATGTTATTTTCTTTAGGTACTGCTGCACAGGGAGTTCAGGTGGGTTACATCAGCTCTTCGATCAATGGCGCTAATTCAAGTGCAGGAGATTTATCGGGTTTTCAGGTGGGCGTTAATTATGAATTGACCATTCAGGGTCCTGTTTCAGTTCAGTACGCGTTGTTGTATTCTTATCAGGCCGGAAGTGATAATGTGCTTGGTGTAAAATACAAAACTCAAGCCCACAGCGTTGATTTGCCGGTACGTTTGGCCGCAACATTCCCGGTTACTCCAAGTGTGAAATTATTTGGTTTTGCCGGTCCTAATTTCTCATACGGCATTGCTAATAATACAAAATATACATTGCTTGGCGTAAGCAAGAATGAAGATTTGTATGATAATTCTGATATTTCACGCTTTAACCTGCAACTTGGAATTGGTGCAGGCGTGAAATTCAACGATTTTACATTCAAGTTAGGATATGACTGGGGTTTACTTGATTTGAATAAATCAAAAAGTGATGATTTGAAGGTAAATGCTTTTACCGCATCTGTCGGATACTCGTTTTAATCCATAAAAAAACAACTGACAAAAAGGCTGAACCATTGGTTTAGCCTTTTTTTGTTAAATTTTAGTCCGCTTATGTGTGTCTATCGTCGGATATTCACTATTTTTGCAGTCGCATAATCAATTATTCAGTATGTTCGATATATCGTCTGTTTATCAAATATTCAAAGAGTTCCCGGTAGTTTGTACTGATACCCGGAACTGTGTCCCCGGTTCCCTGTTCTTTGCCCTGAAAGGTGATCATTTCAACGCGAACGCCTTTGCTGCCGATGCTCTTGCGAAAGGTTGCCGGTATGCCATTATCGACGAGCCGGAGTTTGCTGCCGACGAGCGTTTTATTGTGGTTCCCTCTGTATTAGAAACACTTCAGCAGTTAGCTACTTATCATCGCTGCCAACTTGGCACGAAAATTATCGGCATTACTGGCACAAACGGAAAAACAACAACTAAAGAACTGATCGCATCAGTCCTGAAAGAAAAATTCAACGTACATTTTACCAAAGGAAATTTAAACAACCAAATCGGAGTTCCGGTTACACTGCTACAGCTCACCGCCGAACATGAAGTGGCGGTGGTGGAGATGGGAGCCAACCACCCGGGCGAGATTCGTACATTGGTCAATATTGCCCGTCCGGATTACGGTATCATCACGAACGTCGGGAAGGCACATCTCGAAGGGTTTGGCTCTTTTGAGGGCGTGATGAATACGAAGGCGGAATTGTACGATTACATTCATGCTGCCGGAGGGCAGATTTTTATCAACACGGGCAATGCCTTTTTGAACCAAATGGCCGAAAAGGCGGGAATTACAGCCGAGTCGGAAATAGAATATTCGTTGGATAAATGTAATCGTCCCGATGGTGTAAAAGGAGTGATAACAAGCTGTTCTCCGTTTTTATCATTATCGTACACTGTTGCCGATGGAGTAGCGAACGATATTAATACTCGTTTGATAGGCGCTTACAACGCTGAAAATGTATTGGCCGCGGTTACTATCGGCCGTTTTATGGGCGAGTCGGCTGATCAGATCAAAACCGGGCTCGAAAGCTATGTTCCTCAAAACAACCGTTCACAACTGACACTGACCGATAAAAATAAATTAGTTGTGGATGCCTACAATGCCAATCCCACCAGCATGAGAGCCGCTGTAATGAATTTTTACCAGATGGATGTGGAAAATAAGGTGTTGATACTGGGTGATATGCTTGAATTGGGTAGCCAGAGTGAAGGAGAGCATCAAAATATGGTGGATTTATTACAACAAAAAGGTTTTGAACGCGTTATGTTGGTAGGGTCTGAATTTGGAAAAACAAAAAATAAATATCCGGTATTTTCAACAGTTGATGACCTGACAAATTTCCTGTCCATTCATCCGGTTGAAAATTCCTTTGTGCTGATCAAAGGATCCCGGGGCATTCGGCTCGAAAAGGTAATCGGCTTACTGTAAAACGCGAATTTTAAGATGAAAACAGTTGGTTTTCCGATGTAGGTTCGGATACTTCTTCTGTATAAAAATTAATTATATTTCAAATGAAGAAAAATAGTTTAGCCATATTGGTCGGAGCGGCCGTTGTTATTCTTCTCCTGATTGGAGCGGTGATTTACTTCATCCATAAGTCGAATGAGCAGGAGAAACAAGTTCAGGCGGCTGCTGAAATTGTGAACATGGAAAAATCACAGATTGAAAAGGAATACACCGATCTGTCCACCGAATTTGATGGTTATACATCTACCATTAAAAACGATTCTTTGCTTAAGCTTTTTGAAAATGAGAAACTTAAAGTAAAAAGTTTGTTGGACGAACTGAGGACGACTAAAGCTACCGATGCCATACGAATAGCGCAGTTGAAGAGGGAACTTGCCACCGTTCGCAAAGTAATGATCATGTATGTGAACCAGATTGACTCTTTGAATTCGGCCAATAAAACTTTACGGAGCGAAAACGTGGAAGTTCGTCGTAAGTTTAGCATTGCCAACGATTCGGTAAAAATTTTATCGAAAGAAAGGCAATCCCTTCATGAGGTGGTTACCCGCGCTTCGATGCTCGAAATCTCGGCATTCAGCATGACTCCGCTCAACAAAAAGAACCGGAAAACGGAACGGGTTTCGCAAATGACCAATTTGCAGTTTAATTTTACCATAGCCAAAAATGTTACGGCAAAACCAGGAGAAAAAACGATTTATCTGCGTATAACCAAGCCCGATGATGATGTGATGGTGAAAAGCGATGGCAATGTTTTTCCGTACGAAGGGCGAAATATCCCCTATTCCGCTAAAAAATCGGTCGAGTTTGCCGGCGATGCGTTATCAGACGTTATTTACTGGCAGGTGGAAGAAATTCTTCAAATAGGAACTTACCGTGCCGAATTTTTTGTCGATGACAACCGGATTGGAAGTTTTACGTTCAAAATTGAAAAAAATAAAGGATTCCTCGGGTTATAAAATATGTCTTATTCCGGAAAATTCAAAACAGCAGCTCACGGTATTTCGTTCGATGAACGGCACCGTAAGACCATTCGTTTCAACATCTCGCGTTACGATAGTGCGGTGGCGAAAGGAATGGCGCGTTATCGGGATGTGGATGCCGCTAAAAACAACGCAGCCGGTGTTAAGCGCGATGTGCTTGAAAATTGGGAAAAATACCTGATTGAATTTGAGGATAACATTACCAAAAACGGCGCTGAAGTGCTTTGGGCTGCCGATGCAGGCGAAGCTACCGGGTACATAAAAAAAATACTGGCAGAAAATAGCGCCCGGCTTTTGGTCAAAAGCAAATCGATGACCACCGAGGAAATCGAGTTCAACGAGACAGCGGCCAGCGTGGGTTGCGAGTCGCTCGAAACTGATTTGGGCGAATTCATTGTACAGGTGGCGGGCGAGCGTCCCTACCACATTGTAACTCCGGCCATGCACAAATCGAAAGAGGACATAGCCGCGCTTTTCCATGAAAAATTCGGTACGCCGCCTGCAAGTACGCCCGAGGAGTTGACGGAATACGTCCGGCAGCTGTTGCGAAAAAAATATACGGCTGCTGATGTGGGAGTTACCGGAGCTAATTTTCTGATTGCCGATATAGGCGCGGTATCGGTTACCGAAAATGAAGGGAATGGGGTGATGACCACCGCTTTCCCGAAAATACACATCGTGATTGCCGGTATCGAAAAAATTATTCCGCGTTTCAGCCAGCTCGGGTTGTTTTATCCACTGTTGGCATCCCATGGCACGGGGCAGCAGGTTACGGCTTACAACACCATTTTTTCGGGTCCAAAAAAAACGGATGAAAGCAACGGCCCTGAGAGAATGTATGTGATTTTGCTCGATAATGGAAGAACCACTTTGTATGCCGACGATGAAAGCTACGAAGCTTTGTCGTGCATCAGGTGTGGAGCTTGCCTCAACGGCTGCCCGGTTTACAAAACCATTGGCGGATATACTTACGACACTACCTATAGCGGTCCTATCGGTTCGGTAATTACCCCTTTCCTTAAAGGGTTCAGGGATTTTTCGCACTTGAGTTTTGCCTCTTCGTTGTGCGGTAAGTGTGTCGAAGTTTGTCCGGTTCGTATTCCGTTAACCGATATTTTGCTGTCGAACCGCCGAAAAGCGGTTGAAGGGCAGCTACGTCCGGTTATCGAAAAATGGGCGATAGGTGGTTACCGTTTCATGTCGTTGAAGCGTAGCCGTTACAACATGATTCCTGCCGCGCTGAAGAATGTGGGACTGGCGCCGTTTAACTATTTCGGGTGGGGCCCGAAGCGGAAAATGCCGTTGTTCGGTAAAAAATCTTTTTCGCAGATTTATCGTTCGCTAAACGGTCGGAATTAGTATTTATCATTTATAAATAAAAAGAAATATTAAAAATAAGGGCTGAAAGAGTGATATTCACCGAAACTACATTATTTTTAAACTTTTATTAGGTCACATTATTAAACAAGCAAAAACGAAGCTACATCCAACGGAGAGTTTCGGATGTTTTCTGGAAAAACCATTAATATAGGATGAAACGATATTTTTTTTACTTTTCAGTATTTACCACTTTGATTTTTATCAGTTCATGCACTTCGAACGATGAATATGCCGATTGGAAAATAATCAACGAGGCATGGATGAATCAGCATAAGACAGATGCCGGATTTACGGTAGCTTCATCGGGCCTTGTTTACAAAATTATCTATGCGGGAAACGGAGCTCATATCAACAGTTCAAGCACTGTTACCGTGAAATATAAAGGTCAGTTGATTGATGGGTCTGTTTTTGAGGAGATTACAGATACAACTGGGACATCTTTGAATTTGGCATATATGACCAGTGGATTTGCCGAAGGCGTTTCGAAATTGCGGGACGGTGGACGTATTATCATGTACATTCCCGAATCGTTAGGTTACGGATCCAATGGTTCAGGTGATGCTATTCCCCCTCACTCCGCGTTGATTTTTGATGTGGAAGTGTTGGATGTTATCAACGATTAGCCTCCGGCAAAAGGGGGTGTTTAATATTCATTTCCATGTTACCGAATTGTATCAAACTCTCTTTTGTATTGACATTACTGTCGCTGTGCGGTTTTGTATCCGCCTACACTCCTGATAATCTTCCTAATCCACGGGAAAGGAACGCGAGGGCTTTTGTAAGCAACCCCGATGGTGTTCTGAAATCCGAAACGGAAGATTACCTCAATGTTTATCTCGATTCTCTTGAGAAGCAAACCACTGCCCAGGTAGCTGTTGTGGCGGTCAATACTATTGGCGATGCCGATGTTGAGGACTTTGCTATGGCTCTGTCGTCCAAATGGAAAGTTGGTCAGAAGGACAAAAATAACGGGGTTTTGATTTTGCTGGTTACCGATATAAAAAAAATAAGTATTGAAACCGGCTATGGCAGTGAAGGTGTATTGCCCGATGCTCTTTGTAAAGAAATCCAGCTGGAATCTATGGTTCCCGAATTTAAAAAAGGGGATTACGATGCCGGTATTATTGCCGGAGTTCATCGGATGGCCGGTTATATCCGCAAGGAACCCGTCGAGCAAACTCCACCCGCGTACCTTACCATTCCCTGGAACGAACTGATACCTATGGCCGGAGCGTTGTTCCTTTTGCTGGCCGCCATCTCTTTTCTGTGGATGGGGCAAGCGGTATCTTCCGTTAAAAAAAATCAGCGTTTAAACACCAATATTTCGAGATTTATCGCGCTTCGAAACAACAAAAGAGGAATTGTAGGCGTTATGAGTTTATTATTGCCCATTGTAGGTTTTATAGCGATATTGGTTTTGACAAAACCGTTTTACCTGTTACTGCTCGTGCCTGCTCCGTTGGCCGTTTTGCCTGCCGTATGGATGGGAAACCTGCAAATGAAACGAATGAGGCGCGCGCCTCTTCCCTGTCCCGAGTGCAACGGAACAATGCGCTTCCTGTCGGAGAAAGAGGAAGATAAATACCTGAAACTGTCGCAGCAGTTCGAGGAACAGCTTCATGCCGTGGATTACGATGTTTTTGTATGCGACCACTGCAAAAATGAGGCGATATTTACCCTCGACAAAACAAGCGCTTATTCCAAGTGTCCGAAATGTGGCACCAAAGCTTATATCCTCGACCGGAAATACACGATGGTAGCTCCTACTTACCTGAGCGCCGGAGTGGAACGAGTAGTTTACAAATGTAAGTTTTGCGGTTACGAACACAACGATAACAACAATATTCCCCGTCTCGACAGGGCTGCGGCGGGTGCATTCGTAGGTGGCAGCCTGATGAGCGGCCGGGGTGGTTTTGGAGGTGGAGGATTTAGTGGAGGTGGAGGATTTAGTGGAGGTGGAAGTTTCGGTGGCGGAAGTTTCGGTGGCGGCGGAGCCACCAGCGGTTGGTAAATCAAATTTTTAATCATTTCATTGTTACAAATCATATTTTTAACTTGTTTAAATAAAAATCACGTATGAAAAAACAACCTTTAATCATTGGTTTAATACTGCTTGTAATTATTGCCCTGTGGGGAATATCAAAATACAACGGTTTGGTAAATCTCGACGAAAGTGTAAAAAGTCAGTGGGGAAACGTTCAAAATCAGTACCAGCGTCGTGCCGACCTGATTCCGAATCTGGTTTCCACGGTAAAAGGATATGCTACACATGAAAGCCAAACACTTGAGAACGTGGTGGCTGCCAGGGCAAAAGCAACACAAATAACGGTGGATCCGTCAAACCTTACCCCCGAAAAGCTGAAAGAATACCAAGCCGCGCAGGGCGAACTGACCTCCGCGTTAGGAAAACTGATTGCTTTGAAAGAGGCTTATCCCGATTTAAAAGCCAACCAAAACTTTCTTGAATTACAGGCACAGTTAGAAGGTACTGAAAACCGGATAGCCAACGAACGGATGAAATTCAATGAAACGGCTCAGGCTTACAATGCGAAAATCAGGAAATTTCCTACTTCGATCGTTGCGGGTATTGGGGGGTTCCAGCAGAAACCGTATTTCGAAGCGGAAGCAGGGGCTGACAAAGCGCCCAAAGTTCAATTTTAATGGATAAAAAGGAAAAATATCTACCGGAAGCCGATCGTTACAACCGGTCGGTTTCTTACCGGAATTGCGGCAGGAGCGGACTTAAACTTCCTCTTTTGTCGCTCGGTTTATGGCATAATTTTGGCGATGTGGACGACCATAAAGAAGCCGTAAAAATGATTCGTTTTGCCTTTGACGAAGGCATTACCCATTTCGATCTGGCCAATAATTACGGAACTCCGGCCGGAAGCGCCGAAACAAACTTCGGGAAGATACTGAAAGCCGATTTCGCTTCGCATCGTGATGAGTTGATTATCAGCACCAAAGCCGGACATTTGATGTGGGAAGGGCCGTATGGCGATGGAAGCTCACGCAAATACCTGATGGCCAGCCTCCATCAAAGCCTGAAAAGGATGAATCTCGATTATGTGGATATTTTTTACTCGCATCGTTATGATGCCTCCACGCCCATAGAAGAGACTATGAACGCCCTTTCGGATATGGTGAAACAGGGCAATGCGCTTTATGTGGGCATATCGAAATACCCTGAAGATAAAGCCCGCGAAGCTTACCGGATATTGAGTGAAAACGGAACCCCTTGCCTTATTCATCAGGATAAATACAATATTTTTACCCGGGGAATTGAGCAAACAATCGTTCCGGCAGCCCGTGAAAACGGTGTTGGGCTGATTGCTTTTTCGCCGCTGTCGCAGGGTTTGCTGTCCGATAAATATATAAACGGTATCCCTGAAAATTCGAGAGCTGCGCATAGTTACGGGTTTCTTCAACGCAGCCAGATTACGCCCGAAGTGATGGATAAGGTAAGTCGCCTTAATGGTATAGCTCAAGAGCGTGGACAGTCGCTGGCACAAATGGCGCTGGCCTGGTGCTTGCGACCGGGCTCGGTTGATTCGGTGATTGTAGGAGCCAGCTCGGTGAAGCAATTGAAAGACAATATTCAATCGCTTGAAAACATGTCGTTTACCGATGATGAACTCTGGCGCATTGGTGAGTGTGGTGGATAAATAAATAAATTCGATGAATAAGGTTTTCGTATATGGTAGTATCGCCTTGTTGTTGTTCGTTGCCGGATGCGATGACGTGAACAACTCATCTATACCTAATTACGAAGTCAGTTTGCAATTGAATCTGGCAACTACCTATCCGACATTCCGCAACTCGGTCAATCAGTTTTTACTTTTTAAAACAAGGGTAAAAGTGTCCGATCGGGTGGGTTACGGGGGCGTTGTCGTTTGTACCGGCCTTGATGGCAATTATTATGCTTTCGATATGGCTTGTCCTTACGAGGCTAAAAGTACCGTGAGGGTTTATCCTTCCTCGTCGGGTCTTCCCGAACTAATATGTGAAAAATGCGGAACGGTTTTCGATGTTAGTTACGGGGTAGGTTATCCGGCTTCAGGACTGGCTAAAGAAGGGCTCAAACGTTACCATACCATGTTGTCGGGCGATAATTTGTATGTTTATAATTGATCCGGGATGTTATCAAAAAATCGTTTAAAACTTATTACCTCGCTTGCTTATAAAAAAAATAGGGACGATCTTGGACTGTTTACCGCCGAAGGTTCCAAGTCGGTCATAGAGCTTCTTCCTGCATTCAAATGCCAGTTTTTATTAGCTACTCAGGAATGGTTGAACGATCATCAGTCCGACCGGTTATCTCCCGAAACAATTGTAGTAACTCCCGATGAGTTAAAAAAATCGTCATCGATGAAAACGGTTCAAGGTGTACTTGCCGTTTTTGAAAAGCCCGCTTTTGAGTGGAGCTTACCGCTTATCCAAAACAAGCTCTCGCTTGCTCTCGACAATATTCAAGATCCCGGAAATTTGGGTACCATCATTCGTACAGCCGATTGGTTTGGCATCGAACATGTTTTTTGCTCGGAGACTACGGCGGATGTTTTCGGTCCGAAAGCTGTTCAGGCAACCATGGGCGCCCTCTCGCGGGTGAAGGTGCATTATGTAGATTTACCCCGTTTCCTATCTGAATTATCCGTTTCGATGCCTGTTTACGGTACTTTTTTAGATGGCGAAAACATGTATGAGACGGATCTGACCGCTCATGGAATGGTTGTGATGGGAAACGAAGGTAACGGGATTTCGGAAGAGATAGAATTACTTGTTTCCCGAAAGATATTGATTCCCAGTTATCCTGTGGGGCGCAAAACATCCGAATCGCTTAATGTGGGAATTGCCACGGCGATTGTTTGCGCTGAGTTTTGTCGCAGGAGTTCATTTGTCAAATAGCTTTTATTTATGTATTCATCCGATTTTTATAAAGATTTATGTTCTTCGGTGGTCGGCGTGGCCATTACCGCCGGAAAGCAGATAGCCTCCGAACGAAACCGTTTCGATGATTCGAAAATCGAACGGAAAGGTATGCATGACCTGGTAAGTTATGTTGACAAAAATTCTGAGAAATATATCGTTGGAGAATTGACCCGTCTCTTTCCCGAAGCGGGTTTCATTGCCGAGGAAGGTACTGCCGACGGCTCGGCCAAAGAAGATTTCAACTGGGTGATTGATCCGCTGGATGGCACCACCAATTTTATACAGGGAATACCGTTTTTCGCGGTAAGTATAGCGTTGATATATAGGAATGTATCTGTATTGGGAGTGGTTTATGAAATTTGCCGGGAAGAGTGTTTTTACGCGTGGAAAGACGGTGGCACATTCCTGAATGGCGCGCCTGTGCATGTATCTTCGCGCAACGACATAGAGGATGCCTTGCTGGCCACAGGCTTCCCGTATTCGAATTTCAGCCGCATCGACAAATACGTTTCATTTCTGAAATGGGCCATGGAAAATGCCCGCGGGGTAAGGCGCATAGGCTCGGCCGCCACCGACCTGGCTTACATTGCCTGCGGCCGCTTCGATGGTTTTTGGGAATACGACCTCAAACCGTGGGATGTGGCTGCCGGAGCTATTCTTGTAAAAGAGGCCGGTGGTAAAGTTTCCGATTTTGATGGCGGCGAGAATTTCCTTTTCGGACGTGAAATCGTGGCCACTAATACCGATATCAATTCAACTGTTCTTCAAACTTTGAATCGATTCATGAAGTAACCACCTGTTTTATTCTGGTTTAAGTAGTTTTCTCACCACGTAAGTCCTATTATGTTTTTTTGAGTTTCAAATCGTATAAATCGTGTCGTCGATCCTTCAGGTTTCGCACGCTGCCATAGGTGTGAAGTTCGGATAGCAGCGAAATATCTACATCCGAAACCATGATCATTTCGGTATTTGGTGTGGCTTCAGCAATTTTTCCATCGGTTGGGAAGGCGAAATCGCAGGGTGAAAACACCCCCGATTGGGCATACTGAATATCCATGTTATGAACCCTCGGGAGGTTTCCCACGCTACCCGCTATCACTACGTAACACTCGTTTTCAATCGCCCTTGCCTGCGCGCAAATCCGCACACGAGAATAACCGTTCTGCGTGTCGGTGAGGAATGGGACAAATAGAATCTGCATTTCCTGGTCGGCCAATATTCGGGAAAGTTCAGGATACTCCACGTCGTAACAAATCAGGATCCCGATTTTGGCGCAATCGGTATCGAATGTTTTTACCGCTTTGCCGCCCGTCAGCCCCCAGTGTTTCATTTCGTCAGGTGTTACATGTATTTTTTCGTAGGTGTCGTATGTCCCGTCCCGGCGGCATAAAAATCCGACGTTGTACAAGTCGTTCCCTTTCAGCAGAGGCATGCTGCCGGTTATAATATTGATGTTGTAACTGATAGCCAAGTCAATAAACCGTTTTCGGATTTCGGTAGTGTATTGCGCCAACTCGCGTATGGCCTGCGATTCACCCAAATTATTGAACTTCGACATCAGCGGGGCATCGAAATACTCGGGAAAAAGCACGAAATCACTTTTATAATCCGACACCGCATCAACAAAAAACTCAATTTGTTCAAACAGGTCATCTATCGATTGGTAATTGCGCATTTGCCATTGTACCAGCCCAACCCGGATGCTTGTTTTAGGCTGAATAAAATCCTGTGTAGGAGCCTGGTAATAAATATTATCCCATTGTAGCAGGCAGGCAAAATGCTTCGATTCTTCGTCATTCGGAAGATAATTGGTCATTACCTTACGCACGTGGAAATCATTGGATAGCTGAAATGTAAGTACCGGGTCGAAAATTTCTTTTTTGCGTACTTTTTCAATGTACTCCTTGGGCCGGATTTTCTCGGCATATTTATGGTAGTTGGGTATTCTTCCTCCAAACATGATTGCTTTCAGGTTGAGCGTTTCGCACAACTCTTTGCGGTAGTCGTACATTCGCCTGCCGAGGCGCAATCCCCGATAGGATGGGTGGATGAATACTTCGATGCCGTAAAGAATGTTTCCATCAGGGTTGTGTGTGTCGAAGGTTTCATGTCCGGTAACCATCTCGTAGGTGTGGTCGTTTTTAACCCGGTCGTAGTCAACAATGATGGATAGGGCGCAGCCTACAATTTTGTTGTCGGCTACGGTAACTACCTGTCCTTCGGGGAAAATACGTATCAGTTTTTCAATTTGATCCCGTGTCCAGAAAATGTCGCTGCCATCGGTATAAGTGCGGGTAAATGTTTGCGAAAGCTGTTCGTAATCATCAGATTGTAACGGACGGATCGAGACTCTGTTTACTTTAGGCATAATAATATTTTTATTTTTTTGAATATCCGAATTTTAACCTTATGGTGTTCCACATCGCCCGATAATGGCTGTGAGTAACTATCTGGTTTTAATAGCAGGCATTATCCGAAGGTTTTTTCAGATCTTCGGTTGATGTTTCAGATCATTCTACAAATATACACCTTACAAATAACAATGTCAAATAAAAAGTTACGAATTCCGGCCAATATCCCACATGTTCTGAAATTAATTCTCAATATTCTGATTTGCAATTAATTAGATTAATATATAATTTTGCAATACGTTTCTGTTCATCCATTGTATTTATCTTAAAGTGTGTCCACCAATAAATATATGTTTTTGTATATCAATAAAAAAGTGTACTTTTGCACCTCTTAAATTTTTTATATTTGCACCCACTGTTTTGTTTTGCCAACAAAACAGACATCAGGAATGTAAATATCTTATTAAAAAAAGATATAATAACAAATGGGAAATATAGTAGCAATTGTCGGCAGGCCTAATGTGGGCAAATCGACACTTTTCAACAGACTTACCAAAAGCAGGCGCGCCATTGTCAACGATGAAGCCGGAACCACCCGCGACCGCCAGTATGGTAAATGCGACTGGGATGGACGTGAATTTTCAGTTATCGATACAGGAGGTTGGGTAGTGAATTCAACCGATATTTTCGAGGATGAGATCAAACGCCATGTGGTGATCGCCATTGAAGAATCGGATATCATACTTTTCTTGGTCGATGTGCAGAACGGAATTACCGATCTGGATGTGGAAGTTGCCCAAATATTGCGGCGCAACACCAAGCCGGTGATATTAGTGTCGAACAAAGTAGATACTTACGATCTGCAATATCAGTCGAGTGAATTTTACAAGCTCGGTCTGGGCGATCCAGTCATTATTTCGGCCATAAACGGTTTGGGAACCGGTGATCTTTTGGACAAGGTCATGACTTACATGAAGCCGGAAGCCCTCGAAGAAATCGATGCGGAACTTCCGAAATTCGCCGTGGTAGGTCGGCCCAATGCCGGAAAATCTTCCATTATCAACGCGTTCATTGGCGAAGAACGGAACATCGTTACCGACATTGCCGGAACTACCCGCGACTCTATTTATACCCGCTTCAATAAATTCGGGCACGATTTTTATTTGGTAGATACTGCAGGTATCAGGAAAAAAGCCAAGGTGAATGAAGATTTGGAATATTATTCGATTGTGCGTTCGATCCGCGCTATCGAAAATGCCGATGTTTGTATTTTAATGGTTGATGCCACCCGTGGCCTCGAAAGTCAGGATTTGAACATATTTTCGTTGATACAAAAAAATAAAAAGGGGTTGGTGATTTGTGTGAACAAATGGGATTTGATTGAAAACAAACAGGCCAATGATATTAAAAACATCGAAAGGTCTATTCGCGAACGTTTGGCTCCATTCACCGATTTTCCTATCGTGTTTACTTCGGCTACCACCAAACAACGCATTCTCAAAGTGGTTGATGCCGCTGTGGATGTGTATGAGAATAAGTTCAGGAAGGTGCCAACCGCCAAGTTGAACGAATATTTGCTGCCTGCTATTCAAAACTACCCTCCTCCGGCCATCAAAGGGAAGTACATAAAGATAAAATACATTACGCAGTTACCAAATACACAGGTGCCTTCATTTGTGTTTTTTACCAATTTGCCTCAATACGTCAGGGAGCCCTACCGCCGGTTTCTGGAAAACAAGATACGGCAAAAGTGGAATTTCCACGGTACGCCGGTTCAGATTTTTATCCGGCAGAAATAAGAAATAAACAAAAAAGCGCGGCAGGTTTTGATCTGCCGCGCTTTTTTGTTATTCGGTTGTAATTGTACAGGGGCTATAGCCCGCTGTAAATGATTTTTATCTTCATCGGGTTCGTTTGGTTGTTGTATTCCGATGGCGAGCCGCTTCGCAGGGTTACGGCTTTGAGCAGGTTCGAATGCCGGACTTCGCTTACTACGCCACTCGTATCGTATGTAACGCTCACCGGCACCAGATACAGTTCGATGTAATCGGGGATAACGCTGGTTTTTTCAGCGTTCCTCAATTCGCGGGCGATCATTTTAGCCAGGTCGTAGGAGTAGTAATAGCGGTAGTAATCGCCGCCACTTACCTTCTTAGCCGAAATGGATGATATGATGGCGGTTGAATCGGTAGGTGTTTCGCCCGAAATGAATACCTTGTCGTACGACGAAGTTTTCACCAGCATCAGTGTGGAAATTAGAGGTTGGTATATCGTGTCCTTTTGTATTTCCACAGAGTCCACGTCCACTCTTAAATAAGCGCTGTTGATAAGCAATGTTTTTCCGTTAACCTTGCTTGTGAGCCGATTCCTGATTCGTTTCAAAGGTATCTGTACCTTGGTAAAGAAATTGGCCGGTGATGATACGAAAACGAAGTCAGCCGTATCCTGCAATTGTTTCAATGTCTCCGCCTGGTCGGGGTGGAGTATCCGGTTTACCTGCCTTACCTCTTTGTTGGCCTGGAATGTCAGCTTATCATTTACGGTAACAACCGAGTCCTCGTTGCTGTTTACCTTTTTGGTGGTATAGTTGTAATGATAATAGTACATCAGGTTCATTTTATAAATATCAAGCAATGTTGACGATCCAAAATCGGTGGTAACGTACACCCCTTTGAAGTTGTTGAAAAATTTACTTTCGGTGTAATAATCTTTCGTCGAAAGATCGGGGAAGAATTTTTTGGTGAATTCGTCGCTCAATTTATGTTCCACTTTCAGGGTGTCAGCTCTGGTATAAGCCGCATCTCTGGCTGAAACTACCGAATAACCCAGATCATATTCTTTGCTGAACGAACAATAATCGTTCACATCGATATCGGTAGTATAATGGCCCCTGAAGTCGAAAGTGGCCTTGTCCATTTGGTAAAAATTAATTTTCATCGGACTAAAGGCATCGCCGTTCCACGATTGGTAATATAGCACGATTTTGGCCGAGTCGGGCGAACTGCCTGCCGGATAGGTAAATCCTTCGGGATACATAACCTGCGCTAAGAAGTCGGCTTTTGTAGTACCGTACCTTTTGCTGTAATATTTACCGAGCAAAAACGAATCGGGATGAATGTAAATGGCAGGCGGTATTGATACCGTTTGCGATGGAACAGCAATGGTCTGCGCTGAAATACTGAAAGTGTCGGCAGCTACAGCAATGGTGTCTGATCCGGTCTGGAGGCTTGATCCGATAATGTTCAGATCACTGTTGCAGGCATTTGTCAAAAGACAAACAACCGCGATAAAGAATAACGAACGATATTTCATTCCGTGTTAAAAGTATAACAAAATAAATTCTGTGGATTAATAATTAAAACAAACTGTCGTAAAACTGCACGTAGGCATCGGCATAGTCTTCCGGATCCTGAAACGGCAAAAATTTAATTTTCTTATCGATGATATATTGTTTAACATCTTCGTTCACGGCCTGACTCGATTGAATCACCGCGTCGGAATAGTCGATAGCCAGCTTTGATACAGCAGCATAATCGATGGTTTTATTCTTTACCTGCGCCACATGGTTGGGCTCGATCCCTTCGAGCAATAATTTTTCAGGAAAATTATCCTTGAACGGTTTTTTAAATTCATCATCGAAAACAGAATAAACAACTTTGGCGTTTTTGAAAAACGGATCATCGTTATAGGCCTTTTTGATATAAAGAGGTGCAAGAGCTGTCATCCAACCCTGACAGTGAATGACATCAGGTGTCCAGCGCAATTTTTTGACGGTTTCCATAACACCTCTGACGAAAAAAATGGTGCGTTCGTCGTTGTCTTCGTATTCCTCGCCGTTGTCGTCGGCTACGGTATTTTTTCTGCGGAAATAGTCTTCGTTGTCGATAAAGTAAACCTGCATGCGCGCTGTTTGTATCGATGCCACTTTAATAATCAGCGGGTGATCGGTGTCATCGATGATCAAGTTCATTCCCGATAGGCGGATCACTTCGTGCAACTGGTTCCTTCGTTCGTTAATGGCGCCGAATTTCGGCATGAATGTACGGGTTTCACGTCCCCTGTCCTGCACGGACTGAGGAAGGTACCGCCCCATATTTGCTATCTCGGATTCAGGCAGATATGGATAAATTTCCTGGGAAATATATAATACTTTTGCAACTTTCTTTTGTTTTTTCATATACAAGCCTTGCTAATGAGATAGTTTTCAGTATGCAAAGATATATAAAAAAAATCGGAAATACGCAAGTCATCACTTCCATTTGTTAATGTATAAATCTGTTTTTAACGTTTTTTATTTTGAAATAAATTACTCGATCCTGATATATTTTTCAATGAATCAGGCGTTTAATCTCTTGCCTCGTGTTTTTGACATTGAAGTGTCTGTAACCATCTCTATTATAAAAGTTTAACCTTACAGTCGGGTTTCCTGCCCGCTTATCAAGATATTTGAGTTATTTTTTGTTTTTTTACCGCTTGCAACTGGCTGAAAATACGATTTATAGAAACCGTTTTTTCGAAAATAAATTAATTTAAAGATAATTACTTCAATTTTTATTATTTATACAAATAAGTTTTTGTAATTTTGCACCTCAAAATTATTTTGTTCGGTTAGAAACGTGATGAATTTTATTAGCCAGAAAATCAGCCGTTCAGTAATATTTAAAAGTATCGAAAGTGAAGGTATTTGGAAAAAAGGAAGAACTACAAAGCGTATTGCGGCAGTATAGGTCCGAAAAGAAGACAATAGGCTTTGTTCCTACGATGGGGGCGTTGCATCAGGGGCACTTGTCGCTCATAGCGAGGTGTGCCGCCGAAAACGATGTATGTGTGGTGAGTATTTTCGTAAATCCCACGCAGTTCAATAATCCGGAGGATCTTGAAAAATACCCGCGTACCCTGAAAATGGATGTTCAGTTGCTGAAAATTGCAGGCTGCAAATATGTTTTTGCTCCCGAGGTGGACGAAATGTATGAACAAAACGAACTTGACGCCCGTTTTAATTTCGACTTTGGTGGCCTCGACAAGGTGATGGAGGGTAAATTCCGGGAGGGTCATTTCAACGGAGTTGTACAGGTGGTAAGCAAGTTGTTCGATATTGTAGCTCCGGACAGAGCTTATTTTGGCGAAAAGGATTTCCAGCAGCTTGCTATCATTCACCGGATGGTGAAAGAGATGAAATACAACATTGAAATTGTCGATTGTCCCATTATCCGCGAACCGGGAGGCTTGGCTATGAGTAGCCGCAACAAGCGCTTGTCGGGATCTGAACTCGTTTCAGCGGCACTAATATCGAGGATATTGTTTGAAAGCCGCCAGCAGGTCGGCAACTTTGAACCCGCGGTGCTGAAACGGTTGGTGATGGAGAAAGTGAACGAAACGGAAGGGTTGGAAGTGGAATATTTCGACATAGTAAACCGCGAAACGCTTCAAAGCATCGAACAATGGTCGGATGGCCCTGCTATCGGTTGCATTGCGGTGTATTGCGGAAATGTAAGACTGATTGATAACATCAAGTACAAATTTTAGAAATTCAGTAAACAAAAGATCAATAAAATGCTGATTCACGTAGTAAAATCAAAAATTCACAGAGTTACTGTTACCGAAGCTAACTTGAATTATATCGGGAGTATCACTCTCGATGAAGATTTGATGGATGCTGCTAACATAATTGCAAACGAAAAAGTTTCTATTGTAAACAACAACAATGGCGAACGATTTGAAACGTATGTGATTAAAGGCGAAAGAGGTTCGGGCGTTGTTTGCCTCAACGGGGCTGCCGCGCGTTTGGTGCAGCCGGGCGATATTGTCATTATCATGGCTTACGCGGTGATGGAGATGGACGAAGCCCGTACTTTTAAACCGGCCATTGTATTCCCAGATACAGCAACGAATAAACTTATTTGATGTGTATTGTGCGTGTGGTACTGGAAAAAATAGCAATTTTTTTGGAGGAGTCCGGAGCTGGTTTCTGCCAGAATAAATATCACGAATGAAAGTAGTCATCATAAAATACAATGCCGGAAATATCCGGTCGGTTCTTTTTGCGCTCGAACGCATTGGCGTGCAGGCCGTTGTAACCGATGACCCTGTTGAAATACAATCGGCCGACCGCGTGGTTTTTCCGGGAGTGGGCGAGGCTTCAACCGCTATGCAATACCTGAAAGCACGTAGGCTCGATTCGCTGATTGTTTCGCTGAAACAGCCTGTGCTGGGTATATGTTTGGGCATGCAGCTCATGTGCAGCCATTCCGAAGAAAACAATACCACCTGCCTCGGTATTTTCGACGAAAAAGTAAGGCTTTTCCCCGAATATGCCGGATTTAAAGTTCCCCAAATCGGGTGGAACAATATTTATCACCTGAAATCGCCTTTGTTCGATCATGTAACCGAAAACGAGTACGTCTATTTCGTTCACAGCTATTACGCCGAAAAAAGTGTAAATTCCATCGCTGTTACCGATTATATTTCCGAATACAGTTCAGCCATACACAAAGATAATTTCTACGCGGTACAGTTCCACCCCGAAAAATCGGGCGAAGCCGGACAAAAAATTCTTGAGAATTTTATCAGCCTGAAATAGATTCGTTACAAGTTCTTTAGATTTTACAAAATGCTTGCGAGTAAGCAGATAGAAAAGCCAAAGTTGAATTATTAAGCAAACCCGTTCGCCGAATGACTTTTGATTTAGAATGTACAGATAAAAACAGCAGTGCGCGTGCCGGAACCATTACCACCGACCATGGTCGGATACTTACTCCAATTTTTATGCCCGTAGGTACGGTGGCATCTGTTAAAGCTGTTCATTTCAGGGAATTGGAAGAGGATATTAAAGCGCAGATTATTCTCGGGAATACTTATCATTTGTATTTACGTCCCGGAATTGATACCCTCGAAAAGGCGGGAGGCTTGCACCGGTTCAACGGTTGGAACCATCCAATACTAACCGACAGCGGTGGTTTCCAGGTGTTTTCGCTTACAAATACGCGCAAGATGCACGAAGAAGGGGTAACTTTCCGGTCGCATATCGATGGCAGTAAACACTTGTTCACGCCAGAAAGGGCTGTTGATATTCAGCGCTCTATCGGAGCTGATATTATGATGGCTTTTGATGAGTGTACGCCGGGTACAGCCGACTATGCTTATGCCAAGAAATCGATGGAACTTACCCACAGGTGGCTTGAAAGAGGTATCCGGCGGTTTGATGCTACCGAGTCGAAATATGGATATTCGCAAACGTTGTTCCCGATTGTCCAGGGCTGTGTATATCCTGATTTGAGGCGGGCTTCGGCCGAATTCATAGCTTCGCGACAACGTGAAGGAAATGCCATAGGGGGGCTGGCAGTGGGCGAACCCACCGAGAAAATGTATGAAATGATTGAGGTGGTGAATGAAATTTTGCCCCGCGATAAACCCCGTTACCTGATGGGTGTGGGTACACCCCAAAACCTGCTCGAAGGCATTGAGCGGGGGGTGGATATGTTCGATTGTGTAATGCCTACCCGCAATGGGCGCAACGGGATGATTTTCACCTCGCAGGGCATTATGAACATGAAGAACGAAAAGTGGAAAAATGATTTTTCGCCGCTGGATGAATTTGGAACATCGTTTGTAGATAGAGTTTACACCAAAGCCTATCTGCGTCATTTGTTTGTTAGTAAAGAACTGTTGGCTATGCAAATAGCATCGATTCATAACCTCGCGTTTTATTTGTGGCTGGTAGGTGAAGCTCGCGAACACATCGTAAAGGGTGATTTCGTTCACTGGAAACAGGGAATGGTAGGGCAACTGGGCACACGATTGTAGGCATGATTACCAGATAAATACGGAAAATTATCGGTGAAGTATCGGAAATAAGTTAAATCGGGCGGAAATTTTATTAAAACCGCATTATTAAACAATGAATACAGAAAAATATTTACGAAAAATAGGAATTAAACGGATTGATACATATATTATCAAAAAGTTTTTGGGGACATATTTTTTCTCCATTGTCCTGATTTTGAGTATTGCTGTTGTATTCGACATTACCGAAAAATTAGATAATTTTTTCGATAACAATGCCCCGTTGAAAGCGATAATTTTCGATTATTACCTGAACTTTATTCCGTACTACATGAATATGTTCAGCCCCTTGTTTACGTTTATCGCCGTTATATTTTTCACTTCAAAAATGGCCACGAACACCGAAATTATCGCCATTCTGGCCAGCGGGGTAAGTTTCAGGCGTTTTTTGTTGCCCTATTTTATTTCAGCAACCATTATCCTTTCCATATCTTTTGTTTTAGGAGGCTATATTATCCCGCATTCATCGGTGAAAATGCTTGATTTTGAAAATCTTTATGTCAAGAAATTCAAAAAGGAGAATGCCCGGAACGTGCAAATGGAAGTGAAAAAAGGGGTCATCATGTATATCGAACGTTACGAGATCGGTACTAACACGGGTTACCGTTTTTCGCTCGAAAAATTCAAAGGCAAAACGTTGGTTTCGCGCCTTACCGCTGAACAAATTGTTTGGGATTCGGCTTACCGGTGGACTGCCAAAGATTATCTCCAACGTGATTTTAACGGGATGAGGGAAAAAATAACGAAAGGTTTTACAAAAGATACCACCATCAACGTGAAGCCCGAAGAATTTTTTATCACATCTGAAGAAAGTTCGCTGATGACCAACACAGCGCTGGCCAAATACCTCAGCCGGCAAAAAGAACGGGGCGTTGGGAATATCGAAGCGTTCGAAAACGAGTACTACAAACGGTTTTCCATGCCGCTGGCAGCCATTATCATGACCCTTATCGGTGTTTCCCTTTCGTCGCGGAAAGTGAGGGGAGGCATGGGTTTACACCTTGGCTTGGGGCTTGCCCTGAGTTCTATTTATATTCTTTTCAGCACCATGTCCACATCGTTTTCGGTGAGTGGCAGCATGTCGCCACTATTGGCTGTATGGCTACCGAACATAGTCTTCCTGATTATTGGAGGATACCTTTATTACAAAGCACCAAAATAAAGCTTTGGGTAGCCGGATGATTTTTTGCTTATATACAAGTAGTTATATTCAAATGGATACCTGCTTTGGTTGTAATTTCAGCGACATTTCCATTTTGCAATTAATTTTTCTATTTTCAGATTAAACTTTCCGTTTCTTTACCTATCAAATATCTAAAAATTGGTTGTAATTTAGATGCTCATTTTACGGTAACATCAATTTGTCAATAGTGAACGAAGCAGAGCTTATCCTCCGCCTGAAGAATCCCGAAACGCGGTCGGACGCGTTTTCGATGTTGGTACGCACTTATCAGGAGCGGCTTTATTGGCATATCCGTAAAATGGTGATTTCTCACGATGATGCCGGTGATGTTCTCCAGAACACGCTGTTGAAGGCCTGGAACGGGATCGAAAAATTCAGGGGAGAATCGCTCATCTCTACCTGGCTTTACCGTATTGCCACCAACGAAACTCTCTCGTTTCTCGATAATAAACGAAGCAGGCTTATGAGCAATATCGATGAAGTGGACGATTTTTTGCTGAAAAACCTGGCGGCTGATGAATATTTTGATGGAAACGAACTCGAAACAAAACTTCAAAAAGCCATTATCTCTTTGCCCGACAAGCAACGACTGGTTTTTAACATGAGGTATTATGATAACATCCCTTACGAAGAAATGGAAACCATACTGGGAACATCGGAGGGAGCGCTGAAAGCATCGTACCATCACGCGGTAAAGAAAATCGAAAAATTTATCAACGATGAAAAATAACAATTGCTCATATTCATAGACAATGTGTTAATTAACAAATATTTTACACAAACGATCTTTTTCGGATTAAACTTTTATTACGTTTTAATGTCAAAATAATCAGAATGGATACGAAGAAACATATTACCATAGATGATATCGGAAGCCGCAATCCTTTTGGAGTTCCCGACCGGTATTTCGACAGTTTTGCCCTGCAAATGGACAAAAGGTTGGCGCACTCCCTTCAACCGGCCAAGAGGAGTTTCCTGTTGTCCCGGTGGTATTACGCGGCAGCCACAGTATTGGTGGTGGCATTGCTCGCCGGACAATATTTTTACCGTCAGCATCAGGAAAAACTGGCCTTGAACGAGCAGCGCTACGAATATTATTCTTCGCAGATTGACGAGCCGACCATGATGGAATATTATCAAAATCAATCAAAATAAGTCATTTATAAGATGAACAAAAAACATGTTTTCTTTCTGATGTTTTTATGGATCGCCACGTTGCCGCTTGCCGCGCAGGTCCGACCCGGGAAGTTCCGTATTGAAGATTTCCACGAAAGAAAATTTCGCTTTATCGTGCAAACTGCCGGCCTTAGCCCTCAGGATGCCGACAAGTTGAAACCTGTTTTTATGGAACATGAACAAAACACGTGGAAACTGCATCAGGATGTGCGAAACTACTACACCCAGTATGTAAAAGGACACGAAGACGAAAATTTGAACTACTCCAAAATAAACGAATATTTTGTTAATCAGGAGTTGAAACAAGCTCAACTGCTAAAAGCCTACTTCCAAAGCTTGTCACGCATTTTACCGCAGGACGTCATTTTCAGGATTCTAAAAGCCGAAAGAGGTTATAAAAAGAAGCTTATACAGGAGTTCTCTAACGGGAGTCCGAAAAATGATCCCGGACAATGATCATTATTGCATCATTTTTTATTTCAGGATTAAAAATTTTATTACATTTGCATTGAGTTACGCTATCCTCTTTTCGGAGAAATGAGTAACTCAATGTTTTTTGTTAACCGAAATTATTCTTACTACCCGCATGAAAAAAGAATACACGTTCGACGAATTGCTCCACAAAGCAGCATCGTACTGTTCCATTTCTGAACATTGCGTTTCGGAAGTGGAAGAAAAACTATCTGCGTGGGGCATCGACGAAAAAGATAAAGCAGCCATCATTTTACACTTAAAAAAAGAGGGTTTTATCAACGAAAGACGTTTCTGTAAGGCTTATGTGTGCGATAAGTTCCGGTTCAACAAATGGGGGAAAATAAAAATTTCGCTGGCACTACGGGCCAAATCGCTTCCGAAAGAGGCCATAGAAGAAGGGCTCAGCTTTATTGACGATGGCGAATACGAAGAGATGCTCGCCGCCATCCTGAAAACGAAATTAACCACCCTGAAATTTAATTTTGAATATGAAAAACAGGGGAAATTGTTCCAGTTTGCTCAGGGCCGGGGGTTCGAAAACAGCGTCATCGAAAGAGTTATCAGGACTTTGTAGCAATTTTGCAGAAGCAAGCATCCCTTTCCCATTTTAATTTAATAAAACCATTTCTTTAAAACGTGAAGCAAACCTCCGTTCTATTTGTGTGTCTGGGTAATATTTGTCGTTCGCCCATGGCCGAAGCTGTGTTTCGCCATTTGGTAGGGCAGCGGAGCCTTTCAGAGATGTTTTCCATTGATTCGGCAGGCCTCATCGGTTTCCACGAAGGTGAATTGCCCGATAGCCGCATGCGAAGCCACGCTTTTCGGAGAGGTTATAGCCTGACGCATCGTTCACGGCCGGTAAAAAAAGAGGATTTTGACAGGTTTGATCTCGTCATCGGCATGGACAACGAAAACGTTAATGGGCTACGGCGTTTGGCGGCCAGCGATGAATATCGGTCGAAAATACACAAAATGACCGAATTCAGCCGTAGAGTTGAAGCCGATGTAGTCCCTGACCCTTACTATGGCGGCGACAAGGGATTTGAGTTGGTTATCGATTTGTTGGAAGATGCTTGCGAAGGGTTGTTCGACCACCTGGCCGGAAGCGGCAAATCTGGTTAAAATCTTTTTTTAACCAGAATTTTCAATCCGGAAGAGACAATGTTAATTTTGATTTCCGTCCCTTCGGTATATGGTTCTCCGTCGTAATGAAACGGCCCCGGTTCTTCGCGGTAAAGCATCACTTCCTTCGCCAAAAGCGTACTCATAAACAAGTCGTTGTCAATTGTTTTTGTGAAAAGCTGTAAGGCGAGAAAAGGAGTGGCAATCACCGGGAAATTGCTCATAATGGAAATATCGAGTCGTCCGTCCTGCACACTGGCTTGCGGGGCAATGTAGGCATTGTTTCCCCATTGAGAAGCATTAGCGAAAGTGATTACAAATGCTTTTGTTTTAAGATCGATACCATCTCCTATTAAATGGTAATTCTGAGGTTTATAGCTAAAATATCCGGTAACTATTTTTTCGAGATAGGCCATAATGCCCCTTTTGCTCCCTTTCGCAAATTCAGTACTTACGTAGGCATCGAAACCGGTGCCGCAGGTGCAGAAAAAAGGCCTCCCGTTCACCTGGCCATAATCAATGTCTATTTTTTCCGAGAAATTAAGCATCTTTAAAGAGGAAGCCACATCCATGGGGATTTTTAAATGGCGCGCCAGCCCGTTTCCCGAACCAAGAGGTACGATCCCGAGAGCCGCATCGGTGTGTACCAACGCCGAAGCTACTTCATTCACCGTGCCATCGCCACCCACGGCTACTACCACATCGAAACCCTTTTCCACGTATTGGCGAGCTAAAACAGTGCCATGCCCCCGATATTCGGTAATTGCGATTTCAATTTCGGAATAGACGTTATCGTCCAACTCTTTTTTTATGAGAGCCGGAATTTCCTGCTTGCTGCGGACACCCGATTTGGGATTGATAATAAATGCGATCTTCATGTTTAACATTGAGCATGCGAAAATACAAATTTTTATTCAATTTAGAAACAAGAGACAAGTAAAAGGGAAAACGGTTGGCGAACAAGGATGGTAAACAAATGCGAATTCTTCGTTTTTTCATGCCAACAGTGGAAAAAAAAGCATACATTTGTTTATAATTTATTTTCATAAAATTATGGCACGTAAAAGCAAGAAAAACAAAAAGGGAAGTACACGCGTCAGAAAATCAGAACTGATACGAAATATAGTGAACGTTTTCAACGAAAATCCCGAAAAGACGTTCAATTACAAACAAATGTCAACAACCATCGGCATTAATTCAGAATCTCAACGGGTGTTTATCAATCAACTTTTATATGAACTCCTCGGCGAAGAATTTCTGGTTGAAATATCCCGCGGAAAATTCAAACTCAATTCCCGTGGAGGATTTATCACCGGAACTATCGACCGTCAGGGGGTAAAAACTTATATGATACCCGATGATGGTGGTGAACCAGTATTCATCCCCGAGCGAAAAACCAACCATGCATTCCTCAACGACAAGGTAAAAGTGTTTTTATATGCAGGCCGTAAGGGGCATCAGCCCGAAGGGGAAGTGGTGGAGGTGCTGAAACGGGCTCAGGACATGTTCGTCGGCATCCTCGAAGTGTCGGAAAATTTTGCTTTTCTGATTTCGGACAACCGTGTGCTTACCAACGATATTTTTATTCCGAAAAGTAAACTGAACGGTGGAAAAAATGGACAAAAAGCGGTGGTGAAATTGCTGAGTTGGGAACCCAACCTGAAAAATCCGGTGGGTGAAGTGGTGGATGTTTTAGGTGAAAAAGGGAACAACGATACCGAAATGCATGCTATTTTGGCCGAATTCGGGTTGCCTTACAAATATCCGGTGGATGTGGAAGCTGCCGCCGAAAAAATGGATGCGGGCATTACTGCCGAAGAAGTGGCTCATCGGATCGACTTGAGGGGTGTCCCCACATTTACAATTGACCCCCGCGATGCAAAGGATTTTGACGATGCTCTTTCTATTCGGAAATTGAGCAATGGGCTTTGGGAAGCGGGTGTTCACATTGCCGATGTTACCCACTATGTCCGGCCTGAGAGCATTATTGAACAGGAAGCCCGGCAACGCGCTACGTCTGTTTACCTGGTGGATCGAACCATTCCCATGCTGCCCGAACATCTTTCCAACGGGATATGCTCCCTTCGCCCCAACGAAGACAAGCTCACTTATTCGGTGATTTTTCAAATGAACGACAACGCGGAGGTGGTGCATTACAATATTGCTAAAACGGTGATCAGAAGCATCCGCCGTTTTACTTACGAAGAAGCTCAAACGGTGATCGAAACGGGTAAAGGAGATTGCCGGGAGGAAATTCTGACGTTGGACAGGTTAGCCAAAATACTTCGACATAATCGTTTTGTGGCTGGCGCCATTGCTTTCGACCGCGTGGAAGTCCGGTTCGAGATTGATGAAAAGGGAAAGCCGCTTAGCGTTTATTTCAAGGAACAAAAAGATGCCAACAAGCTGATTGAAGAGTTTATGCTGCTGGCTAATAAAACCACCGCGCTGCACATTGGGAAACCGGGAAAAGGGATTAAACCCAAAACATTCGTTTACCGTATCCACGATGTCCCTAATCCGGATAAACTCCAGAACTTCGCCCTGTTTATCAAGAAATTCGGGTATAACCTGAAGACCTCCGGGAAACAATCATCGGTGTCGGGCGCTATCAATCATTTGCTTGATGAAGTATCTGGCAAAAAGGAACAAAACCTGATTGAAACGCTGGCTGTTCGTTCCATGGCCAAAGCGGCTTATTCTACCGACAATATCGGCCACTACGGGCTATCATTCCCGTATTACACGCACTTCACCTCGCCCATCCGCCGCTATCCCGACATGATGGTGCATCGCCTGCTCGAACGGTATGCAGAAGGGGGGAAAAGTGTCAACCAACAGGAATGGGAAATTTATTGCCAACACAGTTCGGATATGGAGCAACTGGCTTCCAATGCCGAGAGAGCTTCGATTAAATACAAGCAAGTGGAATTTATGTCGGACAAACTGGGGCAGACGTTCGATGGCGTTATCTCCGGCGTTACCGAGTGGGGTATTTATGTGGAACTGATTGAAAATAAATGTGAAGGGATGATCCCCATTCGTGATCTGGATGATGATTACTATACTTTCGATGATAAAAACTATTGTCTGGTTGGCCGCAGGCTACACAAAAAATACCAGCTTGGCGACCCGCTGAAAGTAAGAGTTGCCAAAGCGAATCTGGATAAAAAACAACTTGATTTTGCCCTGGAAAGATAAATAAATGAAACTTATGCCTGACGCGAATGAAGATTTATAACAAATCACTCACCGCGTTAACTAATTAACAAGATAACCTCTTGCTCATTCAAAATTAAAGACGTACCTTTGCATCCGCTTTTCGAGAAAAAGCATCAGGTATAAACATTTAATAATTAAAAAACAATGCCAGTAAAAATCAGATTGCAACGTCATGGCCGTAAAGGATATGCTTATTATCATATCGTAGTGGCCGACAGTCGCGCGCCACGTGATGGCAAATTCATCGAACGAATCGGTTCGTACAACCCGAATACAAATCCCGCCACCGTGGATTTGAAATTCGACAGGGCAGTATATTGGGTGGCCACAGGAGCTCAACCTACCGATACGGCCCGTAACATTTTATCCGACGAAGGTGTACTTTTGAAGAACCACCTTTTGGGCGGTGTGAAAAAAGGAGCTTTTGACGAAGCTGAAGCTGAAAAACGTTTCGCTGCATGGAAAACGTCGAAAGATTCGAAAATTGACAAAACAAAAGAACAGTTAGCTGCCGAAAAAGCCACTGCTGCAAAAGCCCGTCAGAAAGCCGAAGCTGATGCGAACAAAGCTAAAGCTGCCGAAGTAGCCAAGAAAAAAGCTGAAGCTGTTGCTGCTGCCGCCGAAGCAGTTGCCGAAGTTGCCACAGCACCTGAAGCACCCGCTGCAGAAGCCCCTGCCGAAGAAGCTGCTACCGAATAACGGATATCCGTTTCATAAGTTATTAAAAAGCCCGGAGTTTATTTCGGGCTTTTTGTTTTATCGGATATTGTTTAGGATATAAATTAACCGGCAAAAATTTTCTTATCTATCCTCTTATAAAGCAGAGTTATCCGTACTTTAACGTAACGCATTTCAATAATAATGCAATTTTTCGTGTTTTTTTACGTTTTATGAAAATTGTAATTAGTTACTTTTGGAAAATGGAAAAAACAGTAAATATTGCCCTTCAGATACTGCCGAGTTCAGGCACCATACATCCCTACTTATTGGTGGATAAAGCCATCGAAGTGATAGCCGCATCGGGGTTGCGATACAAAGTATGCCCTTTCGAAACTGTAATGGAAGGTTCGTACGACCGAATTATGGAAGTGGTAAAACAAGCTCAGGACGCCTGCTACGCAGCCGGTGCCGACAGCCTGATGACCTACATAAAAATACAAAGTTCCACCCACGATGTGAGCATCGAGGATAAAATGGAAAAATATGAGTGACAGATTTTGGATAATGTGTTGATGAATTAAAACTGCTTGTAAATCAGGCATGAAAATAATTTACATGATCAAATTGTTTAATTATTAACAACTACCTAAAATTCTCTGTTTTTTAACTTATTAAACGCGATGATGTAAATAAATCAATAACCATTAAGAAAAAGAATTGAAACAAACAATGCTTATGATACACAAATACTACTTTCCCTTTCCAGTTTTCTCTTCATTCCGGAATACATGATTTTGTTAAGAGAGATGTGTGCTAAACAAGCTGTGCATCTCGCTGTACTGCCGTTTTGTCTTTTTCAAAACGGGAAAAAGGTAGTGTGATATCAAAAGCAAACATTATAATGAAACATAGAAAGAAAATACTCTTGGTCTTCGGAACTCGCCCTGAAGCCATAAAAATGGCTCCATTGGCATTATCGTTAAGAAACCATCAGGATCGATTTGATACTCAGATTTGCCTGACAGGCCAGCACCGGGAAATGCTGGATCAGGTCATGAACATTTTTAATATTAAAGCTGATTTTGATATTAACATCATGCAGCACGGACAGGATTTGTATGATGTAACAAGCAGGGTATTGGTAGGAATGAGGGATGTTTTGCTTGTTTCGAAGCCTGATTTGGTGCTTGTTCATGGTGATACCACCACTTCTATGGCAACAGCGTTGGCGGCTTTTTACCAACAAATCCCGGTTGGACATGTTGAAGCCGGACTGAGAACACACAATATTTATAGTCCCTGGCCTGAAGAAATTAACCGGCAAATAACCGGAAGAATAACCAAATATCACTTTGCTCCCACAAGGCTCAGCCAGCAAAACCTGATTGCCGAAGGGATTGGTGAGGAGCACGTTTTTGTTACCGGCAATACTGTTATAACGGCTCTGAAAATGGTTTTGGCCAACATAAAATCAAATACGCAGTTGCAAATCAGCATACAAAAGCAGTTATTATCTGGCGGATATGACGACAGCAGGCTTATTCAGGCTAAGCAAATGGTGTTAATAACCGGTCATCGTCGGGAAAATTTCGGTGATGGGTTCGTGAATATATGTCTGGCTCTAAAACAGTTGAGTGAAAAGTATCCATCGGTTGATTTTATCTATCCAGTTCATCCCAATCCAAATGTGAGGGAGCCTGTTTTAAAAATGTTTGGAGATCTTCATCAAAACAACATGTTTTTTATTGATCCATTGGAATATATGTCTTTTGTATATCTGATGGAAAAAAGCACGATATTGTTAACCGACAGTGGAGGAGTTCAGGAGGAAGCGCCCGGATTGGGAAAACCAGTTTTGGTCATGAGAAACACAACCGAGCGCCCTGAAGCCGTATCAGCGGGTACAGTAAAATTAGTTGGCACCGATCGGGAATTGATTGTAAGCGAAGTTTCACGTTTGCTGGAAGATAAAAATTATTATGAATCGATGGCGACAAGGGAGAATCCATACGGAGATGGTTCGGCTGCCGATCAGATAACTAATATTTTACTCGAAATTTTATAACAGGAGTAGTGCTTAAACAAGTTTTAAACGAATTTGAACCGGTGGAGATGTGAAACTTGTATCTCGAGGTAGCTCTGACCCTTTCCGGGTTTTAACGGATATAACAAATAAATGAATATAAATTTCTCAAAACCCAAAGAATATATGAATTATCAGATAAATAAGTCTGATCTTACAAAGCGTTTATACCACGGTATATCCTGGTCTTTCCTTGGCTCGGTTTTGGGAAAAGTTACGCAATTAGTTGCGTTCATCATTGTAGCAAGGCTTTTGGGAAAAGAAGATTATGGAAAAATAGGAATCATTCGCTCCACCATAACGATGTTTATGATTTTTTCCACATTGGGAATGAGTGCCACGGCTACCCGCTATATTTCGCTGTACCGGAATAAATCGCCTTACAAAGCGTTGAAGATTTATCGGTTTACCTACAAATCCACTTTGTTTTTCGGATTACTGATAGCGGTTGCTTTATTTTTCTCAAGCGACATTGTTGCCACTGAATCGTTACGTGAATCATCTCTTTCTCAGGCGGTTCGGATTGGCGCGTTCACTTTGCTGTTTTTGTCGCTGAACGCGATCCAGATAGGTACATTGAATGGGTTTGAAGATTTTAAATCAATTGGTATTCAAACCATTATAAATGGAGTGGTTCAGATTGTGTTCGTGGTTTCGGGAACTTATTTTTGGAAAATAAATGGAGCTATCGCCGGGTTAGCTGCCGCTGCATTCGTTTTCTGGATTCAACTGCAATTTACCATCAGACCGGTCATAAACAAACTGAAAAGCAGTATCAGCGTGGAGGAAGAAACGAATCTTTTTTCAATATTTATGAAATTTTCGTTACCTTCGTTGTTGTCGAGCATAACCATGATACCGATTGTATGGTGGACAAAAACCTTGTTGATCAAGCATAGCGGATACTCCGAGATGGCCGTTTTCGACGTTTCCGAACAATGGTATTATATTTTGCTGTTTATTCCCAACTCGCTGAGTAGTATAATTCTACCGATACTAACCAACACTTCGGCCGAGGGTAGTAACCAGCAATATATGTATTTGATAAAAATCAACCTTTTTATCAACGTGTTTATAACGCTGATTTTGGGAATAGGTATCGGGGTGTTTTCGCCCTTTATCAATCATTTGTACGGGAAAGATTTTACAAATTATTATCCATTGATTATTATGATTTCAACCGCGGTGATTTGCGCCGCAAACAATGTGTTGGGTCAGGTAATTGCGAGCAAAGGCAAGATGTGGATCGGGTTTGGCTTAAACAGTTTATGGGCTGCATGGCTCATCTTGTTTACATATTTATTTATCATCAGGCTGAATATGGGCGCTTTAGGTCTCGCATGCGCTATGTTTGTGAGTTATTTCTTGCACAGTATTGCGCAGGCTTGGCTGGTGATTTATTGGAAAGCAAATATTAAAAAGTTGTATTAAAATGAAAGATATTCATATCGGTGTAGTGTGCGATCAGTTTGGAAACTTCGACAGGGGAGGAGCCGAAGTACAGATAGACAACACTTTGGAAGCTTTGAACCGACTTGATGGTATAACTACTGAAAAGATAACATCCGATACCACGGATATAGGCCGGTTTGACATGATTCATTTTTTTAAGTCTTCTATCGGGAATTATTTCTTTATGGAGTTCTTAAAAAAAAGGAATATACCTTATGTAATATCTACTATAATATATCCCGAAAATATAATTTTTGATATTATAAAATATAATTTATTGCATTCAATACCTGTCGTAAAAAAAATTTCATCCCTAAAGTTTCTTTATTATGGCTGGGAGAATGCCGAAATGTTATTTCCAAACACAAGTAAGGAATTGGAGTTCCTTAGAAAAATTGGGGTAAAGACACCTGCCAAGGTAATTCCGAACGGACTTAATTTATCGGAAATGGGTGTGGGAGATGAAAACTCGTTTTACGATCAGTATCCTTACCTGCGAAATGAAAAATTTGTGTTGAATGTGGGTCGGATCGACCAGCGTAAAAATCAAATACGGCTTGTGTGGGCTTGTAAAGAATTGGATATGACATTGGTTTTGATTGGTAATAATTTAGATAAAAGCAGTTTTGAAGAAATTGAAAAGATCAATTATTCCAAACTACATTATTTAGGCCCGATATTCGACAAAAAGATATTGTACGGTGCCTATAAGGCATGTTCGGTTTTTTGCTTGCCATCGACTATGGAAACGCCGGGAATAGCAGCCATGGAGGCGGCCTATTTCAATAAACCTGTTGTCATAACCAAGTATGGGGGCACGCATTCTTATTTTGGAAACCATGCCTTTTATGTAGATTGGCGCAGTGTAAAGGAGATAAAACAGGGGATAGAATTCATGCTGGACAAACCCGTTGAATTTTCCACCCGCGAGCTAATGGAGCAATACTCATGGGATAAAATATCAGAAATGTACTTGTATGAATATCAAAATATTTTAAAACGATCATAATGCCATACTCTTTACCATACGTATTGTTTGTGCTGTTTTTGTTGGTCATTGGGGTTGTTCAGCTTGGAATTCCCCTCGATCAAAAATCCAGAAGAATGCTAAACGGGCTGGTTATAATAGCTTATGTATGCTTTTTTGGGTTCAGAGGGTTTATAGCAACTGACTGGATAAACTATTTTAGATTCTTCAAGGCACTTCCTACCAGCTTTTCTTTGGGCTTGAAGAATAGCTCTTTTGAATCGGGTTTTGTGGTTTATTCGATATTAATTAAAAAAATATCAACAAGTTATTTGTTTTTTCAATTGGTAAATACAATCACGAACTTAATACTGTTGCATATCTTTTTTAAACGATATTTACCTGACAAGTATTACACATTGGGGTTTACCATATTTGTTGTTTTTGGATTTCTAATTGAGATTAATTTACTTAGAAATTCAAAATCCCTCCTTATTTTTCTCTTATCATTGAAATATATAGAAGACAGGAATTGGATTAAATATTATTTAATGATGTCCCTGGCGTTAATGTTTCACTGGAGTAGTTTTATTTTTCTTCCGTTGTACTTTTTCTTACACAAGAAAATAGATGTCAGAATTTTCATTGCAATTTTTGTAATCGGCACCCTGATTTATTTGTTTAATATTGAGTACATTAAGCCTGTGATAAATTATCTGTCAAAATGGCTTCCGGTTGAATCAAGCGAAAATATTAGTGGATATTTAGGAAGTAAAGTTTATGGGAAAGCTTTCGGTTTCGGTTTTGGTTATTTTGAGCGTACACTTACTGCAATAATTATTATGCTCTTTTATGGTAAATTGATAAACATCAAACATTCGGTTATTTTTATAAATAGTTTTCTAATTTACATAATAATATATCTCTATTTTAGCGAAGTTTATATAGCGATTGTAAGAATAGCCTATCTTTTCTCTTATTCATATTGGATTCTGATCCCAATGTTGATTATGGCAATTGACAAAAATTTCAAAATTATACTTTACTCTCTTTTCGGAATATTTTTATTGTTAAAAATACATGTCTCAACCAATAACATATTTTTTAAATATGATAATTTCCTATCTTCAAGTGTCCAACCATACAAAGATCGGTACGAGATATACCTTAAGTACAAAGACACTATAGATAAGTGATTGATAACATATTATTTATATTTTTTGAATAAAACTCTAATTGTTATACATTCATGAAAATCCTTTACGATCACGAAATATTTAATCTTCAGAACAGAGGAGGTGTTTCAAGATATTTTATAGAATTATTTAAACGTATACCAAAAGAACAATGGGATACTTCCGTTTTTTTTTCGAACAACGACTATCTAATAGAAAGTCAACTTATAAGACATCACGAGATATTAAAAGACAAAAAGATTAAGGGGAAGGCCAGATTATTGAATGAATTAAACAAAACATATTCCATATATAAAATACTAAAAGATGATTATGATATTTTTCATCAAACTCATTTTGGTAACTATTCTTTACCTTTTTTGAAAAAAAGGAAGATGGTAACCACCTTTCACGATATGAATTTAGTAAGGTTCGATTATTCTGGATTGAGAACACAAAAAAAATCATTAGATAGAGCCGACAAAATAATAACCGTGAGTCACAACACAAAAAAAGAAATGTTAGAAGCATGGGATATTCCTGAAGAAAAAATACAAGTAATTTATCATGGTGTAGATGCTCCCATGAATAAAGAAGATTTAGGGCAACGTTTAATTAACAAACCCTATTTATTATATGTAGGACTGAGGGAAACGCATAAAAATTTCAAAAATTTTGCATCCGCATTTAGTTTGCTTAAGAAAGATTATCCGCATCTGAAATTAGTATGTACAAGCACTCCTTTTTCTAAAAGCGAGTTGAGTTTTCTTTCTGAACTAAAAATATTAGATGATACGATTTATGTAAATGCATCTGACAGGGATCTTGCAAATTTATATAGCTATGCCGAATTATTTGTTTATCCATCATTTCACGAAGGTTTTGGCATGCCTGTTTTAGAGGCAATGTCATACGGATGTCCGTTAATAGTCTCAAACACAAGCTGCCTTCCCGAGATTGCTCGTGATGCGGCTTTTTATTTCAATCCTTACGATGTTGACAATATGGCAAATGAAATATCTAAGTTAATTGAAAATAGATCCTTGCGCATTAGCAAACTTAATCGAGGTTATGAATTATGCAAGGAATTCACTTGGGAAAAATGTGTAAAGGAGCATTTAAAAGCTTATGAATCTTTACTTTAAATTTGTATCACATATAACAATTTTATTATTCACGAATGTCCACCTGTATTTGCATATTAAACTACAATTCCTTCTTAGATACAATTGAATGTATAGAAAGCTTAATGAAACAAACAATTACAGATTTCTCAATTTTAATTGTCGATAATGCATCTGAGAATGAATCAATAAAAAAGATCACATCATATTTCGAGGAAAATCAATATCCATTCAATCTGATTAGAAACAACGATAAACACACGGTGTTAAATAGAATTTTTATTATAGAATCAAAAGATAACAGAGGTTTCTCGGCGGGAAACAATGCAGGTTTTAATTTTATAAAAACAAATTTGATTTGCGATAAAATTATTTTATTGAATAATGATACGGTTGTTCCGAATGATTTCGTGGAAATAATGGAAAAGGAATATGCGCGTTTGAGTTATGGAAAAAACCAGTTAATTGCTTTAGGTGCCAGTGAATACAATTATTATACAAAAGAGCTATCACATAGAGGTATCCAGCATCTCAACCTGATGACGGGACTTACGTTTAAAATAAATATTTTCCCTTCGTTAAAATATATATGTGGTGCTTGTATAATGGTGGACGCGAATGCTCCTTTGATGGATGAAACATACTTTCTCTATTACGAAGATGCTCAATATAGTAAAACGTTAAAACAATTCGGTTACAAATTATATACAACAAATAAAACAAGGTATTTTCATAAAATAAGTGCCACAACATCAACAATCACACATAAACTTAATTACCAGTTTACAAGTATGTGGCATTTTTTTAGGCTGAATTATCCGTTCCTTATACCTGTTGTTTTTACATTGCGATTCTCGCAACAGCTTTTCTGCGGCAAAATAGATAAAAACAAATTGTTAATATCGACATTCAAAAAAGAAAGACAACTATAACATGGTAAAAATAGCAGTAGATTGCAGAATGCTTAATCTAAGCGGTATCGGGGTGTATTTGGAAAATAGATTGAGCGATTGGATACAAAACTCTGATATAGAATGGATTTTGATAGGCGACAAGGAACTATTGTGCAAGTATGAAGCAGAGAATTGCACAATATCCCATTGTGTCATTCCCACGTTCTCATACACTGAACTATTCAGGTTCCCGGTTGATGTTCTCAATCAATGTTCGGCATTCTACACCCCTACATTCAGTGTCCCGGGAAGAATTAAAATACCAGTATTTTGTACAATTCATGATGTTGTTTTTTTAGATTTTAAGGATGTTACGAACTATTTTGGCAGGATGATTAGAAAGCTGCTGATTTATAGGGCAATTTTAAAATCGCAAACCGTGTTCACCATATCACAATTTTCGAAAGAACGATTAATCAAGCATTTCAAGCATCCTTGTAAATATAAAATTGCGTATAGTAGCCTTAGTGCAAATATAGATCAATATAAGGATAGTGAACAAAAAAAAGTCTTTGACTTCGTATATATTTTATATGTAGGAAATATAAAGGTACATAAGGGATTGGATCTTCTGCTCGAAGCTCATAACAAATGCAGGCTAAAAGGTTCAGAGTTAAAATTAGTAATTGTTGGCAGTGCTGATAATTTTAAATCCCATGACAGTTCCATCAAAAAACATCTATCAAAGAGAAATGAAAGTATAGTTTTTACCGGATACGTTGATACTTTGACATTATATTCAATCATAGCAAATGCAAAAGCATTAATACAGCCTTCCCGATATGAAGGATTCGGACTTCCTCCGTTGGAAGCTTTATATTTTGGGAAAACACCTATCATATCAGATATTCCAGTATTCAAAGAGATCTACTCGGATCTTCCAGTAACCTATTTCAAGGATAATGATTCGACAGACCTCGCTGATAAAATATTAAACCTGAATAATATAAATATACCAATAGAATCGATCAGGCAAAAAATAAATGAAAAGTATAATCACATCACAACTTCCAATATACTATTAGAAGAAATGAAAAATTATATATTTAATATTCGAAAAAGCTAAAAACACATTATATAAATGACAAAAATTCTACATATTTCAAAATTCTTTTACCCATATTATGGGGGGATAGAAGATATGGCTCTCACTATAGTTAATGAATTAAAGGATAATTTCGACCAAAAAGTATTTTGCTTCAATCACCAGAAAGGCTCAATTGCTGAAAACATTGATGGTGTGGATATTATTCGGGTGGGAACCATTGCAACGTTTTCATCTCAGCCCTTAACATTAAGGTATCAGTCGAAACTATCAAATGTTGTTGAAAGCTTCAAGCCTGATTTCATTTATATCCATTTCCCAAATCCTTTAGCGGCTGTTTCTGTTTTATCGATGAAAGATTTAAATGCTAAAATCATTTTGCACTGGCATGCTGATATTTTGAACAAAGCATTCTTATACACATTGATTAAACCTTTTGAAAAAAAAATTGTAGAAAAAGCCTATAAGATTATTTGTACAAGTTCAAATTATGCTCAAAGTTCTCCTTCTCTCAAAGAACATCTTAATAAAACGATCATAATGCCAAGTACTATTGATGAAAAGAAACTGAAGCTAAACGATGAAGAGAACATAAATATAATTAAAATCCGGGAAAAATACCAAAATAAAAAAATTGTTTTTTTTGTTGGACGACATGTACCTTACAAAGGCATCGATTTATTAATTGAAGCAGAGAAATTTATTCAAGAGGATTGTTCTATAGTTATTGCAGGTTTTGGAGAACTAACAACTAAGCTTAAACATTTATGTAAAGAGAATAATAGAATTTTTTTTGTCGGTAAACTGAGTAATAATGACTTAAAATATTACATGTATGCATCTTGTGTTTTTGCGTTCCCGTCCGTGAACAGAAGCGAAGCATTCGGGCTTGCCCTGGCTGAGGCTCTTTATTGTGGTCTTCCTGCCGTATCATTTAATATAGAAGGCTCTGGCTCGGTTTGGGTGAACCAGAATAATATAACAGGGTTCGTAGTGGAAAATAAAAATGTGAAAGGATTCGCTGAAGCTATTGATAAAATTTTAGTTTCTGATTTCATACATGATGAATTTGCTCAAAACGCCCAAGAATGGGTGAAAAATAATTTTCTAAAGGAAAAAATAATACCAACTTTGAATAGTATTTATACTTAAAACAATCAAATTTTTTTCAAAACACATGGATCAGAACCATAAAAACTGCCAAGATTTATTTTATTGAATCATTTGATCTTGTCTTGCAAATGTGAATATAATCATTGTTTTTAGTCGTATATTTGCAAATCGAAGGTCTGTTATACTTTTTCCCCTTCCAAAATGAAAGAAGCGATTATTCTTGCCGGTGGATTTGGCACCAGGCTAAAGCACATTGTAAGCGATGTGCCTAAGCCAATGGCTCCGGTGGGCGGCGAACCGTTTTTATCGGTGCTTTTCGAACGGCTGCAATGTGCCGGTATCGAGCGGGTGATCCTCTCCACCGGATATCTGCACGAAAAAATAGAGGATTTTTATGGCGATAAGTATGGTTCGTTGTCGCTGGTTTACTCACGTGAAACAACTCCGCTGGGCACCGGTGGAGCTATTCAGCTGGGTTTGAATCACTCGTGCACCAATGATGTGCTGGTGTTAAACGGGGATACTCTTTTTGACATTGATTTTTCAGCGTTTTATTCTTTTCATCGGGAACGGAAAGCCACACTGTCGGTTGCGCTGAGAAATGTGGATGATGTTACGCGTTACGGGTCTGTGGAAACCGACAACGAAAGCAGGATCGTTTCTTTTACTGAAAAAAATCAGGTTTCAGGCGCCGGGTTGATCAACGGCGGCATTTATTTGCTGAACAAAAAATGGTTTCTCGGATTGAATATGCCGGAACAATTCTCATTCGAAAAGGATGTTCTGGAAAAGATTTATCAGGATAACCGTTTTTATGGACTTGCTTTTAATGCCTATTTTATCGACATTGGCGTTCCGGAAGATTATTTTAGGGCGCAAACCGAAATTAATCCACGACATGATAACCCCAACAACCGGAAAGCATTGTTTCTGGATCGCGATGGGGTGATCAACCGTCAGGTAATCGGTGGGTATGTTACTAAAACTGATGAGTTTGAGTTTCTTCCGGGCGTGTTGGACGCGTTGGGTTCACTGTCCGGAAAGTTCGATTATATTTTTATTGTTACCAACCAGCAGGGGATTGGGAAAGGTATTTTTTCTGAAAACGATCTGGCCGATATTCATCGGCAAATGTGCAATGCGATTCATGAATGTGGTGGACGGGTGGATAAGATTTATTACTGTCCGGCACTTGAAAAGGAAAACAGTCCTTTCCGTAAACCGGATATTGGGATGGGGAAACAAGCTTTGTCGGATTTTCCGGGCATCGACTTGTCGTCATCCGTGATGGTGGGGGATAGCGTTAGCGATATGCTTTTCGGGAAAAACATGGGTCTTAAAACCGTTTTTCTGACGAATGGAAAGCCGGTAGCCGAAGCTGATGCAAATCAGGCCGATGAAATTTATCTGGATTTAGCCGATTTTGCAATTCGTTTTTGTTGAAAATGCGTATGTGTCTAATTAATAATAAGTATTTGTTTTTTGTATGATCAACGTCTCCATCGTTTTATACAACCACTCTGTTGTTGAGTTGCTACCGCTGCTGGAGTCGCTCCGGTTGTCGGGGCAGGTAAACGATGTGTTCTTGATTGATAATTCCCCCTTAGAAAACACCGAATTTAGAAATCTTCACGTCAGGTATATTTTTACAGGCAATAACCGGGGTTATGGTGCCGGGCACAACATTGCCCTGCGCCAATCGCTGGAACAAAATGTCCCATACCATTTGGTCGTCAATCCTGATATCAGTTTCGACCCCGGGATACTGGCGAGAATTGTCGAATATATGGATAAAAATACCGAAATCGGGCATTTAATGCCTAAAGTATTTTATCCTGACGGTAATATTCAGTATCTTTGTAAACTGCTTCCTACTCCTTTTGATTTGTTGTTCCGTCGGTTTTTACCCGGTAACTGGACAAAGAAAAGAATGTTTACATTTGAAATGCGCGGATCCGGTTACGATAAAATAATGGATGTGCCCTATCTTTCGGGATGTTTTATGTTTTTGAGAATTAGAGTATTAAATGATGTTGGTTTGTTCGACGAACGATTTTTCATGTACCCCGAAGACATAGACCTGACGCGTAGAATACACAAAAAATACCGGACTGTATTTTATCCGGATGTAAGCATCGTTCATCACCACGAACAAAGTTCCTACAAAAACAGGAAAATGATGTGGGTTCACATCGTTAATCTGATCTGGTATTTTAATAAATGGGGATGGCTTTTTGATCCGGAAAGAAGGGCGGTCAATAAAGAAATTCTCGGGCAGTTCGACTAAAAAGACATTAATCATCTCATTGGTTTAAACGAAAATGTACATCATGAAATGAACGATGTTTACCTTGCGCCAACGGAACTTGCCGGAAACAAACAGCGCAGGAGAATTGGATATATCAACCACGAAAAAGAAACAATATGAACTTTAGTATTCTTCAGATAACCAGTGCCTTTATGGTGCTTTTTGCAATTATCGATATTCTTGGATCTATTCCTATCATTCTCAATATCAAGAAAAAAGGGGAGGATGTGTACGCCATGAAAGCTTCGCTGATAGCATTGGCCATTTTGGTGGTTTTCCTGTTTTCGGGTGAATGGGTGCTTAACCTGTTTCATGTCGATATCCAGTCGTTTGCCGTAGCCGGGTCGCTCATCATCTTTATTTTTGCCATAGAAATGATTCTGGACGTGGAGATTTTCCGTAACAACGGACCCAAAGGTGGCATGTCCGTTGTTCCTATCGCTTTTCCGCTCATTGCCGGACCTGGTTCGTTCACCACCTTGCTTTCCCTTCGAGCCGAATACGACATTATCAACATCATTATCGCCCTTATTTTAAACATGATGGTGGTTTACGCTGTGCTACGCTCAACCGATAAAATAGAAAAAATACTTGGTGAAGGAATTATTTATATCATCCGTAAGTTTTTCGGCGTCATTTTGCTGGCCATCGCTGTGAAACTCTTTACTGCCAACCTCGATACTTTACTGGTTCATTAATATTCGAAACGACCGAACTCGCTTTCGATGATAAGTTCTTTTTTGTCAGATGGTTCGCAACGCCCAATAATTTGCGCATCGATGCCGAAGGAAAGCGAAATGTCCATCACTTTCTGCGCATGTTCTTCAGGCAGATATACTTCTAAGCGATGTCCCATGTTGAAAACCTTGTACATCTCTTTCCAATCGGTGCCCGACTCTTCGCGAATAAGCCGGAACAGCGGCGGTACCGGGAACATATTGTCTTTTATCACCCTGAGCTCGTCGATAAAATGCAGGATTTTGGTTTGCGCGCCGCCGGAGCAGTGGATCATTCCGTGGATGTGCGGACGAAGCTCCGAAATTAGTTTCTTTACTACCGGCGCGTATGTCCTTGTTGGCGACAGCACTAATTTCCCGGCATCGAGCGATAAGCCTTCCAACCTTTCAGTAAGCCGGCGCGAGCCTGAATAAGCCAGTTCTGAAGGAATACCGGGGTTGTAGCTCTCGGGATATTTTTGCGCCAGGTAATGATGAAAAACATCATGTCGAGCCGAAGTGAGTCCGTTGCTACCCATCCCGCCGTTGTATTCTTTTTCGTAGGTGGCTTTCCCGGAAGAACTTAATCCTACAATCACATCGCCCGGACGGATGTTGGCATTGTCAATTACTTCGGAACGTTTCATCCGGCAGGTTACCGTGCTGTCCACAATAATGGTGCGGACCAAATCGCCCACATCGGCTGTTTCGCCACCGGTTAGGAAGATGTTGACGCCCGTTTCGCGCAACTCTTCCACCAGTTCGGAAGTTCCGTTGATAATGGCCGAAATAACTTCGCCCGGAATCAGCGATTTGTTTCGCCCGATGGTGGACGACAGCAGTATATTATCGGTGGCTCCCACGCATAACAAATCATCGATATTCATAATCAGCGCATCTTGCGCAATCCCTTTCCATACCGAAATATCGCCGGTTTCTTTCCAGTAAACGTAAGCCAGCGACGATTTTGTGCCGGCTCCATCGGCATGCATGATGTTGCAATATTCGGGATCTCCGCCCAGATAATCGGGGATAATTTTGCAAAATGCTTTTGGAAAAATCCCTTTATCAATGTTTTTTATAGCATTGTGCACATCCTCTTTTGATGCTGACACCCCTCTCTGGTCGTAGCGCTGATTGGTCATTTCTTATAGATTTAATTGCTGACTAATTTGTAATTTTGTTATTACCACCCGCTGTCAGTTCTTGATTTCCATTTTTCCGTTTTATCTTCCCGCTTCAGCTACCAATCTTCCAATTTCCTTGTTGAAACGGTCGGCTTTAAGTAACTCTTCCAATGTCAGGTGTATCCGGTAGCACCAGAAGTTACGGGGGTTGCTCGGGACATTGATCCTTTCGGCCAGCGGGTTTTCAAAACGCAACGCGGCATCTATGGACAGCCAGTCCTGCAAAGGCAAAATCACCAGCATTGCGGGCGAATAAAGATGTTGTTCCACAATTCGTTCCGAGATCCAGGTATCGCACGAAGCGGGTGCCGGACCCTGCATGCCCAGCGCTTTGTTATAAAAACGTTGGGTAACGCTTTCGTCCTCTTCCCACCATGCCCGGATCGGGTTCATGTCGTGGGTGGACGTGGTACACACCGAACAATAAGGGGCATCGGCGGGCATTGCAAATTCCGTGTTGGTCTTTTTGGGCATTCGTTGGATTTCGAGGCTCAGGATTTCAAGCTCATTCATCACGGCGGGAACCGAGTCGGGAACCATTCCGAGATCTTCGCCGCACACCAGCATATCGGTGGACGAAATTAAAGCCGGAAGTTTCTTCAGCGCCTGTTGTTTCCAAAAATCGGTGTGGCGGTGGTAAAAATAATCGACATACACCCGGTCGAGCAAACGGCGGGTTTCATCATTCAAATCGCGGAATGTGGCCGAGCTATGCATGGAAATACGGGGGTGGAATTTATCCGGCTGATGGATATCCCTTAAAAACAACACTTCACAATGCAGCGCGTACAAACCATCACGGATCAACACTTCCTTGTTCCCGAAATCGTACCCCAGGTTGGAAAAATAAGTTTCTACTTTCCGTTGCGTATCGAACTGTGGCTTGAATTTGAAATTTTGCCATCCATCGGTGTCAAAATACTCGCGTATCACCTCGTCGGTGTATTTCCCGAAAGCCGAATAAAGTACATGTTCACGTAAAAATGGTTTCAGGAAACGGTTCTCGTCCCAGCGCAACCCCATTGTTTCGAGTTCGTGCCGCGTGTAAGGCAACGCCGGATTGAAGGCGCCATTTAATCCCCAAACCGATGATTCGGGTATTTCCCAAATGCGGAAAAAACCGAGTATGTGGTCGATGCGGTAAGCATCGAAGTATTCGGATAACTTTTGAAAACGTTTCTTCCACCATGAATAGTTTTTCTTTTCCATCCCTTCCCAGTTATAGGTAGGGAAGCCCCAGTTTTGACCGGTGGCCGAAAAATCATCGGGCGGGGCACCCGCTTGCACGTGCGTATTGAACAAGTCGGGATCTATCCAGGCATCCACGCTGCGGGGACTTACGCCAATGGGTATGTCGCCCTTAATGGCGACACCGTTTTTCCGGGCGTAATCATGTACCTCGGACAACTGCAAATGCAAATGGAACTGGAGGTAATAAAACAGGGCAATGTCTTGAAAATGTGGCTGGTCGGGTGCGCTGAAACGTTCAATTTCTTCTTTGTTGTAAGTGCCGAATTCCTTCCATTTGCCAAACTCGGGCGTCCCGTTCAAATCGCGCAAGTATGAAAATGCAGCGTAAGGAACCAGCCATTCTTTATTTTTTTCGAAAAATTGTTTATACTCTTTCGATGCAAATACAGCCGGACTTTCCTGAGGGTAAATCTCCTTGAAATATTCCCATTTGGCATTCATGACGTTCTGATAGTCGGAGAATTTCTTCGCGTTCAGTTCGTTTTTTTTCTTTTTAAAATAAGTAATGAGTTTTTTGTTTTTCAACGTCCCAAGCCTTTCGAGATTCAGGTAAACCGGGTGGAGCGCATATACCGAAACAGCATTATATGGGTACGAATCATAATTGCTGTGGTAAAGAATCGTGTCGTTAATCGGGAGTGTCTGGATGATTTTCTGGTTGGTTCTTCGCGCCCAATCGATCATCAATTTCAGGTCGAGAAATTCACCAATGCCAAAATCGGTTTCAGTGCGGAGCGAGAATACCGGGATGGCCACGCCTGCGGCACGCCACGAAGGGATTGTACGCAGGAAATTTTCTTCGGTAAAGATATTCAACGAGTTTTCATCCACGCTTTCGACAATACGGTTAGGGCCACCGCCCCATGCCAACACCACATCGGACTTGGTATCGACAATAAGAAACTTGAATTCGAGCGGAAAGGTAAACCGCGAAGCGTCTAACGAGATGCTCCACACCGGATAATCGCTCTCGTCCATCCTGATTTTTTTTGATACATCCCAGTAGCCCAGTTCGGGCTGATTACCTATAATGGCAAAATGGCGATCGGGCTCCATCTGCGAGCAATTCAACCGGATGGTCAGGTTGCCATCTTCCTGTACCTGTTTCTTTTTACCGGAAATGGGTTTCCTTTTAAAATAACATTTACTGAAAGCCACCGAATCGAAAACGGAGCTCCCGTACCGTCCTTTCCAGCTGTCGATCACCCTGATCGAAGGATGGTTTGTCTCCAGCGAAACCGATCTCATTTTGCCATATTCGAAGTCTGAATAGGTACCGCTTTCTATCACATACCGGTAATACAGTTTTTTTTGCAGTTGTTTTTCCACATCGATGGTAACGGTCCAAACTGAATTGGCATTGTAATTCATTTGGTGAGTGGATATTGGGGCGGAATCTGTTGATTCGGTGGGGTACACGAATAGAGAGATGTATTGTCCCCATTCGGTTTTGAAATGTATCTTAAAATGAATTTTCATGGTACAATTATATTTTATAAATGCAAATTTATAAAATATAGGGATGAATTATTCCCGTATAAATTTACAACACAATTTTTTCTATGCAAACGATTGAAATGAAATTATTTATAATAAAATCTCCTTCAGGAATGACCCTGTGTGGAATTCTGTAATACATTAAAACTATGGTTTTTTGGTATTTACTTGAAAAAAACATTGAAACCCCGATGGGTACTTGACCGGGTAATATTTGGTAAAACGTTACAAAGATAACGAAAAAAAACGGATTTTCTGAACACCGTATTTTTTTGTAAGCCTGATTGGTTCGAAACCGGCTGAACTGCCCGGGCGTTTAAAAATCTTTGGCTGAAAAGTATATAAATCAAACGTTTGCAGAGTAAAGTTATCAATTTATTGTCAATAGATGGTATATTTCATCCTGCTTTGGATAAATTTACGCCTTGTTAGGTTCCTGAAAAAATTATAATAACCGCAAATTTAATTCCATAAGATCCATGAAAAACATTCTTGCCATCCTATTTTTTATGATTTTTAGTCCGTTATTTTCTATAACAAACGTGAACATACAAGTCATCAACCTTCCTGCCGGGTTTGAAGGGTTACAGGTCGCTTTTGCCGGCAACCTGAACAACTGGAGCAATAGTGCTACCGTAGCTACCGTTACCAATGGCTCACTCCATTACACGTTGAATGACGTTTCGCCGGTGTCGCTTACTTCAGAATGGATCGACATGCCTGCGGGGGCCAACGCGGGATTTCGTTTTGTGAAATCAGGGACATGGGATAGCTTGATAAGGGCGTACTTCCAGACAAACGATTGCAACTTCAGGCTCGCCCTGACGGTTGATGCTGATAATACAGTAGTGATTGACGCTAAGAACGAAATAATGCCCATCGTCGATCAGGCAAAGAGCGTAACAGTAAACGGAGCGATGGAAGATACAACGCCAATGAATCAAATTGACATAACAAAATTCACTTTTCCAGGAGGAAAATGGAAAGCCTTAATCATGAGTTATGACGATAGTGGTTACCAGGATCGTACTTTGGTGAATATTTTTAATACTTACGGCATTGTAGGTTCATTCAATATCATTTCAGGTTCATTGGGTAACGCCGATAAGATATTGTCATCCGAGGTGGCCTCATTGTATGCGGTTGGCAATCATGAAGTGGCTTTGCATACAGTAAGCCATCCTTATCTGGAAAGTTTATCGGACAACGACCAATACCACCAGATTGCCGACTGCCAATCGACCATTTCTAATCTTGTAGGCTACAAAGTAACCGGAATGGCTTATCCTTTTGGCACTTACGACAAACGGGTACTCAACACCCTGAAAAACCTCGGTATTATTTATGCGCGTACAACTGTCAATACGTTCGACTTGGCAATTCCAAACGACATTCCGGGCGATTTGCTACGCTGGAATCCTACGTGTCATGACTCGTCTGCCGATTATTACGGTACACAACTCATTGACATGAACAAGGAGCAGATGGCTTTGCTTTATATCTGGGGGCATAGCTGGGAGCATTCTTCCGATTGGACTTCGATTACCGCTTTTTGCCAGAAAATTGGGAAGCGAAACGATATTTGGTATGCCAAGGCGTGGGAAGTGGCTCATTATCTGATGGCAGTGGCAAATGTGGTAAAAATAGGCGAGTCGGGATGGTATAATCCATCCACTGATACTTCGGTGTGGATAAAAACTGATAATGGAATTGTGGAACTTAAGCCACAGCAAACATATACGGCCGTTGATGAAATCCAGGGAAATGCCGGAATCAAAATATATCCTTCCGTATCCAAAGAATATCTCTGCGTTGAGACGCAGGGAGCTGCCAATGTTTCCATTTTTAATTTGCAAGGGAAACTTATGGTTCAACAACAAATCGAGAGCCCTGAAAGCCGTATTCCGGTGCGGCATATTCCTTCCGGAAGTTATGTTGTGCAGGTAAATGCTGCAAAAAGAGTCTTCAGCGCTAAAATAATCCTTTAGCAGTAAAGTTTCTTCCGGCGAAATACCCGGCTGAAAGTTTCTTTTGTCAACAATGAATGGCGGATAAAAAAATCCTTGTAACCTAATGCCTGATTTTAGCTGATTACAAGGATTTAAAGAGGTTCGTGGCGGATTCGAACCGCCGTAAACGGTTTTGCAGACCGGTGCCTAACCCCTCGGCCAACGAACCATACTGGTTTTGGGATTGCAAAGATAGCTTATTTTTGCTTTGCTGCAAAATTTTTGCCAAAAATCATTTTAAAAGCGTTGGTTCGGCAGCGTTGGGTTACTTTGTCATTACCCAAGCTTGGGAGAATTCTTTGTTGTTGTACCGTATCTGGTTCATGTACTGGATGGCACTGTCTTTTGATGCAAATGATTGGACGGCTACGCGATATATTTTGTGCGGTTCGATTATATGTACTTCATGAAAGTTTTCATGAAGAAGTTTGTCCCGTATCTCGCAGGCTTTTTTCTTGGTTTGCACCGAAGCCACTACCACGTGAAATTTCTTTTCGGAATCATCCTTTTTTTCCACCGCCGGAACCGAATCGGCAGGCAAAAGTGTTGTTTTTGACGTTGGCAACATATTGGTTATCAACGACGACATGTCGGCATAATGGTTGTTGCGGTTGTCGTTTATATTGCCGGGAATCAGAAGAAGTCCGGCAAGGATAGCCGCCGCGGCCACATATTTGAACGAATGGTGTATTGTTTTTATTTCGCTGCCTGTGGCTGAAGTGTTGGGTTTGAACCGGTAGCGGGAAACATAAGAAAGTTCGGACAATGTAAAATTCACCGGGATAAATCTGGTATCGGCAGCCGGTTGAAAAAACACGGGGGCACCCGTTTCTTGATGAAGGGAACCCAAGTTCCCGATCTGATAATTCCCGCTGCGTGATAAAGAATATCTCAGTTCTTCAACTGATTTTTCAATCAGTTCCACGGCTGCGCGGTAGCTGATTTTTTCCGAACGTGCCATTTCGATAGCCAGCATTCCATCGGCGTTGTTAAGTAAAGAGTTGAATCCGACGGTAGCCAGTGGCGGAACGATTTTATCTTCGGTAATTATGGCCGATTGCATCTGGACTACAAATCCGCCAAACCCCGGTACGACGACATAATCGTGCTGTGTTAGCAATTTCTCGATATAAAAACTTAACTTATCCATGTTGCAAATGTAATGGAAAGGTTTTGAATATTTCCCCCTTCTGAAAAAAAGTTTTCAACAAGTTGTTAAACATTAAAATTCATTGTATCTTTGTCCGGTTGAAATATCCGAATGCCTAATTGGTTTACAGTAAGGTTAATGAAACTAAAATGAGCCCGACTTTCTTAATCTTTATTTCATCACATTTACATATTGGCACATTATCACATTAACACATTGGCACATTAACCCATTATAAATAAGTATTTTAAAATTAAAACTATTTTTGAATGAAACGAACACTTTTAATTACCGGCGGAGCGGGCTTCATAGGTTCGCATGTAGTGCGTTTATTCGTAACAAAATATCCTGAATACCAAATTATTGTTCTCGATGTCCTGACTTATGCCGGGAACCTGGAAAATCTGAAAGATGTATCATCGGCACCCAACTATCTTTTTGTAAAAGGAGATATTACCGATGAAACCTTCGTGTCCGGGCTGTTTCCAAAATATGGAATCGATGGGGTAATTCATTTGGCTGCCGAGTCGCACGTCGATCGGTCGATAACGGATCCGCTCGCGTTTATCCGCACCAACGTATTTGGTACGGCCAACCTGCTGAACGCCGCCAAAGAGGCATGGAAAGGGAACTTCGATGGAAAACTTTTTTATCATGTATCGACCGACGAAGTATATGGCGCTCTGGAGTTTGATGGCACGTATTTCACCGAATCGACCAAATACGACCCGCATTCGCCTTATTCGGCCAGCAAGGCATCGTCCGACCATTTCGTCCGCGCTTACCACGATACTTACGGTTTGCCGGCCATTATTTCCAACTGCTCGAACAACTACGGCGCCAACCATTTCCCCGAAAAACTGATCCCGTTGTCTATTAACAATATTAAACACAATCGGCCGATTCCTATTTACGGAAAAGGCGAAAATGTCCGCGACTGGCTTTGGGTAAACGATCATGCCAGGGCCATTGATACCATTTTCCACAACGGCCAACCGGGTGATACTTATAATATTGGTGGGAACAACGAGTGGTCCAACATCGATCTTATACGTAAACTCTGCGAAATAATGGATCGTAAACTGGGAAGAGAATCCGGAACGTCGGAAAAGCTGATCACCTTTGTGAAAGACCGTGCGGGGCACGACCTCAGGTATGCCATCGATTCGTCGAAACTACAACGCGAACTGGGCTGGAAACCATCGCTGCAATTTGAGGAAGGACTTGAAAAAACCGTGGATTGGTACCTCGAAAACCAGGAATGGCTTGATAATGTAACCAGTGGCGAATACCAGAAATATTACGACAAACAGTATTCGTAAATACATAAAAACCAAGATATAACGAACTTTGCACTCCCGGGTTCCCGGATAGTTTTCTTCGTTGTGTCAGTTTTTTTCGGTTATATCATAAAGGCACCGCAAAAACAAAAGAAATCGTTCTTTGTTTTTGCGGTGCCTTTGTTTCTCTATCCCCGTAATAAAAACCAATAAAAAAGCGAGCCGTAAAGCCCGCTTTAAATGTTTTCACAACGGAATAATCCTTATTGTGATTTGCTTCAATAATTTGCGACAAATATAAACAATTAAATTTATACAACAAATGTTTTGTAAATAAAAATATTAATTTTAACTTTAAAGCCTTTTAAATAAACTTCTTAAACGCGCGAAAATTATGAGTAAAATATTAGGGCTTGACTTAGGAACCAACAGCATTGGGTGGGCATTAGTGGATACCAATGAGAAGAAGATTCTCGGAATGGGAAGTCGGATAATACCGATGGGAACAGACAAACAGGATTATGAAAATGGTGTTGGCATAACAAAAAATGCAACCCGCCGTGAAAAACGTACCATTCGTAGGGGTAATAAACGTTATAAACTACGTCGAAATAAACTTATTTATATTTTGAACGAATTAGAGATGCTACCAGAACAGTTTCATTTAAAAAATGGAATACCCGAAGCAACTAAACTTCAAGAATTGGAATTATTACCTATTTCAAAAAAAACAAAGCAATTAGATGCATTAGGCCTTTTAGAACTAAAGGTTAAAGCATTAGAAGAACCTGTCAAATTAAAAGAATTTGGAAAGATACTTTATCTATTCAATCAACTTCGTGGTTATTCAGGAGGAAACAATAATGAAGACAAGAAAAAGAAAAAAGATGAGAATGAAGATGCTGAAAAAAAGAAGTATGAAGTTGTTATACAAAAAGTTGAAATTCTAAAAGTCGAACAATCCGATAATACGTTTACCGTAAGAGGTGGAAAAAACAAGGGCGAAAAGCAGTATTATTTTGATATTACAATAAATTTTGATGGAGAAGAAGTAGAAGGGCAGACGGAATTACAAAACCTTAAAGAAAAAGAAGGGCAAGAAGAAGAACTTGAAATTCGTATAACAAGAAAAAAAGACGATAACGTGACCTACAGATTTGCCCTACCCCAAAAATCGAATTGGAGAAAAGCAATGGAATTATCTGAAAAAACTTTGAAAGAAGAAAAACTTTTTATTAGTCAATTGCGCTTGCGGGATTTACAACAAAATAAATGGGCAAAAATCAAAAATCGAGTTTTTCTGCGTAATCGTTATGTAGAAGAGTTTGATAAAATATGGGAAACACAAGAAAAAGAGTTTCCATTTCTTAAAAATTGCCCGAAAGAAACTTTGGAAAAGATTACCAATTATATTTTCCCGGGAAATAGCGAATCGCAACAATTGTTAAGAAAAACTGCTCTCGAAGAAGGGCTAAAATACATAATCAAGGAGCAAGTAATTTACTATCAACGTCCATTAAAGCCGCAGACTGAATTAATTGGCAACTGCCGTTTTGAAAAAGAAGAAAAAGTTATACCAACATCACATCCATTTTTTCAAGAATTTAGATGTTGGAAACAAATTAACAACCTTTTCATAACATCAAAAACATTAGTTGGAAATAAATATGCTTATCAAAACAGGTACTTGACTGCGGATGAAAAGCTAGCAATTTATGAAAAGCTGCAAACACAAAAAGAGGTTGGTTTTGCGACAATAATTGAAATTCTTAATCAGGATAAAAGCAAAGGCAAATTAGACAAAGAACAAAAAGATTATTTTCTTAATGGTCTAAATGTAAAAGCAAAATTGAAAGGTTGTGATACAATTTTATCTATCAAAAAAGAGTTGGGCGATTATTATAATGATTTTATTGCTCAAGACAAACAACTTGTGGAGCAACTTTGGAGTGTAATTTTCGATGTAAAAAATCACGATGGAAGTGAGTATGATATAGAAAGCAAGCGGGTATCCTCGATCATTAGTGTATTGAAAAGTTATGCTAATGAAAAAACAGCAAAAGAGATGTCATTGAAACTAGCCCAGAGAATTAAATTTCCACGCAAATATGCAAGTTTGTCAGAGAAGGCGATACAGAACATTTTGCCCTTGATGTTACCCAATTCATTAAGTATACCTGAAACAACTCAACAGCATTTTAGAAATATTCAACATTTGATTGAAACCGGTGAGATTATAAATGACTTGAATTACAATTTGGAAGATTATGTGATTGATTTTGTAAAAAATAATCCGAATGTTTTACAAGATGGCGGATTAATGGAATCGTTTGCTATTTCATTGGTTTATGGGAAACATACAGCCGAAACCATAAAACCTCAAATCAAAAATTATCACGACATAAAATACGAAGTGCGCAATTTGAGAAACCCAATTGTTGAACAACTTTCAAACGAAACGATGCAAGTTATTAAAGCAATTTGGAAACAATATAAGTTTAATCCCGAAGAATTGGAAATCCGTGTTGAGTTGGCAAGAGATTTAAAAAATAGTGCAGCCGAAAGGGAAAAAATTTGGAAAGGACAGCAGAATAGTAAAAAGATTAATGATAGGATTAAAGAACGTTTAGCAGAGCTCAATCAAGAATATTCTTCCAGAAACATTGAGTTGTATAAAATATGGAGTCGACAAAATATCGAAGATTATCCAAGACAATCGAAAGAACCAACGAAAGAAGAAATACAGAAACTTAGACTTTGGGAAGAGCAAAAATGTATTTCTCCTTATACGGGGAAACCAATACCGCTTTCAAAACTTTTTTCACCTGAAAGGTTGTATGATATTGACCACATAATCCCTAAATCAAGATATTATGATGACTCAATAAGTAATAAAGTGGTATGTGAGACTAATATTAACGAAGAAAAAAGCAATCGAACGGCTTGGGAATATATTACAGGACAACATTCGTCAAATGTCCGTTCTACTGAAGATTTTGTAAAGTATGTAAATGATAATTTCTTTGGCAAAAAGAAAAAGAATTTATTGGCAGAAAAAATACCTTCAAATCCCGTAGAACGTCAATTGAAAGACACACAGTATATTTCAGTTGCCATAAAAAACGAACTGGCAAAGATTGTTGGTAGTGAAAATGTAAAAACGAGTACAGGTGAAGTAACCGACTTTTTGCGTAGCCGTTGGGGTTTAAGAAAGTTGTTTATGGAACTTACAGAAAGCCGTTTCAAACAAATGGAACTTTGGGACTTAGATGAAAATGGTAATCCAAAAACAAAATGGGTTAATCGGTACGTTGATGAAAACGATAAAAATCAATACGAAATCAAAAATTGGAGTAAACGATATGATCACAGACATCATTCAATAGATGCATTAGTTGTAGCTCTCACATCTCAAAGTCATATTCAACGTTTAAATAACCTGAATAAATATTATCAAGATGAGTTGACCGCGCGAAAAGATGAATTTGGAATTGAGATCAAAGAAGGGGAAAGTATTTTTGAGGGATTCTTTAATTTAGAACCAGACCGGAGAGATAAGATTCTTCGCCAAATAGAAAGTTCGCGATATTTTGAAATGCCTTTTGAAAACTTGGTTGATCAAGCTAAGAATCAATTGGAAACAATGGTTGTTTCACATAAGCCCAAAGATAAGTTAGGAATAAAGATAGATGAAAAGACAAATAAAAAACAATTAAAAATTAGAGGCGCTTTACATCAAGAAACATATTATGGCAAACTTAATGGGCGTGATACAAAAAGAGTTGAAATATCATCATTATCAATCACAAAAAATAAAACAACAAACCAAGAAGAAATTGTTGAGTTAATAGACAAAGTATTAGAAAAAGAAATCATTGAACATAAAAGGAAATATGATTCAATGAAAGAAGCATTCACAGGCGAAGGATTAAAAATTTTCAATGAAAAAAGAATGGTTGATGACAAACAACCTGCCTACAAAGTAAAAGTTTGGTACAACAAAGAAGAAAAAAGCGAGAGTGGATTACAACGTTTATATGGTAATAACCCTAAACAGAGCGTTATTACTGGGGATAATTATTTGTTTATAGCAATGATAAAGAAACTCCAAAATAAGGAAGATAGAGTGTTTACTGTTGCCACATTATATGATTCTGTTACAGTTGCTAATAAAGCATTGAGAAACAACAATCTTGACTTTATTAAAGCAATAATTGAAGTCAAGCGATTAGAATTAAGAAGTGATATTATTAAAGAATTTGAGAAAAAACAAACTGAATTAATACAAAAGATAGAAAAGACTAAAGAAAAGAGTAAAAAAGAAATTATCAAACAAGAATTAAAAGAAAATAATGATAATCTTGAATATTTCTTAGATGAGTCAAGCGAATTAAAATTGACTCCATTATTTACTCTACAACAAAACGAGTTAGTTTATTTGCCTCTTTCTAAAAACGATAATATTTCGGGGTTTTCAATTGATGAATTTAAAGATTGGATAAAAATGAAAGAAAATAAAACAGCATTTTGCAACCAAATTTACAAAGTTGTAAAGATTGATAATCCTGGACTTTGTCATTTTATTCCTCAAAACTATGCAAATCACATAAGTGTTGCTAAAGACTTATCCAAGGGAGAAATAGAATTATTAAAGCAAGAACAAGAAGAAAAAGGAAAAAAGAAAATATCAAAAAAAGATATGAACTTTGTTGAATTTAGTTCCTATGGTAATTGTTCACCTTATGAAGTAGGAGAAACTTTTGTAAATTATTTAAAGAATGGAAGTAAAATTAAACCTATTAGAATTCAAGATTCTTGTCTTAAACTCAACATTGACCGCCTCGGCAACATCTCATTATAAACTACAAATCATTCAAAATGAAAGTAATTCAAACATCAACAGAAAGTAGTAAAACAGTGAGGAAAAGTAGAAAGCAACATATATAATACAATGGTTATGACATATATATGATAGTACGATTATCATATATATGACAGTAAATCTAAAATATATATGCCAATAGTAAAATCACAGAATAATTTATTTAAATACAGGAGACAAAAGAATTAAATCCTTAAGTAGAAAGGGCTAAAACTATGAGTATTAAATACAAAATGATTTATCGGGGCGATTACCTGAATCCTGATGAGAAGAAACAAACGGGTTATTACCCGCAGGTTATCCGTTCGGCAACGGTTAACCTTGAAGAAATGGCAACGGTCATTGCTAAAGGAAAGCGCTTACAAGCTTTTGAAATTAAAAGCACTCTTGAGTTGCTTATGGCCTGCATTGAAGATGAGTTACTGAACGGGAATAGTGTATGCCTCGACGGATTTGGCACTTTTTCATTGACAGCGCAATGCAAACGCCGGGTGGATAACCCGAAAGAAATACGGGCGGAGTCCATTGAAGTGAAGCGGGTAACTTTTACGCCATCGCAGCCACTGCGTAAGCGGATGAAAAATGCAGAATTTATACGTGCTACCAAATAATACAAATACAACTCTTAATTTTATAACGCTACCATGTCCAAACCAGCCCTCAAAAAAGAACTGCTCAAACTCACCAAGGAGCAATTGGTGGAGCAGATGCTCGACTTGTATGATAAAAACAAGGCAGTGAAAGAATTCTATGATTTTTATCTCAATCCTAACAATGAAAAGGAATTGGTGGTAAAGTATAAAAAAATGATTCGCAAAGAGTTTAATGTAGAAAGGCCAGAGAGTGGCGGTGAGAAATTTTCGGTAGCCAAAAAGGCAATTTCGGACTTCAGGGGCTTGCAACCTTCGCCCGAAGCGTTGGCGGATGTAATGCTTTATTTGCCCGAAAGCGCGTGTGAGCTGACTTATTGTTATGGCGATTATTCCGAACAGTTTTACGATTCGGCATACAATAACTATAAGGCTGCATTGGCATTTATTGCGAAAAACAAGCTGTTGGATAGTTTCAAACTCCGTGCTCAGCAATGTGTGGAATGGGCTTCGCCTTGCGGATATGGTTTCGCGAATGATATAGCCGATGTTTTTTACGATTATTATATGGAGTAATACTTTTTTTTATCAAACTTTTCCAATTTTATCAAACTTTTCCAAAGTTCTAAACTTTGGAAAAGTTGAAAGAACAATTAACTAAGACTACTAAATGGAAAAATTACAGCCTAACTGTACCTATCATATTTTCAACCACGCCAATGGATTTGAAAATATCTTTACGAAGGACGAAAATTATCGCTTTTTTCTGGAGAAATACCATCTGTATATCCGTCCTGTGGCCGAAACGTACGCTTATTGTTTGTTGCCCAACCATTTTCATTTGGTGGTTCGTATCAGAAAAACTGAAGCGATTGAGGCTAACTTTTCTAAAGTTTCAAACCTTGGAAAAGTTACTGACGAATTTATATCGAAACAATTTTCGAAACTCTTTAGCTGCTATACGCAGTCGTTCAACAAAGTGAATAACCGACGGGGATCAATGTTTATCAAAAACTTTAAACGGGAGCTGATTGATCATCGGGAGTATTTTGAAGCAGCAGTTGTATATACGCATCGCAATCCGGTGCATCACGGGTTTTGTGAGCGTTACGAAGATTGGAGCTATACATCGTACAACGAAGCCAAAGCAAACAAAAGTGATACAATAGAAACAGAAAAGCTATTGAAGACTTTTGGCGGATTGGATAATTTTATACAAACCCATCAACTATCGCTGGCCAAATACCGACAGCAATTGGTATCGGATATTTGATTGATGTCTTATAACTTTTCAAATCTAATAATAACTTTTCCAAAGTTTTAGAACCTTGGAAAAATTGAAAACAACCAAAAAACAACTAATAGCATGATTAAACGCACCCTTTACTTCGGGAATCCGGCATATTTGAGCATGCGTAATGCTCAGTTGGTTATCCACTTGCCCGATGGCAACGGCATGGAAGATAAGGCTGGAAACAATACCATTCCTATTGAAGATATTGGAGTAGTGGTTCTCGACCACAAACAAATAACCATTACGCACGGCCTGATGGAGGCTTTACTTGCCAACAATACTGCCATGATAACCTGCGACAGTAGCCGGATGCCTGTGGGGATGATGCTCCCCCTCAGCGGCAATACTACGCAAAGCGAACGTTTCCAGGCTCAGATTGACGCCTCGCTCCCATTGACAAAGCAACTTTGGCAACAGACCATTCAGTCAAAAATAGAGAACCAGGCTTATGTGTTGAAGACTACACGCAAGGCAATAGTAAAGAATATGTTGGCCTGGGCAGATCAGGTCAAGAGTGGCGACGCCGATAATTTCGAAGCACGTGCGGCCGCCTATTATTGGGCAAACATGTTCCCCGGCATACCTGATTTCCGTCGGGGGCGTGAAGGTGTGCCACCCAATCACCTGTTGAATTATGGTTACGCCATCCTTCGGGCTGTAGTTGCCCGTTCGCTGGTGGCAAGCGGACTCCTTCCTACATTGGGTATCCATCATCACAACCGTTACAACGCCTACTGTTTGGCCGACGATATTATGGAACCTTACCGACCGTTTGTAGATAAACTGGTGGTAGAAATTATGGATAGCGGTGAAGATATTGCGGAATTATCGAAGTCTATTAAAGCCCGGTTACTTAATATCCCTGTTTTGGATGTACAGATAAACAATCAGCGTAGCCCTTTGATGATTGCGGTAGGACAAACCACCGCATCATTGGCTAAATGCTATCTGGGCGAAGTGCGAAAGATACTTTATCCAAGCTTTGTGTGAATGTAGAATTGAAAATGAAAAATTGAAAATGTAGAATATGAGGGAAAATGTATTGAAGGACAAATCATATAACTTTGCCATTAGATGTGTAAAACTATACAAGTATTTAGCAAGTGAGCAGAAAGAGTTTGTCCTTTCGAAACAAATTCTACGTTCAGGAACTTCTATTGGTGCAAATATCGAAGAAGCGAACTCAGGTCAGAGTAAAAGTGATTTTATTGCAAAGCTGTCTATTTCTTTGAAAGAAGCAAAAGAAACTCATTATTGGCTTCGACTTTTATATGATTGTGATTACCTCAGCAAAAACATGTTCGAGTCACTATTAGCCGATTGTAATGAAGTAATCGCGTTACTCACCAGCATCATCAAAACAGCCAGAGAAAACAAAAAAGAAAAAATATAGAGTAAAGATTACAATGTCACATTTTCAATTCTACATTTTACATTATTTTGGACCGTTTTAGTGAATATCGCATTATGTGGGTACTTGTTTTTTTCGATCTCCCTACCGAAACGAAAAAGGAGAAGAAAGCATACACCGACTTTCGCAAGAAGCTGGTAACCGATGGTTTTACCATGTTTCAGTTTTCCATATATCTGCGCCACTGCCCAAGCAAAGAAAACGCCGATGTGCACATGAAACGTGTAAAATCATTTCTGCCCGAAGCCGGACAAGTAGGGGTATTGTGTATTACCGACAAACAATTCGGGCAAATGGAGCTTTTCCAGGGAAAAAAGACCCAGGCCGTATCAACGCCCTACCAGCAACTATCGCTGTTTTAAAAAAAAATCAGCAAGACCAAGTTAAAAGGTAGCCCGGTTCCAGTATCGCTTTTATACAGAATAAGAAATCCCGCCTTTTGAGCGGGATTTCCTGTTTACTAACAGTTGTTTTTTTAATCCTGTTTGTTGTGTTAATTGTTTGAATCACTATATTTTACGCCTATTGTGCTGTTAGTGATGTCAAAGATACAAATTATTGAAAGCAAATCACAACCTGTTCATCATTGGTAAGATCTTCCTTTGAGCTGTTAGTGATGTCAAAGATACAAATTATTGAAAGCAAATCACAACCATTGGAGATTCCACTTATTTCAAATATCAGCTGTTAGTGATGTCAAAGATACAAATTATTGAAAGCAAATCACAACCCTCAAATGGTAATGTATTATTTTTATGTGCTGTTAGTGATGTCAAAGATACAAATTATTGAAAGCAAATCACAACAGAAAAAGACGTATAATCGTCGAGCATCTGCTGTTAGTGATGTCAAAGATACAAATTATTGAAAGCAAATCACAACAGCGGAAGGCATTTTTCGACCGCCCCTGGCGCTGTTAGTGATGTCAAAGATACAAATTATTGAAAGCAAATCACAACTTCCTAATGTCAAATCCCTCGCGGTGGCATGCTGTTAGTGATGTCAAAGATACAAATTATTGAAAGCAAATCACAACAGTTTTTCTCAGCATCCGGAATTCCGGCATGCTGTTAGTGATGTCAAAGATACAAATTATTGAAAGCAAATCACAACTACTGGTATATGGTTGAATTTATCCCGGAAGCTGTTAGTGATGTCAAAGATACAAATTATTGAAAGCAAATCACAACCCATGGTCGATTCTGCATCGGGTACAAATTGCTGTTAGTGATGTCAAAGATACAAATTATTGAAAGCAAATCACAACAACTAATTCCACGTGTTGCGCCCATTTACCGCTGTTAGTGATGTCAAAGATACAAATTATTGAAAGCAAATCACAACCGAGGTTCTGTGTAGTATTCAGGATATACGGCTGTTAGTGATGTCAAAGATACAAATTATTGAAAGCAAATCACAACGATTTCTTCCATATACGCGGCATGTCATCAGCTGTTAGTGATGTCAAAGATACAAATTATTGAAAGCAAATCACAACCAATATAAATATGGTAAGTATTATAATGGGCTGTTAGTGATGTCAAAGATACAAATTATTGAAAGCAAATCACAACATAGATATAATGCTTGAAAAAACGTCAACTGCTGTTAGTGATGTCAAAGATACAAATTATTGAAAGCAAATCACAACACAGGAATTGGGTACGAATTTAACGACTTTGCTGTTAGTGATGTCAAAGATACAAATTATTGAAAGCAAATCACAACAAGTTCTAAAGTTACCTCAAACGTATCTGAGCTGTTAGTGATGTCAAAGATACAAATTATTGAAAGCAAATCACAACATAAGATAGTTGATTTGCCAAAATGTTATTGCTGTTAGTGATGTCAAAGATACAAATTATTGAAAGCAAATCACAACCGTTCGGCGGATGACATCGACTCAACCATAGCTGTTAGTGATGTCAAAGATACAAATTATTGAAAGCAAATCACAACCCTTTAAAAGGTGATAAATATTATAATTCAGCTGTTAGTGATGTCAAAGATACAAATTATTGAAAGCAAATCACAACACTATTAATCGAATAAATACAACTGTTCTCGCTGTTAGTGATGTCAAAGATACAAATTATTGAAAGCAAATCACAACTTTTTCGTAATCTATATATTCATATTGTATGCTGTTAGTGATGTCAAAGATACAAATTATTGAAAGCAAATCACAACAAACGCGCGGCAGGACCGTTCGGCATCCGGCTGTTAGTGATGTCAAAGATACAAATTATTGAAAGCAAATCACAACAAAGAATGCATGAATCTGTTTTGAAAAAGCGCTGTTAGTGATGTCAAAGATACAAATTATTGAAAGCAAATCACAACAGCGAGCAACAAATACAATGGGGCAAAATGGCTGTTAGTGATGTCAAAGATACAAATTATTGAAAGCAAATCACAACACATTCAAAATTTGCAAATAATCAATCGCGCTGTTAGTGATGTCAAAGATACAAATTATTGAAAGCAAATCACAACTAATTAGCCCAATTCCATCCTCCTTGACCTGCTGTTAGTGATGTCAAAGATACAAATTATTGAAAGCAAATCACAACGCTTTTGTAAAGGTACTTTACGACATCGATGCTGTTAGTGATGTCAAAGATACAAATTATTGAAAGCAAATCACAACAGCTCTCCTATGCTCGTTGAGATCTTTTGGCTGTTAGTGATGTCAAAGATACAAATTATTGAAAGCAAATCACAACAACGAGTTGCGGATTTAATCGATCGGGTTGCTGTTAGTGATGTCAAAGATACAAATTATTGAAAGCAAATCACAACTGTTGAGAACGTTTCCAATAACGGGGGCGAAGCTGTTAGTGATGTCAAAGATACAAATTATTGAAAGCAAATCACAACAATTAAGAGTATGGGGATTTTTATTACCATGCTGTTAGTGATGTCAAAGATACAAATTATTGAAAGCAAATCACAACAACATAGCCACATAGGCGGTTTAGCGGGTTGCTGTTAGTGATGTCAAAGATACAAATTATTGAAAGCAAATCACAACATGGCTTGAGAAATCCTTTTTACAAAAATAGCTGTTAGTGATGTCAAAGATACAAATTATTGAAAGCAAATCACAACTGTTATTAATTTCGGATATGGTTATAATATGCTGTTAGTGATGTCAAAGATACAAATTATTGAAAGCAAATCACAACATTCATCCAAATCATCGTCGTTAGCCATGTGCTGTTAGTGATGTCAAAGATACAAATTATTGAAAGCAAATCACAACAAGAAATCGGCATTTCCGGAAAGAACCTGTGCTGTTAGTGATGTCAAAGATACAAATTATTGAAAGCAAATCACAACACGTTTTAAATCTTCATATTCACGTTTTAAGCTGTTAGTGATGTCAAAGATACAAATTATTGAAAGCAAATCACAACGTGTTTGCGAATGGACTTCCTACAATTGTGCTGTTAGTGATGTCAAAGATACAAATTATTGAAAGCAAATCACAACCCAATTGCAACTGAAGCTACTAACCCGCAGGCTGTTAGTGATGTCAAAGATACAAATTATTGAAAGCAAATCACAACTTTTTGGAGCATATTTCTGTAAACTTAAAGGCTGTTAGTGATGTCAAAGATACAAATTATTGAAAGCAAATCACAACATTGTATTCAGCGAATGTGTTTTCTTGTTCGCTGTTAGTGATGTCAAAGATACAAATTATTGAAAGCAAATCACAACAGAATTAAGCATTAATGATTATTTGATTTTGCTGTTAGTGATGTCAAAGATACAAATTATTGAAAGCAAATCACAACACCGTATGGAACTACCTGAAGGATGTGGTAGCTGTTAGTGATGTCAAAGATACAAATTATTGAAAGCAAATCACAACAGCTACTCCTCCGTAAATAGTTTTCAAGCCTGAAAGCTTAGAGTCCGTAAATTTTGTAATAGTTCCTGTTTTAGACGCAAAGGCATCCATTTTAGTTTTTACCGTTTCTGCCTCTTTCTTTGCATCTTGAGCAAACATCATAGTTGCACCTAATAAGAGCATTAAAACAAGTGAGATTTTCTTAAACATAATAATTTGTTTTTTAATTGATTAAATATGTATTTATTGATTGTCTTTGGGTTTGATATACACTATCACCCCCACCTGATTCTCAGTATGTGCATCGGGTGTAATACGGTTGATACGCACCTCAAAAAGGTCGGTGTGACCGAGTTCAAGAAACTTGCTAATTTCGTGGTTGGTGTTGCGGGGAATAAATCCAAGTTTGGATTCGCCGTAGTAAATAGCAACCGCATAGGGGTCGAACTTGTTGTCTTCTTCCCGATTGAGAGTGAGTTCAGTACCGATTTTCAATTCATTGAAAACCAAGCATCCTTCCCAATACGAGAAGCCCGCAATGTCAAAATTAATGTAATGTCTTTTCTTTGTCTTCATAACGCTTGATATTAAAATGAAGGAACAAAGAAACGGGGAGTTTTTGACAACTTATGACAATAAGAAAAAAAGTACCAAATAAAAGTAAAATTTTTCTCCAAGGTAGAAAGAGAGGGAGTCAAAAAACAGACTGCTTATGTCAATGAGAATTTATTTTGAATATTTTTTAGGTGTGTGGCAATGTGTTTTTGTAGTTCGGGAGTTTCGATAATTTCAATATCGTCTAATAATCCCATTACAAAACGGCCTACGCCATCGTAAGAACAAACTTCGGATTCAAATATCCATTCGTTATCGGATAGTTTGGTGAGGTACTTTGAGGCTAACGGAAATTCTTCTGTCAGCAAGTTGGCGGCACGCAAACCGAGTTTGAGTTTTACGGGTTTGGTTTCATTGCTATTCATGCGGAACACATCAATATAGCCAGATTTGTGGTTAGCCTCGTATTGCCATGCTTCGGGCAGTATCTCCACACTGCCGATCCTTGAGATTTTGAAGAGTTTGTTTTTATTTTCTTCCGGGCAATAACACCAAACCTGAACATAATTGGTGGTAAAAGCATAAGCCTCTACTTCCCTATCGCGAATATCGCTGCCGTGTGCCGAAGAATAGTTTTTCAACACAACCCGCTTTTTGTTCTCTATGGCTTGAACCAACTGCCCGACATTCCGCCCGTTTTTGCCGCTTACAATGGTTTCAGCCAGAATGTTGTAGTCGTAAACGGTATAGAGCTTCTTCTTGAGGTTTTGTTTGAGCAGGTTGTTTTCGTCAATGTTTTCAATAGCCGATTTGAGGATAAAGGCTTCTTCTTCGGTGAAATGAATTAGCTCGCTAATGTCTTTGAAATAAGGCGAAGACTTGTCGAGCTTTGGGCAGTTATTCGTCTTTTTAACAACAAACCCGGCATCGCGAAAGGTGTCGATATAGCGATAAACAGAGCGGGACGAAATAGCCAGCTTATCGGCAATTTCATCAACGGTCAATGAGTTGTTGGCTGTGAGCATTTTCATCAGCCGGAGCAAGCGTTCGAGTTTGGGTTGATCCATGGTATTTGATTTGCAGCCCCCTCAATCCCCCGAAGGGGGACTTAAAGACCTATTCTACATGTTTTAATTGTCCATATTGACTAACAAATGACTACTAATTGCCCAATTTGCCCCATTCCTATAAGCGGAATTTCTTTATCATCCGGTTGTTTCGGTCGTTTATCGGCAGTTTCGATTTTTTATCGGACATATCCGCCAAAATTCTCTCTCTGGTTCTGTGTAAGAATTAATGTTCTATTTTTTCAAGTCCGACCTCACCCCATCCCCTCTCCCTGGGAGAGGGGGCAGGGCGTGAAGGACATTAAGTTTTATGTCATTAAACATTTTCCATTACTCTATATTTGTGCAATGGCGTTTATTTGGCGTTATTGACCCAAACATTCTCTTCAACTTCGGACAAACTTCGGCAACTTTGAACAAACCACCATTAGAATTGCACACTTTGCGGGCTTTTTGTACACTTTTTGCGGGCAATGCGGGCTTTCAGTATTAGGCGATTGATCCAATTATGAGGCAATTGTGAGTTAATTGAGCCAATTACTTTTAATTGATTATTACTTTTTCAATTTCTTGATATCCTCTTCAATTTCTTTCAGGCTTTGCTCCTTTTCTATCGCTTGTTGAGCAATTTTATATTTTTCAAATTCTTCATTTGATTTTTTCAATGCTCTTTCGTGGCTTATTTTTCCGGCATGGGTGAGTAATTCCCTGCCATTTAATTGAAGAATCACATCCAATCGTTGTATCCAATCCGCCATATACATGGGCTGGTGCTGTTGCGCCATAGTTTCGGCAAATGCCAGATACTGTTCAACCAACAAACCTAACAACTTAATTTCGTCCTCATTCAGGTAATTTTTGGCAATGCTAATATCCGTTTTCTTTATCGCCAATGTATTTTTTTTGTCTAACGACTGCATACCCATCAGTGGCAAAGAAGCGTCTACCCTGCGATACACCAATTCGGCGGCAGTTTGCTGACTGATTGCCCAAAGTAATTTGTTTTGCACTACCTTGAAAAACTCAATGGTTCGTTCGTCTTTTGGATCATAATCAATGCTGGTGGTGTATATGTCTTTTATTTTCTGGTAGAAAAACCGTTCCGAAATGCGTATCTCGCGAATGCGTTCCTGCAATTCGTTGAAATAGTTCATCGAACTACCCGATTTGAAACGTTCGTCATTCAACGTGAAGCCTTTAATAATATATTCTTTCAACCGCTGTGTAGCCCAAATACGGAATTGTGTACCTTGGGGTGATTTTACACGGTAGCCAACCGAAATTATAACGTCAAGATTATAATAATCAATTGCTCTTTCAACTTCACGCTTACCTTCGGTTTGAACTGTTCGGAAATTCCGAACAGTTGCGGACGCTTCTAACTCACCTTCTTCAAACACATTTTTTATATGTTCGCTGATAGTGGCTTTCGATTTCTGAAAAAGTTCACACAGTTGAGCCTGCGTAAGCCAAACGCTTTCTTCCTCCAGACGAACATCTATTTTAATGTTGCCTTCGGAATTTTGATAGATCAGGATTTCACTATTGTTCATTTTTGTTGTTCTTTGTTTTTGATAAAATGAAATTAACAAACTAGCAGTGTAGATTATTTACCTGATAACCAAACTGTTATTCGTTTCGTTTACAAACTATAATAAAACTCTTTGATTTTCATTGCCATTAATTTTCTACGTTCAAGTAGAAAATCTTCATAATGGGTAAAATTCATTTCAACAATGTTGTGCGGAATACAATTTACGGATAAGTTTTCCAGCAACTTTTCTTTATCTGTAAAATTCCCATAAATGGGATTTCCTGTTTCACACTGATTAAATACAATGCCAAAATACTCATGCGGGGCTTTATTGCCTACAGAAATATTTGCCTGTGTATCTAAGTAGGTGAAGTTTGCAATCTGGTTGTATTTTGATTTTTCCTTTACCCCATGTTTTTCCAAATAGTTTTTCGGAAAGATATGGTGAATGTCACCCATAATCGTAATCAAGTCGCTGACCTTCGTTCCCTGCATCAAAAGAGAGTTATCATTCAAATACACCTGAGCTGCAAGGAAAGTATTGAAATACGGACTATTTACAGCGGAAGTTTCCAGATTCTGAACCAGTCCAACCGTCCAGAATGTTTCAGACAACTGAGCTTCTTCGACTTCCCTGAAAAACTCCAAAAAACCTTTTTCATTGATACGCCTCATATCCATATCCATCATTGTTTCAGGAGAGGTGATATAGCGACTTGTCAGGGTAGTGAGCACATACCATTTGGTAACATACTTACGAATTTTATTTTTCTCAATGGTAGCATCGTTATACAGCAATAAATACAAGGTATAGGCAAAATCCAATGTCATTTGCGAATTGATCAATCTACTGGAAATAAAACCTGCGGATTTCAACGCCAATACAAAGTTGGAGAATGAATACTGATTGATAAAATTATACACTCCCTGTGTTAGTTTGGCAAATGATTCCTCAGCAATTTCTTCTTTGTAGTCGCGGGTAACAAAATCACGACCACCCAATAAACTCACTAAATCTTTCATTTTACCTCTGCCAAACTGGTGCATAAACGATACACGGAGAATATCCCCATAATCAGGATCATAAATATCGCCAATATCATCTTTCAGCCATTTAATTTTAGCTGCAAATGGGGTTTCCATAAATTCCTTATCCTTCGACATATCTTTATACCAATCGGGCTGAACAGCCAAATGCGAAAAGTAGTCAATGGCTTTGCGAAGAATATTTCCACCATAAGTGGTATTGGCTGCAATCTTAGACATGGCAAAATCAGCCTGGTTCAGTTTTGCTCCCTGGCTATTGATACGGATAAAAATTTCAGTGACCTCGTCAATTTTCAATTCCTTATTCAACGTTATCACCCCTATCTGGCGGTTTTTAATTCCAATTAAATCATCCAAAATATCATGTAAATTGTCTGAATTAATTCCAGTATTTTGCTCACAATATCTTGCAACAAAGCTTCCACGCTTAAATTCCGGGTGAAATATATCAGCTATATCAGCAATCCATTGTTTATCTTTTAGTATGGCATTGTCCTGAACCTTAAAGCGCTCCTCATCTTCGTTTGCAAATGGGTTGAATGCAATTTTAATTCTTTTTTTCTCGAAGTCGGCATTAATTACCTCTAATCCAACAATAGCAGTCATCAAGGCTGTAATACGCTGCTGACCATCTATCATAATCTTTTTCCCTTCGGATAAATTGCCGTCTTTGAGGCGCATATTCGGACTTTGCGAGATAATGATATAACCTGTAGGATAACCAGTATAAAGCGAATCGATTAAATCTCTTACTTGTTTTGGTTTCCATACAAACGGACGTTGTATTTCGGGTATTGCTATTTCATTGCTCTTTATTAATCCGAGTATTTGCTCTACGCTCAGATTGGAAGATTGATATTTTTCTGCCATAATGCTGTTTTGTATTTGATTCTCTTGAACGATAACAGTTTAAAATTCAAAGGTTCAGTCACTATACTTTTTAAAATTCTCTGCTTGTTCCAATACCTGAATATACACTTCTTCGTCCCATTGTGGTGGGTAGCCGTTTTTATAGAGGAGCTTGGTTAAGTCCCAGCGCAGGGAATCTTTTATATCATTGCGGGTTGACCAATCGACAAATTCTGCTTTGTCGTCAACCATATCTTTAATGGCTTTGGCAAGCAGAATACATTTATCGTCGGAATAATCAAATTTATGAGTGTCACGGACACGAATAAGAATATCGAAAAATGCTTTTTCTTCGAAGGTGATACCGAGTTTCTCGAACGAATTTTTGTCTTCATCGAGTTGTGAAAATAGATCGAGTAATTCATCTGAAAGTGAATCCACAAAATCGCCTACAACTCCATTGGTGAATACCAATTTGTCACGATTGTTGTACCTTTCCACTATTCTTTTCAATAGCTCATCAAATTCGTCGCCTTTGGTTTTATTCTTGCGTTTGTACTGATTGATAGCTGATTTTAGCAGCTTCATCAGGGCATTGAATTTGGTCATTGGCATTTTTACATCATCCATCTGTTTTTCAAATTCTTCACTGAAAATATCCTCTGCTTCGGTTGCATTTACAATGTTTTCAACTCCGTTGCACGAAATAGCTTGTCTGACCATTTCTTCCACATACTTGTTCATAATTTCAGCATCGGGCGCATTGCCTTTGGTGTGCTTATAAATAATGGAACGGATTGCCAGATAAAATTGTGCTTTGTTGGTTTCAAGGTCGGAAACCAATCCTGAAGGGAAACAAATTTCATAGGCTGCTTTGAGCCGTTTTGTTATACCCATATAACGCAACTGATTATCCTGAACGGACATCACAAATTCGGCTGCTTTGTTCAAACAATGCAGTCGTGCCAATGCATTTGTATTATGAAAGAAATCAGAAGCGTCAAATCCATGCAACAGGTTTCCGGCAAGGTCAATGTGATTGCGAAGTATTTTCAATGTTGCTTCAATGTTTTCGATATTACCTCCGCCATCTCCGCCATATTGTTTGATTGCACGCAGCATATTTTCTTTGATACCAATGTAATCGACCACTAACCCGCTTTCTTTTCCAGGATATTTACGGTTGACGCGCGAAATGGTTTGTATCAGTGTATGGCGTTGTAATGGTTTATCAATGTACATTACAGCCAATGAAGGGACATCAAAGCCGGTAATCCACATATCTACCACAATAGCGATTTTGAAATTAGAATTGTCGTTTTTGTATTGTTCATCCAACATGATCCGGTGTTTTTTGTCTCCAAGTAAATCATACATATCTTTGGGGTCGTCCTTATCACGTGTTGCCACAATGTTGAGCATGGGTAAGGGTTTTAATTTATCCAGTTGCTCTTTGGTTAGCAGGGATTTATCCTGACATTTTTTTCGTTCAAACCATTGTGGTCGTATTGTTTTAATTTCATTATATACCTGATATGCAATGCCACGATCGGCACAAACAATCATGGCTTTTTGAACTACAAGGGGCTTTTCCTCACACAATTTATCGTAATGCGTGGCAAGGTCGTTAGCTAATTTCTTAATCACATCGGGGTGGGAAAGAATGGCTCGCATTTGGCTCATTGCCTTTTTGCTTTTTTCTATCTGGTCGGCGGTTGAGCCTTCCTCGGCACATTCTTTGTAGTATTTTTCAATTGCTTTGGCTTGTTCCTCGTTGAGTAAAACCCTTGCCAAGCGTGGTTCGTAAGCAATTGGAACAGTAATTTCATCGTCGCATGATTCTTTCATGGTGTACGTATCCACTACATCACCAAACACGTGTATAGTTTCGTCGATAGGTGTGCCGGTAAACCCTACATAAGTGGCATTAGGAAAAGAATCACGGAGGTATTTGGCAAAACCAAACGAGGTTTGCACTCCTTTTTCGTTGGAAATAGTGAGTTTACTTCCAGTGTTTACCTGTGTGCGGTGTGCTTCGTCGGAAATACAAACAATGTTTGCACGGTCGGAAAGTAAACCCGTTTCGTCACAAAATTTTTGAATGGTGGTTATAAATACACCTCCACTTTGGCGACTACCTAACTCATTTTTTAAGTCCTGACGACTCTCCAGACTTCGCACATTTTCTTCGTTCAGATAAGTGGTAGAAGTACAGAAAAGTTTTGAAGCCTGTGTATCTAAATCTTCCCTGTCGGTAATGATTATGATAGTGGGATTTCCGAGTATATCGCTATCACGCAAAGCCAATTGGCGGGCAAGGAAAAGCATAGTAAATGTTTTACCACAACCGGTAGCCCCAAAGTAAGTTCCACCCTTTCCATCACCACCAGCTGATTTGAGGCTGCGGCGAATGTTGTCGAACAATTTACGTGTGGCAAAAAACTGTGGATAGCGACATACAACCTCCATTTCTTTGGAGTTGGACGTGTCGGGGTAATACACGTAATCCCGAATAATCTCTGTCAGTCGGTGAGGAGCCAATGAGCCACGTACCAGTGTAATCATCTCGGCTAATCCGGCGGTAGAAATATCTTCGTTTTCTACTTTCTTCCAGGCATAGTAGTATTCGTATTCCGTAAAGATTGTTCCAAGCCGGGCATTTGCACCATCGGAAATAACCGAAAGCGCACAGTAACGCATCAGGCTTGGAATATCACGGGTGTAACGGTTGTGTATTTGTGCCCATGCATCGGCAATGGTGGTTTCTTCGTTGGTGGCATTTTTCAGTTCGATAATCACCAATGGAATGCCGTTTACAAACAACAACACATCGGGGCGACGTTCGGCAATATGTTTAACGGTAAACTGATTGACACAACGATAGGTGTTGTTTTGGATTTTCTCAAAATCAATGTAGGTGATTTGGAGATTAGGCAAATCGCTGTTATCACGCTTCAGGTAAAAGCCAGTACAAACGAGATTGAAAACAGAGCGGTTGGCCTGAAATAGTGAAGGCTCATTGGTATATTTAATGTTTGTGATAATGGTTTGAATCTCATTTTCGGTGAGGTTTTCCTCAGCATAACGGAGCTGTAGATATTCACGCAAATCATCTTCCAACAGAACGTCCTGTGGCCGACGGTGAATGTATTCCCCGTTGGAGTATTGCCAACCATTGTTTTGCAACAATTCAATTACAGCATTTTCGAGTTGCGATTCGTTGAATTTTTCCATTAGCATTATTATTTTTCCAATTCCCGGGTGATATATTCTTTCAATTCTTTTTCTGTAGGAAGTTCGACAAGGTATTTTTGAACAAAGATATTTTGGTCGAGACCACCGGTGGCATATTTGACCTGCGTATTCCCTTTTTCGGTACAAAGTAAAAGCCCAATGGGCGGATTGTCGTCGGGTGTTGCCACCTCGTGTTTGAAATAGTTGAGGTACATATTGAGTTGCGACGCATGTTCGTGTTTGAACTTATCCATTTTGAGTTCCACCACAATGTGACATTTGAGAATGCGGTGGTAGAAAAGCAAATCGACAAAGAAATAATCGTTGTCGATAAGAATACGTTTTTGTCGGGCTTCGAAGCAAAATCCGTGTCCCATTTCCAGTAAAAAAGATTGCAGGTTGTCCAGAATGGCTTGTTCCAAATCGGTTTCGGTAACTAAGGCACGTTCGTTTAAGCCCAGAAACTCCAAGGCAAAGGGTGTGTTGATAATGTCGCGTGGTTGTAGCTGCACCGCTTTTTGGTTTGCCAAATCGGATAGTGCTTCTTTGTTTTTCGATAATCCGCTTCGCTCAAAGTAAAGCGAGTTTATTTGGCGTTCGAGTTCGGCAACCGACCAATTGCCTTTTATGCACTCCATTTCGTAAAATGCACGCTTAACAGGGTTCTCAAATTTGGAGATAATCAACAAGTTTGAATAAGGTAAACGCTTAATTAATAGGAAGGAAGGTACACCTTTGAATTTGGCGGACGGCATCCGCCATTTTTCAGCTTCCAATTTGGCGGACGGTGTCTGCCAAATTGTTTCTGAAGATTCGGCGGTCGACAAGTGCCGTTTTTCATCCTGCAATTCGGCGGTCGACAACCGCCAAATTGATAAATCGGTTTCGATATTTGGAATCTGCTTGATAGTATCTAAAGGCAGCAGATTTGTAATTTCAACTCCTAACTGGGGATAGGCATTATAAAACTGGCGAAACTCACGGAAGCGGCGACTCGTTAAACCCTTGATATTGATCCTTTTTTCTATGTTAATCAAAAGTTTTTCGCCGTATTGCGCCCGGTCGTTGCCGTTTTGTTCAAACTCCACAATGTAATAACCAATGAGCCAATTGCGAATGGTTAAGCCCGTGTTTATGGCATGAGCAGCCGAATTTTGCAACACCGTTTGAACGGATTGAATTTGGGTTAACAGGGAATCGAAGTTGATTTGCATACGTTCTATGATTTATTTACTACCGACAAACTTTGTTTAATCAATACCGGACATATTTCACGTAATGTTTTAGTTAGCTTTTCGGCTATTTCCTGACGCTCATACTGAGCATGATAAATATCGACAATACTTTGTTGAATTGACTTTGGCGGTATAGGAATACTCACCTGACACATATCGGAGTACGAAAAAACTTCCCTTGCACTTCCCCAGGAATGATAACGTGTATATCGATCAAACTCCGGGCGACTAAGCCATAAGTATAGATATTCAGGAATAAGACGTTCTAAGTCTTTTATTTTAAAGACCTGATATATTGCTGAAATAAGATAAGTCTCATTTGAGTTGTTCAATGCTAAAGCTATCTTGTCGCCACGACGTGAAGTGTCGGGTACAAAAGCAAATTGTTGGGGTTCTACTAATAGATAGGATTTTAAAGAAACGTCTTCCATATTGGCTTTGGTCTCAATAAAAACTTTTCCGGTTGAAATTCCCTTTATAGCATCTAATCCATAAATTTCGTTTGCATTTCTGCCATTGTAAGGCTCGATATATTCACCAATTGCTTCTAAAGGATATTCTTTAGCCAGTTTTTCAATATAGGCCTGACAGGTTGTTTTTAAATCGTCAAGCCCACCGGTATATGCTTCAAGGTTATCGCTGATTGCAAGGTAAGCATCTACGGCTTGTTGCTGAACTGAAAGTGAAGGGAGGGTTAAAGGTATTGCACAGAAACGAGGCCAATCAAGGTTTGAACGCACACTGCTGTCACTTAAAAACCAACCTAATCTATCCTTTTCCTTTGAAAGAAATAGCATGAAAAAGTATTCGGGTAGAATTAAGTCAGTTCGTTTAATCTCAAAAGTAGTGTAAGCAGGAGAAACAATAACTGGATTTTCTTTTATGTAAAGTCCGATACGAATACATATATCACGACCAGTTTGCATACCAGAGAACACAAATCGATTTTTGCGTATTATTTTGTATTTCTTTGGGTCAATTTCTTCGGTGTTGGCAACAGTAGGCATAAATTCTTTGTTGATATTTATACCTAAAAACTCTGTATAAATACCACCACTATTACGCTCCTCAACGAGTTCAATTAATTCACCAAGCAGTATATCAGTCAATCCCATATCCTAAGTTTTTGAAGGCGTTAGCTAATTGGGTTTGACTGATTTTTTCCCGCTGTATCAGTTCTTTTAAATCTGCCTGAATGCGTTTCATTTCGGCTTCGTGGTCAATTTCCAAATCGTGGTCGATAAATTCAATGTACTGGCTTGGCACCAGCGAGTATTTTTTCTTTTTTATTTCGTCCAATTTCACGGCACGGTACAGCTCCGCTTGTTCGTATTTTTCGGGGCGGTCGGCTGCCTGAAATTCGTTGTAAATTTTCTTGATAGCTTCTATCTGTTCAGGTGAGAACATCACATAGCTTTTTTCGTACACATTCTGGTTCCAGGTACGGAGGTCAACAAAAAGGACTTCATTTTCGCGGCTGCGAAGTTGCCGTCCGTTTCGGGTGCAAGCCTTCTTATTGTTGTTGATAATCCAGAGCGTAACGCTTATATCGGTTGAATAGAACATCTCGCGTGGCAGTACGATAATGGCTTCCACTTTATCGTTTTCTATCAGTTGTTTCCTGATTTTCACTTCTTCGCCTTCAGCTCCCAATGCACCGTTGGCCAGTAGAAATCCTGCAATACCGTCGGTTGTGTTTAGTTTGGAGAGCATGTGCAGAATCCATGCGTAGTTAGCGTTGCTTTCGGGCGGTGTGGCATAACCACTCCAGCGTGGGTCGGAAGTGAGTTCATCAGCACCTCGCCATTTTTTTAAATTGAATGGTGGATTAGCCATAATGAAATCCACTTTTTCATCCTTGTGCTGGTCGTTGGTAAACGAACTGGCAGGTTCTTTGCCCAGGTTGTGAGAAATGCCACGTATGGCAAGATTCATTTTTGCCAGCCGGTAGGTACTTGGTGTGCTTTCCTGTCCGTAAACACTTATTTTGGTGGTGTTGCCACCGTGTGCTTCAATAAACTTTACCGACTGAACAAACATACCACCCGAACCGCAACAGGGGTCATATATTTTTCCCTGATAGGGTTCAATCAATTCGGCAATGAGATCAACAATACATTTTGGGGTATAAAATTCGCCTTTGTCTTTTCGTTCGTCAATAGAAAATTCTTGCAGAAAGTATTCGTACACACGTCCAATCAAGTCTTTTTCGTGGAAACGTTCGGAACTAATTTTGTTGACTTCGTCAATGAGTGATTTCAGCGTTTTGCTATCAGTACGCAGTGAGGTGAAAAACTTTTGTGACAATGCGCCTGCCAGTGTCGGGTTTTGCGCTTCAATATCGGCCATTGCTGTATCAAGGATATTGGCAATGGTTGCATCTCCGGCTTTATCAACAATATAGGACCAACGACAATGCGGTTGAAGATAAAATACATTCACTTTGCCATATCCGGCCGGGCTGTCGCAAAGGACATCCAGTGTTTCTTTCGGGAAATTCTCTTTTTCCAGTTCGTCGAAAAGCTCCATTCTACGAGCAACAAACTTATCACCTGCAAATTTGAGAAAAGCCAAGGACAGAACTGCGTTTCTGTTATCGGCTTTTTCTACTTTCCCACGCAAAATGTCGCGGCAATTCCATAGTATTTGTTCGAGCGTTATTTCTTTTGCTATTGCTTGCTTTTTAGCCATTTATAAACGTGAATTTTAAATTTTACAGTAATTATTTTAATTGCATCGACATCGGGTAAACATTAACACATTGCTCCGGGAGATACGTTATCTACTGACAGGAGAAAATATCAAATCGTCCGACACTGTCGGACGATTTGCCAATAGCAAATCTATACAGCTTCTTACCCTCTCTCAACCTTCATATTCAGAACAAAGATAGACAATTATAGACAATTATTCACAAACAAAACGTACAAAAGAGAAAAGTTTTCAGCTAAAAAAGTGCAAAGAAAATATTTGTTTTTGACAACTTGTGTCATTAGACAAATCTTTATTCAATTTGGCTCTTTTTCAAATAACTTCCGTGTGCCTGACGTATCAATAATCCGGCATCGCAAAAAAAGGCGGCAAAACTTTTCAGTTGGTTTTGCCGCCTTTCATCGTTACCGGTCTTTAACCGGCAGGCAGCTTACAACTTCCGTCCTACATAAAACACGTAGCCATAATATTGCCCGTATTTGGCGTACAACTCAGCTTCGTACCGCTGGTAGCGGATGAATTCTTCCGCGGTTTTGTTGTCCGGATATTTCATTAAGAAAGAATCAAGGTTCGTTGCTTGTGCCGCGTAATAGTCGATCCAGCAGGCATCGGGCACAACAAAAGTAGCTACCGGCAGATAACCCGCCTTTTGCATTTGTGCCACTTTGTTCGGAATCGTATCTATTTCAGGGTAAGCATTCTGCCAGAAATCCTGGATTTCGGCAGGTCGTTCTTCGGTCAACCAGGTGTTTTCCGTTACGGCGATATAACCGCCTTGCTTCAGGAATTTCCGCCACTCGTTCAGCCCTCGTTCAAACCCGATATTGTAAATGGCGCCTTCCGACCAGATCAAATCAAGTTCCGCATCGCGAAACTGTAGGTTTTCCATATTGCCAACAATGCCTTTTACCCTGTGCTGAAGGTTTTTATCCAGGGCATTCCGGTTGAATTGCCCGATAAAATCAGGCCATAGTTCAACCCCGGTAATATTGCCCGGAGTGTTTTGCGCCAGCACCATGGTTTGTCCGCCTGTACCGCATCCAATATCGGCCATCCGGGAATTTTCGGTCAGGCCCGGTATAAAACTTAATGCTTTCAGGGTGAGTTCGGGGCTTCCCGGTCCTTGCCTTTCGGTACTTGAAAAATAGTCGTAAATAATATTTAAATCGAATTCGTGAATGGTTTTATTTTCGTTATTCATTGTTATAATACGTTGTGGCATAGAAATAAAGACATGACCATGTCGTTACCATCGTATGCAAATTAAAATTTAAAATTAATATAAATAGGAAATTTCCCCGAAAAGAATGTATCCGGGAATAAACGAAAGGACAATCTGTGTAAGAAATACAGACTGTTTACAGTACCAAATCCGATTTAAATGAAGAAGTAAGCATCCATTTGATTTAATGGCGCAAAGATACATAAAATAATGGTTGGGTAAAATAGGCGACTAAAAACTATTACTTGTTTAAAACGGAATTATTCCGGTGTTATAAAGTAGGCGCCAATACCTTGCATTACGTCTTGGATATTAAAAACACAGGCGATACCGGATGGGAAACCCGGATATCGCCTGATTATTTTGAATAGATGTAGATGGAAAGTTACATGGGTGATTGTCCCGGGCTGCTGTTGTCTTTAACTTTTTGGTCGTCGTTGGAGATGGTGGCTTTGGTCTTTTTTACCTGGGCGTTCATGCTCCCGATCCGGTAAGAAATGTTCAAACGCAATTCGTTGTTCTTGGTCAAATGCACATCGGTTTTTTGATCGAAAGTAGGAGTAGAGCTGCTGCTCGTCATACCGGTAGTTTTGATAATGATATGCGATTTGGGCAGATACACACCGCTTACCGACACATTCAGCCGTTTTTTGAAAAAATCTTTCGACAAGGCCATGTAGCTGAAAAAGAATGCCGATTGGCTTCCCTGGAGGTTGACTTGAGGGAGCATTCCTCCGCCACCGGTGCTGATCCTGAAATCTTTAGGCAACATGAACGTTCCCCCAAGGAAGAAACGTCCGGTGAACCCGTCGTTGGTAAGGTTGTATGTTTTACTTTCCATTTTTACGTAATTCACGCTGGAGTTGGTATAGAGGTTGAGCCATGTCAAGCCCCGGTAGCTGCCAAAAATGTTTAAACCTACTTGTTTGTTGTGTCCGATGTTTCCGTAAGTAATTTCTTGTACAGTGCTTCCATTGTTGATAAAGGAGTATTGCTCGATAGCGTTATTTACGAAAGTATAGGCCAATTCGGCGCTAAAATTATATTTTTGGGCAAAGCTACTGTACGCGAAAGTTACGTTGTGGCTTTTTTCAGGATCCAGGTTGGGGTTGCCGTAGGTAATGTAATTGGGATCTCTCCGGTCAACGTAGGGGTTCAGGTAGCTAATGCTCGGGCGCTGGATGCGCATGTTGTAGCCCAACCTGAAGTTCTGCATTTCAGTAATTTTATATGTAAGTGTAGCCGAGGGGACAACTACTCCATAGTCGGTTGAAAAATTCATGGCCGATTCATTGAACTCGGCTTTCAGCCATGTATATTCATAACGTACTCCACCTTTTACTCCCCATTTGCCGATATTTCCGGTATAGCTCAGGTACGAACCAAGTATGTTCTGGTCGTTGTTGAACGTTGTTGTGGTATCGACAAGCTGATAAGGCGAATAAGGGTAATTTTTCGTGAAGTCGAAGTTCTTGTAATTTTCATCGGTTTCACTGTCGTTGAGCCGGACAATGTATTTGGCACCCATCTCCAGGGTGTGGTTTTTGGCAATCGGCATCGAGAAATCAGCCTGGAAAGTATGTTCGTTGGTCGAGGCGGTGTTCTTGCTTTTGCTCCATTGCGACAGTCCCGTTTGGGGCGTTATGGTATAATCAGGATTTATTGTATTGGTGGCCTCAAAGTTACTGTTGTTCGGCGTATTGCTTAGTTTGTACGACAAGGTGAGGGTTTCGCCCTGTTTCTTGAACGTGTGCTGATAGTCAAGCCCTATATCGGTCGATCCCCATGTCTGTTTTTGTTTGCTCCACTGCGAATACGAAAAAACGGTGTCCATGGCGTTGTTATTGTTGGTAGTAATGGCTGAAGTTTTGTTGTTCGGTCGGCCAAAACTCCGGTTGAACGATAAGGTAAACAGGTTCAGGGAGTCCATTTCGTAACTCAACTGCCCGCTGCCAAACTGCATGGGGGTCGTGTTTTTTACAGTAGCTTCCTGCGATCCGTAAGGGTAGGGGGCGCCTGTTACAAACGAATGCCTGTCGGTGGTGGTTGTTACCGGGAACTGTTTGTTGTAAAAGAAATTATAATTGCCCGAAAAACTGAATTTTCCTTTCTGGATCATTAAGTTGAGTCCGCCGCCAACAGATCCGCGCGATGTTGTTTGTCCGCTCAGGGTGGCCGAATAACCTTCGGTAGATGCCTGCTGTACAGTTACAATATTGATGATTCCACCAATTCCTTCGGCGTCATATTTTGCTCCCGGCTGGGTGATAACCTCTATGTTCTTAATCATGTTGGCCGGTATGCTTTTCAGAATTTGGCCGGGATTGTTGTTGAACATGTTGGTGGGTTTCCCGTTGAGGAAGAATTTGAAATTGGACGATCCTTTCAGCTGTATATTATCCTGCCCATCCACTGTAACCATCGGCACTTTGCGTAAAATTTCGAGGGCTGTGGACGATTTAGCTTCCGGATCCTGATCGGTATTATAGGTAATTTTATCGGCTTCCGCCTTAATGAGTGGACGGGTGGCCACTACGCTTACTTCTTTCAGCGTTTGTTTATTGCCCGATAAATATACTTTACCTAATTGTGTCTGGGGCTCTTCGGCGCTCACTGAGAAATGTCGGCTCGCCGGTTGTTGTCCGACGCATGAAACAACCAGGACATATTTGCCGGCCGCTTTCAGTTCACCGGTAAATTTTCCATCGAGGCCACCGACAAAACGGGTGATAACCTGTTGCGGATTTTTTTCTGAAACCACCGAGCAGGTTACGTAAGGTAAAGTTTCTTGTGTGAGCGAGTCAATGGCTTGCCCTTTAACAGAAAATGCCGCTCCCTGATTCTGGCTGAATGCCAGTAGAGGCATGAATAATAGTAAGGAGAAAACAATTTTTTTCATGTTGATGAATGATTTGTTTTAAAATAACTTTGAAATATGTTTGCAAAGATACTGAATTTATCGTTATTCAATAATAAATTATGGTAAAACGGCAAAAAAATCCGATGAACGGGTAAAATTTCCCGATAAACAACCCGATAATTTGGTCGATAAAGTAAATTTTGTCGGTTTTTAGACAGAACTTACTTGCAAAAGATAATTTTTATCTAGGTTTTTTAGGTAGATTATTGCCAATAATTGCTTTGAACAAACAAAATGTGATTTTAGAGTTGATATCATAAAAAACGGAATTTCCCGAATTTATTATCAGAAAATTCCGTTGATACATTTAATGGTATTATATTACAGACCAAGTGTTTTCAGCCATGCAGCAACCCGACCGTCGGTCTTGTCACTTTCATTGTCCTGGTCGATAATCAGCCCTACAAATTTACCATCAACTACCGAATTGGAAGTGTCAAACTGATAACCTTCGGTTGATGTGGCTCCTTCCATCGCGACTTTTCCATGCAACGCATCGTACAAATGGGAAACGCCTCCGGCGAAAGTGTCGGCATGGTATTTCGAGTTTCCCAGTCCGAAAAGCGCCACTGTTTTGCCTGAGAAATCAAGCGCGGCCAGCTCTTCCAGTTTATCCTTCCACGGTTTCTGTATGTCGCCGTGCCCGGTTGATGATGTTCCAAGGATGAGGTAGTCGTATCCTCTCAGGTCAGCAACGGAAGCCTCGGCCATGTTTAAAACTTTTGATCCCGGTATTTTCTCATTCAGCTTTTCGGCCACTAATTTGGCATTTCCACGATTGGTGGCGTATGCTATAACCACTTTTTTGCTCATAAATCCAATATATTAAAAATAGTAAAACATTAAAATTCTGATACTTGTGTCAGTATAAAATCAACTTCTTTAAAAAAATGTTTTTTTGATTTTCCATCCAGAAGAAAATTTCTTTTTTAACTTAAAACAAATTGAATTTGAAATGGTTTACATTTTTCGTAATTTTCAGCCCTGAAAGTTGACATGTAGGCCGAAAATAATGGGCAAACCGGCAGGTTATTTTCGGTAAGTACTTTGCCTTTCGAGCATCCATCCCGGATATTCGGAAGGAAGTTTTCTTACGGAGTCAAGTTTTGCTCGTTCGTCGGATGATAAAATCACATCTGCGGCTTTCAGGTTGTCCTGAAGCTGTCCGGAGGTGTTAGCCCCGATAATGACCGAAGTAACCACGGACTGGCGCAGCAGCCATGCCAGAGCTATCTGTGCCACGCTTATACTTTTCCCCAAGGCAGAGTTCTGAGACTTTTAAGCCGGTGTTCCCTAATAATTTGTATTTCATAGGTCTGAACAATTAAAAATTAGTTTTTAATTTATCGTTGATTTTTATAATTGAACAATCGTTTAATGTTGTTTAAATTATGGGCGTTCAATTCAGTTATTTTTCTTTTAGATCTTCACGAATGAAACTCGTCATCACTTTTGGGTTGTAAGATGGAGCTGGTACCGAGATTTTTGTAGCTTCGCGCATTTTAAGCATCCAGGCCATATTGTCTCCCAAAACATCCAATGTGTGCATTCCTTCTTCATCGAACTTCGATTCGCCCGGAGAGCGCCCATGTACAACGTTCCAATAATCAGCGGAGGCCACCATCATTTCACTGTACATCAGGTAATGGTTCAATCCATCGAGTGTGTGCGATCCGCCTGTGCGCCTTACAGCCGCCAGAGCCGAACCTACTTTGTGGCGGAAGAAATTGCCATTGCTTCCCGATACATAGAACAACCTGTCGAGAAAACTTTTCATTGTACCTGCAATGCCCGAATAATGAACGGGCGAGGCGAGGATAATCCCGTCAGCTTCGCGAATGGACGGAATATATTCGTTCAACGCATCATTCTTTATACCGCAGGTACCATCTTGTTTTACACGGCATTGTCCGCAGGCAATGCATCCGTGGATGGCTTTATTTCCAATATGAATTACTTCGAAATCGATGCCGTTGGCTTTCAACTTTTCGCCCACTACCTGCAACGAATGGGCTGTGTTCCCGTCTTTATGCGGACTACCGTTTATTGCTATTACTTTCATGCGTTCATTTTTATTCTTATTATAGTTGTCGCATGGAACTCGCATCCCGAAAACTTTCGGGACATGGTCTTTTGGTTTAAACCTCTGTTTTAATGCTTGTTTCATACGATAATAATTGTTTTTTTAAGGTCGTATAGTTTGTCCCGACTTGACTGGAGAACTCGCATGCTAACCTTGTGTGTTAGGCGTTTACATGCTCGTTTCATAATGTTTATCTTTGAATTAATGGAAAATACTTGATATGAAAATTTTTTTGTGAATGGTTTGTCTGTATGTCGGCTGGCTGTTGAACCGACATTGCAAAATTAGTCCATTCAACCGAAAGCAGGTTTATAATATTCAAACTAAAAATTGCAAAAACAGAACAATTTTGCAAAAGGGATGAATGTGCTCGGTAATCTTTATTTTTCCTTTTTTTCAGGATAAACAAATAATTTAATCGTCCCTTTGCTTTCGGTTAGTTCTTCCCATTTTTCGATGGAAAACTCAATAATGACGGTGCCGGAAGTGGGTAAATGGTAATTGAATTTTTCGGTAAGCGATGAAATCAACTCTATCAACATTGGATTGTGTCCGAAAACGAAGACGGTGTCCTTGTCGGGAGCTGATTCGGAGAGCAAATTCTTTATTTCCTCGGTGCCGAAATCGGTTTCGTACAAGAATTCCGATACGAGGATGTCGCTTTTTGGAATGTCAAATTTTTTAGCAAAAATGGCAGCCGTCTTTACGGCTCTTTTTGCAGGGCTTGATATAAGCAGCTCAGGTACAATGTTGTATTCCGATAGGAGGTAAGCCATGTAAGTTGCGTCTTCTTTCCCCCGGAGTTTTAGTTTGCGGTCGATATCTTTTTTGTCATCCTCGGCGGCTTTGGCCTTGGCATGACGAATAATTACCAATGTTTTCATTTTTTCTTGCAGTTGAATAATTTAATCTTCAGTTGAGAATGTTGATTGTATTATACCGATTTGAATCTGGAGTATAAAAGATGGTTGATGCCGTCGGCAAGCCCGATGGCAGGTACAATTATGTTTTGGCATCCGGACGCTTTGGCCGCTTCGATGTAAATGTCGGCCGCATGGGTAATTACATCGGCGCGGTCGGGTTTGAGCTTGAACCGGAGCATGCGTTCATCTACCGGATACATTTTTAACTCTTTGTTGATCCTTTCCAGTTCGTGCAGGGTAATGACGGAATTTTTCTTCCCGTTTTTCGACAAAGATTGCAGTTTGATAATGTTGCCTCCCGATCCGATAATATCGCTGATTTTATACGTTGATTTTAAATCGTGGAGGTCAGCCCGCATCCTTTCCAGTTCTGTATCTTTCACCATGCCGTTGAGCAAACGAACGGTGCCGATATTGTATGATTGTGATTTTTGGAGATTCCCGTTGGATATCAGGCTGATTTCGGTACTTCCACCGCCCACGTCCACATAGAGGTGGTTCAACTCCTGATCCAGGCTATCGGCGAAATGGCTTTCGTAGATGATCAGGGCCTCTTCCTGTCCGGTGATAATTTCGATAGCAATGCCTGTTTTCTTTTCAATTTCCTTTACCAGCTTGCCCGAGTTGGAAGCGTCGCGCATGGCCGATGTGGCGCAGGCACGGTATTCTGTTACGTCGTAAACAAACATCAGGTGCTTGAACGCTCTCATGAGCTTGGTGAGCTTTTTGCTTTTGTTATCGCTGATTTGCCCGCTCACAAACGATTCCTGGCCCAAACGCAGAGGCACCCGAACCATGAGCTCCTTCCGGAGTCCTTCGTCGGGAGCCGACGGTTGGTAACTTTTGATAAGTAGCCTGACGGCGTTGGAGCCTATGTCTATCGCCGCGAATTGTATGTTGTTTTCCATCTTTATTCTGATTTTAATTCTGATTCTGTAGTGTTAAGAGCATTCCGGTAGTAGCCGAACAATTCGGTTTGCGACCGGAAATCTTTACCGGCATCTGTTTTCCGGATGGTATTTTGATCCGTTCCATCCACTACGTGAGCTTTCGTGTTGTCTTTCAATCCGTATTCGATAATGGTTTTCAACTGGTTTTTCAGTTCAGGATCGTGGATTGGTACATACACCTCTACGCGGTTGTCGAGGTTGCGTTGCATCCAGTCGGCCGATCCTATGAAATACAGTTCGTTACCACCGTTGGCAAAAATCATGATGCGGGCATGTTCCAGGAACCGGTCGATGATGCCGGTTACTTCAATGTGTTGGCTCAGGCCCGGGATGCCCGGGATGAGCGCGCAATTGCCTCTTACCAGCATTCTAATGTCCACTCCGGCTTTGGAGGCCAAATGGAGTTTGTCGATGATTTTGTCGTCCACTACGTGGTTTATCTTGCAATAAATATAGGCGGGCTTCCCCTTCGCGGCATTTTCAGTTTCGTTTTTTATCAAATTTAAAAGCCGTTTTCGCATGTACATGGGCGAAACCATCAAATGTTTAAAAACAGGATTGAGGTAAGGTTGTTTCAGGAATTCGAATACTTTATCTACTTCATTTACAATTTCTTTATTTGCCGTGAGCAACATGAAATCGGTGTATATTTGAGCTGTCCCTTCGTGGAAGTTTCCGGTGGCAACGCAGGCAATGTTTCCGTGCCGTGCCGTAATGTGGCAGATTTTCGAATGTACTTTTAGCCCATCTACCCCGAAAAGGATCTTGATGCCGGCGTCCTGCATTTTTTTTGCCCAGTTGATGTTCGATTCTTCATCGAAGCGGGCCAGCAATTCCACCGAAACGGTAACCTTTTTCCCGTTCATGGCCGCGCAGATAAGTGCTTGTACAATTTTTGAATTTTTTGCTAAGCGGTAAACGGTAATTTTTATTTCGCGGACTTCAGGGTTGATGGCCGATTCGCGCAGCAGCCGGATGAAATAGTCGAAACTATGGTACGGGAAATGAAGGTAGCGGTCTTTCTCGCGGATGGTTCTCAGCAGGTTTTCGGTGCCATCGAAATCCGGCACCGGAATGGTGGGTTCAGGGGCGTATTTGAGGTCGATGCGTCCGTTGTCGGGAAACGATATCAGGTCTTTCAGGTTGTGGTAACGTCCTGAGCTCACGTGCGCATCCGATTTGTCTAACTTAAGTATTTTACTGATGTACCGGAATAGATCCGATGGAATTTCACGGTCGTACACGATGCGTACAGCATTCCCTTTTTTCCGGCTCGAAACACCTTTCGATACTTTTTCAAGGGCACTGTAATACACCGAATTATCGAAATCCATTTCGGCGTCGCGTGTAAACTTCACGGTGTAAGCCTCGGTTTTGTCGTAGCCCAACTGCGAAAAAATCAGTGGCAGGCAAAAGCGGATCACATCATCGCTAAAAATGATGTAGGTGTTGTCGTCGCCAGATGGGAGGGTAATGAACCTCGGGATGGCTTTAGTCGGAATTTCGATCAAAGCGTATTCCTTTTTTATCCCTTTTTTGGTGTCGGTATTTTTAGAAATTTTTACCGCCAGGAAAATGCTGTGGTCGTTCAGTACCGGCTCGTTCGACATTTTCGAGATCAGTAGCGGGAAGAGGGAGTTCATCAGTTCATCCCGGTAAAACCCCAGCACATATTCTTTCTGCTGGTCGGTAAGTTGTGTTTCGTCTAAGAAAAATATTCTTTCTTTTTCCAGTTCGGTTTTCAATTCAGCAAAAATATTTTCAAAGATACGGGTATATTCTTCGTTTAGTTTCAGTATTTTCCTAAGGATTTTCCGGGTGTCTAACCCTGTGTTTTTCAGTTTTTTCTCTATGTCAACCATTCGGCGGAGAGTGGCGATCCGTACCCTGAAAAATTCGTCGAGGTTGCTGGAGTAAATCCCTAAAAACTTAAGTCGTTCGAGTAAAGGAACCGACTGGTTGGCCGCTTCGTTCAGTATCCGCTTGTTGAAATACATCCAACTGATGTCGCGGTTGATGGTACTTTTATTTTTTGTTTTTTCCATTTAATTTTTCTAATAGGGACGGAACATTCAATATCCTGATAAAAATAGTTCATACTTGTTACATTTCTGTTTCAAATATCTTTAAAAACTATTTTATTGTGCGTTCCTGCTCCCTTGGCTAAGGTATTTACCATCCGAATGAAATTGAATCCGGATGTTATTTCCCGGTTGTTAGTATTTTGGTTAATTCTATCATTCCTTCCGAAGCGCCTTTTTTTATCACTGTAAGCCCGTGGGCATGAACATCCACATCGTTCGGGTCGATGAGGTAAAGCGGAGTGTCACTTTTGGCATAATGAATGAGGCCTGCCGCCGGGTACACCTGCATTGACGTGCCGATAATGAGGATAATATCGGCTTTTTCAACAATCCGGATCGCCTCTTCGATTGCCGGAACAGCTTCGCCAAACCAAACGATATGAGGCCTGAACTGATATCCCTTCGGGCATTTGTCGCCCAAGCGAGTATCAATTTGGTCAGGGGTAAGGTCGTACACTTCCTGACCCGGTCCGGTGGAACGTACTTTCATCAGTTCGCCGTGCAGGTGGAGCACTTGAGAACTTCCGGCACGTTCGTGCAGGTTATCCACGTTCTGGGTGATCACGCGAACGTTGAAATTTTTTTCAAGTCCGGCCAAAAGCACATGTCCCTGGTTAGGTTGAGCTTTCAGGAGTTGATGCCTGCGCTGGTTGTAAAAATCGAGTACCATTTCGGGATTCCGGTACCAACCTTCGGGGGTTGCCACATCTTCCACCCGGTATTGTTCCCAAAGTCCACCGGCATCGCGGAAAGTGTTGATCCCGCTTTCGGCACTCATGCCGGCTCCGGTTAACGCAACTATAGTTTTCATTTCTAAAGGGATATTTTTTTTTAAAATCAGGAATAAGCCATCCTGTTTTGCAAAGTTATGCATTCGTGGGTGAAAATGGTTCTATATGTTTGAAAAATATTCCGAAAAATGATGCCGCCCGGGATGTTGTTCCTCTCTTTTTTTTAATTTTGCATAAACTCACCATGTTTTAAAATGATTTCGGAACAAAAATTTTATATCCAAAGAGCTGATTATTCTCTTTTTGTTGAAAAAGTGAATGGTTTTGATGTGGTTGATGATGAAACGCCGGTGCTGGTTTTCCTTCACGACTCGTGGGGGTGTGTGGAGATGTGGGACGATTTTCCACAGAAGTTGATGGCGGTTTGTGGCCTGAACGGATTGCTTTACGATAGGCGGGGTTATGGCCAGTCATCGCCTTTCGGGATCGATCAGCGTACAAAATACTACCTGCACGATGAAGCGCATGAGCTGGCTATGGTGTTGGACGATTGCGGGGTTAAAAACGCCGTTATCTATGGGCACAGTGATGGGGCTACCATAGCTTTGATTACTGCTTCGCTGTATCCCGGCCGGATAAAGGGATTGATGCTCGAAGGTCCCCATAGTTTTATCGAGGATTCGGGGAAGGCGGCGGTGCTCGCAACCCGCGAGAAAGCTAAAACAACCCGGTTGTTGCAAAGCCTTGAAAAATTTCACGGCGATAAAACACCTGAGCTTTTCAGGCTGTGGCATGAAACGTGGTTGAGCGATTATTTTGCCGACTGGACGATTGTCCCTTTGCTTGACCGGATTGCATGTCCTGTGCTGGCTTTCCAGGGCGAACACGATGAGTTTGGTTCGGTGGAGCAACTCAAGGTGTTAAAGAAAACGATCAATACTCCTGTAACCATTGCCGAAATCCCAAATGCCGCCCACATGCCGCGCAAAGAAGCCGAGGATGTTACATTGGAGCTGATAACCAAATGGATGAGTAAAACTTTTTAAAATATAACATTATGCGGATAGAATTAAAATCCTGCACGGGAGAGCAACTGCCCGAAATCCTTGCCATTTTCAACGATTCTATACTTCATTCCACGGCTTTGTACGAATATAACGAGATGACAGGAGAAGATATTGAGAGATGGTATGCTGCGAAAACATCAGGTGGATTTCCGCTTATCGGAGCGTTTGGAAATAATGGCGAATTGCTCGGTTTTGCTACTTTTGGGACATTCCGTCAACGCCCTGCCTATGGAAATACCATTGAACATTCGGTTTATATTCGCAAAGACAAAAGAGGTTTGGGGCTTGGTAAAATGTTGCTGAAATACATAATCGACCGGGCAACCGCAATGGATTATCACACAATGATTGGAGTAATCGATACTTCGAATAGTGTAAGTGTTCGTTTACACGAGTCGCTTGGGTTCGAACTGGCCGGAAGGCTTAGAGAAGTGGGTTATAAGTTTGATCGCTGGCTCGATGTGGATTTTTATCAGCTGATACTGAAAAAGCACCCTTTTCTCTAAGAAAAAAGAGCTTTCGTGTTGTGAAAAACTATACAGGCGAATTCGTTAGTCGAATCCATTCATGTCCTGGTTGTTATTTTCGTTTAATTTCTTTTCCAGATTTTTGTTGGGTTTCATGTTCCCGAAATTATAGGTAATGTTGATGCCGAACATTCTTTTCTGGAATCTTGATTCGGTTTTCTGGTAGAACTGGTCGCCTGAAGTTGTCCGCCGGTCTTTCCGCGAGTTCAGTAAGTCCCTCACCGTTAACGCCAAGCTTAATTTCTTATCCATGAATGTTTTCCGTAATCCCAAATCGATGGAATACGATTCTTTCGCTTTCCCCTGCGATATGATTCTTGGCGCGTTGTATTCACCGGTAACCTGGCCGGAAAAAGTGCGGCTGAGCATGAAATTAGCCATCACGCGGGCGTTCCACGAAAAATCGCTTTGCTCCGGAATCGCGGTGGAAATTTGATGGTTCAGCGGGTTGGTATATCTGGCCGAATCAATTTTATTGTAATAAAGGTTCAGCGTGGATGTGAGGTTGAGGAACTTTGACAGTTGGTTTCTCGATGTCAGTTCCATGCCCGCGCTGCTCGATTGTGTCAGGTTCAGGTAGGTCGATTCCATGTGGTCGTTGTTCAGAAAACTAACCCCATCTATCACATTATCGGTATAATGATAGTAAATATCGGTGTTCAACGAGTTGGAGCCCCAGCGTTTCATGTAGCTGAATTCGAACGAAGATGAAAATTCCGGCATCAGGTCGGGATTCCCGTAAGAAATATTGGTCGAATCGGAATAATCTTTGAAAGGATTGATCTGCCGTCCGCGCGGACGATTTACCCGCCGTGTGTAGTTCAATTGCAATTCATTGTCTTTTGGCAATGAATACGTGAGGTAAAGGCTTGGAAACAGTTCGAAATAGCTTTTCGAAGGCAGTTGGGTAGTTGTGTTGAACGAATGATCGGTCATGTCGCGGTACATATATTCGCCACGCAGTCCGCCCTGCACGCCTAAGTGCTTAAAAAACCGGTTGCCGTAGGTGATGTAAGCCGCGTGAATTTGTTCCTTGTATAGAAAGTCATCGTAGTACGCGTTGAGGGGCAGGCTTGTTTCGTTGTCGGCACCCGAAGCGGTGCTCGGTCGGTTGCGGAAAGTGCTTTGCCAGCCGGCTTCGAGCTTGGCCGATTCACTGAATTTTTTTGTAAAATCAATTTTCCCTTCCAGTTCTTTGTTTTTCGAATCGTTGTTGACAGAAATATCCGAAGTTTTTTTGCCCGAGAGCAGGTCCGTCTGAACGTAATCGGCATCGCTGTTGCGGTTGGAGTACGAATACGAAACAGATCCACTGATGTTGCTCCCTTTTTTATCAAAATTATGCTGATAATCAAGGTTTACATTGATGTTGGGTCTTGTCCCTGATTGGTGGATGTCCCGTTGATATTTTTTCAGATCAACCGAGGTTGTTACGTTCGAAAGATAATTCTGGTTGTAGTTGTCGGAGTTTCCGCTTCCGCTCATGCCGAATCCCGAAAGTGAAAGTGTGTTTTTATTGTTGAAATGGTAATCGATCCCGGCTCTCGCGAATATCCCGTTGAACGCGTTGTGCGTTTTGGTCGTCTGATCCAGTAAGGTTGTGAAATCTTCTAAGTAATTGTATCTTTCAGTGTTGCCATTTCCGTTCATATCCATTCCTCTGTATCCGATGTTGGCATAGGCATCGACTTTAGAACTACCGTAGTTGATACTTGCCCCTACGGTTCTTCCCAGTTTACTGTCTTCGGGAAGCATAACACCTGCCGAAACACTGCCATAATAACCGGCTTTACGGTTTTTTTTCAGAACCAGGTTGATGATTCCGGCAGTTCCTTCGGGGTTGAATTTGGCCGAAGGGTTGGTCATGACCTCAATGGATTCGATGCTTTCGGCCGGCATTTGTTGCAATACCTGGGCACGGTTGTCGGCTGTCAACCCTGATGGTTTACCGTTGACCCACACTTCCACGTTGGCATTGTTCCGTAAGGATACATTTCCTTCGTTATCAACACTTACCGATGGTATGTTTTGCAATACGTCGGTGGCGGAACCTCCGGCGGCGGCTATGTTTTTATCCACACTGAACACTTTCTTGTCCACTTCGAATTTCATTTGCGTGCCCTGGGCGGTAACTTCCACTTCTTTTAGCGTTTTGGAATCTTCTTTCAGCGATACTGAACCCAGGTCAAGGTCGGTACCCGAAACAATAACAGGCTGACGGACGGTGTTATATCCAAGGAAACTGACCGAAACGATGTATTTCCCATCGGAAATGTTGGGGATGGCGAATTTCCCTTCGTTGTTGGAACTTACGCCGGCAAGCGGGGTTTTGTTGGCCGGTTTGTAAATGGCGACGCTAACAAACTCAAGCGGGCTTTGGTTGGCTGCATCGATGATTTTACCCGTGATTTTATTAGCGGAAAAAGATGGTAAAATCATGAAAAGCAGGACAACCTGAAAAAGAATTTTTCTCATTTATAAACAATTTATTTATAGTCAACTAAAAACAAAACAGCGGTTTATCCCTTTTTGTTAGGGATACAACTGCTATTTTGACATTATACCTCAAATTATTATCTTATGTAAAACTTCACGCACAAAACATAACTTACCTCTGGCCGAAGCGGAAATAAGTCAAAGGAATTTAGTCAGTAACATACTGTTCATCCTTACGGACGGATTCCGTTATTTCGGTTCATTCATCACATTTACCCGCGCATTTGTCAGCCTACGAGCTGGTCCTGTTTGCATTTCCGGTGTTTGCCGGAATATTTATTGAATAGGTTTGACTTTACATCGCCCCGAAAGTTTAAAAAGGATACAATAATAAATATTAAAATATAAATAATTCGGTAAAATTTAGCCGGTTTTCGATGGTTTGCAAAGCCTAAGGGTATGATAGCGGGGGTGTTGGCATACCTGCTTGGTGTATAAAAAAAGATTGTCCCATATTTATCTACGAGACAATCCTTTACTTATTTCAGATGAAAATCCGATTAGAAATTCACTTTAAATTCAACACGGCGGTTTTTAGCGCGTCCGGCGGCAGTTTTGTTGTCGGCTACCGGTTGTGTTTCGCCATAACCTTTTGCTGTCAGTTTAGAAGCATCGATACCTTTATCGGTCAGGTATTTTTTAACAGCATCGGCACGTTTCTGCGATAATACCTGGTTCTTAGCGTCATCACCCACATTGTCGGTATGTCCGTTTATATCAAGCAGGTATTCCGGATTGTTTTTCATTACGCTTACTACTTTGTCGAGGATAGGGAACGATGCTTTTTTGATAACATCTTTACCTGTTTCGAACTGTATGCCTTGCAATGCCTGGGCAAATACTTTTTTGGTTTCGGCTTTTACTTCGGGGCAACCTTTGTTGGCGGCAATACCCGGAACTGTCGGACATTTGTCGATATTGTCAGGAATTCCATCGCCATCGGTATCGGGGCAACCATCGTATTTAGCCAATCCGGCTACAGTCGGGCATTTGTCCATATAATCAGGAACGCCATCTTTATCGGTATCTATCGGGCATCCTGCAGCATCCACTTTCACACCGGCAGGCGTGTTGGGGCATTTGTCCATATAATCAGGAACGCCATCTTTATCCGTGTCGATCGGGCAACCTTTGGCATCTACCTTTACACCGGCAGGTGTGTTGGGGCATTTGTCCATATAATCAGCTACGCCATCTTTATCAGCATCGAGCGGACAACCCTGAGCATCTACCTGAACACCGGCAGGTGTGTTGGCGCACTGGTCGAGGTAATCGGGCACACCGTCGCCATCGCTATCTACCGGACAACCTTTGGCATCCACTTTTACACCGGCAGGGGTATCGGGGCATTTGTCGTATTTGTCTTCAACCCCGTCTTTGTCTTTGTCTCTTTTTCCACCAAGGGAGAAAATGATACCCAACGTATGTTCTCCGAATTTATCGTTTTTGTTCACATTGTCCGCACGGTCGTTCAAGTTGCCAACTTTCATGTCGTGCGAGTCGTGGTTGGTGAGGAAATAGAGGTATTTGTACTGGATGGCCACTTTGGACGAAATCTGGTATTTCAGACCGGCGCCGAGTGGTACCGACAAGTCCATCGGGAATGTTTTGATTTTGCCGTTGTCGCCGGCATAGCCTGTGAGGCCGATACCAACAGCAAGGAATGGAGAGAGTTTAGCCGTTTTCGGCAAGATGTAACCGTTGTTGAGTTTGTAATGCAGGAACATGAAACCATCATATTTCTGTCCTTTGAAGAGATCGGCGCCGCCTTTTTCGTAAGCATAAGAGCCATAAGTGCCTTGTACACCAAGGTCGAAAGAGGGGCTTACATAAGTTTGCAGCGTTAAAGCTCCAAACAGGCGGGTGGTTTTGTCGAAACGGAAAATGGAACTTCCCAAATCGCCATCATATTCATTTCTGCCGGCAAAAATACCAACAGCTACTTTGTGATCTTCTGTCTGAGCCTGTATCAATTGTAAGGCACTCAACATAAGAATGAAAAATAAACTTCTTTTTCTCATTTTAATTAGCGTTTTAAAATTTGTTTTTTTTTAATTATGGTTATAGAAAATTTGATCCAAATTTAATTTGCAGGATTTTCTTTATGAAAAAATCGTGCCACAATTGTAAACATTGGCCTGAAACCTACAAAAAGAGACTTGTTTTAATAAAGTAACTTTTTGTTTTTTTGATAAAAACATAACAAAACAAACGCCAATCAATAATAACCTGCCTATTGGATTCGTTCGATAACGCTATCTGTTATTTCCCTGTTCCGTCCATCAAATCCACTTTTTACAAGGCCTTTTTATGTATATAATAATTCTGAGATACAAAGATATTATAATAATTGAAAAAATAAAATTTATTTACTGTAACATTAATTTAAAAAAAACCGGAAACGTTTTCGGAGAAATTTCTAAGGGTTATTTATGATTTTTTTGTTATTTGAATCAAAACAATTTAAAGTGGTTTTAAGTTGTATAAAATACAGGTATCTAATTTTTGACAAATCTAAATTTAATGTTTAAAATTCATGAAAATTCACGAGTTTCAGTCAAAACAACTCTTTAGCCGGTACTCTATACCAGTGCCGAGCGAAGAAGTGTGTTTTACGGTAGATGAAGTTGCAGCAGCTTCGCGTAAAATAGGGTTGCCGGTTGTCATTAAAGCACAGGTGCACGCCGGAGGGAGAGGAAAAGCCGGAGGGGTAAAGCTGGTTCAAAGCGAAGAAGATGTGCAGGTGGTGGCTGCGTCCATTCTCGGAATGGAAATAAAGGGTTACCGCGTGGAAAAAGTGTTGGTGGCCAAGGCGGTGAAGTTTATATCCGAAACTTATGTAGGGCTCACTATCGACCGGAATACCAAGTCGGTTTTGTTTATGGCCAGTTCCGAAGGCGGCGTGGAAATAGAAGAGGTGGCCAAAGTAAATCCTCAGGCCATCCTGAAGTACCCTATCGATCCTGAGTTGGGAATGACCCCTTTTTTGGCAAGGAAGATCGCTTTTTCGTTGTTTGCCGATTTTTCACTCGTAAAGCAGGCTGCTGAAATTTTCCGGCAACTTTATCAACTTTTTATCGACACTGATGCTTCCCTGGTAGAAATAAATCCTTTGGTAGTAACCGATCAAGGCAAGCTTTTGGCGCTGGATGGAAAAATGAATTTTGATGATAATGCGTTGTACCGTCAGCCTCAGATAGCTTTGCTCGACGAACCTTCGGCAGATGAGCAGAAGGAAATCGCGGCAAAGGGAAAAGGACTTACTTATATTAAATTAGATGGCTCTATCGGTTGTATTGTTAACGGAGCCGGTCTTGCCATGGCCACGATGGACCTGGTAAAATACTTCGGCGGGAATCCGGCCAATTTTCTTGATATAGGCGGAAGTTCCAGCCCCCAGAAGGTGATTGATGCCATGAACCTCCTTCTTTCAGATAAAAATGTAAAAGTGATCATGATGAATATCTTTGGCGGAATTACCCGTTGCGACGATGTGGCGCGGGGGTTGGTTACCGCGTTGGATCAGCTTCAGGTGGATATTCCTGTTGTGGTCAGGCTTTCGGGGACAAATTCCAAGGAAGGGCTCGAAATCATCCGTCAGGCCAACCTGCCTGTGGTGAATACGATGAGTGAGGCGGCACAGGAAGCCATCCGTTTAATTTCGTAACATCAAACCAATATTTTAATTCTTCAATCTTCAATTTTCTGAAAAACCATGAGCATACTTATCAATAAAAATACAAAACTGCTTGTACAGGGTATTACCGGACGCGATGGCAGTTTCCATACATCAAAAATGAAAGCCTACGGCACCAACATTGTGGGGGGTATTTCGCCCGGTAAAGGGGGAACCTTTGTGGAAGGTATTCCGGTGTTCAATACGGTGGAACAGGCTGTAAATGAAACAGGTGCCAACGCATCCGTTATTTTTGTCCCGGCGCCGTTTGCCGGCGATGCCATTCTCGAAGCAGCCGAAGCCGGCGTAGAGCTGGTGGTTTGTATTACCGAAGGTGTCCCCACGCTTGATATGATTAAAGCGACCGCTTATATGGGGAAAAAAGGGGCGAAGCTGATTGGCGCCAATTGTCCGGGTTTGATAACGCCGGACGAATCGTTAATTGGAATTTTACCCGGAAATATTTTTATGAAAGGGAATGTCGGGCTGATGAGCCGTAGTGGCACCCTGACTTACGAAATGGTAAATCAGCTGACTACAAATGGATTGGGTCAGAGTACATGCGTGGGTATTGGTGGCGACCCGGTTGCCGGATTGTATTACCATGAATTGCTGGACTTGTTTGAAGCCGATCCGGAAACGGAAGCCATTGTGCTGATTGGTGAAATTGGAGGGGATGCCGAAGAGCGGGCTGCCGAACATATTAAGAATCACATTACCAAGCCGGTGGTGGCGTTTATTGCCGGACAAACGGCTCCTCCCGGGAAACGGATGGGGCATGCCGGAGCCATTATTTCAAGCGGAAGCGGTACGGCTGCCGAAAAAATCGCGGCGTTCGAAGCTGTGGGAGTTCCTGTTGCGCGTCGTCCGGTTGAAATTCCTGACTTGATTCGCGAAGCTTTACAGAGATGATTGTTCGTTTTCAATCATCGGGTAGGAAGTAAGATGCTTATTTACAATAGATTTAATGTTTTATGATACGAAATTAATTTTGATGGAAATTCGGCTACGTGTGGCTTGAATTTTCCTCCCCCCAAAAAACTTTTAGTAAGTGAGTCCAGAAAGAAAGAAGAATACAAAATGCGCAAATTACACGGATCAATATGGGTTATAAATATTTGATATATTGATATTTATTTGTTATTGTCTGAGGAAATTTGCGTAATTTGCGTGAATCTGTGTTCAGAAGATGGTTTATCGGACATCCTCTTTTTATAAAAAATAGATGAAAACAGGTAAATTTGATGTCAGGGGAATGACGTGTTCGGCGTGTGTGGCGAATGTCGAAAAAAGTGTGGGGAAGCTCGATGGGGTCAAAGCGGTTCAGGTAAGTTTGCTCACCAACAGCATGACGGTTGATTTTGACGAAGTTGTTTTAAGCAATGAGAAAATATCGCAGGCGGTTGAACATGCCGGTTACCAGGCGGTAAGCCGAGATGCAGCGTTGAAAAACAGGCAGGCAAAATCGGATACCGACAACTCCGTCATCGAACAAAAGGAGATGAAAAAGAGGTGGTGGGCTTCTTTTGCGTTTCTTGTTCCGTTGCTATATTTGTCGATGGGGTACATGATGGAATGGCCGTTGCCCGGTGTGTTTTCGGGACGTGAAAATGCCATCGTTTTTGCCCTGACGCTGTTTTTGCTTACGCTCCCCATTGTTATTGTCAATAAAAAATATTTTGTAGTAGGTTTCAGGACTCTCTTCCATGGAGCTCCAAACATGGATTCGCTGATTGCCATCGGGTCATCGGCTGCCATCCTTTACGGGGTGTTTGCGCTTTTCGGTATCGGGTATGCGATGGGGCACAACGATGCCGCTAAAGCAATGGCTTTTACCCACGATTTATACTTCGAGTCGGGGGCTGCCATCCTTACCCTTATCACATTGGGAAAATACCTTGAAGCCCGATCCAAAAGTCGCACGACCGATGCCATCACCCGGCTGGTGAACTTAACACCGAAAACCGCTTTTGTTTTGAAGGGAGGGGAAGAAACGGAAATTCCGGCTGAAGAAATTGTGAGAGGCGATGTGGTGGTGATCCGCAGCGGGCAAATGGTGCCTGTGGATGGTGTGGTTTTGGCGGGCAGCGGTGAACTGGACGAGTCGGCTCTTACGGGCGAGAGTATCCCTGTTTTCAGGGATCAGGGGCAAACCGTACTGTCGGCAAGCATCAACAAAAGTGGCTATTTTACATTCGAAGCTACCCGCGTCGGCGATGATACTACCCTGGCGCAGATGATCCGGTTGGTGGAAGATGCCGCCTCGTCCAAAGCGCCCATAGCCCGGTTGGCCGATAAAATCAGCGCCATTTTTGTCCCCATGGTTATTGGTATTGCTGTTTTATCCACGCTTGCATGGGTTTTTATGGGGTATCCTTTTGGGTTCGCCTTATCAGTTGGCATTGCGGTACTGGTCATTTCATGCCCCTGTGCTTTGGGGTTGGCTACACCCGTGGCCATTATGGTTGGGACAGGTAAGGGTGCGGAATACGGAATTCTTTTCAAATCGGCCGAGGCGATGGAAACGGCTCATCGCGTTGATACCGTTGTTTTCGATAAAACCGGAACGCTTACCGAAGGTAAACCACGTGTAACTGACATAATAACGGTGGATGGAGTCTCGGAAAAGGAACTGCTTGAGATGGCGTTTTCCATCGAAAAGCCTTCGGAACACTCGTTGGCCGGGGCTATCGTTGCCGAAGCTGAAAAACGGAACCTGACGGCTGTGCCGGTATCTGGTTTTAAAACCGTTCTGGGAAAAGGAATCATCGCTTTTATTGGAAACGATAAGTGCATTGCCGGGAATATCGCTTTTTTGCGCGAAAATAATATAGGAACGGAAGTGGTGGCTGAAACGGTTGATAAACTGGCCATGCAAGGAAAAACGCCCCTGTTTATCGCCCGCAATGGCGCGGTAGCGGGTGTGATCGCTGTGGCCGATGTGCTGAAAGCTAACAGTGCCTCGGTGGTTAAAGAACTTGCTTTGATGGGAAAAGAGTTGATCATGCTCACCGGCGATCACCGCGCTACGGCAGCTTATGTCGGTTCACAATGCGGCATAACGCGCACGATAGCCGAGGTATTGCCTGCCGATAAGGAGCGGGTGATTACGGGGCTACAAAAGGAAGGGAAAAAAGTAGCCATGGTAGGCGATGGTATCAACGATGCCCCGGCATTGGCACGGGCCGATGTGGGCATTGCTATCGGTTCGGGAACCGATGTTGCCATTGAGTCGGCCGATGTGGTGCTGATGAATGGTCATCTGTCAGGTATCGTTACGCTGTTTCAGTTGAGCAAGGCTGTGATCAGGAATATAAAACAAAACCTGTTTTGGGCGTTTTTCTACAATATCATAGGAATTCCGCTGGCGGCCGGGGCTTTTTACCTGAGCTTCGGGCTCAAAATGAATCCAATGTTTGCGGCGGCAGCCATGAGTTTTAGTTCGGTTACGGTGGTGCTGAACGCTTTGCGGCTGCTTGGTTTCGCGCCTCGTATGGAAATGAACCGACGTATTGGCTCAACTGTTGATACTCATTATGAAGTAAATGCAGGTCATATAAAAACAAATCAACAAAAGAAGGAGAATACAACAATGAACAAAACACTGAAAATAGCCGGCATGAGTTGCGGGCATTGTTCGGCGCGGGTAGAAAAAGCGCTGAATGCGATTGATGGCGTTGAAGCCAACGTTCATCTCGAAACAGCTTCGGCATCGGTTACCTTAACGGGTGATGTAACCGATGATGAACTGAAAAAGGCAGTGGATGCCGCTGGTTACGAAGTTACGGATATTCAATAAAAAAATTTCAGCTTTTCGTTTTCGGAGAGTGTTATGAACATAATTCCGGCAGAGAACTACGGGTGTCTGCCGGAATTTTTTATTGGAACAAAATTGTCCGGTAATTTTTTTCAAATATCATTGATAAGCGTTAACTTTACACCATTAATTCATCTATTTTTAATATCCATGAAAACATATCGGTTGATTGCTGCAATAGCAACATTATTTTGTTTAAACTCTTTGGCTTCCTCCACTGAATTCACCGTAACATCCCCCGGCAAATTGCTGACGGTTAAAGTATCGGTCGATAAAGACATCAGCTGGTCGGTGGCCGGTAGCGGACAAACAGTCATTGCTCCTTCCGTTCTGTCGTTATCGCTTGTTGGCGAGCCGGTACTTGGAGCTCGTCCGAAGGTAAGTCATTCAAAAACCGTGTCGGTGGATGCCGTTATCGAAGCTCCTGTTTATAAGAAGAAAACGATAACCGACAGGTACAACGAGCTGCGGCTCGATTTCAAAGGGAATTATAGTTTGCTTTTCAGGGCGTACGACGATGGCGTGGCCTACCGCTGGTTGCTCCGGCGCGATGGGCAGGTAACCATTAAAACGGAGGAAGCGCAGTTTAACTTCGATGCCGGCTATCCGGCATACATCCCCTATGCCAATTCGGTCGATAAAAACGTATATCAGTGTTCATTCGAGAATACATACAAATATATACGAATCGGCGAAATGGAGGATAAACCCGCCTTTACCCCTTTGCTGGTGGAGCTGAAAAACGGGATGAAATGTGCTGTGGTGGAGGCTGACTTAGAGGATTATCCGGGCATGTTCCTGAGGATGAATAAAGATACAAAAAGGGGATTTACAGGTGATTTCGCCCCATATCCTTTAAAAGAGGAAACTGGCGGACACAACGGGTTGCAGATGTTTGTTACCGAAAACGCTCCGTATATAGCCAAAACCAAAGGGACAAGAGCTTTCCCCTGGAGGGCGTTGATTGTGTCGCGCGAAGATAAAGATTTGCTCAACAACGATATGGTTTACCGCCTGGCGACACCTTCGAAAGTTGCCGGCACCGAATGGATTCAGCCGGGGCAGCTGGCCTGGGATTGGTGGAACGACTGGAACCTGAAGGGGGTTGATTTCGAAGCCGGAATAAATACCGCCACCTATCAATATTTCATCGACTTTGCAGCATCGAAAGGGATAAAATATATATTGCTCGACGAAGGTTGGGCGGTGAAAGGTCAGCTCATCAATACGATCCCTGAAATAGACATGCCTGCCATTATCCGGTATGCCACTTCTAAAAATGTGGGCATTATACTTTGGTGTGGTTGGGGGCCTTTGCGCAACGACATGGAACATGTTTTCGATTATTACGCCAAAATGGGGGTGAAAGGGTTCAAAATCGACTTTATGGATCGCGACGACCAGCCGGTGGTGGACTTCTATTACCATGTAGCTGAAACAGCTGCCCGCCATAAAATGATGGTTGATTTTCACGGAGCTTACAAACCTACCGGGTTGCAACGTACTTACCCCAATGTGATCAACTTCGAAGGGGTGTTCGGGTTGGAGCAACTGAAATGGGCCAACCCCGACATGCCTTTCAATGATGTGATGATTTCGTACATCCGCATGCTGGCCGGGCCGCTCGACTATACTCCCGGCGCCATGTTCAATGCTTCGAAGGAGAACTTCAAACCGGTGTTTTCTTCGCCCATGAGCCAGGGCACCCGCTGCCACCAGCTGGCGTTGTACGTGGTGTTCGAAGCGCCGCTTTGCATGTTGGCCGATAGTCCCACCAATTACGAGAAAGAGCCGGAGTGTACCGACTTTATCACCCGCATACCCACCGTTTTCGACTGTACGGAAGCGCTGGCCGGCAAGGTGGGCGAGTATTCGGCCATTGCCCGTAAAAAAGGGGACGTTTGGTACGTGGGCGCTATCAACAACTGGGATAAACGCGATGTTACGCTCGACTTTTCGTTCCTTGGCAAAGGGAACTTCAAGGCCGAAATTTTCCGCGACGGTATCAATGCCGGTAAAAATGGCAACGATTACAAACGGGAAGTGATCACCGTAACGCCGCAAACCCGGCTGAACATCCATTTGGCCGAAGGCGGAGGATGGGCGGCCATTGTAAAGCCGGAGTGAGAAGGAATGAAAAATGAAGGAATGAAAAATGAAGATAGGAACGAGGGGAGAATAGGATGTAAAAAAATAAACTTACCGTTGAAAGCGCAGCGTTATCACTTCAGGGTGAAGATGCTGCGCTTTTCTGTTGAAATTCCTCAACAAGGCTTAAAATGTTAAAAAAGAGTTTGTGTTTGTTTGTTCGGAATAGTTAAAATCAGTAGGTTTGCGGATTCCTTAATTTTTTATAGTTCACTATGTATCTTTTTTAAACACGAATAAAATGAAAACACGCATTTTTCTGTTTCTTGTTTTTATCCCTTTCCATGCTTTTTGCTCCGAAAGTGGCTGGAATTCCACAGATGTTACCATGGTAAAAGCTGAAAATCTTTACCGCTTTTCCCGCGTTTACGGTTGTATCCGTTATTTTTATCCTGATCAGGAGTTGCAATCTTTCGACTGGAATCGTTTCGTGATGTATGGAGTGAACCGCATTCTTGTTAGCAATGACAGTAAAGCTTCCACTACTTTGATGGATTTGTTTTCGCCGCTTTGTCCGGAAATACGTTTCGATACTGACTCGCTACCGGACGACAACAACACCATTGAACCACCTTTTTATATTCAGGAACATCGCGCTATCGGTCAGTTGGCTTTAATGGATGATGCTAAATATTCTCCATTGAAAAAAGTGGAGGCGAAGGATGCGCTGACACGTTATCCCCGCATGTTTTGTTTAAAACTGGCCGAACATCTTTACCTGAAATTTCCTTTGGTGGAGAAATCGTTTCAGCCCCAAACAGCCGCTTTTAAACATCTGGAAAGTGAAGTTGGAAAAATGGAGGTAGTGGGGTTTACCCTGAAAGATGCTTTGAGCAAAAGAAAGCGCAGCCAAAAGGCGGTGCTTTACAAACGATACGATTATCGTATTGCCGACATGATAATACGTCAACAACTTGTTTTTAATTTTTATCCATATTTCGAAGAGGATAATTTGTCAAATATATGGGAAGGTATTTGCAAACAATCATACGTTGATATAGCCCGATGTGGGAATGTGCGGAACTACTACGATTTGATTTGCCGTTTTCTTGCTCATGTGCGCGATTCACACATTATGGTTTGGTCGGGACTCAACGTGGGCGCTATAGGATCTTTTATTCCGGTTTATTATCCGGCGGTGGATGTGCGGTTTAGCGCTGATACTTGTTATATAAATACATCTGATTCGAAAGATCTGGTAAAAATGAGTCCCGGTGATATTGTTCTTTCAGTCAATGGTGTTTCCATCAACGATGTTGTGGCTACAAAGCTGAAAAATTATTCGGCTTCAACCAGAGCCTCGGCATTGGAAAAGCTGTCGGGATGTTTTTTATTCGAGAGTTATAAAAAGGACAGCCTGATAGCATTACAATTGAAAAACCGGAATGGACAAACTTATGCAGCCACCATAACTACTTCGCTTCCCGAACCGTTTTATCCGGCTCAAAGGAGATGGTTGGAGGCTTTCAGGGATAGTATTGTATATGTGAATTTATGTACCGATTCGGCCAACTATAAAAACTTTTCATCCCGGATAGCGATGTTGCAGAAGGCCAATGGGATTATTTTCGATTTGCGTGGGTATCCCCATCCTGATGTATTGTCTATACTGAGTCATTTTATTAAAGATACGGTATTTGTCGGTAACCTGAAAGTACCGGTCAGATCGTTTCCCGAAAGACAGAACATTCGTTATGCGGAGATTGACAGATGGGGTATTGCTCCCGCGACATCCGGACTAAGTAACGACTTTGCCCGAAAATATGAATACAAGCAACCTCTCGCCGAAAGCATAAATGTTCCGTTGGTTTTCCTCACCGATGCACGTGCCCAGAGTTTTGCCGAAACAGTGCTGGAAATGGTGAAACAATATCGGATAGGCACCATTGTAGGCGAACCTACGGCAGGTTGCAACGGCGATGCCACAAAAATAGACATGCTTTTTGCTACGTTTTTCCTGACGTATAATAAATTCATGAACCGTGATGGTTCTCTTCATCATGGAGTTGGTGTTATTCCCGATGTTTATAGTACTCAGGCGGTATCCGATGTGTTTCAAGGTGTGGATACACAGTTGGAGAAAGCAAAATCTCTTTTAAGGAGGTTTTGATAGGACGTATTTCTCAATACTGCCCCTCGCTCGCGCAAGTTTGCAACTTGTGCGTTGCTTTGAAAAAGCAAGTATTTTTTATTCTAACGAACAACACACCGATTGCAAATCGGCGCGAGCAAGGGCGACAGCGGGTTTTGTAAACCCGTCGGAACTGTAATATCAGCATTTGTAACGCGGAAAATCCCTTGCTTTTAACATAAAGCAAAGATATGAATTTATTTGGAATGCAAGCGGACTTCAGGCGCTTAATAATACCGTGGGGTGGATTTGCAAAACTCACCCCATGGTTCGATACTTTGTTGGTTTATTTATCGGGTATATCTGGAAGGACGGGTGATTCGAAAAATGGACAATACCTCGTCAATAGTTGTTGAAAATACATTACATCCTCTGTGAAGGGGTGTCAACAGTTGTTGAGAGGGCTTTACATCCTCTGTGAAGGGGTGTCAACAACTGTTGAGAGGGCTTTACATCTTCCGCGAAGGGGTGTCAACAGTTGTTGAGAGGGCTTTACATCCTCTGCGAAGGGGTGTCAACAACTGTTGAGAGGGCTTTACATCAGATGTAAGGCTAAAATTTCAGGGTGCTTCCTTTTGGTAGGAACCCCTATCAGTTGGCGATGTACCTGTCGAGCATGGGTTTCAACCCGTTCCACACATCATCTACCGTTATGAGGTTGAACCGTTGAAGGTAATCCATGCTTTCTTGCTGTTCGGGCGATACAATGTCATCGGGGCTAATGCCGTTGTAACGTTCTCCCATGTTGGGAAGCCAGACCGCCTTGATAGTGTTAGGTGGAAAAATAGCGTATGATGGAATGGAAAAAGCCTGAGCTATGTGTCTCGGGCCACCTTCGTTTCCAAAGAAAAAGTCGCAGTTGGAGGTCAGCGCGGCGAGTTCTTTGAGCGAACCGGCTTTTATGTTGGTGGAAATGTGGGGGTCGTTGTTCATTTCGCTATGGATGGCCAAAGCGAACTCTTCTTCCACCCCTGCCGAGAAGTTGAAAATGACTTGGGCATCGTACTGGTCGATGATTCGTTTCAGTATCTCTTTCATCCGCTCTTTGTCCCATACTTTATGGATAAGGCGAGCGGTAACGGTAGCGAATATTACCGGCTTTTTGAAATCAATTCCCCGGGAGGTCATGTAATTTTTGAAAGTAGCTTTTGAGTCTTCGCTGATATAGAGACTGAAATCGGTGCTGTACGAAATTTTGCCTTCTTTGCTAAGAGGCATGAGGAACATGACATTGTGTCGAACCATGTCGATGCTGTTGTCGGAGTGGTTGTCCACCCTGTGGTTGTGTACCAGTATGTTGTATCTTTTTCGTGTGCCTATACGGTAAGGTGTTGATAGGGAGAATAAAGAGAAGAACATTGTTTTTATTGTGCTGCGGGTGTCGATGATAATGTCATATTTTTCTGTCCGCATCAGGCGCCATACTTTGGCTATGTATTTCAGGAAGTGGTGGTTTTCTTCATCGGTAAAAGCAATGATCCTGTCGATATCCGGATGGTTTTCGTAAAGGCAAGCTATGTTGTCGTTCAATACGTAATCGATACGGGCGTCGGGAAAAGATTTTTTCAGGCTGGTGCAAATAGCAACCGAAATGACCGAGTCGCCTACCCGACGGAAGCGGATGACTAATATCTTTTTCATGTGTTTGATAGTAGAATGTTGATCCTTGTAGGAGCTTTCCTTATACAAAGATAACTGAATTTTAAGAACGAGCCAAATAGGAGTTGCTTTGTGCCGGGGAGCGGTAGCAATGCTCTTGCAACCGGTGCGTGAGGGATGGGAGCGGAAAGCCCGCAGCCGCAGGCGAGGACTTGCAGCGTACAGCCCGACCCGACGGAGGAGGGGCACGCCCTGATGAATAATTTGTATTTTGCCGCCCGGCGCGGATGAATAATTCCCGAAAAATGAGTAATTTTGCACTCGCGAAACCATAAAATGTTTTTTAAGGTAACAATTTAAAAAATCAAATATAAATAGATGAAAAAGAAAGCTTTATTGATGATTCTCGATGGATGGGGAATCGGGAACCACTCGGATGCCGACGTGATTTATAAAACTCCTACTCCCAATTGGGATGCCCTGCTGGCAACTTACCCGCACTCGGAGCTTCAGGCTTCGGGCGAAAACGTGGGCTTGCCCGATGGGCAGATGGGTAACTCGGAAGTGGGGCACCTGAACATTGGCGCCGGCCGTGTTGTTTACCAGGATTTGGTGAAAATAAACATTGCCTGCCGCGATAATTCGATACTGGAAAACCCCGGGATTGTGGGCGCTTACTCGTATGCCCGCGATCATAAAAAGAAAATCCATTTCATGGGCTTGGTGTCGGACGGAGGGGTGCACAGCTCGCTCGACCACCTGCTGAAACTCATCGATATTGCTAAAGAATATGGCGTGGCCGATGCTTATGTGCATTGCTTCATGGACGGGCGCGATACCGACCCGAAAAGCGGTATAGGATTTATCGGGCAACTGAACGACTATACAAAAAAAACGACCGGAAAAATTGCCTCGATTGTAGGCCGCTACTACGCTATGGACCGTGATAAACGGTGGGAGCGGGTAAAGCTTGCTTACGATTTGATAGTGAACGGTGCCGGTACTCCGGCTACCGATCCGGTGGCTGCCATGAAAGCATCGTATGACGAGGGGGTTACCGATGAATTTGTGAAACCAATAGTAATGGTGGACGAAAAGGGACAGCCGGTGGCTAAAATTGAAGCGGGCGACGTGGTGATATTTTTCAATTACCGTAACGACCGCGCCAAGGAGCTGACCGTGGTACTCACCCAGCAGGATATGCCCGAAGCCGGAATGAAAACCATCCCGCTCGAATATTATTGCATGACGCCTTACGACTCATCGTTCAAAGGTCTCCATGTTTTGTTCGACAAGGATAATGTGGAAAATACCATGGGCGAATATGTGTCCGGGCTCGGGCTGAAACAACTCCGCATTGCCGAAACCGAAAAGTTTGCCCACGTAACGTTCTTTTTCTCGGGTGGCCGCGAAAGCGAATTCGATGGTGAAGAACGTATCCTGGTGCCATCGCCCAAAGTGGCTACTTACGATTTGCAGCCCGAAATGAGCGCCCCCGAAGTGGCCGATAAGTTGGTGGCGGCACTCAATACCCAAAAGTATGATTTTGTAGTGTTGAACTTTGCCAATGGCGACATGGTGGGGCATACCGGTATCTACGAAGCCATTGAGAAAGCGGTGAAAACTATCGATACCTGCGTAGGCCAGGTGATAGATGCCGCCAAAGCAAATGGTTATGAAGCCATCATCATTGCCGACCATGGTAACGCTGACAACGCTGTAAATGCTGATGGATCGCCCAACACGGCTCACTCGCTCAACCCGGTTCCTTTTGTGTATGTTACCGAAAACAAAGCGGCTAAGGTGGAGGACGGTATCCTGGCCGATGTGGCCCCATCGCTTTGTTCCATCCTGGGCATAGAACAACCGAAAGAAATGACGGGTCGTAGCCTGATTAAATAATTATCGGACAATGGAGGGTTTCGCTCGAAGCGAATTGAAAATCAGCGTAAGCTAAAGTCCCAGCCTCCGTTATTCACTGTCTTCCGAACTGCTCTCTTGAAGTCCCCCCGCCGTGGCGGAGGATTTAAGGGGCTTCCCTCTTGCTCCCTCCCCTCGGGGGAGGGATGGGGAGAGGTTATTTGTAGAAACGTTTTACATCCTCCTTCCTCCCTGATCGCTCTCTTTAAGTCTCCCGTGGGGGGTATTGGGCTTTTCCCTGTGGCGAAACCTTCCATTTCCGGGGTAACATTCTTTTTTTTATCTTTGCAGAAACATTTTTTCGAATGAAATTTGTAGATGTCATTGTGCCATTGCCCCTCCGGGGGACGTTTACCTATGAGGTGCCTGCCGAATGGGAAGATGATGTCCGTATCGGGATGAGGGTGGTGGTGCCTTTTGGCAAAAAGAAGCTTTATACCGCCATTATCTGCCTTATTCATACCCACCGGCCTGAACTTTACGATACTAAGGAGATCATTTGTTTGCTCGACGCTCAACCTGTTCTGAGGCGTCCGCAACTGAAATTCTGGGAGTGGATTTCGGCTTATTACCAGTCGCCCATGGGCGATGTGTACCAAGCTGCCGTCCCTTCAGGGCTGAAGCTTGAGAGTGAAACCAAAGTACAAATCAATCCCGGTTTCGAAGCCGGTCAGCCGCTACCGGCAAGGGAACAGCGTGTTCTCGACATCCTTTCAGCGGGTAAAATCTTTCTCGTTTCGGAGTTGAACAAACAAGCGGGTGTTAAAGACGTAATGCCTGCACTGAAGTCTTTGCTCGAAAAAAAAGCTGTGGAAATCAGCGAAGAGTTGGCGCGGAAATATCGCCCGAAAACAGAAACATACGTTTGCCTGACGGAATATGCCTCGGAGGAGAATCATTTGCGGAAAATTTTCGATGACCTTTCGAAGGCTAAGAAACAACTGGAGTTGTTGATGAGTTTTATCGATTTATCCAAATGCCTGACCAATAAACCCAAAGAGGTTAGCCGGAAGGAGTTGCTTGGAAAAACGGCAGCTTCAGCGGCGGTACTCAATGGATTAGTGGAGCGTTCGGTGCTGGAGTTTTATCAGGTGGAAACCGGCCGGCTGTCAACCAGGGATATCGCCGTGTCAGGGATGTCGCAGCTCAACCGTTACCAGCAGCAGGCATTCAATGAAATAGAGGCGTTATTTAAAGAAAAAAATACGGTTTTGCTCCATGGGGTTACCTCCAGTGGAAAAACCGAGTTGTATATCCATTTGATAAACAAAGTGCTGAACAAAGGGAAACAGGTGCTTTACTTAGTACCCGAAATTGCGCTGACCACCCAGCTTACTTCCCGCCTGCAAAGGGTGTTTGGAAACAGGCTCGGCGTGTATCATTCCCGGTTTTCGGATGCCGAAAGGGTGGAGATATGGAACAATGTGCTGAACGATAAAGGCTACGATGTGATCATAGGTGTCCGTTCCTCCATCTTTTTACCTTTCCGCCAGCTCGGATTGGTGATTGTGGATGAAGAACACGAAACAAGTTTCAAACAGTTCGATCCGTCGCCACGTTACCATGCCCGCAACGCGGCTACTGTGCTGGCTTCGATGCACTGTGCCAAAACCTTGCTCGGATCGGCTACCCCATCCATCGAAACCTATTTCAATGCCCGTGCCGGGAAATATGGATTGGTGGAATTAACCCGCCGCCACGAAGATATGGAACTGCCTTCGGTGCTGGTAGTGGATACCAAAGAAGCTTACCGTAAAAAAATGATGAACGGACATTTTTCCGATACGCTGAAAGATAAAATTGACGAGGCGCTTAAAAACAAGGAACAGGTGATTCTTTTCCAGAACCGGCGCGGATATGCCCCTTACATCGAGTGCAAAGGTTGCGCTTATGTGCCGAAATGTAAAAATTGCGATGTCAGCCTCACTGTTCATAAGGCTCTGAATGTGCTTACCTGCCATTATTGCGGATACACCGAAGCTATTCCACAGGTTTGCCCCGTGTGCAAGACTCCGGGATTGAATACCAAAGGATTCGGGACGGAACAGATTGAAGATGAGATCAGGAATATTTTCCCTGAAGCAAAGGTTCGGCGGATGGACATGGATACCACCCGTTCTAAAAAATCGTACGGGAATATTATTTCGGAGTTCGAAGAGGGGAAAGTAGATATTTTGGTAGGTACGCAAATGGTAACAAAAGGGCTCGATTTCGAGAGGGTAAGCCTGGTAGGCATCCTCAATGCCGATAATTTGCTGAATTTTCCCGATTTCAGGGCAAACGAAAGGGCTTTCCAGCTAATGGCGCAGGTGAGCGGGCGTGCCGGGCGTAAAAACAAACAAGGTTTGGTGGTGCTGCAAACCACACAGCCCGATCATAAAATTATTGATGAAGTGATCCGGAACGATTATGCAGGGATGTTCAACGATGAATGCGCCGAGCGGATCCAGTTTCGTTACCCTCCATTCTTCCGGATGATACTCGTTGTGGTTCGCCATCGCGAAGCGGCTGTTTTGAACAGGGCTTCCCAACAACTGGCTGCCGACCTGAAGTCGGTGTTTGGAAGCCGTGTGCTGGGGCCTATCGCCCCGGCTGTAGGCCGAATACAAAATTTATACCTGAAGCAGATCATCCTTAAAATTGAAAACGGAGCGTCGCCCGAGCGGGCTAAAGAGCTTTTACAGGCGGTAGCTGATAAATTGTTGTCTCAACCCGAATATCGCTCGGTAACGTTGAGTGTGGATGTGGATCCTATGTGATCCATCCCAGTCAGGGTGAACAAACTATTACCGGGGTTTTTCCACGATTCCATATACTCTATATGACTTAATTAAAAAGAAACTTAACCACTCATAATATGTCGGTATTGTTATTAAATAATTATGTGAGGATCATCGGCAGCACAGCTGCGGTGTATCTTTTTATTGTTTTAGCCATACGTTTGTTTGGGAAAAAAGAACTGGCCCAGCTTTCGGTGGTGGATATGGTGTTTATCCTTTTGATAAGCAACGCGGTGCAAAATGCCATGGTGGGTCCTGACAATTCACTGTCGGGAGGTTTGGTGGCCGCGTTAACGCTGTTTTTGCTGAATTATATATTAAAATATTTGCAATACCGTTTTCCACGGATGAATAAACTGATAGAAGGAGATGCCATTTTATTAGTATTTAAAGGTAAAGTAATGGACGAACAACTCCGGAAGGCACAAATATCGGTGGATGAACTGCTTGAAACCATCCGCGAACATGGCGTCGCTTCGGTGAAGGAGGTCGATCTGGCCATCTTGGAAACGGATGGGAACATCAGTGTGTTGTCGCACAACTACGAACGCCGCACGGTGAAACACCGGAAATCGCACAAAATAATCCAACGGACACAGGAATAGTTGATGTTTCGAAGTTTAATGAAACAAAAATATCCGGAATCGAATGGTTCCGGATGTTTTTATGCCTTGTCGCTAAAAAGTTCTTTATTGGAAGAAGTTGATATAAAGTCCGGCAATGATGGCCGAAGTGATCACTCCACAAATGTTTGCTCCCAGGGCTTCGGGCAAAATCAAGCTCGAAGGATTCGATTTCGATACCTCCTTTTGAGCCACTTTAGCGGTGGAGGGCACGCAACTCACGCCGGCAATCCCGATAGTCGGGTTGAAATTGCCACCTTTGATAAAGTACATGATGTAACCGCCAATGATGCCGCCGATACCCGAAAACAACAACGCAAGAATACCGAGAATGAGCAATTTCAAGATGCGTGGATCGAGCAGGAGATGAGCTTCGCAAAGCACACCCAACGTCAATCCGAGGAAAAAAGTGGATCCGTACAACAGAGGTCCGCTGATAAAGTTGGAGATATGGGTCAGCCCTGCTTCTTTCACGGCAATGCCTAAAAACAAGGAGAAAAACAGTGGCGATGCTACCGGGAAAAGTAAGCACAGGATCACGCACATAACGGCTGCGGCAGCCAGTTTGGTGGACGATGAGATGTTCTTCTTAGGTTTTTCTTTCGATTTATCCATTTTTATACTCCGAAGCTTTTTAGGAATCAGCAGCCTTATCAGGTAAGGATAACCTCCGTATGTAAGGCCCAGGTACAAATAAGCAACTACCGTAATGGGGACGAACAAATGCTTGGCCAGCGAGAGCGAGGTGAACAATACCATTGGACCATCGGCACCACCTACCATGGCTATCGACGCGGCTTCTTTGGCGCTCAATCCCATAGCCTGAGCAATGGGCACGGTTACAAAAGTTCCCATTTCGGCGCAAAGCGCCAGCAACATGCTGGTAAACGGACGTTGAAGCAGATAGCCAATGTCGAGCAATGAGCCAATGCCCATGAATACAAGGCAGGCTATCAGCCCGTTACTGAATGTGAAAACATAAACCGGTTGCAGGAAATCTATCTGGAGCAAGTCGAAAAGTTGCTTTACATCGGTAACCATTGAATCGAGGAAAATGGTACCCTGCACGGCTCCGTTTTCGGCGAAACCACCCGGGATGCCTTGCGGTAAAAACATCAACGACGCGTTGATAGTAGCCATTCCCAAGCCCATCGGAATCATCAAAAGTGCTTCCAGGATTCCTTTTTTACCAAGATACATTAATAATAAACCCAATATAATCAGAAAAATACGGGTGATAGATACGGAAATGTCCGACGAGAACAGCGTAGCTATACCTTGAAAATGGTGAAGGAAATCAAAAATATTCATGCTTTGTGCGATTTTTTATGTTTGTTGTTTCTGTTTGACAAAACAAAATTGAGGAGCCAGATAACACCTGCAATAAAAAATGAGATAATTGCGGTCTGTAGAAATATTATTAAAATAGTCATAAAATTGTGTATGTTAAATTGATGAATATGCAAATTTCTTTCAACGGAAGGGCAAGTTTTTCGTGGTTTGCTATGAAAAGCAAGCTTTTCGGGAGGCCTTGAAAATACCCCGAAAGAATGGTTGCAAAAGTAGTAAAAAAAGGTGTGATTTTATAACTCTTTATATGTCGATTTGCGTGAAATAATAATAATCCGCAAATTGTTTTGTTAAAAAAAATTAATCCATCATCCGTGAAAAATGTCGGTTTTAATTCACATTATAGGAGTATTTTGCTCAAAAAATATTAAACATCAACTAATAAAAAAGCACATTGGGTGCATTTATGTTTACCCCAATGTGCTTTTTTCCGTATCCGGTATATTTATCTGTATCCGGTATGTTTATCCGTAGATAATTTTCCCGTTTTCGTCGCGGAACTCGTCAAAACTTTTGTTGTATTGCTCCATTGCCCGCAAGCTCATACCCATGCTTGAGAATCCACCATCGTGATAAAGATTTTGCATGGTAACTTTTTTGGTCAGGTCGCTGAACATTGCCACGCAATAGTTGGCGCATTCGTCGGCGGTAGCGTTGCCCAGCGGCGACATGCGTTCCGAAAAATCCACCAGGCCATCAAAGCCTTTGATACCGCTGCCTGCCGTGGTCAACGTGGGCGATTGCGATATGGTGTTGACCCTCACGTTTTTCTCACGTCCATAAATATATCCGAAGCTACGCGCGATCGATTCGAGCATGGCTTTGGCATCGGCCATGTCGTTGTACCCGAAAAGCGTGCGTTGGGCGGCTACATAGGTGAGCGCCACAACGGAACCCCAATCGTTGATCGCATCCATTTTTTTTGCCACCTGAATCATTTTATGGAACGAAATGGCCGAGATGTCGAGCGTGGTGTTCAGCAGGTCGTAGTCCAAATCATCGTAAGGGCGTTTTTTCCTTACGTTGGGCGACATGCCGATGGAGTGCAGTATAAAGTCGATTTTACCTCCAAGCGCATCTGTCGATTGAGCGAAAACCTCTTCCAGGTCCGTTACACTGGTAGCATCGGCCGGTATCAGTTTCGCGTTTAGCTTTTGGGCCAGTTCGTTGGTGGTTCCCATTCTTACGGCCAACGGAGTATTCGATAACGTGATGATGGCGCCTTCTTCCACTACTCGTTCGGCTACTTTCCAGGCGATCGACATATCGTTCAGCGCGCCAAATACAATTCCTCTTTTACCTTTTAATAAATTGTTTCCCATTTTTATCTTTTTGATGCTGTTGCTTTTCCGTTTTGTAATATGGCTAAGCAGCAAGCTGTTAATAATCTTAAAATTATATAACAGACTTCGCGCGGTAAACGTTCAGTCGGTGTTTTCTTAATTTTTGGCACAAAATTACTAAAAGTGTGCATAAAATCCAATAAAAAACGAATATTTTTTTATGAATAAATGGTTTTGCCTGAAAATCATCAAATTTTCGCAGGCCGAAATTTGAAAGATTGAAAAAATAATTGTACTTTTGCAGTCCGATTTGCGTAATCTCTGACAGAATAACAAGGAGGTCTGTGAATATTGCGCTTAACTTATTAAAAAAGAGAGTAACATGGACTTAATTAAAGTTGCAGAACAAGCGTTTTTAGTAGAAAAAACTCATCCTGAATTTAAGAGCGGCGATACTGTTACAGTAGCATATCGTATTATCGAAGGAAACAAAGAACGTGTTCAGGAATTTCGTGGCGATGTCATCAAAATAGTAGGGCATCTGAACAAGAAACGTTTTACTGTCCGTAAAATTTCAGGTAATGTCGGAGTTGAACGTATTTTCCCGCTCGATTCGCCATTCATCGAAAGCATTACAGTGAACAAACGTGGTAAAGTGCGCCGTGCCAAGCTGTTTTATCTTCGCGCCCTTACTGGTAAAAAAGCCCGTATCAAAGAAAGACGCGTTTAAGATTTTCGTTGATGAAAAAAGTATTAAAAAAGAGAAATTCGCTGGCCGGATTTCTCTTTTTTTATTAATTTTGATGGAACAAAAAACAGGTGCACAGGAAAACGCAGTATATTTGTACTCTTTAGTATCATTTTCGCGAATTATTAACGTATAACCCGACTTTATGAGTTTAATCAGCACCACAGGAAGCTATTTTCTGTTGATGAAAAAAGTTTTTGTACTTCCCGACCGTTGGAAAATGTTTTTCCGCCAGTTTCCCAAAGAACTCGAGAAACTGGGATTGGAATCGTTGCCCATCGTCATTATTATATCGGTGTTTATCGGTGCTATTCTTACCATTCAGACCAAACTGAACACCGAGAATCCGTTATTACCCCGTTACAGCACGGGCCTTGTTACTCGCGACACCTTGTTGCTGGAGTTCTCAAGCACCATTTTGTGCCTGATCCTTGCCGGGAAAGTTGGGTCGAATATCGCGTCCGAAATTGGCACCATGCGTATTACCGAACAAATCGATGCCCTCGAAATCATGGGGGTGAATTCAGCTAACTATCTCATACTCCCCAAAGTGTCAGCGTTGGTGATCATGATGCCTTTCTTGGTCATTATCAGCATGGCGGTTGGGCTGATAGGAGGATACCTGGTAGGGGCTTTCACCGATGTGATCACTACCGCTGATTATTTATACGGGGTGCAGTATGCCTTTGTCCCGTATTACGTATTGTATTCGTTGGTCAAATCGGTTGTTTTTGCGTTTATAATATCTTCTGTATCTGCATTTTACGGATATAATGCTTACGGGGGAGCTTTGGACGTGGGTAAAGCCAGCACCAACGCTGTGGTCAACTCCAGTGTGTTGATATTGTTTTTTAATTTGTTGATAACCAAAATAATGCTTAATTAACACAAATGATTGAAGTAAAGAATGTGGATAAAACCTTTGACGGCAATCATGTGTTGAAAAACATTTCGGCGCTGTTTGAAGCAGGAAAAACCAACATGATTATCGGGCAGAGCGGTTCCGGTAAGACGGTACTGATGAAGAGCATTATCGGACTGCATGAGGTTGATAATGGGAGGATTGAGTACGATGGACGCAACCTTCCCGACATGAAAATGTCGGAAGTGCGCATGTTGCGTCGCGAGGTAGGGATGCTTTTTCAGGGGTCGGCGTTGTTCGATTCGCAAAGTGTCCTGGAAAACGTGATGTTTCCGCTCGAAATTTTCTCGGAAACCACCCGCGAAGAAATGATTGAACGCGCTTACTTTTGTTTGCGGAGGGTTAACCTGGAAGAAAAATCGTTTCATCTGGCTCCCTCCGAAATTAGTGGAGGTATGCAGAAACGCGTGGCTATTGCCCGCGCTATTTCTCTGAATCCTAAATATTTGTTTTGCGATGAGCCGAATTCCGGCCTTGATCCAAAAACTTCGCTCATCATCGACCAGCTGATTCATGAGATTACAGAGGAATATAACATTACTACCATTGTGAACTCGCACGATATGAATTCGATCATGGAGATTGGGGATAAGATTTTCTTTATCAACAAAGGAGAAAAGGCGTGGGAGGGAAGCAAGGACGATATTTTCCATGTGGATAATCAGGCACTCAACGACTTTGTTTTTGCTTCCGAATTGTACAAGAAGGTGAAGAAAGCCAACCAATAACCTTGTTTGGGATAATAATTATTCGTTAATGACTGGCAGATATTTATAAAAAACAATAAAACTGGTTTTTAATCATCGCAAAGAAATAAAATCTTTTTAACTTTGTTGTTCGGAAACTCAGGTTTCCCGTTTTTTTAAACGCAAAATGGTGAAATTTTGTCGAACATCATTCATTTTTAATTTTTATTTATGAAATTAGGTCCGTTAAAGCTTATAATATTTCCGCTTATAACAGGTTTTATATTGGTATCTTGTAATCTGAACAGTAATAGTTACGATGCTGATGTGTATTCCGATCCATCCTTTTCATCGTTGAAGTTTACCAAATTAGATAGTTTCCCGAACCTTCAGAATGCAAAGTTTACTCTTGAGTGGGACAATGCTTTGTTTGATTCAGTGATTATAAACGTGGATTCACTCCCTTATCTGACGGATATCGACACCGTGAAGCCGACTTTTAGTTTCAAAAGCACCAATAAGGCGTATGTTCATTTTCTGAAAGGCGACTCGCTGGAAATTAACAATACCGATTCGATGAACTTCGATTCGATTAATTTTGTCAGCAATCTTTCTTATCACAAAGATAAATACCGCAAATATCCTATCCGTGTCAACGTTCATAAAGTAAACCCTGAGGTTTATGTATGGCAGAAAATCAACGATGGGATTTACACCCATGCCGGTAGCCGCCAGCGTTGCATTATCAACAACGATCATCTCTACCTGTTTGTAAATACAGGCTTGAAAAATTATCTTCATACATCATCGGATGGGATCAACTGGTCGGAGCAAACGGTCAACGGACTGCCATCGGATATTCCGCTGAACAATATTCTGGGGCTGAACGGCCTTTTTTATACCATCGATGCCTCGAACAATTACATTTATTCTTCGTCCGATTTGCTCAACTGGGCTGTAAAATATACCTCTTCCGATTTTAATTACAAGTTTATCAACCTGCTTTTTGTACTGAACGGTAAAGTTTGGATGACGGTTCAATCGGGAACCGATGGGAACTATTACATAGCATCGTTGGATGCGGTGAATGGTTTCCAGGTAAGAACCCAGGTGCCCGATAAGGATAAATTCCCTGTTGGAGATTTCGCAGCTATTGGGTTTACAGGCCGTACAGGTTTTCCAAAAGCGATAGTCGTTGGTGGCGTGTCGTCCGAAGGAAATACCTTATACAGTACCTGGAGCACTGAGGATGGTGTTAATTGGGTGAATTTCTCGGAGCAAAATACAACTATGAATGCCTTGCCCGGGGCTGCCATTGCCTGGTACGACAGCAAACTGCTGTTGTTTGGCAAAACTCAGGCGGTGGATTATAAATCGGTCAACCGGTTCCTTGTATCGAAAGACGAAGGTTTAAGCTGGCAGGTGCCGGATAGTACGGTGAACGTGATGTACGATTCGATACGTTCCATAGCTTATGAAGCCCGGAGTTACCAATCGGCCGTAGTCAACAGCAACAACCAGTTGTTCGTGGTAGGAGGGAATGATGGAAAATTATTTACCGATGTTTGGCGTGCCAAACTGAATCGCCTCGGATTTAAACGTCAGGATGGCGAACGGTGGTAAAAATATTTGATGACCGGAAATGAACTTTAAGCAACTGCAAATCAACCGCTCAGTAAGGTTCCGTAAGTGGAGCAAGGCTGGTTACGCGATATTCCGAAGTTTGTCGTGCGCCGTTACCGTTGGTCGCTTAGCCAACGCGGTAGCCGACAAGTCGGCTTTAAAGTCGGGAACTGTTGAACGTTCGGTTGATGTTAGTACTGGTAATTCTATCGCTACGGTCGTTGATGAAAATCCGTCGGGAGATGAACCTTGGCTGGTTGACGAGTTGTTGCTATCGCAACGATGCGTATTGCTGGATTATGCAGTGCCGGCTCATGGCATAGAGGCCAACATAAAAATATTTAGTTATAAACGGTTGAAACAGAGTTAATCTGTCTCAACCGTTTTTTTATTTATATTCAATTGGAACACGAATTAAAAATATCAGTTTTACAAAACATGGTAATTCTATAAAAATATCTTATGACGAAAATTTACGTATTATTGTTTTTGATGATTTCGGTGGGAATGTATGCCGTTGAGCCGAAAGATACTGTTTCGGTACAGCTACAAGAAGTTTCGGTGCAGGAGTACCGCAAGAATTTGTACAACGGAGGATTCAGGGTGATCACCGTCATACCGAAGCAGGATATAGAAAAAATGGCGGTGAAAAGTTTGGATGATTTATTGGACAAAGTTTCGGGCGTGGATATACGCCAGCGGGGTACGGATGGTACTCAGTCGGACATATCCATACGTGGCGGAAGTTTCGACCAGGTACTGGTGTTGCTGAACGGGGTGAATATCACCGATCCGCAAACAGGACATTATAACCTGGATGTTCCTGTAAGTTTGATGGATATTGTCCGTATCGAAGTTTTGCAGGGAGCTTCGGCCAGGGTGCTGGGCCCCAACGCGTTCAGTGGAGCCATTAATATTATTACTGAAAAGCCGGCTTCCAATTCGCTCGGCGTATATCTTTCGGGAGGAAGTTACGCCACCTTCGGACAAGGAATTTCCGGTTCTCTTTCGGGTTCGCGCTGGGGATTGTATTCGTCTTTTCACCATACAAGCAGCGATGGTTATATGCACAACACCGACTTTGATAACTACAACGCTTTTACTGAGCTTACTTATGATGGGCGCAAAGCCGGCCATTTTTCGGCTCAATTTGCTTTCCAGTATAAGGGTTATGGCGCCAACAGCTTTTATTCGCTTGCCTACCCCGAACAATACGACCGAACCATTACATTTTTCTCGGCTGTGAAATGGGACTATACAAAGGGTAATTTCAACATGGCCTCGCAGGCTTACTGGCGAAGGCATCACGACCGTTTCGAGCTGTTCCGCGATATCAATGCAGCGCCTGCCTGGTACAAAAACCCCAATTATCATCAAACCGATATTGCGGGAGGGAAAACAACGGCAACGCTAATTTCAGTTGCCGGAAAATCGTCGATAGGCATAGACTTCAGGGACGAACACATTTATAGCAATGTGCTTGGAAATTTACGCGATACCATTCGTCCAATCCCGTTTGACAGGAACGGGTTTTTTAACCACGAGAAAAACCGGGTGATTTCTACTTTTTTGCTGAACCATACCCTGAATTTTGGTCATTTTGATGCCTCGCTGGGTATGGGCGAGTCGTATAGCAATGACTTTGGATGGCATACCTACGGTGGCGCCGATCTTGGTTATCGCCCGGGCGAAGTGGTTCGTTTGTTCGTTTCGGCCAACAGCACGGTTCGCCTTCCTACATTTACCGATTTGTATTACACAAGCGCTACTCAAAAGTCGAATCCGAACCTGAATCCCGAAAAATCAAAAACCATTGAAGGTGGTATTAAAGCCGGAAAGCAAGGATGGAAAACAGAACTTACCGCATTTTACCGCTGGGGAAATAATGTGATTGATTGGGTGAAATCGCCCGACTCGACGAAATGGGAAAGCCGTAATCTCACTGAAGTAAATGCTTATGGCGTTGATTTTTCGGCCGAATATCGGTTTAAAAGTTCAATTATCAATAAAATATCGGTTTCATATTCGTACCTGGATATGGATAAAAAGGCGAATGGCCTCGATTCGAAATATACGCTTGACTATCTGAAACACAAAGCGATATTGATCATCGATCATAAAATTGCGGGAAATATTTCGGCATCGTGGAACCTTTCGTATGCCGATCGTTCGGGCAGTTACACCGACAAAAATAAGCTCCTGTGTAATTATCAGCCTTATTTCCTGGCCGATGCTAAAGTAAATTGGATGCTCCATCGGCTGACCGTTTACGCGGAAGTAAATAATTTGTTTGATAAGAGATATGCGGATTACGGAGGACTGCCTCAGCCCGGGATAAATATCAGCGCGGGCCTCAAGTGGAAAGTGTTTTAGATGTACCGAAGGTGAACTTCGGGATTTTTCGAAGGAAAAACGTATATTTGTAAAACGGAAATAATTCAATTTTAAGAATCCAACTTATTGAGGGCTTGCTTTAAGCGATATCCTCAAAGCTGTAATTACGTACTAACACAGATGAAATACAAATACATTTTTCTCGATCTCGATGATACCATTTGGGATTTTCATGCCAACGCCAAACTCTCCCTTTTCGACATGTATCAGGATCGGGGTTTGGAGCGATACTTCGATAATTTTGAGTCGTTTTTTGAGATATACGCGAAACGAAATATCGAATTGTGGGAGCAATACGGCAAAGGTGAAATAACCAAGGAATTCCTGATGGCCGAACGCTTCCGGTATCCATTGGCAAAAATGGGGGTGGACGATCTTGAACTGGCTGAACAAATCGGGGAACAATACCTGAATATTCTGCCTACAAAAACAACCCTTATTCCTTATGCTCAGGAAATGCTTGATGAGCTGACCGGGAAAAAATATCCGCTTACTATCATTTCCAACGGATTTGTAGAAGTGCAATACAAAAAGTTACGAAGCAGTGGTATTGAGCATTATTTCAGGCACGTGGTGCTATCCGAAGCCGCGCAAGCCCTGAAACCCGACAAGAAAATCTTCGAATACGCCATGAAACTGAACAATGCATCTTCGGCAGATGAGTGTGTAATGATTGGCGACAGCTACCATGCCGACATTGTGGGCGCCCAAAATGCCGGGATCGACCAGGTGTACCTGTTCAACTTGCCCGACCGTCGTCCCGAAAACTATCGTGCCACCTATCAGGTAAATGGGCTCAACGAAATTATTCCGCTTTTAGGGCTATAAAGCAAAAAAATCCCGCATTTTTCAAGTGCGGGATCTTTTTCAAATCAGTCCTTTTTTATTTTGCATAAAACCAATAGCACCCATCAATATCATTGAACATAACAACGTAAGTGCCGGCTTTTTCTATTAAATTGCCTCCTCCGTTTTTGCCAACAGCTGTAAGAGAATACAACGGATCACCATCTGAGCCTGGTGTGCCCCAATTGGTGTCCCATCCTCCGTTGGCTCTAAACTTACATTGAGTATCACTTGCAAAAGTATAAGTGGTGTACCAGAAATGTCCGTTGGTATTAGTGTTCGGTGTAAGCGCCACATCGCCACCCCAACTATTGAATGCTCCTATCAGCCCGATTAATGAATAACTTGTCGGGGTAACAGAATTAGCTGCAATTGTAAGTGTATTTTTAACAGAGTTCAATGTAATGGTATAATATCCATCTGCCGGAACTTTAAAGTTGGAAGATCCAGCATCGTTCTTTACAGGATTGTCAATACCTTCAGCCGATTTGTTTCCCCATTGGGTATTCCAATCGCCTGGAGTATGAATCAGTTTGAACGTAGTTGATGCTGAGAAATATCCGGTATATACAAATTTACCATCACCGGTAGTATTATATTCATTGCCTGAAACGACGTTCAACGGAATTAATGAAGATCCTAATCCGTTAACAGAATTATCCCAGCTGCCTCCCAAACCTACAATGTACCAAGTGCTTGGAATATTTACTGTGTAATCTTTCAAAATAGAGTATGGAGTTACCGTGAAAGTGGCCACCGATTTATTGGCATCGGCTACCGAAATTTGTTTTACCAACGTACCGCTGTTTGTTATCGAAGCTACCAAGCGAGCGTAAACAGGCAACGCGGAGGTGCTTCCGGTCAGGTTGTCGAAAGCGGTATTCAAATCAGAATTAAGCACTTTTACTTTTGATCCGGCTTTCCCATCAAAGCTACAAGGGATCTCAGCCGTATCGGTAAAGTTCTGGTTGCTCGAAAGTTGTAGTACATAGTTTATCGATGCAGTTTTAACTAACGTCATCACTGCTGATACTGTGAGTATTTCGGTCGAGTCGGCAGCCGTAGCTTCGGTGAGGGTTACCGAACTGGAAGTTGCCGCGGCAACAAATGTTGTGTCCTGAAATGCTCCTTGATTGAAAACGGTCGGACTGGCTACCTGCTGATCACCGTAGTAATCGCAGGAAACCATAATTAACGACAACATTACAAACAACGCTATTATTTTATTTTTTTTATACATAACCATAAATTGTTTAATGATTTAACATATGTTTAAGGATGTCCGGTTTATTGTTTGATTACATAATAACAACCGTCCTGATCATTGATAATGAGCTTATATGTAGCCGCATCATTAGCAATATTCTTACCTCCAACATTAGCGACAGCAACTGCCGTATAAATTGCATCCCCATCGTTGGCTGAAGGAGTCCCCCAGCTTACATCCCACGCGTTGTTTGCCCTGAATTTAAACTGACCGGCAGCGCTAAACGTATAAGTGGTGTACCAAATATGGTTATTAGCCGATTCAGCAGGAGTAAGAGCAACATCGCCACCCCAGCTGTTGAAAGTACCAATGATACTTACTGAAGAATAGGTAGCCGGAGTTTGAGTATTAGCTTCAATGGTTAATGTGTTCTTAATTGAGTTCAACGTAATGGTGTAATAACCATCCGAAGGAACTTTAATATCTTTCGAACCACCATCGTTATGGGCAAAAGAAGTGATACCACCATCGGTGCTTCCCCATTGTTCGTTCCAGCTACCCAAATCACGGATCAGTTTAAATCCTCTGGCAGCGCTGAAATAACCTGTAAACTTGAATGTCCCGTTTCCATTGTCATCGTAAGCTTCTTCCTTTACCACGCTTAATGGATAAATGGAAACACCAATACCTGCTGCTGAGTTGTTCCATACTCCATCAGCCAGCCCAATGATATAATATGGTTTAAGGTTGGCAGCTTTATAATAGAATTTCAGACTTGATACTTTATACGGCAGAATTTTCAGCGCGATAGCGTTTGAATAAGCCGGTTTGACAGTAGCCGTTTTGGTAAACGGAGTAGCTGTAGCATCCGAAATAACTGCTTTTAACCGTACATATACTGTAGTCGCTACTGCCGGCACAGGGAAATTATCTCCGTAAAGAGTATTTATCGCGGTATTCAATTCCTTTACATTTACAGGAACTTTTTCACCAACTATTGACGATGCTAAGTCCTGAAATTTGGTTGAATCGGTAAAATTATTTTCAAGAGAAACCTGAACAGTATAAGTTACCGAAGCCGGGAATCCGTACGATGGCTCATTGCAATACAACGTATCCATGGTAGCGCTGTTGTTGGCTACTGTCAATTCGTAAACCGAATTGGCATACGTTGGCGAGAATAATTTAAATGTAAGCGTACCATCTTCTGCCGCTTTATTAATGACCATATCTTTGTCATCTTGGCAAGCTGTAAAAGCGAATATACTTAACAGGAGAACAAATAATATATTGATTTTTTTCATGTTCTTATTTATTATAAGTGTAAGTGAATAAATTAATAACCCGGATTCTGAACAAGGTTAGGATTGGCAGCTAAATCAGTTGAAGGAATAGGCATCAGGTTATAAATTACATTGAATTTAGTTCCGGCTTTGGTTCCGCCTTTCCAGTCCCATGTATAATCGCTACCTCCATAGCTGTCAAAACGGATCAAATCCATACGGCGGCGGCCTTCGAAATAAAATTCGCGGCACCATTCGTCCCTTAGCACATCCAAGGTAATTTCACTGGCTAAATACGGAGTGGCATGAGCGCGGTTTCTGATGGCGTTTACAGCTTGCATTGCAGTATATCCATCAACAGCTGCTCCACCCCTGAGCACGGCTTCAGCATAAGTCAGGTAAGCTTCGGCTACACGCATAAAAGGCACATCCATATCTGGAAACTCAGTATTGCTTGTTTGCCCGCCATCAGCCCTTACATTTGAATATTTCGACACAGAAAGCCCTTGTTTAAAGACAGAGTAATCAGAAATTGAGATAGGGCTTGTCCCTTTTGATACATCGGTTGTCCAACCCCAGAACATAGCCCTGACATCGTTGGCCTTTGTTGCTAAAGTAGAACCGTTATCCGCGGTTTGCGTGGCAATATCGGCATCGCTTATCCCATTCGGGAAAAATTTAAGAGCCAATGCAGCCCTTGCCCTGTTTCCACCCCAACCATCACTGCTCCCCCATGTCGGCAACATTCCTGTTGTATGGGTGGAGGCGATTAAAAAGAGCGATGATCCATAACTCTTAATTTTTACCCCATCGGCATTAATAGCGAAGATAATTTCGTTCGGCGCTTTATTTACGGTTGAATTATCAAGTGTTCCGGCATTATCTCCCATGAACAATTGAGCGTAATTATCCACCAGGGTGTATCCTGAACCGATCACTTTTTTAGCATAAATAGCGGCATTGTCCCATTGAGGAGTTCCGGTATATACTTTAGCATTCAGGTACAGCCGGGATAAAAGCAACCAATCGGCTGCCTGATCAACCCTGTAATACGAACCCTGACGGGGCGCGTAAAGGCTGGATTCAATGTCCTTCAATTCTGTCTCAATCCAGGCGTACAAATCAGCCCGTTTAATCTGTTTAGGATTTTCCGTTGTAACTTTAGTTGCAAACGGTACATTTCCCCACATGTCCATCAGGTAGTAGTAATTCAGCGCGCGGAGGAAACGGGCTTCCGCTCTTTGTTTTACCGATTTGTCATCGGTTTTTCCTTCTGTATTTTCAAGGAAATGATTACAAAGGGTAATGTCAAAATAAAAACGATAGTACAAACCTTGGATGTTACTATGGGAAGCCGACCATTTGTTGAAGTTCATTTCAGGAATTCCCGGGTCACCCCATGAGCATATAGCTTCATCGGTGGTGAGCTCGTTCAAATTCCAAATCAAACGTATAAAGGCCGAAGTTCCTTCGTCGATACCGTCCACATCTCCCGACCCGGCAGCTCCTTGTTGACCGGTCAGAGACAGGGAAGAATATAATTTGGCAAAAACGGCATCCTGATCGAATTCAGCCACGTTTTGCGGATTGATCGACTTTACATTCAAATCATCCACACACGATGCGAGGCCGAAAGTGAAAGCAATCAGTGTGATTAATGAAATATTGATTAATTTATTTTTTTTCATAACTTTTTTCTGTTTAAAGAGTTGAATGTATTAAAATTTAAGGCTTAATCCGATAACCGTAACGATTGGCCGGGGATACATATCTTTGTCCACGCCTCCCGATATTTCAGGATCGAGACCTTTGTATTTCGTGAAGGTAAACGGATTTTGTACCGCGCACGAAATGCGTCCGCCTGAAATTACTTTCCCAATATTTTTGAAACTATATCCTACCGTGATATTGTCTATTTTCAGGAAAGAAGCGTTTTGTACGTAATAATCGGACAAGAACCAGTTTGTTTTTCCAACAAAGTTAGTTTTCAAAGCGGAAGTCTGCACATTTGATAAGAAATTTGAGGTTGACCATACGCCTGAAGAACCAATATTAGCGCTACGGGCGGCCACATCGTTGTACATGTAGTTGCCAATATTCGCGTGGCTTGAAAAACCAAAATCAAATTGTTTGTAAACTATTTTAGAAGAAAGCCCCATGGCTACTAATGGATTCGGGTTATGATGGTAGTAACGGTCATCATCGTTGATAACGCCATCTCCATTACGGTCAACGAATAAACCCTCAATGGGCTTTCCGTTGTTATCATACACCTGTTGATAAACTTTATAAGAGAATGCAGGATAACCTGTTGCAAAATACCTGATATAAGATCCTGTTCCCGCAGAAGGGGACATAGTTAAATCAGGTATGTTATAACTGTCATTAGTTGCAGCAGTCAGTTTCGTGATTTTATTATTGTTTTGTGTCAGGTTGAAACTAACATCCCATGTTAAATTTTTGGTTTGTATGGGTTTTACGTTCAATGTAAATTCAACCCCTTTATTTTCGAGGGATCCAATATTGCTTGGAACCGTGTTTTTAAAATTGGTTCCTGCCGACACAGTTGTTTTTGCATTAATAAGATCATCCGTTTTACGATAATAACCATCTATCGATCCCGAAATCCGGTTGTTCAGGAATCCAAAATCAATACCTGCGTTATAAGTGGTGGTTTGTTCCCATTTTAATTTGATATTTACAGCGTCAGGGCGATAAGTGGTGATGTAATCATATTTACCATCGCCATCTACATCCATGTAGTAATATGCTCCATCTTTGCTCTTTGTGTAAATAGCTAAGTAAGGATAATCACCTAAACCAATATCTTGCTGCCCGGTAACTCCATAACCCAAACGAAGTTTAAGGTCAGAAATAGTTCTGCTGTTTTTAAGGAAGTTTTCTTCGTTTATTTTCCATGCAAAAGCAGCTGAGGGAAATAATGCAGAGCGGTTATCTTTAGAGAAACGTGATGAACGGTCATTACGAAGAGTAGCTGTGATCAGGTATTTGTCAGCCAACGTATAATTCAAACGTCCAAAGAACGATACCAGAAAACTTTCCGATGCCCATTTGTCTGAAGTAGGTGAGCTGGGATAGGTGGTTGCATTTCCAGAATCATCAAATCCCGGAACAGATTTTATAATCCCATCATAAGCATTATTCATACTACCATAAAAATGCTGCCATTCGTATCCACCCATTACATCAAATTTTTGTTTTCCCAATTCTTTCACATATTGCATGTAGTAGGTCAACAATTTGTTGGTTTTGTACTTCTTTTCGTATCCGGTACTTCCATAAAATAGGTTGCCAATTGCATCAACAGGAATAATGGTGGTCTGTTTTCCATAAGCCCTTTCCAGGGCCAACGTCAGGTGAGCGTGTAAATCCGGGAAGAAATGTACTTTGTAGTCGAGGTCGGCGTTGCCAAGTAAATCGTTCGATTTTGCCCTGTCATCTTTTTGCATCAAGCTGCCAACCGGATTGTTCCCGGCCAAAGGGTTGTCAACGTCAGCTTTAAATTTAGCACTATTCTGATACCACTGCCAATAGCCACCGAAAGTATTGTAGGGGGATTTGTCGGACCTTACAGGTTGTGTGGGGTCGAACGAAGCGGCAGCTCCAATAACGCCGGTATCGGCATAGCGGGTGTTGGCTAACATCCCTTTCGCGTTGAGGTTTACCTTCAGGTGATCCTGAAAGAAAGAAGGGCTAACGCTTACCGAAAGTAAGTAACGTTCAAAATTAGAAGTTTTTATAATACCATCCTGATTGGTATAGCCAAAAGTAACACGGTAAGGCATGTTTTTTAACCCCCCTGTAACTGTCAGGTTGTGATCCTGACCAATGGCTGTTTGGTATATCTGGCTTTGCCAGTCGGTGTCGGCTGTTCCTAAGGCTTTTACAGGTTCTTTACCTGCTCCGTAAAGGTTGGTAACATAGCTACGGAATTCATCGCCCGACATAACATCTATTGTTTTCCCAATGGTGCTTATGGATACATTTCCATCGTAACTAACTCTTGGTTTCGCGTTTTTATCACCTTTTTTTGTGGTGATAATGATAACGCCGTTAGATGCTCTTGAACCATAAATAGCGGTTGCCGAGGCATCTTTCAATACGGTAAAAGATTCGATATCACTTGGATTTACCGTACTCAAGAGATTGGCAACCCCTTTAATACCGTTATTATCCATGGTCAAACCATCGATAACAATCAGAGGGTCGTTGCTGGCTGTAAGTGATGATCCACCACGGATACGGATCGTCGCGCCACCGCCCGGGGTTCCACCACCGGAAATAACGTTTACTCCCGCTATTTTACCTGTTAGCATGTCCTGGGCGTTTGTAACCTGACCCTTATTCAACGCATCTGGTTTGATGGCTGTTACCGATCCGGTTGCATCGTTCTTTTTTACGGTAGCATAACCAATAGCAACCACTTCGCCTAATGCAACGGCGTTTTCTTTTAATTGTACGTTAATTTTTTGGTTTCCTGCTACGGCAACTTCTTGTGGTAAATACCCAACGTATTTTACTACAAGTGTAGCTTTTGAGGCGACTGAAATGGAAAATTCGCCATCGAGGTTGGTAATGGTACCGTTACTTGTACCTTTTTCTAAAATACTGGCTCCCATGATGGGTTCGCCACTCGCGGCATCTTTGACTGTACCTGTAACAGTAATTTTTTGAGCATTGGCGGCTATGCCAAATACAAATAACACCAGAACAGTAACTAAAGCACGCAGTTTTAGCTTAAAGTGATTGTACTTCATGCATTAAAAATTTTAAGGTTGAAACTAATTAATTTGATTCATTCTCTCACAATGATTTACGATTTTATGCCCAATGAATCCTTTAAACATTCATTAAACATTTTTCATAAATGTACCGACAAAATTATATGTTTATCTTTTAAATGGTGTCAGAGTTAATTGTAATTACTTAAAAAAAGAACGCAAACGTTTGCGATAAAAAACCACAAAAAAAAACCAGATAATTTTTTATTCGGGGAAAGTATTATAATTTTGTACCCTGAATTGATGTATATATCCGTGATGTACATTCAAACTGATCTAATACTTAAAATAACAGGCTGATAAACAGCGTTGTTTCAATAGATTCCGAAATATTGACGGTTCGGATAAATTTTACAACAATATAGTACGGCGATTCATTGGAAATTATTTCCGGTGAAAATCTTTTATTACGATTCTTTGTTGTCTGATATTGCATGAAAAAAACACAAATTACCATTAAAGACATTGCCCGTGAACTGAATATCTCTCCTTCCACGGTTTCAAGGGCTCTTAAAAATCATCCCGACATCAGTCAGGAGACAAAGGACCTTGTCAATAAATTCGCGAAAGATTTTAATTACAAACCCAACGCCCTGGCGCTCAACCTGAGGATGAGCAAAAACAACACCATTGGGGTGATTGTCCCGGAAATCATACATTTCTTTTTTTCATCTATATTGTCCGGTATTGAGCAGGTGGCCAATGAAGCCGGGTATAATGTAATCGTCTGCCAGTCGAGCGAAAACTACGAAAAGGAAGTTCGCAATGCCGAAGCGCTCATTTCGGCCCGTGTTTCGGGCGTACTTGCCAGCTTATCCAAACACACTACCAAATATGACCATTTTCAGGAAATTATGGATAATGAGATTCCTTTGGTTTTTTTCGACAGGATTTGCATCGGAATCAATACCGACCGCGTGGTAGTGGATGATTACGCCGGTGCCTTTGCCGCTGTGGAGTACCTGATACAAAGTGGTTGTAAGCGGATCGCCTTTTACAGCTCGCCTGTACACCTCGAAATTTCGAAAAACCGTAAAAATGGTTATTTAGATGCCTTGCGCAAATATAATATTCCAGTGGATCCCAGCCTGATAAAAGTTTGCGACACCCGTGAAAATGCCATCATTATCACTCCTGAAATTCTCGACCGTCCCGACCGCCCCGATGGATTCTTCGCGATTAACGACGAAAGCGCCGCCGGGATCTTGTATGCTGCTAAATTGGCCAAACTGAGGATCCCGGAGGATGTATCCATTTGTGGATTTTCGGATGGTGAACTGGCGAAGGCTTGTGATCCAATGCTGACCACCGTGGAGCAGCACGGTTACGAAATGGGAAAACACGCGGCTTCGTTGCTGATCTCGAAAATCAACGGTGAAACGGCGGGTAAGTATGCCAATAAAATTGTTAAGACAAACCTAATTATCAGAGGGACAACGAGATAGATCAGTAGTTACGAGTTACAAGTAGAAGAGGGGAGTAGTTAGTGATTAGTGATTAGTGGTTAGTGAAGAAAAATAAAAGAATAAGATAAAAGAGCCAAGGGAAACAATAAACGAAAATGTGAGTGGATGGAGTTAAATTTTCATCGCGACTTAAAAAACAAAACAATGGGCGATAACAGTACAACGATAAAACCTAAATTTTCTGTTTTTCAGATATTTAGTTTGAGTATGGGCTTTCTGGGAATCCAGTTTGGCTATGCTTTGCAAAACGCGAATGCGAGCCGGATTCTCCTGTCATTCGGCGCCAACATGGAGCAACTTTCTTTCTTCTGGTTGGCGGCACCTCTTACGGGGCTGATCATTCAACCGATTATCGGTCATTACTCCGACAATACATGGACCCGTTTCGGCCGGCGCCGCCCGTTTTTTATGACGGGAGCTATTTTAGCCGCGATAGGTCTTGTGCTAATGCCGAATGCCGGGGTTTTTGCGGGTGTAGTCCCGGCAATGTTCGTCGGAGGCGGATTTCTCATGATCATGGATGCTTCGTTCAATGTGGCCATGGAGCCGTTTCGCGCGCTGGTTGGCGACATGCTTCCCGCCGAGCAGACCACCCTTGGTTTTTCCATCCAAACTTTCCTGATTGGCATTGGAGCTGTTATCGGATCGTGGCTGCCTTATATTTTTGCCGAGTGGTTGGGCATTGCCAAAGAAGCACCGGCAGGCCATATCCCCGATAATGTTATTTTTTCGTTTTACACGGGAGCCGCTATCATGCTGATTACTATTTTATGGACGGTGCTTACTACCAAAGAATATTCTCCCGAAGAATTATCCGGTTTTGAAAATAAAGAACCGGATGCTGAAAAGCCATCGGTAAATTTTAGCGACATTTTTACCGATTTTGTCCACATGCCCAAAACTATGAGACAATTGGCCGTTGTTCAGTTTTTTACTTGGATAGCGTTGTTCGGCATGTGGGTGTTTACAACACCCGCTGTGGCTCAGCACATTTATCATCTGCCTGTTGACGACCATGAATCGGTAGCATATCAGGATGCCGGCAACTGGGTAGGAATTATTTTTGGCGTTTATAACGCTGTGGCCATGCTTTATGCCCTTGTTATACCGTTTGTCGCTAAAAAGTTGGGCCGGAAACTTACTCATACACTTTCGCTTACCGCGGGAGCTGTCGGGTTGTTTTCCATCTATTTTATAGATCATCCGCACCTGCTGATTTTGTCAATGGTAGGAGTGGGTATTGCCTGGGGAAGTATCCTGGCTATTCCTTATGCCATTCTGGCTCCGGCCCTTCCTGTGAAAAAAATGGGGGTATATATGGGAATTTTCAACATCTTTATCACGGTACCTCAAATCCTCAACGGGTTATTCATGGGGAGTATCGTGCAACGGATTTTCCATTCGCAGGCTATTTACGCGCTCGTCATCTCCGGATGTTTCCTTTTGTGTTCGGCTATCAGCGTATTTTGGGTAAACGACAATGCGCAAGCTCCGAAAACGGATACTGCCGATATCCTTGAGTAATAATTTTTTTGATTGCTTTAAATCCGATACATAATTAATGAACAACTATTTACAACTTGATCCCTGGTGCATTATCGAAGATGAATTTCATCCGCAATACCAACTTGAATCTGAAAGTATTTTCAGCATTGGCAATGGTCAGATAGGGCAACGTGCTAACTTCGAGGAATCTTATTCCGGAAAAAGTATGCTTGGTTCTTATGTGGCAGGTGTTTATTTTCCCGAAAAGGCGGTGAAAGCTAATTGGAAAACAGGTTATTCTGAAACTAACGATAAAATAGCCAACGCTCCCAACTGGTCGGCCATACATGTTACACTGAACGATGTCCCGCTCGACTTGTCCACCTGGGATATAAAAAACTTCAGGCGGGTGCTCAACCTGCGCGAAGGCTTTCTGGAACGTTCGTTCGAAGCTACTTCGGTGAAAGGATACCGCGTACAGGTAACGGTAAAGCGGTTCCTCAGCATGGCCGAAAAGGAGATCGGGGCTATCAGCTATACCATCAAATCGTTGAATTTTGAAGGACGCATTTCCTATCTTCCTTACCTTGATGGCGACGTGCGCAACGTTATCACTTATACGGATGAACCGTTCTGGAACATCCTGCAAACCAAAACGCAACAGGAAGTGGCTCATTTGTGGGCTCAAACCCGGAAAATTGATTTTCACGTTTGCGAAGCCATGACCTACTCGTTTTATAAAAACAACGAACAACTTAATGTGGTTCCCGCTAAAATTGAAAAGGAAAAGGCTGCCGGATTCAGTGTCGGCGTGGATGTACGGATAGGCGATACCGTAAGCCTGAACAAATACATAGCCGTGATCAGTTCGCTCAATTATGGGCGTGAGAATTTTACGGATACCGCTTGTAACCTGGCTTTGAGTGCTAAAAGGAAAGGGTGGAACAGGTTGTTTGAGGAGCATTCGGCTGTATGGGCTGCCAATTGGGCCGAGTCGGACGTGATGATAGATGGCGATGTGGCGGCTCAACAAGCCATTCGCTTCAACATCTTCCAGCTTTTCCAAACGTACGATGGCAACGATTCCCGGCTGAATATCAGTCCGAAAGGCTTTACCGGTGAACGTTTTGCCGGAACCACCCGCTGGGATTCGGAAGTAGCCTGCATCCCTTTTTATCTGGGAGCAACTTCCAAAAAAATCGTAAAAAACCTGTTGCTTTATCGTTATAATCATCTGCCAAAAGCCATTAAAAATGCCGAAAAGCTCGGGTTTTCCAATGGGGCGGCATTTTACCCATCGTCCACCATCAACGGAAATGAAATTCAAAACGAATGGGAGTTCAGTTTCGAAGAGGTGTATCGCGACGGAATCATTGCCTACGCCATTTACAATTATGTGCATTACAACGGAGATGAAACGTTTTTGGCCGATTATGGGTTGGAAGTGCTGATAGCCATATCCCGGTTTTGGCAACAACGTGTCAGCGTTTCCGAAGAAAAAGGAAAATACGTTGTCCTTGGTGTTACCGGCCCCAATTATTACGAGAATAATGTGAACAACAACTGGTTTACGAATTACATAGCCGCGTGGTGTCTGAAATATACACTGGAATGCATCGAAACGGTAAGCAAAACGGAAACTGAAAAATACCTGCAACTGAAGGGTAAAATTCAGTTTGATGAGAAGGAAACCATTCAGTGGAAGGAAATTATTGATAACATGTACTTTCCGGTGGACAATAAACGGGGAATTTTCCTTCAGCAGGATGGTTACCTGGATAAACAAATGACGCGGGTGGTTGATATTCCTGAGTCGGAAATGCCCGTAATACAGCATTGGACGTGGGATCGGATTGTTCGCTCATCCATTATCAATCAGGCTGATGTCGTATTGGGATTGTTGTTGTTCGAAGATCATTTCGATACGGAAATCATTCGCCGTAATTTCGATTTTTACGAAGCGCTCACTATACACGAGTCGTCCATTTCATCCAGCATTCATTCGGTGGTTGCAAGTAAAGTGGGTAACATGGAAAAGGCGTATCAAATGTTCGTCCGTACCACCCGTATCGACCTCGACGATTATAACAACGATGTTTCCGAAGGATTGCACATAACCAGTATGGCCGGTTCGTGGCTCGCCATTGTTGATGGTTTTGCGGGTATGAGGGTTGTCGATAATAAATTGCACTTCATCCCCCGTTTGCCTAAAAAATGGAACAGTTATTCTTTCAACATTCATTTCCGGGGTAATCAATTCAACATCCGCGTGGAAAAAGAACGAATGATCATCCAAAATATCGATGCAAATGAGGGCGATATTGTCGTAAATAGTGTTCCGGTAACAATTTCCGGAAACGAAGAAAAGGTAATTTCTATTTAAAAAAAAATCGATCCAAAACGTTATTAATGGAAAAAATTGTTGAAACACATCAAAATCAAACCTTCAACTACCGAATAACGTTTATTTTAGCTCGGAAACAAATACCGTTTTAGTCGGCATTTCAAGTGGAACATTCAACTGGAAATGCTGGTCGCTGGTAATTTCCTTCGCTTCGGTTTTACCGCCAAACATTTCACTGAAACGCGATAAATCAAGTTGCCGCGCCTTATCATTATTGTTCACCACTACCATTACGGTTTTATCCGCATTGTAACGGAAGTAAACATAAAACCCATTTTCAGGAATAAACTGTTTCATTTTCCCATTCTGCATTACCGGATTGTTTTTTCTGTAATTCAGTAGTTTACGTAAATAATTGAATACTTCGTTTTCCGATGCCGTGCGTCCATCGGCAGTGAAAGCATCCCGCTTATCCTTGCTCCATCCACCCGGGAAATCGAAACGATGCCCTTCGTAGCTTCCCGCGATGCCATCCATCATGATTTCGGTGCCGTAATATATTTGAGGATAACCTCTTACCGTGGAAAGAACCGCCAGTGCCATTTTGTATTTATTAATATCGCCACCGGTTTTGGTAGAATAACGGTCGATATCGTGGTTGTCCAGGAAGTTCATGACCAAATCGGCGTTATGATACACAAAATCCTGCGCGAAATGGGCGTAAAACCGAGCAAGTCCTCCATCCCAGCTTTCAGGTTCGTTGAAAGATTTTTCAAAGACATCTTTCAATACAAAATCCATTACGCTGGTCAGATTCGAATCAAAACCATCTTTATTATAGTTGCCCGATTGATAATAGGCGATTTCAGCCGGCGTTTTTACCCAACATTCTCCTACGATGTTGATGTTCGGATATTCGTAGCGGATCGATTTCATAAAATCCGATGCCACGCGAATGTCGTTGTAAGGGTAAGTATCCACCCTTACCCCATCAATACCGGCATATTCCATCCAATAAATATAAACCTGCTTAAGATAGTCGAACAACAACCGGTTTTTCAGGTTGAGATCGGGCATATTGGGCGCGAACCAGCCGTTGGTCAGTCGTTTCAGGTCGGCCTGCGAGGCGTGCGGATCGGTCCATGCGGTCATCCGGTAGTTCGACGATGTGTAGGTATCCCAGGTGTTTATCCAATCTTTGGCCGGTAAATCTTTCATCCACCAGTGCGAAGCGCCGCAATGATTCGGCACTACATCAATGATAAGTTTGATACCGTTTTGGTGACAAGCGTTGGCTAACCGTGGATAATCTTCGTTAACCCCCAGCCGTGGATCCACCTTATAATAATCGGTACAGGCGTAGTGATGGTAGGAGTATTTGGTGTCGTTGTCGTCGAAAAACGGGGTTGTCCACAGCGCCGTGATACCCAAATCGGCCAGGTAGGGAATTTTTGAAATGATACCATCGATATCACCGCCATGCCTGGCGCCCGGATCTTTGCGGTTAACGCCTTGTAGATAACCTTTTATAGAGTCATTTTTTACGTTCCCGTTTGCAAACCTGTCGGGCATCAAAAGATAAAGGTTGTCGGCTTGGGTAAAGCTTTTTCGCCACGCCGAACCTTCGGTACGAGCCTTTAGTTCATAGAAAACCGTTTGTTCCCGTTTCCCGTTTTTTATCAGGATGTTTAATTTCCCGGGATGTGTGGCGGGGCTGATGTTCAGGTAGAGGAAAAGATAGTCGGGGTTGTCGGTTTTTTCTATTTTCGATATTGACACATTCGGGTCGCCAATCTTAATTTCGGAAGATTGAATATCTTTCCCGTAAAGCATTACCAGCAATTCGGGATTGCGCATCCCGACCCACCAACTTGTGGGTTCGACGCGTTGTATCAGCGGTTGCGAATTTTTCGACGACAAATTTATATTGAAAAATAACAATGAAAGTAATAAAAATGTGATGTGTTTTTTCATGTGTTTATATTTTAGAGCCAAGAGCCAAGAACCAAGAGTCAAGACTTGATAATCATACTTTGTGTGATTTGTTTATCATACTCGTTTCAGTTGTACGTTCATTATCTATTTCCTCATTCCACAAAGGCTCGATGGATTTGGTTCATTAAAAACATTATAGCGGATAGAGACCGTTATACGGGAAATTAAAAAATACTTATGAAACAGATGTTTGATAAACAAATGTTGATGCGAACTGTGCTTGTGTGTTTTGCAAATCGGATGAAAACTGCCGAACAAAAAAGAAGTTCAACTGCCGGGTGCTTTCATAAGGTTTGTTTAACAGAGCCTATCGATAGCATGCCCTGTGTTTCTTAATCCACTTCTATTACGAGGTATTTGCTGATGCTCCAAAATTCTCCGGGATCAGTTATCAGCAATACAAAGTTACCGTTTTCCTTTTCAAGGGTATATGACGATTTCGGATGAGTCGTCAGAATTTTGGCTCTTGTTGAATATAGCGGTATCGACTTGGTATTGCGGGCATCAATTTTTACAAAGTAGTTTTTGTTGAAATCGCCCTGAAGTACTTTCTCTGGTCGGAAAATGCCATCGGAAGTGATGATCTTTTGTTCTTTGAGCTCTTTGCGGGTGCCGAAAACGTACCAGGCGCTGTGTATGGCCTCTTCCTGTTCTTTTATTCTCGATTGTTTCGATTCATTATCCGATTTCAGGTTTTCAATATCATGTCCCATGTTGTCCACTTTCGAGCCAAGTTGAGAGATAACGGAATCTTTCTGGGCCAGTTGGTTTTGCAACTCGGATACTTTGAGCGATTCGTCTTCCAGCATTTTGGTGAGGCGGGCAATATTCTGTTCAAGTCTGGTGGATTTAAAAGCGCTTTTCTTTAAACGGCTCTTTAAATTAGCCAGTTCATCTTTGTTGTTTTGTATCAGTTCGTTAAGGTACTGAATGTCTTCGTTGATTTTTGATCGGGAATCTTCGGTTTCTTGTCCGGTAGGTTTTATTTCGATAGTACCTTCGGTTTCTTTTATTTTTTCGATGTTTTGTTCAATTTCATTCAACGAATTGAAATAATCGTCCACCTCATGTTCCAGTTTTTCTTTGGCCATCTGAAGAGAGTCGTTGCGGGCTTGTAGATTTTTGTAGTCGGATGAATTTTTTATACAAGAGATGAAGGACACAACAACCAACGGTGCAACGACCAGTTTAAAGGTAGTTGATGTTCTGAGGAAAGCTGCCAAAACGGAAATTAATCGCGATAAATTCATTCCGGAATCTTTCTTTTTGGAAACATCCGGAAGGGGGGCTTTGTTAAAATATGATGGTTTCATTTTTGTGGTAAAAAAGTGGAATTTTTTTTGCAAAAATAGTTTTATTCTTGGAATCCTGCAACAATTATTACAAATTCTCCTTTAGGTGGATGCGTGTTAAAATGAACGATGATTTCATCAATAGTTCCACGTATGGTTTCTTCGTAAATTTTTGATATTTCACGGGATACTGATGCTCTCCTTTCGTGCCCAAAATATTCGGCAAATTGCGTGAGTGTTTTTACCACCCTGAACGGCGATTCGTAAAATACCAGCGTTCTGGGTTCGGTGGACAGTTCGGTCAGGCGGGTGTGCCGTCCTTTCTTTTGAGGCAAAAAACCTTCGAAACAAAAGCGGTCGTTGGGCAACCCCGACGATACCAGCGCGGGTACGAAAGCCGTAGCGCCCGGCAGGCATTCTACCTCAATGCCGTTTTCAACCGATTGGTGAACCACTAAGTATCCCGGATCGGAAATGGCAGGGGTGCCCGCATCGGAAATCAACGCTACCGATTGTCCCGAATGGATGCGAGAGACCACACTTTCCACCGTTTTATGTTCGTTGAATTTATGGTGCGAAGTCATTGGCGTGTTTATCCCGAAGTGTTTCAGCAATATGCCACTTGTACGGGTGTCCTCGGCCAGAATCAGATCCGCTTCTTTCAGCACTTTGATAGCCCTGAAAGTCATATCGTCCAGGTTCCCGACCGGTGTTGGTACCACGTAAAGTTTACCGTTCGATAGTTTCCCGCTCATTACTGCTGATTTTGAAAACGTCTGTATATTAGTTGGTAAAATTCCACAACGTTTAAATCATCGTTGTCCCAATTGTATTTCGACTGAAGGTAGGCGTGCGCCTCTTCCACCGTTTGCAATTGGTTGATACGATTCAATACGGAGCTCATCTCTTCACCGTTGCCGTTGAATAGTTCGCGCTGGAAGCGGAATCGGTCGCCAATGCTCAACACCTGGCGAACATCATCGATTTTTGTGCTTCCAATGGCAGCGTTGAACGAATTGTCGGGCTGAGTGAAAGCCTCGTTGCGTGCAACTGTCGGTTTTTCCGTTGGTTGTTCATCGGGTTGTGGAAGAATGCGGATGTCTTTATTTCCAGATACTTGTAGGTCTTTGTTCTCCGCCTTTTCAATTCCAGATGTGGTTGGTTCAACCTTTGGTTTCTCGGTTTCCACAGTTACTGTAACTATGGGCGGAATTTTTTCTACAGGTTTGATATCCGCGATCATATCTTTTTCCACAGGTGATGCCGGCGCGTTTAGTTGTTCAAGATAGACGGTGATGTCAGCCATTTTTTCTTTTGCAAGTAAAAGAATCGATGACGGGATTCTATCCATTTCGTCGAACCCAGATGTCAGTTGATCCAGTTCGTGAATGTTTTTTCGCAGGAGTGTAACAATTAGTTCCTTGTTCATATCTTTTTAAAAAAATAGATGATTGTAGTGAGGATTTTTTTTAATTTTGTCGTTCGGAAATCCATCCCAATAATAAAACGGGGGATTGAGCTGTAAAATTACAATAATCTGATTAAATATTTCCTATTTAAAATTAACTTTCAATAAAATACCATGATTTATTCCGAACAAAATCATCAAAACCAGCTGAAAAGGGGGAGTATAGAAGTAATATGCGGGTCGATGTTTTCCGGCAAGACCGAAGAGTTGATCCGCCGTTTGAAAAGGGCGCAGTTCGCGAAGCAGCGGGTTGAGATTTTTAAACCCCAGATAGATACCCGTTATTCGGAAGATGAAGTGGTGTCGCACGACAGGAACGCGATACGTTCAACGCCGGTGGATTCGTCGGGGAGCATTATGTTGATGTCGGGCGATGTGGATGTGATTGGAATTGATGAAGCTCAGTTTTTTGATGATGGGTTGGTAGAAGTTTGCACCCGCCTTGCCGACCAGGGCATTCGGGTGATAGTGGCCGGACTCGACATGGATTTCCGTGGAGTCCCGTTCGGCCCTATGCCGGCATTGTGCGCGGTAGCCGAGGATGTTTACAAAGTACATGCTATTTGCGTGAGATGCGGTTCGCTGGCTTATGTCTCGCACCGGCTGGTTGATAGCGACAAGCGGGTTTTGTTGGGCGAAATGGCTGAATATGAGCCAATTTGCAGGAATTGTTACAACGAAACAAAAAAAGTTTAGACGCTCCGGCTTTTTGAACCACCGGATGTTTTTTATTCCTCCGAATTGTACGAAACCGGTAAGGAAATGTGGAAATGATATAATTCTCTACAGAAACAGAGATGAATACCCTTAGTTTTCTGGCCACTTATTTTCTTGTTTCCTCTTTCTTGTAACTCGTAACTAATATTCTAAAAATATGTTCGATTCATCCAAACCCTTCACATTCGATCGTGTCATAAGGATACTTATCGGCATTACGGTGGTGGTATTCCTTTTTTTGTTGCTGAAGAAACTCAGCGATGCGCTGTTGCCATTCCTGATCGCCTGGCTGTTGGCTTACCTTATCCACCCCATTGTGAATCTTTTTCAGTACAAGTTAAAGCTCAAAAGCCGGATATTGTCCATTATTACTACCATGCTATTGTTAATGGGCGTGGTATTTCTGGTAGTGTGGTTTGCAGTTCCACTGATCAAGGAACAAATAACGAAAGTGTCTGATTTTGTGGCTGCTGGATATGGTACCCATCTCGAAGAACTTAAGTTTTTACCCCTTTCGTGGCAGCAATCTTTGGATAATTACCTTTCATCGTTCGATGCGCAATCCATTCTGAAAGATGAAAAGACCATGGCGTTCCTCCAGAAGGCGGCGCCTCAGGTGTGGTCGATAGTGAGTGGTTCGCTGGGATTCCTGACGTGGTTCGTTGTACTGGTCATTGTTTTTATATATCTGATTTTTATTTTGCTGGATTACGAAAAAATTGTAGAGCAATGGTACATCCTTATTCCGCCGCGGTACCGTGAAATCATTACAAGTATTTCCAAAGACCTGGAAATGGGTATGAACCGATATTTTCGCGGACAGGCTTTGGTGGCTCTTATTACCGGGTCGTTGTATTGCATCGGTTTTACGGTTATCGGATTACCGTTGTCCATTTTGCTTGGAATATTTATCGGAATCTTGTGCATGATCCCATACATGCAGATCATTGGTGTGTTGTCAGGGTTGTTGCTGGTCATCCTGAAAACGGCGGAGACAGGACAAAGTTTCGCATCGGTACTCGTCAGTTACGCCATTGTGTATGCCATTGTGGAGCTTACTCAGGATATTATTCTTATACCTAAGATAATGGGAAAAATTACCGGGTTGAATCCGGCGATTATTCTGCTTTCGCTTTCGGTTTGGGGCTCGCTTATGGGAATTGCGGGCATGATTATCGCGTTGCCGATTACCACGTTGATGATATCGTATTACAAACGGTTTGTTTTAGGCGAAATCGATACTCACAGTAGCTCTGTAAAACCTTCGCCTCCGGCGGAAAAAATAGAAAATACTTAGGCAGATAAAATCGATTCTTAAATACCGTTTAAGAATCGATTTTTATATCTTTTATCATCAACTGGATGCTGGTGTTGCCGTTGAAAGTGTTTTCTTCGAGGGTGTAACAGATGTCGAGCGGTTGAAGTGATTTCAGATGGTCGTTGTATTCGTGCATCCGGAAAGCTATCCCGTTCATTACGTTTTCCGAGCTACTGTCCACCAGTTCCATTTTCAGGTGTTCCTGCTCTTTCCCCACCAAACGGCTGGTGCCGAAGTCCACCACATTTTTCGATGCGAAAACAGGCTTCATGTTTCCGGGACCAAACGGCCCGAACTGTTTCAACACCCTGAAAAATTTAGGAGTGATGTCTTTGAATTGCAGCAGCGCATCGATATCTATTTGAGGATAAGTTTGTTCTTCAAGGATGTTTTCCTGAACAAATTTCTCGAATCGTTCTGAAAAGGCATCGATATTTTCGGTTTTCAACGATAAACCGGCAGCATACATGTGTCCACCAAAGTTTTCGAGTAAATCACGGCACGAATCAATGGCTTTGTAAATGTCGAATCCGGGAACAGAACGCGCCGATCCGGAAGCTAACCCATTTGACTTGGTGAGGACGATGCTGGGTTTGTAATATTCTTCCGACAGGCGTGATGCCACGATACCAATGACGCCTTTGTGCCAGTCGGGTTTGTACACTACAATTGATTTCCGCTGCTCAAAAGCCTGATCTGATTTGATGACAGCAATGGCTTCATCGGTAATATTTTTGTCCAGGTCTTTCCGGTCGTTGTTGTATTCGTTGATGGTGTCGCTTTTTTCCTTGACAAATGCCTGATCGCGCGAAATGAGCAACTGTACGGCCTCGGTCGCTAATTTCATTCTACCTGAAGCATTGATCCTTGGCCCAATTTTGAAAACTATATCGCTAATTGATAGTTCTTTGTCTGCTAATCCGCAAACATCGATAATGCCTTTCAGTCCTATACAAGGGTTGGAGTTGATTTGTTTCAGTCCGTAATAAGCCAGGATCCGGTTTTCGCCGGTTATGGGCACAATATCGGACGCAATGCTCAGTGCTACCAGATCGAGCAGCGGGGTAAGTTGCGAAAAATCGATGTTGTTGATTTGCGAGAATGCCTGAAGCAGCTTAAATCCAACGCCACAGCCCGAGAGGTGCTTATACGGATAGCTGCAGTCGTTTCTTTTCGGATTCAGGATGGCTACCGCTGGAGGTAATTCAGCATCGGGTGTGTGGTGGTCGCAGATGATAAAATCAACGCCAAGATCCAGTGCATACCGGACTTTTTCAACCGCCTTGATACCGCAGTCGAGCGCAATGATCAACCGGAATTCATTTTCAGCAGCGTAGTTAATGCCTTGATATGAAATTCCATAACCTTCGTTGTACCGGTCGGGGATGTAGAAATCAATATTGACGTAATACTGTTTCAGAAATTTGTACACCAGCGACACGGAAGTTGTTCCGTCAACATCGTAATCGCCATAAACCAGTATTTTTTCATTTCGTTGCATGGCTTTGGTAAGCCTTTTTACAGCAACGTCCATGTCTTTCATTAAAAACGGATCGTGCAACATCGACAAATCAGGCCTGAAAAACTGGCGGGCATCTTCGTAAGTGAAAATATCCCGCTGTACTAATAGTTGTGCCAGTATCGGACTGATATTGAGTTCTTCGGCTAATCGGTTTTTAATTTCGGTCTGTTGTTCATCGAGAGTTTTGTAAAACCAGTTACTTATCATTATTTGAATTTTTTTTCTTCTTCGGGAAAAGAAAAGCAGCAACCTTTTCTTTTTTCTGAAATGCAGATTCACTTGGATAGCTGTATCCGCCATCGTCGCGCTTTTCGCGCTTTTTTGGGGGTTAAGTTCCTGTTTTATACAATGTAACCCTCAAAATCAATTGTAATTCAATTGTTTATAAACATTTTGTAAAATTACTGAAAAGTTTTGTATCAAACAAGCTATAAACGAAATTGTTCTGTTTTATTATGTTAAGCATTGGTGAATATAAAAAGCAAAAATAACGTTATCTTTGCATTTCCAAATGGACTGAAAATGAAACGAGCATGGACACTGAGGTTCACCAAAGATGCTGATCGTTTATCATGCAAGTTCTCCCGTCAAGTCGGGACAAGCTATACGGCATTAAAAAACAATTATTATTGTATGAAATTACGGACATTACTCGAAAAAAAAATACTGATTTTAGACGGCGCCATGGGAACCATGATCCAGCGTTACAAACTGGGCGAAACCGATTATCGTGGAGGGCGTTTTGCCGACTGGAAAAGCCAGTTGAAGGGAAACAACGATTTGCTCGTGTTGACCCGTCCTGACATTATTTCGGACATTCACAGGGCTTACCTCGAAGCTGGAGCTGATATTATCGAAACCAACACATTCAATGCCCAGCGGGTATCAATGGAAGATTATGGCATGGGCGGACTGGTGAAGGAGATGAACGTAGCTGCGGCACGTTTAGCCCGCAAAGTTGCCGATGAATTTACTGCCCTGCATCCCGAGAAGCCCCGTTTTGTTGTTGGTTCGGTGGGTCCTACGAATAAAACAGCGTCCATGTCGCCCGATGTAAATAACCCTTCGTACCGCGCTGTAAATTTCGATCAATTGGTCGATGCTTATAAAGAACAGGTCGTTGCTTTACTCGAAGGGGGTGTGGATGCGATCCTTATCGAAACCATTTTCGATACGTTGAATGCAAAGGCGGCGGTTTACGCTGCTAAAGAGGCAATGAAAGAATTTGGGATGGAGGTGGAGATACTGATTTCGGCTACGGTGGCCGATACCAGCGGCCGAACCCTTTCGGGACAGACGCTACGTGCATTCTTGGCTTCAATGTCCGATTCGGGAATGTTATCCGTAGGGTTGAACTGTTCTTTTGGAGCCAAAGAGTTGAAACCTTATCTGGAAGAAATTAGCCGGTTTGCTTCGTGTTACGTGAGCGCCCACCCGAATGCGGGGCTTCCCAACCAGTTTGGCGAATATGATCAGACGCCTGAAATGATGGCTGTTCAGATAAAAGAATACCTCGACGAAGGTTTGGTGAATATCGTAGGAGGGTGCTGCGGTACAAGTCCGGAACATATTGCCAAATATTATGAGCTGGTTGAAAAAGCGAAAGCCAGAAAGCCGGCCAAACTATCGAATAATTTGGTTATAAGCGGATTGGAACATTTGGAAATCATGTCCTCGTTCCCGCAGGAAAATGACCTCACCCTTAACCCCTCTTCCGGTGAAAAATCCTTGTTTGTCAACATCGGTGAGCGTTGTAATGTGGCTGGCTCCAGAATGTTTCTCAGGTTGATCAATGAAAAAAAATACGAAGAGGCGCTGACTATTGCCCGTAAACAGGTGGAAGACGGTGCGCAAATTATAGATATTAACATGGATGACGCCATGCTCGATGCGGTAGAGGAGATGACTGTATTCCTCAATTATGTAGCATCCGAGCCCGAAATATCCAAAGTGCCGATAATGGTCGATTCATCGAAATGGGAAGTCATCGAGGCCGGATTGAAATGTATCCAGGGGAAAAGTATTGTCAATTCCATTAGCCTGAAAGAAGGTGAAGCCGACTTTTTGTCGAAAGCCCGAAAGGTGAAACGTTACGGGGCCGCTGTAGTCGTAATGGCTTTTGATGAAAAAGGGCAGGCCGATAGTTTCGAACGGAAAATTGAAATTTGTTCGCGCGCTTATCATTTGCTCATTACCGAAGCCGGGTTCCTTCCGCAGGATATTATTTTCGACCCGAATGTGTTGGCTGTGGCTACCGGCATTGAGGAGCATAACAATTATGCGGTGGATTTTATCCGTACTGTAAAATGGATCAAGGAAAATCTTCCGTATGCCAAAATAAGCGGCGGTATCAGCAACCTCTCTTTTTCGTTCCGTGGAAATAACGCGGTGAGGGAAGCTATGCACTCGGTGTTTATGTATCATGCTATTAAAGAAGGGCTTGATATGGGAATTGTAAACGCCGGCATGTTGCAGATTTACGAAGAAATTGAACCCGAATTGCTCGAACATGTTGAAGATGTGGTGTTGAACCGGAGGGAAGATGCCACCGAGAGGCTTATTGCTTATGCCGAAAAGGTGAAAAATACCGTTGTGTCGGGCGAAAGCTCAAGACTGGACGAATGGCGTTCGGGATCGCTCGAGAAAAGGTTGGAATATTCGCTGATAAAAGGCATTAGCGAGTATCTCGAAGAAGATTTGAACGAAGCTTTGGCGAAATATCCTACGGCTGTTGACATCATTGAAAAACCGCTAATGAGTGGGATGAACATTGTGGGCGATTTGTTCGGAAGCGGGAAAATGTTCCTCCCGCAAGTGGTGAAAACTGCCCGGACGATGAAAAAAGCGGTGGCCATTCTTCAACCTTATATCGAAGCGCAAAAAGTTCCTGGACAAAATACTTCGGCGGGTAAATTCCTGATTGCTACGGTTAAAGGTGATGTTCACGACATTGGGAAAAATATCGTGGCGGTGGTGCTGGCCTGCAATAATTTTGAGGTGATTGATCTGGGTGTTATGGTGCCGACTGAAAAAATTATCCAGACAGCTATCGACGAGAGAGTAGATGTGCTTGGGTTGAGCGGGCTCATCACCCCATCGCTCGAGGAAATGTGCCATGTGGCTTCCGAAATGGAGAAAGCCGGATTGAAAATACCTTTGCTTATTGGCGGTGCTACTACATCAAAGATACATACAGCCGTAAAAATTGCGCCGAACTACAAAGGCCCGGTGGTTTATGTAAAGGACGCATCGGTGAATACTTTCGTGGTTTCGCAATTGCTGAATAACAAAACCAACTATAATTTTGTGGCTGAACTGGAAGCGGAATACAAGCAATTGCGAGAAAAGCAAGCGGTGAAATCATCTTTGCTCACGTTGGAGGAGGCCAAAAACCGCAAACCGGATTTGTTTTGACAAATATGAGGTAATTTTTATCCGCAGTCGGCTGTCCGAAAAATGTTTTTCAGGCAGCCGACTCCGTTTCCTACAATTCAAATTCCTCTCCCGGCTTTGGAATTTCAATGTTCCGGAACCCCGCTTTCTTAAGCTCTTCGGCGTAAAACAGCTGGGCATCGTAATCGCCGTGTACAAGGAATGTCTTGCGCAATAGCTCTGTATCCTGGCATGAAATAAACTGTTTCATTTCATTATAATCGCCATGGCCTGAGAAAGCTTCGATTTTCGCAATGCGGGCATTTATTTCATGTATTTCACCAAAAATGGAAATTTCGCGCAAACCCGGTTGTTGAATCCTGGCTCCAAGTGAAGTTGGCGAGCAATATCCCACTACCAGGATGGTGTTTCGCGGATTTGAAATATTGTTGGCCACATGATGTTTGATGCGTCCGGCCTCCATCATGCCCGATGATGAAATGATGATACAAGGGCGGTCGTAGTCGTTAAGCGCTTTGGATTCGTCAACGTTTTTTATGTATCTCAGCGAGTTAAAGCCAAAAGGATCAGGATCGGAACGCATCACATCTTTCACTTCTTTGTTCATGCATTCCGTGTGGCGGCGAAATATATCGGTAGCGTTTACCGAAAGGGGGCTGTCCACGAAAACTTCAATTTTCGGCAATTTGCCTTCGTTGTAAAGGTTGTTCAGTACAAATACGATTTCTTGCGTACGCCCTACCGAGAACGACGGGATAATCAGCTTTCCCTTTTTGTCAACGCAAGTTTCCACCACAATTTTCAGCAAGTCTTCCACGCTCTCTTTTTCAGTGGGGTGGAGGCGGTTTCCGTAAGTCGATTCGGTAATCAGGTAATCGCACTGTGGGAACGGAACCGGCGGCGGCAATATCTTGTTGTTACCCCGCCCTATGTCGCCGGTGTAAGCGATTCGTTTTGTCTGGCCATTTTCAGTGATCTCCAGGTTCACCACGCCACTGCCGAGCATGTGCCCCGAATTGGTGAACTTTACGTTGATTTTATTCTCTTTGTTTTTCTTGTTATTAAGGTAAAATCTTCTGTTATAGCCTATTCCTATGAAAAGTTCCATGCACTTTTCAGCATCCTCCACACTGTATATTGGTTCAATAGCCGGCTGGTTGCGCCGGGCCAGCTTTTTATTGTACCATTTTATATCCTGTTCCTGTATGTGTCCGCTGTCGGGGAGCATGATGGAACAAAGATCGAGGGTGGCATTGGTGGTAATCACCGCGCCCCTGAATCCAAGTTTATACATGTAAGGAATCAGTCCGGTATGGTCGATGTGGGCGTGCGATACGATCAGGTAGTCGATTTCTTCCGGGTTGAAAATCAGGTTTTTATTCATGGAGTCGGTTTCCATTCCTTTGCCCTGAAACATACCGCAATCGAGCAGGATGTTGGTGCCATCATCGGTAGTTATCAGATGTTTGCTGCCGGTAACTTCGCGGGCAGCTCCGATAAATCTTATTTTCATATCAATTTGTGTTTTTAAGTATGGTAAATTATGTGTAAAAATAAAGAGGTCCTGTAACGCGGACAGCGTTAAAAAACTTTGTCTAAAAGTACAAAAAAGAATTGGATACGGTTCGGGCAACGATGGAATTTCATGTAATTTAGATAAATTTTAAATATTATAATGCTATCATGCTGAGAAAATTAGATTTGTTTCCGGAAGCTCATTTTTGCATTTAAAGCGAATAAATATCGGCTGGATGTTCTTTCTTGATTTAAAGTTTACAAAAAAGAATGATTTAGTTGCGTTAAAAATGCTAATTTTGCCATCTCCACTTTGCAAAATGGAATAAATGTATTATTTTTGTGAATTCAAAGAATACTGATGGAATCGTTTTACCAAACCCACCGATATTTGGTCGAACATGTTGAATCGCCTGTGCGCAGGCAATTGATGGACGAGATCGACTGGACACACCGACTGATAGGAATCAAAGGCAGCCGTGGTGTGGGTAAAACTACTTTTTTGCTTCAATACGCTAAAGATAATTTTGGTGTTGACCGCAAATGCCTGTATATCAATTTCAATAATTTTTATTTCGCGCAGCATACACTTGTAGAATTTGCCGGGGATTTTTATCGGCGCGGCGGGCGAACATTATTAATCGACCAAACGTTCAAATACGAAAATTGGTCGAAAGAGTTACGCCAGTGTTACGACCAGTTTCCCGAACTTCACATTGTGTTTTCAGGATCGACGGTGATGCGTTTGATCGAGGATAATACCGATATTCGCGACATTGTCGCATCGTACAATTTAAGAGGTTTTTCGTTCAGGGAGTATCTCAACCTAAAGTGTGGGACAAATTTCCTTTCGTACACACTGGATGAAATCATATCGGACCACAGCCGGATTGCCGCTGATATTTGCAGTAAAGTGTGGCCGCTCGATCATTTTGACGCTTATTTGCATCATGGTTTTTATCCGTTTTTTCTGGAACAACGTAATTTTTCGGAAAATTTGCTGAAAACCATGAACATGATGCTTGAGGTGGACATTTTGCTTATCAAGCAAATAGAGTTGAAATACCTTGCTAAAATCAGGCGGTTGCTGGCCATATTGATGAATACGGCGCCAACGGTGCCGAATGTTAGCCAGTTGAGTCAGGATATTGAAACATCGCGCGCCACTATCATGAATTATATCAAATACCTGAAGGATGCCCGGTTGCTCAATTTGCTGTACAAGGAAGGGGAAGAGTTCCCTAAAAAACCAAGTTTGGTGTATGTGCAAAATACGAATTTGCTGCATGCTGTAAACCCCGGGAACGTGGATAAAACAACAGAATGTAAAACGTTTTTGTACAATGCCCTGCATGCAAAACACAAGGTGAATCTGGGTAAACACAATGCCGATTTTTGTACCGATTATCAGCATTGTTTTAAATACGAAACGAAAGATGCTCATGCAAAACGCTCGACCAAAGTGTTTTATGCTATTGACAATCTCGAAACAGGTTCAAAAAATGAAATTCCTTTGTGGCTTTTCGGGTTTTTGTATTGAGACAAGTTAACGAACTGACAAAGTTGATTAGTAAGGAATGAAGGTATAATAAAGAAAATGATCATCGGTTGTTTTTAACAGCCGGTTTCAATATATATCAACAAATATCAATTTAATATCAAATAATAAAAATGGCAAAAACAAAGAAATTTTTGACCTGTGATGGGAACCAGGCAGCTGCGCACATAGCTTATATGTTCAGCGAAGTGGCTGCTATTTATCCTATCACCCCCTCGTCCACCATGGCAGAATATGTGGACGAATGGGCTGCTACCGGCCGTAAGAATATCTTCGGTGAACCGGTGCAGGTACAGGAAATGCAGTCGGAGGGAGGAGCTGTTGCGGCTATGCACGGTTCGTTGCAGGCCGGCGCGTTGACATCGACATTTACGGCATCTCAGGGTCTCTTATTGATGATCCCGAATATGTATAAAATTTCCGGTGAGCTTCTTCCGGGCGTTTTCCACGTTTCGGCGCGTGCTTTGGCGGCGCAGGCTCTTTCTATTTTTGGCGACCATCAGGATGTGATGGCTGTTCGCCAGACCGGATGTGCCATGCTTTGTACGGGCTCTGTTCAGGAAGTGATGGACTTGGCTGCTATTGCTCACCTCGCCTCGCTGAAAACACGGGTTCCGTTTGTTCATTTCTTCGATGGTTTCCGTACTTCGCACGAAATACAGAAAATCGAACAACTGGATCAGGAAGACCTGCTCCCGTTGCTCGACCAGAAAGCTTTGCAGGCATTCCGCGACCGTGCTTTAAGCCCCGAACACCCGGTGGTACGTGGTACGGCTCAAAACCCTGATATTTACTTTCAGGCACGCGAAGCCAGCAATCCATTTTACGATGTGATTCCGGCAGTAGTGGAAGAATATATGGACGAAATAGCTAAAATCACCGGACGTAAATACGGTTTGTTCGATTATTATGGCGCTGAAGACGCTGACCGCGTGATTATTACCATGGGTTCTTCGTCCGAAGCTATCCGCGAAGCCATTGATTACCTGACCGAAAAAGGCGAAAAAGTGGGTTTGATTTCGGTTCATCTTTATCGTCCGTTCTCGGCTAAACATTTCCTTGCCACGTTGCCTAAAACCGCTAAACGCATTGCGGTGCTCGACCGTACGAAGGAACCGGGAGCTGGTGGAGAACCTCTGTACCTCGATGTGAAAGATGTGCTTTACGGACAGGAAAATCAACCGCTCGTAGTAGGCGGACGTTACGGTTTGTCGTCGAAAGATTTTACTCCGGCCCAGGTGTTGTCGGTTTACGAGAACCTGGCTTTACCCGAACCACGCAACCATTTCACCGTAGGTATCGTTGACGATGTAACGTTCACTTCACTTCCGTTGAAAGAAGAAATTTCGCTGGGTGCTAAAGGTACCTACGAAGCTAAATTCTACGGACTTGGAGCTGATGGAACCGTTGGAGCCAACAAAAACTCCATTAAAATTATCGGTGATAATACCGATAAATATTGTCAGGCCTATTTCTCATACGACTCGAAAAAATCGGGTGGATTTACCTGCTCGCACCTTCGTTTTGGCGATACTCCGATCCGCTCGACTTATTTGGTAACAACTCCTGACTTTGTGGCTTGCCACGTTCAGGCTTATCTTCGTCTTTACGATGTAACCAAAGGATTGAAAAAGGACGGTACTTTCCTGCTCAATACCATCTGGACACCGGAAGAAGTGCAGAGACATTTACCGAACAATATCAAAAAATTGTTTGCTGCAAACAATATTACTTTATACATTATCAACGCTACCGGCATTGCTGAAGAAATTGGACTTGGCAACAGAACCAACACTATTTTGCAATCGGCGTTTTTCAAAATCACCAACGTAATTCCTTACGATCTGGCGGTTGAAAAAATGAAATACGCCATCAACAAATCGTACGGTAAAAAAGGCGAAAGCGTAGTGAATAAAAACTATGCCGCCGTAGATCGCGGAGGTGAATACCAGAAAGTGGAAGTGCTTCCCGAATGGGTTAACCTCACCGATGAAGATACGGTTGAAGACACCAATGTGCCGGCATTTATCCAGGATGTAGTTCGTCCTATCAATGCGCAAGCCGGTGATGACCTTCCGGTGTCGGTGTTCAAAGGACGTGAAGATGGAACATGGGATGTGGGTACTACCAAGTACGAACGTCGCGGTGTGGCTTCTCACGTACCGGTTTGGACTTCGGAAAACTGTATCCAGTGTAACCAGTGCGCTTATGTTTGCCCTCACGCTGCTATCCGTCCGTTTGTCCTCGATACCGCCGAACAGGCAAAAGCTCCTTTCAACGATACGCTGAAAGCCGTTGGCAAACAGTTTGATGGCATGACGTTCCGCATTCAGGTAGATGTGCTCGACTGTATGGGTTGCGACAACTGCGTGGATGTATGTCCGGGCAATAAAAACGGGAAAGCGCTCGAAATGGTGCCTATCGATGGCCAGTACGACAATCAGGACAATTGGGATTTCTGTGTGCAGGAGGTGAAAACCAAACAGAATTTGATTGATGTGAAATCGAACGTGAAGAATTCTCAGTTCGCTACTCCGTTGTTCGAATTCTCCGGAGCTTGCTCGGGTTGCGGTGAAACTCCGTATGTGAAGCTGGTAACTCAGCTCTTTGGCGACCGCCAGATGGTGGCCAACGCTACCGGATGTAGCTCTATCTATTCCGCTTCGGCACCTTCTACTCCTTATACGGTCAACGACGAAGGACGTGGTCCGGCTTGGGCGAATTCGCTCTTCGAAGACAACGCTGAATTTGGCCTGGGTATGGTGTTTGCCGAAGATAATATGCGTAAACGTATCCAGCGTTTGATGGAAGAAGCTATCGCCGCCAACGCGGTTTCGGAAGAACTGAAAGCTTTATTTGGCGAGTGGATTGCCAACAAGGAAGATGGCGACAAAACCCGCGAACTGGCAGCGTTGATCCATCCGCTGATTAAAGTCGATACTTCTGAATACAGCAAAAAAATCTCAGCTATCCGTAGCTTCTTAGTAAAAAAATCGCAATGGATTATCGGTGGTGATGGTTGGGCTTACGATATTGGTTTCGGTGGTCTCGACCAGGTGATTGCTTCCGGTAAAAATGTAAACATACTGGTACTCGATACCGAAGTTTATTCCAACACGGGAGGCCAGGCCTCAAAATCGACTCCGGTAGGAGCTGTGGCTAAATTTGCCGCTTCGGGTAAACGTATCCGCAAAAAAGATCTTGGACTCATCGCAGCCACTTACGGTTATGTGTATGTTGCCCAGATTGCCCTCGGAGCCAACCAGGCTCAGGCACTCAAAGCTATTCGCGAAGCTGAAGCTTACGATGGACCATCGGTGATCATAGCTTATTCGCCATGTATTGCTCATGGTTTGACCGCCGGTTTAGGCAAGGCCAACGAAGAACAGGGCAAAGCTGTTGAATGTGGTTACTGGCAATTGTACCGTTACAATCCCGAACTGGAAAAAGAAGGGAAAAATCCGTTCACCCTCGATTCGAAAGAACCGAAATGGGAACTTTTCCAGGATTTTTTAAAGAAAGAGATTCGTTACACTTCGCTGTCCAAACAATTCCCGGCAGAAGCCGAAGAGTTGTTCAAAGCTGCCGAAGAAAATGCAAAATGGCGTTATACATCGTATAAACGTATGGCCAATGCCGAATATTAATGGTTGAAGACGATTTCAGAAACCAGGCAGGCTCCGGATTTTAATGTCCGGAGCCTGTTTTTCTATTTTTAAGTAGTGTGAAAATTTCACCGTTTATCGCTGAGAGGTTTGCCAGAGGTAGTTAGAAAAAATCGATGATTCTTTGATTTGTTCGCTTCACTTATCTTTATTGTTTAATAATGAAGTTCATTCAAATGAGATTCTACGTTATCTTCATAAGATGGTTTAACGAACATGCTGAACCTGCAATATTTTGTGTTGAAAATACGGATAAAAAGCTATTGCCTTTTGCTTCTAACTAAAAATATAGTAATTCCGGCAGCTATGAACAAGAATAAGCCCAGGCGGCGGTAGAATTTGTAATCGTGGGTCAGTGGGACTTTTTTTAAGCCAACCGTAGGTATCAAAGGTTCTTTTATAACAAAACTTCCAATAAATACAGAATCTCTTTTTGAATATTTACTTCCCAACTGCGAATAGTAGATGTGCAATGTGTCGTTTTGGTTGAGTTCCGATTTCAAAATTTCTTTTATTCTGAACATCATAGGAGTATTTACATCTTCTTTTTTGAAATACAGAGAACAATACGTGCGGTTACCCTTTCTGAATATCAGTTTTTTCCCCGTATCAAATGGCGCATCTATATTGTACGACACGATAAACCGTTCGTTCAGGTCTTTCCGGTAAATATTAATAGATTTAACGCTGTCGAAAGCCACGAGATTAGCGGTCAGTTTCAGCTTGTTTTCCTGCCGGATCGACCAATAATCAATGGTATCCGGAAATACCGGATACGCATTCAGTAAAACAAATAAGAGTACTGTTATCTTCAGTTTCATAGACATTCAATGCTTAATCTTCGATTTTCACTACTTTCCCCAACCCGATGTAGCAGAGTCTTCCACCGGTCTTGAATCCCATTGAATGTAAAAGGCTCATGTAACTTTTCACCTGATGTTTATAAGCCGGGAGCTCGGTGTCGCCAAATTTGTAGTCGATCACGGTAACTTCATCTCCTTTAATGATCAAGCGGTCGGGGCGGTAAATTTTCCGGTCGCCCACATGAAGTATGTCTTTTTCGTTAATAACTTTGTAATCACTCGAAAACCATTCGGCTACGCCGGGGATTTCCCAGAATTTTTCCAGTTCCTTTTCTACCCGGGGCAATTCGTTCCGGCTGATACGGCCGTTGCATAACATTTCATCCAATGCCTTTTCCTGATCATCGCGGTAGCTGATCCCGCATAAGATCTCGTGCATCAAAAGTCCGTAAGTCAACCGGCTCTCTTTTAGCTCCTGCAGTTTGTCGGGCGAAGTTGTTCCTGAAAGTTTCAGTCTCAGCCGGGATGATGTTCCCGCTATCGGGTACGATTCAGCTGCATAGGCTGTCTCCGACGAAACAGGTTTTTCAGGCAAACAAGTGGATGTTCCTACTTCGAATATTCGGTTGTCCTTATCGAAATGATCCGCCAAGTCGGTTCCGTTGGAAAAGCAAAGGTACATCAGCGAAGCTATGGAATTTGGAACGACCTCTTCCTCTTTTTTTACGGGAGCCGGCGCCATGCAGATCAGTTCGTGTTTGGCGCGGGTGAAGGCCACGTAACCCACATTCAGGCTGTCGATCAGTTGGAGCGTTTGTTCTTTGTAGTATTCCAACGCGAAAATTGATTTGCCGAGTTTTTTGGAATATTCTACCGGAATCAGGGGCATTTTATCGAAGGGAGCCACGGCAGGCGAGCACCATATAATGTTCCGGTTACGGGTGTTTTCGGTGTCCCAATCGCAAAACGGTACCACTACCGCTTTAAAGTCAAGCCCTTTCGACTTGTGGATGGTCATTACGCGGATGGCGTCCATGTTATCGGGAGTGGCTACAAATTGTTTGTCGCCGTTTTGCTTCCACCATTTCAGGAAGCTGTTCAGGTCGGAGTTTTTGTTCGATGTGGTAAACCTGAAAACAATATCTTGGAACGATTGTATAAACACCGATTCGTTGTGCCATTGATCCAGATGAAACTCACGGATGATGTTTTCTACCGTTTCGAACATGGAGCCAAGTCTTAAGTAGTGCATTTTTGCCGTTTCCGTGGGCGAAAACATTTCGTCGGTGAAAGCATGTTGCAGCGCCTCACTTTCCGAAAGCGCCAAATTGTTCCGTGCAAATTCGTAACGGACTATGGCGCGTTGCACTTCATCTTTGTTGTTGACAAAAAGCTGTAACAAGCCGAGGATAAACCGCACGGCCGATGAGTGGGTTACTGCCAGCCCCTCATTTCCCATTACATCGTAACAATAGTGTCTATCGGTCGAAGCAGCTTTACAGGCGAGCAGCTTTTGCACAACTTCCTGAGCCTCTTTGTTGGTTCGGACTAATATGGCTATCTCTTTGGGCGAAAATCCGTTGTCTTCAAGCGTCTCCACTACCGTTTGCAATTTGTTCAGGCTTTCGGCTTTCCATCCATCTTCGTTCTCGTTTTTATCGATAAACTCAATTTTGACATGCCCCGCTCCGGCCTTGTGCGATGGCTTTTGGCCAACATGCTGGTAGGCATTGTTTATGATGTTGGTCAGCGGGCGGAGTTCGTGGAAAATATCCGTTAGCCGGGTCAGGTTTTCGTTAAGCCTCGATTGGAGCAGTTGGGCTGCCATAGCGAAAAACGCATTGTTGAAACCAATAATGTTTTTATCGCTTCGCCAGTTGGTGTCTAAGCTTTCCTCCTCCGTTTGCCCGCCATTGAATGTTTCGCTGATTTGACTGTCGAGAATTTTCCAGTCGGAATTTCGCCACCGGTATATACTTTGTTTTACATCGCCCACTACAAGGTTGAATTTCCCCGATGCCAGGCTGTTCGAGATTAGCGGCTGAAAGTTTTTCCATTGTAACACTGATGTGTCCTGAAACTCATCGATCATAAAATGGTCAATGTTTATGCCGGTTTTTTCATATACGAACGGTGTTTCGCTGTTGTCGATAATTTTGTTCAACAGCATATTCGTGTCCGATATCAACATGGAATTTTCTTCCGTGGTCAAGTTCTTTATTTGCTGCGAAATATCGTTGATAATACCCAATAGCCCGATGTACTTTAATATTAATATAGAGGAATTGTATATAAGGAATGCTTCGCCGTACCATTGGATGAAATCCTCCAGCCCCGATTGCAGCCCGTTTTCATAGGCGTTTTCAATCGCCGAGATTATTGGTTTAGGGGTTTTACCCGCGTAACAGTTGGTTACATCTTCGGCAAACGGAATCAGTTTTTCAATATCTATTTCAAAATTATCGTTCGTGAGTTTATCCAGTAACTTCATGGCCGAACGCGATCCTCCTTTAAAATTTTCAAGCGTGATGCCATTCCTGTCGATGATTTCCAGCAGGGCTTTTGCTTTTGTTTTTGCCGTAGCCTCGAATCCGGTTCTGATTTCTCTGAGCGAATGGCGGTAATCTTTCAGAAAGGTTTTATCATGTATTTTCAAGTTGCACTCTTCGGCCCTCGACTGAAAGTTCTCTTTAAATATATGTTTACCTAAATCAAGTATGTCATTTTTCAGGTTCCATTTCTTGGCATCTTCAATTCTTTCCTCTGCAAATTCGGTCAGCCAGGCCAGAAGTTGACGGTTTTTTTCATCCGAAAGTTCAATAAACAGGTTATCGACCGATTGCTGCAAGGTTTGATCCGATTCTATCTCGAGGTTATATCCTCCATGCACCCCTATCTCGCGGGCAAATGCCCGTATGATTTGCTGGAAAAATTTATCGATGGTACTAACCGAAAACGAACCATAATCATGAAGTATGCCGGTCAGGAGTTTTTTTGCCGTAACATTTACCTGTTCTGCACTCATGCTATGTTTTTCTTCCAGCTCTTTCCGGTAATCCGATGCCTCACCTTTTGACAAACGGAAAAGTTCGTTCAATATTCTCGACTTCATTTCTTCCGTGGCCTTGTTGGTAAAAGTTACGGCAAGTATCCGCCGATGCTTCGACAGGTTGTTTTTGTCGAAAAGCAGGTGAAGATAATCCAGAGTAAGGCGGAAAGTTTTTCCCGATCCGGCCGAAGCGCGATAGATTTTGAGCATTTTTAATCGATAAATGATGATTGGAGGAGCTAAAAAGATACCCCCGTAATTGATTTTTTAGTTAAAAAACCGTTGATTTGTTCCAAATACAAATGTACGAAAAAATAAAATCAAAAAAATTTTTGACAAAATTCTTTTCAAATAGGGCACTTGCTGCATCATCACCCCAAAAAAAGTCAAAAATTTTTTACCTGATATCTTTCTTTGTTTCAAAAAGATAGAAATAATCATGAAAAAAACTTGAAAAAACTTCTCGAATTATTTGCACAGTTCAAAAAAACCCACTACTTTTGCACCCGCTTTCGAGAGGAACGCCTCACTAAGAAAAAGCAACAAAAACGACGAAAATCTGCAGAAAAACAGATGGAAGAAATCTCGGTTAAGGCTGGATAAGTCTTACACGAAACAAGATTCCGCCTCATGTGCGAAAGCGTATGTAGTAAGCCGGGAACGACGCTCTTTGAAAGAAAATGAAACAACTTTAAATGTAGTATAAGGAAGGTAAAAAAAATATACCACGTCAATGAAGGAATAAGGAAGGAAGTCATGCTGAGCTAAAAAAAAATAGAGATTACAACGAAGAGTTTGATCCTGGCTCAGGATGAACGCTAGCGACAGGCCTAACACATGCAAGTCGAGGGGCAGCACAAGGTAGCAATACTGAGGTGGCGACCGGCGCACGGGTGCGTAACACGTATGCAACCTACCTGTAAGCGGGGGATAACCCGGAGAAATTCGGACTAACACCGCATAATATTATTAAGCCGCATGGTTTGACAATTAAATATTTATAGCTTACAGATGGGCATGCGCATGATTAGATAGTTGGTGGGGTAACGGCCCACCAAGTCAACGATCATTAGGGGTTCTGAGAGGAAGGTCCCCCACACTGGTACTGAGACACGGACCAGACTCCTACGGGAGGCAGCAGTGAGGAATATTGGTCAATGGGCGAGAGCCTGAACCAGCCAAGTCGCGTGAAGGAAGACGGCCCTACGGGTTGTAAACTTCTTTTGCAGGGGAATAAAAGAGGGTACGCGTACCCTATTGTAGGTACCCTGCGAATAAGGATCGGCTAACTCCGTGCCAGCAGCCGCGGTAATACGGAGGATCCGAGCGTTATCCGGATTTATTGGGTTTAAAGGGTGCGTAGGCGGACTGGAAAGTCAGCGGTGAAAGTTTTCAGCTTAACTGAAAAATTGCCATTGAAACTGTCAGTCTTGAGTGCAAATGAGGTAGGCGGAATGTGTTGTGTAGCGGTGAAATGCTTAGATATAACACAGAACACCAATTGCGAAGGCAGCTTACTGGGATGCAACTGACGCTGAGGCACGAAAGCGTGGGGATCAAACAGGATTAGATACCCTGGTAGTCCACGCAGTAAACGATGAATACTAACTGTTTGCGATATACAGTAAGCGGTACAGCGAAAGCGTTAAGTATTCCACCTGGGGAGTACGTTCGCAAGAATGAAACTCAAAGGAATTGACGGGGGCCCGCACAAGCGGAGGAACATGTGGTTTAATTCGATGATACGCGAGGAACCTTACCCGGGCTTGAAATGCAGACGACGAATCAGGAAACTGGTTTTCCAGCAATGGCGTCTGTGTAGGTGCTGCATGGTTGTCGTCAGCTCGTGCCGTGAGGTGTCGGCTTAAGTGCCATAACGAGCGCAACCCTTATCATTAGTTACTAACAGGTCAAGCTGAGGACTCTAATGAGACTGCCACCGTAAGGTGTGAGGAAGGTGGGGATGACGTCAAATCAGCACGGCCCTTACGTCCGGGGCGACACACGTGTTACAATGGGGGGTACAGAGGGTCGCTACCACGCGAGTGGATGCTAATCTCATAAAGCCCCTCTCAGTTCGGATCGAAGTCTGCAACCCGACTTCGTGAAGCTGGATTCGCTAGTAATCGCGCATCAGCCATGGCGCGGTGAATACGTTCCCGGGCCTTGTACACACCGCCCGTCAAGCCATGGAAGCCGGGGGGACCTGAAGTACGTAACCGCAAGGAGCGTCCTAGGGTAAAACCGGTAACTGGGGCTAAGTCGTAACAAGGTAGCCGTACCGGAAGGTGCGGCTGGAACACCTCCTTTCTGGAGCAAAGTATGACAGAGAGAAAAGATTCCCGAGGCATGGTATAAACAATGCCTGACTTGTGCTACATGAAGTTGTTTTAATATATAACCCCTCTTCCCCGGGGTAAAAAGGGGAGGAAGTAGGCTCAGGGTTCTCCCTCATAAGGAGAGAGGGGTCAAATGCCAGTCCTATAGCTCAGTTGGTTAGAGCGCTACACTGATAATGTAGAGGTCGGCAGTTCAACTCTGCCTGGGACTACAAAAAAGAATAAGAAGCCCCACCCGGCCTCCCCGAAAGGGAGGAGAAAGAAAAGTTAGTAACGATTAATTTAAACTTTCAATAGAACGGTGGTAGCTAAATTTTCCCCCTTTGGGGGAATTAAAGGGGGCTTTGGGGGATTAGCTCAGTTGGCTTAGAGCACCTGCCTTGCACGCAGGGGGTCAAGGGTTCGAGCCCCTTATTCTCCACCAGAAATAACAAACGAGTTATTTTAGGAGAAATACAGGAATCGCTCAGTTGGCTTGGAACATCCCGTATTGTAACGGGAGGGTCAAGGGTTCGAGCCCCTTATTCTCCACCAGAAATAACAAACGAGTTATTTTAGGAGAAATACAGGAATCGCTCAGTTGGCTTGGAACATCCCGTATTGTAACGGGAGGGTCAAGGGTTCGAGCCCCTTATTCTCCACTGAAAGAGACAACAGACAGCGGTCAAGCGTCAACAGAAGTAGAGATAATGTAATAAAATAAGATATTGAAAACAGGTTTGCAGGTGGTGAAACACTTGAGGACAACGTATTATTGAAGATTTATCCAGAAATACCGGAATCATTGTGAAATGAGGAAGTAAATCGTGATTGGATAAATTGAAGATAAAGAAGATCTTTGACATATTGGAAGAAAGAGAGATAAAAAGTAGTAAATGTTATTGACAATTAGAAATAAAAGACAATAACCGAGCAAAAAAAGAAATAAAAAAAGCAAATAAGAGCGAACGGTGGATGCCTTGGCTCTGGGAGGCGATGAAGGACGTGATAAGCTGCGAAAAGCCGCGGGGAGGTGCAAATAACCTTCGATCCGTGGATATCCGAATGGGGCAACCCAGCTAACTGAAGGTTAGTTATCCCGCATAGCGGGAGGCAAACGGGGGGAACTGAAACATCTAAGTACCCCCAGGAGAAGAAAACAAAAGTGATTGCGCAAGTAGTGGCGAGCGAACGCGCAGGAGCCCAAACCGTGGATGTAGCAATGCATGTGCGGGGTTGTAGGACTGCGGTATCAGGTTTAAAAACGAACTGGAACATTTTGGAAAGAATGATCAAAGAGGGTGATAATCCCGTACAGGCAAGGTTTTAAACGTGTAGCAGTATCCTGAGTAGCGCGGGACACGAGAAATCCTGTGTGAAACTGCCGGGACCATCCGGTAAGGCTAAATACTCCCCAGAGACCGATAGTGGACCAGTACCGTGAGGGAAAGGTGAAAAGGACTTCGAACAGAAGAGTGAAATAGTACCTGAACCCGTTCGCTTACAAGCGGTTGGAGCACCTACGTGGTGTGACAGCGTGCCTTTTGCATAATGAACCTACGAGTTACTTTCACTGGCAAGGTTAAGGTCTTCAGGACCGCAGCCGAAGCGAAAGCGAGTCTTAACAGGGCGCCATAGTCAGTGGGAGTAGACGCGAAACCAAGTGATCTACCCTTGAGCAGGTTGAAGTTTTGGTAACACAACATGGAGGACCGAACCGGTAAGCGTTGAAAAGCTTTCGGATGACTTGAGGGTAGGGGTGAAAGGCTAATCAAACTTGGAGATAGCTCGTACTCCCCGAAATGCATTTAGGTGCAGCGTGCGGACAGTTTACATGAGGTAGAGCGACTGATTGGATGCGAGGGTTTCACCGCCTATCAAGTCCTGATAAACTCCGAATGCATGTAAATGTTTCCGCGCAGTGAGGGCATGGGTGCTAAGGTCCATGTCCGAGAGGAGAAGAATCCAGACCATCAGCTAAGGTCCCCAAATATATGCTAAGTTGCATTAACGAAGTCGAACTGCAGAGACAGCTAGGATGTTGGCTTGGAAGCAGCCATTCATTTAAAGAGTGCGTAACAGCTCACTAGTCGAGCGGTTTGGCGTGGATAATAATCGGGCATAAGCATATTACCGAAGCTATGGAATCATACTTTTGTATGATTGGTAGGGGAGCATTCCTGCACAGCGTCGAAGGCGTAAGGACAACTTACTCTGGAGCGGCAGGAAAAGCAAATGTAGGTATAAGTAACGATAAGGGGGGCGAGAAACCTCCCCGCCGGAAGACTAAGGATTCCTGATCAACGCTAATCGGATCAGGGTTAGTCGGGGCCTAAGGTATAGCCTAAAGGCGAAGCCGATGGAAGAACTGGTTAATATTCCAGTACTACTTGATGGAGTGAAGTGGGGACGCAGAAGTGAAAGTCCTGCCAACTGACGGAATAGTTGGTTAAAGGGTGTAGATATTGAGAAGCGCAGGCAAATCCGCGCTTTGAGTCGAACCTGAAAGTACCGGGAGTACTTGTACAACCGGATATGGATGTAAACAGGCTGCCAAGAAAATCCGCTAAACGTTAATTCATCAAGTACCCGTACCACAAACGGACACACGTGGTCAAGTATAGAGTACTAAGGCGCTCGAGTGATTCACAGCTAAGGAACTAGGCAAAATAGTCATGTAACTTCGGGAAAAATGACGCCTCCTCATGTTGAATGAGAGGCCGCAGAGAAATGGCCCAGGCGACTGTTTAACAAAAACATAGGGCTTTGCAAAATCGAAAGATGAAGTATAAGGCCTGACACCTGCCCGGTGCTGGAAGGTTAAGAGGAGATGTTAGCGCAAGCGACGCATTGAATTGAAGCCCCAGTAAACGGCGGCCGTAACTATAACGGTCCTAAGGTAGCGAAATTCCTTGTCGGGTAAGTTCCGACCTGCACGAATGGTGTAACGATCTGGGTACTGTCTCAGCTGTGAGCTCGGTGAAATTGTAGTATCGGTGAAGATGCCGATTACCCGCAACGGGACGGAAAGACCCCGTGAACCTTTACTGCAACTTTACATTGAATTTGGGTAATTGATGTGTAGGATAGGCCGGAGGCTGTGAAGCGGGCACGCTAGTGTTCGTGGAGCCACCCTTGAAATACGGCCCTTTGGTTATTTGAGTTCTAATTCCTGTAAAGGGAAGACACTGTATGGTGGGTAGTTTGACTGGGGTGGTCGCCTCCAAAAGAGTAACGGAGGCTTCCAAAGGTGCGCTCAGGCCGATTGGTAACCGGTCGCAGAGTATAATGGTATAAGCGCGCTTGACTGAGAGACCGACAAGTCGATCAGGTAGGAAACTAGGGCATAGTGATCCGGTGGTTCCGCATGGAAGGGCCATCGCTCAAAGGATAAAAGGTACTCCGGGGATAACAGGCTGATCATTCCCAAGAGCTCATATCGACGGAATGGTTTGGCACCTCGATGTCGGCTCGTCACATCCTGGGGCTGGAGAAGGTCCCAAGGGTTGGGCTGTTCGCCCATTAAAGTGGCACGCGAGCTGGGTTCAGAACGTCGTGAGACAGTTCGGTCCCTATCTGTTGTGGGCGCAGGAAATTTGCGAAGGTCTGACACTAGTACGAGAGGACCGTGTTGGACGAACCTCTGGTCGACCGGTTGTTCCGCCAGGAGCACTGCCGGGTAGCCACGTTCGGTTAGGATAAGCGCTGAAAGCATCTAAGCGCGAAGCCATCTTCAAGATTAGATTTCCATTGAGGGTCGTCGAAGACTACGACGTTGATAGGTTACAGGTGTACAACAGAAATGTAAAGCCGAGTAATACTAATTGCCCGATAGCTTTTTTAGCCTCCCCCGACCCCTCCGATAGAGGGGAGAAAGACGGGGGAAACAAACAGCTCGAAGATTTACCAACTGATCTTTCTTTCTTTTCAATGTCAAAACCTATAATGCCTATCCGAAATTCCCCCTTCAGGGGGTTAGGAGGCAGTCATTCAGGTGGTTATAGCATTGGGGTTCCACCTCTTCCCATTCCGAACAGAGAAGTTAAGCCCAATCACGTCGATGGTACTGCGTAACAGTGGGAGAGTAGATAGCCGCCGTCTTTTTTAAAACCTCAGATCCATCCGGATCTGAGGTTTTTTGCATCTATGCTATTATTGGCATGTTATTGTTCGTGTCGTTTTTATGGTTCGCAGCAATTGATCAGGTATATTTATTGAATTTTGACTATTAGGCCATTTTTTATTTTTTTTTGGCCATTTTTTTATTTTTAAACAAATGATTTTTAACAATATAGATTTGACGAGTTAATGCGCGTTAAGCTCAAAAAACAGAGTGTTAAATTAAAAAAAATATAGTACCGACATTGGGATTGAGGAACATCTTTTGTATATTTTAGTGTTGAAAACAGAAACAAAATAATACTTTTTAATAATTGAAAGTTACTTTGTTTATCTACAAAATAATTACTAATAATTCATTTAATAACATTAAAATCAGAACAATATGAATGCTTCGAAAAGAATGAAAATGCTCGGTTTTTTTGCTGCTGTTGTAGCTGTAAGTGTAGCTACTAATTTGACTACAAATTATGTGGTAAATAAAAGTGATAATTCGTACGGTAACAGCGACCAACAAAAAATTCCGGCAACTTATGCCAAATTCGACAATGTTGCAAGTGGTTTAGAAACCGATTTTACGGTAGCTGCCGAATTGTCAGTTCATGCTGTGGTTCACGTCAAGACCAAAACTCCGATGAAGATGCAATCGGCCAATGGTTTTGTTTTTCCCAACGATCCTTTCTTCGAATATTTTTTTGGCAATCCTAATCAAAAGAAAAATAAGGGCGATGACGAAACTCCCATGCAGGAGGCTTCGGGTTCCGGTGTAATTATTACTAACGATGGTTATATTGTAACCAATAATCATGTGGTGGATGGAGCCAAGGATATAGAAGTAACGTTGAACGATAAACGGTCGTATAAGGCTAAGTTGATTGGTGCTGATCCTAATACGGATATTGCCCTGCTGAAAATTGATGCGGACAATTTGTCCATTATCAAGTTTGGCGATTCCGACAAACTTAAAGTGGGTGAATGGGTTTTGGCAGTGGGTAATCCGTTCAACCTCACATCGACGGTAACAGCTGGCATTGTAAGCGCTAAAGCCCGCAATATCAATATTATTAATTCCAAAATGCCAATAGAATCGTTTATACAAACCGATGCAGCCGTGAATCCGGGAAACAGTGGAGGGGCTTTGGTCAATACCCGTGGTGAACTTGTAGGTATAAATACCGCGATAGCTTCGCAAACGGGTACTTATGCGGGATATGCATTTGCGGTGCCGGTGAGTATCGTGCAAAAAGTGGTGGCCGATATTCAGAAATACGGCGTAGTTCAGCGGGCGGTTCTCGGTGTTGAAATCAGGGATATTGATGACAAGTTGGCCAAAGATAAAAACCTGAAATCGTTGGAAGGAGCTTATGTTGGTAAGGTTGTTGCGTCAGGAGCCGCTGCAGGTGCAGGAATTAAAGAAGGCGATGTGGTTGTTTCGGTAAATGGCTTCGCAGTCAAATCGTCGGCCGAATTGCAGGAGCAAGTAGGTCGCTACCGTCCGGGTGATAAAATAACTGTAACCGTATTGCGTGGCAAAGAAGAGAAGACTTTTGATGTGCAGTTGAAAAATAGGCAGGGAAGTACCGAAATGGTCTCTTCATCTGCTTCCGATTCAAGCAGCGAGGTGCTGGGAGCTACTTTCAACGATGTGAGCGATAAATTGAAAAAACAGTTGAGAATCGATTACGGTTTGCAAATACAATCGCTCACAAAAGGTAAATTGCTCGATAAAGGCATTAAGCCAGGATTTATTATTCTGAAAATCAACAACCAGACGATACGTTCGGTTGACGATATACAAACTGCTTATGATCAGGCTATAAACGCAGATGACCCCAACGATAGGGTTTTGTTCATTACGGGCTTATATTCAAACGGAAAATTAATGTATTACGCCATTGACTTGACGGAATAACTGATTCATTTTACCTTTATAGTTTAACTGGAGAAGGATAAATTTGTTAATATTTCTGACAGCTAAACCGTTGAACGGAAATGCGGTGGAAATATTAACGGATTTATTCTTTTTATTAAATCTGCCGTGGGTGTTATTTGTAAATCGCTATCTTATTTTATTAAATGTATTGGTAAATCTATTTCACATGGAAAATTAAAATTTTTGACCACGGCGGATAAAAAACGAAGATATCTTTTGCTCTGCCATCTTTTCTCTTCATAAAGTATAACTATTGTACCTTATGTGGCAAAACTCAGGGTCGCTGCTCCAACATAAATTTTTTTCAAGATAAAACAATTTTGGAACAGAAGCGTTTTTATTAAAGGTGTTTATCAAAAAGGGAACACTGTTGAACGAACAATCGGCAATTAGTTTTTTTATAGACGTAAATTTAGGGTAAATTTAACCTGTAATATTTTGAAATATAAAAAAAAACAGCTAATTTTGCACGCTAATTTTCTTAACTACAATGAGACAATTAAAAATAACAAAATCGATTACGAATCGAGAAAGTGCATCTCTTGACAAATACTTGCAGGAGATTGGCCGTGAGGATCTTATAACGGTTGAAGAAGAAGTGGAATTGGCTCAGCGAATTCGGAATGGCGATCGGATTGCGTTGGAAAAGTTGACTCGTGCTAACCTTCGTTTTGTGGTTTCGGTAGCAAAGCAGTACCAGAATCAGGGGCTGAGTTTGCCCGACTTGATCAACGAGGGCAACCTCGGGTTGATTAAAGCTGCCGAAAAGTTTGACGAAACAAGGGGCTTCAAGTTTATTTCTTATGCTGTGTGGTGGATACGGCAGTCGATCCTTCAGGCTTTAGCCGAACAATCCCGTATCGTTCGTTTACCGCTGAATCAGGTAGGTTCGCTGAACAAAATCAATAAAGCATTTTCGAAATTCGAACAGGAAAACGAACGTCGCCCGTCGCCCGAAGAATTGGCCGAAGAGTTGGATATCCCTGTGGACAAAATTGCCGATACAATGAAGGTTTCAGGCCGTCACATATCGGTAGATGCTCCGTTTGTGGAAGGTGAGGACAATAGTTTGCTGGATGTGATGGTAAACGACGATTCACCCAACGCCGACCGTTTTCTTATCAACGAATCGCTGTCGAAAGAAATTGAAAGGGCGTTATCCACCCTGACAGAGAGAGAGCACGAAATTGTAAAGAAGTTCTTCGGTATCGGAGTGCCTGAGATGACGCTTGAAGAAATAGGTGATGAGTTTGGTCTGACCCGCGAACGTGTACGCCAGATCAAGGAAAAGGCGATTCGCCGGTTGAGAGTAAGTTCTAAGAGTAAGCTTCTAAAAGGCTATTTAGGCTAATTAATTATAATTAAAAAAGTTGTTTGGAGAATTTCTTTAAACAACTTTTTTCTTTACAGGACTGTTTTGACTGAAATCGGTTATTTTATATTAGGTACTGTTGCCGGCGTGTTGTCCGGGCTATTCGGCATAGGTGGTGGAATTGTCATGGTGCCATCGCTCATAGCTTTTTTCGGGCTTGATATACTCGATGCTAACTCAACTTCGCTTACGGCCATGTTGTTGCCGGTAAGCATTTTGGGTGTGGTGTCGTATTATAAAGCCGGTTACCTGCATCTAAGAGATGCTTCGATCATTGCTGCAGGGCTTTTCGTTGGTTCTTTCTTTGGTGGTGAGTTGGCGGTGAACATCAACGAACAGTTACTCGCGTTCCTCTATATTGGCATTTTATTGTACGTGGCTTTCGGTTACCTGGATGTTTATTCACGCTTCGGGAAGAAGAAAGATCCGCTTTCCGGAGTTACAAACGTTCAGCCGTCGTGGTGGGCATTCTTGTTATTGGGAATAGGTGCCGGTGTTTTTGCGGGGTTGTTTGGCAAGGGGGGCGGCCTGGTTATCGTACCGGTACTAATCAGTTTGTTTCATTATGATACTAAAACAGCCGCCGCTACATCGCTTGCGGCACTTCAGCTACCCGTCGGGTTGCCCAGTGTGGTTATTTACGCTCAAAACGGTCATTTACACCTCTTCAATGCCGCTATCATCGCTGTTGGCATTATTATCGGAGCCGCTTTCGGCTCAAAAATCGCTATCAAGCTTTCATCCTTACTTTTCAAAAAATTATACGCCTTTTTTTTACTGGCTGTGGCAGTATATATGATTTACAAATATATATAGCAAATTTTTCCTGATTTCAAATATATGAATCTTTTTAGTTTTCAACCTTTTCGTAGTATAGAAACCGCCATATTTTATCGCTCACAAAGTATGTGGGATAAGCAAAAATCATTCCGGCAATTACATCGATAAAATAATGAGCTTTTATATAAACGGTTGACATGGCCAAAAGGAGAGAGAACGGAAGAATCCAGAAAAAGACTTTGCGGGCATTTTTCCAGAACAAAATCATGTAAACGCACATAATTCCGATATGGGAGCTTGGTATGGCACCGGTAGGCAACTCGCCCCGCGAATGTAGCAGTAACAAAAACTTGCGGAACGGTCCCATAACGGGAATAGCAATATCATCGGAGTGGCACACAAAGAACTGGGGCCCTTCCGATGGGAAAATTACAAAGAATGAATAATAGATGAGAAATGAACATAAAAGGATGAAAGCGGCATAATATCCCCTTCCTTTATCCCTGAAGTAGAAATACAGGGGAGTGAAAGCAAGGGCAGGGAAGAAGGTCATGTACGAAAAATTCATCAGTTCGTTGAACCACGCGTACGGTAGTGCCACCGAGAACGAAGTACTGGGCTGAAATCCGCAAATCCACTGGTCGGCCGCTATCAGGTATTTATCGATGGACGAAAAGAATGCCTGGTTGTAATAATAAGTTTCAGGATACCACTGGATAATCAGCGCCAGCGGTAACAATTGTCTGATAAACGCAAGTTTTCGCCGGAAAAGGAAAGTATCGGATAAAACGATAGCGGTTAAAACCACTATAACCCCCAAGCGTAAGGATAAGAGATTCCAAAGAGTGGTCTCGCGGATACAATGGGGCACCACAACTATATACAAGCCGGTAAGCAATGCCCAAACGCCGGTAATCAACTCAATAGGATATATTTTAACTTTGTTCTTCACAGTAAAGCCACGGGAATATTAATCTTTAATAAAACATCTTGTTCGAAGATATGGTTCCTTCTGGTAATTGTCCCAAATGCCTACCGCGTTGGTGTTGGTTTCGAGTTGCCCGGTTGAAATGGCCGTTTTTATGTTCAGTTCACGGTATCTTTCGTTCAGGGCAGTATAATACAGGGAATGGATGCCCCGGTTTTGCCAGTCGGGGTGCACACCGTTGAAATAAAGGTCAACCGTATCGAATTTTCTCAATGCTTTCAGTATATGGATAAAACCAAATGGGAAGAGGCGTCCGCGAGCCTTCTGGAAAGCAGTGGAAAGCGATGGGAATGATACTCCGAAGCCTACTACCTCTTTGTTTTCGTCGAGAATGAAGCAAATAAGTTCCGGGCGGGCAAACCCAAAATAACCTTTTACATAATACTCAATTTGTTTTTCAGATACTTCCGAAAAACCGTAGAGGTTGCTAAACGAGATATTCAGTGTTTTGAAAAAACCACGAATATAAGGTGTCAATCCTTTTTTGTTTTTGGCAAAATAGGTCGTCAGTTTATATTTTTGCGCAATAATGTTGTTGATGCGTTCAATTTTTTCAGGGATTTCCTGCGAGGCCGGAAATTTATATTGTACCCAATCCACTGATTTTCTGAATCCGTGTTTTTCCATATGTACCGGGAAATAGGGGTAATTATAAGCACTGGTAATGGCAGGTTGGTTTTCAAAACCAGCAATGAGCATGCCTTCCGGGTCGAGATCGGCAAAGCCCAATGGCCCGTGAATACCTTTCATTCCACGATCGTTTCCCCATTTTTCGGCAGCTTCGAGCAACGCTTTCGAAACCTCGGTATCATCCTCAAAGGCAATCCAGCCAAAACGTGTCCGGTTGTCGTTCCAGCGAGCGTTGGCTTTGAAATTGATAATGGCTGCAACGCGTCCGACTACTTTATTGTTCTTGTAAGCAAGAAGATAAGCGGCTTCACAATGTTCAAAAGAGGGATTTATTTTCCTGTTGAATGTTTTCCATTCATCAAAAATCAAAGGGGGCACCCAGTTTTTATCATTTTTATACAGTTCAAAAGGGTACATAATGAACTGTTTCATCTCTTTTTTTGTGATAGCTTCTTTTATTTCAATCATATTCGTTTTTTCGCTGGTATAAGAATTTTGATTTTTCATTTCACATCAAACTACAAATATACCACTTTTATTAAATGAAAAATGTTAATTTAACAAATGCGGTAACTTTTTGAATAATCAAAGATTTGTTAATTATTGAAGATTTATTTCCAACTTCCTGTTTTATAAGATATTTTTTTGTCAAACAAAAGGAAGTTTGCTGTAATCAGCGGAAGTAAAATATCGAAAATAAGAATGGTAAAATAATGCTTTTTTTCACCAAAATGATTTGCCGATTTGTTGATATAGGACATTATAAGGCCATAACGGATGATAAACAGGAGGATAGATGCCCCGAAAGTGATCCAGTTTCCGGTGCAAAGGCAAGCAATAAAGGCGAGATAAAACCAAAAACGGGTGAATGGTTCCACCGAAAGCCTCCATTTGCTTTTAAGGGAATAATGTCCGGAAATGGACAGGTGCCTTTTCTTCTGGAAATACCAATCGGTAAAATTGCGTTTTGGTTCCGACCACGTTATACTGTCTGGAGCGCATTCCACCCGGGTATTGTCCTTGTGCGCATGCTGGTTGATAATCAGGTCGTCGTCGCCCGAACGAAGATTTAAACTGGAGGCAAACCCGTTGTATTTCATGAAAGCGCTTTTACGGTAAGCGAGGTTTCGGCCAACGCCCATATAAGGTTTCCCTGCAAGCGCCATCCCCATGTACTGGAGCCCTATAAATAAAGTTTCGTAAGAAATCAGTTTGTTTAAAAATGATGATTCTTTGTTGAAATAAGCGCCATATCCCAGGACAAATTCAGTGTTGTTGTCAAAATTCCGGGCCATTTGCCTCAACCACGTTTTATCTTCGGGCATGCAGTCGGCATCGGTCAGAATCAGGATGTCATTCTTGGCTGCCTTTACCCCTAAGGTGATCCCCAGTTTTTTGGTGCTTTTATTGGTCGCTTCCATCGGAACGAAAGTGGTTTTAAGCCGTGGCTCATCCTTTTTAAGTTGATCCAGGAAGAATCCGGTGTTATCGCTCGAACCATCGTTGATAACGATTACTTCAAAATCGGGATAATCCTGGTCAAACACAAAAGGAAGAAATTTTCGTAGGTTCTCTTCTTCGTTTTTGGCACAAATAATAACCGAAACCGGAGGAAGCTCAGTAATAAAGCTTATTTTGGATTTCTTTTCATTCCGGCTTTTCCTCAATACTCCTCCTATATAACGGATGTAAAAATAGCACTGATATATAAACATCAGCAACAAGAATCCGAAAGCGCCGATTTCGAACCAGGTAAAATTAAAACCGTAACAATTCATTTTATATAACAGAATTATGAAAAACTTTCCGTTAAAAAACAGGAAGCCGATTTTTCTCTAAGCTTGATTAAACTAAGTTGTCCGAAGTATAAGCTTTTGGTAAACGGCGAAGGTTATACTGCGACGCCATAATCTCACCGTAAGCTCCAGCGGAACGTAAAGCCAGCAAATCGCCCCTTTTGGTTTTATTCATTTGGTAATCCTTGGCAAAAACGTCCGATGATTCACAGATAGGACCCACCACATCGTAGTAATCGGCAGGTAGTTCCGAAGTCAGGTTCTCGATCCGGTGATAAGCCTGGTAAAGTGCCGGCCTGATAAGGTCGGTAAAACCGGCATCTACTATGGCAAACTTTTTCTCAACCCCTTCTTTTACATACAATACTTTGGTAATAAGGCTTCCGCATTGCGCTACAATGGCTCTTCCCAATTCAAAATGAAGCGTCTGGTTAGGGCGTAACTGCAAATGCTCCCGGAAAATCCTGAAATACGATTCGAAATCGGGGATAGGGAAGTGGTTCGGATGTTCGTAGTTGATGCCAAGTCCTCCACCAACATTAATATGTTCGAGTTCAATGCCTTTCGATTCGAACCACTCCTGCAATTCGTTCACCTTTACGCTCAGGTCCTGGAAGGATGAAAGGTCGGTAATTTGTGAACCGATGTGGAAATGGATACCTACCAGCCTGACATTTTTCAGTTTTGGGAACAGGGCCACTACCTGGTCGAGGTGCCCTATGTTAATGCCGAATTTGTTTTCGTTGAGTCCCGTTGTTATGTAATGATGAGTATGGGCGCTTACATTCGGGTTGATACGAAGGGCTATTTTGGCGATTTTGCCTTTAGCGCCGGCCAGTTCGTCAATCACTTCCAGTTCAGGAACTGATTCCACGTTGAAACAAAAAATATCGTTATCAAGGGCTATGTTGATTTCCCAATCGGCCTTACCTACACCCGCGAAAACAATTTTGGAGGGATGTATGCCGGCATCAATGGCTGCCTGTACTTCACCGCCGCTAACGCAATCGGCTCCCAGTCCGGCCGTTTTAATTTCAGTTAGAATGGCCTTGTTCACATTTGCTTTGAGGGCATAATGTATATGAAAACCCGATTTTGATGTTTCCTTTGTCAGTTCACCGAGAGTTTTCCTCAGTATGTCAAGATCATAGTAATAAAACGGAGTTTCAATATCGAGGAATTTACTTACCGGATAGTTGGCTTTCATTATCATTTTTTTCTTATTAAAAATAAAGAACCGGTGTTTTTCCTGCACCGGCTGATTAATATTATTCAAACAAATCCTTGCTTAAAGCGTTCAGGGCAAGTTTTTTGTCCAAGGCCCTGATAAGGAATGAGATATTGTAATTGCTTCCTCCGTACGAAATCATCCTTACCGGAATGTCTTTCAAAGCTCCAACAACTTTCGCCTGAAATCCGATGTTTTCGAAAGGCAGATCGCCTACCACGCAAATGATAACCATGTCTTTATCCACGGTAACAGTACCGAATTTTTTCAAATCGTTTACGATCTCATCGAGATGTTTCGAATTGTCGATGCTGACTGAGACTCCTACTTCCGAAGTGGTAATCATATCGATAGGTGTTTGGTAAGTTTCGAAAATTTCGAAAACTTTACGCAGGAATCCGTGTGCCAGCAACATTCTTCCCGATTTTATTTTAATGGCTGTAATACCATCCTTGGCAGCTACTGCTTCAATTTTCCCTTTTTTGCTTTGGGTCGAGATCAGGGTTCCGGGAGCTTCCGGATCCATCGTATTCAGCAGCCTTACAGGTATGTTATTCAGTTTAGCCGGTAAAATGCAGGTAGGATGAAGAATCTTAGCCCCGAAATAAGCCAATTCCGCAGCTTCCTCGAAATGGAGCACAGGCACAGGTTTGGTGCCTTCCACATAACGGGGGTCGTTGTTGTGCATGCCATCTATATCGGTCCATATCTGTATTTCATCAGCCAGAATGGCAGCTCCGATCAACGAGGCTGTATAGTCGCTCCCGCCGCGCTGAAGATTGTCTATTTCACCGTAAAAGTTACGGCATATAAAACCCTGCGTGATATAAATGTTCTTATCGGGATATTCAGCGATTTGCTTGGCCAGATGCTCGGCAATGTAAGCGGTGTCAGGTTCGGAATTTTTATCGATACGCATAAATTCGAGAGCCGGTAACAGCGCGCTGTCAACGCCTGTTTCCTGCAGGTATAGCTGGAACATATTGGTAGAAAGCAGCTCGCCCTGAGCCAAAATCGCTTTTTCTTCGAAAAGGGTGAATACTTTTTTGGAAAACGAACGGAGGTATTCAAAGTGAGATTTTATGATTTTGGCAGCTTCCTTTTTTATCTCTGTGTTGGAAAATAATTCTTCAATTACGTTCAGATATTTTATTTCGAGCATGTTTATTTTCTCCATGGCGCCCGAAATATTGTTTTTGTAGTAATAGTCGGATATTTCCACCAGGTTGTTTGTTGTTCCCGACATGGCAGACAGTACTACAATTTTTTGATCTCCATCGCCAATGAGTTTTGCAACATCTTTCATGCGTGAAGCTGAACCTACCGAAGTCCCACCGAATTTTAATACTTTCATTTCCTGTTAAAAAAACTGTTTTTTTAATTATTGTTAGCGCGGAACCATCCACAGCAAAGCTTCCGGTCCGTACCTTGTTTATTTATGCATAGTTTGTTTTTCCCGGTCGAAACGGAATTATTTCCGTCATCGTGTTGTTTCCGACAAAGTTATTGTTTTATGCAAATAAATATTAGGTGCAAAAATAATACTTTTTTCTCAATTATCAGCCGTTTGCGGCATGGTTTATTTTGAGTACCTTTGTGTGGCAACAAAAAAAGGAAGAACCTTTCGGATCTTCCTCATTATCAGCAAGGGTGGAAAACGGGGCTCGAACCCGCGACCTTCGGAACCACAATCCGACGCTCTAACCAACTGAGCTATAACCACCATTTTTTGCGGTTGCAAAGATAATACAGCATTTGGTTTTGTGCAAATCTTTGAACAAAAAATCGTTTGTTTTTTTACAAATTACAGAAAATCATAATTTTAAAATAAGTGAACTATGTCCGAATTTCGGTTGATAGATGAAAATTCAGTGAAGATCGCTAACGAGATCATGCGAAAAATCGTTTTATCGATGAACGGAGAAGTGAGCGAGCGGATGGGAATCCTCGGGATGGAATACCGTAAAAACTACGGTGTCGCTGTTCCCCGGCTGAAAGAGATAGCCGCGGGTTATCCTCACGACAAATTATTGGCCATGGAGTTGTGGAACCGCAAAATTCGCGAATCGATGATAATGGCTACTTTACTGGCTCCTGTTGACAAATTTAGCCGTGCTAACGCCCTGAAATGGATTGGTGAAATTGCTGGACTTGAAATGGCTGAGCAGTTAAGTATGAATCTTTTGTCGAAGCTTCCTTTTTGCGGATCGCTGGCCGTTGAACTGACGGCGTCGGAGAAGGAATGGGAACGTATCATTGGCTTTATGACTGCCGTCCGGATTTATGTTGAACTGACAGATAACGAGGCCGGTATTATCGTTAGAAATGGTTTTGCGTCTGATGTGGAAAATTCTTATTTCCTGGCGGTATCGGTAGCCCGGAGTACGGGGCGAATGAGTCGTAAAGGCAGCGCGATCGCCTCGGAAATCGCAGGTTTGTTACATGAATACGAAGCCAACACGGCGGGTTACCGGAAATTAGTTGTTGAAGAAATAAAGCAGGAGCTGATTTTTTTAAATATTTTATAAGCAAAATCGGCTTTAAAATTGTAATTTTGTAAATCTTATTTTCGCAAAACAAACGCAGCAGGTATAATGAAACGAGCATGATGAACAAATCACACAAAGTTATGATTAACCTGACATGCGAGTTACATCCCGATTCCTTCGGGACAAGTTGTGCCAAATAATAGATAAATTATAAACACATGAAAGAAGAACCACCGTACGAAACAGTCAGGCAAGCGTTTTCGGATTTTCTGGCGGAAAAAAAATACAGGAATACCCCCGAACGTTATGCTATTCTGGAGAAAGTGTATTCGTATGATGGTTTTTTTGATGCCGAAATGATATTCGAAAGTCTTCAGAACGAATACCGCGTGAGTCGTGCGACGGTTTACAACACCTTGGAAATTCTTTCGGAAGCAAGGCTCATTGTCAGCCATTTATTCGACAATACGAAAGTGAGGTACGAAAAATGTTTTACTAAAAAATCGCACCATTTCCTTATTTGCTCGGGCTGTGGAAAGATAAAGGAGTTTTCGGATAAACAAATAAGCGCTGCTATACAGGTTAAAAATTTTAAAGGTTTTGAAATATCGCATTATACACTTACGCTTTACGGCTGGTGTAACAAATGTAAACGGATGATGAAGAAGTAGTTAAGATTGAAGAATGAAGACTCAAAAATGAAAGCTGAGGATTGAAGATGGAGGATAAGGAAAAACTGCTTTTCCCTGAATGTATTTGGAGAATTTTTCCCGGATATTGAACACCCATAGGGCTATATATTTTTATCCGTTTCATCATAGTTTGGAACTAACGTTCGTCTGAAAAGGGTGAAAGGCGGGTGAACTTGTTGATGGTAATTGGTTGGTTTTTACTTTTATGTGATTTAAATAAATATTTATATACGAAACGAGCACGACAAATTAACTTTGACACACAAAGGGATGTCCTGATAGCTATTGGGAGTGCGAGTTACATGTAACAATTTTAAAACAAATTATAAATACATGAAAACAGATGTATTATTAGGACTCCAGTGGGGCGACGAAGGAAAAGGTAAAGTGGTTGATGTGCTTACACCCGGTTACGATTTGGTTACCCGTTTTCAGGGAGGCCCAAATGCCGGCCATACACTTGAATTTGAAGGCCATAAATTTGTGCTTCGTTCTATTCCATCGGGTATTTTTCAGGGAGATAAAATCAATGTCATCGGAAACGGAGTAGTACTTGATCCGGCTTTGTTTAAAGCTGAAGTGGATGCGCTGGCCGTTTCGGGACATCCGCTTACCGAACGACTCAAAATATCGAAAAAAGCCCATCTTATTCTGCCTACACATCGTTTGCTCGATGCTGCTTACGAATCGGCCAAAGGTTCTGGTAAAATCGGGACTACCGGTAAAGGAATCGGACCCGCATATACCGATAAGGTAAGCCGTAATGGATTGAGAGTGGGAGATATACTGCATAATTTTGAAGAGAAGTATGAAGCCGCTAAAGCCAGGCATATCGCCATATTGGAACAATATAAATTTGAATACGACCTTGCCGAACTGGAGAAAGCCTGGTTCGAAGGGATTGAATGTATAAAAAGTTTCGAATTGATTGACAGCGAAATATTTGTGAATGACGCGTTGAAATCGGGGAAAAAAGTATTGGCAGAAGGAGCGCAGGGTACAATGCTCGACGTAGATTTCGGTTCGTATCCGTTTGTAACATCTTCCAACACGGTATGTGCCGGAGCTTGTACCGGTTTGGGCGTAGCGCCGCGCAATATCGGTGAGGTTTACGGAATTTTCAAAGCTTATTGTACCCGCGTGGGAAGTGGCCCGTTTCCAACAGAACTGTTTGACGAAACCGGTGATAAAATTCGCGATCTGGGGCATGAGTACGGGTCGGTTACGGGTCGCCCGCGTCGCTGTGGATGGGTGGATCTGGTGGCGCTGAAATACGCGATTATGATCAACGGGGTTACTCAGCTCATTATGATGAAAAGTGATGTACTTGATACTTTCGATACGATAAAAGCTTGTGTGGCTTACCGCGTCGATGGTCGGGAAACGGCTACCCTGCCTTTTGATTTGACCGATGGAGCAGAGCCTGTTTATACTGAATTGCCCGGTTGGAAAACCGATATGACTTCCATGCAAAGTGAAGATGAATTCCCCGAAGAATTCAATGCTTACCTCACTTTCTTAGAAGAAGAACTGGAAGTGCCCGTGAAAATTGTTTCGGTAGGGCCTGACAGGGAACAGACAATTGTCAGGTACGAGTTACAAGATAATAAGTAAACAGTAAACGAGTGGACAAGAAGTTTCGAGTTACAAGACTTATGACTTGACACTTACGACTGAAACATACAGTCTCTGACATTTTGGCTATGTATCCGGTAGTATTGACATTTGGCAGCATTTTTGATAATAAATGATCATACTAATATAAAATACAGAAATATTTATGATGACGAGTTATCTTATTTTCGGGGTATTCGCGCTGATCAGTTGGTTGATTCAAAACAGCCTGCAATCTAAATTCAGGCGGTACTCCCAGATTCCGGTATCGAACGGGATGACCGGAAAACAAGTGGCAGAAAAAATGTTGCGCGACCATGGCATTTACGATGTTCAGGTAATATCTACCGATGGCCAACTTACCGACCATTATAATCCGGCTAATAAAACGGTAAACCTGAGTGAGGGTGTTTATGCGAGCAACAGCGTGGCTGCCGCTGCTGTGGCTGCCCACGAATGCGGACATGCCGTGCAGCACGCTACGGCTTACGCTCCGCTTGCACTTCGTTCCAAATTGGTTCCGGTTGTAAGCTTCACTTCCAACTGGATTCAATGGGTATTGTTGGCAGGAATCCTGATGGTACGCGCTTTCCCCGGTTTATTGTTGTTTGGCATTATTTTATTTGCCGTTACCACCTTGTTTACATTTATTACTTTACCGGTGGAAATCAATGCCAGCCAGAGGGCGTTGGCCTGGCTCAATACCAGCCGCATTACCGACGAATCGAATTACGAACCGGCGAAAGATGCCCTGAAAACGGCTGCTTATACTTACGTTGTGGCTGCTTTGGGTTCGTTGGCGCAACTGATTTATTACATCTCCATTTTTAATAACCGCAGGAGTTAACTGCTGATCGGCAGTTTCTTAAAACCATATCCATCAGGACGTAACTTTATAAATTATGTCCTGATTTTTTTTGTACGCGCAATGCGCGATAAACATTTTTACTCTTTGTTTTGTTATGAGAGCACAAACAGGTTTATTAAAATTAATTACACATGAAACGAACATGACAAAATTTAAACAATTTTGACCCATAGGGTAATGTTTAAATTTTGTTTTGTGAGTTCCAACTGACAACTAAAAATCAATTATAAACAGATGAAAAGACTAACTATTATAACTATTTTGTGGTCGGCAGCGCTGTTTTCAGGTATGGCGCAGTTCACGCTGCCACGGTTGCCTTACGGTTACGGCGCGCTGGAACCTTATATCGACAGCTCCACCATGTATATTCATTACAACCATCATCACGCGGCTTACGTGGCTAACCTCAACAAGGCCGTGGATAAATATCCTGAACTGAAAAAGAAATCGCTGGAAGAGTTGCTTGCCAATTTGTCTGAAATGCCTTTGGATATCCGCGCTACGGTAAGGAATTCGGGTGGTGGCCATTACAACCATGCGTTTTTCTGGTCGGTGTTGTGCAGCCCTGCCGAAAGCAAAATGTCGGACAAACTGGCCGTTATTTTATCGAAAAACTTTGGCAGCGTGGATAATTTCAAAGCTGAATTTGAGAAGGCCGCTACCGACAGGTTTGGTTCGGGCTGGGTATGGCTGGTAAAAGAGCCGAATGGCCGGCTTCGCATTATTTCCACGCCCAATCAGGATAATCCGGTAATGAGTATTGCCGAAGTAAAAGGCATTCCGGCGCTGGCGCTCGATGTGTGGGAGCATGCATATTACCTGAAGTACCAATCGAAGCGTGCGGCTTACGCGAAAGCTTTCTGGAACGTGGTAAACTGGAAAGAGGTGGAAAAAAACATCAGTGAATAATAAACCATTTCCGATGAAATGGAAATGCCGCCGGCATTTTACAAGGTTGGGCGGCATTTATTTTTCGGGTAGGATGAGGATGCGAACTCCTAATTTACTTTTGGATTCGATTTCAATCAGATGGTCTTTCACCAAATATTTTCGCAAGTTGCTAAGAATATTATTTAGCGACTTCTCTTTTAACTTCGGGTCGGTGATGTTCCATGCCTTTTGGGTAATTTCGTTTCGCGAGATGAATATTCCTGGCTTTTCGCATAGCAAGGTAAGCACACATGATTCCAAATGGTTCAGGCAGATGTTGCCATAAGCAAACTTTAGGGCTCTTTCAGCTGGAATAAAAGTATATTTGTTCAATTTAAATGTAAATATGGATTGGGTATTTTCAAACAGTCGCTCCATTCTCTTCATCACTTCGATAATTTTATAAGGTTTTCGGACATAATCAGTATTGCTGATACTAAATCCTTTGTTGAAATCGGTGTTTCCATCGCTTGAGGTGGTAAAAATGATAGGTGTTGGGTATTTCGAACGGATTTTCTGTGCTATATCGAATCCATCGCTTTTTTCGTTCAATATTACATCCATGAGAACAATGTCAGGTTGAAAATCTTTTATAATTTGCATGACTGACAAGCCACTTTTCAGGTATCGCACTTCATAACCATTCGATTCCAAAACTCCTGCCAGCGTTGTGCCGAGGTTAAGGTCATCTTCTACTATCAAAATTTTTTTCATTACCGGATCACTTTAAATTTAAAAAAAGTATAACCAAGCAAAAAAACAACTTGCTGATATTTTTTGTTGATAAAAGAATATATCATAATCCTTTACCGGCAAAGTCTTATTTTGCCGGCAACCGGACTGTAAATTCAGAACCTTCACCTTCTTTACTTTTTACACTGATGGTTCCGCCGTGTTTTTCAACAATAGTTTTTACATAATTAAGACCAATCCCGTATCCGTAAATTTTATACTCGGTATGGGCTCGGTTGTATTTCTCAAAAATATTCTGTAACTTGTCTTTAGGAATACCCAGTCCATTATCTTTTACGTCAACAACTAAATAATCGTTTTCCCTCCTCACCGTATAGGTTATGTCCACCGTTTCGCCCGAATATTTTATGGAATTATCTGTTAGGTTGGCAAAACACTGTTTCAGCAATTGTTCATCCGCTTTCAATTCTGTGTTGTCGGTGTTCAGATGCAAGGACGTGTTCACTTTTTTTATATGGTTCAGCTCCACCCGTTGCCTTTGTTCTTCCAGCAACGTTTCGATGTTTACTGTCGATACATTCAGGACAAGAAGTCCTTCTTCGGCTTTGGAGAGGTTAATGATACGGGTAATGGAATCATCAAGTTCGGTAGTGGCATTTACAGAGCGGTCGATGATCTGCTCAATAAACCCAGGTTTAGCTTTACTACCTAACGAGCTCAAGGCATCCAGGTTTAAACCAATGCTGGCAACAGGCCTCTTCAACTCATGGGCTATGGTGCTGAGAAACTCGTTTTTGAAGGCAACTAATTGTTTCTGACGGGCAAGTACCTGCAATAAATAACGGAAAGCGAGCAAGCATAAAATAGAAAATATCAGCGAACTGGTCAGCATCAGGATCATCCGTTTCATAATGATACCGAATGGATTTTCGAGGGTTAACCGCAATCCTTCTTTACGGACAATATCTGTAACAATGATTTTCGACCGTATCTGAAAAATACCAAATCCCGGCCATTTTTCCTTCGATGATTTTAATACTTTGTTATCGGAAGTGCGGATAATATCTACTTTATAATTGCTGTTAATCTTTCTTTCCCGGAGTATGGAGCCGGTAACGCTATCCAATTGATGACATTGTATGGGAACTTGTTGACTGATGGTCATGTTCACGGCCAATTCTACAAGGCCCACTTCATTGTTGGAATATTCTTTATATTTTCTAAAATCGTACCTGACAGGTGTTGTTATAACATGTTCGGAGGCTTTGGAATAGCTGATAATACTATCTTTAACATGGTATATTTTTTGGCGAATCTCCAAATCTTTTTTGAAAGCATCTTCCATAATAGCATCCGATTCCCGGACAAAGCCATTCCGGGTAGTACGAATATAATCGTGCACCAGAAATATTTGTGTGATTAATATTATGGCTAAACAGCTGGCTGCTATGATGGTTGTTTGCCTTGGGGATATTTTCTTCACGTACGTCGGTTCGTTTACGGATAAATATATAGCGAAATCGTTGGTTCACATCATTTATATGGCTTCATCCAAGGATTTTATATCCTTTTACGGGGATTTATCCTGTTTTTTATGCTGATTCAAAATTAATAAAAAATTTTCTCATTTTAATTCGCTTTTTTACTTAAATATTACAAATCTATGATATAATTAGTCAAAACTTATGATATAAATCTCATTCAATGAGATATATACTTGTAACATCTTTAATTTTTAAAAATATTTATTTTATGAAAACAGTAAAAAAAGATGTTGCAGGGTTTCAAAAACTAACAAAAAATCAAATGAATCGTATTCAGGGTGGAACCGATGTTATAGTTGTAGGTCCGGATGGAAAGGTACGTGTAATTAAAATTTAGTTGTTCCTATTTAATTTAGGTTATTCAAAAAAACGAAACAATCTTAAGTTTGTTTCGTTTTTTTATCCCTCCCTGTTCAGAATTAGTCTCAGCAAAGCCTTTTTCCTTGGGATCGGGAAAACACCAACGGTCAGCGACCGAAGCTGGGTAGTTAGGGAGAGCCCGCATACTAAGATATGATATTGTATTCCATTTACTACTGATATTTATTTAAAGCATGACGGCTGTAATGTCTAAAGAATTTTCCGCATAATCCTGTAAGCGCCGCCGCCTGCATAAATTGGCGTTGTTGCTGGATGGACATAAACTCCGATAAAAGCAATGGGAACTATACCTTGTTTTATCATGTTTTTCTTAGTCGATTATCCTTAAAAAATGAACAGGACAAAAAAGTGTGTATTTTCTGACATGTTCATGAGATGTTAATTACATAGTAAGCTGATGATTTGATGGTGATTCAGAGCCCGTTCGGTTAACCTTCACCAGCTTATTTTCTTTTTAGAATGGACAGTAGAGGGATAATAACAACAAAACAGGTAAACTTTGTCGTTGTAAGTCTCTTTTTATTATCATTCCCGGACAGTTTAACATTTAAGCTCGAAATATTACATTTTTGTGATAATATTAGTCAAAACTTGTGATATAAATATCAAAATAAATTGAGTAACATTGCGGCGTAAAACAAAATGAATTACAATAGGTTTAAAGGCTGCAGTAATTACATTTTTTAGTGTTGATACCTTATTTGTCTTAGCTATAAAATGTTACCGGGAGGAAACGTAAATAAAATTTCCTTCCGGTAGCTGAAAAAAGAGGACGAGCAAAACAAGTGGACAAGTATAGACATGCGACTTAGGACTTCGGTCTTAAGACAACTAAATATAACTAACTAAAAACAAAAACGCTATGACTCAAAATCTGATCTCAGCTACATTACCGGCTGCCGATGCCGCCGAAGTAGCACAAAACCTGTCGGCTGCCAAAGCCAAAATGCCTTTCCTGTCGGCCCTGCAAGCCACGGATGTTTCCTCTCTTTTTAAAGTGGGTAATGCTTACCTGCCGTTTATCGACAAAATTTATCAGGTGGTGGTTACCCATCCCGAAATTCTTCCGGCGGTATTCGACAAGGACGAGTTCCTGCGCGATTACGGGTTGTTCAACACCATCCGTCCCATCCTGAACCAGGCCAACGAGCTGGCCGAAGCCCTGCAGAAAACCTACACCGCCGTAGGGAGCGACACGCTGGTGGCCGCCCTCGAAGTGTACGCGTCGGTAAAGCAGCACAAGGACAAAGTTCCGGGGCTGAGCGCTACCAACGACGAATTAGCCGTGTTCTTTAAAAGGGCGCGCACCAAAACGTCCGAAACAAAGTAAGCCGTAAACAAGCGCGGGGGTGTCCGCAAAGTGAGCGGGACGAAACGTTACAACCATTTGCGTGATGCTTGCTTTGCGGACACCTTTCCTTTGAACAACTTGCCATACCGTTATGTGGGGCGCACATAACGATGGGGCTGCCACACATAACGGAATGGCTTCGATACATAATAATATGTCTCCGACACATAACGATATGCCTCCAAGCCATAACGGAATGCCCGGCAGCCATATTAATATGACCCGCAGCCCTTATAATATGGCTAAAAGTGATAATGGAAAGGCAGCCACACATAATGATATGCCTCCAAGCCATAACGGAATGCCCGGCAGCCATATTAATATGACCCGCAGCCCTTATAATATGGCTAAAAGTGTTAATGGAGAGGCTGCCACACATAATGATATGCCTCCAAGCCATAACGGAATGCCTCCGGCACATAATAGTATGCCTCCGATACATAATGATATGCCTCCGGGTGATAATGATATGTGCCGCGCACATAACGATAGGGCAAAAAGAGGTATTGGAGGGAGATTCCGTGCAGAAATAAATTGTTTCCATACAGGCCCGCCACCTGTATAGACACAAAAACACCTCCCCGCGGAGGTAGCCATAACGCAATAATCGGGCAGATTATCCAGGGTAATAACTAAAACTACAAGAAGGCGCCTGCAAAGGTAACGAAAAAAGCGGACATCCAACATCCCGCCCCCCACAGGACGGCAGGGTTGGTGTATCCAGCGGGTGCATTGCCTGCCGGTTGCATAAAAAAAAGAGCGGTAACCCTGAAAAGCTTCGAGAGAGTAGGGGAACATAATTAAGATTTTTAAACAATGAAAACTTTAAAAGAAATGAAACAGACAATGAAGATGGATGATTTTTCAATGTCGACCCTATCTAAAATTGAACAAAAGAATATTATTGCTGGTAGTACAGGAACTGGATTGTTTAAATCTATCAGCGCAGATTGTTCAAAACACGGATATAATTGTGGAACAATAAGTGGTTTATCTAATTGGTTAACTGCTGAGTGGGATTAATGATTTGATAATTCATTTTTTTATTAATAGAAAAGTCCAATTTCAGGTATCTTAATCAGCGGTATATGATTATCTGAAATGAATTACAAAAATGCTGAATTACAGCTAATTGTTGACAATTTTGTTTTCCGTAGGTTTTGCTTTGCTTAACCTACGGTTCAAAAAATTAAATCGCTCAATTTTTTTGAAGTGATATTGATTTTTTACACAGAGAAAACAATCGCTATTTTTTTAATAAAAATGTATAGATAGTTTACAAATATCTTCAATATTTGTAGCTGTTATGGTTTAAAGTCTTCTTTTTTCATGTAGAAACTATGTTTACTAATGCGCCTGATAAAAGTCAGGACGGACTTTTCAAGTAAGTTTTACTAATATACATTAATTTTTACACTATAATTATGATTTCAAATATCAAGTTTATTATAATTGATTTTCTTAATTTTTTGCGGAATCCAACTGGTTCAGGAAACAAAAAAGTGAATTTTTTGTATTACGTATTTGTTTATTTTTTAGTTTATTTTTTCTCAATGTGTTTATATGTTGGTATTATTATATTATATAATGTAATTGCTGTACCCTGTGATCTAGTAAAAGAACATCTACAACCAATTAATAATTCATTATTTGTTATTTTTGGAGTTGTATTAGCTCCAATTATTGAAGAGTTAAGTTTTAGATATCCATTAAAATATACAAAAAACGCTTTGTTCATCGGTCTTAGCTTCTTTACCATTTCTGCTTTTTTTACAAATCAAACTACAATAAGTAGCCACCACAATATTTCGTATTTTGCCCATAAATTGACGAATCCACATTTTTTGTATTTTTTATTTGCTATATTGCTTATATGCATTGTTACACGATTTGAAAAAGTAAATGTATTTCTTTCTAATATTTGGGATAAATACCTTATTTTTATTATTTACCTATTGGCGGCCTATTTTGCTTATCTGCATTTTGAGTTGCCCCAAACAGCTAAGAATTTAATCTGGATACCACCGTTGGTTCTCCCGTATTTTGTTTCGGCTCTCTATTTTTCTTATATCCGGTTAAAATTAAATCTTCGATATAGTATTCTCTTGCATATGATAGGAAATCTTATTTTCTTTATTTTAACACTAAAACCTTTTTCATGATCAAAAATGAATAAGAAATTTCGCTATCATCCTGCGTTTCGTAATCCATTAATATTGAGAGCCCGCAAGGAACAGTTAAATAATGATTTAGAAGGATATATAGTTAGACAAGAGCAAGAAAATGATAAGATAACAACTGATTATTTACCTTGCGTTTTAAAGATATATTCAAAAAGTGAAATTGCTTTTCTACCCATAGTAGAGGAAGGCTTTGATAATGTGTGTTATAATTTTGTAGTACCAGTATGCAAGTATTTTGGTAAAAGATTATATCATTACATATCCCAACAGCTTTCAATTATTGATAAAAATAGTTTCCAAAACTGTGTGGTGGACAATCTGTTAAATGAAGTTTTCAATATAGTAAGAAAATCGTTGTGGCTTGAATATCAAGAATTTGTGTTGTCTATTCCTGATGAGCAGAATGATTTGTCGGAAAATGAAGTAAATGAAATTTTTATTAATAGGTTTAGTAATCAGGACAATATAAAAATTTTTTTCTCCAAGTACTTAATTTTATGCAAGCTAATTTGTGATTTTTCTGATATATGGCTACATAAGCACCAATTAATTTTCGATTTTCTTTCTCATGACATTATATCTCTTTGTTCATATTTTAATATCTCTTTTGATATTGATAAATCAATTGAAATAAAGAAAATTACAATTAGTGGAGATAATCATGATAGAGATAATTTTGTGACGATTATTGAATTTATTAATACCAACAAAATAGTACTAAAAAACCGTACTTCAAAACCTGAATTAATACTTAATAAAGCAATAGATTTTTTGAATTCAAAACAGATATCTCTTAAACGTAATAAAATTAAGGAAAGTGAAAACCATTACTGGACAGAATTTGTCGAAAACAGAGAATGTAACGATGAAACTCAATTTGCTGAATATTACGAACGGATAGGTAACTTAACAGCATTGCTTTATATACTAAATGCACAAGATATGCATTACGAAAACATTATAGCTGATGGTACATTTCCTGTAATTGTAGATGCAGAGTGTTTGTTTTCTTCACATACAGATAGTGGTTACGAGAATAATATACTAAATATTGGAATGTTGCCTGCTGATCATCAAGTGGGAGAAAAGGAATTTTGGATCGGAGGAATAGATAACGCAAGCGAACAGAATGCATTACTGAAATATTGGAACGTAGATGAAAATTATCAAGTTAAAGAAGATGATGGTAAATTCAAAAACGCTTACAATTCTCCTCATTTGTTATCTGGGCTGAAACCCAATGTGCTTGATTTTATTGATAATATAGAGATTGGTTTTTGTGCAGTTTACAACATAATTATGAAAAACACAATCGAATTTATGTCAATAATCGAATCAGAATTACCAATGAGAGTTAGATATTTATTTCGACCGACCTATTCATATAGTCATTTATTACATCAAAGTTTATTTCCCAATTATTTAGAAAGTAGTCTTACCTATAATTGGGTTTTTGAGTGGCTTTGGGTAAACGAAGAAGTAAATCCAAAATACAACTCTTTGATTCTCTATGAGCAAGAGATGCTCAAACAAAGACTAATACCATATTTCTACAGCTTAACAAATTCAAAAGATTTATATGCAACCGGTAGCGTTTTAGCTGCAGCTAACTTCTTCGAACAAACTGCCGAAGAATCATTTCTAAAAAAAATAAGCTCTTTATCAGATGAAGATAAAAATATTCAGTTAGAAATACTAAGATTGCAATTTCAGAAACTAAGCAGTAAAAATGATATTCAACTAACAAGTGAAGATTTCATTTTGCAAGTAGTCAATGAAATTCGGAAAAGGTTGTTCCCAGTAATGAATACGATAGAATCATTTGACTTTATTGATGGAGATGTCAAAAAAGTTGAGATTGATTTATATGCTGGGTATGCAGGGTATTTATTTTTCTTAATCTATTATCGGCATATTAACGAGGATAATTCTGTTGATGACTTAATTGAGACACTTTATAAGAAAATTTTATTTGAAATTAAAAATAATGAAGATAGGTATGGTGTAGGAGCATATATTGGGTTATCTGGATGCTTATTTACTTTCACTAATTTATATTCTTTGGATGCAAAATCAGAACATCTGGAGTCAATATTTTTTATTCAAGATATAATTCAAAAAAAAATATCAAACTTTAATCATAGTTCTGGATATGATATATTAAGTGGTATTTCAGGATGTATCATTTGTTTAGATCATTTTAACAAGATCGTACCAAATCAAAAAACCGAGAAATTAATAATTAATTGTTCTGAAATACTTTTGAATAATTATATTGTAGTGAGTGATAATTCAATTGGTTGGGCAAGTAAAATGGGAATTCCATTAGTTGGATATTCACATGGAAGTTCAGGTATAGGTCATGCGTTACTAATTGCATATCAAATTACAAAAGAAGAAAAATATAATAATTTGTTCCATAGATGTTTAATGTTTGAAAAAGAACATTATAATAATGAAAAAAAAGTTTGGGAAGATGAAAGAGAAGATGTTTTTAATATTATAAACACTTCTTGGTGTAATGGTACTACCGGAATAGGACTTGCAAGATTATTCTTTCAGAAATATAGCAAAAGTTTCAATTTCAAAAAAGAAATTGAATCCACTCTAAAAATAAATATTCAATACGGCATAACTGTTAATGATGTGTTGTGTCATGGGAACAGTGGTACGCTTGAATTTTTATTATCATATTATCAAATTAATAATGATGAAAAAACGATGGATTATATTAAACAAATCACAAGTTTTTTACTTCAAAAAATTGACAACAATGACATAAAATGTAATAATAAAAACAATATGTTATCACTTAGTTTTATGACAGGTTTGTCTGGAATTGCATACGAGCTATTAAGAATTAAAAATCCAAGATTAACTCCATCTCCATTGTTTTTCCATTATTCAGCGATTGATCGACAATGAATACTTTCCCCCACTATCTCCAACACGATGCCATGGATTGTGGCCCTACCTGCCTGCGTATGGTGGCGGCACATTACGGGCGGGTGTATTCGCTGGAAGGTCTTCGCGAGAAGTCGAAGATTACCCGCGAAGGGGTTTCATTATTGGGGTTGAGTGAGGCGGCCGAGAATATCGGGTTCCGTACAACCGGTGTTCGTATCACGTTTGAAGAACTCGAACAAGCGCCCATGCCCTGCATTGTACACTGGAACCAGAATCATTTTGTAGTGGTTTATAAAATATCCGGCGGTTCAGGCACGGCAAAGCTCCCTCTCCGCGGGAGAGGGCGGGGGGTGAGGTCCGCATCTGTTGTGTATGTTGCCGATCCTGCCGCGGGTAAAGCCCGGTTTACCGGAGAAGAGTTTTGCCGTTGCTGGCTGAGTACCACAAGCGGAGGCGAGGAGGTGGGGGTGGCGTTGCTGCTGGAGCCGGCTCCAGAATTTTATGTGCAGGAGGAAGAGAAGAAACTCAACCGCAGGGGTTTCCTTTTCCTGTTCTCTTACCTTCGCCCTTACAAACAGCTGATTGTTCAATTGGTGCTGGGCTTGCTGTTCGGGAGCCTGTTGCAGTTAATGCTTCCGTTCCTCACCCAGTCGGTGGTCGATTTCGGTATCTCGGCACAAAATATCGGTTATATTTACTTAGTGCTTATCGCCCAGTTGATGCTTACGTTCAGCAGTTCGGCGGTGGAGTTTATACGTGGCTGGATACTGTTGCATCTGGGTACGCGGGTCAATATCTCGCTCATCTCCGATTTCCTGATTAAACTGATGCGCTTGCCCATGGGTTACTTCGATACCAAAATGACCGGCGATATCCTCCAACGTATCAACGACCACAGCCGCATCCAAAATTACCTGACCAATTCCAGCCTGAGCATTCTTTTTTCGGTGTTCAACATCATTCTTTTCAGCGTAATATTGTTGTTTTATAATTTTACAGTATTCGCTGTGTTTTTTACCGGGAGTGCCCTTTATTTCGCATGGGTAAAAATGTTTATGAAACGGCGTGCCGAACTCGACCATAAAAGTTTTGCACAGGCATCGGCTAACCAGAGCAATGTGATCCAACTGGTAACCGGCATGCAGGAAATCAAACTCAACGCCTGCGAGCAGCAAAAACGCTGGGAATGGGAGCGCATACAAGCCCGCCTGTTTCGTTTGCAAATCAAAGGGCTGGCGCTGGGGCAATACCAGGATTCGGGAGCGGTATTTATCAACCAGGTGAAAAACATCCTGATCACCGCTTTGGTAGCTAAGCTGGTAATTGATGGGAAAATGACGTTGGGCATGATGCTCTCGGTGCAATACATCATTGGCCAGCTCAATAGCCCGGTGGACCAGCTGATCTCTTTTTTCAGGCAAACGCAGGATGCCCGCCTGAGCCTCGAACGCCTGAGCGAAATACACGATAAGGACGATGAACAAAAACAGGAGGAGATGACCTTACGGGAAATTCCTCCCGGAAAAGACCTTATGATGGAAAACCTGTGTTTTGGTTACGATGCCACTTCTGTGGGAGAATTGGTGTTGAAGAATATCTCGATGGTGATTCCGGCCGGTAAGCAAACGGCCATAGTAGGTACCAGCGGGAGCGGTAAAACTACATTGGTAAAATTGCTGTTGCGGTTTTACCCGCTTCATACCGGCGATATTTTGCTTGGAAACATTCAACTGAACAATTATAATATCAGGGAATGGCGCAAGAGGTGCGGAGTAGTGATGCAGGATGGTTTCATATTCTCGGATACGATAGCCCGAAACATTGCTCCCGCCGATGATAGCATCGACAAGGAACGTTTGCTGAACGCGGTGATTACGGCCAATATCCGCGAATTTATCGATTCATTGCCACTGGGCTATAATACGAAAATAGGCAGTGAAGGGCACGGCCTGAGCCAGGGACAGAAACAACGTATCCTGATAGCGCGGGCGGTGTATAAAAATCCCGAGTTTGTGTTTTTCGACGAGGCTACCAATGCATTGGATGCAAATAACGAGCGTCAGATTATGGAAAATCTGTCGGCTTTCTTTAAAGGGCGGACATCGGTAGTGGTAGCTCACCGGCTCAGTACCGTCCGTCATGCCGATAATATTATAGTACTCGAAAAAGGGGAGATCGCAGAACAGGGAACTCACGATGAACTCACGCTAAGGCATGGGGCGTATTATCGTTTGGTAAAAAACCAACTGGAATTGTAATCAAAATATATGACTCACGAAAAAGACAATACAAATTCTGGAATTTCTGGTCGGGCAGAGGCCGGCAAGGAAATAGAACTGCGCAGCGATGAAGTTCAGGAAATTCTGACGCGTCCGCCGCATGCATTGGTGAGGTATGGCATTTCGGTAATAGGAGGGGTACTCCTGATATTGTTTATCGGAAGTTTCTTTTTCAAATATCCCGATATAGTACAAGGAAATGTCGAACTGACATCGGAAAACCCTCCGGTTTGGTTGGTGGCCAAAAATACGGGAAGGATCAAGGAGTTGCTTTGCTCCGATAAGCAAACGGTAAATAGCGGGCAAATTCTGCTGGTGATAGATAATACCGCGGAAACACAAGATGCCATGAGATTGATACAGTATCTGAAGCAGATACAAATAAATGACTCGACAACGGTTATACCGGATAACATGTTACAGAAATCTTACGGATTAGGTGAAGTCCAAAGCTATTTTTCCGCTTTTGCAAAGTCAGTAATGAATTACAGAAATATGCAACATTATAACCTTACCAACGAAGAAAGAACAAATATGCTCCGGCAAATAACCGATCGTAAAGCATACCTCGCGAACCTGAAAAATCAATTGGCGCTGAAGCAGAACGAAATAGAAATAGCCGCTAAAATGTACGAAAGGGAGAAAAAACTATACAATGAAAATGTCAACTCAAAATACGATATGGAAACAGCCGAGCAAACTTATCTTTCAAAGAAGCAGGATTTGATACAATTGAAAACCTCCATTTCGCTTGCCGAAATTGAATCGTCGCAAATGAAAGGTTCTGTCAATAAATTATCCTTGCAACAGATACAAGACCGGAATCAGGTTTTATCCGATTTACGTTCTTCATTCCGTGAACTAAAAACCGCGCTTGAAAACTGGCAACAAAATTATCTTCTCGTTGCGCCGCAAAACGGAACAGTAACTTTTAACTCGTTCTGGAAACAAAACCAGTATATCAAATCGGGCGATAAAGTGCTGGCGATAGTTCCTGCCAATAAAGGTGATATAGTAGGTAAAATACAGCTTCCAGTAGAAGGATCGGGGAAGGTACAGGTCGGTCAGGCTGTGAATATCAAAGTGTCGGGTTATCCCTATCTCGAATTCGGAATGCTGAAAGGCTGGATAAGAAACAAATCGTTGGTTACCAACGATAATAATTATACCTTGGAAGTGAGCCTGTCCAAAGGATTGCGCACTACTACCGGACAAGAACTTAAATTTACCGGGGAGCTTACGGGTACTGCCGAGATCATTACAGAGGATCGCAGTTTGTTCGAACGTTTTTACTCGCCGTTGAAATATTTGGTTGAAAAATCATTTTGAGTCTTGTGGAGTAATAAATGTATGTGTAAATCGTACTTCGCTTATTTTTCAAATAAATTCATATCTTTGCTTCGTGTTAAAAGCAAAGGATTTCCCGCATTATAAATGCTTATATTACAGTTACGACGGGTTTGCAAAACCCGTCAACCAATGCGAAATTTACAGCTATTAAAGAGTATATGCGAAAGGACGGAGTGCATAATAATTTATAGTACAACGTAAAAACAGTTTCACATGAAAAAAATATTTACAGGCATATTGATATTGTCTTTCACTTGCCATCTTTTTGCCCAATCGAAAAAAAACGGTTTGGATACAATCATAAACCTACAGGAAGTAATGGTGGACCAAAACAAGCGTTATTCAATAATGGTTTCGCCGGGGAAGAAGGATGACCTGCATGTCCAGGGGAAAGGCAAACTAACAATCATCTCGAAAGTAACGGTCGATAAACATAAGAAATACTTTATTGATGCGTTGGAGTTTTATTTCAATTACAAATGGCAGGGATTGGAAGGGGAAGGTTTTGTAGTTAAACCTGTCATTATTCGGATGGAAAACGGGAAAGAAATAAAAAATTATCTGCCCCAACCGGCCGTATGCTTTGTTTCCAACAAAGTAAACGAGAAAATGTACATAGATTTATCAGAGTATAACGTTGTGGTCGATAACACAGATTCCTTTTTTGTCGGTTTGGAGTTTGTCGATGCAAAAGGGAGAACTAAATTCGAAGACTTTAACATTACAATGACAATGATTAAGAAAGAAGCCAACGCTTCGTACGTAAGGAAGGATGATCAGAGTGAATATTCCCAACTGTTTTGGTATCCAAAGGATCGATTTGGTTTAACATTGAAATACCGGTTGTTTTATAAAATTGTAGAATAAATTAAACCCGATTTCATCAGAGAAAAAACTGAAATACAATACATGGTATTTTTTCGAACGAATAACAAAAATATGAGTGTAAAAAGAAATTACCAAAAGGCGATAAACATTTTTGTAGTTACGGTGGTCGCATTATTTATTGTTATTACAATTTATTTGGTGCTTGCTTATTTTCTGTAGCATAAACAAGCGATGGTTTGGAGACTGTCGGATGGTTTTCGCATACTCCGTTCCCGCGCGATTTTCATCGCGTGGGAAGTATAAAAAGAGAAAGAATTATTGGTAGAATAAATTAGTTTGCCACACGAAAGGATTCGTGCGGCAGCATAGGGTGGGTGAATCCGGAAGGGCATCATAGGTTACGTCCCTACGGGACTTGGGTTGTTTGTTCCCCAATGCCTTTCTACCCATATACCGCCTCTACGAGGCTAAGGAAATATTCACTCACTCCCCCTCGTCTCTGACGAGGGGTTATTGGTCAATCGTTTGAAACGATAAAGTACGAACTTATGTCATCGGAAAATTATAGAATAGAGAAACAGGATAGCATTTATTTCCTGGTAATATAGAGGATTCAAAGTTTGTATAAAAGATGTGCATGAGATTATTAAAATATTCGATACGATAAACAAATCAAATTTAATTTAATGAGAATCAATCACTCACTAATAATGTCAGGCTTATTTCTGATTTTATCGATAAGCGTTTCCCATTCACAAATCAGGAAACCTGAGGTTTTTAGCCCCAATAGGAGCGATAAGTTTCTGAATACGGAATATAAGTCGTTTAAATTGGATACATTAACCAATAAAAACTTATTGAACAAAGTAACTCTGTTGAATTTCTGGTTCGCAGCGTGTAAACCTTGTATGGCTGAAATGGAAGGCCTGAATAAACTTTATGAAAATTACAAGTACAACCGTAATTTTCAATTTTTTTCGTTTTGTCTTGATGATAGTGCAACTGTAAAAAGACTTGTTGCTAAACTGAATATACAATATACTGTTTTTCCTGTAAGCCGTGAATTGGCTCATAACCTGAATTATAACAATGGATATCCAACAACAATTATTATTAATGGTCAAGGAAAAATAGTACATATTTCGTGTGGAGGCCCAATAAGTCCGATTCAGTGTACAAAACAGATAATGACTGACTATACTCTAATTATTGATCAGGAACTAAAAAAGTTGGGTCAATCATTATACGTTCAATAAGTAACTTTGTTTGATTTTGGTCTCAGTTCGGATAATAAATGATTGTAGCCACCGTTAGTCAAGTTAATTTATAAATTCTAAAGAGCAATTTTATCTTAATTCAGCGAACATAAGCCCTAAAAAGGTTATCCATCAATAAAATCCGGAGAAATTTTCTGCCAATTCAACACCAGACAACCAATATCGACTTCACGTGAATTTGCTGTTGTTTTTGATAAATCTAAAAATAGGTGTTGTGATATTTCACATCGATTAATTTATATTTCCTACATTTCCATGTTCAAATCAATCATCATTCAATTTGTGTTTGTTTTTTGTAGCCTTCCCATCTTTTCTCAGGAAAAACAGGCTGTTGTGTTTAATATCAAAGGTACGGTTATTGATTCGGTATCGCACGATGCCGTTCCATACTGTACGGTCTCGGTATCGAAAAAGAATGCTCCAACGGTGCATTTGAAACGTTTTACTACCGATGCCAACGGGAAGTTCAGTTATGAAAACCGTTCGGGAGCCGACACTTTGCTGATCACGTTCGAGTCGGCAGGGATGGAGTTATATACAAAAACCATCCTTCCGGGAAAACAGGATGTGGATTTGGGAAAAATAGCGTTGAAACAAAACAGTAAAATATTGTCGGAAGTAACTGTTGTAGCAGCTAAGCCACTGGTAAAAGTAGATATAGATAAAATCAGCTACGACACCAAGTCCGATCCCGAAGCGCAAACGCTGAATGTGCTGGACATGTTGCGGAAAGTACCGATGGTAACGGTAGATGCCGAAGATAATATAAAAATAAAGGGAAATTCAAACTTCCGGATTTTCATGAATGGCAAGCCCTCTAACATTACTACCAATAATCCGTCGCAGGTGCTCAAAAGCATACCTGCAAGCACCATTAAAAATATTGAAGTAATAACACAGCCTGGTTCCAAATACGAAGCCGAAGGAGTTGCCGGCATTATCAACATTATTACCGACAAAGCCATGGCCGGTTATACGGCCACCTTAAGAGCCGGGGTGGATATATACGGAGCTGCCAACGGAGGCGTTTATTTTTCGACCAAAATAGGAAAGTTCGGTGTTACAGCCAACCTGAATTCGGGACAGTTCAAATCACCGAATAGCCGATCTTCCTTGTATCGCGAAAACTATGCATCGGAACAATACAAATACACTTTCCAAAATTCAAAAGGAAATAACACGAACAACTATCGCTACGGGGATATGAGTTTCAGTTATGAAATAGACTCGCTCAACCTGCTCACGCTCAATACAAGCGGGTGGGGCGGTAGTGGAACGTCAAAGTCCGATGGAAATACATCCACCCTCACACAGCAACTCGATACCATCCAGAAATATGCTTCGGGAGGCAACTCTAAAAGTTCATGGGGTGGCTATGATGGAAGCCTCGATTATCAACGTTCGTTTAAAAAACCCGACAAACTGATTACCCTTTCCTACAAGTTGAGTTATTCGCCCTCGAAGGACGATTACACCACGGCGATCGATGGTTTGATAAACTATACCGACCGAAAACAACACATCAAAAGTAACGCTTACAACACCGAACATGCCCTGCAATTCGATTATACCGAGCCCTTCCACAAAATCCACGTGATCGAAGCGGGAGCTAAATACATAATACGTTACAATGTGAGCAATAACAATTATTTGAATTATAACTTTACGGATGATACATGGCAAACAATTGCCGATGGAAACGATAAAGATATGTGGTACAGGCAGAATATCCTGGGTATGTACGGAAGTTATAAGTTGAAATTATCCAAATTCAGTGCGAAAGCGGGTCTGCGTTTCGAACGTACTTCATCGAAAGTAGATTATAAAAACCACTCTGAATACAATTCCGATATAAAACCGTTTTCCAACCTTATCCCATCAGTCGATTTCGGTTACAACCTGAGCGATGCCGCCAGTTTTCAGCTCGGTTACACGCAGCGTGTGAGCCGTCCCGGTATATGGTTTCTCAATCCGTTCCGAGATACTTCCAATCCATTGAATATTCAGCAAGGGAATCCCAACCTGAAATCTGAAATCAACCATTCGTTCAACCTGGCATATAATTATTTTAATTCAAAGATAAATATCAATTCGAGCCTTTACCATTCGTTTACCAACAATTCCATCGAATCGGTGTCATCGATGCTTAACGACACTGTAATGTACACTACTTACCAAAACATCGGGGTAAGCAAAAATACCGGCTTTTCGTTGTATGTCAGGTGGCAAATCAACCCGAAAATAAGCATATACCTCAATAGTGATGGAGGTTACAGTTACCTGAAATATGAAAGCGCCAAAAACAGGGGCACTCAGTTTTCGGTGTACGCGGGAGGCAGTTACAACCTTCCCCAAAATTTCAGGTTAAGCCTGAATTCGGGTTACAGTTCGCCTACAGTTACCCTCCAGGGAAAAAGCAGTGGCTATAACTATTATTCCATGTCGCTCAACAAAGGATTTTTCAATAAAAAACTGAATGTCTGGTTTAGCGCCAGTAATTTTCTGCAAAAAAACAGGACGTTCAAAAATAATACCCGTACCGATACTTACTACTCAGAAAGTGTTTTCACCCGCAAAGCCCTCGGGTTGCGTGTAGGGGTAAGCTATACTTTTGGCGAAATGAAAGCCACGATAAAAACCGTATCCCGTACCATCAACAACGATGATGTAAAAGGAGGTGGAAACAAATCGGGAGGTGGCGGCAATTAAACCTTTACGCTTTTTCTATCGATATTTTTTTACTTATTTGTACCCAGATCAGGTATGTGTGGCATGTTGAGCCACTTACCTGGTTGGGAAAACTTACACTTCCCATCTTTGATTTTTTTTGAGGCTTTATTTTGGCAAAACAAAAATAAATGCTTGTTTTTTTGCATTTGTAAATTCGTTGCCGGATATTTCCAGTGCGTTTGAAACTGATATACCGAGTAGGAGATACCGAGCCTGCCGAAGTGTTTGAGTTGTTGAACCCTATCCGTTACTGATATTTCTTTTGAAGAAGTTAAGTTGAAAAACATACTGATTATAACATGGTAATGTACATCAATGCAACTGCTCGGAAAACTGACCGAGATTGCGCCTGGATTTTAATATTATTCAAAAAAATAATGTATAAACTTACAATTTGAATAAAAATAAGAGATTATTATATGAAACTATTGTATAATTAAAAAAGAAAGCATATCTTTGCACCATAAAAATTAGAAAAATGTCTGATCAACGATTTTTACATATTATCCTCGTCAATGTCGTGTTGCTTTTGGTCAAAAATCAGAAGTGAGGATGGTTATGTGATAATTGGTAAAAGGATATAAAAGCGCACAAAACCTTTCTCACTTCGGATGAGAGAGGTTTTGTGGTTTTTAATGAGTACAAAACATTAAATTAATTCTTGGAATCAGGGAAAGTACCGCTGAAATGCAAACGGTAGATTCAGTAAAAAGGGATTTTCTCGTTTTCTCAACTACAAAGCAAAGATGATGAAACATGAATTAAGAAGTTCTACAAGCACCGGAGGAAGATTAATGGCTGGTGCAAGAGCGCTTTGGCGTGCCAACGGGATGAGCGATCAACAAATGGGGAAACCGCTCATTGCCATAGTTAATTCGTTCACTCAATTCGTTCCCGGCCATGTTCATTTGCACGAAATAGGGCAAGCCGTGAAAGCCGAAATAGAAAAGATGGGCTGTTTTGCGGCCGAATTCAATACCATCGCTATCGACGATGGCATTGCAATGGGGCACGATGGAATGTTGTACAGCCTGCCAAGCCGCGATATTATTGCCGATAGCGTGGAATATATGGTGAACGCCCATAAAGCCGATGCGATGGTTTGCATCAGCAATTGTGATAAAATTACTCCGGGTATGCTCATGGCTGCCATGCGGTTGAATATTCCTGCTGTGTTCGTTTCGGGAGGTCCAATGGAAGCCGGGGAACTGGATGGCCAGCATCTCGACCTGATAGATGCCATGGTACAGTCGGCTGATGAAAACGTCTCGGACGAACAAATATCCAAAATTGAGAATGCCGCTTGTCCTACCTGCGGTTCATGTTCGGGGATGTTTACCGCTAATTCCATGAATTGCCTTAACGAAGCCATAGGGTTGGCTCTTCCCGGAAATGGAACCATTGTGGCCACGCATGCCAACCGTAAAAAGCTTTTTGAGGATGCTGCCCGGTTGATCGTTGAAAATGCTTATAAATATTACCGAGATGGAGATGAATCGGTTTTACCCCGATCTATTGCCACGCGAGAGTCGTTCCTGAACGCCATGACGCTGGATATAGCCATGGGCGGATCCACCAACACTGTCCTTCATACGTTGGCGGTGGCTCACGAGGCTGGAGTCGATTTTTCGATGGACGATATTGATGCTTTGTCCCGCAAAACTCCATGCCTTTGCAAAGTGGCGCCTAATACACAAAAATATCATATACAGGATGTAAACCGGGCTGGTGGAATACTTGGAATTCTTGCCGAGTTAAACAAAGGTGGTTTGTTGAATACCTCGGTTTTCCGAGTCGATGGACTGACATTGAAAGAAGCGCTGGACAAATACGATATTACTTCGCCGGAGGTTGGCGAAAATGTAATGCAACTTTATAAAAGCGCTCCTGCTCACCGGTTCAATCTGGTGTTGGGATCCCAGTCGGTGTTTTATAAAGAACTTGACACGGATAGGGTAGATGGTTGTATCCGGAATATAGGTAACGCTTATACCAAAGATGGCGGTTTGGCTATTCTGAAAGGGAATATTGCTCAGGATGGATGTGTTATTAAAACAGCCGGAGTGGATGAAAGTATTTGGAAATTTGCCGGTCGGGCTAAGGTGTTTACATCTCAGGAGAGTGCTTGCAGTGGAATTCTCGGTGGTAAAGTGCAATCGGGCGATGTTGTGGTTATTATTTACGAAGGCCCCAAAGGTGGTCCCGGAATGCAGGAGATGTTGTACCCGACATCATATATCAAATCGAAACATTTAGGCAAGGAGTGTGCCCTTATCACCGATGGCCGTTTTTCTGGAGGAACTTCCGGCCTTTCCATCGGTCATGTTTCGCCCGAAGCGGCGGCAGGTGGCAATATCGGCTTATTGAAAGATGGCGATATGATTGAAATAGACATTCCCAACCGTTCCATTAACGTTCGATTGACAGACGAAGAACTGCTCAGTCGCCGTAAGGAGGAAGAGGCTAAAGGAAATAAAGCCTTTACGCCTGCCGACAGAAACCGGAACATTTCCAAAGCGCTGAAAGCTTACGCCCATTTTGTAAGTTCGGCCGATAAAGGAGGAGTAAGGGTGATTGAATGAGTAAACCGGAAAGTTAAAATTGAATTGTAATAAACAATAAAACAATCATATCTGTTTTAATCGGATAAATCAGCGTTTTTGATTATTACTGCTGAATTAAATGAATAAAAACAAGATAGATTAGAAGACAAAATCCATAATTACGCGATGAAATCGCTGAATTTTACGGTATTTTATCATTTAAAATTAATAAAACAACATGAAAATAACAGGTTCAGAAGCACTTATAAAAGCCATGATAAATGAAGGCGTTGAAACCATTTTCGGTTACCCCGGTGGGGCGATCATGCCGGTTTTCGATGCGCTTTACGATTATCGTGATAAAATCAATCACATCCTTACCCGTCATGAACAGGGTGCGACTCACGCCGCGCAGGGCTATGCCCGTGTTTCGGGAAAGGTTGGTGTGTGTCTGGTTACCTCTGGGCCGGCTGCTACCAACGCTATTACCGGCATTGGAGACGCGCTGATGGACAGTACGCCTTTGGTGGTGATTGCCGGGCAAGTATCGGCGCCTTTACTTGGTTCTGATGCTTTTCAGGAGATTGACGTTGTAGGCATCACCCAGCCAATTACCAAATGGGCTTATCAGATTCGAGATGCCAAAGATGTGGTGTGGGCGGTGGCAAGGGCTTTTTACATTGCCCGTAGCGGTCGTCCGGGGCCTGTGGTGCTCGATTTAACTAAAAATGCTCAGTTTCAGGAAATTGAATTTAATTATAAACCCTGTAACTTTATACGTAGTTATGTTCCTGTTCCCGAGATGAATGAGACGCAGGTTGATTTGGCTGCCAAGCTGATTAACGAAGCTAAGAAACCATTTGCTCTTGTGGGTCAGGGAGTTATTTTGGCAAATGCCGAGAAAGAATTAAAAACGTTTCTCGAAAAAGCCGATATTCCTGCCGCGTGGACGTTGCTTGGAGCATCGGCCATGCCGTCAGATTTCAGGCTGAACAAAGGCTTCCTGGGAATGCATGGAAACGTGGCGCCGAACATGAAAACCAATGAATGCGATGTACTCATTGCTATCGGTATGCGTTTCGACGACCGTGTTACCGGTGATTTGAAAACTTATGCCAAGCAGGCTAAAATTATTCATTTGGATATTGATGCTTCTGAAATAGACAAAAATGTGAAAGCAGACGCGCCTGTTTTAGGAACTGTTAAAGAAACGCTGCCGGCTTTGATTGCCAAAATTGATCCGGCTACGCATACCGAATGGATTGATTCTTTCGTTGAATACGAGAAACTTGAAGATGAAAAAGTGATTCAGCGGGAAGTATATCCCGAGTCGGGCCCGATAACAATGGGAGAGGCTATCCATAAAATTTCAGAAGCCACATCGAACAATGCAATCATTGTAACGGATGTTGGCCAAAACCAAATGATGGCTGCCAGATATTCGGGATATTCCAAAACCAGGAGCCTTATTACTTCCGGTGGACTTGGAACGATGGGATTTGGCCTTCCGGCTGCTATCGGAGCTAAAATGGGAGCGCCCGAACGAACGGTTTGCGTGTTCTGTGGCGATGGCGGTTTTCAAATGACTATCCAGGAATTGGGCACCATTTTACAGGAAAATATTGGCATTAAGATGATTGTACTGAACAATCATTTCCTGGGAATGGTACGGCAATGGCAGGAACTCTTTTTCGATGAAAGATATTCGTTTACTCACATGAAAAATCCTGATTTTATTGCAATCGCCAAGGCTTATAATATCGATGGAAAGGAAGTTTCCGAACGGGAAGAACTGGATGGAGCTGTACAGGAAATGCTTAAAGACGAAAAGTCGTTTTTACTCGTTGTAAATGTAGAAACCAAAGGGATGGTTTATCCGATGATTCCGGCCGGGACTTGTGTTACCAATATTATGTTGGGCGATTAGCGACCCATTCTTATTGGTTAACTCATTTATTATTAGTATTTTTAATCTATAAAAAATTAAAAATGGAAACAACATTATATACGATAACAGTTTTCTCCGAAAATACGGTTGGGTTGCTCAATCAGGTATCGATTATTTTCAATCGTCGCGCTATCAACATCGAAACGCTATCGGTATCACCTTCGGCCATCAAAGGAATTCATAAATTTACCATTACGGTGTTTACAACCCAGGAGATTGTAGAAAAGGTTGTACGTCAGATAGATAAACGCGTCGATATTTTGAAGGCATACTACAATACCGATGATGAACTGGTACATCAGGAGATTGCCCTGTACAAAATCGCTACTGACAAACTGTTGGCCATAGGTTCCATCGAGAACTGGATCCGCGACCACAACACCCGTGTGCTGGAGATAAATGAAGATTGTGTGGTCTTTCAGAAAACAGGTCATTATGCTGAAACACAGCAGCTTTTTGAAGAATTAAAAGAAAAGGTAGGGGTGTTGCAGTTCATACGCTCGGGTAGAGTGGCAATCACAAAATCGAAAGTGGAAAGATTGAGCGATATGCTCGAGAAGAGAGAAAAAGCCGAGAAAAACTCGTAACTTTGCCAAATAATTTTTGGTATAAAAAATGGAAGAAGAATTATTATTAAAAAGACGATACAAATATAGGATTGAACCACAAACAGTTGATTTCCAGTTTAAAGTAACACCAGCTTCATTGGTCGATTTGTTGCTGACCACATCAGGCCGAAATGCCGATGATAATGGATTTGGAATCAGACGTTTGAACAAAATGGATTGTTCATGGGTATTGTCTCGTTTGGCGTTCGAAATGAAGCGTTTCCCCGGACAGTACGAATATATTGAGGTAGAAACCTGGGTGGCTGAAGTAAGCAGGGCATCGACGGTTCGTAATTTTACCATTTACGATAAAAACGATGAAATTATTGGCAGCGCCTGTTCTGTTTGGGTCATGATTAATGTGGAAACTCGCAGGCCTATGGATCTTGATTTGCTCGATGGAATCCATCGTTTTGCCAATGGTGATATGGGGTCAATTGAACCTCCTATCAGGCTCAGGGCTTTAAACAGCAATGTAAGTGAAACATTCAAAGCCAAATATGCCGACATTGATGTAAATCATCATGTAAACACTTGTAAATACGTGGAGTGGGTGAGCAATTGTTTTGACTTGGATACTTATAAATCGAAGAAAATCAAGCGTTTTGAAATCAATTTTGTAAATGAGATTTTATTTGGGGATATTGTTGAAATCATAAAGGATGATTCTTCTATCGACGACATCCGTGTGGAAATACGGAAAAATCAAAAAACCGCATCGTTGGCAAGAGTGGTTTTCTAAACAAAAGAGAATTAAATTTTTATCAATTAAAATAAACAAAAAATGGCAGTAATTAATTTTGGCGGAGTTAGCGAAAATGTGGTAACCCGCGAAGAATTTCCACTGAAAAAAGCTCAGGAAGTATTAAAAAACGAAACCATTGCTATCATTGGCTATGGAGTTCAGGGTCCGGGTCAATCGCTGAATCTGCGTGATAATGGATTCAATGTGATTGTAGGACAACGAAAAGGTGGTAAAACATGGGAAAAGGCAGTTGCCGACGGTTGGGTACCGGGCGAAACGCTTTTTGAAATTGAAGAAGCCTGCCAGCGCGCAACTATTATACAATACTTGCTTTCAGACGCTGCTCAGATTGAAGTTTGGCCTCGTATAAAACCTTACCTTACAGCCGGAAAAGCCCTTTATTTTTCGCACGGATTTGGCATAACTTATAAAGAACGTACCGGTATTATTCCTCCTGCCGATGTAGATGTTATTCTAGTGGCGCCTAAAGGTTCGGGAACTTCGCTTCGCCGCATGTTCCTTCAGGGACGTGGTCTTAACTCTTCATACGCTATATTTCAGGATGCCACAGGAAAAGCAAAAGACCGTGTGGTAGCGCTTGGAATAGGTGTGGGTTCCGGTTATCTGTTCGAAACCGATTTCAAACGTGAGGTTTATTCGGACCTTACCGGAGAACGTGGTACCCTGATGGGAGCTATTCAGGGCTTGTTGCTTGCCCAGTATGAAGTGCTTCGTGAAAACGGACATACTCCTTCAGAAGCATTCAACGAAACCGTGGAAGAACTGACCCAGTCGCTTATGCCGTTATTTGCCGAGAATGGAATGGACTGGATGTACGCCAACTGTTCCACCACAGCGCAACGTGGGGCACTCGATTGGATGGGTCCTTTCCACGATGCAACCAAGCCGGTTCTCCAGAAACTTTACTCCGAAGTTGCTTGTGGTAATGAAGCACAGCGCTCTATCGATACCAACTCGAAACCAGATTATCGCGAAGGCCTTGAGAAAGAGCTGAAAGCTCTCCGCGAAAGCGAAATGTGGCAGGCCGGAGCGGTAGTTCGTAAATTGCGTCCTGAGAATAATTAATTTCTCCATAAAATATACACGATTATTTTACGTTAAAATTCGGTACAGGAATAAATGTCCTGTATCGAATTTTGTGTTCAATTAAGAATATAATTAACTGTATGGCAATATTTTATGTACCCGGTTTTTTATCGGATCAGGTGCTGCCCGAAGAGGAGTCGCAACACGCTGTGAAGGTGCTTCGGCTCACGTCGGGGAGCGCGATTGAAGTTGTGGATGGAGCAGGAAACTGTTACAGGGCAAAAATAACGATAGCACATCCCAAACACTGTTCTTTTGTTCTGCTCGAACCCTTAAATGGATTCGGCAAACACGATTATTTCCTTCATATTGCCATTGCGCCTACCAAAAATATCGATCGGTTCGAATGGTTTGTCGAAAAAGCTACGGAAATTGGGGTGGACGAGATCACTCCTTTGGTTTGCCAGCATTCTGAACGTAAAATTTTAAAACCCGAACGTATCGAAAAAATCATTGTTTCGGCAGCTAAACAATCGATGAAATCTCATTTTCCTAAACTTAATCCATTAAAAAATTTAAACGAATTACTGAAAGCTGATAATTCCTGTCAAAAATACATAGCTCATTGTTACGATACTGATAAACATTTATTATCTTCGCTTTATCAAAAACGAGAAGCTGCTCTTATTCTGATAGGCCCCGAAGGTGATTTTTCGCCCGAAGAGGTAGCTGAGTCATTATCACTTGGTTTTAAGGCCGTTTCGCTTGGCAATAGCCGCCTAAGAACTGAGACTGCGGGTATTGCAGCTTGTCATACAATATCTTTGTTAAATCAAATAAATAATTGATAAAGTGAATTTTATTGATAACTTGAAACAAACATTCAGGCAGGGGGGAGCTGTTATCCGGTTGATTTACATCAATGTTACTGTATTTGTAGCGTTGCAGGTTGCATATATTCTCCTTAAGTTATTTAATATCAACGGAGATTTCCTTTTTACTGCCTTGTCGTTACCATCAGTTCCACAGTTTGTTGTGCATAGTTTTTGGACGCCGATTACCTATATGTTTCTTCACCAAAGTTTTATGCATATTTTTTTCAATATGCTGTGTCTGTTCTGGTTTGGAAAAATTTTCTTATATCAGTTTACTCAAAAGCAGTTGGTAGGGTTGTATGTAGTTGGCGGTTTGTTGGCCGGAGCTTTTTATGTATTGTTAATGAATGTTTTGCCATATTATGTCGAGAACCACAGGCTTTCGTTGCTTTTAGGGGCATCCGGTTCCATTATGGCAATAATAGTGGCTTCGGCGGTACGAATGCCCAACATCGAAATGCAATTGATGTTTGTGGGATCGGTAAAACTGAAGTATATAGCCATAGCTACCGTTTTGATAAGTTTTTTTGGCATTACTTCGTCAAATGCTGGCGGCGAAATAGCCCATTTAGGAGGTGCGTTGACCGGCTATCTTTTTGCGCTTGGAATGAAGAAGGGGGTAGATATTTCTCAACCTGTTAACTGGCTTCTTGATAAAATTACCGACCTTTTTAAACTTCGTAACCGCAAGCAGCCGCAAGTGAAATTTTCATCAGGGAAAAAAATGAGTGATACCGAATTTAATATGAATAAGGCTGGTCAAATGGCTGGAATCGACCGTATTCTTGATAAAATTAAAAAGTCGGGCTACGAAAGTTTAACCTCTGATGAGAAAAAACAATTGTTTGATATGGGAAAAAAATGATAACTTTGTAATATATTTATCGTTCTGAGGTAAAAAGATCTGTAATACTTATGTTTTGGGGAAGAACAATTGTGAAATGGACAATGCTTGCAGCCAATTTAATGGCGGCACTACTCTTGGTAGGCGCATTGTTGAGTTCGCATATCAGTCCCGATAAAGTTATCTATCTTGCTTACCTCAACCTTATTTTTCCATTAATAATAATTACGAATGTTGCGTTTGTAGTTTTTTGGGCTTTTTTGCGTAAATGGTATTTTTTAATTTCGGCTACTCTTCTGGTATTCTCCATTAAACAAATAAATGTTACTTTCCCATTGAATTTAGGAACTTCTGATAACAAAACGGAAGTAAACAAATCGATAACCATTCTTACCTACAACACAAGAATGTGCGGAAGTGTGAAAAAACCGTTGAAAAATAAGCCCAACAAGGTACTCAAATATATCAAGGATACAAACGCGGACATTGTATGTTTACAGGAATTTACAACGTACAAAAATGATAATTACCTTACAGGAAAAGATATAGATTCATTATTCAGGAACTACCGTTACAAATATATTTATTATAAGATAGAAACCAGATATGAGAGGTTGGGTGTGGCGATTTTCTCAAAATATCCTATAATAAATAAGAAGGCCATTAATTATAGATCGAACTCGAATTCGTCGGTCTATGCTGATATTAAAGTTGGGGATCAAATCATCAGGGTTTTCAATAACCATTTAGAATCGAACCGGATTACCGAGAATGATAAAGAAATGGCCAAAAGCCTGAAAAATAATTTGGATGCCCACAACATATCGGGAGTAACTATACATTTTTCCAGAAAGTTGGCAACTGCCTATAGGTTAAGGGCAAAGCAAGTAGATATGGTTCGTGATGAAATTAAAAAATCTCCCTATAAAATGATTGTTTGCGGTGATTTTAACGATGTACCTACATCGTATGCTTACACCCAAATCAAAGGAAACTTGCTCGATGCTTTCACTGAAAAGGGTACTGGGTTTGGCTGGACGTTTTACGACCGTTTTTATCATTTCCGTATCGATTATATATTATACGATGCCACTTTTTCCCCGTTACAATACAAAATGGATAAGGTAAAATACTCAGATCATTATCCGGTATTTTGTAAAATGAAAATCAGATGATTTTTTACATTAAAAAAATAAAATGATAACTTATGAATGCACCTGGAAATTTAAAGTACACTAAAGAACACGAATGGATTCGTTTAGAAGGAGATACAGCCTTTGTTGGAATAACCGATTATGCTCAAAGCGAACTTGGCGAAATTGTTTTTGTTGAAATTGAAACGATTGGCGAAACGCTTTCATCGGGAGATGTGTTTGGGTCGGTAGAAGCTGTTAAAACAGTTTCAGATCTTTATCTACCGATAGATGCTGAGGTTTTAGAGTTTAACTCAGCTCTCGAAGATAGTCCTGAATTGGTAAACGATGACCCCTATGGTGATGGTTGGATGATTAAGATTCTTGTGAAAGATGCTTCGCAACTTGAATCGTTGCTATCGGCCGAAGAGTATAAAAGTCTGATTTCTTAAAGTTGCGAAGAAACAGACATGTTACCAAAAGTTAGTATAATTATGGGCAGCACTTCCGATCTGCCTGTAATGGAAAAAGCTGCCATTTTGTTGAATGAATTTGAAATTCCATTCGAAATCAATGCTTTATCGGCACATCGAACCCCGAAAGAGGTGGAACAATTTGCTACTCAAGCGCAGGAGCGGGGCATCAAGGTAATTATTGCGGCTGCCGGTATGGCGGCTCATTTGCCCGGAGTAATAGCATCCATGACTACCTTGCCGGTAATTGGTGTTCCTGTAAATGCTTCGCTCGATGGTATGGATGCCTTGTTGGCTATTGTTCAGATGCCTCCGGGAATTCCTGTAGCAACGGTTGGAATCAATGGAGCTTTAAACGCCGCCATTTTAGCGGTGCAGATGCTTGCTTTGTACGACGTTGAACTACAGAGAAAACTGGACGATTACAAAGAAAAATTAAAAAAGAAAATTGTTGACGCCAATCATCAGCTGGCCGAAATAAAATACAAATTCAAAACTAATTGAACATAAAGACTTCTTTTTGGTTTTTTGAAAAAATCAGATATTTATTGTGCGATGGACAAGCTTTTTGACGAGATTTCGCGCATAGTTTTGTTTAGCTTGCCATTTGCGTTTACTATTTTTTAGTACTGAGTGTAAAGCCGTTTTTACAATGTCTGATATCTTTTTTGTACCTTTGTAGTAGAATTCCTACTAAAATATTATCAAAACAATTAAATATTAAAACATCATGCAAACAATTGACAAATTTAATTTTGCTGGTAAAAAAGCCTTTGTCAGGGTCGATTTTAATGTCCCGTTGAACGAAAACTTCGAGATTACAGACGATACCCGTATCCGTGGAGCTTTACCTACACTGAAAAAAATTCTGGCCGATGGTGGTAGCCTTATCATTGCCTCGCACATGGGTCGCCCGAAAAAAAATCCGGATCCAAAATATTCCCTGAAATCGATTCTCGGACATGTTTCTGATTTACTGGGTGTTGATGTGAAGTTTGCTCCCGATTGCATGGGTGCTGACACCGCTGCATTAGTAGCTGCCCTGAAACCTGGAGAAGCCTTATTGCTCGAAAATCTCCGTTTCTACGAAGAAGAAGAAGGTAAACCTCGTGGAGAATTTGCCAATGATGATGAAAAAGCGGCTGCTAAAAAAGTGGTGAAAGAAAAACAGAAAAAATTTACTGAAACGTTAGCTTCTTATGCTGATTGTTATGTAAATGATGCTTTCGGAACTGCTCATCGTGCCCATGCCTCAACAGCTCTTATCGCTAAATATTTCGATGAGAGCAATAAAATGTTTGGTTACCTGATGGAAAAGGAAGTTCTTGCCGTACAAAAAGTTATGACCGATACAGCTCGTCCTTTCACTGCCATTATGGGAGGTTCAAAAGTTTCATCTAAGATTGAAATTATCGAGAATCTTCTTACCAAGGTTGATAACCTGATTATAGCTGGTGGCATGACTTACACGTTTACCAAAGCTTTGGGCGGTAAAATTGGTGATTCAATTTGTGAGGACGACAAACTGGATTTAGCTCTCGAATTACTCGAAAAAGCTAAAAAGAACGGAGTTCAAATGGTATTGGCCGTTGATGCCAAAATTGCTGATTCGTTCAGTAATGATGCGAAAACCGATTTTGTTCCGGTAGATGCAATTCCTGATGGATGGGAAGGCTTGGATATTGGCCCCGAAACAGAAAAACTATTTGCTGACGTTATCAAATCGTCCAAAACCATTCTATGGAACGGTCCTACCGGAGTATTTGAATTTGATAACTTTACTCATGGTTCACGTTCTGTTGGTGAAGCCATTGTGGAAGCTACTAAAAATGGAGCATTTTCGCTTGTAGGTGGTGGCGACTCTGTAGCTTGTGTCAACAAATTTGGTTTGGCCGATGGAGTTTCTTATGTTTCAACAGGCGGTGGCGCTTTGCTCGAAGCTATCGAAGGACTTGTTCTTCCCGGAATTGAAGCAATCAGAGGTTTCTGATTCACATAACTGATTAAAAATAAGGAAAGGAGAGAGGCTCAAAAGTTTTTTCTCCTTTTTTGTTTGCCCTATATTCCAGGGAAGAATTTCTGAATATATCATGCTTACCTACAAAGGAATATTCCTTTTGGACAAAAAAAAGAGCATCTTTTTGGGATGCTCTTCATGTATTTTATTACTGTAACTGTTTCTGATTATTTAGTAGATTGTTGATTTTGGGCATCTTTAATCATTTGTTCACTGGCGTACATGTAAACTTCAACGCGACGGTTGGCCTGACGACCTTCGGCAGTACTATTATCGCCAACAGGTTCAGAATAATTTTTACCAGTAATTTCCTTGAACTGGGTAGATTTAACACCTTGTGAATTAAGAAAATCAGCTACAGCCTGAGCTCTGCTCTGCGAAAGCTTCTGGTTAACTTCCAGCGAACCCTGATTGTCGGTATGTCCGAAAATAGCTATATCCATTGTCGGATTGTCCTTCAAAATCGTAGAAAATTTAATTAAAGCAGCCTTTGAACTTTGGTTGAGCGTGCTTTTTCCAGTGGCAAATAAAATTCCAGAATCAAAAGTTACTTTAACTGCTTTCAGATTATTAGCATCAGTAATCGTTTCAACTTTTGCTCCATCAATTGCAGCAGCCTGTTCAGCAGCCTTATCCATTTTTTTACCGATAATAACTCCGGTAGTACCACCTACAACACCACCAATAGCAGCGCCAATAGCGGCACCTTTAGCGTTTTTACCAATCAGGGCTCCTACACCAGCACCAATAGCGGCGCCTGCTCCAGTTCCGAGTAATCCACCTTTCGAAGTGTTATTTAATGAGCTACAACCCATTAATAAAATAGCTGCACTTAATATCACAGCCATTGCCTTTTTTGAATTTACCATTTTGTTAAGATTAAAAAATAATTACGTTAATATTTAATTTGTAACCCCGGTGGGGGTCGAACCCACGACCCACAGATTAAGAGTCTGTTGCTCTACCAACTGAGCTACGGAGTCATTCCTCTATTAGAATAGGTGTGCAAAGTTACAGATTTTATTTTAATTTTCATCATATTGAAAGCACGTTTTTTTAAGGAAAGTATCGATATATAGAAGTAGTGAAAAAAACGAACGTTTTTATGTCGTAAAATTGCCAAGATATAAAAGTTGAAATAAATATTTAATTCTCAAACGCTAATTTTATATATAATATATTGCTCTTCAGTTATATAGGATACATTTTTTATTATTTAGAATTTCATCAGATAAATTCATGCCGATATTTACCAGTTTTATTCCAGTTTCTGTTTAAAAATACAGCATTTTTTCTTGGTTTTACATTTAACTGTTTTTACAATTGTAAACGATATGAAATTATACATTTGTAGAATGTCAATATTACACATGAATTTTACAAATGCAAAACACTGATAAGATGTTAAATGATACTTTTGTATATGAATATACATAAATACAATACCTTTCCTTACCAAAAAATTTGTATTTAATATTATATTATAAATAGCTTAAAACCAGTAATTTAATTACATGATTAAAATTTTTACTTTAGTTTATTACTCCGTTTCTGAGTTTAAATCGCCAATTCATTGATATAATTGGTTAATTTAATCATAATAATTTATTTATCAGTAGTTTATATTTATTTATCTGATTAATTACTTTATCTAAATAAATGATTCAATCAGTTCATTTAAATGGTTTGAATATAGATTAATGATCCACATATTATGTTGTAGAAATGTATTTCGTCTTTTGTATTTGCATTGTACAATTATACTTGATTATACAATTATGCTTGATTTGCATTTGTAAAACTTTATATATATATTTGTATTCGATTTTTTAAATGTAAAATACATCAAAATATTAATCATTATGGCAAAACTATACGATAATTCTGTTGATTCTGAGAAAGTAGAACGGATCAGAAAAATTATGCAAGCTGAAAATCTGAATTTAGGTCAGTTTGCGAATGAAATTGGTGTAGGCATTTCTACTCTATCGCATACGTTAAATGGTAGGAATAATGTTAGCCTTGATGTTTTGGAAAAAATACTTTTGAGGTTTAATCAGATCAATTCTGAGTGGCTTATTTTAGGACAAGGATCAATGTCGAAGCAAATAAAGCCATCTCAAGAACCCACTTTGTTTGATAATAGTGATGAAAATATCAAACAATCAACTACTTACTTATCAAATTACTCTAAAAATACTTTGCCGGATAATTTCACGAATGGAAAAAAGAATGAATTAATCAACGAAAAACGCAACACTCCGGTTTTAAGTGCAACATCCGAAGATATTCCAACTTCACATGAAGCGACTCATACCAAAGAAGTGAAGAAGATCATCGTTTATTATAATGATAACACCTTTCAGGAATTTGAAACGAAATGAGATGATTTATCGTTTTTAAAATCGTGTGATTCTTGTTATAAGTCTTTTGTTACTATCGTTCAAAATGTTTATTTTTGTGGTATAATTCATAACGTCTGATCCTGATGTTTATATTGAATTTAAATTATTTGCAATCAGGTAAATATCACATAAATGAAAAAATATATACTCGACTTGAGAGTAAAAAGTAATGAACGTTTGAACAATCAAAATGTATTACTTAAACTGTCGGCTGACATTCCGTTACCAGAGGTTCTACCCGGGCAATTTGCTGAAATCAGGGTTGATGGCTCACCACCAACATTCCTCCGCAGACCTATATCAGTTAATTATGTCGATTATCAGTTGAATGAAGTTTGGTTTTTGGTTCAAGAGGTTGGCGAAGGAACCAAAAAGTTGGCTGAAGCCAAAATTTCTCAGTTGATCAATGTCATTTTCCCTTTAGGTAATAGTTTTTCCAATCCCGAAACACCGCAACAGCGCATGTTGTTAGTTGGAGGTGGTGTGGGTGTTGCTCCTTTGCTCTATTTAGGCTCTGAATTGAAGAAGAAAGGGCTTTCACCTGAGTTTTTACTTGGGGGGAAGCGAGCTGAAGATATACTACAATTGCATGATTTCCGGAAATATGGAAACGTTTATATCACTACCGAAGATGGTTCGTTAGGCGAAAAAGGATTTGTAACGAACCATTCTGTACTCTCCACCCCAAAATTCGACCGTATATACACCTGTGGCCCAACGCCAATGATGAAAGCCGTAGCCGGCTATGCAGCCCGTAATGGAATCTATTGCGAAGTTTCGCTCGAAAATACCATGGCCTGCGGAATAGGGGCATGCTTATGTTGCGTAACCGATACAGTTAATGGCCATCTTTGTGTGTGCACCGATGGTCCTGTATTTAATTCTACAATTCTAAAATGGGAAATTTGAATGTAAACATTGGAAAGATACAACTGAAAAATCCAGTAATGACCGCATCGGGTACATTCGGCTATGGATTAGAGTTTTCAGACTTTATTGACATATCGCGAATAGGTGGTATAATAGTAAAAGGTACTACTATTCGCAAGAGAGAAGGTAATCCTTATCCGAGAATGGCTGAAACTCCTTCCGGGATGTTAAATGCTGTGGGACTGCAAAATAAGGGTGTGGATTATTTCATCTCAGATATTTATCCCAGGCTAAAAGATATCGATACGAATATAATTGTGAATTTATCCGGATCAACAGTTGAGGATTATACTGAGGGGGCTGAAAAGCTGAATGAATTGGATAAAATACCGGCTATTGAGTTGAATATCTCCTGTCCGAACGTAAAAGAAGGTGGAATGGCATTTGGAATCAACTGTTTATCTGCGGCAAACGTTGTTAAATCTGTGCGAATGGCCTATAAAAAAGATATTATTGTTAAGCTTTCGCCAAATGTAACGGATATATCAGAAATAGCAAAAGTAGTTGAATATGAGGGTGCTGACTCTGTTTCGCTGATTAACACGCTTTTGGGCATGGCAATTAATGTTGAAACCCGCAAGCCGTTGTTATCCACTATAACCGGAGGCTTGTCGGGACCGGCTGTAAAGCCTGTTGCGCTCAGGATGGTTTGGGAAGTGGCAAGAGCTGTGAAAATTCCAGTGATCGGTATTGGAGGTATAATGACGGCTACGGATGCTATCGAGTTTTTGCTTGCCGGAGCAAGTGCCGTTCAGGTAGGTACTGCTAATTTTATTGACCCGTGTGCAACTGTAAAGATAATTGAAGGTATCGACGATTATTTAACCAGGCACAAAATAAATTCGGTAAAAGAGCTTACTGGTGCTTTGATAATTGAATAAAAATCATGGATGTTAATGATGTTATAGGGTTATTGGAAAAGCATTCGTCGGAGAGTAATAAACTGCAAATGGCTAAATTTGGTATAAAAACCGAAGATGCTATTGGTGTGAAAGTGCCTGATATTAGAAAGTTAGCCAAAACCATAGGGATGAACAACGATTTGGCTGTAGAACTTTGGAATACTGGTATTCATGAAGCCCGGATGCTTGCTTCGATGATAACCGATCCTCAAAAAGTATCTGAAGAACAAATAGATGAATGGGTAGCTTGTTTTGACTCTTGGGATTTGTGTGATGTAACCTGCGATATGATTGGTAGAACTTCCTTTGTGGTGAAGAAAATAGAAGAATATTCGCTACGCGAAGAAGAGTTCGTCAAGCGAACAGCTTTCGCATTAATGTGCGAGTTGGCTTTTTATGACAAAGATACTTCAGACGAAAAATTTTACCATTTTTTCTATATAATTGAAAGAGAAGCCTGGGACGAACGGAATTTTGTAAAGAAATCTGTCAATTGGGCGCTTCGCCAGATTGGAAAAAGGAATGATCCGCTAAGGTTATCCGCTATAAGTGTGGCCGAGAGGGTTCATTTACAGAACACATCGTCGGCTCGGTGGATTGCCCGTGATGCTATTAGGGAGCTTACAAATCAAAAAGTTATTGAACGGGTGATCAGGAAAACTTGCTTGTGATTGAGGAAAACAGCTTTTTTTAGTTTCATTTTAATTATAAATTGGTCGTTTTATTTGAAAAAATCATTACTTTTGCGTATAAATTAGGATGAACAAGTATAATTAATTTGTAATGAAACGTATATCTTTATAACTCCACGTATTTTTAATTTTGAAATTTATTATTTCAAATCATAACCTTCCTTTACTCATATTATTGTTAGAATATCATAGGATTTTTTTTTAAATTCACCGAATTAATGAAGCCAATTATTCAACCGGTTGAGAGGGATCTTATTAGAAGAGAACTTACCGCCGATAAATTTTTACGACCAACCAATAAAGCGCACAATGAGATCTATGTGATTACTGCGCATAATTCGCCCCATGTAATGCGTGAAATTGGTCGGTTGCGTGAATTGTCGTTTCGGTCGTGGGGAGGAGGAACCGGTGAAGAAATTGACATTGACCCTTACGATTTGATTGAAAAACCGTACCGTCAGTTGATCGTTTGGGATCCGCAGGCTGATGAAATTGTAGGAGGTTACCGTTTTTTGCCGGGCAAGGATGTTACTTTTGATGAAGATGGGCAACCTAAATTTGTTATGGCTCATTTATTTCATTTCACCGATAATTTTATTAAAGATTATTTGCCGTACTCCATCGAATTGGGTAGGGCGTTTGTCCAACCTGATTATCAGACTGCCAAAATGGGCTCGAAAAGCCTTTTTGCTCTTGATAATTTGTGGGATGGGCTTGGCGCTTTGATACATTCGGTAAAAAATGCGCGTTACTTTATTGGGAAAATTAATATTTATGAACATTATCCAAGGGTAGCCCGGGAATTAATTTATGAATTTATGCATTTGCATTTTCCTGATAAGGATAAGATGATCGTGCCCAAGAGGCCGATTTCGGTGAGTTCGGATATTGTGGATATGGCAGATGAATTGTTTACAGAGGGGAGCGTAACGGCCAATTATAAAATATTACAAAAAGCGGTAAGAGCCGAAGGCGAGACTATACCTCCGATGTTCAACGCTTACATCGGGCTTACTGATACCATGCGCATGTTCGGGACAACGATTGACCCTGATTTCAGTTCTACTTTCGAAACTGCCATTATGATTACGATGGCCGATTTGCTTGAAGTGAAAAGAAAACGTTACATAGATCCTTATATCGACTATCTGAAACAAAAACTGGAAGAACGTAAGGTGGCTAAACTTGCTGCCAAAAAGAAAAAGGAAGAATTGAAAAGATTGAAAAAGGAGAATAAGTTGTAAGTATCTTCCTAAATCGGTTTGTGTTTAAATAATTATATATTTGCGATTTAATTCTTATAATTTTTTCTGTACCAATATAAGAAAAATGGTATTTCGGTTTTATTCAACAAATTGGAAAGGGCTTCGGTAATGGATCCAGCCACCCCTTTTTCAAGCATTTCGTTAGCAGCCTCGAGTTTTTCGAGCGAAATAAAATTTTCGATATCCAACCATCCTTTGTCAATAAATTTACATAGGTGCGATGCAATGGTACCAACAGTCAATGAACGTTCCGTGGCAATACCATCTATCGTTTTTCCTGCACGGTACATTTCAAAAGTAATTTTATAAGTCTCACCTTTTTCCTTTTTCTTTTTTTCAGGTTCATCCGTTTTGCTTAACTCATTTATCTGGCTATTCAGATTATTTTCACTACAATATTCACAGATGGCCTTTAAAAACTGGCCGCCAAATTTCAGGATTTTCGTCTTCCCAAAACCATGGATTTTCGATAAATCGTTACTTGTTAGAGGTAAATAATCAGACATTTCCATCAGGCTTTTCGAATTAGCTACCAGATACACCGGTATATCTTCATTTTCAGATATTTTATTGCGAATATCTATTAATTTATAATACAACACCTTATTTCGCAAGTTAACTGACTTGTTTGTAGAAGTTTTTGCATAGGCATCTGATTTTAGCATTTTCAGGATAAAACTACTTTTCAACATAAAATATTCAGCGGGATCAAAAGGCAGTTTCAGCTTTTCCAGTATATGTAGTCGTTGCGAAAGTATCCCATAAATGTTTTGGATGCTATCGTTATATTGTCGTGCGTTCTCGCGGCTGTCGGTGAGGGCAGGGGACTCTCCCAAACGAGAGATGATTTTATCGATTTCCGCCGAGAAATAAGTGCAGGCAGCGTTGATCCTCTCGTTCATATATGTTGTATTGTTTTCAGCCTGAGCGAAAATAGAAGAAAGTTGATTCCGGAATTTTTTACCCGTGTCATCCAGCTTTTCAATAGGTTTTGCCACACTGTCCAAAAAAGAAAAAGTTTCATCGTTGAACGATGTTCTAACCTGAGAGGTTTCATGTATCCATTTGGCCATCAGTCCGCTACAATCTTCAAAATTGAACAAGCCCGAAACCAATAAAAACCTATAACGGATTTTAGAGTCGGTCAACGTGGTTTCAAGTTCTGATGCTGTTGGTTTATTTTGCTCATAATCAATTATTTCTTTGTTGTTTTCAAAACCATCCGCATGAATCCGGCTCCGTAGTATCATGCCATCGATATTTCTGCAACGACTCAGCGCCACATAAACTTGACCGGCAGCAAAGGCATCTCCGGCATCGATGATGGCATTATCGAACGTAAGTCCCTGGCTTTTATGAATAGTAATGGCCCAGGCAAGGCGCAGGGGAAATTGCATGAATTTACCCAGGATGTTTTCCTGAATTTTCTTGGTTTGAGGGTCGGTAACGTAACGTATATTTTCCCACGTCATTCGTCCGAGCCACACCGGCTCTTCATTTTCCGAAACAATTTTTATCTGCTTCTCCTTTTCGTTAATTTCCTCGATAATACCTATTTTACCATTGAAAAATCTTCGAGGGTTTTCCGAGTCGTTTTTGAGGTACATTACTTTGGCGCCGATTTTCAGTTCGAGAATCTGTTCAGTCGGGAAACTTTTTTCAGGAAAATTTCCTTCGATGTAAGCTTCAAATGAAAATGCCTGACTATCAATTTTCAATAATTCTTCTTCATTTATTTTGTCAGCTTTGTAATTATGGGTAGTCAAGGTAATGTACGAACTGTTTTCGGGTGGTATAAACGTAGGATCGTATCTTGATGCAAGTAACTTCAAACCATTGTTTGTCAGCTTATTATTACGAATTTCATTCAACAGGTTGATAAAATTCTGGTTTGTTTGGCGATAGATTTTATCCAATTCGATGTAAGCGATATTCAGACTTTTAATTATCTTGCTTTCAAAGAAATAGATACTTTTGTAATATTCAGAGAGTATGTGCCATTCGTCGTCGGTAGCAATGGGAGAGAGCTGGTAAAGATCACCGATAAAGATCACCTGGACACCTCCAAATGGCTCGTTTCGGCGGTAACGGAAATGCCTGAGTATGGTATCTATAGCGTCAACAACATCGGCGCGAACCATGCTAATCTCGTCAATAACAAGCAATTCCAGTTCCTGGAGCACATTTCGTCGCCAAGCTTGCATTTTTATCTTTTCAATCAATTGTTTTTTTCCTTCTTCGGTAGGTACAAAAGGAGAAATGGGTAACTGGAAAAAAGAATGAATGGTGGTTCCACCTGCATTGATGGCTGCCACGCCGGTTGGTGCAACTACAGCCAGCTGTTTTCTTACATTTTTTTTTAGTTGATGAAGAAACGTTGTTTTTCCAGTACCAGCTTTTCCGGTGAGGAAAAAACATTTGTTTGTAAACAAAGCAAACTCACGAGCAAATTCGTATGACGAATGTGATGCGTCCATAATTTGAAACTATATTTGTTGTTGCAAATTGCAAATGTCGAAAATATTTTCAATACCTACAAACATTCCAGACGAAATAGTTGATTGAATATGTAAGGTTTTCTTCAAAATCAGGTTGTATTTAAAAAGGTTGATTTTTTCTTATAATTTATATTATGTCAAATAGATTATTTTAACAAAACCCCTATTTGTTTTTTCAGTAATAAAATAAAAAGCATCATCAGGTTACAAACTCTTCCTAATGATGCTATTTTATTATTCCTAATTTACAAAAATAAATCTACAATTTTAATTCTGAAATCAAACAACCTTTTAATCTCTTCAGTCGAATCAAGTTTCCCATCGAATTGTTGCAAGTAACTAATCAACAAATTTCGTATTTCATCGAAATTCGGATGTTTCGACAATTTTTTGAATGCTTCGTTTGAAAGTATGTTCGGTTCTTTGCCAAGGCTCAAATCTATCAAAGCTTCCACTATTTGTTCAGCTTTGTCTTTAATTTCTTTTTCGTTCATGTTTTAATTGAATTTATGATATGCAAATATACCCATTTTCAATTAATTATCGTCCCGATTGTTTGATAAAATGATTTAATTCACCATTGAAATCATCTTTTTCAAGCAAATCTTCCATATCGATGTGCAAACGGAACCGCCAGCTGTTTTTAGAATTAGACGGTACGTTGATTCTCTCATCATGTGGATTTTGGCGACGATTTTCATCGGATATTCCCAATAAATCCTGCATTTGGAATATAGCCCACATAGCCGGCGAATACAAGTGTTGCAGCACAATATCCCTGCAAATCCACCAGTCGCAAAAATAAGGCGCTGCACCCCAGTGTCCGAGTTGCGATTGATAAAAACGTTGGGTTACTCCCCTATCTTCTTCCCACCAGCCCCGTATGGTGCTCATATCGTGGGTGGAAGGGGTAACTACAGATAGATAAGGAGCATAATTTGGATGGGCAAATTCGTAAGTATTTGTTTTTGGCGCTCTTTGAACTTCGAGGCTCAAAATACCCAGTTCGTTCATCACTGAAGTAACGCAGGGAGTCATCATTCCCAAATCCTCACCGCAAATGAGCATGTTGGTAGCCCGTTTCATAGCCGGGAGCTTATCCATGCCCGATTGGTACCAGAAGGCATCCTGGCGGCGGTAGAAATAATCTATATAGAGTTCTTTCAGTTTATCTTTTGTGTAATCATCCAAATCCTGGAATGTACGCAACGAATCCATTCCATAGCGCGGATAAAACTGCGTACCGTTACTTCCTTCCACTTCGAAAAACAAAACATTGGAAATCAGATCAAACAATCCCCATTTTACCCTTTCGGAGATTTTTCCATCGAGGTATAATTTTTCTACATTGGCCTGATTTTGGTAAAACGGTTTGAGCCTGAGTATCCATCCATCTTCAATCTGAAGACATGTGGTTTTCACCCAACCGGCATCTTCACCGAAAAAATCCCAAAGGATAGAATCGGTTATATAGCTTTTACAGAATCGGTTATAATCGAACCAGATTCCTTTTTCACCAAATTCGTTGATGTGGACGGGAATGGATGGGTTCAAATGTCCCATGATTCCTTCTACCTGATTGGCAGGTATTTGCCATATACGGAAAAAGCCAAGGATATGATCGATACGGAATGTATCGAAGTAATTGGACATTTGAGCAAACCTCTTTTTCCACCAATCGAACCCGGAATGCTTGATATTTTCCCAATTATAGGTTGGCAGCTCCCAGTTCTGACCTTTTACGGCAAACATGTCGGGCGGCGCGCCGGCTTGCATGTGCATGTGGAAAAGTTCGGGCGATACCCAAGTATCAACGCTGTTACGGTTTACCCCGATGGGAATATCCCCTTTCAGAACAACTCCTTTAGAATGGGCATATTCACTGGTTTCCGACAATTGTTTATGTAAATGGTACTGTATAAAATAGTTGACAGCCACATCATCGAAATGGTTTTGCTGCTCCGAGGTAAAATCGGCTATTCGCTCAGCATCAAAGCGCGAATATTCTTTCCATTCCCTGTAATCGGAGGTTCCAAACTTATCACGCAAAACACAATATGCCGCATAAGGAACCAACCAAAATCTATTTTTCTCAAAAAACTTCTTATAATCCGGTTTTGAAAAGAACTTATCTTTTTCTTTGATATATAATTCTTTAACATACTTCAGTTTGAAATTGATCACATCCAGGAACTGTATAAGTTCAGCACCGTTCAATTCCGGCTGTTTACTATTATACTCCATCTGAAGAGGATGATTGTCAGGAAGTTTCCCAATAGCCGGTAAATTCAGGAATAGAGGATTCAGGGCAAAAGCCGATATGGCTGCGTAAGGCAAAACATCGGCATCGGTATGTGTGCCGATGGTATCATTCAGTGGCAATACTTGTATCAGTTTTAATCCTACTTTACTGGCCCAGTCGATAAAAAGCTTCATATCAACGAAATCGCCCACTCCAAAACTATTCCGGGTGCGAATGCTGAAAACGGGAAGCCCCACTCCTGCTCCACGCCAGTTGTTATTTCCCAAACGGGCAAATCCGTCGGAAACCTGAACCATCGATTTTTTTGAGTTAACAACCGGAGCTGTGCGGTCGGGCCCTGCTTCAAAGTACAAAAACTTTTTTTGTATAATATTGTAAATCCCGTATTTATAATGAGCATCTGCTTTAAGGCTACTCAAATCAATTTTCACCGACCAAAAATTATCTTTCGTTTTTTCGAGCAATATTGGTTCGGAGGTTATCCAATTGCCCATTGGATGACAATCGCCTATCAAGCAAACAATTTCATCATCTTTTATCAGAGGATACTGTACCTTGAAAGTATGAGTATATTTATCGCTTTTGTAAGGTATATATTCTTTTACATGGCTTTTAATCAATACGTTTTGGAAAGGAGCTGATAAAAATACATTTTCTATACTTCCGGGTGAATTCCATGAATCGAAAAAGAAATAATGGTCATGTAAATCGGGTTGCAACGAAAATTCGCGACCTGCTTCCCACTCTTCGTTGTATCGGTTGGCTGGTTCGTCCAGTAAAACGTACTTATACCTGAAAGAAAACAGATCTTTCCTTTTCACATCAACCTCCAGATACCATTCTTCGCCACCCTGAAACGTCATCATTTTTCCTTTTTCCAGTTCATTATTTCCAAGTTCAGGAATATTGCCGGAAACCATTAATCTTTGCCCCCAATGAGTGTAAAATGAAATCTTAAAATGTAATTTCATACGATAATAATTGATTTTTAAGTGTCGTATGGAACTGGTCCCATCGCGGGACTCGTTTCATATATAAATAATTGTTTTTAAATGCCGTAACATGAAAACAGTTGGTACTGTTTTTAATTTTTAAAGAAAAAAACATGCCGTAGCATCATGCTTCGTTAAATTTAACTAAATTGTAAACATCGAGTAGTATGATACTTTTTGTAACGAATATATAAAATAAACACATTCAAAAATAGTGTTATTATGACAAGTTTACCCTTTTGATGAGATAGAAAATTGCGAAAAAGAATCTCAAACGTTTGCGGAAGGATTTTAACATTGATAATGAATTGAAAAAAAAGAACATTAAGCATTTGAATATTATCTACATAAACATTCATGTAAAATTTATATTAAAAAATCGTTATAGTTAAAATTATAATGAGTATTTTTGCAGAAAATTTCTGCACCAATAAAACTTTTAAACAATGGCTTTTCAATCTACTTCCACGTTGTATAAAGTGTTTTCGGGAACAAAAAGTTCTTATCTTGCCGAAAAGATATGTCAGTATCTGGGTTGTACACTTGGAAAAATGAAAATTGAGCATTTTTCTGATGGCGAATTTTCTGTTTCATACGAGGAATCCATTCGTGGCCAGTACATTTATCTTGTACAATCCACTTTCCCTAATTCCGATAATTTAATGGAGTTGCTCCTGATGATCGATGCTGCCAAAAGAGCTTCGGCCTACAAAATTATCGCCGTGATCCCTTACTTCGGTTGGGCCCGGCAAGATAGAAAGGACAAGCCCCGCGTTTCCATTGGCGCAAAGCTGATAGCTGATATGCTCAGCGTTGCAGGTGTCGATCGTATTATCACGATGGATCTTCATGCCGACCAGATTCAGGGATTTTTTAATGTGCCGGTTGACCATTTGTACGGATCTACTATTTTTGTTCCTTATATTAAATCGTTACAACTTGATAATCTGGTTATAGCATCGCCCGATGTAGGAGGTTCAAAAAGGGTTGGCTCGTACTCCAAACATTTGGATGTGCCAATGGTTATTTGTTACAAAACCCGTGAAAAGGCAAATGTGATTGGCGAAATGCGAATAATCGGCGATGTAACAGGAAAGAATGTAATCATTGTTGACGACATGGTGGACACTGCCGGTACGTTGTGTAAAGCCGCCGACTTGATGCTCGAAAAAGGGGCGAAAAGTGTCAGGGCCATTGTTTCGCACGGAGTCATGTCAGGAGCTGCTGCCGCTAAAATAGAAAAATCAGTTCTGACAGAAATTGCTTTTACCGACTCGATACCTTTCGATGACTGTAAATGTTCGAAAGTAAAAATCCTGTCCATTGCCGAAATGTTTGCCGATACCATTTATCGTGTTCAGGAACACAAATCGATTAGCGAACAGTATTTGTTGTAAATAGCTAATAATTAATAATTTCCTTTGATTAGATTGTACGAAATATTTATTGAAAGGGAGCCCAGTAAATCTTTATTCTTGGAGTAGATAGTTGAAATTCCATCCAAATAATCAGTAAAAAGATATTGTCCTGTAAGTTCGGCGCCAATGCTGAAATCGCTGTTGATTTTCCATTCGTATCCTATTCCGGCCGGAACAGCGGGTGTGGAAGTGTGAGGTTTGTGAATATCGCTGGCTCTGTAATTTCCTTCTGAATTAATATTCATGTAACCTGCCCCGGCAAATAAATAGATTGAATGGTGGATGTTGCTCCGGTCGAAAATATCCCCGAAAATTATATATTTACATAAAAGAGAAGCTTCAAAAACCTTGCTTCTGAAATATAACGCCCTTCCCTCAAGGTAAGTATCCTGATCAGAACCACAGATTTGAGCATAGCTGAGCATGAACTTGTAGCCAAAATGTGGCAACAAGCTTTGTTTGAATCCCGCCGAACAAAAATACTGGGTTTCATTAAATTTCAGCTTGTTAATACCTAATAAAAACTGCTTGCTTAAATCACTGTTGATATCGCCGTAGCAAAATGCACCTCCATAAGGTGAAATTTCTATAGCTCCATTCCTGAATCTTTCAGCTTTTATTAAGCCTTTCTGAGAAAAAAGCTGGAAAGAAAAAGCTGAAAAAACAACTAATAATAGAAAAATTTTTTTCATTAAAGCAAAAAATAATCTTCAAAGTTATATATTTTTTTTTAATTCAAAAAAATATCTTCAAAGTGATTGAATTTTTGCTTACAAATGTTCTATATATAGTGGCTTTCCGGGTTGTTTTATCAAATAAAAATATGTAATTTTGCATCCAAAGAATAACTTTATAAAAATGAATCAAACCGATTTACAATTTGATCAGGTTACGGCTGCCTGCCGGGATATTTTTAAGAAAAAACTGAAAGATTACGGCTCATCGTGGAGAATCATGAGGACCCCTTCGGTAACTGACCAAATTTTCATTAAAGCTAACCGGATAAGAAGTATAGAAACTAAAGGGGTTTCGAAAGTGGACGAGGGCATTCGTTCCGAATTGATAGGAATTGTAAATTATGGGATTATTGGTTTGATACAGTTGGAGTTAGGCTATTCTGATTTGGATGATTTGAATGCAGGCGAGGTACTCGGGCTTTACGATAGTTATCTGGCTAAAGCAAAAAAACTGATGCTTGATAAAAATCACGATTACGATGAAGCCTGGCGTTCAATGCGAACTACGTCTTATACCGATCTTATCCTGATGAAAATATACCGTACGAAACAAATTGAGGATAATCAAGGTCGGACGCTGATTTCGGAAGGTATAGATGCCAATTACTTCGATATGATTAATTACGCGGTTTTTGGATTGATAAAATTTGAAGAATCAGGTATTGACGAGTGAGTAAAAAAAAATAGATTTATCCGTGGTTTGATGGATTTGAAACAGGTGTTACAAATTGATTAGTAATGTACAAGTATAAAAAAAATCGTTGGGAAAAATTATACATGACTGGCAATATATTTCTGCATTTGAGCCGGTTGGCAGTGGGTGTCGTGTTTATTTTTTCCGGTTTTGTAAAGGCTATCGATCCTTATGGTTTTAGTTATAAAATCCAGGATTACCTCACCTCATTTGGTTCCGGTTTTCAAAAATTCAATTCTTTGGCATTCGGCGCTGCCATTGCTCTTTCAACCTTTGAATTTCTCATCGGGCTCAATCTTGTCTTTCAAATTCATTTGAAACGGACTACCATACTCGCCTTTCTTTTTATGCTGGTAATGTTGCCGCTGACCCTTTATATCGCGTTGTTCAACCCTGTAACCGATTGCGGATGTTTTGGCGAAGCGTTGGTGATAAGCAACTGGGCTACATTTTATAAAAATGTGGTACTGATAGCTCTCATCATACTTATTTGGTTGTTCAACAACCGTTTCCGAAAAATTTTCATGCCTGCTGTCGAGTGGATACTTGTACTGGTGTTTGTACTGTCGGGGGTTGGGATTTCGGTTTATTCTTACTTCCATTTGCCATTTATCGATTTCCTGCCCTACAAAGTAGGTGTGAATATCCCTAACGCGATGGAAATTCCTATGAATGCACCTAAGGATGTATATAACACTACATTCATTTATAAAAAGAACGGTGTTGAAAAAGAATTTACTCTCGATAATTACCCGAAAGGCGATTCTATCTGGACGTTTGTTGATCAGAAAACAACGCTTATTAAAAAAGGGTATCAGCCTGCCATCCACGATTTTACGGTTACTGATGAAAAACTGAACGATATTACTGATATTGTTATCCGGTATGAAGGCAATTCGTATCTGGTGATTATGAACGATCTGAATAAAACTCCTGACGAAGGGGCTTTCAAAGCTGAAGAACTTTATCAGAAATACAATAAATCGGCTACCAAATTTTATGCTTTGACAGCTTCGTCGGATGACGAAATCGCAGCCTTCCGGAAGAGAACCGGCGCAACCTTCCCTTTCTGCAAGACCGATGGCACAGCTTTAAAATCAATCATTAGGGCAAATCCCGGATTCCTGCTGATTAATAATGGCACCATTACCGGAAAATGGAGCTGGAGAGATTTTTGAAAACAATAATGAACAAAAAAATAAAAACAATTTAAAAATGAGAAAAAACATTGTTGCAGGAAACTGGAAAATGAACAAGACCCTTCAGGAAGGGTTAGCGTTGGCGGCCGAATTGAAAGGTCTTTTAGCTGCCGGAACTCCTAATTGCGAAGTGGTGATCGGTACTCCGTTTATCCATTTGGCAAGTGCTTCCGAAATGGTTAAGGACAGCGTTATCAAAGTATCGGCCGAAAACTGTGCCGACAAAGAATCGGGTGCATACACCGGCGAAGTATCAGCCGCCATGGTAAAATCAACTGGAGCACAGTATGTTATACTTGGACATTCCGAACGCCGCGCTTATTACCACGAAACTTACGAAATACTGAAAGATAAAGTGTTGTTGGCTCTGAAAAACGACCTGAAACCTATTTTCTGTATCGGAGAAGTAAAGGAAGAACGTGAAGCCGGCAAACAAAACGATGTAGTTAAAGCCCAGCTCGAAGGCTCTATGTTTAACCTCAGCACCGAAGATTTTGGAAAAATTGTACTTGCTTATGAACCTGTTTGGGCTATTGGTACCGGGCTGACCGCTACTCCTGCTCAAGCTCAGGAAATTCACGCTTACATTCGTAGCCTTGTTGCTGCTAAATACGGTAAAGAAGTGGCCGACAATACTTCTATCCTTTATGGTGGAAGTTGTAATGCCGGAAATGCCAAAGAATTGTTTGCCAACCCCGATGTTGACGGTGGGCTTATTGGTGGCGCATCACTTAAATCGGCTGATTTCAAAGCGATTATCGATGCTTTTTGATCGCTGGATTCTAATTGGGTAAAACCAGATGAAATTAATCCTGTAAAACTTTGTTTTGCAGGATTTTTTTATGTAAATTTGCAATCCTTTTTCGCAAAAAAATGAATTGAGTGAAAATCGGATTCAAATTTTTTTTTGAAAGAATGTTGATCAAAATTTACGATTCCAATCCTAATCAGGCTCAAATCAGACATGTTGCCGAAGTGCTGAGAAACGGAGGTATCATTATTTTTCCAACCGATTCGGTATATGCTTTCGGCTGCGATATTTTCAACCAGAAAGGGATTGAATTCATCACGTGTATCAAAAATCACGATTCAAAAAGGCTCAACCTGTCATTTATTTGCGAAAACCTCAGCCAGGTGAGTGAATATGCGAAAATGGACGATGAGAACTTTAAACTCATCCGAAAAAATATGCCGGGACCATTTACTTTTATCTTGAATGGAAGCAGCAAACTACCCAAACTTTTCAAAAATAAAAAAACGGTAGGAATACGTATCCCCGATAACCGGATAGCCCTCGAAATTGTGCGTGAACTCAGGAATCCAGTGATGACCAGTTCCATTTTTACCAACGATGATACTACCGAATATATCACCGATCCGGAGTTGATTGAAGAAAAATTCGGAAACCAAGTTGATATGGTCATCGACGGAGGCATTGGTGGTACTATCCATTCTACTATTATAGATTGTACTGGCTATGAACCAGTTATAGTTCGTCAGGGAGCCGGAATCCTTGTTTGAATCTCGCATTTCCTCATCGATTCTTCTTTTATCCCATTATCATTAATCAAAAAAATTATTATATTTACATTTTTATTATTTGGTAAACCTTTTAAATTTTATATAAAATGACGAAACACTTTCCCCCTTCGCAACTTATAATAAACAGCGATGGAAGTATTTTTCACCTTCATTTGAAACCGGAACAACTGGCTGATAACATTATATTGGTAGGCGATCCGGGACGGGTTCCAATGGTAGCTTCGTATTTCGACAAAAAAGAATGCGAAGTGGCCAGTCGAGAATTTGTTACTATTACAGGCACGTACAAGGGTAAACGTATATCGGTGATTTCCACCGGTATAGGTACAGATAATATTGACATTGTTGTAAACGAGCTGGATGCTTTGGCCAATATTGATTTGGAGTCGCGCACAGAAAAGAAGGAATTCCGGCAATTGACCATTGTTCGAATTGGTACATCCGGAGGCATGCAACCCGAAATTCCATTAGGAAGTTTCCTGATTTCGGAAAAATCCGTCGGTTTTGACGGGGTTCTGAATTTTTATGCCGGACGCAACAACGTTTCGGATCTCGCGTTCGAAGATGCTTTTAAAAAACATGTTGATTGGAATCCTCTGATGGCTTCGCCTTACGTGGTGGATGCCGATACCGAACTGGTTGAACGGATTGGAAAATCGGATATGCACAGAGGTGTAACGATTTCGTCGAACGGCTTTTATGGTCCGCAGGGCAGAGTGTTGCGTATCGACTTGGCTGATATGCATTTGAATGACAAAATTGAATCGTTCAGGTTTGGAAAATATAAAATCACCAATTACGAAATGGAGGGTTCGGCCATTGCCGGGTTGTCTAAGCTCATGGGACACAAAGCTATGACAGTTTGTTGCATTATTGCCAACAGGCGAGTGGAATCGGCCAATACCGATTATAAACCCTACGTTGAAAAACTGGTTCAGACGGTACTTGACAGAATTTGATTCACCCAGCATAATTTTTTTCAGCATTGATAACCGATAAAAAAACGTATAAGCAATATGTCTCACTCGACCTGAAAGCTTATGAGCTTGACAAAGTGGGATTTATCGGGTTTTGGAAAACCGATCAACTTCGGTTTCAACTTCGTTTGCGGAAGATCGAATATCTTCACAATGTGAAACAAAAACACCCGATTTTCCGGCTGTATTTATTTGTTCTCGAGTTACTTAATCATCGGTTATCGGTGAAGTTGGGCTTTTCTATTCCTAAAAACGTATTCGGGCCCGGACTTTGCATCGTACATTACGGTACCATTGTTGTGAGTTCCAAAGCAAGTGTAGGTTCTTTTTGCCGGATTCATCCTTCCACTTCGATAGGCGATTATAACGGAGCTCCGAAGTTGGGCGATTATGTGTATATAGGTCCCGGAGCAAAAATTTTCGGAGATATAAAAATCGGAAATGGTGTGGCCATAGGAGCCAATTCCGTTGTGAACAAAGATGTTGAAGAGAATGTTACAATAGCAGGGATACCGGCTAAAAAAATATCCAACAAAAATTCGATGGCATCAGGCATTTATCCTGAAAAGATAAAAAGAGATGTACGATTATAAACCAGAAAAAACTTAACCATGACAAACTCAGGTACAACCATTGCAGCCATATCAACTCCCTCTGGCACAGGGGGAATTGCGGTAATCAGGGTATCGGGCGAGAAGGCTTTCGAAATATGCGAATCTGTTTATCTTCCTTACGATAAAAGCATTATTTTATCGAAGGAAGCGAGTCATACATTATCGGTAGGGAAAATAATTTCGCCCGAGAATGAATTTATCGACGAAGTGGTGGTTTCCGTTTTTCGGGCCCCCCACTCCTACACCGGCGAAAATACGATAGAAATATCCTGTCATGGTTCAATCTTTATTCAACAACAAATTCTTAAAATACTTGTTCGTAGGGGTTGTACACTGGCACAACCGGGTGAATTTACACAGCGGGCATTCCTAAATGGAAAGCTCGATTTATCCCAGGCCGAGGCTGTTGCCGATATGATTGCTTCTACATCGGCTGCCGCGCACCGGATGGCAGCCAGCCAAATGAGAGGCGGTTTCTCCGGTGAACTCAAAAACCTGCGTGCCAAGTTACTCGATTTTGTATCGCTTATTGAGTTGGAGCTCGATTTCAGCGAAGAAGATGTTGAATTTGCCAATCGTTCCAATTTACTTCAACTTGCGGTAGGTATCGAGCAAAAAATAAGCAGTTTATCCGATTCGTTTCAAACGGGTAATGCTATTAAAAATGGTATTTCGGTGGCCTTGGTGGGCGAAACAAATGTAGGAAAATCGACATTGTTGAATGCCTTGTTGAATGAAGATAAAGCTATTGTTTCTGAAATTCATGGTACTACCCGCGATGTGATTGAGGACACCATCAGTGTCAACGGTATATTGTTCAGGTTCATAGATACGGCCGGCATCCGCGAAACCGATGATACCATCGAAAATCTGGGAATAGAACGCACTTATTCAAAAATTGAACAATCGTCAATAGTACTGTGGTTGGTAGATTGCACGCAACTTTCTGAACATATTGAATGGCTTGCCGGCAAAATTCAGAAAAAAGCCAATGGAAAGAAAATAATTTTGGTTTTCAACAAGATAGATAAAGTAACAGAAGAAGAAATTAATATTATTGACCAGTTATTCAGGCAGTTCGATAGTGAAAAAATTACTATTTCTGCCAAGAAGAAAACCAATATTGATAAACTCCAGAAGGCTCTTATCAAAGCGGCTCAACTGCCCGAAATTGGTGAAAACGACGTGGTAGTAAGCAATATTCGCCACTATGAAGCTTTACAGAAAGCGGAAGTTGCCATTAAAAGGGTTATTTATGGTTTAAAACAGGGTATTTCCGGCGACTTTCTCTCACAGGATATACGTGAATGTATTCACTATATCGGCGAAATTACCGGTCAAATATCTAACAATGAAATACTTGGAAATATTTTCGGGAAGTTTTGCATTGGAAAATAGTTTATGGTTACCTATTATTCTCTGGTCAGTTGATACGAAAATTCTTTAAAACCAACACATAAAGATTTTATGACTGGATACATCCGTTTCATTCTCGTTGTTTTTATTCTATCAGGTTGTTGCTCCCAAAGTAATAGCAAACCCGAAGTTAGTCGAACAAAGAAAATTGTATTGTCTGATACTATTCACGTATCTAATCGTTTCAGAATGCTGTGGAAATCTATCGCAGCCAGCACCAACGACTTTGAAACTATCGGTTCCTATATCCCTTCCGAGAGCCAGATCAGTCAATTTGGTTTGAATAAAAAATCCGGCCAGTATTTTGTAAGCGGATTTCTGAAATTGAGTGCTGAATTGCCGGAAAAAGATGCTTCCGGTTTTTCGGGATTAATAACAAAGTATTCCCCCAATTTATATAGCTTTAATATTCCGCTAAGTAAACTTCCTGAAATAATCAAAATCCATGATATTGTTTTTATTGATTTGTCCGTAAAAGCAAGCATCCGAAAATAAATTAATTTACTCAAATAACATTATGACAAAGTTCAAACCATTTTTTTTGCTGATTTTTATATTTTATATAGTTCATGTTCATGCAGATTATGGAAAATTATCACCTAATACTCAGCATTTTATTTCATTATTAAAAGAAAATAAAACCGAACAGCTAAAAAAGCAATACCGTGTAAAGGAGATAAAAAACACTGCCTACGTCAATGTTTTTATTTTCTTGAATGATAATGCCGATGTGCTAAGCCTAACCGATTTAGGTGTAAAATTTAACAGCTTGTTTAACAATGTAGTTACAGCCCAGGTTCCTGTTAACAATATCGAAGCTGTCTCTAAGCTGTCGTCTGTGAAGTATGTACAGATTGGCACCAAGGTCATGAAACGCATGGATGCCGCACGCGTTGCAGCCAATGTGGACGATGTGCAAGCCGGAACGGATCTTGCCGGTCCGTTTACCGGAAAAGATGTCATTGTAGGTATCATTGATAATGGATTTCAATACGACCACATTAATTTTTATACTGCTGATGGAACGCAAACAAGGATAAAACGGGTTTGGGACCAGAATGCCACGGGAACTCCTCCCTCCGGATTCTCGTATGGTGCTGAATATACTACCCAATCGGCTATTTTCAATGCCAAAAATGACTTTACGGATGAATCTCACGCTACCCATGTAACCGGAATTGCCGCTGGTAGTGATAAAAACAACGGTAATAATTATTTTGGAGTAGCTCCCGATGCCGACATTGTTATGGTAAGTTATAACCAGAACGATAATTCTTCGGATAATGTTTCGCTTGCCGATGGTATAAAGTACATATACGACTATGCCTCTTCGGTAGGAAAACCGTGTGTTGTAAACATGAGTTTAGGCAGCCACTTAGGCCCCCACGATGGCACTTCCGCCTTTGATCAGGTATGCGACCAGTTGCAGGGAAATGGACGGCTGCTGGTGGGTGCCGCCGGGAATGAAGGTTCAGATAAGTTGCACATTTACAAACAATTCTCAGCCGCAACCGATACTCTAAAATCATTCTTGAAATTTTATAGCTCGACGAGCTTGGATGGTCAGGCCGATTTGTGGGGAGATGTTGATAAGGATTTTCAAATCAAAGTGGTGATCTATAATAAAAACACGAAAGCCATAACATTTTCGACCCCATTTTTCAACGCTGCCACGGTAAACGATCAAACTTATTCCGTTACCGCTGCATCCAACGGTATCACAGGCAAAATCTATTTTTATTCCGAAAGAAACGTTTTGAATAACAAACCAAACGCATTCGTCTATCTCGATCTATCGCAAATAAATACATACTATAATGTTGGACTGATTATTACTGCAACCGATGGTAGTTCGGTTCATGGCTGGGCGGATGATTTTTATTCGTATTTCAGTGCAAACTCGGTAAGTGGCTGGACAGATGGGAACAGTACTTCCTCAGTGGGAGAAATTGGAGGAACAGGAAATAAGATTATTTCTGTTGGCGCCTACACAAGTAAAAAATCATTTGTTAATATAAATGGTCAAACATATCCGTTGGGCGAAACACTGGGAAAAATAGCTTCTTTTTCGAGTAAAGGACCAACCCCGGACAACCGTGTTAAACCCGATATTACGGCTCCCGGAACCGTGCTGGTTTCGTCATTTTCGAGTGCGGTAATTAACAACAGCGATTTCAGCGATTATTTGGTTAAGAAAAATGTGGTGAACGGCGTTTCTTATTATTATGGTGCCATGCAGGGTACTTCCATGGCAACCCCTTTTGTAACAGGAATATTAGCAACATGGCTCGGAGCAAATCATGATTTGAATCCCGATCAGGTCAGGACCATTCTGCAAACTACGTCCATCTCCGACACTTATACAGGCACTATTCCGGCCGGAGGCAGCAATACCTGGGGTTTTGGTAAGATTGATGCCTGGAACGGTATAAAGAAATGTATTTCTCTGGCAAGTGCCGTGGACAATGTGAGTGCCGACAAAGAGATTATTCTTTATCCGAATCCTTGTACCGATAACTTTTCAGCTCTTTTCACCGCTTACGATTCGAATGTAAAAGTTACCATTTTTGCGATTAATGGACAACAGGTAATGACGAAAAACTTAGGAACCGTTGAGGCAGCTCGTGAGGAAAAGTTTGATATAAATCAATTACCCAAAGGAGTTTATATGGTAAGCATCACTGGAAACAACCATTATAAGACCTATAAAATCCTGAAAAAATAAGTTACCAAAAAGGAATATTAAAACGGGAAATTTCGTAAAGAGGTTTTCCGTTTTTTATTCTAAAAAATGGGGAGATACAGGATTTTTAATCGCTAAAATTCTTATCTTTGCATAGATATTGTCGATTTAATTATTCATTTTCATAGAATTGTATTATGACACTGCAACAACTTGAATATGTGATTGCGCTTGATAAAACAAGGCATTTTGTACGTGCGGCCGAAATGTGTAATGTTACCCAACCCACGCTGAGTGCCATGATACAAAAGCTTGAAGATGAATTGGATTGTAAAATTTTTGATCGTTCGCTGCATCCCATTGCTCCTACCGAAGCTGGTTCGAAAATCATTCAGCAGGCCCAGGTAGTGCTTTTTAATGTAAACCAGTTGAAGGAAAGCGTTACGGTAATGCGACAGGAACTTTCGGGAGAACTCTCACTTGCCTTAATTCCTACAGTGGCACCCTATCTTTTGCCATTGTTTATCGCGGCTTTCCGAACCGATTATCCTGAAATTTCGCTGAAAGTGAATGAGATGAGAACTGAAACGATCCTGCAAAAGCTTCAGGCCGCCGAAATCGACATGGCCATTTTATCCACACCGCTTGACGACCCTAAAATCCTCGAAGTTCCCCTGTATTACGAGAAATTTGTAGCCTACATCTCTCCTACCGAACCCATTTATGAGCGTTCCGAATTTTCGGCTTCCGATATGCCTTTGGAAGATTTATGGGTTCTGGAAGAAGGACATTGCCTTCGAAATCAGGTGTTTAATTTTTGCAGTGAAAAATCGCTGCACAACTCTACCTACGAAGCTGGAAGTATAGATACGCTGGTAAAAATAGTAGATGTAAACGGTGGTTATACGGTGATACCCGAATTGCACGTTTGCCTGCTAACTGAAGAGCAGAAAAAAAACCTCCGGAACGTGGTTAATCCCGAAGCGGTAAGAGAAATCGCGTTGGTTGTGAGGCACGATTACGTCCGTGAAGGGATGATGAACGCGGTGGCCAATTGCGTAAAAAAAGTAATCCCGCCCCACATGCTCGACACTCGTCTGAAAAAATTTGCTATCAGATTATAGTTACTTGTTTTTTCAGGTAATTTACTACAGACAAGGCTGCGTTCTCCCCATCAATTGCCGATGAAGTGATACCTCCAGAATAACCTGCTCCTTCGCCGGCCGGAAACAATCCGGCAATGTCGGGATGTTGGAACGTTTCTTTATCTCTCGGTATCCGAACAGCTGATGATGAGCGGGTTTCAACTCCTACTACCACAGCGTTATTCGTTAAATATCCATGCATTTTACGGTCGAACAATTTAAATCCTTTTCGTAAACGGGTAGAAATGAAAGGAGGAAGCCAAAAATGCAAAGGCGATGAAATCAGCCCGGGAAGGTAAGAGCAACCGGGTAAATCGGCCGAAAGGCGCCCTTCTACAAAATCGGCCAAACGTTGTGCCGGCGCTTTCTGACCCTGCCCCCCGTTGTTGGTATAAGCCAGATTTTCAATATATTGTTGATATCTCAGACCAGCCAGTACGCCATCTTTTTGAAATTCATCAGGGACATCTTCCGGGCGGATTTCCACGACGATACCGGAGTTGGCATAAGGCGAATTGCGCCGCGAGGCCGACATCCCGTTTACCACTACCTCTTCGGGAGATGTCCCAGCCGGAACAATATGTCCTCCGGGGCACATGCAAAATGAATAAACACCGCGGTCGTCCACCTGTTCCACCAGATTATAACTTGCCGCCGGTAAAAACTCATTGCGACTTTTGGTATGGTACTGAATGTTATCAATTAGCCATTGAGGATGTTCCACCCTCACTCCCATTGCAAATCCCTTGGCTTCAAGCCTGATGCCCTGTCGATAAAGCAATTCATAAACATCGTGAGCCGAATGGCCTGTAGCAAGCACCATTGCTTGCGCTTCGATGGTTTCGCCCCCCGAGGTTCGGCAACCTTTCACCGCATTATTATCAAGCAGTATTTCTATAAGTTTTTCACCGAAACGTATCTCGCCTCCGTGGCTTAGAATAGTATTCCGTATATTTTCAATCACGAGCGGCAACTTATCCGAACCAATATGCGGATGTGCCTCGTAGGTAATGTTTTCACTGGCTCCATGCAGGTAAAAAACATCGTATATTCTTTGTGGCGATCCTTTCTTTTTGGAGCGCGTATAAAGCTTCCCGTCAGAATATGTACCGGCACCACCTTCGCCAAAGCAATAGTTCGATTCAACATTGATACCGTTGTTACGGTTCAACTGGGCTATGTCCACTTTCCTGGAGCGCACATCTTTTCCTCTTTCAATTACGATGGGTTTCAACCCCGATTCTATCAGCTTCAAAGCCGCGAAAAGCCCTGCCGGACCCGCCCCCACCACTATAACCGGGGCGGCATCACCCACTTGTTTATAATCTATCGGCACCACCCTGGTAACAGGAACTTCTTCATCAATATAGATATCGAGCGACAAAAGAATTTTCGGAAATTGAGAGCGGGCATCAATTGATTTTTTAAGAATATGAAAGCCGGATATCCTGTTAGCCGAAACGTTGGCTTTTTCGGCCGCTTTCAGCATTAATATTTCGTTTAGTTCGGCTTCCTCTGGGGATAATATAAGTTGAATTTCGGTATGCATATCATTTATTTTACAAAAGCAAAGATATAAATTAATCCTGTAATGGTAAATAAAAAACTGTCCGATACTAATAGATAAGTACCAGACAGTTAAAATAGTTTGCTGTGACCCCGGCGGGATTCTAACCCACGACCTTCAGAACCGGAATCTGACGTTCTATACAGCTGAACTACGGGGCCTTGTTTCAAAGCGCGTGCAAAGGTAATTATTTTTTCTGAATTTTCTCCAAGCTTTTCTCAAAAATAGATTTCAACAAATTATTCGCATACATAAATAATTGTATATCAACAAATAAGTAACTAATGGTCGATATATTTGCAACAAGGCTCCTTATTATGATCAAAAATGAAAATAATTTGAGCTTAAATTTTTAATAAAATTGTAAATCACTGATTACATGTTGTTTTACTTCTTTATTGAAATTTTTTAGATTTTTTGTGATGTTTTTTTTAGATAAATCCATTGCTAATAAAAAAATAGTTTGTAAGTTTAAGGCATTAAAGAATCACCTAAATAAAATTCACTCTAATACTACATAGCCATGACAAAAACGATAACTTTTAATGAATTGCGTAGAGTAAAAGATGCTCTGCCAAGCGGGAGTATGACCAAGATTGCCGAAGAGCTTGGTCTGGAAAAAGATACAGTTCGTAACTACTTTGGCGGGCATAATTTCAAAGATGGTAAAAGTTGTGGTGTGCATATCGAACCGGGTCCTGATGGTGGATTAGTAATGCTGGACGATACCCAAATCCTTGATATTGCGCTTCGGATACTCGACGAAACAAAATCGTAAAAATAAGCAATTAACCTGAAAAGCAGTGAACCAATCACTGCTTTTTTTATCAGATACTTTTGATGGATAATTACTTGCCTGAGTCTTTTACGACCAGAATGAGAACCTTGTTGGGAAATGAATATGAAAACTTTATTCATTCACTCACTTTGCCTCCGCCTGTATCGGTGAGAATTAATGATAAAATAAACTACCAACCTTCCCATGTACAGGTATCCTGGTGCGAAAGTGGTTACTACCTCGGCGAACGCCCGGTTTTCACAGCCGACCCCTATTTTCATGCGGGTGTATATTATGTTCAGGAAGCCAGTTCAATGTTTCTGCAAACTGTTGTCGATCAATATCTTTCTCAATGTACGAAAGTCCTTGATTTATGCGCCGCACCCGGTGGAAAATCCACTCTTTTATCAAATGCTTTACAACCTGACGCCTTGCTGGTGAGCAACGAAGTGATTCGAGGCCGGGCTAATGTATTGGCTGAAAACACTATGAAATGGGGATCTCACAACGTATTGGTTACCAATAATCAGCCTAAAGACTTCGCATCGTTAGGCGGATTTTTCGATGCCATAGTTGTTGATGCACCCTGCTCGGGCGAAGGAATGTTCCGGAAAGATAAAGGAGCTATCAATGAATGGTCGGAACAAAATGTAAAAATGTGTGCATCAAGGCAAAAAGATATTCTGGCGGCTGTATGGGATGCGCTGAAAACCGATGGGATACTGGTGTACAGCACCTGTACCTTTAACCGTGCCGAAAATGAAGAAAATGTAGAATGGATGTGTCGTGAGCTTGGTGCTGAATATCTTACTGTCGATATTACTGATTTTGACCAAATATGCGAAACCGATGCCGGATACCGTTTCTATCCACACCGGGTTGCAGGTGAAGGCTTCTTTATATCTGTGGTAAAAAAAACAGCTAAAGCGCCTAAACCCGAAAAAAATAAAAATAAAAATTCAATTTCTGCTCTAAAGAACGCCCTTCCGGAATATATTTCATTAAAAGAACCTGAAAAATGGCATTATTTTCAGGAAAACAATTTTATTTATGCTCTGAATAAAGTAAATTTGGAGTCGATTTTCGTTTTGAAAAACCGACTCAATTGCATTTATACTGGCATTGAAATTGGTGAGTTGAAAGGGAAAGATATTGTACCATCTGAATCGCTTGCGTTATCAAAGTCGATAGATACTTGTAAAACAATTGTTTATGATATGAATCTTAATGAAGCAATCAGGTACCTGAAACGAGAAACATTAACGGTTGATAGCATCGAAAAAGGCTATTTTCTCGTTGTTTATAATAATATTCCTATTGGCTGGATGAAAAATGTAGGCAATCGCTGTAATAACCTTTATCCCTCCGAATGGAAAATCAGAATGAATTTATAACATAATTAAGAATGGAAATTTTGTTTTTAGGCACCGGAACATCTACCGGAGTGCCTCAGATTGGCTGCGAATGCGAAACCTGCCTTTCGGCTGATCCAAAAGACAAACGATTGAGGGCTTCGGTACTCATTACCAATAATGAAGATAAGATATTGATTGATTGTGGCCCTGATTTCAGGCAACAGGCGCTGAGCAACCGTGTGAACGGCATCTCTGCCGTGCTTCTTACTCACGAACATTACGACCACATTGGTGGATTGGATGATATAAGACCTTTGGGCAACGTGAAGATTTTTGCTGCCGAAACTGTTCTATCAGTTATCCGGCGCAATATGCCTTATTGTTTCCAAACAGAAAAATATCCCGGAGTTCCGCTCATTGAATTACACGAAATAGATGAAACCCCGTTTTATATCCATCATACCGAAATATTACCGGTGAGGGTCATGCATGCTAATCTTCCTATTTTTGGCTTCAGGATTGGCACGATGGCCTACCTTACCGACGTTAAGTCGATCGGGCAACATGAAATAGATCAATTGAAAAACCTGGATGTTTTGGTTTTAAATGCGTTAAGACCTAATAAACACTTCTCTCATCTATCTCTGAATGAAGCTATTGAATTGTCAGATATGATTGGTGCCGCGAGGACATATTTTATCCACATGAGCCACGATATGGGAAAACATCAGGAAATCAGCCAGCTTTTACCGGAAAATATTCAATTAGCTTATGATGGTTTGAAAATAAACGTATAAATTTGTAAAGAATTCCGTTTTATTATGATCAATAGAACTGAAAGCATGAATTGAACAAGAAAAAGCCAGACCAAATCCTTATCATAACATAGGTTGAAATAAATGGAACAAATTCCATACAACCTTTAAAAAATAGCTATTATACTGCATGAAACCACATTTTTTATTACTTGGACTCGTTGTATTTTTATTTATCTCTTGTAATTCATTGTATTACACATCCATTGATGTGCTCCGTCCAGCACAAACAACTTTTCAACCGACAAACAACGACTTGCTTCTTGTGAATAACGCGGCTATCCAATCGAGTACGTATGGCCACGAAACCAACCTGCTTGATAAAAAAATGAATATTGATGTTTCAACCGATAGTTTATCAATATATTGTTTAGATGCTTTAAAAGAAGAACTTGACTCACGCCATTTTTTCTCATCAGTTCAACTTGACAGCGACATGATCAACGCGAACGGAAATTTCAGGAATCGCACCCGGATACCTAAAAAGACCATTAATGGCTTATGCGATCGGTTCGGAAGTAACGTTGTTCTTTCGCTCGATAAAATCATTGTTAAAGACATACTTAACGAATATTTCGTAGAAGACAATAATTCGTACGCCGATGAGTTGGAAGCAACGTTCCTTACCGAATGGAGTGTTTATTACCCCGATTCTGACAAATCTTCAACAGTACAATTTAAAGATACCATGTTCTGGAGTTCAGATGAATCGGCTGACCGCTGGGATGCCATTTCGCGCCTGCCAAAACGCTCTGATGCGCTTATCGATGGCGCTTTGTACATTGGGCGCAAATGCATTAGCCGCTTTTTGCCTTTTTGGGATAAGGAAGATCGTTTCATTTTCAGTTCCAACAATAAACTTATGAAACAAGCTATGGATTCGGTGGTGTACCGGAAGTGGAATGCTGCAATAGTGAAATGGAAAAAATTGTACGATACCACGAAAAACAATCAACTGAAAGCGAAGCTGGCCAATAACATAGCTATTGCCAATGAAATTGGAGGGAATATGGATGAGGCCTTGAAGTATTGTAATATATCTTTACAAATTATTGAAAATGAAGCTTATAATAAAACATATTACCTCATAAAAGATTATTATGCTTTGCTGAACAAAAGGGATAAAGAAATCAAATTATTAAAACAGCAGCTGGGCGAATAGTTTTGGATTGTTATTTAAAAAGCCACAATAGAAGAACTATAAATAAAAGTGATGGGAGCATATTCATCACTTTTATTTTTTTGATATCTAATATATTGATTCCAAGCCCGATTAGTAAGATTCCTCCAACAGACGTTAATCCCTGGATAATGTCGGGGGTAAAAAAATCGGATGCACCCATAGCTAAAAGGGTAATTCCACCCTGGAAAACAAGCAGCGGAATAGCAGAAAAAATTACGCCGGCTCCAAAGGCCGAACCAAGGATAATCGATGAGAATCCGTCCATCAACGATTTGGTAAACAGCAAATCGTGAGAACCATCCACCCCTTCTTTGATGGCTCCAAGAATGGTCATGGAACCGATGCAATAGAGTAAAAAAGCGGTTACAAATCCTTCCGAAAACTTTTCGCTACCAATTTTGAAACGGGTTTTTAGCCGTTCGCTGAATTTCTCCGTACACCGTTCCAAATCAATCCATTCACCAACCATCGAACCGGCTACAAGACTGGTAACTACCCAGATAAAATCCTTTGTATGAACGATCATGGTAATGCCGATGGCTAATGTAAACAACCCGACAGCCTGAAAAAAAATGGTTGAAATTCGTTCTGGCATGTTTTTTTTAAGGATCAAACCGATCACCCCTCCCGCTACAACAGCCGTGGCATTAACAATGGTTCCTAACATTGAATTGATTATAAACAGGTTATTTAATGAGATTCATCCGACAAAAGTAATTTAATTTTTTGTAAATGAAAATAACCCCGATGGCGCATTCCCCTTATTTTACCCAAAATAGGATTCATCGCCCGAAATCGGTTCTTTATTTTCAAACTTTTTCCTTACTTTTGTAAATAAAAAGGGTGAATCAGAATTTATTCAATACTACTCTGGTTCAAACAATTATCATACAGAATTCAAAATTCATCTTTAATCTTATAAAATTTCATTCAAATGGCTGTTATCAAACCTTTTAAAGGTATTCGTCCACCTCAGGATTTAGTAGAAAAGGTAGCTTCGCGTCCTTATGATGTGTTGAACTCCGACGAAGCAAGAACCGAAGCTGACGGCAACCCAATGTCGCTTTACCACATTATTAAGCCTGAAATAGACTTTGAACCGGGTACCGATGAGCACGATGAAAAGATATATCTGAAAGCTGCCGAAAATTTTAAAAAATTCAGGGATAACGGTTGGTTAGTACAGGATGACAACGAGTTGTATTACGTTTATGCCCAAACCATGAATGGGCGTACTCAGTATGGATTAGTGGTTTGCGCTTACGTTGAAGATTATATGAGTGGAAATATCAAAAAGCATGAACTGACACGGCGAGATAAGGAGGAAGACCGCATGAAACATGTCCGTATCAACAATGCCAACATAGAGCCTGTTTTCTTTGCTTACCCACACAATGCAGAACTTGACGAAATTGTATCGACTATAACGAAAAGTACGCCCGAATATGATTTTATAGCTCCTGGCGATGGTTTTGGCCACCAATTCTGGCTCATAACCGATAAAAATACCATTGAGAGGATTACCCGGATTTTTTCCGTAATACCATCCCTCTACATTGCCGATGGACATCACCGGAGCGCGGCCGCCGCGCTGGTTGGTAATGAAAAGAAACTCCAGAATCCACATCATACGGGTAACGAAGAATACAATTATTTCATGGCGGTTTGTTTCCCTGACAACCAGTTGAACATAATCGACTACAACCGTGTGGTAAAAGACCTGAACGGTTTATCGGATGATGAATTTATGGCGAAGTTGAAAATAAATTTTGATGTTGAAAACATTGGAAATACAATATACAAACCCAATAAATTGCATAATTTTTCGTTGTATTTGTCGGGACAATGGTATTCGCTTACAGCAAAACCCGGAACGTATAATGATAATGATCCTATTGGAGTTCTGGATGTTACCATTTCATCGAACCTGATTTTGGATGAAATTTTAGGGATTAAAGATTTGCGAAGCGATAAGAGAATCGATTTTGTAGGCGGTATTCGCGGGTTGGGTGAACTTCAGAAGCGGGTTGATAGCGGGGAAATGCGGGTAGCGCTTGCATTGTATCCGGTATCGATGCAACAGCTAATTGATATTGCCGACACTGGAAATATCATGCCGCCCAAAACAACTTGGTTTGAACCTAAATTGCGTTCGGGTCTTGTGATTCATTCCCTCGAATAAACTTTTATTGAACCGGATAAACCCAATACAACTCAGAAAATAATTTTTATTTTTGACTATGCGCAGATATTTTTATTACTTATCGTTGCTTCTTTTTATTATTGTCGGCATCGAAAGCTGTGGGATAAAAGCCCGTATTAAACGTGCCGACAAACGCATGTCGATGGGCGAATATTATTCGGCCGGAGAAATATATAAGAAAACTTACGGGCGCATACCGTCAAAAGATAAAAACACCAGAGCTTATGTGGCTTTCCGGCAGGGCGAATGTTTTCGCACCATTAATAATTACCGGGCGGAAATGGCTTACGCTAATGCCATCAGGAATAAATACAACGATTCAATTGTATTCCTCAGGTATGCTCAATCGTTGCACAGCAATGGAAAATACGGTGAAGCTGCCAAGTTTTATAAATTATACCTGCAACACGATAGCGCGAACGATATAGCAAAAAACGGCCTTATTGCTATTGATCAGATCAATAGTTGGAAAAGTAACCCGGCTCGGTTTGCTGTAAAAAAAGTTACTGAACTCAATGCGAGAAGGTCATCATCCTTTTCTCCGGCGTTTATTAGTCCAGCTACCGATGTTATTACTTTTACATCAACCAGAGAATTCAACAAAAAAATTATCCAGAAAAACAGTCAAATAACAGGCATTCCCACCAATAAACTGTTCAGCATGCGAAGAAATAACGCAGGAAAATGGGAAAAACCTATACTTGTCGATGGCGAAATAAATAACCTCACGGATGATAACGGCGCCAACTGTTTTTCGCCCGATGGCAAGGTTATGTATTTTACCCGTGCCCGCAAATCTGAAACATCAGCTCTTGGCGCTCAGATTTACTATTCGGTACGAGCCGGTGGAACATGGGGAGCGCCACAACCTCTCAAAGTATTAGCCGACAGTTCAGTATCGGTTGCGCATCCGGCACTTGCACCAGATGGCGAAACGTTTTATTTTGTGTCTGATGCTAAAAATGGTTTAGGGGGAAAAGATATATGGCGTGGTAAATTAGAATCAGGAGCGGTAAAATATATCGAGAATCTTGGTCCTCAAATAAATACTTCGGGCGATGAAATGTTCCCGACCGTAAGGGCAGACGGAGTTTTGTACTTTTCATCGAACGGGCGTCCGGGACTTGGCGGGCTTGATATTTTTAAAGCAACTCCTAAAAAAGATGGAAGCTGGACAGTTGAAAATGCCGGAGTTCCGCTCAATTCCCAGGGCGATGACTTTGGAATCTCTTTTGCCGGAAAATCAGAAAGCGGGTTCTTCTCCTCCAACCGGGATGACCGCAAGGGTCTTGATGCGATATGGAGCTTCGATTTACCCGACTTAGTTTATGCGCTCGAAGGTAAAGTAGTTGATGATAAAGGAAATCCGGTTTCGGATGCTATCGTAAAAATGGTGGGCAATGATGGGACAAATGCCCGTATAGCTACTAAAAAAGATGGAACTTTCCGCCTCAAGCTGAATAAGGATGTGAATTACGAATTGCTGGCAACCGGCCGTGGCTACCTGAACCAGGAGAAAAAACTTTCGACTCAGGGAGTTACCGATAGCAAAACTTTCAGGCAAGATTTTACCTTATCTACCATTTATAAACCAGTTCAACTTGAGAATATATTCTATGAATTTGCAAAATGGGATTTAACGCCGGCTTCCGAGACCGGACTTCAGGTTTTGGTTAAGATTTTGAATGATAATCCGCATATTACCATTGAATTAAGCTCGCATACCGACTATGTTGGAAATAATGAATCGAACATGACCCTTTCCGAAAAACGTGCTCAATCGGTGGTGAATTATTTGATATCGCACGGCATTAACAAAGACAGGCTTACCGCTGTTGGATATGGCGAAACCAGACCATTTGTGGTGGATGAGGCAACAGCCCGAAAATTTCCATTTCTTAAGCCGGGAGATGAATTGACCGAAGATTTTATACTGAAACTCAAGCCCGAACAACAAGAACAGGCCAACCAAATTAATCGCCGGACGGAGTTCAGGGTTCTTAAAACAACATATAAAATGTATTAAAACGGTTCCCGTATAGCATTAAAAAAATAATAATGAAACAATATCTTGATTTATTAAACAGAGTTTTATCGGAAGGGGTTAAAAAAGAAGATCGTACAGGTACTGGTACTATCAGCGTTTTCGGACATCAAATGCGTTTTGATCTCGGCGATGGCTTTCCCTGCCTCACTACCAAAAAACTTCATTTAAAATCAATTATATATGAGCTTTTATGGTTTCTGAACGGAGATACTAACGTGAAATACCTTCAGGATAACGGCGTTCGTATCTGGAATGAATGGGCGGATGCGGATGGAAACCTCGGGCACATTTACGGCTATCAGTGGCGCTCGTGGCCCGACTATAATGGTGGGCATATTGATCAGATACGTGAAGCGGTAGAGACCATAAAGAACCACCCAGATTCGAGAAGGATCATTGTTAGTGCGTGGAATGTAGCTGATTTACCAAACATGAACCTTCCGCCTTGCCATACGTTTTTCCAGTTTTATGTAGCCGATGGCCGGTTAAGTCTTCAGTTGTATCAGCGTAGTGCCGATATTTTTCTGGGAGTGCCGTTCAACATTGCGTCTTATGCGCTGTTGTTGCAAATGATGGCTCAGGTTACGGGATTGAAAGCGGGCGATTTTGTCCATACTTTGGGCGATGCGCATATCTACCTCAATCATTTGGAGCAGGTAAAACTTCAGCTGACACGGGTGCCCCGCCCATTGCCCCAATTGAAAATCAATCCGGATGTAAAAGATATTTTCTCATTCCGTTTTGAAGACTTTGAGCTTGTTAATTATGATCCGCATCCACACATAAAAGGTGCTGTTTCCGTATAATTGCGCATATTATATTAAAATGTGCAATAAAAAAACTTAATTTTACAGATAATAGAATCTATTATCTGTTTTTTTTGTATTTTTGTGATGCTGTCGGGTCAGACAGTTCTATTTTTTTCTATTAATTAAGTTGATTATGCCTGAAATATCTATTATTGCAGCCGTTTCGGAAAATTACGCCATTGGGAAACTGAAAAGAATGCCTTGGCATCTTCCGGCAGATTTAAAACATTTTAAAGAACTGACAACAGGACATGCGATAATCATGGGAAAACGCACGTATGAATATCTTCCGGTAAGGCCATTACCAAACCGCAAGAACATAGTACTGACAACCATATTATCCGAAGGGATTATCGAAGGATATTTCGAAGTTGAATCTATTGATGCCGCTTTGGAATTATGCGAACACGAAAAGCAGATTTTTGTTATTGGTGGTGAAGCGGTTTATCATCAGTTTATTGATAAAGCTGATTCGCTTTACATTACGTGGGTGCATGAAACCTTTGATGCCGATGCACATTTCCCCGAGATTAATTTCAATGTTTGGAAAGAAGTTTCGCGACAAGACTTTCCGGCAGATGAAAATAACCCATATCCATTTTCTTTTGTAGAATACCGTAAAAATTAACAGATTCCAAAAAGCTACTTTTCTAAATAGTGAAAGGTAGCTTTTTTATTTTACGTTTATTTCAAACCCGTCCGCATTATTCCATACAGCGAATTTTTGCCTATATTCCCAAAGTGGTTCGATTAAAATTTCGGTATTTACCACGTTGCTTTCATTATCAGAAGCCACTGCCAGCTCTTTTCCTTTAAAATCATACACAGCCGAGTGTCCGTTATAGGCAATTCCATAGCCGTCCACTCCCACCCTGTTTACACCGCAAACGTATGCTTGATTTTCAACCGCGCGGGCTTTCAGTAAAATATCCCATTCGTCGATACGGCGCAGAGGAAAATTGGCTGTATAAACGAGCAGGTCGTATTCGTTGCCAACATTACGGGACCACACCGGGAAGCGAATATCATAACATACTAAAATAAAGATATTAAAGCCTTTGTAATGAACGATAAGTTTCTCATTTCCCGGCGAGAAATACCTATCTTCGCCACCAATGGTAAACAAATGACGTTTATCGGCAAAAGAAAGCGTACCATCGGGCGATACAAAAAAAGCGCGGTTGAAACAGCGGCCTCCCTGAGCTGAAGCTATAAAACTACCTGCAAGAGCCAACTGATATTTTTTCGCCCATGTTTTCAGGGTGCTTACCGTGTTGCCATCCATATCTTCGGCCAAATGAAGTTGATCGGTGCAAAAACCGGTGGTGAACATTTCGGGCAGAACGACCAAATCGGTATAACCGGTAAGTTCATGGAGTTGTTCTTCCACCATCCGGAGATTCCTTTCCTTTTCAGCCCAAATTATATCAGTCTGTATCAGAGATATTTTCATCCTGACTTTTTTATTAATTTATTCAACAAATTATTTTATAATGGAAGAAATAACAGAGGTTATGAATTTATTTTCGTCAAATTCACCTTTTTTGGAACATCCGGTACGAACTACCACTAATTGTAACGAGGGGATAATAAAGATAAACTGACCGTCATGTCCGCGGCATAAAAACATATCCTTCGGCGCTTTTGGAAAGTCGGACGAAGCGTTTAGCCAGAAAAACGCCCCATACCTCCCGCCAGAACCACGAGCCGGGGTAACAGTATAACGTACCCAATCGGATGGAAACAGTTGCTGCCCTATCCAGTTACCGTTGTTCAGGTAGAGTAACCCGAACCTGACATAATCGCGGAGTGATGCATACAAGTAAGATGAGCCCGTGAAGGTACCTGTTTCGTCTATTTCAAAAACAGCGCTACGCATGTTTATTTTACTGAAAAGTTCCTTTTCTGGAAACTGCAAATAAGCTTCTTTCCCAAGTTTTTTCCTGATCAGGTACGAAACAATATTAGTAGTACCGGATGAATATTTCCACAATGAATCGGGACGGCATTGCATGGGATGTTCGTAAGTGTAGCGTGCCATATCGCTTTGTTCATGAAGCATTAACGTTACATCGGAAAGGTTCCCATAATCTTCGTTCCATTCCAGGCCACTGTTCATGTGCAACAAATTATTGATAGTGACACAATTACGTTTGTCGTTTTTCCATTCAGGAATATCAGCCGGTTTGTAAATGTCTAATAATCCTTTTTTTACCATGATAGCGGTAAGCGCGTTAGTAAAACTTTTAGCCATCGACCAACTCAGGAACCGGTTTCCGGCAGAAAAGCCGGGCGCGTATTTTTCGGCAACCAACGCACCTTTGTACGCCACCGCAACAGCGAAAGTACCTTTATAACCGTTTTTCCCTGCCACCACATCTTCCAGTACCCGGTTCATTTTGAGGATATTTATTCCGGATGGGATGGTATCGGAGACTTTATCGCCTTCGGGCCACGGAATGTTATCGGTAGGTATTTGAAGCGAAGCAGGTTTGATTTTATACTTTGAGAGAGAACGAAGAGATTGTTCACTACTGTCTCTGAGCAGAATACAGCCAAAACCATCAACGTAAATGGCTTTTGAACTGAACCAAAGAAAACGGCTAACGACTTCTTTTTTTCGGAAATCAACGGTATTGCGGGTGTATTTGATAAATGAAAAATTCAGGTCGATGGCTTCCACACTCTTTTGGGAGCGATGTCCTAAAAATACATCCGAAGCCAGATTTTTAGCTGCGTAACCGGATATTATCGGTCCAAGTTGAGCTATATAATAAGTCCCGTAACCAATACCGGCTAACAGCAGAACCAACAAAGCAATCAGAATTTTCCTTTTCATCCCTAATTCTTTTTCAGTTAACCCCGAATTGCAGTAAATTTAAAACCTTTCAGGAAATTTAGCCATATCCTTCCGGTAAAGAGATTGAATATGAAGTAGATCCTTCTGTTCGTTACCCGTGGGCTGAAACACAGCCTTGATTCCCATTGTTTTGTTTTTATAATCAAGATACGCGATCTGAACAGGTACACCGGCATTCACGGCAATGTGGTAAAAGCCCATTTTCCACCGCTCACTTTTTTTACGCGTACCTTCAGGCGTGATGGCCAAATGGAAGAATTTCCTGTTTTTGAATTCTTCCTCCATTTGTTGGGTAATGGATGTTCTTTTCGAGCGGTCGATAGGAACACCTCCAACGGCTTTCATCAGAAGTCCCAAAGGAAAGAAAAACCATTCTTTTTTCATTAAAAAATTTGATTTGCGGCCTAATGCCCAATAAGATAAGCGCCCGACAATAAAGTCCCAATTGCTGGTATGCGGTGCAACACAAATGACACTTTTAGGAGGTTCAGGCAATTCAGCTATTGTTTTCCAACCGGCTATTTTTAATATTAAGGCGCTTAATTTCTGCATGTTTAGTAGTTTAATTGTGTTTTTGTTGAGATTATTTTTAAACCTACAAAGCTAACTCTTTTTTATGGAATTAGCCGATTGTTGAAAACTATTTTATTATACATTGATGTAAATTACTAACTTTGTATAAAAAACATTGTACCGGTGAAATCGGTTATGATTTTTTTATTATTAGTAATATTTTATGGAATTCCCGTTTTTAAATGATCTGAACGAAAGTCAGTTAAGTGCAGTTGAGTACATCGATGGGCCTTCCCTTATCATAGCAGGGGCAGGATCGGGAAAAACGCGCGTACTGACCTATAAAATAGCTTATCTGTTGAAAAAAGGGTGGTCGCCATCTTCCATTCTGGCGCTGACATTCACCAACAAAGCTGCCCGCGAAATGAAGAATCGTATCGCTTCGCTGGTAGGCGAACGTACAGCCCGATACTTATGGATGGGTACATTTCATTCCGTGTTTTCAAGGATTTTACGGTCCGAAGCCGAATTCACCGGATATACTAAGAATTTTACCATTTACGATAGTTCCGATTCCAATAGCCTGATTAAAAGTATTGTAAAAGAACTTAAGCTGGATGATAAAATTTATAAACCGGGAGTTATACACAGCCGGATTTCGTTTGCTAAAAACAACCTGATTACCCCTGAAGCTTACAGAAATAATGCCGATATCATTAAATCGGATCAGCAAGCCAGAATCCCGTTGCTGAACGAAATTTACAGAATTTACAGCGAGCGTTGCAGGCAAGCCGATGCCATGGATTTCGATGACCTGTTACTTCAGACCAACGTCCTTTTTAAAAATCATCCCGATGTGCTCGAAAAATACCAGGGTCGGTTTGGCTATATACTTGTTGATGAGTATCAGGATACCAACTTTGCTCAATACCTGATCATTAAAAAATTATCAGGGAAACATCATCACGTTTGCGTTGTAGGCGATGATGCCCAGAGCATCTATTCGTTCAGGGGTGCTAATATCGACAATATTCTACAGTTTAAAAACAGTTACGATGAAGCCCGCTTGTTCAAGCTCGAACAGAACTACCGTTCGACACAAACCATTGTAAACGCAGCTAATAGCCTGATTAATAAAAATTCATCACGCATAAATAAGACTGTTTTTTCGGAAAAAGAAATCGGGAACCCTATAAAAATACTCAACGTTTTTACCGACCTGGAGGAAGGGATTGTGGTGGCCGATCATATTTCGGATTTGCACCATGACAACGATGTGCCGTACAATGGAATAGCCATTTTATACCGTACCAATTCGCAATCGCGTGTACTGGAAGAGGCGCTGCGGAAGCAGAACATTCCTTACCGGATTTATGGTGGGCTTTCGTTTTATCAGCGCAAGGAAATTAAAGATGTGATTGCCTATTGCCGGCTGGTTTGTAACCGGAACGACGAAGAAGCTTTCAAAAGGATAGTAAACGTTCCGGCAAGGGGCATCGGTGAAACTACAATAGGCAAAGTACTGGAATGTGCCCGTTTACACGACGTGAGTGTTTGGGAAGTTTTATCAGACATACTTAAATTTAATCTTCAGGTAAATGCCGGAACAGCCAGTAAATTAATAAGTTTTAGAGATATTATCGATGGTTTTTCTGCTCAATCCGAATCAGTAAATGCTTACGATTTGGTTACTTCCATTGTAAAAACCACTGGCATTATCGGTGCGCTTACCGATCGTTCGCCCGAAAGTATCAGCCGGATGGAGAATATTCAGGAGTTGCTCAAAGCTATTCATGAATATTGCGATGAGAAACAAAAGGAATCGGTGGATACTCCGCTCCTCTCCGATTTTCTATCGGAAGTTTCGCTACTTACCGACCAGGACACCGATGCTGAAACGGATGAAAGTAAAATCACCTTAATGACTGTTCATGCAGCCAAAGGATTGGAATTCAAGGTGGTTTTTATTGTTGGGATGGAAGAAGATCTTTTTCCATCGTCGCATAACGTACAAAACGAGCGCGATCTGGAGGAAGAGCGACGCTTGTTTTATGTGGCCATAACCCGGGCCGAGGAAAGGTGTTTTATCAGCTATGCCAAATCGAGGTTCAGGAATGGTAAAACGAACTTTAGTAATCCCAGCCGGTTTATAAAAGATATTGATGAGCAATACCTTGATTTACCCGCCGAAAAAACTCAGGAAACCAAAAATTACGGGTTATTTTCCGATTGGGATGAGGATAAAGAAATGGAAAACAACTGGCGGAGGCAGTCGAGCTACCCAAAACCAGCTGTTAATAAACCTGTTGATCCGATTTCGCCACGAGCCAGGATGAAAAAAATCAGTAGTAACCTATCTGGCAATCCGACCAAGAGAACCATTGATCACCCGACGTTTTCGGCAGGAACTTTTGTAAAACACAACATCTTCGGAATAGGTAAAGTCCTTGAAGTTTACGTTGATAACGATAACCAAAAAGCTGAAATTGATTTTGGAGAAAAAGGGATAAAATCGCTCTTGCTCAAATTTGCGAAATTGGAAGTTCTCGAATAACAAGGCCAATGCATACACATTGTTGAAATTTTCACGGCATTATTCGAACTCTTATCTCATAACAATTTTTTTCAGATGTAGAAACCGTTTTTGCCAGAAATAATTTTATCTTTGTATCATTGATACCAACGGATGAGTTAAACGGAATAAACTTTAATATTATCTTGTAAATAATTAATAATAAACAATATAAAAAATAATCTATGGCTGAAAAACCAAAAGATGAAGCTAAAAAGCCTTCATTGGAAAAACTAAAAGCATTGCAGTTGGCAATGGATAAAATAGAAAAGGACCACGGAAAAGGAACCATTATGAAAATGGGCGACAATAAAGTGGAGGATATAGCCGTAATATCGTCCGGCTCCATCGGACTAAACATTGCGCTGGGTGTAGGCGGTTACCCGCGTGGACGGGTGATTGAAATATACGGTCCCGAATCGTCGGGAAAAACAACTTTGGCCATCCACGCCATTGCCGAAGCTCAAAAGGCCGGTGGCATTGCAGCCATTATCGATGCCGAACATGCATTTGATCGTTTTTACGCTGAAAAACTGGGTGTGAATACCGATGAACTGCTTATTTCGCAGCCCGATAATGGTGAGCAAGCGCTCGAAATTGCCGACCAACTGATTCGTTCATCGGCTGTCGATATCATCGTCATCGACTCGGTGGCTGCACTGACCCCCAAGGCTGAACTCGAAGGTGATATGGGTGATTCGAAAATGGGGTTGCAGGCACGGCTCATGTCACAGGCGTTACGTAAACTTACTGCCAATATCAACAAAACCAATACTACTTGCATATTTATCAACCAGTTACGTGATAAAATTGGAGTTATGTTCGGTAATCCTGAAACCACTACCGGTGGTAACGCTCTCAAATTCTACTCATCGGTTAGGTTGGATATTCGTAGAATTGGCCAGTTAAAAGATGGCGAAGAGATGGTTGGAAACCAAACCCGAGTGAAAGTGGTGAAGAATAAAGTGGCGCCTCCATTCCGTAAAGCCGAATTCGACATCATGTTTGGAGAAGGTATTTCAAAGACAGGCGAAATCATCGATTTAGGAGTTGAATACGGCATTATAAAGAAAAGCGGATCCTGGTTCAGCTACGGCGATACTAAACTGGCTCAGGGACGTGATTCGGCCAAACAAGTAGTTAAAGATAATCCGGAACTGGCCGCCGAGCTCGAAATCAAAATTATGGAAGCTATCAAGGCCAAGTGAAACAAATTATTTACTATAAAACTAAAAAACCTCGTTTAAAAATTTTTTAATGAGGTTTTTTATTTCCTGTATAGAATATCGGATTTATATTTCATATTTTTAGCTATTTAGGTTACATTTGGTCGATTTTTTCTGGATTCTTGATATGTACATATTTAAAAAGAAAGAAAAATATTTTTTAGTTGAAATGGTATGATCATCAAATTAAAATAGTTAATTTTGTGATTATTTATTAATTTTTTAAATATTATTTACTGCAATGAAAAAGATTATAAGTTTTGTTATTGCCGCTTTTACTGTAAGTGTTTGTATATCAGCACAAGAATATAAACAAAACTATTATGTAAAAGATAGTATGATATATTCCGGTATAAAACTATTGAAACAAACTGCTTGGGAGAATTGCGAAAAATGTATTGTTGTAGGTAAAAGTGGGACTGTAGAGTTGTATCCCAACCTTATTTCGGAATATGGATTCGGGAATGGTCAAAAATATGTTTCGAAAGTTATTAATATTAATGGAAAATCGCAAACTGTTTTTTTGGAACAGCTTAGCGGAGACAGGGTTAATCTTTATTCATACGAAAATGAAAAAGGAGAAATCAGGTATTTTGTAGAAAGGGGTAAAAATCTTGAGGAGTTTAACGAAAATGGTGTTACAGGCTCATATAAATCGAAATTAAGAGATTATTTAAAAGACTCCTGTAATAACATATCAGAACCCATAAAAATTATATCATTCAAAAAGAAACAATTAGCAACTCTTTTTGACTACTACAACTCATGCAATAAAAGACCATTCAGTTATACGAAATATGGAATTACCGCCGGAGCAAGTTTTGCTCAACTGGATAAAACATTTGTATCGGACATTACATACGGCAATGCAACATACAAAAACAGCACATCTTTTTTCATAGGAGGTTTTGTTGATTATCCTTTGGCTCTCAATACCATGTCGTTATATACCGAGCTGACTGTTAATTTTGATCGTTTCTCTTTAAATCGATCAGACGACATTTATGCCTACAGCACTAACATAAAGTCGTCAGGATTAAGTTTGCCCGTTCTCTTCCGATATACGTTGCCCCAGCAGACGATACGGCCGTTTGTAAATCTCGGACCCGTTTTTAATTTCAATTTTTTGCACGATTGTAAAACGACGTACGTTACAACCACGTCTGGCTACTTATCAGCAGGTGAAAAGAACGAAAACTATCTTTATCCTTTTTTAATGACGGGATATTCCGTAGGTGCAGGAGCTCAGCTGAAAGTCGGTTACCGTAATTTAGTTTCGGTAGAATTCAGGTACAGCGTTTTGTATGCACTGATAAGAAGCAATTCGGCGAACGATGCTTTTGGAAATAAAAATTTCAAAATCATATTGGGTTATAGTTTGTAAAGCCATTATAAGTCAGAAAAAATATTGTAAGCCGGAAATATTTCCGGCTTATTTTATACATTCGACCCTGAAATTCGAATTATCCACCTCAATTTTTTCCCTATTCGATTTAAACGTTTTAAATTTGTTTCGGTCTAACAAATGATGGATAGCTATTTCCGAAGGATACATTGGTTTCTACAATTCTGTTTCATACAAAAAATAATTGATGTTTAAATGTCGGATGAAAGAAACCCGCAAGTCGTTCCCGGTAAGCGGGACAAAGCTTTTGGTGAATCTCTGTATTCATGCTCGTTCCATTGTTTCCCGGCAGAAATATTTTTATCAAAATTTAAAATGAAACAATCGTTTTTTTTATTTTTATTATTTATTTTCAGCTCAACACTCTTTTCTCAGCATAGTGTTCAGTCGAACGTTTTCGATCAAAAAAACGGGCTTGCCCTTGAGTTTGCCGATGTTCGCCTCATTCACTTCCCCGATTCTGTCATCGCCCAAGCTACCCAAACCGACAACAAAGGGAGTTTTATTTTTTATAAAGTTCCTGTCGGAAATTACCAGATAGTAGTATCGATGCTTGGTTATGAACGCTACAATCAGAACTTTGTGGTCGATTCAAAAAATGTGATATTAAAAAATATTCATCTTTGGGAAAATGCTAAAATGCTTAAAGAGGTGGAAGTAAAAGGCACAGCTGCCCAAATGACCGTAAAAGGCGACACCCTCGAATACAATGCAACAGCGTTTAAAACGGCGCCAACGGCTGTTGTTGAAGATTTACTGAAAAGGTTACCCGGTGTGGAGATATCATCCGATGGTAAAATAACGGTCAATGGTCAGGAAATCAAAAAAGTAAGGGTGGACGGAAAAAAATTCTTTGGCGATGACGTAGAAATGGCCACTAAAAATATCCCGGCCGAAATGGTAGAAAAAGTACAGGTTCTCGACCAAAAATCGGACATGGCACAATTAACCGGTTTTGAAGATAACGACACTGAGAAAATTATAAACCTGACAACCAAGCCCAATCGCCGGCGCGGAATTTTCGGAAACATGAACGGTGGCGTCGGAGCTGATACCGATGGAAAACCCCGGTATGATGCCAATGGATTTATCAACATAATGAACAACAATAGCCAAACGGCCATAACAGCCGGTGGAAACAATACCAACACCACCCGAAGCATGCGAGGACGTTTTGGCGGAACCGGAGTAAACAGCGGTATCACTGAGACCCAAAACCTTGGGATAAACAATAACACGGAAGTTAACAAAAAGTTGAAAGTTGGCGGAGACGCTTCGTTCAACCATTCAGCCAATAATTCTGATTCTGAAACAGATAAAGAAAGTTATCTGAAAGGACTTACTTACGATGAAAACACCAAAAACGATGCTTTTAACGAAAATTATTCGGCCAACTTCAGGTTCGAAGCCGAATGGAAACCCGATTCGCTGAACACTTTCCTATTTCAACCGAGCGCAAGTTATAACCGTTCGTTCAACAATAGCCGCAAGTCATACAATTATTTGATGGAAGGCGACACCACAACCGTAGGAAACTCAACCAGCAACGGGAACGGAAGCAATACCGAATTTGATATGGGGATAATTTACAGCCATAAATTCAAATCGAAACCAGGCAGGATACTTACTTTCAATGTGCAAACATCTGCCAACCGCATCGATAACGAAAGTTACAATTATTCGGCCAAAACAACAGCCGATTCCATCTCTGTCATTGACCAATACGTCAACAATAAAACTAACAAATACAGTTTGAATTCCAGGTTATCATACGTTGAACCAATTTTCGATAAGAAAAACCTGATAGAACTTTCGGTTTCGTTTCAAACCATCAACACCACATCCGATAAAATGCAATACAATAAAGATAAAAACGGATGGTACGATGCGTTGGATTCGATGTATAGCAACAACTTCGACAACCGCTTTTTCAGAGAAGCTTTTGAGCTGAATTATAAACATGTGGAAAAAAACTACAACCTCACACTGGGATTGAAGGCCGAACCTTCGCAAATGATCAACCAAACCGAATATGGCGATAATTCCTCCAAAGACATAAGGCTGGACGTTGTCAACTATTCGCCAACAGCACAAATCAGGTATAATTTTTCGAAAAAGAAATTTTTCAGGCTCGATTACCGTGGCCAGACCCAGCAACCTTCCATCAGCCAGATGCAACCTGTAAAAAACAATTCGAACCAGATGAATGAAATTGTGGGTAACGAGAACTTGTTGCCCTCTTTTTCTCATAACTTCCGGTTCATGTATTCATCCTTCAATTCCGATCGTTTTTCTTCGTTTAACATCGGGTCTAATTTTCAGGCAACAAGAGATGCCTTGACAACCAACAGCATATACGACGTAACCGGAAAACAATACAGTCAAACAGTAAATTCAACGCGAACTCCTTATACATTCAGCATCATGTCGATGTACAATACTCCCGTTGTAAAAAAGAGGGTACACCTCAATCTGAACGGTCAATTCAGTATCGACCACCGTTACGGCTATTCATCCAAAAACTTCGAAACATCGAAAATCAATACCGATAGTTTGCCGCTTGGCGACTTGAGTATTACCGACCGGTTCAACGCTTCGCAGCAAATAGCCCTGACCTACACCAACGAAGTTTTTGAAGCCGGACTGAGCGGAAGAGTCAATTATGCCAACACAAAAAATAACTTAGTGAGTTCGCTTTCGCAAACTTACGACTGGACAGGAAGCGGAAACGTTGTGATCCATTTTCCTTATTACATCGATGTGGCTTCCGATTTGAATTACACCACCCGCTCCGGCTATTCCGGTTTCGACCAGGATGAGCTTATCTGGAACGCATCGCTCAGCAAGTCGGTGTTCAGCAACAAAGGGACGCTTACGCTCAAACTATACGACATATTACAACAACAGCAGAATATCCGTCAAACCATCGGCGATAACTACATACAATATACAAAGTTCAATACGTTAAAAACCTATTTTTTGCTGAGTTTCTCATACAAAATAAGTAAATTCAGCGGTGGAATGTCGCAAAGCGATATGAGAAACAGGATGAACCGCTTCGGCCCTCCCGATGGAGGCGGAAGAAGAGGCCGGACTCCGGATGGACCACCTATGTAACAAAAATGAACGATTTTATAATTGAACTAACTTCCCTCAATTCCAGATACAAATTAAATATTCTGGTAAACAGGCTTAAGGCTTCCGAAAACGACTTTCTGGAAGTTTTTGGCTTCATGTACCATCCGGAGATAAAAATTGCATGGAAGGCGGCCTGGGCTTGCGAAAAGCTTAGCATATCCCGTCCGGGTTGGTTTTCCGATGAAATGAAGCAACAGCTTATTTCCACAGCCCTCGAAACTAAGCATGGAGGACTGCTACGGCTGACACTCTCGCAACTTCTCCATGCAGGATTGCCCGAAAATATAACGGTAGAATTCATCAACTGTTGCTTCGATTGGGTAGCTTTACCAAAATACCCTACGGCAGTGCATTCATTAGGCATGAAACTTTTGGTGGAACTGTGCAAAACCGAACCTGAGTTCAAAAACGAAACCATTTGTTTTCTGGAAAACCTGACGGAAACTGACTATACCCCCGGATTCAAATCATCAAGAAGAGCTGCCATAGCAAAACTTAATCGTTTATAATACTGCCACTTTCATTTATATGTATTAAAAAAGCTTCGTATGTCCCATAAAATTGCTATTTTTGTAGTCAGAAAACAGCAGCTACAAAACTGTTGTATTTTCTAACTTTAAGTTTAATTAAAATAATATTTTATGACTTTAAAGAAAAACATACTGGCTCTACGCCAAAAAAAAGCCATTGTGGAAATGGGTGGTGGCGAAAAAGCCATTGAAAAACAGGTGGCGATGGGTAAAATGACCGCCCGCGACCGTATTTTAGCTTTATTGGACAAAGATTCTTTTCATGAATACGACCTCTTCGTGCAACACGAAGAACGTAATTTCGGGATGGATTCAAAAGAATTGGCCGGCGACGGTGTAATTACCGGAACAGGAACCATCAATGGCGAACCGGTTTGTATTTATGCTCAAGACTTTACCGTAATGGGTGGTTCTTTAGGTTTGAAACATGCCCGAAAGATTACGAAAATCATGGATCATGCCCTGAGAATGAAAATGCCCTGTATCGGTATCAACGACTCCGGAGGTGCTCGTATTCAGGAAGGCATCGGAGCTTTGGCCGGTTATGGCGAAATTTTCTACCGCAATACCATGGCATCGGGGGTTATTCCGCAAATTTCGGTTATTTTAGGTCCTTGTGCCGGTGGCGCAGTATATTCTCCTGCCCTCACCGACTTTGTATTCGTAGTTGAAAATATTTCCAAAATGTTTATTACAGGGCCGAATGTGATTGAAACCGTTCTTGGTGAAAAAATTTCGCAGGAAGACCTCGGTGGAGCCCGCGTTCACGCTGAAATTACTGGTAATGCTCATTTCTACGCGCTCACCGAAATGGAATGTTTTGAACAAATCAAAGATCTGATCAATCTTATTCCTCACAGCAACCAGAAAAAAGCAAAAAACATTGAACCTAAAACACCGAAAAGTAAAAAAAATATCGAAAACATCATTCCATCTGATCCTAAGCAACCTTACGATGTTCGAGAAGTTATTTTTGCTCTTACCGATGAATCAAAGTTTCTCGAAGTACAGGAGTTATGGGCTCCCAACATTGTTATAGGCTTTGGCCGTATGAACGGCGAAACCGTAGGTTTTGTGGCCAATCAGCCGTTATATCTTGCCGGCGTACTCGATTGTGATGCTTCCGACAAAGCTGCCCGGTTTATACGCTTCTGTGATGCTTTCAATATTCCTATCATTACCCTCGAAGACATGCCGGGATATCTCCCCGGAGTGGATCAGGAACATGCAGGTGTGATCCGGCATGGCGCTAAAGTACTTTACGCTTATTCGGAAGCTACCGTTTCGAAAATTACTATAATTTTACGAAAAGCATACGGTGGAGGTTATATCGCCATGAACTCACGCCACCTTGGCGCTGACTTTACTTTTGCCTGGCCGGGTGCCGAAATTGCTGTAATGGGTCCGGAAGGCGCTGCCAATATTATCTTCCGCAAAGAAATTATGGAAGCCGAAGATGAAGATGCCATGCGTCATCAAAAGGTTCAGGAATACATCGAAAAATTTGCAAACCCTTATGTGGCTGCTTCAAAAGGATATATCGATGCTGTGATTGAGCCGCTTGAGACCCGCGAGTTGCTGCTTCACGCCTTAAAGGTTTCTACAAACAAGGACGATTACCGACCTGTTAAGAAACACGGAATTCCTCCATTCTGATTAAATGGTTTTCATACGCTATGTCATTGTATAACATTTAATTGAATAAAAAATGGAACATTCGAACAAAGAACATGAATATGTAAATTTTGCGGTTACCGCCCGAAAATATAAAACACTTCTGACGAAAAAATACCTCATGCGTAAAGTTTGGGCTGACCCTACCCCGTACGAAATTCAATCGTACATTCCCGGAACGGTCATTCAGATTTTTGTAAAAGAAGGTGATATTGTACAGGAAGGCGATCCGATTTTGATTCTTGAAGCCATGAAAATGCAAAACAGAATTGAAATGCCGTTTACCGCTAAAATTAAAAAAATCAATGTACAACTGGGATGCAGGGTTCACAAAGATGAGTTGATGATTGAACTCGAACCTGCTAAACAATAATTTTTTATAAAAAGACATGACTAACCCTGGTATAACTGAAATAGGTTATTAGGGGTTAGTCATTTTTTTCACCTGATTTCTCCACTACCGATACATATTTTTGAGCGAGTATCGTAAATAACGCCAAATTGTCCTGAAGCGATTCCCTGCAATTTCTCAGCCGATTCCACGCGGTAATCCGTATCCGATATTTTAAGGATTTTGCCTTTGGTGAATTCCGGTGTATGGCGTATTTTAAACGTTACGTCAACTTCATTCGAGGCGTTTCCCCATGTATTTTCAGTTATAAAATGGAAATCGCGCAAGTCGAATCCTGTTCCGTACTGAAATTCGGTCTCGTAACCTTTTGACACCCAAATAAGGTTGGCATCAACATCTTTTTTCACCACATACCACGGGCCACCCGAAAGTCCAAGCCCTTTGCGCTGGCCTACTGTGTGAAACCAATATCCTTTATGTGTACCTAATATTTTCCCGGTTTCAAATTCTACAATCGGGCCTTCCTTTTCGCCCAGATAACGCCGGATGAAATCGTTGTAGTTTACCTTGCCCAAAAAGCAAATGCCTTGGCTGTCATGGCGCTTTGCCGATGGAAGATTGGCAGCTTCGGCAATGCTCCGAACTTCGGATTTCATTAAATGACCTATGGGGAACATCAACTTCGATACCTGCAGATAATCAATCTGAGCTAAAAAATCAGTCTGGTCTTTCAGCGGATCTTTGGCGGTGGTGAGGAATGTTTTGCCGTTTATTTCGGTAGTTGTGGCATAATGCCCGGTAGCTGTTTTGTCAAACTCCTTCCCTACCCGTTGTTCAAAAACCCCGAATTTGATCAGTTTGTTACACATCACGTCCGGATTGGGTGTCAATCCTTTTTTTACTTTATCAATCGTATAGGCAACTACCGTATCCCAATAATCTTTATGTAAATCAACGATTTCGAGCTTGCATCCATATTTCTTCGCAATTAGAGATGCCATTTCTATATCTTCTTCGGACGAACAATGCAGTAACTCATCGTCATCCATCCCAATTTTTATATAAAACAAGGCAGGTTGATAGCCGGATTCTTTCAGTAAATGAACCACGACTGAACTATCTACTCCACCCGACAATAGCGCTGCAATATTCATATAAATCTGTTTTTCTCCTTTATGCTTTAAATATAATACTCTGTAAAATCAATCAAACCAGCTCTAATGGCATATTTCGTAGCCTCATGAATATTATTGACCTCTATTTTCCTGAAAATATTCTTACGGTGCGTCATGATGGTATGAATGCTCACGAACCGGATTCCGGCAATCTCTTTCGTTGTTTTACCAAGAGCTATTTCTTTCAATATCTCTTTTTCGGTAGATGTCAGATGTTGTTTGGCAATTAATTCCGAATTGTTTCTCGGCTGCTGAAGGAGCAAATTGCTTACCCTGTTGCAAATATATCGGTAACCTTTCACCGTTTCGCGGAAAGCGGTGGTTATTTCTTCTATCGAATTGTCTTTCATCACAATACTGAAAGCATCGGAACTAAACAATAAATAGCGTAGAAAGTCTTCACTCAAATCGTCGGAAAACAGTAACCAGGAAGTATTGGCAAACCGGGAACTGACATTATAAAGTTCGTTTACACTTTCGAAATCAAACACCGTATAATCGAGCACAACCAACGATTCGGGATTTTGGGCAAGACAAGTCATCAAATCCTTTTTCCCAACAACTTCGCTGATTGCGTATTGCGAAGCAAATATATTGTTTAACAGATATTTGCAGCCCGCTTTGGTAATGTCCTGATTATCGGCGAGAATGATGGTCTTCATAAGTATATCTCTACTTAAAATTGAAATGGACAGTCAGCTTTTTGTCCGGAAGTTTAACTAAAACTCAATAACCGGCTGACATATTTACCGATAATATCAAATTCAATATTTACGATGTTCCCTTTTTTTATTTGATGAAAATTGGTATGTTCATAAGTATAAGGAATGATAGCCACCTGAAAGGTATGATCGGTGGGATTGCACACGGTCAGGCTTACGCCATTTACCGTTACCGAGCCTTTGTCCACGGTCATGTATCCCCTTTTTGCCATTTCTTTATCTAATTTATAACCGAAAGTAAAATACCAGCTTCCGTCCATCTCTTCCACTTCGAGGCATTCGGCAGTCTGGTCCACATGCCCCTGTACAATGTGTCCGTCAAGCCTTCCGTTCATCATCATGCTCCGTTCGAGGTTTACCTTATCGCCCGGCTGAAGCTGCCCGAGGTTGGATCTGTCGAGCGTTTCTTTTATGGCCGTTACCGTGTACGAATGCTCATTGCCCGACACTACTGTAAGGCACACTCCATTGTGAGCCACGCTCTGATCAATCTTCAATTCACCGGCAAACGAACATTCCACTGTGATATGCAAATTTCCCTGATCCTGTTTTAAACCGGTAACTTTTGCTGCTTCTTCTACTATTCCTGAAAACATATCTTTTTTTTTATATTGAACACTATGCGTAAGTTTCATTCAAATTTACGAATAAAAACTACGCTCTTGAAACGTTTTTCACACCCTTAACAAGTCTTATTTTTTTTATGATCACTTCCAGCGCTTTTATATCTCCGACCATTATGGTAAGGTTGCCCTGAAAAAGGCCCGCGTTCGAATCGATGGATATGGAACGCAACACCATATCTTTCTCTTTGGAAATGAGCGATGTAATATTGGTAACAATGCCAATATCATCATGCCCCACAATGCGCAGGGTTATGGGATATTGATTGCCTACCGATTTTCCCGACCATTGCGCCTTAACAATGCGGTAACCGAAACGCTGGATCAGTTCAGGAGCATTGGGGCAGTCGGTACGGTGAATTTTTATACCGCCCGAGATAGATACAAAGCCGAATACATCGTCGCCATAAATAGGATTACAACATTTTGAGAGCTTGAACTCCACATTTTTGAGATCCTCACCTATAATCAACACATCTTCCTTGCCTATTGTTTCGGGAATAGCCTGTTGTTCCTGTACAAACGATTCGGCGCTGCGGGTTTCGTGCTGATCACCGGCATTATCTTTCTTATCCAAGTCGATATAAGCATCTCTTACGCTAAAAATATCGAGTTTTTCGCGGGCAATATCCTGATAAAAATCGCTTACAGTTTTGTAATTCAACTTTTTGGCTAATTTGGAAATGCGCCCATCGTCTGTTTCAATTTTCCAGTTTTTAAACCGTCGGAGCAACGTTTCCTTCCCCATTTCGGCATCTTTGTATTCGTATTCTTTCAGAGCCTGCCTTATTTTTGTTTTGGCCCTGGAAGTGGTTACAATGTTTAGCCACGATTGGTTCGGCTTTTGCGTGGGCGAGGTAAGGATCTCAACCTGATCGCCGTTTTTCAATATATGTTTAAGCGGTACATACTGATCGCCGATACGTCCTCCCATACATTTTGTGCCAAGCCCCGTATGAATAGAAAAAGCAAAATCGAGCACCGTAGCACCTTTGGGTAATTTATATAAATCGCCATTGGGGGTGAATACAAAAACCTCTTTGTCGTAGAGGTTCAGCTTGAATTCATCCATAAAATCGATGGCGTTCAGTTCCGGATTTTCGAGTATTTCACGAATATTTTTCAACCATTCGTCCATCCCCGATTCGCTTTTTATCCCTTTGTATTTCCAGTGGGCGGCCAATCCTTTTTCGGCAATTTCATCCATCCTTACGGTTCGGATCTGCACTTCGACCCATTTACCCTGCGGCCCCAAAACGGTGGTGTGAAGACTTTCGTAACCATTGGACTTTGGGATGGAAAGCCAGTCCCTCAGCCGGTTAGGATTAGGCTGGTACATGTCGGTGATGATGGAATAAGCCTGCCAGCAAGCCGCTTTTTCCTTGTCCTGAGGCGTATCCAAAATGATGCGGATAGCGAACAAATCGTATATTTTCTCGAATGGAGTGTTTTGCTTCTTGATTTTTGAATAAATGGAATGGATTGATTTTGTCCTTCCTTTTATCGTAAAATCATAGTTTATGTCCTTTAATTTGTCTTTTAAAGGGTCGATAAATTCAGCGATGTACTTGTCCCTCGAACGTTTTGTTTCGTTCAGTTTCTTCGCTATATCGGTGTATATCTCGCGGTTAGTATATTTCAGCGACAGGTCTTCGAGCTCTGTTTTAATGGCATACAGCCCCATGCGATGAGCCAATGGAGCGTATAAGAACGAACTTTCACGGGCAATCTGCTGTTTTAGTTCATCCTCGGGATAGCTGCCTAATACCCTCATTATCTGTAGCCTTTCGGCAATAATAATCAGAATGACGCGTATGTCTTCGGCAAGGGTCAGTAGCAGTTTCCTGAAATTTTCAGTTTCGAGGGCCATTTTCTTTTCGTACAGCTCATCAATTCGCGACATCCCTTTGGTGATTGATTCAACAGGAATATTAAACGTCAGTTCAATTTCATGAACTGAAACAGAGCCGTTTTCGATGGCTTCCCTCAACAAAATGCCCAATACGGCAGCCTTACCCAGCCCGATTTCGGACAAGATGATTTCGACAATCTGAATTTTATCATGGAACGATTTTCCGGGCGACGACAAATTATCGCCACATTTCCGATAATGCGACAACAAAATGATTTTGAGCTTTTTTCTTTCCAATGAGCTCAGGACATGCGGATGTTTGCGGACAATTGCTTTATATGTATCCGCCCGAAAAGTAGGTTGAGGGATTGTCGTCATGGTTTTCGGACAAGCTTTTTGGGGTTTCTGACTACAAAAATACAACTTTAAAAAGAGAAAATAGAAATTAATTCTGATATCCTGACCGAAAATCTCAAATTTTACGTTTTTATAACCCGATTTGTTACCATGTTGATAATACTTTTCATATTTTTGCAGGTAAATACAATAACGGATAGATACATGTCAGGAAACGATTTTACACAGCTACCTAAAATCAATGAAATCGCATACAGTATGGTGGTTTATTTCTCCCGTACAGGCTACACATTTACTATTTTCGACAGCAAAAACAATAAGATCCTGACAAAATCTACCCAGGAAATCATTTACACTGCCAGCCAGGAAGAAATTGTAAAGCTAATTTCGTCCGACCACGAAATACAAACGGGATGTAATAAAACAACGCTTGTTTTCGATACTGAAAATTATACGGTTGTTCCTTCACAATTATTTCGCCCCGACGATGCTCCGGCATATCTCTCGTTTCAGGATGTTGGCCTGAAAAAACAAACCGTACTTTATTCCGAAATCACCGGAAAGGATATGGTTATGATTTATTCCATTCCTTCAAATCTATATCATGCCGTTGCTCAGCTTTTCCCGGCGGGTGAATTTACAAACAAGCTCAGTTATTTGATTAACAATAATATATCTATAAACATTTTTGACAATGTGTACGAATTCGTACACCCCAAACATGTTGATGTGGTTGTTGTCAGAAACGGTAATATCGAACTGGTTAACACTTTTGCCTATCATACCATGGAGGATTTCATCTATTATACCCTGAATATCTACGATAAACTTCATTTAGATATCAATCAGTTTAAACTTTCTGTTTTTACGGCTAAGAACCAGATAGGCCTGCATAAGGAAGTAAAAAAATACATCAGGAACACGGAAGAATTTTCGTTTACAGAATAGATCAGAATGCGGATAATCAGTGGGATACATAAAGGACGGAGGATACAGGTTCCTACAAATATAACGGCAAGGCCAACTACCGATTTTGCCAAAGAAGGTTTGTTCAATCTCCTGAACAACATCATCGATTTCGAAGGAATCGACATGCTCGATTTATTTTCAGGCACAGGTAGCATTGCGTTCGAATTTGCCTCCCGCGAGGCTCGCAACGTGGTGGTGGTGGAACAAAGCGAACGGCACTGTGCTTTTATTAAAAAAACATGCAATGAGCTTAAAATAGGAAATTTACAACTTTTCAAAACTGATGTTTTTGATTTTGTAGGAAAATGCAAGACGCGCTTTGATGTAATTTTTGCCGATCCACCCTACGCGTTGGAAAAATTGCCTCAAATTCCCGATATGATCTTTACCCGCCAATTGTTGAAACCCGATGGTTGGTTGATTTTGGAACATTCGGCAAAAAACAGTTTTGAGGAGCATCCTTCTTTTATTCAACACCGTCATTATGGAAATGTAAATTTTAGTTTTTTCAATAATAAATCCCCGAAATTATGAACCCTCTCGAATTATTTAAAAACGAAGCTCCCGAAGTGGCAAACGCCTTCGATGGACTTATCGAATCGCTTAAAAACTCCGGAGGCCTCGACCCCAAAACCAAACAATTGATATATATTGGCCTGAAAGCCTGCAACGGAGATGCCACTGCCGTATATTTTCATGTGAAGATGGCGAAGGATTCAGGCGCTACCCGCGACGAAATAAAAGACACCATTCTCATTACATTGACGGTTTGCGGGCTAAAAGGGGTAACATCTTGTCTCGAAACGGCATTAAATGCTTATGACGAATAGTTTTTAGGAATATTTTTCTTTGTTTTTAGAGTAAAAATTCTTAATTTTGCACATATCGAATTTGATTGTGCACAAGAGCTAACAAGTAACTATAATTTCTCAACGAATGAGCAAGTTAATTATCAACAGTTTTGAAGAATTATCTCAATATGTAGGAAAGGAACTGGGCGTTTCCGAATATCTGACGATTACACAGGAACAAATCAATCAGTTTGCCGATGCCACCCACGACCATCAATGGATACATGTGGATGTAGAAAGGGCGCAAACAGAAAGCCCTTACAAATCTACCATTGCTCATGGTTATTTGAATTTATCGCTTCTGCCCTACCTCTGGGCGCAAATTGTCGAAGTCAACAATTCAAGACTTACCGTAAATTACGGTATCGAAAACCTCCGTTTCAATCAACCGGTACTGGTAGGAAGCGAAGTAAGGGTGCGAGCTAAATTGCTTTCGGTAGTAAATTTACGCGGTATCACGAAATCGGAAATTAAAGCGGTAATGGAAATAAAAGGGAATAAAAAACCAGCGTTAGAAACCACGGTTGTATTTTTATACCATTTTGTTTGAAAATATTCATTCCCTTCATTCATAACCGTTGATTCGAGTTCCGAATGAACGGTTATTTTTTATCCACCACTAAAAATTTGTTACTTTTGTAAAGTAAAATTGCAAAACCTCCGAAAATTATGTCAACAAAAAATACCGCACTGAGTCCGAAAAAGAAAGTTTTATTTATCGACAGGGATGGAACTATCATTGTAGAGCCGCCGGTAACCTATCAGGTGGATACTCTCGAACAACTTGAATTCTTACCCGGGGTTATCCGTAACCTCTTTTTTATCAGGACAAAGCTCGATTTTGAGTGGGCGCTGGTTACCAACCAGGATGGACTTGGCACACCCGGCTATCCGCAGGAAAATTTTGACAGGGTGCATTCGAAGTTTACACAAGTTCTAAAAAATGAAGGAATTGAGTTTGACAAAACATTTATAGACACATCGTTTCCCGAAGATAACCGCCCCACCCGTAAACCCGGAATTGCCATGCTGGCGGAATACTTTTCGGACAAATACAATTTGCCTGGCTCCTATGTAATTGGCGACCGGATCACCGATGTTGTTCTGGCAAAAAACCTCGGTTGCAAAGCCATTTTTTTGAACGATGATTTGACCATTCTGGCCACTGAACATTTGACTGAATACTGTGCGCTGCAAACGACCGACTGGAACCGGATCACCGAATTCCTGTTTGCCGGCGAACGTAAAACAACGGTACACCGCGTTACGAAAGAAACCGACTGCCTTGTGGAACTCAACCTCGATGGAAACGGTGCCTGCGAAATAAGTACCGGCCTCAAGTTTTTCGATCACATGCTCGAACAAATTGGGAAGCACTCCGGTTGCGACCTCAGAATTAAGGTAAAAGGAGACCTTGAAGTGGACGAACATCACACGATTGAAGACACTGCCATAACTTTGGGCGAAGCGTTTTACAAGTGTCTTACCGATAAACGTGGAATTGAGCGCTACGGCTTTTGTCTTCCGATGGACGATAACCTCTGCTCGGTAGCCATCGATTTCGGAGGCCGCTCCTGGCTCGTTTTTGATGCCACCTTCAAGCGCGAATATATTGGCGATTTACCTACCGAAATGATTTACCATTTTTTCAAATCGTTCAGCGATGCCTCCCGCATGAACCTGAACATCAAAGCGGAAGGCGACAACGAACATCATAAACTTGAAGGCGTTTTCAAGGCTCTTGCCAAATCGATAAAAATGGCCGTTAAAAGGGATATTTATAAATACGATTTACCCAGCACCAAGGGAATTGTGTAATTAATTCCGAAAAAACACTTAATTTCTATGATTCGTTTTACTAAAAGATACGTAACCTTTCTGCTTTTTTTCCTTTCGATCGGATGCGTATATTCGCAGCAAAAACCGGCTCCTCCCCGTTTGGTAGTAATGGTTATGGTAGAAGGATTGCAGCAGAAACATATTGAAACGTTGTGGAGTCGTTTTGAGAACGATGGGTTCAAACGGATCATCGACAACGGAACGTGTATCGACAATGTGTTTCAGCCCATGGTGTCGGGCGAAATGGCCGCTACGACGGCTAATGTTGTTACCGGCTCTGTGCCTTATTATAACGGGGTATCCGGAAACTATCTTTACAACCGCTCCACCGATAAGGTAAAATCAGCACTGTACGACGAAAATGAAATCGGGATTGGAACAAAGCTCAACTATTCAGCCCATTACCTTCTGTCGAGCACCATCACCGATGAACTCAACCTTTCGTCAGGAGGTCGTTCAAAGATCTACGTCGCGGCTATCCAACCCGAAGCTGCTATCATGCTTGGCGGGCATACGGCCAACAGTGTAGCCTGGATAGATAATGTGAATTCGCGCTGGATAACTACCGGCTATTATAAAGACGGATTGTCGAAAAGTGCTGATATAATGAATACTTACGGCGAATTTAAAAACATGGCTTGGCGGATGTGGGAACCGCTCGTATCGATTAATTCTTACCTGTTTCCGGCTCAAAGTCCCCTGCGAAAAAACGCGTTCTATTATGACCCCATGACAAAATCGGGCGCTAACACACTGCTATGCAATACGCCGTGGGCCAATATGCTTGTTACTGAACTGGCCAAGGACATGGCCGACAAAGAGCAATTGGGTACTGATGATGTGCCGGATATGCTCCTGCTTCAATATACCGTCAGGACACCATCGCAAACTTCCGGCGACCTGAATACCATGGAAAAGGAAGACATGTATCTTCGTCTCGACAGAGAATTGAAAGACCTTATCCAAAACATAACTTCGAAAAAAGGATTGGAAAATACGCTCTTCGTGGTTTTTGGCACGCCGGTGATGAACCATACGCCCAAAGAACTGGGCGTAAATAAAATTCCGGCAGGATATTTCAGCGCGAACCGGTCGATGGCATTGCTCAACTCTTACCTGATGGCCTTGTATGGAAATGAGCGCTGGGTAGAAGGCTATTACGATAAAAACGTTTATTTCAACACGGCAAAAATCGAAAGTAAAAAAATTAATATCGATGAACTTGAAACCAAAGCCGCGTTGTTCCTGAAGGAATTTGAGGGTATTCATTCTGTATATAAGGAAGATCAGGTATTGGATGTGAGCGGAAATCCCAACAACGATGCCATGCTGATACGGAATTCGTATCATAAAAAGTATGCAGGCGATTTGATTATCAGCTTACTACCCGGATGGATAGAGGTAGATGAGTCGGGAAAACCCGTAGGGGAATTGAATGCTGTAACCAACTCATTTCCTGTATATTTTTACGGTTGGAAAATAAAACATAAAGAATTGAAAAACCGGTATAGTTCAACCGATATTGCTCCAACGATTTGTAAAATACTGAACATCTCTTTCCCGAACAGCTCGATAGGCAAGCCAATGGCGGAGATAGATGAATAAACAGATAAGATTGAAAATTGAAAAAGGAACTGTTTTCCTTTGAATAATGAATGAACATACAACTAAAAAAATGATATATAATTTTGATGAAATTATCGACCGCAGGGGTACGGATGCTATAAAAGTGGAACGATGTAAAACGCTATTCGGCACCGAAGATGTTTTACCCCTTTGGGTGGCCGATATGGATTTCAGAACCCCCGGCTTTATAACAGATGCTATTCGCAAACGGCTCGAGCACCCGATTTTGGGCTATACCATGCCTTCGAGAGATTTTTATCCCGAGCTTGCAAAATGGATTACCACACACCACCAATGGGATGTGGAGGAAAACTGGACGGGATTCCTTCCGGGGATTGTTCCCGGTCTGGCTTTTGCCGTACAATGTTATACCCGGCCGGGTGATGAAATTATAGTTCAACCACCTGTTTACTATCCGTTTTTCAATGTGGTTCAGAACAACCACCGGCAACTTGTATATAACCAGCTCCTGGAAAAAGATGGAAAATATTGGATGGATTTCGATGACCTGGAAAAGAAAATCACACCCAAAACCAAGCTTTTTATACTTTGCAACCCTCATAATCCGGGCGGGCGTGTATGGCCAAAAGAAGAATTGGCAAAACTGGCCGAAATTTGTGAAAAGCATAACTTGCTGGTGATTTCCGACGAAATTCATGCCGATATGGTTTTATTGCCCGGTGAAACGCCACACATTCCTTATGCTACCGCAAGTGAATGGTCCCGTAATCATTCCGTTACATTTATGGCCCCGACCAAAGTGTTCAATATGCCAGGATTGATCAGTTCGGCCTACATTATTCCGGATAATGAACTTCGGCTGAAATTTAAGGAATTTCTTGAAGCGGCTGAAATGAACGCTGGAAATATTTTCGCTTACATTTGTGCCCTCGAAGCCTACCGAAAAGGGGATGACTGGCGCAAACAGATGTTGGTTTACGTCAAGGAGAACGCCGACTTCGTTTCGGACTATCTGACAACTCACATTCCCCAAGTGAGACCGATGATTCCCGAAGCATCGTTTCTGGTTTGGTTGGATGGAAGTGGCCTCGGTTTCGAAACTACGGATGAATTGTACCATTTTTTCATTCAGGATGCCGGTTTGGGATTAAACAAAGGCTCCGTTTTCGGACCTGGAGGGGAACAACATTTACGGTTAAACATCGCCTGCTCTCGATTGATACTGGCACAAGCCATGAACCAACTAAAAAATGCTGTGGACAAATTGACAAATGATAGAATGTGATAATTTGTTAACGTGTCAATGTATTAATATATTAATTTTTTTGATTAATAATCAATAGTTTAACGTAAAACCGACAAAATATCATGGAGGTAAAAATAGAAGCATCGTGGAAGAAAATTCTCCAACCTGAATTCGACAAACCTTATTTTAAGCAACTGACAGATTTTGTTAGGGACGAATATCGTTCACGTCAGGTATTTCCACCGGCATCGCTTATTTTCAACGCGTTCAATCTTTGTCCTTTCGATAAAACCAAAGTGGTTATTATTGGTCAGGATCCATATCATGGTGTAGATCAGGCGCATGGTTTATGTTTTTCGGTGAACGATGGGGTTGATTTTCCACCATCGCTGATCAATATTTTCAAGGAAATAGAAAGAGATTTGAACATTCCTTTCCCGAAATCGGGGAATCTGACCCGTTGGGCCGAGCAGGGAGTGCTGCTACTCAACGCTACATTGACGGTAAGAGCCCATCAAGCCGGATCGCACCAGGGCAAGGGCTGGGAAATGTTCACCGATGCTGTCATCCATGCGTTGGCCGAGAGGAAAGAACATTTGGTATTCCTGCTTTGGGGAAGTTATGCCCAGCAGAAAGGAGCTTTTATCCCGCCGCAAAAACATTTGGTACTAAAATCTGTTCACCCTTCCCCCCTCTCCGCTTACCGGGGTTTTATCGGTTGCGGGCACTTTTCGGCAACGAACCAATATCTTCGCGAACAAAATCAAGGGGAAATAAGCTGGTAGAGGTTCTCCAAAACTATATAAAAAAAACACCTGCAAATAATGCAAGTGTTTTTTCTGTGGGCGTTGAGGGATTCGAACCCCCGACCCTCTGCTTGTAAGGCAGATGCTCTGAACCAGCTGAGCTAAACGCCCGATCTTTCTTTTTTGGCTTTAATGCCTTTCTCAAAAGCGTTGCAAAGATATGACTATTTTTTCAATTGTGCAAGCCGTTGGCCAATTTTTTTGAAGAAACTTTCTCCAATATTCCTTCAAAAATGGGAATCAACCGGCTTGCTGAAATTATACTTCCTATATTTACATTACAGTTTTAGTATTTTAATACAAAAAAATAACAATTTATTTCTTTTTGAGGCTATTTACTTGACAAAAGAAAATGTGTATTATTTTACAATAAAAATGGACTGTGATCGCATTTATTTAATCATATTTTATTGTAAATTCGCTATATAAAAACAATCCTTTTGATCATTTATTTTATGGAAAAATTAAGTACAAACGAAGTGATAGAATGGGCCAAACAGTTCTTGGCGAAAGCCGACAGCGAGCTGAGCAGCGAAGAGCGCAAGGAACAGGAAAAGTATGCCATCCTGATCCAAAACCCGAACGACAAGATTTTGTTGTCCAAGTTACTGGACGAATCTTCTCAAATTCGTGATAACAAAAAGCTTGCGGTCAGAATGAAAATCCTGATTGAAAAGTATGGAATTCCAAAATTCTTTTCGGCTACGGACACTGTTCTTTTGCGCCTGTTTACACTTATCGGATACCGTTTTCATTTTATTGCGGTTCCTGTTTTTAAGAAGCGTTTGAGGAACGATACATCAAAAGTGATTATAAATGAGAAACCATCGCTGCTCAACAAGCATTTACAACAGCGCGAGACACAACAAATCGGCCAAAACGTTAACCTGCTTGGCGAAGTTGTTCTTGGCGACGCCGAAGCCAACCACCGTTACAAACATTACCTTGAGGCACTCACCGATCCACGCATAAATTATATTTCCATAAAGATATCCGGCATTTATGCGCAGATAAATCCGTTGAACTACGAAAAAAATAAAGTTGACCTGTGCGAAAGGCTGGCTACCATTTACAGGCAGGCCATTAAATATCCGTTTGTAGATGAAAAAGGGAACAAATCGACTAAATTTGTGAACCTTGACATGGAGGAATATAAAGACACCGAGCTTACATTCGATGTCTTTACGTCGGTACTATCTCAGCCTGAATTCTTAAATTACCGTGCCGGTATAGTTGTTCAGGCTTATCTTCCTGATGCCCTTTCATTCCAGCAACGTTTGCTCGATTTTGCCCGGGCACGTGTTGAAGCGGGCGGAGAGCCCCTTAAAATGCGCCTGGTGAAAGGAGCCAACCTGCAAATGGAAACCATTGTTTCATCGCTTAAAGGCTGGGAAAACCCGGTGTACGATGATAAGGTAAAAGTAGATGCCAACTATTTGCGCATATTGGATAAAGCCCTTCAACCCGAAAATGCAAAAGTACTGAACATTGGAGTTGCTTCTCACAACTTTTTCAGTATTTCATACGCTCATTTGTTGAGTAAAAAATATGGAGTTGAGGATTTTGTAACTTTTGAGATGCTCGAAGGCATGGCCAACCATTTGCCACGTGTCATGCGCAGCCTCGAAAAACATATCATCCTTTACACCCCGGTAGTGAAAGATGAACATTTTCTTAACGCCGTGTCCTATCTCGTTCGCAGGTTGGATGAGAATACGGGGAAAGAAAATTTTCTGAGTTATTCATTTAATTTAAAAGTAGATAGTAAACAATGGAATTTCCTGAAAGAGCAATTTCTGGAGGCTTACGCTTTAAAAGAAACCTTGCCTTCTGAAATAAAACGTACCCAGAACAGGAATGAAGAGAAGCCCAACCCGAATTATCGCCTCGACGAGTTCAGAAACGAACCGGATACTGATTTCGACTTGATACAAAACCGTTTGTGGGCCGAAAAGATATTTAAAAACTGGGATAAGACCTCAAAGGATACTCCTGTCGAAATTCCGGTGCAAATTGGCAGTAAACAGATTGAAACAGGAAATAAGTACAGTTATTCCGACAGGAGCAAAACAGAGGATGTCATTTCTTACAAAGCATCGCTGGCAAACACCGATCAGGTGAACGAAATGATCGCTTTGGCCGAAAAAGATGCATCGGGATGGAGAGAAAGTTCACTTGAAAAAAGGATTGATGTTTTGCATAGAACAGCGGATAATCTTCGCCTGAAACGGGGCGACCTGATTGGGTGCATGGCCGTGGTAACCGGAAAGACTTTCAACGAAGGCGATGTGGAAGTATCTGAAGCCATTGATTTTTGTCATTATTATCCTTTGTCGATGGAAACTTTCAGTAGCCTGAAAACCGTTGAACTGTCGCCCAAAGGGATTATCCTTGTTATTCCACCCTGGAATTTCCCGCTGGCCATTCCGGTTGGAGGTGTGGCTGCCGCGCTGTCGGGAGGCAACTCCGTTATCTTGAAACCGGCAACTGTCGCATATCCTGTCGCATGGGAATTTGCCCAATGTTTCTGGGATGCTGGTGTTCCCAAAGATGCCTTGCAAGTGGTTTGTACCGATGGACGTGAACCACAGAATTACTTGTCGGCACATCCTTCGGTACGACACATTATTCTTACCGGAGGTACCGACACCGCTTTTCGCTTGCTCGAAAACAATCCAACCTGCCCCTTATCGGCCGAAACAGGCGGAAAAAACGCTATCATACTCACGGCTGCCGGCGACCGCGATCATGCTATCCAGAATATCGTTACTTCGGCCTTTGGAAACGCAGGACAGAAATGTTCGGCATGTTCTCTGTTGATTCTTGAGAAAGAGATATACGAAGATGACGAATTCAAGGTAAAACTGAGGGACGCTGTGAGCAGCATGCATACAGGCAGTGTATGGGATGGTGGAAATAAGGTAGGCCCAATGATTACCAACAAGAATGACAAACTGATCCGCGCCATAGAAAACCTCGAAGCCGGAGAATTCTGGCTGGTAGCTCCCGAATACGTAGATAAAGAGCAGTACATCCTTAAACCTTGTGTGAAATGGGGTGTGAAAGAGGGAAGTTATACCTTCAGAACCGAGTTGTTCGCACCACTCTTAGCTGTAGTTTGCGCTGAAGACTTTGAGGATGCGCTTCGTTTGGCTAATCTCACCGAATACGGTTTGACATCCGGGCTTCAAAGCCTCGACGAAAAAGAGATTGAAAAATGGCGTAATACGATGGAAGCGGGTAATTTATATATCAACAGAGGCATCACGGGTGCCATTGTTCACCGTCAACCTTTCGGCGGCATGAAACGTTCGGCTTTCGGAGGTGGAATCAAAGCCGGTGGACCGAATTACGTTTCCTGCTTTGTCGATATCAAAGAAAAAGAAAATATTCCCGCAGTAAAAAGCGAAATAAAAGTTCCTACCGAATATTACACTTACGCAAGTGAGAGCGATATGGAACGTATCAAAATCGGGCTTAAAAGCTACAGGGATAACTGGTACAACGTATTTTCGAAAGAGAAGGATGTCTCGCACATTGTAGGTGAAGAAAATACGTTCAGGTATTTGCCGTTGAAAAATATGGCTTTCAGGGTGTTTGAGCTTGATTCGCTGGCAGATATCATGCTGGTAGCTTCGGCAGCCGAAAGAACCAAAACTTCTTTAATCATCAGTGTTTCACCTAATGATAAGCGACTGGATACTTTGAAGAAAATATTCGGGGAAAAGATTGTTGTTGATACCGATGCCGAATTTATAGCCAACATGGATGACTATGAACGTATTCGTACTTGCAGCGACAACATTCCTACAGATTATTACCTGCAGGCTGCCAAATTGGGTAAATATATCGCCATGCTTGCTCCGGTTACCGAAGGTAGAATTGAATTGCTTCATTACCTGAAAGAACAGAGTATCAGTTACGAATACCATCGTTATGGCAGCATCACCGATTATCATCCCGAAAATGTACGGTAACTGTAAACTGACCACCGTTTACCATAAAAAAAACGCAAAGCACTCATAAAAAGTCGCTTTGCGTTTTTTGTTATGGTATATCCTTTTTTACCAGATTTTCACTCTCAGGCTATCCGGTCGCCACATTTTATCACCTTTCTTTACACCAAAAGTTGTATAAAACTCAGGCATATTCGACAATGGTCCGAGGACACGCCATTTAGCCGGGGAATGTTCGTTACTTTTTACCTGGGTGGCAATGGCTTCAGGCCGGGTATTTACCATCCAGGCCAAGGCGTACCCAAGAAAATAACGTTGCGAAGGATTCAAACCGCCAATCATTTCGTTGTTCCTGAATTGTTTGGTTTTTTTGAATGCTTCGTATCCCATAACGATACCTCCAAGGTCAGCAATGTTTTCGCCCTGAGTCAGTTCGCCGTTGATATGCAGATTGTCAACCGCAACATAATCGTTGAATTGCCGAACGATCATTTTCGTTTTGGTGTAAAATTTCACACTGTCTTCAGGAGTCCACCAATTACACAAATTCCCTTTCTCATCATATTTAGCTCCCTGATCATCAAATCCGTGCGTAATTTCATGCCCGAAAGTACTCCCTCCGATAATGGCATAAAGGATAGCATCATCCGCCATCCGACCTTCGTATCCGGGTACAATTATGTTGCAACCAGGAATTACTATTTCGTTGTTGGACGGATTGTAATAAGCGTTATACGTTTGAGGTTCCATGCCCCATTCGGTACGGTCAACCGGTTTTCCGTATTTATGTATCATATATCCGAACGACCAGTTGTTGACACTCATCACATTCTTAACGTACGATGTACGATCAATGGAAACAGAACTCATGTCTTTCCATTTATCGGGATAACCAACTTTCATGATCACGGCATTTAGTTTCTTCAATGCTTTTTGCTTGGTCGGTTCGCTCATCCAATCAAGCGAGCGTATTCTGGCAGCAAATTCATTTTTAATGGCATTTCCTATTTCAAGTAACTTTTCTTTTGTTCCTTTCGGCAGATATTCAGATACATATACTTGCCCAACTAAATCGCCCAAACTTCCATCGGTTTCTTCTACTACCCTTTTCCATCTGGGTTTGGGTTCTTCAATGCCTCGTAACACTTTAGCGTAGAAGTTGAATTGAGCGTTGTATGTTTTATCATCAAGATAGGATCCTAAACCGCTGAGGAAATGAAATTTCAGGTAATTTTTCCAGTCTTCTACCGAGTATTTTTTCAGATAATCGTTCAATGCTGTCAGGAATTCAGGCTGAGTTACAATCACAGTATCAACTTTACCTAAACCTGTATTTTTCAGGAAAGCTTCCCAGTCAATGGCCGGTGTAAGGCTTTTCAGCTGATTGAAAGGCATTTTATTATAATTTTTAAACGGATCACGGGTATCCTCGCGTTTGCGGGAGGTTTTTGCAATGGCTGTTTCCATTTCCACCAAACGGTTGGCAGCTACTTTGGCTTTGGCTGCATCGTAACCCAAAATTGAGTACATTTCGGACACATAGCCTACATATTTCGCGCGGATTTCTTTTGATTTAGGATCGTTATCCACATAATAATTGCGGTCGGGCAGGCTCAATCCTCCCTGAGTTACATAAACGGCATATTTACTGCTGTTTTTATCATCCTGCCCTACATAAAAATTAAACAGCGGCGCTGACGACCATCGATGGATATTGGCTGCTTCGGCAATAATCCCTTTAATGTCAGTTATTTTATCAATTGCCGATAAATTCGTTTTGAGATCGGAAATTCCTTTCCGGTTCAAAGTTACGCTATCCATTCCCGAGAAAAAGAAATCGCCAATTTTCTGTTTATTGCTACCTTTTTCGGAATTTTTGAGTGAAGCCGACGATTCGCAAATTTTGCGTATCTGGGCATTGACGGTATCCTGAATGAGTTGCCAGATACCGTTACTTTGTTCGCTGGCAGGTATAGGATGCTGTTTAAACCATTTGCCGTTTGCGAATTCAAAAAAGTCATTTACGGGAGATATTGTCGAATCGATGTGCGCTGCAAGTGGATCGGGGCCAGTAGCCTCTTTTTTGGCCGAACAAGCTGTAACAAGTCCCACACATAGCACTATTAAAAATACAAAATAGACACCTGATTTTTTCATAAATGCAATTTATTAATTTGTAAAACAAAAAACTGCCACAGTATGGGTGCAATCCCTACAATGGCAGTTTTGTATAAAATAGATTATTTAGTTAGCCGCTTTTATTTCCTTATTGATGGCATCCCATTCAGCATCCATATTGAGCCTGTAATAAACGGTACGCAACGCTTTTTTCACTTCGATATCGGTAGGTTTCAACTCAATAGCCTTTTTGAAAAGGGGGATCGATTGTTTGAATAAATCGTCAACCTGTTTCTTAGCATCGTTTGACTTTTTGATATCTTTAATTTTGTCAGCCTGTTCAAGTTGTTTCACCGCTTTATTGTAATACAACCGTCCTGTTCCATAATAAGCATCTGAATAAGTGGGATCGAGTTCGATGGCTTTGTTGAACTCGGCCAGAGCCTGATCGTAATCCAGCAACTGTTCTTCCATATTTCCTTTAGCGTAATGATATTGAGATGATTTAGGATCCTGAGAAATAGCATTGTCAAGATAAACGATAGCATCTTTATATTTACTGGTGAAAATATAATAGTTGATCAAATTCTGGATAAACCATGATTCGTTCGGGAACTTCTGAACACCTTCTTTCAGCACATCAACACCTTTAAGGGTATCTTTTGCTTCGAAATATTGTTCGTAAAGAAGTTGGTAAACCGAAACCCCTTCGTAATTGTCATTTTTCAGGCTATTCAGCAACTCAATGGCCTTTTCGGGCATAGCAGCCTGTTTTGCAGCGTAAGCATCGTAATACTTGATCATCTTATAGGTGGAATCGTTTGTGTCGATTTCATTGTTCATCATCGGGAGTTTTGGGATGGCAAGGTATGTGTCAAACGCTTTCACCGTGTTCTGATAGTCCTTTTTATCATAAAGATAAGCACCGTAAGCTACTAAATTCGATTGGGTTTTGTAATATTCGGTAATTTTGGTTTTAATATCTTTCGTGAATTTTGGTTTTACTTTTCCTTTTTCATCCGGTTTTTGATCCAGCTCATAAGCTTTCAGAAAATAATCGTACGATTCAAGAATAGCTTTGCCTTTTGCATCTTTATCGTAGTCTTTATTCAAAACAGCCAGTTTATAATAACTATCATTTTCGTTATAACCAATTAAACCAGCTATGTACCATGTGTTGGCTTCGTTCATGGTAGTTGGGTCGGCCAATGCCGGTTTAATAGCTTCACGTGCAGCTTTAAAGTCGGGAGTATCCGACGAAATGGCGTTTTTAGCTTTCGACACATTGCTCTTCTGAGCAAATGAAACTGTAGTTAAAGCTAAAATCAACATAAGGGTTGAAATCAGTTTTTTCATGATGTTCTTATTTTTTGTTTTTATTATTGGAGATAAAACATACTTTATAATTATTCTTCGTTTTCATTTACGGTTTCCGTATCGCCGGCTATATCTTCAGGCAGTTCTTCGTCCCCGTTGTCCGACATGACTTTACAAACGGAAGCAATTTCATCGTTACGCTTTTCAAGATTGATAAGACGTACGCCCTGGGTATTTCGTCCCATCAAACGCATATCAGCCACTTTCAACCGGATGGTTATTCCTGACTTATTAATGATCATTAAATCATTTTCGTCGGTAACGTTTTTAATGGTTACAAGTTTACCTGTCTTGTCGGTAATGTTCATGGTTCTCACACCTTTACCGCCTCTGTTGGTTATTCGGTAAACGGGTTCACCGTCTTCATCAAGTAACGTTCGTTTCCCGTATCCCTGCTGCGAAACCACGAGTATATTCTCATTATCATCCTTGCTTACACAAATCATGCCAACCACTTCGTCTTCACCATCTTCGTCGAGCATCATACCCCTTACTCCGGTAGCCGTACGTCCCATTTCACGCACTTTCGACTCGTGGAAACGTATGGCGCGCCCGTTCCGGTTGGCCATAATAACTTCGGAATTCCCGTCGGTCAAACGGACCTGTATTACCTGGTCGTCTTCCCGGATAGTAATAGCGTTCACCCCATTCTGTCGCGGACGTGAGTAGGCTTCGAGCGAAGTCTTTTTGATCACACCGTTTTTTGTGCAGAAAATCAGGTAATGACTGTTGATATAATCGGCATCGTCCAAACCTTTTACCCTGATAAAGGCGTTCACCTTGTCATCGTTGTCGATGTTGAGCATGTTCTGGATAGCGCGTCCTTTCGAATTTTTAGTACCTTCAGGTATTTCATATACTTTCAGCCAGTAACAACGTCCTTTTTGTGTAAAGAACAACATGGTGTTGTGCATCGAAGCCGGATAAATATATTCGATAAAATCTTCGTCGCGCGAGTCGCTTCCTTTCGAACCTACACCGCCCCTGCCCTGTGTCCGGAATTCGGTAAGAGGAGTCCTTTTAATATATCCCAAATGCGATATGGTGATGATCATTTCGTCGTCAGCATAAAAATCTTCCGGGTTGAACTCTTCCGATGCATATACAATTTCAGATTTTCTTTCGTCTCCGTATTTTGCTTTTACTTCAACCAATTCATCTTTAATAATTTGCATACGGAGTTCTACTTTTTCGAGAATCTCTTTCAGTTTTTCTATCAAAGCTAACACATCCTGATATTCAGCCCTGAGCTTATCCTGTTCCATGCCTGTAAGCTGACGCAGACGCATCTCAACAATAGCCCTCGATTGTATTTCCGATAATCCGAAACGTTCCATCAGCCTTGTTCTGGCTTCATCCGGGGTTTTTGAATCCCGGATAATCTGAATCGCTTCATCCAGATTGTCGAGAATAATCATGAACCCTTCGAGCAAATGCGCCCGCTTTTCAGCTTCGGCCAGTTCAAATTTCGTCCGGCGTATCACCACTTCATGCCGGTGCTCGACAAAATAATGGATCAGGTCTTTCAGATTCAACAAACGGGGACGTCCATGAACCAGGGCAATGTTATTAACACTGAACGATGATTGTAACGCAGTCATCTTGAATAACTTATTCAAAACCACGTTGGAATTGGCATCCCGCTTGATATCGATAACAATTCTCATCCCTTCGCGGTCCGATTCATCGTTGATGTTCGATATGCCTTCGATCCTCTTTTCGGTTGCCATATCGGCAATCGACTTAATTAACTCGGCTTTATTTACAAGGTACGGAATCTCTTTTACAATGATTTTTTCGTGTCCCGAAGCTGTCGTCTCAATTTCAACTTTCGAGCGAATGACGATTCGGCCCCTGCCGGTTTCGAAAGCCTCTTTTACCCCGGCATATCCGTAAATAATACCACCTGTAGGAAAATCGGGAGCTTTGATGTACTTCATCAACTCCGGAATTTCTATTTGCTGGTTATCAATATAAGTTATAATGGCATCCACGGCTTCGCTAAGGTTGTGAGGCGCCATATTGGTGGCCATCCCCACGGCAATACCGGACGAACCGTTGACTAACAAATTAGGGATACGGGTAGGAAGAACGGTAGGTTCTTTCAGCGTATCGTCGAAATTAAGCTGGAAATCAACAGTATCCTTGTCGATATCTTCGAGCATGCTTTCAGACAATCTACGCAAGCGCGCTTCGGTATAACGCATGGCGGCAGGGCTGTCGCCATCCACCGATCCAAAATTTCCCTGACCATCTACAAGCATGTACCGCATCGACCACGGCTGAGCCATACGCACCAAGGTGCCGTAAATGGAAGAGTCGCCGTGCGGGTGATATTTACCCATTACTTCACCGACAATACGGGCACTTTTTTTATAGGGTTTGTCGCTGTTGTTTCCCAGTTCGTTCATCCCGAAAAGCACACGGCGATGAACAGGTTTAAATCCATCACGCACATCGGGTAACGCACGCGATACGATTACTGACATCGAGTAATCGATGTACGAGGACTTCATCTCCTCGTCGATGTTTACTTTAATAATTCTGTCTTGATCACTCATTTATAATAGTATTTTAGGCACCAAAAAAGTGCACTAAATTAATACTTTTTTTTGGATTGAGCAAGGGAATTAGAGCTTTGGAACGTTTATTAAGCATTCGTTGGAAGATATGCTGAAATGCCTATTTTGTGTGGTTTTGTTCGTGAAGGTAGTAATACTTTTTTTTAATTATAATGTATGTAACCATCAGGAGTAAAGTAACAATTATTGAATAGATGTAAGGATGCTCGTTCAACTTGATCAAACCGATAGTAATGATTCCCTGAAGCAACGTATATATAACCGAAACAACCAAATGCGGAATCTTTAACTCATTGGCCATAAGTTGAAAAACATGTTTACGATGCGCTTCAAGAATATTCTCCTTTAACATGATACGATGTATAATGGTAAGTATAGTATCGACTCCGTAAACTACCAACATCAAAATATATGAGTAATTTCCTGTTTTTAGTATCAATGATCCCAACAAAAAAACCACGATAAAAGCTATGGAGATAGCGCCTACATCGCCGGCAAAACATTTTGCTTTCTTCCTGAAATTAAAGATATTGAAAACTGCCAATCCCAGCAATATATAAATAATGAAATCGGGATGTACAAAATTTACCGACCGGTTGACGTACCACAATCCTGCAAGAACAACGAAACTATAAGCTCCGGTAATGCCGTTGATCCCATCCATAAAGTTAAATGCATTCAGAATTCCGATACCAATGATCAATGCTATAGGTATTACCAGCCAAGTGGAATGGAATAAGTTCAACTGATAAAACATCAACATCATGGCAATGAAATGGATGACCAGGCGAAGCTTCGAGGATTGCGGCCGAATGTCATCGGCAAAACTGATGACTGAAATCAGGGTAAGAGCCATGAAAAACCATGGATAGTCGAAGCGGCTGGCGATAAAGTACAGAAGCGCCGCGAAATAAATGACGATTCCACCGCCTCTTAACGTAATTTTCGTATGCGAACTCCGCTGATTGGGTTTATCAATGATATTGAAATGGTTGGCAACGCGGAAATAAAAAAGTTCTAAAACGAACAACGCGATTATAAATAAAATATACGTCATGAAAAAACGATTTACCACAATTATTACATGAAATTTATAAAAAAAACATCGATGATTACTTTCATCTTGATGATACGATCAAACGATGAAACTTATCCATAATCGTAACTTTATTAAAATACCGCATTGCAAAATCAAATCCATTTTCGCCTAATTGTTGCAGTTCATTTTTATTCATATTTTTCATCATAGTAACACATTCAATAAATCCATCGATATTTGAAGGAGAGACGCAATAACCACATTTAGATTCATTTATAAGTTCCATCCCTTCTCCATTCATCAATCCGATAATTGGTTTTTTGGACATCATATACGCCTGAACTTTTGCTGGAAGTGTCAAATTGAAGATTTCTTCATCCTTCAAAGAAGCTAACATAACGTCGGCTTTTTCAAAGAATGCTGGCATTAGTTTCAGTGGAAAACGGCCTAAACAGAAAACTGTTTCATGTAACTTTTCGCGCAAAATAAATTCCTCTACCCACCTTTTCTTTCTCCCATCTCCCAAGAAAACAAACTTAATCTCTTTATTATATTTAAGTTTCTTCGATATTTCTAAAACAGTCTCAAAATTCTGGGCTTCTCCAATATTTCCGGCAAACATAATTATAAAACCATCCGGCAAAGGAGGAATAGAATAATTTAATTTTTGAGTATAAATATCCTCAGCCCAATTAGGAAAATAAAGAATTTTATTTTCAAAATCACCTTTTTTACAAATTGAATATTTAAATCCTTTCGAACTTATCAATATCTTTTCTGAATTATGGTAAATGAAACGTACAATTTTTTCAAAGAAAATCAAAATAAATTTGTTGTTTATATCTCCAGCAGAAGTTAAACTCTCTGGCCACAAATCAAGTACCCAAAGATATAATGGTATTTTTTTTATTTTCTTTACAACAATACCAGGCAATGCAATTGTTACAGGTGAAAGTTGTTGAACAAAAACACAATCGTACTTTTTAGTTAAAGCAAGGTAAAAGCCATAAGAACTACCTGAAATGACAAAACTAAGATAATTTAGCATCAGACGAATTCCAGAGGCATTTCCTCTCGTAATTACAGGAACTCGAATAACGTTGACACCATTCACCATCTCTTTTCTTTTTTTAAAGAACCCGTAACCCTTATACGTTTTGCCGGATGGATAATTTGGAATTGCAGTTAGCACCGTTACATTATTCCCCCGTTTTATCCAATCAAAAACGATGTCATTTCCTCTGAATTCCTCAGGATAAAAATATTGTGTTACAAATAGTATATTCATTCACTCCAAACTACTCTTTTAATATAATCGGTATATGAAATAATGATTCTTACCACTTTATCGCTAACATTAGGCATGGAATAATCATATACTGGGCGGAAATTGCGTTCCCCATCAATGTATTGATATTGCAATTGGGCCAATCCCTGCATCACACGTTCGGGGTTTAAGCCTACCATCATCACACTTGCTTCTTCCATTGCTTCGGGGCGTTCGTGCGCCTCCCGAATATTTAGCGCCCTGAAATTCAGAATGGACGATTCTTCACTGATAGTACCGCTATCCGATAACACAGCAAAGGCGTGTATTTGCAACTTGTTGTAATCGCTCAGCCCCATTGGTTTCATCAGTTGAATGTTTTTATGAAACTGAATACCTTTTTGTTCCACCATTTTACGTGTACGCGGATGGGTGGAAACAATCACCGGATAATCGTATTTTTCGGCAACATCGTTCAAAATCTTTACTAAATTGTAAAAATTCTTTTCGGAGTTAATGTTTTCTTCTCTGTGAGAGGAGACAACAAAATATTTTCCTGTTTCTAAATGTAAGTTATCAAGAATTCTTGATTTTTCAATTTTTGGAAGATATTGCATAAGTACCTCGAACATAGGACTACCAGTTTTTATTACCCGGTCAGGGCGAAGTCCTTCAGACAATAAATATTCACGGGCAATATCGCTATACGTAAGGTTAATATCCGAAATATGATCTACAATTTTGCGGTTGCTTTCTTCGGGAACGCGTTGATCGAAACAACGATTGCCCGCTTCCATGTGGAAAATAGGAATGTGTCGCTTTTTGGCTGCAATGGCGCACAAACACGAATTAGTATCACCCAAAACGAGAAAGGCATCGGGCTTTACCTCTTCTAAAACAGGATCGATATTGATAAGAATCTGACCTGCAGTTTCAGTTGCATTTTTTCCGGCGGCATTGAGGAAAAAATCAGGTTTGCGAAGCCCTAAATCTTCAAAAAAAACTTCGTTTAGTTCGTAGTCGTAATTTTGTCCGGTATGCACCAGAATGTGATCAATAGCTTCGCTTTTATCTAATTTTTGTAACACACAAGCCAACCGAATGATTTCAGGCCGCGTGCCTACTACTGTAAGTACTTTGAGTTTTTTCATACTCATTTTATGATAGTTTTACTTATTTATACTTCTAAAAAAAACGTGTCCGGTTTTTCCCTGTCAAAAATCTCGTTCACCCACATCACTGTAACCATATCGGTATCACCAATATTTTCGATATTGTGGGTATATCCAACCGGTATATCAACAACTTCTAATTTTTCGCCGGAAACATGGTACTCGATAATTTCATCCGAGCCAATTTTTCTGAAACGTATTACTCCCCTCCCACTGACCACCAAAAATTTCTCATTCTTTGTATGATGCCAATGCTGTCCTTTTGTTATTCCGGATTTTGAAATATTAATAGATACTTGTCCTCTTTCGGGCGATTTCAAAAATTCAGTAAAGGAACCGCGTTGGTCAACGTTCATTTTCAGCAAATAACTGAATTCGTCATCCGGCAAATAGCTCAAGTACGTTGAATAAAGCTTTTTTGTAAAAGCATCGCCTAAATTGGGAATTTGAAGTGTATTACGGCTTTCTTTGAATGAACGTATCAGATCAACTATTTCACCTAATTTCATTTCGTGAACCGGTAGAACCGTTTCAAAATGACCATTTTCAGCAATTCGTGATTTACCGTTTTTTAGTTCATCCATAAATGATGCAACCACATCATCCACGTAAACCAATTTCATCAATACGTTCGGATCATTAATTTGAATATCCAAATCATGGGCGATATTATTGCAGAATGTAGCAATGGCACTGTTGTAATTGGGTCGGCACCACTTTCCAAACACATTAGGCAAGCGATATACATAGACAGGTACTCCATTTTTTGTTCCATAATCAAAGATGAGATCTTCACCTGCTTTTTTGCTTTTGCCGTATGGGTTGTCCAACGCAGCCTGAATTGAGGATGTGATTAACAATGGAGCTTTGTTGTTGTATTTCAATAGTTTTTCAAGCAATTCAGAAGTAAAACCAAAATTTCCTTTCATGAAATCGGCCTGATTTTCGGGGCGGTTCACACCTGCCAAATGAAACACAAAGTCGCATTCGCGGGCATATTTATCCAATAAATCTTTATCGGTATCTACGTCAAACTCAAGCAAGTTCACATAGCCCTGATTTCGCAGTTCTGCCACCAGGTTTTTACCAACAAATCCTTTCGCACCAGTAACTAAAATGTTCATAGTTTCAAATCGTCTTTTATCAAGTCTAATTTCAACAATAACTTTTTCATCCCTTCCACATCAAGTTGAGTGGTATTGTGCGAGTGATAATCTTCTATTATTGAAATTTCCTGTTCGCCTTCCACAAAATATTTGTCGTAATTCAAATCCCGATTATCAGCCGGAATCCGGTAATAATTTTCCATATCTACTGCTTTGGCCATTTCTTCCCGGGTAACAAGTGTTTCGTAAAGTTTCTCACCGTGACGTGTGCCTATTACTCTTACTTCTGTGTCGGTTTTATAAAGATCTTTCAGGGCGTTTGCCAGTATGGTAAGAGTAGCTGCCGGAGCCTTTTGTACAAATAAATCGCCATTTTGTCCGTGTTCAAAGGCATAAAGCACCAAATCAACAGCATCGTCGAGCGTCATCATGTACCGAGTCATATTGGGATCGGTGATCGTAATTTCTTTTCCGGCTTTCATTTGGTCGATCCATAAAGGAATAACAGACCCCCTGCTGGCCATCACGTTTCCGTATCGGGTGCAGCAAATTACAGGTTGGGCATCTCCTAACGAACGGGCTTTTGCAATGGCCACTTTTTCCATCAAAGCTTTGCTGATTCCCATGGCATTGATGGGGTAGGCCGCTTTATCGGTACTTAAAACGACGACACGTTTCACACCGTTCTCTGTAGCCGAGTCCAATACATTTTGAGTACCGAGAACATTCGTATTTACCGCCTCGATGGGGAAAAACTCGCAGGATGGCACCTGCTTTAAAGCCGCTGCATGGAAAATATAATCGACGCCACGCATTGCATTGTCCACACTCCTCTTATCGCGTACGTTTCCAATGTAAAATTTGACTTTAGGATTTTGAAGCTGATGTCTCATGTCATCCTGTTTCTTTTCATCACGGCTGAAAATACGTATTTCTTTTATATCTGTGTTTAAGAAACGTTTTAAAACGGCGTTTCCAAAAGAACCAGTTCCACCGGTAATAAGGAGTGTTTTATTTGTGAAAAGTGACATATTATTATGTTTTTAAATATTATCAGCATTAAAACCAACTCATATTGTATCACGATTTTGCAGTTTAAAAGAGGATAATATTTTAGATTTATTGTTTTATTTTTTGTGTGCTGATTTTTATTGTTTATAATACTATTAACTCGTCTTGATTTTTATCGGACACATTAGTAACACATTGTTTTTACATGAAAAATAAAAACTTATTGTGTAATTTTTCAAAAGAAAACAGCTATTGTTTACTATGTATAAAAGTAGAGATCACTTCCATCACTAAAATGTATATTTCTGTATTAAAAAATCTTAACTTTTTATGTATAACATAAGATTAGCAGTAAATGTATATATGCAGTAAATGTATATATAATGAGAGAATTATTATTACGCTAAACATATTCTATTAATTAGAATAGTTTCTCACAAAACTTTTTAATTTTATCATCCATTTCCAAAGGATTTTTGATTAACATTTCTTTGTGAAGTTCCATCTCGTCTTTGGTTGAAAATCTATTTCTTACTTTACGAGCCGGTACACCTGCATAAATTGAGAAAGGTTCAAGATTTTTTGTTACAACAGAACCTGCTGCAACAATAGTTCCATCTCCAATTTCAACACCTGTCATAATAATTGAATGAGCCCCTATCCAAACATCCGCTCCAATTATGGTAAACTTTGGATTTTCTCTTTCTGAAAAAATTATAGGAATTCCTACTTTATTAAAATTATGATCTCCTCCAATTATAGAAACATTATTAGCTAACATACTATAAGCTCCGATTGAAACTTGAGGATAAATTATGCATTGAGGACCAATAAATACATAAGCATCCGCTTTCAAATCAGAAGAAATATTCCCTTTACCTCCGAGATAAAAAGTGTAATGTACATTTTTTAAATGGTACTTATTTATTAAATATCGTCTTTTTATTCGACGTCCAATTGAATGTACATATTTTTTAAAAATTTCATTCATGTAAAACTAAATTTATTGCATCCTCTAAACCCTTAGCCATATGAAATGGGGTACGATAACGATCGTAATGCTTTTTTGCTTCTATACCCATATTATAGTATTTTTGTTTATTTTGTATGATATCCAACAGAATATCCTTTAAATCGTTTTCTTTTTTATATAAAACGCCATTCAAATTATGACATATGTTAAATCTTTCCCCTCCAGTAATAGCATCTTCAGTTGTTACAAAAGGAACAGCGTAACCCATACTTTTCAGAACAGATAAACCTGCTTGATTTGGTGATATACAAGCAATTGCATTATTAAAATAATAAGATAATGTATTTTCATCGTATACTCCTCCGACCATAATAATTTTATTATCCATTTTATTAGTTACTATCCAATTACTTATGTTTTGTTTCTCTGGACCATCTCCAATTATTATCAAAGGAAATATCTCTTTATTGATAATGTATGCGTCTTTATAGCTTTCTAATAGTAACGAAAGTCCTTTGGCTAAATAAAGAGTTCCAACAAATAAAAAGCTATTTCTCTTATCTATGTTATTAAGTGTTATATTTGCGACTTCAACGGTGTTAGGTGCTATAAATAATTTATTTCTATTATAATTATTTTGTAGATATTTTTTAATTGGGTATTCTGAATAAAAAATTAGTCCATCTGCTCTTCTGTAAAACAAATCTCTTACTTTGTCCCATTTGGTTATAGTATCGAATTTTTTATCATAACTTGCAGAAACTCCGATAGTCCACAATAATAATTTAAATTTTTTGTTTTTACGAAAGACTAATCCAGCTATTTTTAACCAAGCAATATCTCCGTAAGCAATAACAACATCAAAATTATTACAATACTTTAGAATATTGTCTTTGTGTATTACAAACCTATTAAACTTAAAAATCTCTTTTTTTTCTACTTTAAAATCATACCTATTATTATTTTCTTTACCCAAAGAATAAGCTACTGTCAAATCAAATTTTTGAGATAAAAGCTTAAATATTGGAATCCTATAATGAAAAAGGTTGTTGTAAAGTATTAAAACCTTTTTTTGTGGTGCTGTATTATCCATATATCTTTTTAATAAAAAAGTTCACAATTCTTTTACTAGCTTGACCATCTCCATAAGGGTTCACGGTCTTACACCTTAATTCGTAGTACTGTTTATCATCAATTAGTTTAGAAACCTCTGTTACAATTTTCACATAATCTGTTCCCACTAATTTAACTGTCCCGGCTTCAAGTGCTTCAGGACGCTCTGTAGTATTTCGCATCACTAGAACTGGTTTTCCAAGGCCTGGAGCTTCTTCTTGAATTCCCCCACTATCAGTTAGTACAATAATACTTTTTCCCATTAGATAAATAAAAGGTAAATAATCTAAAGGTTCAATGAAAAACATATTTAAATTGTTATTTAATGTTCTATCTTCATGATTTATTATCTTTCCAAAAACTTCTAAAATTGGCCTCCTTACATTTGGGTTCAAGTGCATTGGGTAAATAAAATCAACGTTTGGGTATTTTTCAGCAAGTGTTTTAATCGCTTTACAAATATTTATGAATCCTTCTCCAAAATTTTCGCGACGATGACCTGTTATCAATACAAGTGGTTTATCGTATTTTAATCTCCTAACATCATATCCTGCGTCAAATAATTGACTATCCAAATTTTGACGTATATCGGCATTATTCTTTATCTTATCTACAACCATATAAAGGGCATCAATCACTGTATTTCCAGTTACAATTATAGCAGACTCATTGACATTTTCTTTGGATAAATTCTGTCTGCTCAACTGCGTAGGTGCAAAATGATAAGTGGTTATTCTTCCAGTTATTTGACGGTTCATTTCTTCTGGCCAAGGACTGTATGTATTATGAGTCCTTAATCCTGCTTCAATATGTGCAACTGGTATTTGCTGATAAAAAGCTGCTAATGCAGCAGCAGTTGAAGTTGTTGTATCTCCATGTACAAGAACTATATCAGGATTGGTTTGAGCAAGAACGTCTCTTAATCCTAATAAAACACGACTAGTCACATCATACAAATCTTGACCTTGCTTCATTATATTCAAATCATAATCAGGTGATATTTCGAACAATTTTAATACTTGATCAAGCATTTCACGATGTTGACCAGTAACACAAACAACTGTTTTAAACTTTGTAGGATATTTTTCGAATTCTTTTACAAGAGGAGCCATTTTAATGGCCTCAGGACGTGTTCCGAAAATAAGTAAAACTGTTTTCATAATAGTAATTATTTTCTTATTCCACAAAAATCCAATTCTATTTTATTTTTATTTTTTTGTAAAGTTAAAAACTCTTTATGACGAACGAGCCAAACAACAATATCTGCTTTATCATAAGCCTCTATGTAATTAGTAATATTAAAACTCTTATGTGTTCTTATATTCGGTTCAACAACGAGAACTTCTGCGCTCAATTCAGATATGATTCTACTTGTGATATATTTGGCAGGAGATTCTCTTAAATCGTCTATATTGGGTTTAAACGCAAGACCCATACAAGCGATGATAGGCTCTCTGTTCTTTTTCATTGAAAAAGATGCGGCATTATCTATAACCTGATTTGCACACCAATCAGCCTTATAATCATTAGTTTCACGAGCTCTTTTTATTATTTGTGCTTGCTCAGGATAATCTGATACGATAAACCATGGATCAACGGCAATACAATGCCCCCCAACTCCACATCCAGGCTGAAGAATATTCACTCTTGGATGTTTATTCGCTAAGTCTATTAGCTCCCAAACGTTAATACCTGCTTTATCACATATCATAGATAATTCATTAGCAAAAGCTATTTGAGCATCTCTTGATGAATTCTCAGTAAGTTTACACATTTCAGCAGTTCGAGCGTTAGTTTTATGTAACTTCCCTTTTACAAATTTAGAATAAAATTCTATTGCTTTTTCAGATGATTCCAGATTTAAGCCCCCAATTACGCGATCATTGTTCTCTAGTTCGTATAAAACATTTCCTGGCAGGACTCTTTCAGGACAGTATGCTATATAAATTTTATCTTTTAACTCAGGACGTTCTTTAAATATTAACTCAGCCATCTTTTCTGTTGTCATAACAGGTGATGTTGATTCAATTACAAATAAATTTTCTTCTTTCAAAAAAGGAATAATCATTTTAGTCGCAGATTCAACATAAGAAATATCAGCTCTATGATTTTGTTTAAATGGTGTTGGTACAACAACAAAAAAGGCATCCGCACTTTCAGGTTGAGTCGTTGCTCGTAGGAATCCACTTTTCACGACTGACTTAACTACTTTATCTAAGTCAGGTTCGACAATATGTATTTCACCTTTATTTATTGTATCTACAACTATTTTATTTATATCCACTCCTACAATATGAATTCCTTTACTTGCCGCAATAGCTGCAGTCGGAAGACCAATATAGCCTAGTCCCATAAATACCGCTTTCATATAATATTAAATTTAAAGAATTAACATAAATTATTAATTTCGATGATTTTTACTATCTTCAATAGCCTTACGAAGTGCCTTGATATATCCATCTCCAAATTCTAAATCAGGTTCCATATAATTTCCTTCTCCCCATTCATTCCATGATTTCAAAAATATTAGTTGATTGTCTTTAGGTTTATTTTTTACCAAATCAATTGTCTCTCTTACATGTTTATAAAACAATTCTGGAGTTGACCCTGTAAATACAGTTCCGTTATTTTTTGAACGTGGAGTATGATCCCAATTGGGTTTAATTCCGGGAATTTTGAAAATTTCTGTTTCAGCTTTACTATTGAAATACTTCATAGCATCAGAATATCTATATCTTCTCGGCATTTTTAGATATTTGGTTTGAACAATTTCAAATAATTTTCTAATATTTGACATTCGGGCATGAATACCCATCAGGGATTCATTATAGACCGCATCAAACCCCAAAGATAATATTTGATCAGTATATCGTCCTGCGTATTGTCCTCCAATAAAATAGAATCCATCTAAACCGTTCTTTATAGCTAATTTGTTCCAAGTTTCTATGAATAGAGGCACATCTTTAAAGTCTAATGGAGCATATATCATAAATATCAATTTCCCATTTACTTTTAAATAACGTTTATCTTTAAAAGATTTTAAAAGCGCATAAAAATGCTCTTCATAATCTTTTACTCCTAAATACTTCTGTTCTATTAATAATTTATCTTTTCCAATACTATTCGGATTCCATCTTTTTTTAAACCATGAATGATTAGCCCACGCTAAACAAAATGGGAAATCAGGATTTCCTGTGTCAACGACCTCATTAAACGGTCGTTCTAGGAGACGTTTACCATTACCAAACCAATAATGCCAATAGCAAAATCCCTCAATACCAGCTTCTTTCGCTAGTTCTGCTTGAGCAAATCTAGTATCAGGTAAACGAAGATCATAGAACCCTAAATCAGCAGGTATATGAGGTTGTTTATGACCTTTAAAAAGAGGCTTAGCACATACAACATTTACCCATTCTGTAAATCCAGGTCCCCACCAAAGGTTATTTTCAGGTATTGGGTGATACTGAGGCAAATAAAAAGCAACAACTCTTGGAGAACATTTGAAAAAAGAATTGTTTTGATTTGTTTTATTTATAAGCATTTCCGTTTATTTAGAATTTTATTTCTCCATATGAAATCTCTTATAATCATATTGAAAAATAAAATATAACATTATATAGAAAATTATTTTTAAGTTTCCTCCCAAATCTGAATACGGGAAAAGAAATATTCCTATACAAACTGTATATAAAATATAATATAGAATAAACTGACTAAATGTGCATTTATCTTCCATTTTCAATTTTCTACTAAAGATTGCATATAAAAAAATAAAAATGGAGGTTGATACATAGGGACCATAATCTAATGTAAAATCCCCTACATATGTGCTAAATATGCTTTCATCCATTTTCATGTTTTCATATTTTTCTCTTCTTTTTTCATAATTATTGGCTGTTTTAAATCCTAATGTTTGCTTAAAAAGAGTTGCAGTTCGATCGCCATGGCGACTTCCACCTGCATCTAAACCATAATTATTAAAATTTAAAAATGATTGTCCGATGTAATATTCAATATAATAATTCATTAAATTAGGACCTCTACTATTTTTTTCATCAAAACGTGCTATAGTGATAACAGCAAAAGGGATAAATATAATTAGAAGTATAACAACCATAATAACTCTAATTATTCGTTTTACTTTATTAGTTATCTGATTTTTAAAAAATAAATATAAAAAAAACACAATTAAGATTGTTTGGCCTAAAGTTCCTCTCGCAGATTGAGACAAAGAGGGTAATAAACTTAAAACAAAAGAAACAGCCAATCCAATAATTATTTTTTTGTTAACTTTATAACGACTCAAATAATAAAAAAACAACATCGGGCATAAATTCATAACCATATTACCCAAAATTCCAAAAATATCAAAATTATTATCACCTCTTTGATCAACCGTATCTCTTGTATCATTATATGCAGATCGAATAAACTCTGAACCATTTAAAAAATTATCCAAAATATTGTTTATTTTTAAGACATAAGGAATTGATGAAATAATTGTAATTATAATTACAAACCAAGCTAATGAATCTATTAATAACTTTGAAGGTTCTTGAATTTCTTTTACATTTTTTTCATTTATACTAAGAATTGGATAAGCAACAATCATTAACATTGAATATAAATATATAAAAGGGAATAATGATAAGTTTTTATATTCACTATATGGATGAAAAAATAAATCAATACCAACTAATGAAACAAAAACATACAATAATAGTATAAGACTGCTGACACCCCAATATCTTTTGATTTTTTGATGTAACAAAAAAGTTAAAATATATAATAACGCGTTAAAAATCAAAAGTTGTAAATTATCGTTATTCATCTATGTATTCGGTATTAAATTCTTCTAATAACTTTAGCTGGACAACCTCCTGCTACACAATTTTCAGGAATATCTTTTGTTACAACTGAGTTTGCTGCAATAATTGAATAATTTCCAATATGCACTCCAGATAAAATAGATGCCTTATCTCCAATCCATACATTATTTCCAATTATGACTTCCCCTTTAGAATATAATGTTCTATTATTAGGTTGTATATTTAATTCGTCTAATGTGTTTCTTCCATGAGAATTATCTGATATTAATACATATTTTCCGAGTAAAACCCCAGTTCCTAATATTATTCTATTTATTGCAGTTATATGTGCCATCTCTCCAATTTTACAGTCATCTCCTATTAAGATTGACGGATTATATTTCTGACCTTTATAATTATTCCATGCTCCTATCGATGATCCTTTTCCAATATTCACATTATTTCCAATAGAGATGTTCTTTCCTCCAATCACTTTTATTTGAGGATGAATCGTAACTGTGTTATTACATTTTAAAAAGTCTCTTCTCTTAAACTCAGAATAAATAAACATCCTAATTATTGAGATCAAATTTAATAATGGTCTCATTAAAACAAAGATTGATACAAAAAATGAAATAACTATAAAAAAAAACTGTTTAATTTTCTTTTTCATTCTTATTTAACCATTTAACTAAATATCCTTTCATATAATTTTGTAACATTTTTTTTTCCTCTTTATTTAGCCCTAATACATACATAAGAACTAAGATTGCAAATTCTCCAGTTAAAGTTGTCATAACAAACCCAACAAAATTATTAGTAAAAAATCTATTCACAAATGATGTTAGGAGAGCAGAAATAAATGCGACAAGAATTGCGGTAATTAAAAATTTCTTAAAATATTCTTTTATACTAAAAAAACGAACAACATTATGAAGAACCAATAATCTCAATAAATGTGCAAAAGCAAAAACTATTATAGAAACAATAAAAGTATAATGAGGTCCTAATTTAAAATGAAAAAGTAAAAAGGTTATAGGTAAACTCAGTAATGTGGCAGGTTCAACTATCCCAAAATATCTTTTCACATTACCACTCGCCTGAATAATGGCTGTTATAGGATTATGTAAAGACAATATTAAAGCATAAATCAAAGAAAGTTTAGTGAATATTATCATATAGTTAGTAACATCGTGTAACCATATTTTAAGAATAAAATCGATTTTCAAAATTAATGGTAAACAGATCATCCATAGCAAATAAAAAATAAATTTATTGCTGACATAAAATAATTTCATCATATATTCATAATTTTCTTCAGCATAACTTTTAATGAGTTGCGGTCGAATTGCTAAAAAAAAATTGCTACAAAAGACATTGACCACATTTGTAACTTGAAATGCAATAGCTCTAGCCCCATTTATTAATGGTCCAAAGAAAATATTCAATAAAATATTATTTCCTTGATTATTGGCTACACTAGCAATAGTTCCTAATAAATTCCAACTTGAAAAAGATAACATTGATTTAAATAAACTTTTGTCCATATAAAAATATAATCGACATTCGGAGTACTTTCTTCGGCTACATAGTACATATAAGAATGAAGTTATCGCTGTGCCTATACACAGTAAAAAACCATAAAGGATTAATTTATCTCCAAACAAAACAAAAAGCAAGTACGCTCCGCAAAGCTTTATAATACTATCAATTATAGTTATATATGCATAAACTGATAAGTCTTCATGAGCCATCAGTGCAGCTGAATATGGTATAGATAACATGGAAAAGACAAAAGATAACAGAGCAAATTGAAAAATCCAATTGGCAGCAAACATTCTATTTGAAGGTATAGTCATCTTATTATTTAAAAACCAAAGACCTAAAGTTTCTCCCAATAAAACAACTACAATAATTATAAACAAATATATAAGTATACTAGTAACAAATATCTGGTTTAACTTCTCAACATTTTTTTCTCCTATGGCATAAGAATAATAGCGTTGAGTTGCAATAGCCATAGTCTGACTTATAAATGATAATGTTGATACTACTCCAGCAACAACATCATAAATTCCATAATCTCTTACTCCTAAAATATCTAAGACAACCCTAACAGTATATAAGGAAATAAGCATAACAAAAAAAACTCTTACATACAAGACTAAAGTGTTTTTTGCTATTCGTTTATTTTTATCAATATTTGACATTACGAAATTAATTTATAAATAATCAAAATGTTTTTTAGACATTAATTTAACTTTTCCCAATCTATAAAATTGCTTAAGCCTCTTTTCAAAGACTTTTCAGGGCAATAACCATATTTCTCTTTTAATTTCGTTACATCGGCATACGTTACCTTCACATCACCCGGCTGCATCGGGTACATTTCTATAATGGCTTTTTTACCGATAGCGTCTTCAAGGGTATTGATAAATTCCATTAAGGAAACTGGTTTCGAGTTCCCAATATTGAAAATCTGATATGGAGTTTCTCCTTCATTGAATTCAACAGCTTTTAATATTACTTTTGAAACTCCCTCGATAATATCGTCGATATAAGTAAAATCACGGCTCATATCGCCATGGTTGAACACTTTTATCGGTTTCTCGTTAATAATGGCATTGGCAAACAGCATAGGGGCCATATCGGGTCTTCCCCAGGGTCCATATACCGTAAAGAAACGTAAACCTGTTGTGGGCAATTGATACAAATGGCTGTAAGTATAGGCCATTAGTTCATTGGCCTTTTTAGTGGCAGCGTATAAACTTACCGGGTGGTCAACCCTATCATCTTCCGAAAAAGGAATTTTAGCGTTCATGCCATATACGCTACTTGAACTTGCATATACCAAATGTTTAATACTGAAGCTCCTGCAACATTCAAGAATGTTCATAAATCCGACAATATTACTATCGATATAGGCATATGGGTTTTCGATAGAATAACGAACGCCCGCTTGCGCTGCAAGGTTGCACACTATATCAAACTTTTCGTTGGCAAATAGCCTGTTCAAGTTTTCACGGTCTTCAAGGTTCAGTTTTATAAATCGATACCGTTCATAAATTTGACTTGGAACCGCGACATTGTATTTTATATCATTTTCCGAAATTCCAGTTTCTGCCAGCCTCCCATATTTGAGTTTTACATCGTAATAATCGTTGATATTGTCAAGACCTACCGCTTCAATATCAGGCAATTCCATTAATTTCCTTATAAGATGAAATCCAATAAAGCCGGCAGTACCAGTTACGAGTATCTTCATACGTTTATTTTCTGAATTTTTGTTACATGGGACTTGTATATCAAAAAAAACATAAGTTTATATGATTAATTGATCATGTCCGTCTTTATCGTTTTAACCTATACAAAAATAATCGAGTCCCCTTTCATTCAGTTCTTTGCGATCGTAAATATTCCTCCCATCAATTATTAATGGCGTATTCATGGTTTTTTTCATGATTTCCCATGACGGCATTCTGAATTCTTTCCATTCGGTAACCAACAAAATAGCATCGCTGTTCAGGGCGGCATCGTACATGTCATTACAATATGTTACCTTATCGCCCACACGGCGTTTGGCTTCGTCAATAGCGATTGGATCGTAAGCCCTGACTTTTGCCCCGGCTTCCAGCAATAAATCAATAAGGACAAGCGATGGTGCTTCGCGCATATCATCGGTTTCCGGTTTAAAAGCAAGCCCCCAAAGAGTTACTGTTTTTCCTTTCAGGTTTCCTTTATAATATGTATTTAGTTTTTTAAAAAGGAGGGTTTTCTGCTTTTCATTCACAGATTCTACAGCTTTGAGCACTTCCATTTCGTAACCGTTCTGCGAAGCCGTTTTGATAAGCGCCTTTACGTCTTTCGGGAAGCAACTGCCTCCGTAACCGCAGCCCGGATATAAAAATTTTGTACCAATCCGGGTATCGCTTCCAATGCCCCTGCGAACCATATTGACATCCGCCCCTACAAGCTCGCAAAGATTGGCGATATCATTCATAAACGAAATGCGCGTCGCTAACATGGCATTGGCCGCGTATTTAATCATTTCGGCCGACGGGATATCGGTATATATCATTCTGTAGTTATTCCGAGTGAAAGGTTTATACAATCGTTCCATTATTTCTTTGGCTCTTTCGCTGTCGATACCTACCACAACGCGGTCGGGACTCATAAAATCGCTGATGGCCGAACCTTCCTTGAGAAATTCAGGATTTGATGCCACATCGAAATCAATATCTACGCCACGATTATTTAATTCGGATTTTATTGCGTTTTTCACTTTTTCGGCAGTGCCTACAGGAACAGTGCTTTTGGTAACCACCAGTACATATTTTTTCATGTTGCGCCCTATGGTACGAGCTACATCGAGCACATACCTGAGGTCGGCGCTACCATCTTCATCAGGAGGTGTTCCAACAGCACTGAAAACCACTTCTACATCATCAAGGCATGAAGTAAGGTCAGTTGTGAATTTCAAACGGCCAGCATGAGAATTTTTCTTGACTAATTCGTCCAGCCCCGGTTCGTAGATAGGAACAATGCCCTGTTTCAGGTGATCGATCTTTTTTTCGTCGATGTCAACGCAAGTTACATTAACACCCATCTCCGAAAAACAAGTTCCTGTAACGAGACCGACATAGCCTGTACCCACAATAGCTACATTCATAAAGTTAGTTTATTATATTAACAAATAAATCTCACAATATCTTATCAAAAGATATTAATATGTATAGAATAATTACTGTAAAAATTTTTAAAGCCTTCCATCAACCCAGCGGCGATCAACAACGGCCTTCGCATCGAATACGACTGATCCGCCCCTGAAATATTTTTCAAAATCAAAACTGCTAAACTCATCGTGGGCTACGGCCAAAAGCACAGCTTCATATCGTTTGTATTCATCAAACTCAGGAAGAATATCAAGGCCATACTCGTGTTTTACTTCATCAGCATTCGCCCACGGATCGTAAACATCCACATTTAAGCCGAATTCCAGTAGTTCTTTATAAATATCCACTACTTTCGTGTTGCGGATATCCGGACAGTTTTCCTTAAAAGTTATTCCAAGAATAAGCATATTCGCCCCTTTGATTTTATGATCCTTTTTAATCATTAATTTCATTAACTTGTTGGCAATGAATGGAGCTATGCTGTTATTGACATGTCGGCCCGATAAAATAACCTGTGGAACATAACCGAGCGATTCGGCTTTGCTCGCCAGATAATACGGATCCACACTGATGCAATGACCGCCTACCAGTCCCGGGCGATATTTCAGAAAATTCCATTTGGTACCAGCAGCTTCAATCACGTCATTAGTGTCAATACCAACTTTATCAAAAATAAGCGCTAACTCGTTGACAAACGATATGTTTACATCGCGTTGAGCATTTTCAATAATTTTTGATGCTTCGGCAACCTTGATATTAGGCGCCTTATGAGTTCCGGCAGTAATAATGGAAGAGTATAATTTGTCAACAATATTGGCAATTTCAGGTGTTGAGCCGGAAGTAACTTTTTTGATTTTTGTAAGTGTGTTTACTTTATCTCCCGGGTTGATACGTTCGGGACTGTAACCGGCATAAAAATCGGCATTGAACTTTAATCCGGATATTTTTTCGATGACAGGGATGCAATCTTCTTCGGTACATCCGGGATATGTTGTGGACTCGTAAATAACGATGCTACCCTTTCCGACAACCCTCCCCAACATTTCGGATGCTTTAATAAGCGGTTGTAAATCAGGCATGTTGAAGTTGTTGATCGGAGTAGGTACCGTTACTATGAAAGTATTGTATTCTTTCAGATCATTTTCATCATACGAAAATGTCAAACCTTTTTGACCTGATTCAGCATGCAAGTCGGTAGCTTGCTTCAACCCCTCCAAATCGGCTTCAAGTGTGTGATCCTTACCTTCAAGAAGTTCTTCAACCCTTGTTCTATTTATGTCAAAACCAATGACTTTGTATTTCTTTCCAAACTCAATGGCCAGAGGTAATCCCACATACCCTAATCCTATAACAGCTATATTATGATTTTCCATATCCATCAGATTTCCTTTGTCTCAAACAAAAGGACATTAATTATTTTATAAATTAATTGTTTAATCGTTATCTTTGCGGTGAGAACTACGAATTTCTCAACAACAGTTTCGGTTTGTTTTTAGTAAACGTTACAAAGATACAAAAATACTCTTTATTTTATCGGTTTTTAACAATAGATTTATTTGTTTTTTCATATTGATATATTGGGAAAAACAGAACTATGCAACAAAAAAGTTACGTTGAAATTGATTTAAATCATCTGATTTTTACATTTTAATTACAAATACAGAATTACATGCTATCCGACAATCCAACAACAGAAGAATATTTTCCCATTGTAGATGAAAACGGAACGTTAACGGGAAGAGTCAGCCGGAAAGAATGTCACAGCGGCACTTTCCTGTTGCATCCTGTGATACATCTTCATGTTTTTAATTCACAAAACCAATTATATCTGCAGAAAAGGGTGATGACAAAAGACATACAACCCGGAAAATGGGATACTTCGGTGGGTGGACATGTGGATTACGGAGAAGATGTTACTTCGGCCCTGGTCAGGGAAGCAGGCGAAGAACTTGGAATAAAGGAGTTCAGGTATGAGTTTTTAACCAGATACAAATTCACGTCAAAGTACGAATCGGAACTGGTCAACACTTTTTACACTTTCTATGACGGAGATATAGAACCCGACCCGTCAGAAATTTCGGAAGGAAGATTTTGGACTATGGCTGAAATCCGTGATGCCATTGGCAAAGAAATATTCACTCCAAATTTTGAATCGGAGTTTGAAGAACATATACTGCCACGCTTCGAAGAGATCGTCAACCGTAAATTTCTTTTTTAGCCGCAAGTAAGGTATTTTTCATAAGGGCAATGCGGGTCATAAGGCCTACGCCACCCGGAACCGGAGTGATATACGATGCTATCGGTGCCACTTCATCAAAAGCCACATCTCCTTTTAATTTAAAGCCCGATTTAGTTTCGGTTGAAGGCACGCGGGTAGTTCCCACGTCGATGATCACCGCTCCGGACTTTACCATATCAGCTTTCAGGAACTCAGGCTGACCAAGAGCCGCTATGATAATATCGGCGTTCAGGCAAATTTCTTTGAGATTTTTAGTGCGGCTGTGGCAAACCGTTACAGTGGCATCACCCGGATATCCTTTTTGCATCATCAGAGTAGCCACAGGCTTTCCCACAATGTTGCTACGTCCTATTACCACGCAATTTCTTCCGGAAGTTTCTATCTTATACCTTTTCAGAAGTTCCATAATTCCTAATGGTGTGGCCGACACGTAACACGGCAATCCAATGGATAAACGTCCGACATTAATAGGGTGAAATCCATCCACATCTTTTTTATAATCAATGGCTTCGATTACTTTTTGTTCAGGAATATGTTTTGGCAAAGGAAGTTGTACGATAAAACCGTCAACATCCGCATCTTTATTCAGCTCATCTACTTTGTCAAGTAATTCGGTTTCAGTTACGTTTTCTTCAAAGCGTATCAGGGTGGAAGTAAACCCACAATCTCCGCAGTCTTTCACTTTTCCGGCCACGTACGACTCGCTTCCTCCATCATGCCCAACAATAATCACCGCCAAATGAGGTCTTTTCGCACCATCATTCACCATTTTATTTACCTCTTCGGCTATTTCCGATTTAATTTGCGAAGAAATTAATTTACCGTCAATTAATGTCATGTTTATTGTTGTTTTGAAAATTTAATGAATTTTATGGATTGAAAAAACGGTTTACCTTCTTCCTCCAACCTTTAGTTTACCATTTTGCATGGTGGCCATGCGCATGATTTTACTGGTTTGCTCAAATTGCTTGATCAGGCGGTTGACGTCCACAATGGTGGTTCCACTTCCTTTAGCTATGCGGATTTTTCGGCTCCCGTTCAGGATAGATGGATTGGTCCTTTCTTTCGGCGTCATGGAATAAATAATGGCTTCGATGCTTTTAAAGGCATTGTCGTCTATATCCACATCTTTCAGCGCTTTTCCCATACCCGGAATCATGGCTGCCAAGTCTTTGATGTTTCCCATTTTTTTAATCTGTTGAATCTGGGAAATAAAATCGTTGAAGTCGAACTGGTTTTTAGCAATTTTTTTCTGGATGCGTCGTGCCTCTTCTTCATCGTATTGTTCTTGGGCTCGTTCTACCAACGATACGATGTCGCCCATACCCAGGATACGGTCGGCCATACGTTCGGGATAAAACACATCCAAAGCATCCATCTTTTCGCCTGTCCCAACAAATTTGATCGGTTTATTCACCACCGAACGGATGGAAAGTGCAGCTCCACCACGGGTATCTCCGTCTAATTTTGTCAGGATGACTCCATCAAAATCAAGTCGTTCGTTAAATTCCCGGGCTGTGTTTACGGCATCCTGGCCGGTCATGGAATCGACCACAAAAAGAATTTCATGTGGCTGAATGGCTTTTTTGATCGATGCAATTTCGTTCATCATGGCTTCGTCAATAGCTAAACGCCCGGCGGTATCCACAATGACCACATCGTTGCCGTGTTGTTTGGCAAATTTTATGGCGGCTTCGGCAATGGACACAGGATTTTTCGAATCGGGTTCGGAATACACCGGAACACCAAGTTGCTCGCCAAGTACTTTCAACTGCTCGATGGCAGCCGGACGATACACGTCGCAAGCAACAAGCAAAGGCTGTTTGCCCCTTTTACTTTTTAAAAGGTTGGCTAATTTCCCGGAAAAAGTGGTTTTACCCGAACCTTGCAACCCCGACATCAAAATGACAGCCGGATTACCTTTCAGGTTGATGTCCACACTTTGACCACCCATCAGTTGAGTGAGCTCGTCGTGAACTATTTTCACCATCAATTGCTGTGGTTTAATGGCGGTAAGCACATTCTGGCCAATGGCTTTTTCCTTTACCGTTTCGGTAAATGTTTTTGCTGTCTTATAGTTTACGTCGGCATCCAAAAGAGCTTTACGAACATCTTTCAGGGTTTCGGCTACGTTGATTTCGGTGATTTTACCTTCACCTTTTAATATTTTAAACGACCGCTCCAGTCTTTCGCTAAGTGATTCGAACATAAGTTTTTAGTTACGAGTTACAAATTACAAGAAATAAAAATATAAGGTTTTTTATCTACATCGGAAGAATACATTCAGCTATATAAAAGCATCAATACCCATCGTTATAAAACTAAAAAATCTCTGATTTTCGAGCCGCAAAGGTACAAAAATTAGAGATATAAAAAAATAGCTTCCCGACGATTATCAATAACGAACCAAGAAAGTTTCCCGTCTGAAATTTCAATATTCCATCTTGTCGGTTTTACTCGCCCAAGCTTTAAAAGCCTTGATAGCTTCATCCGGCAATTTTTGCACAGTTATCAATCGTCTTTTTTCAGGAGCGAGTTCCAACTCATTGTAGATAAATGAATCGTCGAAACCAATGTTTTTGGCATCAGTTTTATTGTTTCCATAATACATCTTGTCTAAATGAGCCCAGTAAATAGCTCCAAAACACATGGGGCAAGGCTCGCAGGATGTATAAATCTCACAGCCGGCCAAATCAAATGTCCCCAGCTTTTTAGCTGCTTTACGTATGGCGTTTACTTCGGCATGAGCCGTGGGGTCGATACTTAAAGTTACACGGTTCACTCCGGTCGCTATCACTTTGCCGTCCTTCACAATTACCGCCCCGAACGGGCCTCCGCCATTTTTCACGTTATCGATGGACAACTGAATGGCTTTACGCATAAATTTTACATTATACTCCATAAATTTTTGATTCAACTCTATATAAATTCAACATTTTTTTTTCAACTTTTCCAATATTTCCCGGGCAAAAACCTCTAATCCCGGATCGCGTGCTCCCATCAACAGTAACACCGTACTCCCTTCAAAATGAGGTTGTATGCTATCGACCAATTGATTTCTATCCTCAACAAAAAAAGCATTTTTCCCTTTTTTGGATAAATCAGCGATCAAGTCGGCGGCCGAAATATCTTTTACTACCGAACCTCCGGCATAATAAATCTCGCTCATCCATATCTCATCATTTTCTCGCAACACAGCCGCTATTTCTTCCACAAAATCGTTTCGTAAAAAACGTGTGGGTCCATAACCGTGCGGTTGAAACCATGCGATCACTTTTGGGGCAAGAGGCTGGCAAGCCGCGATGGATGCCGCGCATTTGGCCGGGTTGTGGGCATAATCGTCGATCAAAATTATACCGTTGATTTCACCTAAAATCTGATGGCGGCGGTAGATTCCTTCGTATTTTTTGAGCGCTACCGCGCAGATGTCAAGACTTACGCCGATGGAATTAGCTACCGCGACAGTTGCCAGGGCATTTTCCATGCTGTGGCGTCCAAGGGCATTCATGTTGAAGGAGACTCCCATCACGCGAAAATGTATCGAGGTCCCGGTTTGTTCAAAACCGATGCCTGTATAACCGGCTCCAGCGCTTTCGTCCGACGAGAAATCGTTTGAAATATCTACCGATAGCTTTTTCGCCAATTTATTCGACTGATTGACGATGAAGCGTTCGCGCGTATTTTCCCGAAACTGTCCGAAAATTTTCATCAACTCGTCTATTTCCTGATGATCCTTGTCGATATTGAGCAAAAGTCCTATCTCAGGGTGATATTGAACAATGGAACCATCGCTTTCGTCAGCTTCGATCACCAGCCACTCCCCTTTTCCCACTTTCGCGTTTCCAATTTTACCTTCTTTAATAATGCTTGTCAAGCCGGCTCCACTAATGATGCTTGGCTCCAGGCCGGCTTCCTCCAATACCCCGAAAATCATGGCCGAAGTAGTGCTTTTGCCCGAAGTCCCCCCCACGGCAATCGTTTTCTTACTTTCAGAAATCAGCGCAAGCACTTCGGAACGTTTCAGGATAGTAATTCCCAGTTCACGGGCTTTTTTCACTTCGTAAATCGTATCTTCAATAGCCGTGGAAACCACTACCAAATCGGTATCAGAAGTAATTCCACTTCCATCCTGCAAAAAGCAACGGATATCTTCAGCTTCGAGCTTTGATTTTATTTCGTTGGGTTCGTCGGGTGTAAAATAACGGTCGCTGCCACTTACTTTTTTCCCTGTTCCACAAAGGTATTGGGCGATAGCGCTCATTCCGGCCCCGGCTACTCCTATGAAAAATATATTATTAAATTGGTTTATATTCATTAAGTTAATAAATTGAAGATTGAATAGTTTAAAGCCTGAAAACAGAAATCGCCTGGTTTACATTCTACACTTATTTTTTTGAATCCAATTGTCCGAATACTTTTTGGAGGATAGCCGAAACACGGGCTGTAGGATTGGTACGAATTTCATTTTCTTCGGTAGCTATTTTGGTAAACAAGGCGTCGAGGGCCCTTTCGGTTACGTATTCCTGCAAATTGGTGTTTACTTTTTTCATCCCGGCCACACTACCCACGGCTGTTCCGGCCACTGAATTATAAGCCGAAGTAAGAGAACTCCACGTTTTGGTGGTTGACACTCCTGCTACCAGTGGTTTAGCGAGCGAAGCTTGAATTTTTGGCGCGAACGCTGATTTTAAACTATTATAGGTGGTTTTCCGCAAATATTCGGTAGCCGCGTTTTTACCTCCGAAAAGAACCCCGGTTACGTCCGAAAAACTCATGTTGATAATCGCATTTTTAAAAATCGGAGTCGCTTCCTTCACAGCATCTTCGGCCGAACGGTTCATCGATAATACAGCTTTATCTACAAGTGCCTGGCCTCCCGGAATGAGTTTTATATTATCCACTATCGCCTTGGCATCATCGGGCATCACCAGTTTAAGAACAGCATCTTTGTAAAATCCATCCGTTGCGCTGAGCCCGCTTACGGCCTTTTCAATGCCCAAATTCAGAGCACTTTTAAGCCCCGATACATTATCGGCAGTAGTAACAGTTGTTCCGGTAGATAATGAATTGCTGGCCACCGTTGTAGCTACTTGCATCAATTCGGTGCAGGCGGCTGTCGATAAAACTATCAAAGTTAAAATAAAGATTTTCTTTGTCATAATTTTAAAATTTAGTTATTGATTAAAAAGTATAATTATTTGATAAATAGCATTTTATTGTAAGAAAACTTTCTGGATAATTTTATACAACCGTGTTTTCAAATCGACCATATCCACCGGCTTATTCAACTCCTGACTTAATGAGGTAACTCCTTTGTCAACGAATCCGCAGGGATGAATATAGCTGAAATACTTTAAATCGGTGTTCACATTGAGCGCAAACCCATGCATGGTTACAAAATGTGAACTACGGATACCAATCGCGCAAATTTTACGGCAATTTTCATTATCCGGATCGAGCCATACACCGGTAGCGCCGGCCAATCTGCCCGATGGAACTCCATAAGTTTCCAACAGTCGGATGATCGATTCTTCGATTAAAAACACATATTGCTTCAACCCGATATGGAAGTTTTCAAGATCGAATATCGGATAGCCAACCAATTGCCCGGGGCCATGATAAGTAATGTCTCCACCCCTGTTGGTATGAACAAAGGTAGCTTCAATATTTCTTAATTGCAAAGAATTAATCAATAAATTTGTATCATCGCCGCTTTTTCCAAGGGTATAAACATGAGGATGTTCACAGAAAACAAGGATATTATCGGTAGGCTCATCTTTTGCTTTTTTGTCAAGCGTTTGCCCTAAGAGGTCTTCCTGTTTTTTCCATCCATCGTTGTAATCGGTTAAATTCCAGTCGGTAAGAATGATGTCTTTATTCATTTTCTCCTTTTCTTTATTTTCTGCTCCGCCCTAACCTGTTTCCCATCTAAATTTACCGTTGGGATTTTGCCCATTAACGATACAATTTTATTTCTCCTCATGGTTATATACTGCGAAGGATTTACCGGTGAATATTTTCTTGGATTGGGCAGGCAAACCGCAATGGAGGCGGCCTGCGATTTGGTAAGATTCCGGGCGCTTTTATCGAAATAAGCCTGCGACGCGGCCTCAACGCCATAAATACCATCGCCCATTTCGATCACGTTGAGGTAAACTTCCATGATCCGTTCTTTGGACCAAAAAACCTCGATCAGTACTGTAAAATAGGCTTCAAGGCCCTTGCGCAGGTACGAACGCTGAGGCCACAAAAAAACATTTTTGGCCGTTTGCTGCGATATGGTACTTCCACCCCTGATCCGTTTCCCTTTCTGGTTATGGACAAACGCTTTGTTCATATCTCTGAACGAAAACCCATGGTGTGTCATAAAATGGTTGTCTTCCGATGCTACCACGGCTTGCACCATATTTGGAGAAATGTCATCTATCGACACCCAATCCTTTTTCATTTTGGGTTTTTCACCATCGGCCATCTGCTCAAAAGTCCTGATGACCATAAGGGGTGTTACGTAAACCGGAATGAAACGGGCAAGTATAACCCATACAACGGTAAAAATAAAAAATACCAGTAATGCTCTTAAAATAAATCTTCTTAATTTCTTAAAAAAACCTTCTCTCCACATGTTGTCAAATAAATTCCTTTTTTGCCGACACAAAATTACGGAAAAACTTTCAGATAAAATTCCCGATGTGTTCAATAGCTATTTTTAGTGATGGATATTTAAATTTAAAATTTAATTCGGTCAATCGCTGTGGAACTACGTTCGAACTGTCTAAAATCAGGGATGGTTCAATTCCCAACACTCTGCTTGACAAGCGGATTACAAATTCGGGCGCGGAAAGTCCAAAAGGAATTTTCAGCGTTTGACGAATGGTTTTCATCAACACCTTATTTGTAACCGGAAAAGGCGAAGTACAATTCACTACGCCTTCCACTTGATTATTTCCCATTAAAAACAAAACGATATTTAAGTAATCATCAATATGTATCCAGCTGAATACCTGACGACCGTTTCCTTGCTTCCCGCCCAACCCGAAACGGCTCAGCCTGAAAAACAAAGGAACTACTCCTCCATTTTCGCCAAGAACGACCGACGTTCGTAAAGCTATTTTCCGCACCCCGGAAATCTGGTTTTCAAAAAACTCCGACTCCCATTTTTGAACCACTTCACCAAGAAAATTACCAGAAAATTGATGAGAATTTTCGGTATGAGGAATGGCATCAGAAGGTTCGTAAATTCCGGCAGCGCTCGCGTTGATCCATAATTGGGGCGGATTTTGTAATTTTTCAACAACCTGATTCAACAACTTCACACTTTCCGTTCTTGATACCAATATTTCCTTTTTGTTTTTCTCGGTAAAACGGCAATTGATCGATCTTCCAGCCAGATTAATCAGCACATCCGCGCCTTCGAGAGCATGCCGCAAATCGGATTCCGACCATGAATAATCTCCATGGCTACGTGAAATTACCGAAACCCGATCTCCTTTAGCCCTGAACCCGGCTACGAGGCGCGAACCTATAAAACCGCTTCCACCTGCAATGACAATGTGCATATTTGTTTATATTGAGGGTTAAACCAACCGGAACCTTACCCGCCAGCGGCCATTTTCATAATCGTTACTGGTAATTTCGAAACGTCCGATTTCCGAAGTATTGCTCACATGTTGCCCGATGCAAGCGCATGCGTCGTAGTCGCCCACCCTGACGATACGGAGCGTTTCCGTCGCATCGTCAGGCAGTTTCGACAGATCGACCAAGGCGGAGGCTTCAAGCCTGTTCATAAATTCAACGGTTACAGGGAGATGACTATCGATAACCGCATTTACTTGTTCCGTTATTTTCGCGATTTCATCCTCGGTAGGTGCCTGCTTCAATTCATAATCACATTTTGACTTTTTGCGTTCGATGTGCGCGTTTTTCGAGCGGCCACACCCGAACATCCTCACCATGGTTTGGTTAAGAATGTGTTCGGTGGTATGCATCGGTTCGCAGTAATCCTTTTTCGGCTGGTTCACTATTTTTTCCATTCTCAGGTTATTTTTTTATCGCTTCAGCAATCGGTTTACCTATACACCCGTTGGGCATTTGAATGTGCAGCAAAGCGGCTACAGTAGCCGAAATGTCGGTTACATACGTCTCGCGGTTGAGCGTACCGTGCGGGATTTTCCAGCCCATAAAAATCAGTGGGATATGCGTGTCGTAGGGATTCCATAAGCTATGCGTGGTACCTTTAGTGCAATTACCCGGCAACCATGCGGGTTCCGGAATATAAACCAAACTTCCGCTACGCGAATGGTTGTATCCGTTGATCATCTGGGTTTTTATCGGCTCGGGAATTGATGTTGTGGCAATCTTATCCTGATCGGCCACAAATTGTATCCCCTTTTGTTGTTCTAAAAAGTCGATAGTCGAAGCTTTTATTTTTTCGAAATCGAGATTATTCTTTTTGATGATTTTTTTGTTGAAGGTTATTTGAAAATTATCGTCACTCCAAACTAAACTATCCACCCCAGTTTGTTTCTTAAGGAGCAGGTTCAACGGAGCGACAATATCGTTGGTAAGTAAGCCTGTAGGCATCTTATTGGCTTCCATAAATCCTTCGGAATGAGCTCCACCATGGTCGGCGGTAAGGAATACGAGGTAATTACCTTTCCCGATTTTTTTATCAAGGAAACTGAAGAAAGTAGCCAGATCACGATCCAACCGAAGATATACATCTTCTACCTCGATGGAATTAGGACCCGTTAGATGTCCGGCATAATCTGTTGATGCACAATTAATCGTGAGGAAATCAGTTGTATTTTCCTGTCCGAGTTGATATCCGTTAACAGCGGCCTGAGCAAACTGGAGGGTGATGGAATTGCCAAATGGCATCTGGCGCAAAGAACCGTGGTTAGCGGCATACGCTTTTTTAACATCGTAAGGAAATACAGGCTGGGTTGAACCACTGAGCACTCCCTCCCATTTAACGTTATCGGTGGTGCTTTCGGCGTACTGATCAATTGGCAACAACGTATTCCAACCGTTTTCGAGCAGTTTATCCACTGGTTTCGTATCGTTGAAAGCCGTTACCCAATCGGGTAATTTTGCCATATAATAAGTACTGGTAACAAACTTTCCGGAAGCATCATCCATCCAAAAAGCGGCCGTCGGATGGTGTCCGGCTGGCAAGATGGAAGCCCTGTCCTTGAGCGAAACACCTACCACTTTCGAAGTAAAATTTGTAGCCAGCCTCAACTCATCGGTTATGGTGGTTGCCAGCAAGTTACGTGGCGACATTTTCCCGGCTGTACCACTGGCGCCAACCGTTTCTTCGTTCGCATCGTAGGTACAATAAACCGATTTACCGGTTTCAGGGTCTATCCAGTCGTTTCCGGCAATACCATGAATAGCGGGAACAGAACCTGTGAAAATGGACGAATGGCCGATAGCGGTTATCGACGGAATATAGTTGAGCATGGTATTTTCGCATGAAAATCCTTCGTTGAGCAAGCGTTTAAAACCTCCCGTTTCGTACTTGTCGTAATACCTGTAAAGATAGTCCCAGCGCATCTGATCCACCACAATGCCTACTACTAATTTCGGGCGACTAAGTTTGCCGTTATCCGCCGCACTTACACCACAACTGAATATCAACGCCAGAGACAAAATGTACAATTTGTTTATTTTCATTGTATTATATAATTATTTATTGTGAAACGTAATATTGAAAAATACAAATGCTAAATTACTTGAAAAATATTTACCCGACAACAAAAATACTTTTAAATAATATTACAAAATAAAATCGTGTTACAGGGCTCAAATTACATACAGTTTGGATCGGACTTTCGGTTTTCGAGCAATATTTTTATCTTTGTAAACAAATTCAAATCAAACCAAATTTATATGTCTGACGATAAGAAAGTAATTTTCTCGATGGTGGGGGTCAGCAAGACCTTTCCTCCTCAAAAAAAAGTATTGAACAACATTTATTTATCATTTTTCTACGGAGCTAAAATCGGGATTATTGGATTGAACGGTTCGGGAAAATCCACTTTACTGAAAATTATTGCCGGAGTTGAAAAATCGTATGACGGCGAAGTAGTTTTCTCACCCGGATATTCGGTTGGTTATCTGGAGCAGGATCCGGCGCTTGATCCTGAAAAAACAGTGAAAGAAGTGGTGCAGGAAGGTGTACAGGAAGTGATGGACCTGCTCCGCGAATTTGATGAAATCAACGATAAATTTGCCGATCCGGATGCCGATTTCGACAAACTGATAGCCCGGCAAGGTGAGCTTCAGGAGTTGCTCGACCATGTGGATGCCTGGAATATTGATAATAAACTGGAACGAGCCATGGATGCCCTTCGTTGCCCGCCCGAAGAAGCACTGGTAAAGAACTTATCAGGAGGCGAGCGTCGCCGGATAGCCTTGTGCCGCCTTTTGTTACGCCAACCTGATATCTTGTTGCTCGACGAACCTACCAACCATCTGGATGCCGAATCGGTAGAATGGCTCGAACATCATCTTCAACAATATGACGGAACGGTGATAGCCATTACACACGACCGGTATTTTCTCGATAATGTTGCCGGTTGGATCCTCGAACTCGACCGTGGTGAAGGAATTCCATGGAAAGGAAATTACTCATCGTGGCTCGAACAAAAAACCGCCCGCATGGCCATGGAAGAAAAGCAGGCCAGCAAGCGGAGAAAAACACTGGAACGCGAGCTTGAATGGGTTCGAATGGCTCCCAAAGCCCGGCATGCCAAAGGGAAGGCTCGTTTGGAAGCCTACGACCGCCTGCTGAACGAAGATGAAAAAGAAAAAGAAGATAAACTGGAGATTTTTATCCCCAACGGCCCCCGACTTGGAAACAAAGTGGTGGAAGCCATTGGAGTCTCTAAAGCTTTTGGTGATAAACTGCTCTTCGAAAACCTTAATTTCAGGCTGCCGCCCAACGGTATCGTGGGGATTATCGGACCAAACGGAGCCGGGAAAACAACCCTCTTCCGCATGATGATGGGACTTGAAAAAGCGGATAATGGAAGCTTTGATGTTGGCGAAACCGTGAAAATCGGGTACGTAGATCAAAGCCATGCCGATATTGATCCTCAAAAAACCGTTTATCAGGTGATATCGGGAGGAACGGAATTTATCCGTGTGGGAGGAAAAGAGATCAACGCGCGGGCGTATCTTTCCCGGTTCAATTTTGCGGGAGGCGACCAGGAAAAACTGTGCGGAGTACTATCGGGTGGTGAACGAAACCGACTTCATTTGGCGCTCACGCTCAAATCGGAAGCCAATGTGCTGTTGCTCGATGAGCCAACCAACGATATTGATGTCAATACACTGCGAGCACTGGAAGAAGGTCTTGAAGCTTTCGCAGGTTGCGCTGTGGTCATTTCGCATGACCGCTGGTTCCTCGATCGCATTTGTACTCACATCATCGCGTTCGAGGGTGATTCGCAGGTGTTTGTATTCGAAGGTTCGTACTCGGAATACGAAGAAAACAAAAAAGCCCGTTTGGGCGACGAAGGCCCCAAGCGCATACGTTATAAAAAATTAATGGCTTAATGATGTGGTTTTTAAACAAAAAGAGGAACTGGTTCTCAATTCCTCTTTTTTGTAGTTTTATTTGCCTCCAAAGAGTCCCGAAAGCTTACCAAGCAAACCTCCGCCCTCTTCGGACGAACCACCACCCGTTAAGCTCGAAATGATACTTCCGAAATCGAAACTGCTATCATCCGGGTCGTTGGTTTTTTTTACGAACTTCTCCATTACAGTCGGTATAATCTGAGAAACAATATTGCCGGCTGCCTGGCTGTCGATACCAAATTTCTTCATCAAATCGCCGGTAGCTCCATTGCTGATCGTTTCAACGACCGAAGCGGAATTTTCGCCTTTGAAAAGATCGGTTACTGACTGAAGGCCGCCATTGGCCAACTGGTTTTTCAAACCATCGAAGATAGAAGAGGCTGTTGATTTCACTGCTTCATCATTCTTTTCGTTCGGTATGTCCGGATTATTGATAATGGCATCACCGGCATACTCTTTTACTAAGTTAACAAGATTTTCTAACATAAGATTAAGTAAATAGGGAAATTAGGGTTAATTATTTTTTTTCTCCTTATCCTGATTTTTGGGATTCGCGGGCTTGGGCTTCACATAATTGGGCATAATGTTAAGCAATGAAATGGGTGTGGGAATAAGAGTTGGAATTTGTTGTAAAATTTTTACGTACTTCGAAATCTCAACAGTACCAACCCCCGATTGAATCAAGCCAAGTTCCTTGGCTGCCTTATACGATAAATCAATAACCCTATTGCGATGAAAAGGGCCTCTATCGGTTACTTTTACAATAACTTCTTTATTATTCGAAACATTTTTTACTTTGATAAGAGTCCCGAGGGGAAGGGTGCGATGAGCGCATGTAAGACTGTCGTTGTGGTATTTGCTTCCATCGGCAGTTCTGTGCCCATGCAGTTTTTTGCTGTAAAAAGATGCCTTTCCGGTTTCCTGACCTGAAAGGGTAATTTGTGTAAATATCAGTACAATAACAATAAAAAAACTGGATATTTTCATATCGGTTATTTTGGGGTTAGGCTTGCCGGTGCGACGATAATAAATGGAAACAATATCCGGCAAAAAATTCACAATTATTTAGTATAAGATATTACAATTACACTCTTGTTTCTGCCAAAAATCAGGCTAAAAAACAATACCGCAATTGTCGGCTAAATACATTTTTCCAATGGCATAACTAATATTGGATTTTGCAAATATATCAAAAAAAATTGAGCTAAAAAATTGTACAAACTCTTAATCGGCAGAAATATAAATATTTAACGTTTGTTTAAAATAATCAGTGCAGCCAAAACGCCGGGAACCCATCCCGCCAATGTGAGTAAAAACACGATGATTACGCTTCCACAACCCTTACCTATCACAGCCAAAGGTGGAAAAAATATAGCCAGAATTACCCTGAGAATACTCATGCTGTTTTAATTTATAAATGTTAAATTTTTCGGGCTTTTACCATTGCCCAGTTATTTTTGAGATGCGATAGCTCGAAATCAATACCATATTTTTTTGCTTTTTCGCTGATAAGGGGAATATCCTCGCTATAAAATCCACTGAAAAGGATAATGCCACCCGCATTGAGGGACTCCGAATAATACTCCATATCTCGCAATAAGATGTTACGGTTAATGTTTGCCAAGATGATATCATAGTGCCGCCCGGATAAAATCTCAACCCCACCAAGCTGAACATCAATTAATTTGTCCACTTTGTTCAGGGTGATATTTTCCACCGAATTTTCCACGCACCACGGGTCGATATCTACCGCAAAAACCGATTTAGCGCCACGATAAGCAGCTAAAATGGCAAGTACCGATGTTCCGCATCCCATATCCAATACCACTTTATCGTTAAAATCCAAATGAAGCATTTCGCCGATCACAAGACTGGTGGTTTCGTGATGCCCCGTACCAAACGACATTTTAGGGTCAATAACAATATCATATTCAGCCTGAGGCACATCTTTATGGAACGAACTGTGGATAACGCATTTTTTTTCGATAACAATCGGTTCGAAATAGTGTTTCTCCCACTCTTCGTTCCAGTTTTTTTGTTCGATGGAAGTAACGGCGAAAGAGATATTATCGGCAAAAGAAAATTCATCCAGCACCTTTTTCAGGTTCTTTTCATTAAACTGATCATCAGCAATATAAGCAAGTAAGGATGCCTCCTCGTTCACAAAACTTTCGAACCCTATCTCTCCCAAATCGGCCGCGAGCAAATCCCAGATATACTCCGAACCGCTTTCATCGGTAAATTTTACTTCTATATATCCCATTGTGTGTAGAAAAACATTAGTTGTTTCAAATAAAATTTCAAATGCAAAGATACGTAAATTATATCATTAAAATATTCTTCATTATAGCTGTTTATTTCGGCGTAAATCAACACTATTGGCACAATTCTTGATACTAATCACATAAAAACAACAGGTATCTGTCATAACTTTATATATGGTTATCCGGTTGTTTCACAAACAAGAAACAAAAAGCCATTCAACCCATTTGACAACTTATTAAGATTATATTCAGATGAAAAAACTTATTCTATTATCAGTTACTTTGTTGGCTTCGGCATATGCCTCAGCGCAGAACCCAACGGATGATATTTACTATTCGTCCAAAGACAAAGGAGCACAACAACAAGCGCCGCCTGTATCCAATTTCAAAAACGGAGCCAAAGAAATTATATATGTAGATAAGGATATTGACATTGACAAAATGGCGGCTAAACCGCTTCAAACCGGACCAGCAGATTCAAAAAAAGATTCTGTCAGGCAACCTGCTGCTATATATCAAAGCAACGTACCCGCCGATTCTGTTTATTCAAATGATGAGGGTTATTATTTGAACGGATTCAATGGTTCAAAATCAGATTTCGACTATGCTGAATTAATGAGGATGAATTATAACCGCAAGTATTGCATCCCATATTACGATCCCCGTTTTAACGACATATACATGCTCAACAGTACAGACTGGAACGTATATATTGATAATTCAGGCAACTACGCGTGGGTAACTCCCACATGGAGCAATCCCATGTGGTTCGACTATTTTTACCGCCCGTTCAGTTATCCGGGCTACTTAGGCTTCGGCATGGGGTACGATTACCCATCATGGGGATATTACTCCTATTACAACTCTCTGAACTGGCCTTATTACAATTACGGTTATGGTGGATATTATTCGTACTACGACTACGATTATGGCTATTGGGGTGGATACGATAGATGGAACCGTGCAAACAACCGCAATCATTACGACCGGTTAAGCAATGGCGTAAGCTCCAGATACAGAAGCTATGGTATCGACAATGTGGCAAGTTCAGGAGTAAACTCAAGCAGAGGCGTTTCATCCCGGTTTACTGTCGTTGACAGAACAACAGTTAGCCGTTCTGCCGGATCATTATCTTCAAGCCGTTCCGTCAGGGGAGCTTCGGCTGATATTTCGGCCGGACGAACTTACAATACCGGTGGATCGGTAAGGAATGCTTCGCCTGGCTTAACTGCCGGTAGCAGTAGAGGAACCATATCGACACAGCCACGATCTTCTTCAACGGTAACAACTACAACTCCTGCATCTTCCGGCCGCAGTGTAACAACGTCCAGAGGAACAGGCATAAGCACCCGAAGCAGCTATACTCCATCTTCTTCCACATCAAGAAGCAGTTCAAACACAGGAAATGTTGAACGTTCGACTAACTCGAACAACAGTAGCGGCAGAAGCAGTTCATACTCGCCAAGTAACAGCAGCAGCGGATCATCCAGTTCATCTCGTTCATCAGGAGGAAGTTCTTCATCAGGTGGCGGAAGCAGTTCAAGGTCATCGGGTGGCGGTGGAGGCCGAAGATAAATATCAATTTGTTGGGATAAAGTTGACATTATAAATAAAAAAACGTTGAATGAGTCAATGTTCTGCGGCATGCGTAGGTAACACATTCGACTATCAAAAAACAAATAAATTTTGTATCGTATGAAAAAGTACATTTATTTAATAATAAGTATATTTGGGAGCCTTTCGCTTCAAGCTCAAACAGTGTTTGATGCCAATAAACTAAGCTCGACAGACATTATCGGAACCGCCAGATACATGGGAATGGCCGGTGCTTTCGGCGCCCTTGGTGGTGATGCTACCGCCATTAGCGACAATCCGGCAGGCTTGGGAATATACAGGCGTTCGGAAATTTCCAGTACATTGTCGTTGCAGCAACTCAATTCGTCGGCTTCGTGGTACGGACAAAAAAAGGACAATACAAAATACAATGCATCGTTCAATAACTTTACTTATATTTTAAGTAATAATTATGGTGATAAAATTGACGGTTTGTTGGGTTCGAACTGGTCGTTTACCTACAACAAAGTAAAAGATTTCGACAGGGATGTTTATATCAACGGAAACAGCGCCGGATCTTCTTTGACAGATTACATGCTCTTTTTCACCAAAGGCAATTCTGAACAAAACCCATATTATTTATCATCGCATAATAATGACGATTATAACCCTTATGACAACACCAGTGTTTCATGGTTATCTATTTTAGGTTGGAACACCTATTTAACCGATACTGTTGGCGGAAATTACGTGTCGCTTTTGAAGGATGGCGAACGTGAACAACCCAGTTACAGGTTAAAAGAACGGGGACAAATCAACAAATACACCCTGGCATGGTCCGGCAACGTGAACAACCGTTTTTTCATGGGAGTATCCATGGATTTGTATTCCATTAATCACACATCGACAAGTTATTTTGAGGAAGCTTTTGCTCTTAATGATGGCGACATGAGCCTTAAAAGCGTATATTCGACATCGGGAAGCGGTTTGGGACTTACGTTGGGAGCCATAGTAAAAGCAACGGACGCCCTGCGTTTCGGATTATCCATCCACTCACCTACTTTTTATAGCCTGACCGATCGCTCTTATTCCGATTTATATACCAATGTTGATAAAACCTATTATGCTGAAACCCCTTCCTCCGGCTACGACTACGAATACCAGTTGCAAAGCCCCTTCCAGCTCAATGTAAGCGGCGCATACGTTTTTGGGAAAAAGGGATTGATCAGTGCCGAATATGTTTACAACAACAATACAGGCTTGCGCCTGATGAATACCGATGGGAACACATCTGCTTATAGTTTAGAGAACGATGATGCAAAAAAAATGCTGAAAGACGTAAACACCTTAAAATTAGGTGGAGAACTCAGGCTGAACAATATCGTTTCGTTGCGGGCCGGATATGCTTACAAAACAGCATCAAACAAAGATAATGCCGTTAAATATTTGAATTTTAACACTATCAGAACTGATACCGAATACTTTCTGAACAATCAATCAACCAATTATTTTACTTTCGGCGTAGGTTTCAGGTGGATAAACTGGTACCTTGATTTTGCCATGGCCGAAAAATACGAAAAGGAAGAATTCCATCCCTACCCTTCGAACTTTACTGATAATGAAAGTTTGAAACCATCCTCAGCTACCGTAAACAGCTTAACCAATAATATGGTAATAACTTTGGGATTAAGATTCTGATAATACGGGATTTAATGAATTTATTTCAAATTTAAAAATGAAAAGGTCGAAATAACATTCGACCTTTTCCATGTTTATGGCTCTTGCTCAATGAATAAAAAATGAGTACCTTTGCCGCCGTTTTCAGATTTATTTTCCACAACAGTAGCATCTTTATTTTTTATGAGTTTACAAACGGAGATTGAACGTAGAAGAACTTTTGCCATCATTAGTCACCCCGATGCCGGAAAAACCACTTTGACCGAAAAGTTATTGCTTTTTGGTGGAGCTATCCACGTTGCCGGCGCCGTGAAATCGAACAAAATCAAGAAAACCGCCACCTCCGACTGGATGGAGATTGAGAAACAACGTGGAATATCTGTTGCTACATCGGTAATGGGATTTGAATACCGCGATTATAAAATCAACATTCTTGACACGCCCGGACACCAGGATTTTGCCGAAGATACCTACCGTACTTTGACGGCTGTGGACAGCGTTATCATTGTGGTAGATGCCGCGAAAGGTGTGGAAGCGCAAACCCGTAAGCTGATGAACGTTTGTCGTATGCGCAACACACCGGTGATTGTTTTTATCAACAAAATGGATCGCGAAGGTCGCGACCCGTTCGATTTATTGGATGAACTTGAAGCGGAACTGGGTATTCAGGTGCGGCCGTTGAGTTGGCCCATCAACATGGGGCAAGCATTCAAAGGAGTTTACAATATTTATCGTCAAAACCTCGAACTTTTCACTCCCAACAAACAAACTATCAGCGAGTCGGTTGAGCTTGGCGACATCCACAGCGAAGAATTAGAAAAAATTGTAGGCGATAAAGATGCTGCCAAACTTCGTGAAGACATGGAACTTATTACGGGCGTTTATCCTGAATTCGACTCGTCGGTTTATCTGGAGGGTCATTTAGCGCCTGTTTTCTTCGGTAGCGCCTTGAATAATTTTGGAGTAAAGGAACTTCTCGATTGTTTTGTTGAAATTGCGCCGTCGCCAAGACCCGTTACAACGCAAGAACGGGTGGTTGACCCTTACGAAACGGCTTTTTCGGGATTCATCTTTAAAATTCATGCGAACATGGATCCCAACCACCGAAGCTGTATCGCATTCGTAAAAATCTGTTCGGGAAAATTCGAGCGCAATATCAATTATAAACATGTGCGCCACGGCAAGTTGATGAGATTCTCCTCACCCACCGCATTTATGGCTCAAAAGAAGGAAACTGTTGACGAAGCTTACGCTGGAGATATTGTAGGATTACCCGATACCGGAACCTTCAAAATTGGCGACACGCTTACCTCGGGCGAAGACCTGCATTTCAGGGGAATTCCGAGTTTTTCGCCCGAGATGTTCAAATACATCGAAAATGCCGATCCAATGAAAACCAAACAGTTGGAAAAAGGGATTGCCCAATTGATGGACGAAGGAGTTGCGCAACTTTTTGTAAACCAGTATAATGGCCGTAAAATCATTGGTACGGTAGGTCAACTCCAGTTTGAAGTGATTCAGTACCGGCTACTGCACGAATATGGCGCTCAATGTCGCTGGGAACCTATCAACCTGTATAAAGCGTGCTGGATTGAAAGCGACGATTTGGAGGAACTTGAAAATTTCAAAAAACGTAAAGCGCAATACATGGCGGTAGATAGCGATGGACGGGATGTTTTCCTTGCCGACTCTGGATATGTGCTCCAAATGGCTCAAAATGATTTCAAAAATATAAAATTCCATTTCACATCTGAATTTTAATAGCCGGATGTCATGATAGCCCAAAAAGAGTTTTCGCTTCGGCCAATGCCGCGTGGGTTCCACCTCATAACGCGCGAAATTCAGGAGCAGCTGCATCCTTTACCACAGGAAGGATTATTGCATCTTTTTCTAAAACACACTTCTGCTGCCCTGACTATCAACGAAAATGCCGATCCATATGTACAAACCGATATGGAAAAGATTTTCAACCGCTTAGTAAAAGAAAGGGAACCATATTACGATCATCTGCTGGAAGGAGTAGATGATATGCCGGCTCATGCCAAATCCACAATAGTCGGATGCAGTCTGACGATTCCGATCTCCAATGGGCATCTCAACCTTGGAACCTGGCAGAGAATTTACCTTTGTGAATTCAGGAACCATGGGGCTGCCCGGCGCATAGTGGCAACAATCATAGGATAAACATACTCCAACCTTTATAACGCGTATTTGACAGGATATTATTAGCTCACGAGAAAAACACTTATTTGTCAATTAGTTACATATAAATTAAAAACGAACATTGCCCCCCTCCTGTATTTGGGAAATGTACTTTTTCCTTTCGACAACAAAAACTATTGTTAAATATTTTAAAGAAGGATACAACTAAATAAAAATAGTTGTAATTTTGCACAGTTGTTCAAATAACTATTAATTATACAACAATTATGACTAAATTACAAAACGGCGAAATATTCGATATTTTAGTCGGTAAAGTATCAGCAGCTATCAACCGTACATTTCTTCGCACGTTCTCGGCTGAAGAAATTTACATCACGACTGAACAATGGTCGGTGCTTGCCTGTTTATGGAACAAAGATAAGGTAACACAACAAACTCTCTGCTCACTTACATCAAAGGATAAACCAAGCATGACACGGCTGATTGACAAGCTCGAAAAGAGTAAGCTCGTTATCCGGGTTCCCGATCAATCGGACAGAAGAAGCAACATGATCCACCTGACTGACAGGGGCGCTCAGCTGGAACAAAGGGCAACGGCAATTGTCAACCGGATTGCGGCAAGGACGCTAAACGACATTACGGACGATGAACTGGATATGTGTAGGGAAGTACTCAGAAAAATCATGAATAATTTAAAATAAAACATTTATACATTTAGTTAGCATAACAACTATTGTTTATTCAATTAAAAAAATGAAACGTGCACCTAACCCGTGTCATGTTCTATACGACTTCAAAAACAATTATTATCTTATGAAAAAAAATGCATTATTAGTTACCGCATTAATTGTTGCCATCCAGTTGTATTCACAAAAAACTTATCAATTGGATGAATGCAGGCAAATGGCATTGGAGCATAACAAAACCCTTCAGATTTCGAAGGAAACCATCAAAGCTGCCGATGAACTAAAAAAAGCCGCGTTTACACAATTTTTACCGAATTTTTCAGCAAACGCCGCTTATACATGGAACGAGAAAAATATTTCGTTGCTTGGCGAAGACATGTATGCGCCGGTTTACAGTTACAACAGCAATGGTTCAGTGAATTATCAGAATTCATGGAACAATTCGTGGGCTAAAGTTGGGGACAATTACGTGCCGCTCGATGCTAACGGGAGTCCGTTTGACCCAAAATCGAATCCTGATAAAATTGAGTGGAAAAACAAAGCTTATATACCCAAGGACGCGTTTGAACTCGATACCAAAAATATTTTTGTTGGAACCATCGGGTTTACACAACCTATTTTCATGGGCGGCAAAATACGTGAACTGTATAACATATCAAAAGCTGCCGAAAATCTGGCTAAAGCAAGTGATGAAAAATCGAAAACCGATTTATTGCTCGATGTGGATGAAGCCTACTGGAGAGTGGTTTCGTTGCAAAACAAAGTATCGCTTGCTATTGAATACCGTAACCTGATTGCCAAAATGGACACCGATGTGGCTGATATGGTGGACGAAGGACTCACTACTAAAGCTGAGCTGCTTAAAGTAAAAGTAAAGCTAAACGAAGCTGATGTAATGCTTACCAAAGCCGAAAACGGGCTGAGCCTCTCGAAAATGGCGCTGAACCAGCTTTGCGGTCTTCCGCTTGACACCGAATATAAGCTGGCCGATACTAATCTGGAGAATGGCGAGGATACTAAAATTTTACCGATAGAGCAGGCCTTGAACAACCGACCTGAAATTAAGGAGTTGAACGAATCGAAGAACATTGCTTTGTCCAACCAGAAAATTGCATTTTCCAGGTTTTTACCCAATGTAGGTCTTTCTGCAAACTATTTGCTGAGTAACCCGAACGCTTACAACGGTTACAAAAACGAATTTGGAGGCATGTTTACAGTTGGCGTTGTGGCCAATGTCCCTTTGTTTCATTTCGGCGATAGGATTCATACGCTGAACGCGGCCAAAGCCCAAGTCAAAATAGCCGATCTGAAAATTGAAGAGACCAAAGAAAAAATGCAGTTGCAGATCAAACAAGATTCGTACAAACTCATCGAAAGCATCAAAAAGAAAGATACTGCGCGGAAGAATATCGAACATGCCGAAGAGAATCTGAAGTATGCTTCAGAAGGGTTCAAGGAAGGAGTAATTACATCCACCGACTTGCTTGGAGCGCAAACAGCCTGGCTTTCGGCTAAATCGGAAAACATCGACGCTTTAATAGATTACCGTCTGTGCAACTTATATTTAGCAAAATCACAAGGAATTACAAATACAACCAAATAAAAACTTTAAATAAACAAAAAAAGAAATTTAAAATATTACTACAATGAAAAAGAAAAATCAGGACATAAGAACGGGATTGTTCGCCTTAATAATAGTAATTGTAATAATTTTCATCATCGGGCTGATTATCAACAAACCTGAGCCGGTTATCATTCAGGGCGAAGCCGATGCATCTGAAATTCGTATTTCGGGAAAAGTACCGGGGCGTATCAAGCAGTTTCACACCGAAGAAGGAGCTCAAGTTCATGCCGGAGACACACTCGTGTTTATCGACAGCCCGGAACTTACAGCCAAACTCGAACAGGCCAGCGCTGCCGAGGATGCAGCCCAGGCTCAAAACAGGAAAGCGATAAAAGGAGCACGTGTGGAACAAATCCAAGGTGCTTACGATATGTACCAGAAAGCGCTTGCGGGAGTGGAGATTGCAAAAAAATCGTACGACAGAGTACAGCATTTATTCGATAAAGGGGTAATGCCCGCCCAAAAACGGGATGAAGCCGAAGCTCAGTACAAAGCTGCCGTAGCCACGGCCAATGCTGCGAAATCACAGTACGATATGGCTAAAAATGGAGCTGAACGCGAAGATAAAGAAGCTGCGCTTGCCCTCGTTGACAGGGCAAAGGGAGCCGTAAACGAAGTAAAATCGTACATGAGCGACATTGCCCTCACCTCTCCTATCAATGGCGAAGTAACTGAAATTTACCCCAAACGGGGCGAACTGGTAGGTACAGGTGCACCTATCATGAGCATTGTAGATCTGAACGATATATGGTTCTCGTTCAACGTTCGCGAAGATTTGCTGGGCAACCTTAAGATGGATAAAACTCTTAATGTCAAAATTCCGGCTCTTAATAATCAGATTTTTGAAGTAAAAGTAACCTACATAAAAGCCCTTGCTTCATACGCTACGTGGAAAGCCACTAAAACTTCCGGGCAGTTTGATGTAAAAACATTTGAAGTACGTGCCCGCCCCACTAAAAAAATTGCTGGTCTTCGTCCGGGAATGACCGCTATTTTTGAAGAAACTTTGAATTAATTTAAGCTATTCTTTTTTGACAACCGGTTATCGAAACCTGAAATTTAAAAACAGAATGTCGAATAAAACAATAAATGCGATATCCAATACTGTAGGCAGAGAATTGAGACGAATGGTAAGCCGACCGATTTATTTTATCGGAACAGTATTGGTTATGGGTATCACATATCTTTTTTTCATGACCTTCTTTAGTGAAGGACAACCCAACAAAATGCCGATAGCCGTGGTAGATCTCGACCAATCGTCCACATCGAGACATTTGATACACAATTTAGATGCCACGCAACAGGTAAAAATAGTGATGCATCTAAGCAGTCATAAGGAAGCCCGTGAAGAAATGCAAAAGGGGAATATTTATGCTTTTCTGGAAATAAAAAAAGACTTTTCGAAAGAGGTATTTGCCAACAGAAGACCCGCCATCACGTTTTATGTGAATGATGGATACCTGATTGCCGGTTCGCTCATTTTGAAAGACCTGACCTATATGAGCATGGCCACTTCCATCTCCGTTCAGCAAAAAGTATTGAGAGCAAAGGGGGTAGAAGAAAATAGGATCATGGGAATATTGCAACCGATTGTGGCAGATACACATCTGATTGGTAACCCATGGGCCAATTATGGTACTTATTTGCTAAATGTAATTATTCCCGCTATATTTTCGCTGGCCATCCTTATCATGACGGTTTTCCCAATCGGAGTAGAATTTAAAGAGCGAACATCCAGAGCTTGGCTTATTAACGCCGATTCATCCATGTTTGCGGCACTCACCGGAAAGTTGCTACCTTATACACTCATTTTTACAACCATCGGCTTAATTGGGAACATGTTATTGTATAAATTCATGCATTATCCGCTCAGTTCAAGTATCTGGTGGATGTTTCTGGCCACATTCATGCTGGTAATAGCCTCACAATGCGTAGGAGTTTTGTTCATTGGGGCTATGCCCGTGCTCAGAGACGGCATAACACTCTCATCGTTGTTCGGAACCCTTGGAGTTACATTTGCCGGTGCCACTTTCCCCATCGAACAAATGCCATACGGAGTAAGAATCCTGAGTTATTTGTTCCCGATACGTCACTATTTTAATATTTATGTCAATCAGGCACTAACAGGAGCCGGAATCAATCATTCGGTTTTGTCGTTTGTCAGTTTGGCTGCATTCTGGATATTACCTTTTTTTGTATATTACAGGATAAAAATATTTGCTATCAACCAGAATATCCCAACGAAATAGTAAAATGGCAAAAAAACAAAATAAAAAATCGACTCAATATTTAAAATCGGTCATACGTGATATTGTACACGTTATTTTCACCGAATTTAGAACTTTAATACGTGATCGTGGCGTGGTAATCATGCTTGTGGTGGCACCGCTGGCTTATCCACTTCTGTATTGTAGTTTGTATATGAACGAAACATTGACGGATGTACCGGTAGCGGCGGTGGATCTTTCGCACAGCCCCGAGTCGAGGGAGCTTTTAAGGAACATGGATGCCACCCAAAACCTTAAAATAGAATATGGTTACGGGAGTTTAGCCGAAGCTGAACAGGCTTTTTACGATAAAAAAGTACACGGAGTGGTATATATTCCATCCGATTTCGGGAAAAAACTGGTGGATGGCGAACAGGCAACTGTATCGGTTTATTCCGATATCAGCAGCTTTATGTATTACCGGATCATTAGCCAGGCCAGCACAAACTGCATCCTGGCCGCTGGTGCAAAAGTGAAGGCAGAACGCCTGGCTGCCAACGGGATAACAGGAGAAGCGGCTGTAATAGCCATGGATCCGATACCAACAGTCGGCACCCCCTTGTTCAACGAAGGAGCCGGATTTGCCAGTTTCTTAGTGCCTATCATTCTTATACTTATCATTCACCAAACGTTATTTTTGGGCATTGGAATGCACGCGGGCACTTCGCGGGAAGAGAACCGTTTCCACGAGTTTGTAAGTTTCGCTGTACACCGAAATAGCACGGTAAAAGTAGTACTGGGTAAAAGCCTGACTTATTTTCTGATGTACGGAGCATGGTCGTTTTTTGTACTTGGGGTTATTCCAAGAATTTTCAATTTGCCGCATATTGGGCTTACTTCGGATATTATTAAATTTATGATACCTTTCTTGTTCGCGACAGTATTCTTCTCGATGACCATTTCGGTTTTCCTGCCTAACCGCGAAACCAGTTTAATGCTGTTCATGTTCTTTTCCCTGATTCTTGTTTTCACCAGCGGAGTTCCCTGGCCTCAATCCAACATCAATATTTTCTGGAAAATATTCGCATGGATGATCCCTTCTTCCTCAGGGGTTCAAAGCTACGTGAAAGTAAATACAATGGGGGCTACAATCCGGGAAATCCGCTACGAGTACGTGAGCATGTGGATTCAAACGGGACTTTACTTCCTTACCACATGTTTGGCATACCGTTGGCAGATTAAAAAAAGCATCAAAAATTCAGGAGGAGATACAACTGCTGAGGTAACTATGAATCCGGTTGAACAATAGTTTCAGCCGGATTATTTATGGTTATTGTACAGGTTTTCCATCGCTTGCCATAGTTTATCATCTTCAGGAACGGGCGCGATGATTTCTATTTCCTGTTTGGAAACCGGATGTATGAACTTCACTGAGCGGGCGTGTAAGCTAATACCACCGTTCGGGTTTGAACGGGGAAAACCATACTTCAAATCGCCTTTGATGGGGCAACCGATTTTTGCAAGCTGGCTGCGTATTTGATGGTGGCGGCCTGTTTCAAGTTGTATTTCAAGAAGATAATAAACGTCGGAACGGGCTATTGTTTTATAAGACAGCACCGCTTTTTTCGAATCGGGCACCTGTTTATCATAAGCCACCGCTTTGTTTTGTTTTTCGTTCCTTGTCAGGTAATGTTCCAATCGCGCTTCCGGCTTTTCAGGCTGATTTTTCACAACGGCCCAATACGTTTTGTCCAACTGGTGGTTTTTGAACATTTCATTCAAGCGGGCAAGCGCCTTTCCCGTTTTAGCAAACAGCACTACGCCACTTACCGGCCTGTCGAGCCGATGAGTTACTCCCAAAAAAACATCTCCGGGCTTATCGTATTTTATTTTCAGGTATTGTTTGATAGTTTCGGAAAGAGGCTCATCACCGGTTTTATCTCCCTGTACAATCTCCGAACACGTTTTATTTACCGCGATAATGTGGTTATCTTCGTACAATATGTTCATATTTATTCAAATGGGAAATAAAATCGGATGTTTATCAAAATCAGAAATTACTTCTGATTTTTCCGGCAATTTCTGCCATTTCAGCATGATCGAGTTTTAATTTCGGGTTTTTAAAATTCATATCCGATTCGTGAATAAACGGAATGAGATGAATGTGGGTATGTGGAACTTCAAGTCCTATGACGGCTACTCCTACCCTTGCGCAATCAACACTTTTTTCGATAGCCAGCGCCACTTTTTTGGCAAATACGATAAGTCCGCTCAAAGTATTGTCGTCCAAGTGGAAAATGTAATCATCTTCCACTTTGGGGATCACCAGCGTATGCCCTTTAGTAATAGGGTTTATATCCAAAAATGCAAAGTAATTGTCGTCTTCTGCAATTTTATAACAGGGAATTTCACCCGCGATAATTTTAGTAAAAATGGTAGCCATAGCCGACTTTATATTTTTAAAACCGCATATATTTATAAGGAAATATCCACCACTTCAAACTCCATCACTCCGTTGGGTACTGTAACGGAGGCCTTTTCCCCGATTTTTTTGCCGAGAAGTCCTTTGGCAATGGGCGTGGTTACCGAAAGTTTACCCTCCTTCAGGTTGGCTTCACTTTCCGATACAATCATGTACGACATGGTTTGACCTGTCTTAACGTTCTTAATTTTTACGCGGGTAAGTATCTGAACTTCATTGGTATTAATCTTGGATTCATCAATCATACGGGCAGACGCAATGGTATCTTTGAGGATAGATATCCTCATTTCAAGCAACCCCTGCGCCTCTTTGGCAGCATCGTATTCGGCATTTTCAGACAAATCGCCCTTATCACGAGCCTCGGCAATTTGTTTCGAAATTGCCGGACGTTGTACACTTTCAAGTTGATTCAGTTCATCCATCAGTTTTTTATAACCTTCGGCGGTCATATAAGTTACTGCCATAATTTATTGAAATTAAGTTGTGTTACGTGTTTTTCCAACAAAAAAGAATTCCGGCAATATATAGCCGGAACTCTCATAAATCTTTGCAAATATAATAACTTTTTTTTATTTGTCAATATTTAAAACGGAATAGTTGATATGTTTTTATACAAAAAACAATGGGTAACTTCACAGCCACCCATTGCACATTTTAACCTAAACCTTAACTATGAAAAATTTATCTGTTTGTTTACTCTACAAAGTTCCGTATTTATTTTGATATACGCAAATCTTTGGCAAAAAAATATGCTGTTATTAGTGTTAAATAATGTTACGTTGCTGAATAACAGTATTTTTTACACTTTAAAAAATTGCGATTTATAGTTTTTTAAAATTCAGTCCGTTACCGATGTGCCTTTGTAGGTTCGGTATTTATGTCGTATCTTTGTATTTAAGTGTACCCGATAGTTATTATTGATATGTTTTTCAACACATAGTCCACGGTAGTTTTAAGTTGATGAAATAAGATAAAGCACTCATGGGATTATTCCGGTTTCCGGAAAAATTCCAGGCTTAGCAAGGAAGTATCGTCAGGTACTTCCTACTATGTGAAACTAAGCTTTTTCCTTCCATTATCGTTATGTGATTTATTGTGTCAAAAATATATCATTAAATGTTATTCAATACTTCATCTATTTAAAACACTCGTTTTTATATCAAACAATAAATAAATTTATGATTTCAAATGAAAATGTAACAAGTTCACCGGACTCTAAATCCGCGCTGAACGACAAGAAACTTTTCATCGAAACGTATGGATGCCAAATGAACGTCGCCGACAGCGAAGTGGTCGCATCTATCATGGAAATGGATGGTTTTGAACTTACGGACGAAATTGGCAAAGCCGATGCCGTATTTATTAATACCTGTTCGGTAAGAGACAATGCCGAACAAAAGGTAATACAGCGAATGAAGTATTACCAGTCGCTTCGTAAAAAAAACAAACATCTGATTGTAGGTGTTATCGGGTGCATGGCCGAAAGGGTAAAAGATGAACTTATTTCGGAGCATGGAGCAAATATAGTGGTAGGGCCGGATGCTTACCTGGACATTCCCAACCTGATCAATTCGGTAGAAAAAGGAGAAAAGGCGATCAACGTGGAACTCTCAAAAACAGAAACTTACCGGGACGTTTTGCCTACCCGAATCGGGAAGTCCATTTCAGGTTTCATCTCCATCATGAGGGGGTGCGACAAGTTTTGCACCTATTGTGTTGTTCCGTTTACCCGTGGACGCGAACGTAGCCGAGATGTGGAAAGTATTCTGAACGAATTGAACGATCTACGGCAAAAAGGGTACAAGGAAGTTACGCTGTTGGGGCAAACGGTCAATTCGTACCGATATATATATAATGATAAAACGGTGGATTTTGCCGATTTGCTGAAAATTGTGGCCGAAGCTGCGCCTGACATGCGCATCCGTTTCACCACATCGCATCCTAAAGACATGGATGATAAAACGCTCGAAACCATTGCCTCCTACCCCAACCTTTGCCGGTTCATTCATTTGCCTGTACAATCGGGGAGCGATAATATGTTAAAAACAATGAACCGGAAATATACTCGTGCTTGGTACCTGGATAGAATTGCCGCCATCAGGCGGATTGTTCCGGATGCTTCTATCGGGACCGATATTTTTTGCGGATTTTCGGGCGAAACAGAGGAAGACCATGCCGACACATTGTCGTTAATGAAAGAAGTTCGTTTTGACATGGCGTTTATGTTTAAATATTCAGAACGTCCGGGAACTTTGGCAGCCAAAAAACTTCCCGACAATGTGAGCGAAGAGACCAAAATAAGGAGGTTGAACGAGATCATCGCGCTTCAAAACGAAATCTCGAACGAAAGCAACCAACAGGACATAGGAAAATGTTTCGAAGTGTTGGTTGAAGGTTTTTCGAAACGATCGAAGGAGCAACTTTTCGGACGGACATCGCAAAACAAGGTAGTTGTTTTCGCAAGAGAAGGGCGACATATTGGTGAAATAATTAAGGTCAGGATAACATCAGCCAGCTCGGCTACCTTGTTGGGTGAGGTAGTTGATTGATTTTTTTAGCAGATATTCCAAAGTGGGCGTATATTAAAGAAATTTTTCCGTAATTACTTGTATCATTTAATTTAAAATAGTACATTTGCACATGAAATCCGGCAACGGGATTTAAACTATATGTTATTGATTTTCATTTTATTAAATATTTAAATAAAATCAAATATAAACAAAAACAAAAATCTATGTGGTTAATTAATTCTTCCATCGGGAGAAAGTTCGTGATGAGTATTTCAGGAGCTTTCCTCGTATTATTTCTGTTGTTCCACAGCTTAATGAATTTTGTAGTCGTTATCAGTCCGGATGGATATAACGAGATTTGCAAATTTCTTGGAGCCAATTGGTATGCATTGGTAGGAACAAGTGTTCTGGCGGCCGGTTTTGTCGTACATATTTTGTATGCCTTGCTGTTGTCGTACCAAAACCTGCAAGCCAGAGGCAAAGAGCGTTATGCTGTAAGTAAAAACCAGAAAAGTGTAGAATGGTCTTCTCAAAACATGCTTGTATTGGGGATCATCGTTTTCGGCTTTTTAGTGTTGCACTTTATTAATTTCTGGTATAAAATGCAGTTCGCTGAACTTTCGGGTATCAAAACCGGAGCGTACGAAGCCTGGGATGGCGCTGCTTATGTAAAAGAGTTGTTTAGCCAATGGTATTATTGTGTTATATATATTGTATGGCTGGTAGCTATATGGTTTCACCTCACCCATGGAGTTTGGAGCGCTTTACAAACACTTGGATTGAACAATAAAACATGGTTGCCTCGTGTAAAGGTAATATCGAATATTGTTTCAACAATCGTGGTATTATTGTTTATAACCGTACCGGTTTATTTTTTAATCACCCAAGGATGCTTTTGAGCAGTAACTGATAATTTTTAAAACAAACAAAAAATTATGGCAAAAAAAGAAGAATCTACTGCGGTAGAAGCAATAAAAATAGACGCCAAAATTCCGGAAGGTGCTTTGGCTGAAAAATGGAGCAATTACAAGGCTCATCAGAAATTAGTAAACCCCGCTAATAAACGCAAGCTTGATATTATAGTAGTAGGTACCGGTTTGGCCGGAGCATCGGCTGCCGCCTCATTGGCCGAACTGGGATTCAACGTACTGAACTTTTGTATTCAGGATTCGCCCCGTCGCGCCCACTCTATTGCCGCCCAGGGAGGTATCAACGCGGCTAAGAACTATCAGAATGATGGCGACTCGGTTTACCGCCTGTTTTACGACACCATTAAGGGTGGCGACTATCGTGCTCGTGAAGCCAACGTATATCGGTTGGCCGAAGTCTCGAATAACATTATCGACCAGTGTGTGGCTCAGGGGGTTCCTTTTGCCCGCGAATATGGTGGATTGCTTGATAACCGTTCGTTCGGTGGAGCTCAGGTATCGCGTACTTTCTACGCAAAAGGTCAAACCGGACAGCAATTGTTACTGGGCGCCTACTCAGCATTGAGCCGCCAGATTGGACAAGGGAAAGTAAAACTTTTTGCCCGCCATGAAATGCTCGATGTAGTAATTATCGATGGACGTGCCCGCGGAATTATCGCCCGTAACCTCATTACCGGTAAGATTGAACGTTTCTTTGCTCACGCGGTAGTTATTGGCACTGGTGGATATGGAAATACTTTCTTCTTATCGACCAACGCAATGGCTTCTAACGGTTCGGCTGCAATTCAGGCCTACAAAAAGGGAGCTTATTTTTCGAATCCGGCTTATGCTCAGATTCACCCAACCTGCATCCCGGTACACGGCGAATACCAGTCGAAACTGACATTGATGTCGGAATCGTTACGTAACGATGGACGTATCTGGGTTCCCAAGAAAAAAGAAGATGCTGAAGCCATCCGCGCAGGTAAGCTTAAACCAACGGCCATCAAAGAGGAAGACCGCGATTATTACCTCGAACGCCGTTATCCGGCTTTTGGTAATCTGGTACCCCGCGATGTTGCTTCACGTGCCGCCAAAGAACGTTGTGATGCCGGCTACGGAGTTGGAAATACCGGTTTGGCAGTTTATCTCGACTTCTCATCGTCCATCGAACGTTTGGGCGAAGACGTTATCCGTGCCCGTTACGGAAACCTTTTCCAGATGTACGAAAAAATTGTGGACGAAAACCCATACAAAACACCCATGATGATTTACCCGGCTATCCACTACACGATGGGAGGTATCTGGGTCGATTACGAATTACAAACATCTATCAAAGGTCTGTTCTGTATCGGTGAGGCCAACTTCTCGGATCACGGTGCTAACCGCCTTGGCGCATCGGCCCTGATGCAGGGGCTGGCAGATGGTTATTTTGTACTTCCTTACACCATTCAAAATTACCTGGCCGATCAAATTCAGGTTCCGCGTATGAGTACCGATCTTCCTGAATTTGATGAAGCTGAAAAAGGTATTCTTGCAAAAATCGAAAAAATTATGAAAATCCAGGGCGATCGTTCGGTTGATTCCATCCACCGTGAACTTGGACTGGTAATGTGGGATTTCGTAGGTATGGGACGTAACAAAGAAGGTTTGGAAAAAGCTCTTGAAAGAATCAAGGAAATCCGTCACGAATTCTGGACACGTGTTTACGTTCCCGGGGTAAGTTCCGATTTGAATGTGGAACTTGAAAAAGCCGTACGCTTAGCCGACTTTATAGAAATTGGCGAACTGATGGCTCGCGATGCTTTGTTGCGTCAAGAATCATGCGGTGGACATTTCCGCGAAGAATACCAGACACCCGATGGTGAAGCACTTCGTAACGACGAAGAATTCTCGTTCGCTTCGTGCTGGAAATTCAACGGCGAAGGAAAAGAACCCACTCTGTTCAAAGAAACGCTTGAATACGAATTCATTAAACGTCAACAACGTAATTATAAAGCGTAAAAAAGTGAACAAGTAACGAGAAAGCAAGAAAACAAGAAGAAAATGCAGACTCATAAAGATTTGAAAGTTTGGCAAAAATCAATCGACTTGGTAACTGATATATATGCCATTACAAATAGATTTCCAAAAGAGGAAATGCATGGTTTAACATCGCAAATCAGAAGAGCAGCTGTTTCTATTTCTTCAAATATAGCCGAAGGTTCAGGTAGGTTTTCCGACAAAGAACTTGTTCGATTCTTGTTTATCTCGTTAGGTTCCTCATCCGAATTAGAGACTCAATTAATTATATATCGACGTTTTAAAATTTACCAATATTGATGAATTTGAAAAAACAAGCCATCTCACTGGTGAAGTAATAAGAATGTTGGTAGCATTAATTAAGTCAAAAACAATGGATTGCTTTATATTTCGGACAATATAATAATCAAACAAACTAATAAAACATTAAGGTTGATAAATAACGGATTCAAACTCTTGTTTTCTCGTTCACTTGTCACCTTGTTTACTATAAAGTCATGGAAAAAACGATAAATGTAACTCTCAAAATATGGCGTCAAGCCGGTCCGAAGGTTAAGGGTGAGTTTGAAACTTACAAGTTGGACCATGTTTCAACCGACAGTTCATTCCTTGAAATGCTCGATGTGTTGAACGAAAAACTGATCAAAGATCGTAAAGAACCGATTGTTTTCGACCACGATTGCCGCGAAGGTATTTGTGGTATGTGCAGCCTTTATATCAACGGACATCCGCATGGCTTGGATGGGGAAACCACCACTTGCCAGCTTCACATGCGCCGCTTCAAAGATGATGAAACCATCACGATAGAACCGTGGCGTTCGGCTGCTTTCCCGGTGATAAAAGACCTGATGGTAGATCGTAGCGCGTACGATAAAATCATTCAGGCTGGTGGCTTCGTTTCGGTTAACACGGGCGGAGTACCCGATGGGAATGCCATTCCTATTCCCAAATCTGCTGCCGATGAAGCTATGGATGCCGCATCGTGCATTGGTTGCGGTGCTTGCGCTGCTACCTGCAAAAATGGTTCGGCTATGCTTTTTGTTGCTGCGAAAGTGAGCCAATTGGCACTATTGCCCCAGGGAAAAGTTGAAGCTGCCCAAAGAGCGAAAGCCATGGTGGCAAAAATGGATGAACTGGGTTTTGGTAACTGTACCAACACTGGTGCCTGCGAGGCTGAGTGTCCTAAAGCCGTATCGATTTCGCATATCGCCCGCCTGAACCGTGAATTCCTTTGCGCCAAATTCAAAGATTAAGTTTCTATAAATTCAAAAAAGACCGGTTCATGCGCTTTTTAATAAAAGCCATCGAACCGGTTTTTTTATTTTCATTTTTGAAAATGGCTGAAAGCAATCCCACACTTGATTTTCTGAAAGGATTTGCTATTCTTTTGGTAGTTCTTGGCCATTCCATTATATTTCTTTCGCTATTTATATCGTACCATTAACCCCAAAGTAAAACAAACATAAGGAACTAAACAACCATTCATCCAGTATTTTTAGTTATCTTTGTTTTACATCATTAATTCAAACTTAAAATGCTTATTATCAATAAAGAACTTCTGGACAGTGTAACAAACGAAGCCAAAGAAAACGAACGTTTGCGAAAAAACTTCAACATACATAAAAACTTAGACGACAATGTCCAGCGCCTTTTGAACGCGTTGGAGCCAAATACTGTTATACCTATCCACCGACACAAAAACACAGATGAAACATACGTTTTATTGAGAGGAGCTCTTATCGTTTCGCTGCTCGATGATAACAAAAACATCATCCAAAGTGTGGAACTTTCATTAGCAAAGGGAAATTTAGGCATTAATATTCCTGCCGGGCAATGGCATTCGGTAGAAGTGCTCGAAAGTGGAACCGTTATTTTAGAGGTGAAAGAAGGACCCTACCAACCCATTGGTAAAGATGATGTATTGTAAATGACTTCGCATTTTTAAAAATGTACTATAAAAAAAGTGCAAACTTAACAATATTAAATTTGCACTCTAAAGTTTTTGTGCTTCTATTACATTCGATCAAGGCCTTGGTAATAATTTATAAAAGCCTTATTTACAAGCCTGTTTCCGCCGGGCGTTGGGTAGTCGCCTGTAAAATACCAATCGCCTTTGTGGTTCGGGCACGCTTCGTAAAGCCCTTCGATGGTTTGATACACTAACCTAACCGGACAATCAACCTCCGGAGGCGTAAGCATCTTAGCTATTTGTATCGAAATCTCATCCTGAGTAAAGGGCTCGTAAATCTCTTTCACATAATTCACAATCTGTTCCTTAGGCAGGTTTTCCTGTGCTTTCGATTTTTCGTAAACGCTGTCGATCACCGATTGACGTCCGGTATCTTTTAACAGTTGAATGGCTGCCCTGAATGCGCAAAACTCACTCATTCGGGCCATGTCTATTCCGTAATAATCGGGATACCGTACCTGGGGAGATGAAGATACAATCACTATCTTTTTAGGTTCCAAACGGTTAAGAATTTTCAGGATACTTTGTTTCAGCGTTGTTCCCCTTACAATTGAATCGTCAATGGCTACAAGCGTATCTTTTTTCCCTCTGTTAATAGAACCGTAAGTTATGTCGTACACGTGCGTCGCCAGATCGTTTCGTTCGTTATTGGTGGTAATAAAAGTGCGGAGTTTAATGTCTTTGATCAGAACTTTTTCCACCCTTGGGGCTTGATTGGTAGTTTCTTTTACCCCATCAATCATTCCGTAAAAGGCAACTTCGGCGGTATTTGGAATAAATGAAAAAACGGTATGGTCAATATCATTATCAATAGCTTTCAGTATCTGGGGAGTGAGCAACTGTCCCAGCTTTTTTCTTTCCTTGTAGATATCCACATCGCTACCTCTTGAAAAATAGATCCGCTCGAACGAACATTTTTTCAAGTCGTTGGCCGCCGGACGGATAACCTCGAAACGGATATCACCATTTTTTTTGATAATCATAGCTTCACCCGGGGTAAGCTCACGAACAGCTTCTTCCTTAACATTCATAGCTGTTTGAATAACAGGTCTTTCGGAAGCAACCACCACTATTTCATCGTTGGAATAATAGAAAGCCGGACGAATGCCCTTATTGTCGCGAAATACAAAAGCATCACCGTGGCCAAGCATTCCGCAAATAGCGTAACCGCCATCCCATGACTTTTCCGATTTACGAATAAACGAAGCAATATCGAGTTGTTCTTCTATTTTACGGGTAATAATCAGGTCGTTGGAGTAACGTTGTTTTATGGTATCATACTCTTTTTGTACTTCCCTGTCGAGGCGGAAACCAAGCGATTCGAGCATCAGAAAGGTATCGCCCTTATCCCTTGGATGTTGTCCTTTCAGTGTAAGTTCATTGAATAATTCATCCACGTTGGTCAGGTTAAAGTTTCCGGCAAGCACCATAGTCCGGTTTTTCCAGTTATGCCGCCTCAAAAAAGGGTGAACATACGAAAGCCCGCTCCGGCCGGTAGTGCTGTAGCGCAAATGCCCCAGATAAAGCTCGGATGCAAACGGCAACTGACTTTTTACATAATTTATATCACTGATTTGTTCATCAGTAATATTTTCGAGCGATTTATTTACGGATGCGAAAATATCCTGTATAGCATTTTTCCCTTCTATCCGTTCTCGCCAAATGTATTCTTCCCCGGGAGGAACATCCAGTTTAACAGTGGCTAAGCCAGCACCTTCCTGCCCCCTATTGTGCTGTTTTTCCATCAACAGGTACATTTTTTGCAAACCATACTGCCATGTCCCGTATTTTTCCTGATAATAATCCAAAGGCTTCAAAAGCCTGACCATTGCTATTCCGCACATAAAAATTAAACCTTTCTAAACCTGATACAACTATGAATATTTATTAAAAAGCCCCTGTGTCAGGGATAACACAGGGGCTGAATATATTTTTACTCTACCGTTACCGACTTAGCCAGATTACGGGGCTGATCGACATCACATCCTTTTACTACCGCGATATGATAAGCCAGCAACTGCAAGGGAAGTACAGCCAACAATGGCACCAGGCATTCTTCTGTATCGGGAATGCTTATGCTGTAATCCGATAATGCCTTTACCACCGTGTCTCCCTCTGTAACAATAGAAATAATCCGTCCTTTACGAGCTTTTATTTCCTGGATGTTACTTACTACTTTTTCGTACATCCCGGCACTTGGCGCTATCACTACCACTGGCATTTCCTGACTTATCAGGGCAATAGGCCCGTGTTTCATTTCGGCGGCAGGGTAGCCTTCGGCATGAATATAGGATATTTCCTTTAGTTTCAGAGCTCCTTCGAGTGCTACCGGGAAATTATATCCACGTCCCAGATAAATGAAATTCTGGGCATAAGTAAACGTTTTGGCAAGTTGGGCAATTGTTTCGTTTTGTTTTAAAATTTCAGAAATTTTATCCGGAATATTAAAAAGTTCGGAAACAATGGCTTCGTAACGATCCTGGGGCAAGATGCCTTTCTCTCTTCCCATCAACAAAGCCAGCATGGTAAGCACCGTAACCTGGGCCGTAAAAGCTTTGGTCGAGGCCACACCAATTTCGGGACCGGCATGGGTATAGCTTCCTGAATAAGTATTACGTGGAATGGAAGATCCTACCACATTGCAAATTCCGTAAATAAAAGCGCCTTTCGATTTTGCCAGTTCTACGGCAGCCAACGTATCGGCGGTTTCGCCCGATTGTGAAATGGCAATCACCACATCCGTATCGTAAATCACCGGATTGCGGTAACGAAATTCAGAAGAATACTCCACTTCTACCGGAATTTGCGCAAATTCTTCGATAGCATATTTACCTATCAGGCCGGCATGCCAGGAAGTTCCGCAGGCAGTAATAATAATCCGGCTTGCATTCATGAATTTATCAATATTATCGCGGAAACCAGCCAACGACACATACTTTTCAACTTCGTGCACACGCCCGCGCATGCTGTCGCTCAACGTACGGGGCTGCTCAAAAATCTCCTTCAGCATGAAGTGAGGATATCCCCCTTTTTCGAGCTGATTGAGCGTAAGTTCCAGTTTCTTTATTACCGGCGTTTTTTCTACGTTCGATAAGGTTTTTATAAGTAATTCTTTACCTCTCTCGATTGTAACAATTTCCTCTTCACCTACATAAACCACTTTATCGGTATATTCAACTATCGGCGTGGCATCCGATGCCAGAAAATACTCCTGCTCGCCAACTCCCACTACCAAAGGACTGCCTTTGCGGGCTGCCACAATCACATCCGGATTCCCGTTTTCCACCACAGCTATGGCATAAGCTCCAATTACCTGGTTGAGCGCCAACTGCACAGCCGTTGTCAAATCAAGATTATGTGATTTTTTGATATAATCGATCAATTGAACCAATACTTCGGTATCAGTTTGGCTCGAAAATGTATATCCTTCGGAAATGAGGCTTTCTTTTAAAACGGAATAATTTTCAATAATGCCGTTATGAATTATGGCAAGTTCTTCCGACTGAGAGAAATGAGGGTGAGCGTTTACCTGGTTTGGCTCACCATGGGTAGCCCAACGCGTATGGGCAATACCAATGTTTCCAGAAATATCTTTTTGAGCTACATACTCCTCAAGGTCGGAAACTTTTCCTTTTGTTTTATAAACATGTAAAATATTATCACTATTGATTAAAGCAATTCCGGCACTGTCGTAGCCCCGGTACTCCAACCGGTGAAGTCCTTTTATTAAAATGGGATAAGCATCCCTGTTACCAATATAGCCTACTATACCACACATATATATAATTTTTTAGAATTTAGAAACTACTTTTAAACCTGTCGATGGCAATTCTTGTATCCTCGTAACTGCTGAAACCCGTAAAGCGCATGTAGCGATCGCCCGATGGCCCGAAAACAATCCCGGGTGTTCCTACGATGTTGAGTTCGTACAACAACTGGTTGAAAAATTTCCACGAATTCATGCCATCAGGTGTTTCGAACCACACGTAAGGTGAGTTTATTCCTCCGTACGTTTTGAATCCCAGTTGTTGCAACTCGTTTTTTATTAACGAAGCATTTTTAAGATAATAATTTACCAACTCCATGCACTCAGCCCTGCCTTTCCGGGAATGAACTGCCTCGGCGCCACGTTGCACAATGTAAGATACACCGTTTGTATAATTTGATTTTCTTCTGCTCCAAAGTTTTATCAGTGGTACTTGCTCGCCCATGCGGGTAAAAACCACCAATTCATGCGGAAATACCGAATAGCCACAACGCAAACCGGTGAATCCGGCCATTTTTGAATACGTCCGTAGTTCTATGGCCACTTTTTTCGCCCCTTTTATTTCGTATATGCTCCGGGGAACATTTTCTTCTGTTATAAATGCCTGATAAGCCGCATCGTAAATGATGATACTATGATGTTCAAGCGCATAATCCACCCAACGTTTTAGTTCTGTTTTAGTCAGAACCGTTCCTGTCGGATTATTCGGATTGCAAAGATAAATCACATCTACTTTTTCATCGGGCAATTCAGGTACAAAATCAGTATCCTCGGTACAGCGCAAATATACGATATTGCTCCACTTCTGATCAATGTCATTCAGCATTCCTGCTCTTCCGCTCATAATGGTAGCATTTTCATAAACCGGATAAACCGGTTCGGCAATGGCAATGATATTATCCCTGCCAAGCACATGCCCGATATTACCTAAATCGGATTTAGCCCCTGAATTAATAAAAACACAATCTTTATCTATGGAAATGCCGGACGAACGATATTCCTTCACAATTTTTTCAATCAGGAAATCGTATCCGTGAGGAGGCCCGTAACCCTTGAACGTTTCGGCAGAAGCCATCTCGTCAACAGCTTTATGCATGGCCGAGCGAACTTCACCGGGCAAGGGTTGAGTTACATCACCAATCCCTAAACGTATTATTTTAGCATTAGGATGAATTAACCTGTAGGCATTTATACGTTTTTCGATTTCGTCAAAATAATAAATTTCAGGCGTTTTTAAATAATTCTCGTTTGCTAATGCCATCTGAGATGTGTATTTTTTATAAGATGCAAATTTGCATATTTTTTTTCAATAAATAAACATTCTGGCGAAAAAAGGTTCGATTCACTTTGTTAATTGAGGTCAAATTTTTAAAGATGCTTACAAACATCAATCAGTCAACCCATTTAACAAGAACGCGACCCTTCATTTTTCCTTTCAGGATATTTTCAATAGCTCCCGGCAGTTCTTCAGGATCAATCTCGGTAAAAATATCCATCAGTTTATCGGGCTTCCACTCATCCGAAAGCTTATCCCAAAGCATTTTGCGTAACGGCATCGGGTAATTTTGCGCCGAAACGCCGGCAAGCGTTATTCCCCGTAGAATAAATGGAAAAACACTGACGTTGAGCTGTGTACCAGACACGCTGCCGCAAGTGGTAACCACACCAAGCGGTTGTAGGGTTTTAATCATGTTTTCAAGAATCCGGCCGCCTACTGTGTCTATTCCCCCGGCATATTTTGCCGAAAGTATCGGGCGTTGATCTTCCAATGAAAAAGAGTCTCTCGGAATAATTTCGGTTGCGCCCAGGTTCAGCAGGAAATCTTTTTCAGATGATTTTCCGGTGATGGCAGCCACTTTATAACCCAGTTTGGAAAGTATGGCCACAGCTATCGAACCTACACCACCCGTGGCTCCCGAAACGATAACAGTTCCAGCTTCAGTATCTACCTTTTCGACCAAATGCAATACTGAAATTCCGGATGTAAAACCGGCTGTACCAATAATCATCGATTCCTTCATCGAAAGCCCCCGGGGAAGTTTCACCACCCATTCGGCTGGTACGCGGATGTATTGGCCAAAGCCTCCGGGTGTATTCATCCCCAAATCGTAGCCGGTTACGATAACTTCATCACCCACAGGAAAATCGGCTGATTCCGACCACTCCACCACTCCGGCGGCATCAATACCCGGCGTATGGGGATATTTTTTTGTAACTCCCTTGTTACCTGTAGCCGAAAGAGCATCTTTATAGTTTAACGATGAATAATGCACTTTTACAAGCACATCGCCATGAGGCAAATCATCGGTATTCAGTTGTCTGATTTGTTGTATATACTTATCGTTGAATTCTTCTACGACAAGAGCACTATATATTTTTCCCATTGTTTCTGTTTTTTCAAATAAAAAAACGCTGAAGAAAACACTTTTGAGCATTATTCATCAACGTCAGTTCGAAATGTATAAAATTTTAACATTTTACGATTCACCTTTGTTTATGGTACAAGTTCCATTAAATACCGCATTGGGTTCAACCAACAGAATTTTCGTTTTCACATCGCCGGTAAGTATTGCCGTGCTGCGAAGCGAAAGTTGTTCGGCAACTTCGAGGTTTCCTTCCACCACACCGTTTATTTCGGCGTTGGTGCACGACACAGATCCTTTCATAAAGCCCTTTTGGCCGATAACCACTTTGCCACTACAAATGATATCGCCTTCTACTTCACCATCGATTCTAAAATCGCTGTCGGCAATAATTTTCCCGACAATTTTACTTCCATAAGTGAGAGCATTGTGTGTTGCCCCTGGATTGGGAATTACTTCTTTTGACATAAATTTCGCAATAATTCTTTTCTTTTTTCAAAAATACAAAGAATCTTTTGAATTGGATAAAGATTTTAATAACTTTTAAAATATGTTGAAACAGTTGGATGCATTTTGCAGGTTATTTGCGATCAAAATTTACAGGGTAAAACCATTCATCGGAAAAAATATGTATATTTGCCTACCGTATCAGCAGGCAATGCGGCAAAAAAGCTTCAGGTATAGGAAAAACATGAAAATCAAATCATTAAAAAACAATCAAATTGATTATAAGAAATGGGATGAATGCATAGAAAGCTCTAAAAACAGGCTAGTCTATCCGTATAGTTGGTATCTTGACGTGGTTTCGCCCGGTTGGGAAGCCTTAATTATTGGTGATTATGATTACATTATGCCGCTTCCTGTTAAAAAAAGATTTGGATTTAACTATCTGATTCAACCAATTTTAACTCAACAATTGGGAATTTATTCAGCACAAAATATCCATAAAAAGATTGTTAAAAAATTCAGGCGCAACATTTTTTTCCTAAGTTACGAAATCAACCTGAACTATGGAAACTACGAACCCGGATTGTTAACGGCGCCAAACTATGTACTGAAACTCGATGCAGCGTACGATGAAATTTACAACAACTATTCCGATAATACCAAACGAAACTTACAGTCGGCCTACAAATGCAGTTTGCAAATTAAAGAAATTGAAGATTCTATCGACTTTATCGATTTCATTTTCTCGGTAAACAAAAACTATCGGTTGGGTCATAAAATAATGGCAACTGAACTTATAGAAACGGCGTTACAAAAAAACAAGATCATTTTATACGGAGTTTACAATTTCCAAAATCAACTTATTACAGCTCTTGGACTACTTAAGGATGAGCGAAGGCTCACTTATCTTATGCCGGCTTCCAGCGAACAGGGCAAGTCCATGCGCGCCATGTTTTTCCTGATCGACCAAATTATTCGGCAATATGCCGGCACTGGCACAACACTGGATTTTGAAGGCTCGAAAATCGCCGGAATAGCAAGATTTTACAGGGGATTCGGAGCTTCCAACGAACCGTATTATTTGATGAGACGCTTCAGACCCAAATTCCTTCTAAAAAATAAACATTACACCAAGCGATATAACAGACAGGGATAACCTAATTTTATCAACAATTGAAATACAAAATATAACACTTCAATATCAGCATGAAAGTTTTATTTATATCGCAACTGTATCCGAACCGTTACGATCCGATGCCCGGTTTGTTTGTTAGAAAGCATGCGCAGGCAGTTGGTATTTACGCCGATGTAGCTGTTTTATACGTGCACCCTGATGAAAATATAAAAAAAATGGAGATAGCAAATCAAACATCTGGAAATGTGATAGAAACATATATTTATTTTCCGGCTGATGGTTCTAAAATAATAAAACATGTACGATATTTGATGGCTTATGCGAAAGGGTTCAGGGAAATTAGAAGTAGATGGGGAAAGCCGGATATGATTCAGTCGAATATCTTCACGCGAACGGCTTTTATAGCCTTTTTATACCATTTAGTTTATAGAACGCCCTATGTTGTGATTGAACATTGGACACGATATTTCAGTGAAAAAACATTTAACAACAAAATACATCGATTCATCTCGACATTGACAGCTCGCCATGCATCAGCGGTTATGCCCGTAACCACTCATCTTCAACGATGCATGGAACAACATGGAATGTATAACAAAAATTATCGTGTAATCAACAATGTTGTTGATAATAAATTTTTTGAAAAACTGGAAATCACCACAACCACGGAAAGGATAAAGATTCTAAATGTTACTTGTTTCAACGATAAACAAAAAAATATTAGTGGCATTTTAAAAGTAATCAACAAATTGTATAAAAAACGGACTGATTTTGAAATTACACTAGTAGGAGATGGCATCGACTTTCAGGAAATGATTGAGTTTGCCAGAGAAATGGAAATCGATCCGGGGGTAATAAAATTCACAGGATTACTCGAAGGTAGTGAATTGGTAAATGTGTACAAACAATGCGATTTTACTATACTTTTTTCAAATTACGAGAATATCCCGGTTGTTATTTCTGAAAGCTTAGCCTGCGGGAAGCCAGTGATTTCGACCAACGTAGGAGGTATTGCCGAACATATTGACGAATCTAACGGTATCTTGATTTCGCGTGGAGATGAATCCGGATTGTTCAATTCAATAGACTACATGCTGGATAATTACAAAAAATACGATGCTAAAGCCATTGCTGCCGCCGCTGAAAAAAAATATAGTTTCAAGGCGGTTGGAAAAAACATAATTGATATTTACAACGAAATTCTGCATTCGTAACATGACCATTAAACAAAAAATAAGTGCTGTTTTCAGGATTCTCAAGAAATTGGTTGGTCAGCCCGAATCAATTTTTTTAGTTTTAAAAGATGAAAACGAATACCGGAATTATCTGAAAAGGAAATTCAACGTTAATGAATTTCCGACAATCGACATTCGCAAATTTTTGCCTGAAAATAAGTCTATTATCAATAATTATACATTTTTGGAGGGGGGCTCGATGGTTACCGATCTGGCTTTACTGAAATCGGTTGCTGCTCTGTTTCCAGAGTGTGAATATCTTGAAATAGGCACCTGGCGTGGCGAAAGCATAGTAAATGTAGCCGATGTTCCCGGGGTGAAATGCACTTCGGTTAATTTGTCTTCCGACGAGATTATAAGTATGGGTTTTCCTGAAAAATATGCGCAAGAACATGGCTGTCTGATCAGAAACAGGGAAAACATCCATTCGGTTTTTGCCAATTCACGCTGTTTCGATTTTGGTTCACTTGGTAAAAAGTTTGATCTTGTGTTTATAGATGGAGACCATTCTTATGATGGTGTATTGAACGACACCCGAAAGGTTCTGCCATTGTTGAATGACGAACGTTCGGTAATCATTTGGCACGATTATTCGTTCGATCCCGTCTCTCCCCGCTATTCGGTTATTTCGGCTATTCTCGATGGCATGCCTGCCGAATATCATAAGCATTTATTCCACGTTTCCAATACCATGTGCGCCATTTTTTACCGCCAGGAATTACCGTCGTCCTCTACAGACAGAAATCCAGATAAGGTATTCAGGATAAACATAGAAGCTCTTCGTTTCCCCAACTAAATTTATGAAAAGAACTGTCGAAAAAATAAAAAATAAAGTCATCAGCAATGCGTTGGTTGTTGAAAACTATTTTTTTATGACAGCCATACAACTCATAAATTCATTGTTTGGCATTGCCATTTACCCTTACCTTATCCGTGTACTTGGGGCTGACAGTTACGGACTTTATGCATTTGCCTTATCAGTAACATCTTATTTTACAAGCTTCATCTCGTTCGGATTTAATTTTCCGGGGGTAAAAGCAATCGCCCAAAACAAAAATAATCCTGAAATAAAACGGGTAACAGTTTCCGCCATTTTAACGGCGAAAATTTACCTTGGGCTTCTGTCGATATTGATTTTTCTGATACTTACTTATTATGTACCCTTAATGCATTCCAACAAGCGATTGTTTGCGTTGGGTTTTATTCAAATCATTGCAGAAATTATTTTCCCGGTTTGGTATTTTCAGGGCATACAACGGATGAAAATTGTTACATACATTCAGCTGGGATTCAGGATACTGAGCCTTCCGTTTATTGTCATTTTCATACATCGTCCCGGAGATGTATGGATATATATGTTAATCGGGTCGTGTACGGTGATTTCTGGAGCTATTACCGCAATTATTTACCTGATAAAAATTGAGAAGATCGGGATAAATCTCTTGCCTTTCAAATCATTAATAGTATATTATAAAGATGCCCTTCCCTTTTTCTGGTCATCTTCGGCAGGAACAATTAAAGAAGAAACCGTAACCATGATCATTGGCTCTCTTTTTGGAATGAGGGATGTAGCGTATTACGATCTGGCAAAAAAAATCATTATACTTCCCCGAATGCTTACCATGAGCATCAACAATGCAATTTTCCCGAAGTTTATTGAAAACGTCCAAAAATCTACGGTAAAAAAAATCGTCAGGTACGAAACAATTATTGGATTTGCCATTTCGGCATTCATCATTTTTACAGGCTATTGGCTGGTTTTATTCCTTGGCGGAATCGAAATGTTGCCGGCATATCCAATGTCAATCATCCTTAGTTTTACCATTTTGGTATGGTTGGTGGTTGGGAGCTATATCAGTTTTATATTCGTACCGGCTAATAAATACTATTTTGTAACACGCAATCAATTGGTTGCGTTACTCTCTTTTCTTCTTTTCTGCATTCCGGGGTTGTTTATTTACCATCATATCTGGACGATTATTATCGCCCTTACCCTATCCGGATTTTCTGAAATATTGTATTGCAGGTACCTGATACATAAACACAAAATGCTATGATGCCAAAAGTATCCATACTTATTCCGGTATATAACGTTTCAGGGTATATCGAACGTTGCGCAATCAGTGTATTCGAGCAAACGCTGAAAGATGTGGAATATATTTTTGTAGATGATGCTTCGCCCGACGACAGTATTGATAAATTGAAAAAAATTATTGAACAATATCCCGAAAAGAAAAATAGTACAAAAATCATAAGGCATGAACGGAATGAAGGACTGGCTGCGGCTCGCAATACAGCTCTCCACGAATCGACCGGCGAGTATATAGCTGTTGTTGATAGCGATGATTATATAGAACCCGATATGTTAAGCCAGATGTATGAAACGGCTATTGCCCAGCAAGCTGATATAGTGGTATCAGATATGATTATGGAATATCCAGGTAAAACTTTTATTCTACCTGACAAGGTTCCTGATAATCAGGATGACATTTTTAAAGAAATGCTCCTCAACGAATCAAGTCATTCGTTTCTGCCCGATAAACTAATTAAAAGTAGTTTGTATAAAATGCCAGAATGTATTGTGATAAACGGACTTAATTATTATGAAGATCGGTATGTTTCACTAAGATTGTATTATTATGCAAAAAAAATAGTAAAAATAAATAATGCTTTTTATCATTATAATCATACGAATGCTTATGCAATAACAAAAAATAAAACCGAAATGCATTTCAAAAATGCAATCCAGTTTTGGGACTCAACCGATGAATTTCTAAAATCGAAAGGAATTTATGATAAATATCGGTCAATAGCTGAGTTCCCAAAAATCCAAACAAAAGTACGGCTTATGGTTGATTGCAATGACTGGAAACTTAGAAGGAAATATTCGGATATTTTTATCGGGTTCGAAAAAAAATATAAAAAAAATTTAAAATCAGGTGAGAAATTAATCCTTTGGTTATTAAGGCATAAATTATTCCTTACAACCCAATTCGTCCGTCAGTTAATTCAATTAAAAGGAACATTTGCCAAATTAAAATAAAAAACATATCTTTGCACTCGCTTATAAAAAAACAGTTTCGGGGTGTAGCGCAGTCCGGTTAGCGCATCCCGTTTCGAAGACGGGAGGGTCGTTAGTTCGAATCCCGTTACCTCTTTGACAAGTTTTATTTATTCGTATTTTTTCGGGGTGTAGCGCAGTCCGGTTAGCGCACCTGCTTTGGGAGCAGGGGGTCGTGGGTTCGAATCCCGCTACCCCGACAAATATAAAGGTCATTTACAATCAGGTAGATGGCCTTTTTTGTTGAATCTATCCTTATACGATATGTTTTACTGTTATATTTTACAATCTTCTGTTTCTGGTAAATTTTATATCGGTTCAACTGCAAATCCGGAAGACCGTGTACGAAGACATAATTCAGGGTATAGCAAGGCCACAAAGGCCGGAATTCCGTGGATACTCGTTTATTGCGAAGAATTTGATACTCGCTCGCAAGCAATAAAAAGGGAACTTGAAATCAAATCATGGAAAAGTCATTCCCGAATACAGAAAATGATCCTGCAAAGTAAATGAATTGGCCTAAGTATCGCGGTCCGGTTAGCTCATCCCGTTTCGAAGACGGGAGGGTCGTGGGTTCGAATCCCGCTACCCCGAGTGGGACAGTTTGACTCAATATCGTTTCGATATAATACATATTTTTTCTTCCACTTGGTATAATTTGATCAACCAACTTTTTTGAACACTAAGTTTTGTGTAAATTTGCATACAATTGGGTTGTTGTGATTCTTAAAAATACATCCATTCAAACTCCCTTTTTTCATTATCTCAAATTTTCGATTTAAATCATTCATCCAAACTAAAAAATACATGAATATGAGAAATCTCGTTATGGTAATAACTCTGCTTATTTCAGCAAATCTTTTGCTTTCTCAGACTGAGAATATTTTCCCGACAGCTAAAAACGGCTCCATTGAAATATACGACACAATTGTAACAAACAAGGCAGCAAAAGAATCCTACGTTTTGTCTCAAAAATGGATATCATCATCTGTTGACGATTATAAAAAGGCTATAATGGTTGAGAATCAGAATGCTAATTTACTGATTGCAAAGTTACGTTTTCCAGCCACATCAACTCATGAAAATTCAAAAAACGTGTCCACCGATATAAGTTATAAAATTGACATCAACAACTATGATGGTAAAACAATTTTTCATATTTACGAAGTTACAATATTCGGTAGAATTTTCGATATGACATTTCCACGTTTCTATTCGGGATCCCCGGATATTCATATACAACATATCTCTGATTATCAAAGGGAAATAGACAATATACGGGATGGGAAAAGTATTGAAAAGTTGAGCACGAAGAAACAAAATAAAATCAACGATATTAACACAGAAATCAACCGGGAGAAAACGCTTTATAACGCAGAATTTAATGTATTTTCCACATCCATTTCCAAATTGAAGGCAATTCTTGGCAGTAAACAATAACGATTCAGGGAAAAAGTTATCAGCGTAAAAACAGAAACAAGACAATTTTATTAACCATGTCGGGCATCTACATACACATTCCGTTCTGCAAGCGTAAATGCTCGTACTGCGATTTCTTCACGGTTAATTTCTCCAAATATACGGAGCTTTTTACAGCGGCAATATCAAAGGAAATAGCGGATAGAAGCGATTACCTGAACAACCATAAAATCGACACCATTTACTTTGGCGGAGGTACTCCAAGCCAACTGAAAGCCGCTGACTTTGAGAAAATTTTCAGATCAATAGCCGATCATTTTGTTATCAGTAATCATTCTGAAATAACTTTTGAGGGCAATCCCGATGATTTGACCGCCGATTATTTACAGTCCATCTCTCACCTTCCTTTCAACAGGATCAGCATTGGCATCCAATCGTTTGATGATACTGAGCTGAAGCGTATCAATCGCCGCCATTCCGCGTTACAGGCTATTGAAGCCGTTGAAGCATGCAAAAAAAAAGGATTCAGGAACATCAGCATCGACCTGATTTTCGGATTACCGGAGCAAACTAACGACAATTGGATAAAACAACTTCGGACGGCTATTGATCTTAACATACAGCACATTTCGGTTTATGGGCTAACTTTCGAAGAAAACACCCCGTTATGGTCGTTGCGGGAAAAAGGCAAAGTCATCCAGATAGAAGATGAAAAGATGAACAAAATGTATATCGATGCCATCGACATTTTGACGGGAGCCGGTTTCGAACAATATGAAATATCCAACTTTGCCAAGCCGGATTTCCGTTCGAGGCACAATTCAGCTTATTGGCGCCAAGAGCCATATCTCGGCGTTGGCCCGTCAGCCCATTCGTACGATGGAAAATCGAGGCGATGGAACGTTTCGTCCATCGAAAAATACCTTTCCGGGATCAACAACAATTTTCCTTGCTTTGAGGAAGAAATTCTGTCGGTGAACGATAAATACAACGACTATGTAATGCTTGCACTTCGGACGACCGATGGAATAGACCTTCGATTTATCGAAACAAACTTTGGCAAAGAATTTTCCGATTATTGTTTAGAAAGCATAAAAACATTTATAGATACTGAAAAAATAAAACAGAAAAACAATCAACTCCGTTTAAACACAGGCGGTATGTTGATTTCCAACTTAATAATATCCGAAATTATGAAAGTATAATATCGAAAAAAATTGTATTTTTGTATTTCGTTGATTGTGAAGAAAAACAATATGGAAAAAAGTACACAAAAAAGAAGCCTTCGTTCGAGATTTCTCCGTTATTTCTGGATGATTTTCGGTATAGGAATTTTATTTATTGTCTTAATTTTCATCCTGATAAATGTGGGATGGATAGGATATTTACCTCCGTTGGATGAGCTTCAGAATCCGAAGAACAAATACGCAACCGAAATATATTCGTCTGATTTACAATTACTCGGCAGATTCTTCCTTAGCAAAGAAAACCGTGTGGGAGTTCGGTTCAACGAAATTTCGCCCAATGTGGTGAACGCGCTGGTAGCCACTGAGGATGTTCGGTATTACAAACACTCGGGCATAGATGGCATTGCATTGTCGCGTGCTGTTATCCTTACAGGTATCCTCCATCATAAAAGCTCGGGAGGTGGCAGCACCATTACACAGCAGCTTGCCAAACAATTATACTCTCCCCAAGTGGATAATTTTCTTGAACGCATCCTCCAAAAGCCTATTGAATGGGTTATTTCCGTAAAACTTGAAAGGCTTTATACCAAAGAGGAAATTTTAGCAATGTACCTGAACCAGTTCGATTTCCTCAACAATGCGGTGGGAATAAAATCGGCGGCTCAGATTTACTTCAGCACATCACCCGGCAAGCTTAAAATTGAAGAAGCTGCTACCTTGATCGGGATGTGCAAGAATCCTTCGTATTTTAACCCGGTTAGGCATAATGAGCGAAGCCGAGAAAGACGCAACGTGGTACTCAACCAAATGAGAAAAGCCGATTACATTACCAACCAGCAATACGATTCGTTAAAATCACTTCCACTTACGCTTCATTTTCAAAGAATCGACCATCGATTGGGGCTTGCCGCCTATTTCAGGGAATACCTCCGTAAAACACTTACTGCCACAGAGCCTAAACGAAGCAATTATGCCGACTGGCAAGAGCAAAAATACGAAGATGATAAATGGCAATGGGACAATAATCCTTTGTACGGTTTTTGCAGCAAAAACAAAAAGCCTGACGGAACGCCCTACAACATTTACACTGATGGTTTGAAAATATATACCACCATCGATTCGAGAATGCAGAAATACGCCGAAGATGCTGTAAATGAACACATGAAAACGCTTCAAGCATCTTTCTTCAAAGAAAAGCGAAACAGGAGTTATGCCCCGTTCTCGCGAAACATGAAACAATCGGATATAGAAGCTACCATGTATAGATCGATGAAGCAGTCGGAACGCTTCATGAAAATGAAAGCCGATGGCGCATCGGAATCCGAAATTGAGGCATCGTTCAAAAAACCTGCCGAAATGGAAATTTTTTCCTACAAAGGCCCTATTGACACAGTAATGACTCCTATGGATTCCATTCGCTACCACAAATTTTTCCTGCGTTGCGGATTTATGTCGATGGATCCTAAAACAGGCCAGGTAAAAGCCTACATCGGAGGTCCCGATTTTGAACATTTCCAGTACGATATGGTAAACGATGGACGTCGCCAGGTGGGTTCTACCGTTAAGCCCTTCCTTTATACGCTGGCCATGATTGAAGGCATGTCGCCCTGCGACCAAACAGTATGTCAGCCCATCACGCTTTACGATGGTAACGGTCATCCGTGGACTCCGCGAAACTCATCCAAGGCCCGGTTAGGTGAAATGGTTACTTTACGTTGGGGGCTTGCCAACTCAAACAACTGGATTTCAGGATATGTTATGAGTTTGTTTACCCCTAAAGCTTTGGTCGATCTGATGAGGTCATTTGGTGTACGCGGTCATCTCGATCCTGTTGTATCTCTGTGCCTTGGTCCGTGCGAAATTTCGGTGGGCGAAATGGTTGATGCTTACACTACGTTCCCGAACAAGGGAATTCGCACCGAACCGGTTTATGTTACACGCATAGAAGATGCTAACGGAAATACCATAGCCTCGTTCAACCCAAAACAAAGCGAAATATTTAATGAAACCACGTCGTATAAAATGATTTATATGCTCAGAGCCGTAGTAGATGGTGGTACCGGCGGTCGTATTCGCTCGAAATACGGACTAACAATGCCTATGGGAGGTAAAACAGGTACGACGCAAAACAATTCCGATGGTTGGTTCATGGGATTCACGCCTTCGCTTGTATCGGGTGTATGGGTAGGCGGCGAAGACCGTTCGATACATTTTGATAGTATGGCCGAAGGCCAGGGAGCTTCCATGGCGCTTCCTATTTGGGCATTATATATGAAAAAAGTTCTATCCGATCCGGAACTGGGCTATTCCTCAAGCGAACAGTTTGATATTCCATCATCGTTCAGTGGTAGTGGCAGTTGCGATGTTCAGGTGGACGAATAAAAAAGTAAAGGTTTGAAAAAGATTTTATTGATTATCGTCGTTTCAGTCATTCAATTGTCGGCTTATGCCCAACTGAATACCGAACGTATTCTCACGATTGGCCAAAATGCGCTATATTTCAACGATTATGTACTGGCTATTCAGTACTTCAACCAGGTAATAAAATTAAAACCATACTTGGCTGAACCCTATTATTACAGGGCTATTGCCAAAATCCAACTGGGCGATTATCAGGGAGCCGAGCAGGATTGCGACGAATCGTTGAACCGCAATCCATTTGTCCCGGAAGTATATTATGCCCGCGGATATGCTTGGAGGAAGATAGGTCATTTCTCAGAATCCGTCAACGATTTCAGCAAAGCGCTTGAATTCAGCCCCGAAAACGAAAGCTACCTTTTAAACAGAATAGATGCTTATGCTCAGGATAATAAATTTGCCGAAGCCATGAAGGATCTTGATCAGTATATACGGCTGTATCCCAAAAACAATATGATGATGTACGAAAAAGGGATTCTGCAATTGCAACTGAAAGATACTACCGGTGCCCTGAACTCACTCAATAGTTTTGTAGCGAAAGATACGGCCAACGCGCTTGGATGGAGTGCAAGAGCATTGATTTACATGCAAAAAAACAAACAAGATAGTGCTTATAATGATTATTCACAAGCTATTAAGCACAACAGCACGTATGCCGGCGACTATATAAACCGTGGAATTCTGAACGTACAACGTAAAAATTTCAGGTTGGCGCTCACCGATTACGACAATGCGGTGAAATACGATAAATCAAGTGATTTGGCCTATTACAACCGTGGCCTACTGCGTGCCAACCTCGGCGACAGAAACAACGCTCTTTCCGACCTTGCCATGGTTATCAAATTCGATTCGACCAACTACGAAGCACGTTTGCAAAAAGCCATGCTGGAACATACGCTTGGAAATTACAAAGCATCCATCAACGATTACAATATCATTATAAATAAATACCCATATTTTATTCCGGCATTTATCGGTCTGGCCGAGAATCACGAAGCGCTGGGGAATATAAAAGCCGGTTACAAATACCGCCAGATAGCCTACAATATTGATCAAAACAAGAAAAAATACAAAGAAAAAATGAAAGAGCTGGTGGCCGAAAATAAAATGGCAACCAAGCAACAAAAAGTTCCTTCCGAATCGAATACCGAATTATTCAACCGATTTACCGAGCAGGATAAAACCGATGCCGATTCGAAATATTCAAGTACTACCCGTGGTAATGTCCAGGATAAATTTTCAGATGTGGCATATCAGAAAAGTTTCAATTTAAGTTATTATTCAAAAGTGGACGAAATAAAACGTACCAATTTGTACCATCCTGCCATTCAGCAATATAATAAGCTAAACAAACTCAGTTCAATCATTAAAATCACAAACAACGAAATACCGCTTACCGCGCAGCTAATCAACGTTCACTTCGAAGCCATTAATTCGTTATCCGAAAAAATCGCGGGCAACAGCAACGATCCCGATTTGTTTTTCAGCCGGGCGATTGAATTTGCTTTGGTCCAGGATTTTAACAGCGCCATTGAAGACTTGAATAAAGCTATTATACTACGTTCCGACTTTATGCTCGCTTATTTTTACAGAGCAAATATCAGGTACAAACTGGTGGAATACCAAACCAAAAACGCTGATGCAAGCTCCAAAGATAAATCATATGTAAACGGAAGCAAAGCCGACAAAAAAACTATACAGGCTCAACTCAGCAACGATGCCGAACTCATTATGAGAGATTATGATAAGGTGATTTCTCTAAGTCCCGATTTCTCTTTTGCTTATTTCAACAAAGCGAATATTCTGGCATCGATCCGGGATTATAAGGCGGCGATTTCCATCTATTCCAAAGCCCTTGAAATTGACAATGATTTTGCCGAAGCCTACTTCAACAGAGGATTGACTTACATCAACATAAACAAAGATGAAAACGGAATCAACGATTTAAGTAAGGCGGGCGAATTGGGGATTTATTCATCGTATAACCTGATACAACGTTTCAAAAAAACGGAAAATAACAATCAGCAATCCGATAAATAGGTTTTTAAATTTCAAACCCTATATTCCGCTTCCGCTGAGAAAATCATGCCGGGCAATAAACAAACATTAAAAACATTTCCGTACTGGATTTGTTCCATTATATCAACGAATTTTTTATAATATGAAAAAATCAGTCTTTATTTTTCTTTCGATACTGACATTCAGCACGTTTTCTTTTTCACAAAACACATTATATCAGAAAAAGGATTTTATTTTTGAAGGAGATACATTAAAATACCGGATACTGTTCCCGGAAAATTATGATAAAGACAAAAAATATCCGCTGGTAATTTTCCTTCACGGAGCCGGCGAACGCGGAAATGACAACGAAAAGCAACTGGTTCATGGATCGTGGCTTTTCACCAACGCGGAAAACAGGGCAAAATATCCGGCAATTGTCATTTTTCCGCAATGTCCTGAAAACGGCTATTGGGCACCCGTAAAAGATCGTGCTAACGGGTTTAGTTACGAACCGGCTAAAGAACCTACAAAATCGCTATTATTAGTAAAAAAACTGATCAACCAATATTCAAAAAACGAACCCGTAGATAAAAGGCGAATTTACATTCTGGGTTTATCCATGGGAGGCATGGGAACCTACGATATGATTTGCCGCTACCCGAAAACATTTGCCGCGGCTATCCCCATTTGTGGAGGCGTTTATACCGATCGTTTGAAAAGCGTTAAGAAACTGCCCATAAGGATTTATTACGGATCGGCCGATCCCGTTGTATCGCCACAGCACTCGAAAAATGCTTATAAAACTCTGAAAACATTTGGGTCACATAACGTTGAGATATTTGAATATCCTGGAGTAGGCCATGATAGTTGGAACAACGCGTTCAAAGAACCTGATTTTTTAAGTTGGCTTTTTGCACAAAGAAGAAAATAAGATTTTACGATTTCATCGAAATACAGGTTATAAATAAACAATTTTCAATAAAACGATCAGCGTTTTTTTACATAATAAACAATCCTGTTGTTAACTTTAAAACATACAAGCGATGAACAATCTTTGCTAAAAAAATATTAAATTTGTATTCAATAAAAAAACACAAGATAAATGGCAAAAATAAAAGGAGCAGTAGTTGTAAACACCGAACGTTGCAAAGGATGCGACTTATGTGTGGTAGCTTGTCCGACAGATGTCCTGTTGATGTCCAAGGATGCTAATACAAAGGGCTACAACTATTCCTATATGGAAAACCCGGACAGTTGTACCGGATGTGCATCGTGCGCCTATGTGTGCCCGGATGCTTGTATCACCGTTTATAAAGTAAAGCTGTAAGCGGTATTTTTCAATTATTTAAAACATTAGTAATGAGTGATAAAACAAAAAATGCTGAAGAAGTAAGACTGATGAAAGGTAACGAAGCGATTGCCGAAGCGGCCATTCGTTGCGGATGCGATGGATATTTCGGATATCCCATCACACCACAGTCTGAAATTATGGAAACACTTATGGATCTCGAGCCATGGAACACAACCGGAATGGTGGTGTTGCAGGCCGAAAGCGAAATAGCCTCCATCCACATGGTTTACGGAGCAGCAGGTTGCGGGCTAAAAGCCATGACCAGTTCTTCGAGCCCAGGAGTAAGCCTTATGCAGGAAGCCATTTCGTACATCGCGTGCGCCGAATTGCCCTGCCTGATCGTAAATGTTATGCGTGGAGGTCCCGGTTTGGGAACCATCCAACCCAGCCAGGCCGATTATTACCAAGCTGTAAAAGGTGGTGGACATGGCGACTACCGGATGATTGTACTTGCACCGGCTTCGGTTCAGGAAATGGCCGATTTCACTGCCCTTTCTTTCGATTTGGCTTTCAAGTACCGCATTCCGACCATGATTTTAGCCGATGGCATCATCGGACAAATGATGGAAAAAGTGGTGCTGCCGCCTTACAAATCGCGTATGCCGGTGGAAGAAGTACGAGAAAAATATCCCTGGGCTACCCTGGGAATGAAAAATAGAAATAAACCCAATGTCATAACATCGTTGGCCCTTCAGGCCGAAGAGATGGAAGCTACCAACCTTCGTTTGCAAAGCAAATACCGTGAAATTGAGAAGAATGAGGTGAGATGTGAAACGTTGAATTGTGAGGATGCCGATTATGTCATCGTAGCGTTCGGTTCGTGTGCCCGGATTTGCCAGAAAGCCATGGAAATGGCAAGGGCTGAAGGTATTAAAGTCGGACTGCTCCGCCCCATTTCACTTTTCCCCTATCCTACCGATGTGATTAAAGAAATAGCCGGAAAAATAAAAGGATTCCTGACGGTTGAACTGAGTGCCGGGCAAATGGTGGACGATGTCCGTCTGGCTGTCAACGGCAAAGTCCCCGTTGAATTTTACGGCCGAATGGGAGGTATTGTCCCCTCGCCCAACGAAGTATTGAGCGAACTAAAAAAGAAATTGATCGAATAAGCAAAAGGGGATTGTTGATGAATTGTGATGTTGAACTTTTAGCTTCTTTATTTTTATTTATTTAAACTGAAATTTTTATGACAACAGCAGAAATAATCAACCCGGCGAACCTGGTTTACGCCAAAACAAAGGTGATGAACGACACACCGATGCATTACTGTCCGGGTTGCAGCCATGGAGTAGTTCATAAACTCATTGCCGAAATTATTGAGGAGATGGACATTCAGGACAAAACTATCGGGGTGGCACCCGTAGGTTGTGCCGTATTTGCGTATAACTACCTCGACATCGACTGGCAGGAAGCTGCCCACGGAAGAGCGCCGGCCGTAGCCACGGGTATAAAGCGTTTATTGCCAGATAAGTATGTGTTTACATATCAGGGAGATGGCGACCTTGCAGCCATTGGTACAGCTGAAACTATTCATGCATGTAACCGTGGTGAAGATATTGCCATTATTTTCATCAACAATGGTATTTATGGGATGACGGGCGGCCAGATGGCTCCTACCACGCTGATCGGGATGAAATCGGCCACCACTCCTACCGGACGTGAGGTGGCAAGAAACGGTTATCCGTTGAACATTACCGATTTATTGGCCAAGCTGGATGGAACTTGCTATGTAACCCGCCAGAGCGTACACAACGTACCCAACGTAAGGAAAACGAAAAAAGCGATTCGTAAGGCGCTCGAAAACTCGATGTTGCGCAAAGGAACATCCATCGTTGAAATTGTTTCGACTTGTAGTTCGGGATGGAAAATGACCCCTGAAGAATCGAACAACTGGATGGTGGAAAACATGTTCCCGTCTTACCCGTTGGGTGATATTAAAGATATTTAAACGAATAACGCCGGTCAGTCTTTACCGGACATCCGTAAATTTGGAACTAATAAATCAAACAAACATCCTGTGAACTCCTGTTCTTTTTCAGGACAACAGGTTGAAAAACAATTATATGACAGAAGAAATAATCATAGCCGGATTCGGTGGACAAGGAGTTTTATCGATGGGTAAAATCCTTGCTTATTCTGGATTGATGGAAGGCCAGGAAGTAAGCTGGATGCCATCGTACGGTCCTGAACAGCGTGGTGGAACAGCCAACGTTACCGTGATTTTAAGCGACGAACGGATCAGTTCGCCGGTACTGAATCATTACGACACGGCTATTATCTTGAACCAGCCGTCGCTCGAGAAGTTCGAAAACAGGGTAAAACCGGGTGGCACGCTGATTTTCGACAGCAATGGCTTTCACAAATTTCCTTCCCGCACCGATATCAACATTTATCGGATCGATGCCACGGAATACGCTATAGCCAACGATGCCGGAAAAACGATGAACATGATCATCCTGGGTGGACTACTGAAAGTACGTCCTATCGTGAAAATAGAAAATGTGCTGAAAGGTCTTAAGAAATCGTTGCCCGAACGCCATCATCATTTGATTCCGCTCAACGAAAAAGCCCTTCAAATTGGAATGGAGTTGATCAAAAAAGTGAATGAATAAAATCTCAGGGAACTGCTTCCCCGATTAAATAATTTTCTAAATCCTGTATAAATTCCGGTCAAATACGTTTACCGGAATTTTACAGGATTTGGTTATCTTTTATCCTTTCTGAACATAAATGTAAAAATTTCATTCAGTCTATAAAACAAAAAGCAGATTGAATCTTTCTGAATTGCAGCAATCCTACGCGCAACATCCTCAGGTGAAAGCCATCGGGGAATGGGCGATGTCCTCCGAACCGAATATAAATATTTTCGGTTTGAACGGATCTTCATTGGCTTTAGCGGCCGTTTCGGTATATCAAAGACACAAATTTTCTCAAATTTTCATCCTCAATGATGCTGAAGAAGCGGCTTATTTATACAACGATTTGAGGAACATGCTTCCGGAAAACGAAATTTTTTATTTTCCATCCTCGTTTAAAAAAGCCATTAAGCTTTCGCAACTCGATGCTTCGAACGAAATTCTTCGTACCGAAGTGCTCAACCGTTTGATTTTGCCAGAGCCGTGTATTGTGGTAACATCACCCGAAGCGGTTACCCAAAAGATTGTTTCAGCAGCGGAATTAAAGTCCAATTCATTATCCATTAAAGTTGGTGAAAAAATCGGGATCGACTTTTTGGACGAAGTTTTAAAGAGTTTTGGATTCGAGCGGGTCGATTTTGTGTACGAGCCGGGACAATATTCCGTTAGAGGAAGCATTGTCGATATCTTTTCGTTTGCCAATGAACTGCCATATCGTTGTGATTTTTTTGGAGATGAAGTGGATTCCATTCGCGTTTTCGATATTGAAACGCAGCTATCGCAAGAAAAAAAAGCCGAAATTTACATAGTCCCCGATCTACATAAAAAAAAGAGTAGCAAGAAAATATCCTTTTTTAAATACTTACCGGACAATACTTTGCTGAATTTCAGGAATGTTTTATTTGTCAAGGACCGGATCAACCAACTCTACGACGAAGCTTTAGTAAAAGCGAATTCAGGCGAAAATAAAGTTGCTAACCTGCACTCTGTACAAATTACCGGTGATGAATTCTGGAACGAAATCGGGATTTTCCGGAAATTGGAATGGGGAGAGCGCAGCTATTTTCCATCAAAAATCAGGGTAAGTTTCAATACTTCTCCGCAACCCGTTTTCCAGAAAAACTTCGATCTGATTGCCTACCATCTCAAACAGAAGGCAAATGAGGGTTATAAGTTGTTCATTTTAAGTGATAGCACAAAACAGACCGACCGTATTGCCGCTATTTTCGATGATAGAAACGACAACATCATTTTTCAACCGGTAAAAAACACCCTCCACGAAGGTTTTGTCGATCATGATCTTTCGATGCTCGTTTATACCGATCATCAGATTTTCGACCGTTTTCACAAGTTCCAGCTCAAAACCGACCGCACCCGGCTGGGCAAAGTGGTAATGACGCTGAAAGAGCTGAACCAGTTCCAAATTGGCGATTTTGTGGTACATATCGATCACGGTATCGGGTCTTTCGGAGGATTGGTGCGCACCAATGTCAATGGCAAAATGCAGGAAATGGTAAAGTTGATTTACCGGGACGATGATATTATTTTTGTAAGCATTCACAACCTCCACCGCATTTCGAAATACAAAGGCAAAGAAGGGGAAGCTCCACGTGTTAACAAACTCGGGTCAGGCGCGTGGGAGCGGCTGAAAGAACGTACCAAAACCAAGGTCAAGGATATTGCCCGCGACCTGATAAAACTTTATGCCAAGCGCAAAGCTGAGCAAGGATTCAGGTATTCGCCCGATTCCTACCTGCAACACGAACTCGAAGCGTCCTTTGTGTACGAAGATACGCCGGATCAGGTGAAAGCCACTGCCGATGTAAAAAAAGATATGGAATCGTCATTGCCAATGGACAGGCTGATTTGTGGCGATGTAGGATTTGGAAAAACGGAAGTGGCCGTTCGTGCCGCTTTCAAGGCGGCAACCGACAGCAAGCAGGTGGCTGTGCTTGTACCCACTACTGTATTGGCTCTGCAACATTACAACACCTTCAAAGAACGGCTTAAGAATTTTCCGTGCAATGTTGAATATTTAAGTCGAGCCCGGAGCAGCAGTGTTTCGAAAGAAATTTCCGAACGACTTGCTAAAGGCGAAGTTGACATTATTATCGGCACCCATAAGTTGGTAGGGAAATCAGTAAAATTCAAAAATTTGGGATTGTTGATTATCGATGAAGAACAAAAATTCGGTGTATCGGTAAAAGAAAAGCTGAAACAACTGAAAGTGAACGTGGATACGCTCACTATGACAGCTACTCCGATTCCCCGTACCTTGCAATTTTCGCTGATGGGTGCGAGGGATCTTTCCATTATCAACACTCCCCCACCCAACCGTTATCCGGTTCAAACCGAAATACATACGTTTGATGAAGACGTGATCCGCGAAGCCATTGAGCTTGAAATGAACCGTAACGGGCAGGTGTTTTTTGTGAACAACCGTATTCAAAGCATTTATTCCATGGAAGCCATGATCCGGCGATTGATTCCCGGAGTACGCGTTGCGGTTGGCCATGGACAAATGCCTCCTGACAAACTCGAAGAAATAATTGTTGATTTTATTGATTATGAGTACGATGTGTTGATAGCAACCACCATTATCGAATCTGGAATCGATATCCCGAACGTGAATACCATCATCATCAACAGCGCTCATCATTTTGGGCTTAGCGACCTGCATCAGCTGCGTGGGCGCGTAGGACGAAGTAACCGGAAAGCTTATTGTTACTTGCTTGCGCCCGAACTAAGCCTGCTTACGCCCGATGCCCGCAGACGCTTGCAGGCACTCGAAACCTTTGCTGAACTCGGAAGTGGATTCAACATTGCCATGCAGGATCTGGACATACGTGGCGCCGGAAATATGCTTGGGGCTGAGCAAAGTGGTTTCATTGCCGATTTAGGATACGAAACTTACCAGAAAATTCTGAACGAAGCGGTTTCGGAACTTAAAGATGAAGAGTTTTCCGAACTCTATGCTGATGAAATGAACAGCGAACAAAAAGGAACTTTCATTACTGATTGCCAAATTGATACTGACCTTGAATTGTTATTTTCGCAAGATTATATCGAAAACATCTCCGAACGCATTACCCTTTACCGCGAACTCGACAATATTAGCAATGAAAATGAGCTCCTTGATTTTCAGGATAAATTAACCGACCGTTTTGGTGAAATACCCGATGAAGGAATGAACCTGATGACGGTGGTAAGGCTACGCTGGTTGGCTATCCGGCTTGGTTTTGAAAGATTGGTACTGAAAAACGGGCAAATGACCGCTTTCTTCGTATCTAATTTTGAATCGGCTTATTATCGATCCGAAATTTTTGGTAAAGTGATCAGTTATATCAGTTATCATCCCCGCAAATGCCGCCTTCGTGAACAAAACGGTAAACGCTCGGTCATTTTCAACGACATAGCAGATATTACCAAAGCCTGGGAAGTACTGAAAGAGATATAATACGCTTGTAAACAACAAAATATTTTCACATCTTTGCATCAATATTTCTATTCAACATGAATTACATCGACGTCTTTTTACAGCCCAATGCATGGATAGCGCTGATCACACTCACTTTCCTCGAAATGGTTTTGGGAATTGATAACATTGTTTTCATTTCTATTGTTTCGTCTAAACTAAAAAAAGATGAACAACCTAAAGCCCGCACCATTGGATTGTTTTTGGCCATGATATTCAGGATATTACTTTTGTTGGGATTACAAGTAGTGATGAGCCTGACGGCTCCTATTTTCGAATTTGATTTCTCGTGGCTGAAAGGCGGCATTACCGGGCAAAGCCTGATCATTCTGGCGGGAGGTTTGTTCTTATTGTATAAAAGCGTAACAGAAATCCATCACAAGATTGAAGGGTCTGAAGAGAGCTCCGGCTCAAAAGTTAAATCGGGATTAATGTCGGCTATCATTCAGATAGCATTGCTAAACCTCGTATTCTCGTTCGATTCCATACTGACAGCCATTGGGTTAGTAAGTTTCAACGAATTTGGGAATGGGGCATTGTCCATTATGATTGTTTCGGTGGTTCTGTCCATCCTGATCATGATGGCTTTTGCCGGGCCGGTAAGCAAGTTTGTCCACGAACACCCAACTATTCAAATGTTGGGGCTGTCATTCCTTATCCTCATTAGCGTCATGCTCATCACAGAGGCATCTCACGCGTCTAACCTCGAAGTGTTCGGTTCGCATGTAGGTACAATACCGAAAGGTTACCTCTATTTCGCCATCGCTTTTTCGCTTTTTGTGGAATTCCTGAACATGAAACTCCGGAAAAAACGATAAGTCTATCAAATCAAATACATTGATAATAAACAACTTACAGGTACATTAAACAAAAAGCAGGAGTAAAACCAATATTCACTCCTGCTTTTTTGTATATAATTTCCGCCTGATCAGGTATTCATACCTCCGCAAACGTGGATAACTTGTCCGCTTACATAGCTGGACAAATCGGAAGCGAGGAATAACGTTACCTTGGCTACTTCGTCGGGAGTTCCGCCACGACGGAGAGGAATGGTTTCGTTCCATTTCGCACGTTGTTCTTCGGTAAGCGCGTGAGTCATTTCGGTTTCGATAAATCCGGGAGCTATCGCATTGGCGCGAATACCTCTCGAACCCAATTCTTTGGCAATGGATTTTGCCAAGCCAATCATACCGGCTTTCGATGCCGAATAGTTGGCCTGTCCGGCATTACCCGATACACCTACCACCGAACTCATGTTGATAATGCTACCCGATTTCTGGCGCATCATGTATGGAGTAACAGCGTGAATAAAATTGAATGCCGACTTCAGGTTTACATTAATAACGGCATCCCACTGCATTTCGGACATACGCATCATTAGGCCATCCTTGGTTATCCCGGCATTGTTGACCAATACATCGATACGGCCAAAATCCTTGGCTATTTCGTCCACTACCTTGTGACTATCGTCATAAATGGCAGCATTCGATGCATAACCTTTGGCCTTAACTCCATAAGCTTCAATTTCTTTCTGGGTATTCAGCGCATTTTCATCGATGATCAAATCGGTAAATGCAATGTCGGCACCTTCGCTTGCCAGTTTGAGCGCTATTGCTTTACCGATTCCGCGGGCAGCTCCGGTTACAATAGCTACTTTACCTTCCAGTAATTTCATTTTCTTCCAATTTTGTGTTAAAAAATATATCTAAAATAGTTGTTTTATTTATTCCGATACACCAAGTTTATTACTACATCCGGGATTTTTATTTTATCCCTGTTAAGTTAAACCAATATACAAAGATAACTCTTTTTTATCAAAAATGGCAGATATTATGCATATCAGCACTGTTTTTGTGCACATTTTACTATCTGTTAACAATGTTGATCGCGGTTTCAACACCGGTAAAAACGCCATATTCTTCACACCGTTTTACAAGTTCGCCCTTGTCTTTTTCAGCTATTGGACCAAAAAGAGTTAGTTCCAGCACATACCGCTTTCCTTTGGCGGTGCGTTTCCAGATGCCCGCCACCTGCCCATCCACCACTACTACCGGGCGGAAAATACCATTTGATGATATTGCCGTCGGTTGAACGTCATTCGGGATCGACCATTTGCGGGATCGGTAAGAGATCAGGAATTCATCGAAAGCGGGTAAAAGCAGGTTTTCCCTCTTGATAATCTTTTGAGTACCTGAAAACAAAAAATAGGTTTCCCCTTCTGTTTCGAAGGTTTCGAGCGAACCGCGAATGGATTCCAATCCGGCTCTCGCATCTTTTGCCGGCAAACCCGACCACCACAGAAAATCGGGCAAAGTAGCCACTCCCCGGCTCCTGAAATAACGGCTTATCAGCTCTGCAACAGCTTCTTCACGCGGCATCTCCTTAGCCACAAGCACTCTTTCATCCATCAAGGCATAGGTTACCTCCTTTCCCTCCAACGACCCGCTGCAAATTTGCTCATTCAGTTCGGCATGCATGGCGTAGTGGTAGAAACTATTTTCATGGACATCCATCCCTTCCTTTTCGAAAATATGTTTTAGTTCGCTCACCGTCAATTGTTCATCCTGCGACAAAAATTTCTCAAAAAGCTTTGATGACTTCTCAAGGTCTTTACGGGTTATTCCCAGTTGATGATCCCTGTATTTCAACACAGAGCGAATGTGGGGCGCCGTAAGTTTCAGCAGCCACCGTATATCTTCAGCCGCTATAAAATGCCAGGTAGGGCGCAACAAATGGGTGCGCAAAATTTCACCTTTATCATACGCGTTTGTAATATCCTGCTCTGACAGGCCATTGGCACGGCAAGCTATTGCCCATTTGGCAGCCGTAAAATCCTGTGCCTGCATGGCACACATTTTCCGGACCACATCTACCACCGAAGCATCCTCATCAGGTTCTGACAAAGATTGATAATTCAGCCGGATATCCGATAATTCTTTTTTGTTTATTTTCATTTCAGCTAAAAATGATTTGCGTGAACAAACATAAATATTTAAACTTATAAACACAAATTTTTATTTTTTTTTCTACAAGGAACATAAAAAATATTCTATCTTTGAACTCTGTAAGATGTAAAACTTTTTACAATTCAGGTAATACAGATAAGAAACATTCAAAACTTTACAAAAACATGAAAACAGAAAATGATGATTTACTGGAATACGACGAAGATAAAGCTGTAGAATACATACTTCAGCATCTTCCTGATGAACTGAAAGATACCGTGGATGAAGATAAAATTGATTATGTGCTGGATGTGATTTACGATTATTATGATGAAAAGGGATTAATTGATGAGGATTCGACCGAAGAAGCATCCATCGACGAAGAAGATATGTTTAAATACATTCGGAAATGCGCCAAAAAAGATAAAATAGAGCTTTCGGAAGCTGAAATTCAGGTGATCCTCGATGGGGAATTTGAATACGGGAGGTCTATCGGCATTTACAACGAAGAATAAATTCGGGCAATGTTTTATATCTTTTACTCCATGATATGGGTGGTAGCTTTGCTGCCCACGAAAGTTCTATATGTCGTTTCCGACTTGCTGTATGTTTTTGTTTACCATATTTTCCGCTACCGTAGGAAAATTGTGAGGGAAAACCTGCTTTGTTCTTTTCCGGATAAAACAAAAAATGAAATCCTGGCAACAGAACGCCGTTTTTACCATTTTTTCGTAGATGTCATTTTCGAGATCATCAAAACCATTCATCTCAATGGAAAAGATATCCAAAAAAGGATGGTTTTCCTGAATCCTGAAATTGCCATCGGGCAAATGAATGCCGGGAAAAGTATTCTTTTCATGTCATCCCATTTTGGCAATTGGGAATGGCTCGATAGTTTTGCGCTTCTTCTTCCCGAAAACCAATATATGTACAACGTGTACCGGCGGCTGAAAAGCCAAAGAATGGATGCCTTTATGAATAACCTGCGAAGCAAATTCAAAGGTAATAATGTTGAAAAACATGATATCCTGAGGGCTATGGTACGCCTGAGATCGGAAAACAAAGTTGCCGGATTCGGGATGATTTCCGACCAAAAACCCAGTGGAAGCGATCACCAGCTGGAAGTTACATTCCTCAACCAGCCAACTTATGTACTTACCGGCTCCGAACAATTAGCCCGTAAATTCGATTATCCGGTGCTGTATGTCCATATGAAAAGGGTAAAAAGAGGCTACTATGAAGTAGATCTTGAAATTATAACCACTGAACCTAAAAAAACCGAACCGTTTGAAATCAGCAAAAAATACATGAACTTGTTGGAACAAGACATACTGCAACAGCCCGAATGCTGGCTTTGGAGTCATAACAGATGGAAACATTCCAGAAATAAGATGTAAAAAAAAGTTATGAGTTGCAAGTAAATATACTTGAGACTTAATGACTTGAGACAACTAAAACAACTAATTAACAATCATGACCGTATCCATAGTTATATTGAACTGGAATGGAGAAGGCTTCCTGCGAAAATTTTTACCGATACTCGTTGAACGTACTCCCGAAACGGATACAGAAATTGTAGTAGCCGATAATGGTTCGACCGATAATTCTGTGCAGCTGATAAAAAACGAATTCCCAACGGTGCGTATCATTCAGCTGGATAAAAATTACGGATTTGCAGGAGGTTACAATCTGGCTTTAAAGCAAACCGATGCTGAATATTATGTTATCCTGAATTCGGATGTTGAAGTTACCGAAAATTGGCTTCAACCCATGCTTGGTTACATGAACGAGCACCCGGAAGTAGCTGCCTGCCAACCGAAAATCCTTTCATTCGATGAACCTTCCAAATTTGAACATGCAGGCGCTGCCGGCGGTTTTATCGACAAATACGGCTATCCGTTCTGTCGTGGACGAGTGTTTGGCGTAACAGAAGAAGACTTCGGCCAGTACAACGACATCCGGGATATTTTCTGGGCCACGGGAGCTTGCTTGTTTATCCGTTCGGCAGTATTTCACAAAGTGGGTGGCTTCGATAGCGAATTTTTCGCTCACATGGAAGAAATAGACCTGTGCTGGAGATTGAAAAGCAGAGGTCATCGCATCGTTTGTATTCCTCAAAGTGCTGTTTTACACGTTGGTGGAGGAACTCTGCACACCGAGCATCCCCGGAAAACATATCTTAATTTCAGGAACAACCTGCTACTGCTTTACAAGAACCTGCCCAACAGCAATGTAAAAAAAATATTACGAATCCGTTTTTTCCTTGATTATACAGCTGCTATCCAGCTATTTATTAACGGATATGCTAAAAATGCCCAAAGCGTTTTTGCAGCCCGCCGTGATTTTAAAAAAATCCTCCCTTCGTTTAAGGATAAAAGGGACGATAATATTCGCCACGCCATTACTCACCAGTTTGCCGAAATGCTCAACAAAAGCATTATTCCTGAATATTATTTAAAGAAAAAACAAACATTTAACAAGATATTCAATAACTTATGATAAAGAAAGAAAATGAAGCACTTGAATTATTCCAGAGCGGATGCAATTGCTCACAATCGGTTTTCGGCGCCTTAGCTCCACTGTTTGGTATAGATAAAAATTCAAGCTTACTTATAGCCAGTGCTTTTGGTGGTGGCATAGCCCGCACGCAACAAATTTGCGGAGCACTTACAGGAGCACTTATGGCGCTTGGGCTTAAATATGGACGTGGCGAAAACGGTACTGAAGAAGATAAACAACGGGGTTACTTTTATGCCCGTAAACTGATGAAAGAGTTCGAAGATAAATTTGGGGGCATCAATTGTATCGATTTGCTCGATGGCCTCAACATGCAACTGCCCGCGGATGCCGCCAAAATTAAAGCCCTCAATTTACACAACACACGTTGTAGCAGATTTGTGCAGACTGCTGTTATCATGGCGGACAGAATCATCAATGAATAATATTTACTTTCTGCGATAATTTTTTTTGGGGAATTACAAAAAATTTATATTTTTACATACCAAACGGTCGGTTTATGAGTGAAACAAAAAATTATATTATCAAGACAGCATCGCGTTTATTCCTTGAACGTACCTATAAGGAGGTAACAATGAAAGATATAGTTACAGAAACTAAACTTTCAAAAGGTGCATTTTATCATTATTTCGAAAGTAAGGAACAACTTTTCATCGCTGTACTCGATTATTTTTACGATGATTTTCAACATCCTTACGAAAAATACGGAAGAAATTCATTTTACGAATTTTACCACGATTACCTGATTGGCATCGGCGCTTTGATGAGTCGGTACCTTGAGCAGTTCAATACGGCAGCTGACCAGCAATCGTTAACAATGAACTATTTTTCGCTTATGTTCGAAGCGTTCAGACTTCTACCCGATTATAGAAAAAGGGTCATCGCCTTACAAAATGATGAAATCAGGTTGTGGACTGATAGAATCAGAAAAGCGAAGGTAAGCGGGGAGTTGAAATCATCTGTTCCTGAACAGGAAACTGCCGAAATGTTTTATAATCTGTGCGATGGAACGGCCATGCATTTAATTATGGTTGGCCATCCGGCTGAAATGATGCATTCTGAAATCATTAAACTCATGGATTTGATGTATGATACAGTAAAAACATAATTTTTTTTGATCAAAAAACAGACCGAACGTTCGGTTTATATCAACTGAATCCAAAAATAAAACAGTTAACGACAACTGTAATCAGCCGAAAGCCACCATTCATCGGTAAAATAAATGCATTCAACGATTTTAAATTGTATATGACAGGTATCAGAAGGTAATTTTGCACTAAATTAAAAAAAACAGGAAACAAAATGAAAGCTACTTACAAAATCCTTAGCTTGATTCTATTCATCTTATTTCATCTGCACAGTTATTCGCAATCGGGCGAAAAGGTTGTATTAAACCTGCGACAAGCCTGCGAAATGGGAATAACAAACAATGTGAATGTGAAAAACTCAGGTATTGAAGCAGATAAAAACCAGTACAAACTAAAAGAAACGAAAAGCAAATTGTACCCGCAACTGGAAGGTTATAGCAATTTCAGTTACTATTATGCCATACCAAAAATGGTTATCCCGGGCGAATTTTTTGGCAAAACAGGAATGATTCCGGTAGAAGTAGGTACGACATTCGACTGGGCAAGCGGATTTAAAGCTACGCAAATTCTTTATAATCAAAGCTATTTTACATCTATCAAAATGGTGGAAAAATTCAGTACGTTACAAAAACTTGATTTGCAGCAACGTAAGGAAGAAGTAATTTATCAGGTTACTCAGTTATATCATCTGATACAAACCACTAACCGGCAGGTAAATGAACTGAACACCAGCCTGAAAAACAACGAAAAATTACTGGCCATAGCCAAAGTTCAAACCGATAACGGGATGATGAGGAAAGTAGATTATTCTCGAGTAGAAGTCAACAACAACAACATTCAAACCCAGGTAGATAATCTGATCCAATTATCTGAACAACAGTTGGGAATGCTAAAAATTCTCATTGGTATCGACGCCTCGAAGCTGGTGCAATTATCCGATTCGCTGGCTACCGATATTGATATACTTCAGGATGCTTCACCCGATTTCACACAACATTCATCGCTTCAATATCTCGACAAACAAATCGACATCAGCCTGTTGGAAAAAAAGATGGATAAGCAGCTATATCTGCCGAGCTTAAGTGCTTTCGGGCAATATTACGTTGAAGGACAACGTAATAAATTTGATTATTTCAATTCAAACATTGATAATAAGTATTATACGGTGGGTGTGGTAGGTATCAGTTTGAATGTGCCGATTTTCGACGGATTAGAAAAGAAATACAAATCAAAACAAAAAGAGTTGGAAATCAAAGAACTGAGAAACATCAAAGAGAACACGACTCATTTGCTGACAAAAGATTATAACGATGCCGTACGCCAACTTGAACTGAGCAAAAAACTGGTGGCGCGGCAACTCGAAAACATTAAATCGGCCGAAAGCACCTATCAGGTAAGCGTGGACGGTTATAAACAACAAGTAACTCCACTTACCGATGTATTGATGGCTGAATCGGGGCTCACTGAGGCGAGGTTATCATACTATAATGCTATTTTACAATACAATAACGCCACTCTTGATGTAAAGAAAGCTTGTGGAAAATTATTAAATTTTTAATTACGAAATAAATATTCATTATGAAATCAAAGAAAACAATCATAGGACTCTGTATTGTACTTCTGATCGTAGTCATTATTGTAGCAAGGTTGGTATCGAATAAAAATAAAAGGGATGCCGAAATCAGAGCCGTATCGGAGTTCAGCGTTACTGTACCGGTAATTACCGACACTGTAAAACACCTGGATTCCAACAATGTAATTGTTTCGAACGGGAATTTCGAGGCTGCCAGGGAAATAACCGTTGCCTCCGAAACTCAAGGCAAAGTAACGGCTGTAAAAGGAGATGCAGGAAGCAAAGTAGCAACAGGACAAACACTTGCCGAAACTGATCATCGCATTTACATTTCTCAATTGAATTCTTCAAAATTCAACATGGCGAAAGCTGAGAAAGACATGAAACGGTACGAAGAAATGGCAAAAGGCGATGCCGCTACCACTCAGCAAACCGAGCAGGCCAAACAAGCGTACGTCAATGCTGAATCGGCTTATACTGCTGCAAAAATCCAGTATGAAAATTCGATTGTAAAATCACCGTTTAATGGCATTATCACCAAACGCTACATAGAGATAGGAACTTACCTTCAACCGGGAATGCCCGTTTTCGATATTGTAGATATGGATCATTTAAAGCTGGTTATACATCTTACCGGTTCCGAAGTATCGTCGGTAAAAGAAGGACAGATAGCTGAAATTACGGTAGATATGTACCCGAATACCATTTTCGAAGGAAAAGTAAAGAGCATTGTTGTCAAAGCCGATGCCTCCAAACGTTTTGAAGTTGAACTGGAAATTAAAAACCGTAGCGATAAAAAAATCAAACCGGGAATGTTTGGAACTTGCACTTTCAACCGGCAATCCAATACAGGCAACCAGCTGATTATTCCACGGAAAGCGCTCAATGGCAGCATAAAAGACCCAGATGTTTTTGTAGTTACAGGCAACGCCGTAACATCCCGTAAAATCGATGCTGTTCCCCTCGACGATAAAAACATCGTTGTAAAAAACGGTTTGAAGGAAGGCGAAATCATCGTTGTCAGCGGTCAGATCAACCTGGTTGAGGGAACAAAAGTAAAAATTACCAGATAACATCATCCTGAAATCACAAATAATCCAAGCAATGAATATAGCCAAATTATCGGTAAACAGGCCTACGCTTGTAGTAGTGGTGTTTACTGTCCTCATATTTCTCGGGGCAGCCAGTTACATGAACTTGAACTACGAACTGATGCCCAATTTCTCGTCCAACGTATTCACCATAGCCACTGTATATCCTGGAGCTTCACCTTCGGAAGTGGAAAATAGCGTTACAAAAAAAATTGAAGATGCTATTACTACCATCGAAAACATCGACAACATCCGGTCGGTATCGCAGGAAGGCGTGTCGGTGCTTATTGTGTCGCTCAAGCTCAAAGCCGATGTAAACGAAGTTGTACAGGATGCGCAGCGTAAGGTTAACGCGATGAAAAGCACCTTGCCTGCTGATGTAAAAGATCCGGTGATCTCGAAACTATCCATTAAAGATCTTCCGGTAATGAACATTGGGGTTACCTCTACCCTATCGCCCACGGATTTTTACGATTTGATGAAGTACCGCATTCAGCCCGAATTAAACCGGATAACTGGAGTTGGTGAAGTAACACTAATCGGAGGTAACGAAAGAGAAATCCGCGTCAATCTGGATGCAAAAAAAATGGAAACCTACAAACTATCATCGGGTCAGGTACTCCAGGCCATCCAACTTTCGAATACTGAATTTCCGGCCGGTAAGATAAAAAATAATGAATGCCAGTTCAATATTCGCTTATCGGCAAAATTCAAAACCGTAAGAGACATTGAGAATGTAGTGGTTTCGGTGGACGACAAAGGCTCAAAAATCTTTCTGGGAGATATTGCCGAAGTACTTGACACGGAAAAGGAATCGGACATGTTGGCTCGCATCAACGGGAAAAATGCCATCGGTATCAGCATAAAAAAACAATCGGACGCCAATACCGTCGAGGTTTGTAAACAACTGCGCGAACATCTCTCGCAAATTGAAAATGAATACAAAAGCAAACATTTAAAATTTGAAATATCGATGGATTCTTCGGTTTTTACCGAAGATGCGGCCAACTCGGTGAAACACGACTTGCTGTACGCCATCATGCTGGTTGCTTTGGTGATGCTGGTTTTCCTGCACGGTTTAAGAAACGCGTTGATCGTGATGTTTGCCATTCCTATATCGCTGGTTGTTTCGTTTTTGGGAATGTACCTGCTCGGTTACACGCTGAACATGATGACCTTGCTGGCTATGTCGCTCGTTATCGGTATTTTGGTGGACGATGCCATCGTTGTGCTCGAAAACATTTACCGGCATCTCGAAATGGGGAAAAACCGTGTGGATGCTACGCTGGATGGTCGTTCCGAAATCGGGTTTACGGCCGTGGCCATCACCATGGTGGATGTGGTGGTATTCCTGCCGATTGGTCTTTCAAAAAGTATCATTTCGCCCATGATGAGCCCCTATGCTTTAGTAATTGTAATCACCACATTATTAAGTTTACTGGTGGCGTTTACAGTAGTTCCATTGCTTACTTCCCGCTTTGCGAAACATGAGCCACTCGTAAAAACAAGGATGACACACCGTTTTTTCCTCTGGTTCGAAAAATTGCTCGACGAATTCGGGAATCTGGTACACAGTGTTTTACTTTGGGCCATTCGTCATAAAGTTGTTACATTTTCGATAGTTACCGTGTTATTCATCGGTTCGGTATCACTTATTCCGGCCGGATTTGTAGGCTCGGAATTTTTCAGCATGGGCGATGCCAGTGAGTTCATGATACAAATTGAATTGCCTAAAGATGCCACGCTGAAAGAAACCAACCTGAAAGTACTTGAAGCTGAACATTATCTGTTTGCACAGAAGGAAGTTAAAACAGTTTTTTCAAGTATAGGTTCGGCAAGTTCAGGGATATTAAGTGGAGGAACGCAAAACGAGGCTTACAAGGCCGAAATCGATGTTAAATTAGTAAAACCGGAATTCCGCGATATTTCCTCCCTGCTTTTTGCCAACAAAATGAAAAAAGACCTGAACGGAAAAATTGCGGGGATCAAAGTGCGTACCGTCGTTGTCAATCCGATGATGGGTGGTACCGATGACAGCCCTATACAAGTGATCGTGAAGTCCAATCAGCCCGACACACTCCAGAAATATGGGAAAATCATCGAAAATATCATAAAGAAAACCTCTGGTACCAACGATGTAACATCCACGCTCGAAGACGCCAACACCGAAGTATCAGTAAGCATCAATAAGGAACGGATGGCCGAACTTGGACTTTCGTTGCAAACCGTAGGGATGGAAATGTCCAACGCGTTCAACGGGAACACCGATGCCAAATTCAAAGATGGGTCGTACGAATACGATATTCATTTGATTTATGATGAATTCAACCGCCGCGACCCCGAAGATGTGGCCAACCTTACTTTTGTGAACAACAAAGGCGAGGTTATCAAACTATCCCAGTTTGCCGCTATCGCTTATACCGATGGGTTCACCAAACTCGAACGACACGACAGGACTTCATCCGTAACCATCCAGTCGCAGGTAATTGGGCGCGCCACGGGTGACGTGGGCGACGAAATCAGGGGAAAAATCAGCGAACTGAAAATGCCCTCGGAAGTAAGCATAGCCTACGATAGCGACATGAAATACCAGAGCGACGCGTTCGGAAGTTTAGGCTTCGCGCTGTTAACCGCCATCTTTTTCGTTTACCTTATCATGGTAGCGCTTTACGAGTCGTACCTGTATCCATTTGTGGTACTGTTTTCTATTCCGCTCGCCGTTATCGGCGCTATACTGGCGCTGGCGCTGGCCGGCCAGAACCTGAGTATTTTCAGCATGATGGGAATGATCATGCTGGTAGGACTTGTCGCGAAAAACGCCATTCTGGTGGTCGATTTCACCAATCAACTGCGCAAGCAGGGTTATCGGCCGGTAAGGGCTCTGCTCATGGCTACCCGTGTACGTTTAAGGCCGGTACTGATGACAACCATTGCCATGATCATAGGATTAATGCCCATTGCCTTTGCTTCGGGTGGAATTTCCGAAGGTTTAAACGGTATTGCCTGGGTGCTGATCGGAGGTCTTGCCAGCTCTATGTTGCTTACGCTCGTTATTGTCCCGTTGGTTTATCTGATCACCGAAAATATGAAGTTGAAATCGAAAAGCATAGTCAACAAAATTAAAAACCACAGGAATACCGAAACAGGAATTGCCTGAAACCTCTTCATTTTCAATCCAACGGCTGTCCCTTCGTTCAGAGTGACAGCCGTTTTTATTTAACTGATAATCAATTACAATAATCATCAGTAAATTTCGTTTTAATAAATACGAAATTATCATAAATCAGCTTCGGCCAGCTAAAATATATCTCAAATATCCATATCTTTGCAAAAAAAGAAACGTATTTTTTATGTTACAAAAAATCAACAACTACATTGCCACCCATCATCTGCTGGACAAGGAACAAGCTGTTGTAATAGGTGTAAGCGGAGGAGCGGATTCTACGGCATTATTGCACATACTTCATACTTTAGGATACCAATGCATTATCGCCCATTGTAACTTCAAGTTGCGAAAAGAAGAATCGGAACGGGACGAAGAATTTGTCAGGACGATGGCGCTCGAAATGAAGCTTCCCTACGAATCGGTACATTTCGAGACAAAACAATACGCCTCTTCCAAAAAAATTTCTATCGAAATGGCTGCCCGCGAATTACGTTATAATTGGTTTAACAGACTGATAACAAAATATAACGCGCAGGCTGTAGCAGTAGCGCATCATGCCGACGACAGCGTGGAAACCATACTGATGAACCTTGTGAGAGGAACCGGCATCCGGGGATTATCAGGCATTCCTCCACGGAATGACAACGTAATCAGGCCTTTACTATGCTGCACCCGAAAAGAAATTGAAGATTATTTAGTAAAAAACAACCTTGAACACGTTGATGATTCTACTAATTTCCAAAACGAATACCAGCGGAATAAGTTCCGTAACCAAGTGATCCCTTTGCTCGAAGAAATAAATCCTTCGGTGAAAATAACGCTTTCCGAAACAGCCCGCCGGTTCGAATCTTACAAAAACATCTTTGACAAATACATTGGAAACATTAAAAATGAATTAATTTCACATGAGAATAATTTTATAAGGATTGATATTGAAAAACTTAAATCGCTGACAGAAATCCAAACATTACTATTCGAATTGCTGCTACCTTACAAATTCAGCGCGGCAACGGTTGAAAACATCGTTGATAACCTTGATGATATTTCGGGCAAACGGTTTTATTCCGACACCCACGAACTGATTAAAGACCGGAATTACCTTATCATCGGATCAAGAAGCCGGAACGAAACAGAAGAGTACAGGATTAACATCAATGATTCTGAGATATTATCTCCTGTACATATAACATTTACCATAAAAAATTACGACAACGAATTTATTATTTCCAAAAACCAACTTTGTATTCACGCCGACATGGATGAGGTAGAATTTCCGCTTACACTCCGAAAATGGAGAACAGGCGATAGCTTCTACCCCTTTGGCATGAACCATCCAAAGAAATTAAGCGACTTTATGATTGATGAAAAAATAAATTTACTTGAAAAAAACAATATCTGGTTGCTTGTTTCGGCTGATAAAATAATGTGGGTGGTAGGAAAGCGAATGGATAATCGTTTTAAAATCAGCGATAAAACGAAGAAAATTTTGGAAATCAGATACAAAATCTAAATGCAACCAATTTTGCCAAAAAAAACAGCAAATTTGCACAATTCAAATTATTATCGTAATTTTGTATGCTTTCTAAAATAAAAGCATTCCTGTTTTTATAATTTTCTCAATCGAATCAGACCAATAAATCATTCACATTTATTTTTTTAAAATTCTACAAGGGAATTTCCCATTCCCACATCATTCATTTATATGAGTAACTATAACATTCTGCAACTCAATGCAAAAGAACTGTCCGAACTAAAGGACATTGCAAAAGAACTGGGCATTAAAACGTCTGGATCAACCACCAAAGAAAAACTTATTTACGACATTCTGGATCAACAAGCCGTGGTAAACGCACAAAGGAAAACCATTGCCGGCACCGAAAATGATAACAACCGAAAGAAGAGACAACGTATCCCGTCAAAAAACGCTCCCGAGCAAAAGAAAAACCAGCCAGCAGCTGAATTATCTGCGACTCCTGAAAAAGAACCCGGAAAACTGAAAACTGAAAAAAAAGCGGTAGCAAAAACTGCCGAGGTTGCCAATGAAACATTGAGAGAAACAGATAAAAAGCAAAATTCCGGCAAAAAGCCAAAAAACTCCACTAAAAAACAAGTGTCGGAAAACAGCCAATCTATTAATGCTACCAACAATAATATCGAATCAACCAACGCTCCGGTTGACAAAGAATCAAAAAATGAACCGGTAAAACTATTGACAAAGAAATCGGTTGTCCTTGATGAAATACCATCTTATGAATCGGAAATAGAAACAGAAAAAACGGATGAAACAGAGCAGGAAGTAGTCGTTGTTGATCAGGAAAAAACGGTGGAAATCCAACCTGAAAACAACGAAAAGGTTCCCGGTGGTAACCAAAACATAAACAACAAAAACAACGGTCAAAAGAATAAATTCCAGCAAGCAGCCAAAGCCGAAAAGCAATTTGACTTCGATGGAATTCTCGAAGGTACCGGCACACTGGAACTGATGCCCGATGGCTACGGATTCCTCCGCTCAGCCGATTACAACTACTTAACTTCGCCCGATGATATTTACGTTTCGCAATCGCAAGCTAAACTTTTCGGCCTTAAAACCGGCGATACGGTTGCCGGAGCCATTCGTCCCCCGAAAGAAGGCGAAAAATACTTTCCTCTGATTAAAGTTACCAAAATAAACGGCCGCTCGCCGGAATACGTCCGTGATAGGGTTCCTTTCGAACACCTGACTCCGCTTTTCCCGAATGATAAATTCAACCTGACAACCGGGAAAAATGATAACCTTTCAACCCGAATTGTCGATTTATTTTCCCCTATTGGCAAAGGTCAGCGTGGTTTGATTGTAGCTCAACCAAAAACTGGTAAAACAGTGTTGTTAAAAGAAATAGCCAACGCTATTGCGGCCAATCACCCTGAAGTTTATATGATTGTACTCCTGATCGACGAACGTCCGGAAGAGGTTACCGACATGGCTCGCAGCGTTCGCGCAGAAGTTATTTCATCCACCTTCGACGAACCGGCCGAAAGACATGTAAAAGTAGCCAGTATGGTTCACGAAAAAGCGAAACGAATGGTGGAATGCGGTCATGATGTGGTTATTCTGCTCGACTCCATTACCCGCCTGGCGCGTGCATATAACACTGTTTCGCCGGCGTCGGGAAAAGTTCTTTCCGGAGGTGTGGATGCCAACGCGTTGCACAAGCCAAAACGATTTTTCGGAGCTGCCCGTAATATTGAAAATGGTGGTAGCCTCACAATTATCGCAACAGCCCTGACCGAAACCGGATCAAAAATGGACGAAGTAATCTTCGAAGAATTTAAGGGAACAGGTAATATGGAACTTCAGCTTGATCGTAAATTATCGAACAAACGTATTTTCCCATCTGTTGATATCACGGCATCAAGCACTCGTCGCGATGACTTGCTGCTCGATCAGGATACCCTTAATCGGATGTGGATTTTACGTCGCCATTTATCGGACATGAACTCGATTGAAGCCATGGAATTCCTGAAAGAACGAATGGAACGAACTGAAAACAATGATGAATTTCTGGTTTCGATGAATGCCTGAAATATTGATACACCTATGAAAAAATGTTGAATCTTTGGTTCAACATTTTTTTTATATAAACGAATCACAAAGGAATCAGATAAGCCGATATGATGTGGCAAATCAAGCCAAACAACACAAACAAATGAAATACCGCATGTATAAACTCTTTTTTCGCTAACGCGTAAAATACCGCTCCAACGATATAAAAAGCTCCCCCGGCAGCAAGCCAGTACAACACCGCGACGCAATTTTCGGCCACAGCTACCTGTATCAAAGGCTTTATGGCAATAAAAATCAGTAACCCCATCAGTACATACGAAGCTGTTTTGAGATGATTATTCGCTTTAAGCGTTCCAAAACTTAATATAATCCCTACAACTGCTGAAAACCATACTAAGGTAAAAATTGTCCAACCCCACACACCCACGTTACGTAACATTATCAATGTAACGGGAGAAAAACTGGCGGCAATCAGGAGATAAATGCTGCCATGATCGAAATGACGTAAAACCGATTTGAACCTTGGGTTTGTAACGTAATGATAGGTTGTGGACGATAGCATGCACGTTACCATCCCGAACCCATATACCGAATTGGCAAGAACAGCCCAGCCGTTATGAGCCAAAACCGACTTCCTGATTAACACGAAGGCAGCTATTAATGATATGATTACCCCGACAGCGTGAGTCAGGTAATTCACCTTTTCCTCCCTTTTAGTATATGATTTAACAGTTTGCATAAAAAATTTTACCGTTTTTATTTACAAATATAAGTAAATATATTGATCATCAAATTATTTATATTACCTTTGCAAAAATTGAGTCTGAATCGTTATTGTATAGTACTTCTTTCTATACGACTATCTTAAGTAGTCTCTCCTTAATTATTCTCCTCAAAATAAATAATTTATATTTTTTAATAAAGAAATCAAATGAACATTTACATCTCAGGTTTAAGCTACTCAATTAATGACAAAGACTTAAACGATTTATTTGTGGAGTATGGAGAAGTTTCTTCAGCTAAAGTAATTAACGACAAATTTACGGGGAAATCCAGAGGTTTTGGATTTGTAGAAATGCCGAACGAACAAGAAGGACAACGCGCCATCGACGAACTGAATGGTGCAGAATATGATGGTAAAACTATTTCAGTAAACGTTGCCCGTCCAAGAACCGAAAGACCCGAATACGGAAACCGCGGTGGAGGTGGCTTCAATAAATCAAAACGCTATTAATAAAGAAAGGCAGGTGATTTTGTAGTCGCCTGCCTTTTTTATTACTCTTCTTTCCTCCTCATTCAATTATTCATAAGTACTTTTAATTTGTCAGGTGTTTTTTTAATTCCAATTATCAAAATGCCACAGATTTCCGCGAATAATATTCCTACGAATATAAACGCTTTTTCAATTTGCAGTCCATACCAATTTACAGGCATTTGGAAAATTCTCATTCTTCATTTTTTCAGATAGCCCATTTTATCGTTTCATTCAAAATAAACTCACCTGAAAATATATGGCAAAGCCCACAATATCAAGCAAAAGAGATAACGAAAAAAAGAAACATGAAAAACGTGTAAAAAAGCAAAAACGAAAAGAAGAACGTAAAGTCTCAGGGAAGACCGGAAACTTCGACGATATGATTGCTTATGTGGACGAAAATGGCATGATCACCTCTGTTCCGCCAGAACTACAGGTAAAGACGGGAAACAAGACGGCTGAACAGCAGGAAGCTGAAAACCAGACAACAGGACTCAAAGGACGAATTGAATATATGAATGCCGAAAAAGGATTTGGTTTTGTAAAAGATGTAGCCGGAACAGAAAAGTATTACTTTCAAATAAAAGACGCCACAAAAGATGTTAAAATTGGAGATATGGTGCTTTTCGATTTGGCTGAAGGATATAAAGGACTGAATGCTAAACGACTGAAACCTTTAAACAACAATTAATAGTGAGCCAGCCGAAGCCGATTTGAATCAAAACTCCAGCACATTTTATTGTTTCTATCGAAACATAAAAAAGGAACTTCGCTTATTTGAAGTTCCTTTTTTATGGTGGAGATTACCGGACTCGAACCGGTCACCTCGACACTGCCAGTGTCGCGCTCTAGCCAGATGAGCTAAACCCCCGCTGATTCTTTAATTCTAATACAAAGATAAGAAAAAGTTCGAAATTTTAGCTACTTTTGTTTAAAAATTTGATTTCATGATTATTTTCAATACTACATTTTTGGTTCCCGATAATATTTTTGACGAATGGAAACTTTGGATTTCAGCAGATTATCTACCTTTCATGCTACGGACAGGAGGTTTTAGCGAACCACAACTGGCTCGTATCCTCAATGAAAATCCGGAGCCTGAAAAAGCCTATTCCGTACAACTCCGGATTGAAAATCATGACAGCCTGCAAACCTGGCAAAAAAAATCAGAGGCCGAGATACACGAGATCTGCCTCAAAAAGTTCAGTTCGAAGGTCTTGTTTTTTTCTACAGCTCTTGAAGTCATCGATCACAAATAACCCCAATGGATAAACCAAAGGAACAAATCATTTTAGGTATCGACCCCGGCACCACAATAATGGGATACGGATTGATCAAAACCGAAAACAACAAGGTTACACTCATTGCCATGGGCGTTATCGAACTGAAAAAATACAGCAACCATTACCTGAAATTACAGAAGATATTTTCCAGGGTTTTGTCGTTGATAGATGAATATCATCCTGATTGCATGGCCATCGAAGCCCCATTTTTCGGGAAGAATGTTCAGTCGATGCTCAAGTTGGGACGTGCTCAGGGCGTGGCCATGTCAGCTGCGCTCTATCGCGATATTCCCATTACCGAATACGCGCCTCTGAAAATAAAAATGGCCATTACCGGCAATGGTAGCGCCTCCAAAGAGCAGGTTGCCGATATGCTGAAACGAATGCTCCGTATTCCGGCTGAAAACATGCTCCCTCAGCTGGATGCTACCGATGGACTGGCTGCTGCTTACTGCCATTTTCTGCAATCGGGAGTTCCGGTTAGCGACAAAGCATATTCGGGATGGAAGGATTTTGTAGCCAAGAATCAGGAAAAGGTAAAAAAATAGGGTTGCAAAATTCAATCTGCAACCCTCATCTTCTTTGATTATGATTTGGAAAAATTACTTTGTAATATCATTTTCATCTGCTAAATCCTGATCCACCAGGATTCGTCCGCAATACTCACACACAATGATCTTCTTTCTCAAGCGGATATCCAACTGGCGCTGAGCCGGTATCTTGTTGAAACATCCTCCGCAAGCATCACGTTGAACGGTAACCACGGCCAAGCCGTTGCGGGCATTTTTACGGATGCGTTTAAATGCGGTCAGCAATCTGGATTCAATCATCAATTCAATTTGCTTGGCTTGTTCGCGAAGTTTTTCTTCTTCCTGCTTGGTTTCCGAAACAATTTCGTTCAATTCTTTTTTCTTCTGTTCCAAATCGAGGTTTCTTTCCGCAAGTCGCTCGGTAGTGGAAGCCTGTTCCTCTTTTTTTATTTCCTGGGTAGCAGAAAATTCACGGATACGTTTTTCGCACAGTTCTATTTCCAGCGACTGGAATTCAATCTCTTTCGAAAGGTTATCGTATTCGCGGTTGTTCCTTACGTTGTCCTGCTGATCCTTATATTTGACTATTTTCGACTTGGCATCCTCTATTTCATTCTTTTTCTTCTGAATAGCGCCACCCAATTCGGCAATTTCCGTATCGATATTTTCAAGGCGGGTGTTCAGGCCTATGATTTCATCTTCCAAATCCTGAACCTCAAGAGGTAACTCGCCACGTAGAGTTTTAATTTCATCAATATTCGAAACTACTTTCTGAAGATGGTGCAAAGCCCTGAGTTTTTCTTCTACGGTAATTTCTTTTTCTGTTTTGGTTTCTGTAGCCATATCTGATTACAAGTAATTTATGGGGTTGGTATTAATTTCTGAAATTCGGACTGCAAAGTTAGCTATTTTTTTTGTAATTATCTCATAAAAAATATCTTTTGTGAATTGTTCGCTTTCATAATGACCGATGTCTGCTATTAAAATACGGTTTTCAGCATCAAAAAACTCATGGTATTTAAAATCGCCCGAAATAAAAGCATCGGCTTCCTGAGCAATGGCATCATTTAAAAACGAACTCCCGGCTCCACCGCACACTGCTACTTTGGTTATTTTACGTCCGGTACAGGCTGTATGCCTCACCACCCGGGCATTGAATATATCCTTTAACTGCCGCAGAAACGTCAATTCATCGATGGGTTGTTCCAAACAGCCAATCATTCCGGCTCCTACCCTGCTCCATTCGTTGGCCAACGGCACAAAATCGTATGCCGGCTCTTCATAAGGGTGCGAGTGGATCAACGCCGAAGTAATTTTGTTTTTAAGGTAAACCGGCAAAATCATTTCCATGCGAATTTCAAGCTCGGTATGAAGCACATTGACCTGTCCCACAAAAGGATGTGCCGACTCCCCGGCCCGGAAAGTACCGTTACCTTCGGAACTGTAACTGCAAGCATCATAATCGCCAATCACTCCGGCACCGGCTGCAAACAAAGCATCCCTTACCCGGATGTAATGAAGTTTTGGAACAAAAGTAACCAACTTCAGCAACAGGCCCGACATGGGTTGAAGAACCACAGCATCTTTCAGCCCGAGCAAGTCGGCAATTTTTCGGTTTACGCCTTCCTGCGCGTTGTCCATGTTGGTGTGAGCGGCATAAATGGCTACATCGTTTTTAATGGCCTTAACCACACATCTTTCCACTTCGTTTTTTCCGGTTATTCTTTTTAATCCTTTAAAAATAAGCGGATGATGGGCGACAATCAGGTTACAACCTTTAACAACCGCCTCATCAATAACAGGTTCGGTAACATCGATAGTAAGCAAAACGCCTTTTACCTCTGCATGCCGATCGCCGATAAGAAGCCCGGCATTGTCATAATTCTCTTGCAACGCAAGAGGCGCCGTTTGTTCTATCAGTTCACATACTTCGGCAATTTTCATACTTATTTTGCTTCTTTGGTGGTTTCTTCTGCGGCTTCGGGATCGTTCTTTTCCTCGGTTACAAATTCGGTAATATCGCAATCAATCAATTGGTTGTACCAAAGTATTAGTTTGCGAATATCGCTCGGATAAACTCGGTCGCGGTCATAATCGGGCAAAACTTCCGCCATGAAAGCCCGCAACGCGTTATTATCGGCTTTAGTGTCTATGTTGCAAGATGCCCCGTTTTCTTTGGCTTTAAGTTTCTCAAGCACTTGAGCCAGCGGCACTTCATCGGTTTCGGTAAACATGGCAATATCGCCCAACGACACTACTTTATCCCGCGCGTATGCCGGCATCCGTTTCCCATCGGTAAGCGACTCAACCACCAGCATATTTTTCCCCTGCGACACTAATTTGAAAAGACCGGGTTTACCGGAAATGGAAAGAATTTCTTTAAGCATAAAATGATCAGATTATTAGATTTTTTAAATCGTATTTTTTTAATTCAGATGTTGATTTTGCTGGTATAAATTTATCAACAAATATAACAACAAATCTGAAATGCCGGATTATTTTTATCAATTGTTAAATCAATTATTGAAAACGAGCTATCTCTTTAAGATTTATTTTACCTTCGTAAAAAGCTTTTCCAACTATAACTGCCGGAACATCCGCGTTTTCAAGTTCTTCGATATCTCGAATACCGCCAATGCCACCACTGGCAATGAGGGTAAGCTGTGGAATATGTTGCAAAACTTTCCTGTAAAGTTCCACCGAAGCACCCTGAAGCATTCCATCCTTGCTGATATCGGTGCAAATCACCCTTGTTATCCCTTTTTCCACATACCCGGCAATAAAAGGGATGATGCCTAAATCAGTCGATTCGGTCCAGCCGGTTACAGCAATTTTTTCATTTTTCACATCAGCGCCAAGGATAATTTTGTCTCCGCCGTAAACGTTTATCCACGAAATAAATTCATCCCTGTTTTTCACAGCAATGCTCCCACCCGTTACCATCGCAGCGCCACATTCAAAAGCGATCCTCAAGTCATCGCCCGATTTAAGGCCGCCTCCAAAGTCGATGGTCAAACTTGTTTTCCCGGCAATGCGTTCCAGAACTTTATGGTTGACAATGTGTTGTGCTTTTGCGCCATCCAAATCGACCAAATGCAAACGGCGTATGCCCGCATCGGCGAACATCCGGGCCACTTCCAACGGATCTTCGTTATATACTGTTTTCCGGTTGTAATCGCCCTGCGACAGCCTTACACATTTTCCATCTATCAAATCGATGGCGGGAATTATTTCTATCACGAATATTGATTTATAAATTATGCGATTGACATTATTAAATGTTAGTATTTAACAACATAACTTCAATATTAAAATAATATTTTTGACAACAAATAAATTTTTTGTTGTTAAAAATATCAACAATTATGAATTACGTTTGATGCAATTTATTGAATGCCGATTGTTAAAACAAAATTACATAAAAAACCGGACATAAAAAAGCCGGACGAAAATTACTTTCCGTCCGGTTCAAATCAGGGCTATTACATGATTTCAATCATTTTTGCAGGTTTTGGCTTCACTTCTTCTTTTTTAGGCAAGCGAACGTGCAAAATTCCATCTTCATATTTAGCGGTAATTCCTTCGGTATTCACAGCACTTTCGGGAACTGTGAAGCTTCGCTGAAACGATTGGTAACTGAACTCCTTACGGGTTACCTTTTTACCATCTTTCACTTCGTTCTCTTCCTTATGTTCCGAAGAAATGATTAATTGACCGTTTTCGTAATTCAACTTAAAATCTTCTTTCTTCAGACCTGGAGCAGCCACTTCAATTTCATATTCATCGTTGTTTTCGGCCAGATTCACAGCCGGCAAAGTTGAATTTACACCGGCAAAGTTCGAATTGCTCCAATCCAGTACGTCCCCTTCAAAAAAGTTATCGAAGAATGAAGGAAATACCGGAAACCATTTGTTTGACAATTTAGCTAATGACATAATTTAATCCTCCATTTATTTGGTTAGACATTTTTTAAAATTTCAGATTCATCAATTTCAAAGTCTGTACCAATTCAGGTCGTTTTTTATAATAAGCTTAATATTATATTGAATATCAACAAAATAATATCATGATTTTTTTATAGGCAATTCTAAGAAAACTTACATCTTGTCAGTTATATTATCTAAAAATGCCATTATGACTGTTTTTAAAGCAAGCCATTTTCATTCAATAAATTTCGTAATTTAATAAATATGAATACATTTGCAGAAAAAACACAAACATGGCATTCGATATTACTCAAACCCTCGAAATTATCCCGGCAGCCATTATAGGCCTCACGGTTCATGAATTTTCGCACGCTTATATGGCTTACAAACTGGGCGACGCTACTGCCAAAGAAGATGGGCGTGTATCATTAAACCCATTGAAACACATCGATTGGCTGGGGTTTTTCCTCATCATTATCGCCGGGTTCGGCTGGGCTAAACCGGTAATGTTCAATCCTGAAAACCTGAAAAACAAACACCGCGATGAAATTCTGATTTCGCTGGCCGGACCGTTTTCCAACTTCCTTCTTTCGATTTTGTTTTTTGGAGTGGCGCGCGTCCTGTACGCTATACCATCCATGCCCGTTTCCGAAATGGGCATTTTTACTATCAACCTATTGGTTATCTGGGGCATTATCAACCTTGGATTGTTTGTTTTCAACCTGATACCCATTCCTCCACTTGATGGCTCGCACCTTTACATGACCTTTTTGCAGGACAACAACCCTCAATTGATGACGGTTTTGTATAAATACGGAACCATAGGACTTCTTGTTGTCATCGTTGCTGAAAACCAACTGAACATTAACATATTACATCTGTCCGACTTTATCGACTTTTTCTCAGGATGGATGTTTAGAATCCTTCATTTTTAACGACGAATTTATACTATATCAAAATATTTTCGATGGCAGATGAAACGAGCATGATGAACAAATCACACAAATTTTTAATTAACTTGACATGCGAGTTCCATCCCGATTTTTTTTTCGGGACAAGTTGTGACAAATAAAAAATAGATTATAAACACATGAAAATGATGGACTTGCAACAGGAACTTATCAATAAATACAGATACCTGAATTACAACCATATACTAAAAAACGAGTTTGATGAAAGGGTACAAAAAATTTCCATCAACGCCGGCTTCACCTGTCCCAACCGTGATGGCAGCAAAGGCTCAGGCGGTTGCACTTATTGCAACAACCAATCGTTTCACCCCGACTATTGCAAACCGACAAAAAGCGTAACCCGACAATTGGAGGAGGGCATCGCTTTTTTCCATCATAAATATAAAACACAATACTACCTCGCCTATTTTCAGGCATATACCAACACGTATGACCGCATCGAACACTTAACAAAAATATATGAAGAAGCTCTCTCGATGCCCGGGGTGAAAGGAATAGTGGTAGGTACGCGCCCCGATTGCATTGGCGACGAACTGCTCGATTACTTTGCCCGATTATCTGAAAAAAAATATGTTATGCTGGAGTACGGTGTAGAATCGACCAACGACCAAACGCTCCTTGCCATTAACCGTGGACACGATTACGCCTGCGCGGTGAAAGCCATCGAAAAAACGGCGTCGAGAGGGATAAATGTGGCCGCACATCTTATTTTAGGTTTACCGGGCGAAGATACGGATACGATACTCTCGCATGCCGATAACATATCCCAATTGCCACTCACAGCCCTTAAACTACACCAACTTCAGCTTGTAAGGGGGACGAAAATGGCATCGGACTACGAGACAGCCCCGAGCAAATTCAACCTTTACACTGCTGAAGAATACATCGATCTTTTAGTTAAATTTATCGAACGATTGAATCCTGAAATTGCCATCGAGCGATTCGTATCCCAATCGCCGGCAGGGTTGCTTATCGCCCCGGACTGGGGTTTGAAGAACTTTGAATTTGTAAGCAAGATTGAAAAAGAACTTCAAAAGAGAGGCACTTTCCAAGGAAAATACTTCATCCGTTAATGAACGCATTTCCCTCATTTTTATCAAATGCTCTTCATTTGTAAAACCATGTGTATGTTTTTTCAATTACATTATCTGGAAAATCTCCGGTAATTCACGATACATAAGGATTTTCCAAATAAAAAAACATCTTCCTTTCCTGCAAGCCAAATGTTCAACAAGGTTCATTAAAATGTTTTTAAAAATATTCTTAAAGTCTCGATTTACTAAACAAAAAAACTATCTTTGTAAGGAAAACAAAGATCAAACATGTTCGAGATTGTTATAAAAGGTATATTAATCGGGTTGTGCATATCCGTTCCGCTGGGTCCTATCGGGATGTTATGTGTGCAACGCACATTGAACAGGGGCAGGCTGCATGGGATTTTCACCGGACTTGGAGCCACCACTTCCGATTTGATATATACGGTAATAGCCCTTTATTCGCTGAGCTACGTAACCGACATTATCGAAGCGCACCGCTTTGCCATACAATTGGCAGGAAGCGTACTGGTTATTTTGTTCGGGTATTACATTTTCAGAGCCAACCCCAACACCCAGCCCAAGCCCAACGAGCCTAAACGCACGAATTTGTTCAGCGATTATATCACTTCGTTTATCCTTACATTTACTAATCCGCTGATTATTTTCGTACTGCTGGCCATGTTCGCCCGTTTTGAGTTTGTTACCAAGAATTCCACTCCTTACCTGCTGTTTATCGGAATTTTTTCCATCCTCGCCGGCGCTTTTGTGTGGTGGAGTATCCTCACTTTTGTGGTGGGAAAATTCAAAAACCGCTTGAGCATGCGTGAGCTGAAAATTGCCAATCAAATCATAGGCTACATCATCATGTTTACCGGATGCGTGGGCATTGTACTCAGTTTACTGAAATAAATCCTGAGCTCTTTCTTCTTCAGAATATTTTTATTAATAAATATATAACCAATTGATATGTTGAAACTTGGCGGATATATTAACATCTGTATTGCTACCGCGCACTTAATCGGGTTAATTTGGGCAAAGCAGATGTTCGAGCTTACAGGCGTTGGAAAGGAAATGGGCGGTTTGGCTCAAATTCAGCCATCATTACCCTACATTTTGACTGTTTCGGTAGCAGTCGTTTTTTTCATCTTCGGGCTCTATGGATTATCGGCAGCTGGTGAAATAAGGAAATTACCGCTTTTGAAGCCGGGTGTTTTTTCTATCGCTGCAATTTACATTTTTCGTGGAATAGGAGAATTAATTTTTGATATTTCAAAGCATGTAGCAAGTCCTCTCACCGAAACCACATATTCGCTGATAGCGTTGGCTATAGGTATGTTGTACCTGATAGGCGGACTGAAAAAGTGGAAACTGAACGAAATAAAAACAAATTAAACCTATAAAAAAAGAGATTGTCAATTCAACCCAAATTACTTTGAAGACAACCTCTTGCTATACTATATACCTCTTTTATTTTGCCAGATAAACCGTTTGTGTAGGAAACGCGAACTCAAGTCCGGCGCTATTGAAAGCTTTAAGGATTTCAAAATTAACATTTGAGGGTACCTGTACCACATCGGCTCCACGTTTTACAAAAAATATGAATGTAATCATCAGCGCCGACTCGCCAAAATCGGAAAAAAACACCGCCAGATCCTTGTCTGTTACCCCTTCTACTTTAGATGGAATGGCTTTTAGAATTGAAATAGCCTCCTCCATTTTTGCCGAAGAGGTGCTGTAAGTCAATCCCAGTTTCAGCATTACCCTGCGCATAGGTTCAGCGCTGATATTTTCGACCGATGCTTCCACAATTTTGTAGTTCGGTATGGTAACCAACCTTTTTTCGAGGGTACGCAGGCGGGTGCTGCGGATACCTATATCTTCCACAAAACCATCAAAACCATCCACTTTTATCCTGTCGCCAATACGAAACGGCCGATCCGTAAAAATGGTGAATCCCCCAAAGATATTTTTTATGGTATCCTGCGCGGCCAACGCGAAAGCCAAACCACCAATTCCAAGCCCGGCAATGAGTGTTCCAACGTTTACGCCTGCATTGTTCAGCGCCATAATGACACCTATCGACCACGTTACAATCAGCACAGATCGCTTGAACAACGGGATCAGGTTGGCATCGATAAATGACCGGGATGTAGAAGCCGGAATCAGAAACTCCTCAATAAGCGCGGATATAAGCCGTGCCACAAACCAAGTGATGTTCAGCACCACCAGTAAATGGTAAGCGTGTAAAATGATTTTATCGACTTTGGGAGGAAGTTCGAGCCGGGCAGCCGCAAACCAAATAGCCAATAAAGCGATACCTAGTAAAACAGGCGTTTCGAGCACCCGGAACAAAATATCATCAAAACGGTTTTTTGTTTTAGATGTAATTTTTTGGATAATGTGCTTATTGATAAGAGAAATTATCTTATTCAACACCAAAGCTCCTGCAATAATCAAAATAGATATGCCCCAGCTCTCGAGGGAATTACCCCAATATATCTGATCTAACATAATTTTTTATATTCAATTAATTTGGCTGACCTTAGATTTTAGACTCTGGACAATAAGTCTTAAGTCGCCAATCCTTTAATCGCAACTTCTATTGTCTTTCTATTTTTTATCTCTTTATCTTGTAACTTTTTACTTGTAATTTCCTATCTACTTTATTTTCATTCCACTTCGAAGGCAACAGCATCGCTGGGCATACGCCAGTCGCCACGGGGCGAAAGGTTGATAGAACCCACTTTAGGTCCATCGGGAATACAGGAACGCTTGAACTGCTGCGCAAAGAAACGGCGAATGAAAACTTCCAACCACTTTTTAATCGTTTCATCTTCGTAGGTTCCCTGAAACGCGTTCCGCGCAAGATAAAAGATCTTCGAAGGAGAAAATCCGAAACGGACAAAATAGTAAAGGAAAAAATCGTGCAATTCGTACGGGCCCACCACATCCTCCGTTTTTTGGGCGATATTTCCCTCTTCGTCGGCCGGCAGTAATTCAGGGCTAACAGGAGTGTCCAGAACATCTTTCAGAATTTTTTCCGAACGGCTGTCGAGACTTCCGGCAGCCCAGCCCACAATGTACCTGACCAGCGTTTTAGGTACACCCGAATTCACAGCATACATCGACATGTGGTCGCCGTTGTAGGTAGCCCATCCCAGCGCCAACTCCGACAAGTCGCCGGTTCCAATTACCAAACCATTTTCCTTGTTGGCCACATCCATCAAAATCTGAGTACGCTCACGAGCCTGCACATTCTCGTACGTTACATCGTGAACTGACATATCGTGGCCTATATCATTGAAATGAATCGTACAAGCCTCTTTGATAGATATTTCCCGGATGGTAATGCCGAGCGACCCCATCAATCCCAGAGCATTGCTATAAGTACGATCGGTGGTACCAAAACCCGGCATGGTAATACCAATGATCCGTTTCCGGTCGAAACCAAGTTGATCTGCCGTTTTCACAGCCACAAGCAAGGCAAGCGTCGAATCGAGGCCTCCAGAAATGCCGATAACCAGAGTTTGCGCATGGGTATGTTGCCAGCGTTTAGCTAATCCGCCTACCTGTATGGCAAAAATCTCGTTGCAATTTTCATGGATTTGTTCCAAAGGAGGCACAAACGGATGGGGGGCGAAACGACGTTTCAAACCATTAAAATCAGGAACTTTCAGGAATTCAGAAACAGCATACTCCACTTCCGATTTCCCGGCATTAAAGTTTGAATTACGAATACGATCGGCTCGCAATCGATCAATATCTATTTCGCTGGCAACGAATTGAGAATGAAACGAAAAACGTTCACCCTGAGCCAGCATTCGTCCATTCTCGGCAATATAAGCTGAACCCGAAAACACCACATCGGTAGTAGATTCACCATGGCCCGCAGAGGCATATACATAACCCGAAATACATCGCGCCGACTGTTGCTCAATTAGTTGAACACGGTAAGCATTCTTTCCTATCAACTCATTGCTGGCCGAAAGGTTGAAAATAATTTCGGCACCATGCATGGCATGCTGGCAGCTTGGAGGTATGGGTAACCAAAGATCCTCGCAAAGTTCGATGGCAAATGTAAAATCACCATTTTCAAAAAGAATATCGGTGCCAAATGTTGTTTCCTGTCCGGCAATAACAATTGTTTTTCTCTTCACCTTTCCGCCTGAAGCAAACCACCTTTTTTCGTAAAACTCACCATTATTAGGCAGATGAGTTTTAGGCACAATGCCCAGTATCCTACCCTTTTGCGCAACCACAGCCACATTGTACAACTCATTCGCAACCCGCAGCGGTAACCCGAAAATAACGACAGTGTTCAACCGGTTCGTTGCTTCAACCATCAACTGTAAACCAGTTTCTGCTTCGGAAAGCAATTGGTGTTGATAGAAAAGATCGGCACAAGTATAAGCCGTTACCGATAATTCAGGGAACACAACCACAGCAACATTTTCTTTATCAGCATCAATGGCTAAACTAATCATTTGCTGCACGTTGAACGCACAATCGGCAACCCTGATTTCAGGAACCGCGGCTGCCACCCGAACAAAACCATGGATCATTCTATATCGTTTTTTGTTGTTTTTAAGCTCGTTTCATTACCCTGTCAAGGCTTCGTTTATCCTCTTTCTCTTTGATAGATTGACGTTTATCGTACATTTTCTTTCCGCGCGCCAACCCTATTTCCAGTTTTGCCAGTCCTTTTTCATTGATAAAAAGTTTTGTGGGAATAATGGTAAATCCCGACTCTTTCGTTCCTTTCACAAGCTTTCGCAGTTCACGCTTGGTAAGCAACAATTTACGGTCGCGCCGCACATCATGGTTGTTGTAAGTTCCAAAAAAGTAAGTGGCAATGTGCATGTTTTTCACCCAAAGCTCTTCACTCAGGAAAGTACAGTAACTATCTGTCAACCCGGCTTTACCATCGCGTATCGACTTTATTTCGGTACCGAAAAGCTGTATGCCGGCCGTAAAACGCTCTACAATTTCATAGTCGAAAGTAGCTCTTTTGTTTTTAATCAGTATGTTAGAATTCTTGAACATGAATAGCAAATAAATTGTTTCCGATTTTAAATCAAAAAGTTGTACAAAAATACATTAAAATTCAGATTAAATAAACACTTGCCACAACGTTTTTCGGTAAAGATTGTTTTACTGAAAATAATGACAATCGAAAATAATGAGTATATTTGCTGTCCGATTTTTTTTCAGAATTTCTTTTTATACATGAACAACGAAATAAAACTTAACATAACAGGACTCGTTTACAACCAATCGGTAGTGGGAACTTACGGGCTGGTGCTGAGCGAAGAAGACGGTAAACGTCGCTTCTCGGTAATGATAGGCGAGCCCGAAGCACAATCTATAGCGTTGAAATTAAACAACAAACGTTCGCCCCGACCGCTTACTCACGACTTGATCAAATCACTGTTATCGGCTTTCGACGCTGAGCTGAAAAAAGTGCTGATCTACGACATGGTGAATGAAATCTTTTTCTCGGAATTGCAAATTATCAGAGATGAGAAACTTGTTGTCATCGATGCCCGCACTTCCGATGCCGTGGCTCTGGCTGTTCGTACCGATTGCCCGATCTATATTAAATCCGAGATATTGGACATCGTCGGCACCGAAATCGACACCAATGAACCGGGCGCGGAAGAAAACGAGACTCAAAACCCGGAAAATTTATCGGAAAGCGACCTGAAGGAAATGACCATGGATGAATTACAAAGTCTTCTTGATTCGGCGTTGAAAGAAGAAAACTATGAGCTTGCGGTTAAAATACGGGATGCTATAAGTCAAAAGAAGTAACACAAACACAAATAAATAATACTTTTAGAAAAAATCAGAATATGGGTTTAAAATTCAGATTAATTGTCATGAACTTTCTCCAGTTTTTTGTGTGGGGATCGTGGATGATGACCTTGGGACATTACGGATTTAGTGAAAAACAATGGAACGGAGCTGAATTCGGGCTGGTGTTTTCCACTATGGGTTTTGCATCGTTAATTATGCCAACTTTATTTGGTATTTTGGCCGATAAGTGGAAAGCCAACTACGTATATGCTATTTTACATTTACTTTTCGGCATTACCATGTGTTTTTTACCTTCTATTGACGCGCCTCTGCCTTTCTTCTGGGTACTATTGGTGGCCATGTGTTTTTACATGCCTACCATAGGGCTGAACAATTCGATAGGGTTCAAAATACTGAAAGACGAGGGGAAAGACCCTACCACTTATTTTCCACCCATCAGGGTATGGGGAACCGTAGGATTTATCGTAGCCATGTGGATTACCAATTTTTTCACTAAGGAATGGGGCTTGGGTTATAGCATCAAAGTTTCTTTTATTATCTCAGCAATTATGGCGTTCGTTCTATCGTTGTTTTCGTTCATTTTTATCCCTGTAATAAAAAAAGAAGAAAGCACTGTGAACAAAAAGAAATCGCTGGTTCAAAAATTAGGGCTTGAAGCATTTGTGTTGTTCAAACAGAAAAAAATGGCTTTGTTTTTTATTTTCAGTATGCTTCTTGGCGGGGCTTTACAATTAACAAACGCTTATGGCGATGCCTTTTTACAAGATGTAAATGTCTTTCCTAAAGGTACTTTAGTTTACAATTTTTCAACCATTATATTATCCATCTCTCAAATATCAGAAACATTGTTTATCCTTGCCATACCGTTTTTCATGAGAAAATTCGGGATAAAAAACGTAATGCTGATAAGCATGTTGGCTTGGGTGCTGCGTTTTGGTTTGTTCGGCATCAGCCAGAATTCAGCCCTCGGTTTAGGGTTGGTGGTACTTTCATGCATTGTGTATGGAATGGCTTTCGATTTTTTCAATATTTCAGGGGCACTATTTGTTGAACAAAACACCGATTCGAGGATACAATCTTCAGCTCAGGGGGTATTTATGCTGATGACCAATGGAATTGGAGCCGTACTTGGCAATATTGCCGCAGGATTAGTTATAAAAAAATGGTTCGAAGTTGGCGGTATCAAAACGTGGAACATCGGTACCTTCAATCAGCCCCACTGGCTAAATATATGGTTTGTTTTTGCAGCGTATGCTTTAGTTGTGGCCATTGTTTTCGCGGTGTCGTTCCGTTACAAGCACGATCCGAAGCAATTCGAAAATTACAGTCATTAAAAAACGAAGTATAAAAAGGTGTCTTAAAGCCGAAAACGTGAAAATTAAACCGTTTCCCTTTAAGACACCTTTTTTATATCCTCACGCATTCAATAATTACGTTACGCTCATCCGACGTTTTACAACCATAAAGGAACACTTCTCCGCCATCTCCTATTCCCGCCTTCTTCCGCAGTTCTTCCGGTTTCAAAGGAAAATTCCGCGTAACGACATTGGCTCTCGGAACCGATGCTTTCAACTTTTTCAGTTCATTTTTCGAGAATCCCCACATCCGCGCAACCTTCAACTTGCGACCCGGAAATTCAGGAATTAACTCATCAGCAGTGTATAAATGGGTGTTAACATGGAGTTTTTTCAGGTGATATGCAGATCCGGCGAGTTTAAAAGCTCCACTTTTCATCACCGAAGCGTTCGGCTCGTACAAATAGCTGCCCGGTTCATTTGCGATATTGCTCACGGAGGATTCCTCTTCAGTTTTTCCGAACGAAAACAGCTCTTTTTCGCCGTTTTTCAGAAAATTGACAGTCGTTATCCGAATATCTGTAACTACCTCATTTTTATCTATCAACAGTAAAACTTCTTTACACTCATTGTCAACCGAAACGAGATGAACTTGAGTTACACCGGGTAAATCAGATATGGATCGGCTAATATCAATCATAGGCGACAGTTTTACCATGATCTTACCAGAAACCAACATCAAACGGGGCAATAATGCCGCGACATCGGGTTCGCAATCGGCCACCGATACCATTTTATTCCCCTTTATATCCCTGCGAGCAGGATCGATATATATCCAATCGGCCTGCAGATCGGTGGAATTCAAATAATCTTCAGCCACATCGTTGATAATTTGTATATTACCAGCTCCGAGTATTCTAAAATTATGTTTGGCTAACCGGCAAAGTTCGCTGTTTTTTTCCACATAATACACTTGTTGAAAACGAGTTGACACAAAAAAACAATCAATCCCGAATCCACCCGTAAGATCCACCAGGGTGTGCCCGTGCAGCAACGTTGATTTATACATGGCCGTAATTTCCGATGAAGCTTGTTCCAGCGATAATTGAGGCGGATAGAGCATTTGGTTGTTGCGGTAAAATGTAGGGATTTTCGTTTTCACCCTCTTGCGACCGTTTATTTGGGCCACAGCCAACGGCATATCCACATCGGGATATTTAGATGCTTGCAACGAAAGTTCAAAAACATCCGAATTTTCGTGCTCAGTTATAAAATGCAGGGTAGCGTCGTTCATCTTTTTTTTGCAAAAATACAATAAAAAAAGCCGGGACAAAACCGGCTTTCAAATATATAGAAGATGCAACTTAAATTACCACATCAGTACAATCCTGAAATTCATGGCACTAGGAACTTCATCAAAAAAATCGGAATTGGTAACATAATAATTAACCTGACCCACCAAAAAATCCGAATCTATAGTACGTGTCCAGTAATTATTGTTGGCATCTTTCTGGTGCAAGACGTATGGCAGTATCTGCTGCGATCCGTTGAAATCTATGTAATTCAACACAGTACCCGAATCGTAAATAAAATTGGTAATTTCGGGAACCGAAACCGAAGCCGAATAGTAAACGGCATTATTAGCATCGGTATGCCTTACCCAATCGGAACTTTTTACCGACACTTTGATAATCTGCCAGTTAGTACCTGGACCCTGTGATCCCTCGGGTCCTTGTGGCCCTTCAGGACCTTCGCACGAAAATGAAACCAGCGCAAGAACGGTTAAAACAGCTAAATATCGGAATCCAAAACCTTGCTTGATTTTTCGATAGATTTTTTGTGTATTCATATAGACAATTATTTTTGTGATTTGAAAAAAGTATTGTTCAATTATTGTAAAATTGACTTAACAAACGGCGTGCCTAAAATAATAAAAAGAAAAATTATTTTCGGGTGGATGTTTTCAAAAAATAAATCGATGGGGCTTTCCACCATGTCATTTCAGCATATAAACCATTAATTATCAAAAATATTTCGTTGTCTCACGGCTTCATATATAAAAACTCCGGCAGCCACCGAAACATTCAGCGAAGCGATGGTTCCCGACATGGGGATGCCTACTAAATCGTCGCACAAACGGAGGTGGGCAGCATCGACGCCCGATTCTTCCGATCCCAGCACGATGGCCAGCGGACCGGTCATATCCGATTTAGTGTACATTCGTTCTGATTTTTCGGTAGCGGCAACCAACTTTAACCCCGACGATGATAAAAATCTCAACGCGTTTAAAATGCTGCTCTCACGGCAAACCGGAATCTTGAGCAAAGCCCCGGCTGAAGTTTTCACGGCATCGGCATTAATGGACACTCCTCCTCTTTCGGCAACAACAATGGCATCCACGCCGGCGCACTCACAAGTTCGGGCTATCGCGCCGAAGTTCCGCACATCGGTTACACCGTCGAGCACCACGACCAAAGGCATCCGCCTCTCTTCGTACACCATCGGGATAATATCTTCGATGCGCTGGTAGGTAACCGGAGAGATAAAGGCGATCACACCCTGATGGTTTTTCATGGTGATACGGTTGAGTTTTTCTACCGGTACCTTTTGTATTGGAATGTTCCGGCCATCAGTTACCGCTATTAATTCGCGGGCCAGATCGTTTGTCATATCACGCCTAATCAGTATTTTATCAATCTCTTTACCAGAATTTACAGCCTCGATGATGGCTCTGGTTCCGAATATCATATCTTTTTCAGGCCTTTGTTTCCTGAAATTTTGCCGGTTGTCGTACATTTATTTTCGGTATTTATGTTTAATAATGAAATGAGCATGTAAATACTTCACACCCAAGGTAATGATAATATTAGCATGCGAGTTCTCCCGTCAAGTCGGGACAACCTACGCGACCTTAAAAAAAAACAATTATTATCGTATGAAAGAACAAATGTAATCAAAAATGTCCATCATCCCGCCATCCAACTGCACATAATTCTCGGATCACATTCAAAAATTGAAATTTCATTCAAAATATTTCATTCTTTTAATACCGGATTAAAGATATTTTATTTCCCTTTTCATATAAACTTTTGTATCTTTGTTTTGATTTTAAGTTTTCTATCCATAAAAAAATATATCAACTATGAACACAAAAAAAAGAATCCTTATTATTGCCGGAGCCATTATTCTCGGCATTTTTTCCTTTCTGATGGTAGCCCCTTATCTGTTTAAAGACAAAATTGTAAGTGCCGCAAAAAAGGAAGTTGCTGTGATGCTGAATGCCAAGGTCGATTTTAACGACTTCAGTGTCAGCTTTTTCAAAAACTTCCCGAAGTTCTCATTGAGTGTCCACGATTTCCGGATCTCGGGGGTCAATGAATTTTCGAAAGACACACTGATCTATTGTAAAGATTTTGACATCGTTGTCAATTTGTCCAGTATTTTTGGTGATTCAGGCTACGAGGTAAATAAAATCATCCTGAACGAGCCCCGCATTTATGCCCATGTATTGCCCAATGGCAAAGTTAATTGGGACATTATGAAAGAAGATACTACCAAAAAAGCCGAAACGGACACCACTTCTTCCGATTTTAAGGTCAAACTACAAAAAATTGAAATTAAAAACGCCAATATCGTTTACAACGATGAGCAAGGAAAAATGAAGGCGGTTATAGCGAACCTGAACCATACCCTTTCGGGCGACCTGACATCCGACCAAACAACCTTGGATACATATACCACCATCGATTCGCTGAGTTTTTACATGGATAAAATACCTTACCTTTCGAAAGCTAACATAGAGCTCAAAGCCAATATAGATGCCAATCTGAAAGACAGCAAATATACGCTGAAAGATAATTATACCCGGATAAACGCCATTAAGTTCGCTGTCAACGGTTGGGTGCAGGTGCTCAAAAGCGGCGGCTACGATATGGATTTGAAACTCGACACCAAAGAGGTTGATTTTAAATCGATACTATCGCTTGTCCCTGCCATTTATGCCAAAGAATTCAACGGGGTGAAAGCTTCCGGCAATGTTAATTTAAGTGGTTTTGTAAAAGGGAAGATGGAAGGTGAAAACTATCCGGCTTTCGGCCTTAAAATGAAAGTATCGAACGGGACATTCCAATATCCCGACCTCCCGAAATCGGTGCAGGGAATTACCATCAACGCTTCAGTAGAAAGTCCCGGAGGCTCGCTGGATAAAACCGTCGTTGATGTTTCCCCTTTCGCTTTTTCGTTGGGAGGAAATCCTTTTTCACTTAAATTACATGTAATTACTCCAATGTCCGACCCTGATTTTACGCTTAACGCGGTGGGAAAACTCAATCTCGGAATGGTAAAAGATTTTTATCCGCTTGATAAAGGTACAAATCTCAACGGATTACTTGATATGAACCTGAATGCTGGCGGTAAACTTTCGTACTACGATAAAAATCAGTATGAAAATTTCCATTTTTCCGGGAAAATGACCGTTTCAAAAATGGTGGCTAAAACACCCGAAATCAAGCAACAAATAGATATTGACAATGCTAATCTGGTGTTTAACAACCGTTATATGGATCTGACCGGCCTGAAAGTTAAGATCGGGAAAAACGATATAAGCGCCACGGGTAAAATTGAAAATTATGTGGCATATGCCTTGCACGACAAAACTCTGAAAGGATCACTTAATATCGAATCAAACTATCTCAACCTGAACGACTTTATGACGGAATCATCCACAACCACCACCACTTCGGGCGAGCCAATGACGGTGGTTGAGATCCCCAAAAACATTGATTTTACCATGCAAGCACTTTTCAAACAATTGGTGTATGATAAGATGAACTTCACCAATGCAAAAGGAGCTTTGACCGCTTCGGAAGGTGATTTGAAATTCAACAACCTTGGATTGAGCGCCTTTGGAGGAAACGTAGTTTTGAACGGAATTTACAGCACCAAAGACATTAAAAAACCAACGGTAAACATGAATTTGGCGTTGAACAATGTGGTATTTACCGAATTGTTCAAACAAGTGGAAACCATCAAAAAAGTGGCTCCTATATTTGAAAAAGCCATGGGTAATTTTTCAACCAAGTTCAGCATCAATACCACCCTTAAAAAAGACATGATGCCCGATTTGGCAACATTGACCGGTAGTGGATCGTTATCCACCAGTTCAGTAGGGATTTCCAATTCGCCGGTACTTGGGGCATTGGCCGCCACCCTGAAAAACCAGAACCTGAATCCGATGAAAATTAAAGATTTAGCGTTAATGTTTGATATTAAAGATGGAAAAGTAAATACAAAACCATTTAATGTAAACATTGGCGACATAAAAATGAATCTGGGTGGAGCTACCGGATTAGATGAATCGATAGCTTACAATGGAAAAATTACGGTTCCTGAAAAATATAAATTAGGAAATTTCTCAAACCTTGCTTTCAAGATTGGAGGAACGTTTACCAAACCAAAAATCCAATTGGATATGGCTAATACGCTCAACAATATTGTTTCCGACACCAAAGCCAAAGCCTTGGATGAAGCCAAAAAGCAGGTTGACAATGCTAAAACTAAAGCACTGGACGAAGTAAACAAGAAACGCGACCAAGCTTTAAAAGCCGCTCAGGAACAAGCTGATAAAATAAGGAATGATGCGAAAGCCGCCAGCGATAAGATACTGAACGAGGCTCAGGCCGAAAGCGATAAGCTGGTGGCAAAAGCAAGTAATCCGCTTACAAAAGCAGCCGCCCAGATAGCAGCTAAAAAAGTGATGGACGAAGCCAAAAAGAAAGCCGATAGCCTGAATAAAACAGCCGAAACCCAGGCTCAGAAAATTTTAGATCAGGCAGCAAGCAAATCTGAAATAAAATAAAAGAATACGGAGAGTTTTAAGAATGAATCGATTATGCTTACACAACACAAATAAAGCGACGAAAAGCAGAAGAGGAATATCAACGGTATCTATCGTGTTGTGTATCGTTTTTTCAATCAGTGCAAACGGACAACGATCCGTTACAGATGCGGATAAATTATTCAACAGCAATCAGTTCGGTAAAGCGCGGGATGCTTATGCCGAACTGGTTAAGCTGAAACCCAATCAAAGTCTTTATCGTTACAGGTTGGGGCGTTGCTACTATGAACTGGGCGACTACCCGAAAGCGCTGGAACAGTTTCAGTTCAGCAATGATAAGTATCCGCTGAAGGATTTTTTTTGTGGTGAGATTTATTTCGACACCTATCATTTCGATGAAGCAACGAAAGCGTATCAAAAATATCTGAACTCCATTCCTGCCGATGGAAAAGAGGCTCTTTCGTTGAAAAATAAAATTCGCAGGTCCGAGCTTGCGGCAAAAATGCTTGAAAGAGTAGATGATATTGTCATTGTGGATAGCATGAAGGTTGACAAATCAAAATTTCTTCAGCATTACAATTTACCACCCGACTTAGGAAGCTTAGAGCAAGGCGTTATACAACTCAAAAACAAAAAGAAAATTGATAGAATAATCTACAACACCCAGCGTCAGGATCGGAAATTCTTTACCGATACCATTAATGACCAACTTGATATTTTTACATCCTATAAATTAATGGACGAATGGTCGGCTCCAGTAACCCTCCCCGATCAAATAAATACGCCGGCTAACGAAAATTATCCTTTTTTAATGGCCGATGGCATTACCCTCTTTTACGCATCGGAGGGTGAAAACTCCATTGGCGGGTACGACATTTTCATGACACGCTACAATCCGGCAACCAACACATACCTGAATCCCGAAAATGTGGGAATGCCCTATAATTCACCAGCAAACGACTACATGATGGCTATTGATGAACAACATCATGTGGGCTGGTTTGCCACCGACAGATACCAACAAAAAAACAAAGTGGTCATCTACAAATTCATACCGAATGATACCAAAACCATACTGCGTTCCACGGATACTGATTCGATAATACAATCGGCTCAACTGAAACAATTCAGGACAAATCAAGTGGAGAGCGCTGACATTTCCGTATCGAACAAAGAAAGCTCAGGTTATGAACAAAACAAAATCCATTTCGTTGTTAACGACTCCATTATTTATACAAGTAAACAACAATTCAAGTCGGATACCGCTCTTAAATTATTTGAGCAATATCAAAAAAATGGAGTTGAAACCTTGCAACTTACCAAGCAACTGGTCAAACTTCGTGAAAAATATCAGGGCATAAACGATGGTAGCGCTTTAACAAAGCTATCATCCGAAATTATCGAATTGGAAGCAGAAATAGCAAGTAAAAAAGATCAATTATCAAACAACGCGCTCGAAATCCGGAATACAGAAATACGGGAAATTAACAAAAACCAAAAGTAAAAATGGTTATTACCAAAAATCGAAATAATTATGTTAAAAAGATATTTTCCTTTTTTTTATTTCAATTTATCTGTATATGTTTGTAAATTGAAGTAATTTTAACTATTTTTGCATCGAAAAAAATTTATTCATATATACAAAGAGTCAAAAACTGCATGAAAAATATTTATTGTATATTTTTATTAGCGGCCTTAATTTCCATGACGGGTTGCAGTTCTCAACGTAAAATAGCTTATTTCAACGGCATAAATTCAGCCTCATCGGATTCAATAGGTAAAAAGTTCTTCAAAGCCCACGAAGCTAAAATTGTAAGTGGCGATATGTTGTCCATAACAGTATCCGGGTTAGATCCATTGGCTGTAGCACCTTATAATTTGCCGCTTGTATCGTTTGCGGCACCGGGCAGTAGCCAAATTTATAACAGCTATACCCTTCAATCCTACCTTGTAGATGTTAATGGAGATGTCAATTTTCCGGTATTGGGTTCGGTAAGATTGGGCGGAATGACAAAATCGCAGGCCATCAATTATATTCAGGATAAATTATCCAAAGACCTGAAAAACCCGATTGTAACCATTCAGTTTCTGAACTACAAAATCACAGTGCTGGGAGAAGTTCTCCGACCTGGTTTATATTCCATTAACAATGAACGAGTAAGTATTTTGGAAGCATTAGGTTTGGCCGGGGACATGACGGTTTACGGGAAAAGGGAAAATGTGCTGTTGTTCCGCGAAAGCGACGGAAAGCCAGAATTCGTCAGGTTGAACCTGAATACCGACGAGATTTTCAAATCACCTTATTTTTATCTGCAGCAAAACGATGTTTTATACGTTGAACCCAATGTGGTAAAATCAATTCAGGCTCAGAATCTACCTTTGTATTTATCCACATTGTCCACACTTGCAACTGTAACCACCGTTATCATAGCTCTATATAAATAATAAATTCGTTTATGGAAAATAAACAAAACAATCGGGTTGAATCTCCGCTTCCAGTTAATCACGAAACCATAAATATTCGTGAATACGTGATTAAGTACTTAAAAAAGTGGTATTGGTTTGTGCTTTCAGTTATCATCTGTCTTTTGTTTGCAAATTTCTATCTGAAATTCCAAAACGACCTTTATCAGACTCAAACCACCATTCTCCTCAGGAACGACCCTGCCGATACGGGTGTCTCTGAAATGGCTATTCTCAATGGATTAGGACTCAATGCGGGAACATCCAAGCAAGTTGAAGATGAAATTCAGGTACTGACTTCAAAATCGGTAATGCGACAGGTTATTGAAAATTTGGGATTAAATACTGAATATTATATCAAAGCAGGATTCAAAGATGAGGAACTTTATCCGAAATCGCCATTAAAGCTTGCATTGCCGTTCAATTATAACGATACCGTTCGGAATGATGTTTCTTTTAAGATAGTAAAATCGGGAAATGCTTACGACATTAAAATTAAATCTGGTCATTTTTCGGAAAATTATAGTGTTCAAGACATTACAAAACCTATCTCAACTTCCATTGGAACATTCAGATTTTACCTAAACGCACCATTAGTTGAAAACGCTACGTACCGGGTTATTACTTATCCAAAAGAATATTTGGTAAACAGATATTGTGATAATGTAAAAGTAAGTTCTGTGGATAAAAAATCGAACGCGATTAATGTTTCTACCGTGAATGCCAATAAAACAAAGGCAGAAAACATCCTCAATAAATTAATTGAAATATATAACATGGATGCGGTTATAGATAAAAACATGATTGCGAGCAATACCGCTGATTTTATCGAAGACCGGCTTAAAATTATCGGTTCAGAATTATATGACGTTGAGTTAAATGTAGAGAATTACAAGAAAAAAAACAACCTTACCGACCTTTCGTCCGAAGCTGATTTGTATTTGCAGACAGCGAGTGAATATGATAAAAAACTTTCGGAAACGGACACACAACTGAAACTGATTGTGTACCTCGAAAATTATGTGAAGGATAATAAAAACCAATACAGTTTGATACCTGTCAATATTGGCATTCAGGATCAAAATCTTCCCAGTATGGTTGAAGATTATAACAAGATGATTCTGGAAAGGATGAAAGTTCTACGAACTGCCAACGAAAATAACCCGGTGGTCTCTCAGTTCGACCAACAGTTGAAAGCGGTAAAACAAACTCTTTTAGCAAGCATTAGCAATATAAAAGAGGGGCTAAACATAACCAAACGCGATTTTTTAGGAAAGGACACCCAATTCAATTCAAAAATCAGGAACGTCCCCACTCAGGAACGTCAGTTCCTCGAAATTAAACGCCAACAGGAAATTAAACAAAACTTATACGTTTTCTTACTTCAAAAACGCGAAGAAAACGCTCTTACCCTGGCAAGTACAGTTCCATCGGCAAGAACTCTTGATTTGGCTTATTCATCCATATCGCCCATTTCTCCCAACCGGAAAATGATTTACTTGCTTGCCCTTTTCTTTGGCCTAATCATCCCGGCAGTAGTATTCTATCTATACGAATTGTTCAACTTCACTATTGTTGATAAAAAAGAATATCTGAAGTTGGTAAAGGCGCCATTCTTAGGATCTATCGGTTTGGCTAAAGAGTCGGATAAAATTGTGGTGCGTGAAGGAAGAACAACTCCTATTGTGGAAATGTTCCGTTTGGTGAGGACCAATCTTCAGTTCATGCTGAACGATGCCAAATCGCCTGTCATACTTATCACTTCAAGTATAAGCGGTGAAGGGAAATCATTTACAGCCATCAATTTGGCAATGTCACTTGCTTTAATGAAAAAGAAAGTGGTAATACTTGGCCTTGATATCCGGAATCCAATGCTGGGCGATTATCTTTCTATTCCGAAAAACAAGGGTATCACTTTATATTTATCTGATTCAGGATTAAAACCAACAGATATCGTATTCCCTTCGGGTATCCATCCGTATCTGAATGTTATTCCAGCCGGGCCAGTTCCGCCAAACCCTGCTGAATTACTCATGAGTCCCAGATTGGATGAACTAATCGCCGAATTAAAACAGGAATATGATTTTATCGTTATCGACTCGGCTCCCGTAGGTGTTGTTACCGACACTTATCTCATCAACCGAATCATTGATAACTGTATTTATGTCTCACGTCAGAATTATACTCCGCGTGAAGTTGCGACTCTAATTAACGATGTGTATGAAAGTAAAAAGCTAAAAAACATGTCAGTAGTATTCAACGGAACCGCTGAAACATCAAGTTACGGGTACAACTATCACGGTAGAAAATACAAATATAAATACCGTTACGCAAAATCGAATAAACAAAAGTTAATGGATAAAATCTCGGGGATTTTCAAGAAATAACTGAAAAATGAAGTTAGCTGAATGACGAAGGAAAGAGAAGTTACATGTATTACTTGTAACTTCTCTTTTTCATTTCTTTGGGCCTTTCATTACTTATGATGATGGCAATTGCCAAAATTCATTGTTATTGATGATTGCGTAAAGTATAAAAAAAAACGACCTTTGCATAAAATCAAACAACAACCAGCATATATGAATAAAAGATATTTATTTTTACTGATATTGTTTATGTACGTTACTTCGAAAGCGGAAAAACCTTTTCTGTTTGAAGCAAATTATACTGGCGAAGGTGTAGCAAATTTTACCGGTGGAATAAAGAGCGGGACGGCATACTTGGGGATGGCAAATATTTACATTACCTTCGACACCGAAAAAAGTAACCTGTGGAAAGGTGGTACATTTTTTATAAACATGGCCAATACACATGGTTGCTCCCCTTCTGCAACAATGATAGGCGATTACCAGGTAGAATCAAATATTGAAGCAGGAAATCATTCTTTCCTTCAGGAATTCTGGTATCAGCAAAAAATAAAATCGCTATCACTTACCATTGGGTTACAGGACATGAACGTTGAATTGGCCAATACGGAAAACGGAGCGGTTTACCGAAACAGTTCCTTTGGTATCATGCCTGTGATCTCTTCCGATGTTTCTGTCCCTATTTTTCCCCTTACCGCTTTAGGTGTTACACTTGGATGGGATATTACTGAAGAAACACGTTGGATTTCAGCGGTATATGACGGGGTTATTACCGATTTCGATAAAAACCCCTACAACGTTGACTGGAACCTCCGCAAAAAAGATGGCGCGCTATTTGTATCTGAGGTTCAACAGGATATACAGTTATCCGATAAACTAAGCGGAACTCTTAAACTCGGAGGTTATTATCATACACATAAATTGGAAGATGATGACAGCGGAAAGAGCTCATCCAATTACGGCATATATGCAATTGCCGACCAAACCATAATTAAAACTTCTGAACTAAAAAAGACATCTGTTTTTATTCAAAGCGGATATAACCCGAACAAGTACGTAGAAAATTCGTTTTATCTGGGCGGAGGTATTAATCAATATGGCATTGGACAAAGAAAAAACGATATACTTGGGTTGGCTTTTGCGCATGCTGCGTTCACAACTGCCGGATTAAAACCCGAAACAGTATTTGAACTCACTTACAAAACGGTGTTCACAGATTACTTTTATCTGCAACCTGACATACAATACGTTATTCATCCGGCGGGGACAGGCGTAAATCTAAAGAATGCGTTTACAGCCGCCATCAGGTTCGGATTGAACATCAGCAGGGAATAAATACTCAAACTATTGGTATTATGAACAATATAAGTTTAAACGACATTGAAACCGGTAAAGAAGTTTACATTACAAAAGTTCACGGACATGGAGCATTTCGCAAACGGCTTACCGAAATGGGGTTTATTAAAGGAAAAAAAGTAAAAATAATTAAAAATGCCCCTCTTCAGGATCCGGTCGAATACGAAATCATGGGTTATAACGTTTCACTTCGCCGAACCGAAGCCCGGATGGTCGAAGTCATCCGTCCTGAAGAAGCCGGGAACGTAACAGATTTACTGGATTTTAATGGCATAATAGATGAAGACACCTTGAAAATATCCGCCATTGAAAAAGGTAAGAACATAAATGTTGCGCTGGTGGGTAATCCCAATTGTGGGAAAACAACCCTTTTCAATTACGCTTCGGGAGCACATGAACGGGTCGGGAATTACGGAGGTGTAACGATTGATGCCAAAGAAGCCCGATTGACACACAACGGGTATAAATTCAAGATAGTAGATTTACCAGGGACTTATTCCATTACCGAATACACACCTGAAGAACTTTATGTTCGGCGCCATATTACCGATCAAATGCCCGATATCATTGTAAATGTGGTTGATGCCTCAAATCTGGAACGTAACCTATTCCTTACTACTCAACTCATCGACATGAACATAAAAGTGGTTATCGCTTTAAACATGTTCGATGAACTGCAGAATAAAGGGATCAAATTCGACTACGTTTCGCTTGGGAATATGATTGGCATTCCGGTCATTCCTACCATTGCATCCAAAGGAAAAGGGGTTGATGAACTTTTCGACAAGCTCATTGATGTGTATGAAGAAAACGATCCTACAGTCCGGCATATCCATATAAATTATGGAACTCTTATTGAAAAGGAAATTAAGATTATACAGGATGAAATATGGAAAAATCCTGAAATTACCGATGCGTTATCCTCAAGATACGTTGCTATAAAACTGCTTGAAGGTGATAAATCAACGCTGAAGCAACTCGAAATTTACGAAAACTACGAAAAGATAAAGCAAACCTCCCTGTCGTGCGTTTCGCGCCTCGAAAAAGAATATGGCGAAACAGCCGAAACCATTATTACAGATGCCAAATATGGTTTTATCGATGGGGCTTTGAAAGAAACATACGCCGAACCCAAAAAAGATAAGCGCAAAAGCAAACGGGATCTCGACAACATACTCACCCATAAATTCTGGGGGTTTCCTATCTTCTTCTTTTTCATGTGGTTGATGTTCCAGGCAACCTTTACTTTGGGCAGTTTTCCCATGGAATGGATCGATAGCGGAGTAAAGCTGCTAAGCGAGTGGGTTAAAAACACGCTGCCCGATGGTGCGCTCCGCGATATGATGGTGGACGGTATTATTGCCGGTGTGGGCGGAGTTATCGTTTTTTTACCGAACATCCTCATCCTCTTTTTCTTCATTTCCATCATGGAGGATACCGGTTACATGGCAAGAGCCTCATTTATTATGGATAAGCTTATGCATAAAATCGGACTTCACGGCAAATCTTTCATTCCGTTGGTAATGGGTTTCGGGTGCAATGTTCCGGCCATCATGGCAACGAGAACGCTCGAAAACCGCAAAGACCGAATTATGACCATGCTGATAACACCGTTCATGTCGTGCAGTGCCAGGCTTCCGGTGTATGTCCTGATTATCTCAGCGGTTTTTCCTCAAAACCAGGGAATTGTTTTGTTTGCCATTTATATTTCGGGCATTATCCTTGCCATACTCACAGCATTGATAATGAAAAAATTCGCATTCAAAAAAGCGGAAGTTCCTTTTGTCATGGAACTTCCACCCTACCGCGTCCCAACGTTGAAAAACACAGCCATGCATACATGGTTCAAAGGTCAGCAATATTTACGAAAAATGGGAACGGTCATATTGCTGGCTTCAATCCTGATATGGAGCTTAGGATATTTCCCGAAAGACACTAAATATAGCCGCAACTACGAAACGGAAATAGCAAATGTAACAAACAACACATCTATTAAGGATAATGACAAAGCTATTAAAATCAATGAATTGGAAGTTGCCCAGGAAGCTGAACGTCAGGAAAACTCCTATATCGGTCGTTTAGGGCACACTATTGAACCGGTTATCAGGCCCTTAGGCTTTGATTGGAAAATGGGGGTAAGTATCCTTACCGGGCTGGTTGCCAAAGAAATCGTCGTTTCTTCGATGGGGATTCTTTATCAGGCCGATAAAAATGCCGACGAAGAATCCGGATCGTTACAACAAAAAATAAAAGAGCAAACGCACTCGTCAGGTGAATTTAAAGGGCAGAAGGTATTTACACCGCTTGTCAGCATTGCATTTATGCTTTTTGTACTGATATATTTTCCGTGCGTAGCCGTAATCGCCGCCATTAAGAAAGAAGCCAACTGGCGTTGGGCTGTGTTTGCCATGACATATACCACGGCCATAGCCTGGATGGTGGCTTTTCTCACTTATCAGATAGGAAGCTTTTTTGTCTGATTTTTTTAAACAATATCTTTTCCCCGTTGTTTCATTCATAAATTAAAAAAATGCAATTAGTTATAGTTTATATAGTTTTAGTGTTGGCTATCGGGTTTTCGGTTTTTTCCATTGCCCGTAGCCTTACTAAGAAGAAAAGTTCGCATTGCGGCAATAGTGGCTGTGATGGATGTACTGGCTGTGATATCCGGCACGAAATCACGAAGAACAGCCGGCATGCCTATTGATGCATTGCCTGAACTTGTCTTTAAAAAAATATTTGAAATCAGGGATAAAATCCTTTGATTAACGTTAATTATTGTTTCTATAGCATCTTTTTATAGCATTTGAAATAATATTTGAATTAACTTTGCGAAGTTAAAAGAAAAAAATATCTACGGAATACGTTTTTTAAGGCATATTTTTTATGATGAACCGGAGTCGAAAGAAGTTTAGCTTTATTTCCGCGCAAGCAATCTTTATGGTAATTATATTTACCGGAACGTTGTTTGTCAAGTCGGTTCACACCCTCAATTCTCACAGCGTTCCTCCAACGGTTGTTGACCAACACTCTTTTCATCTTACCGACGACGATCATTTCGATTACAACTGTCCGATACTTGATTTCGAATTTTGTTCTTTCCTTGGTGAAAGCAACATACATATTCTGGTAAAAACGGTTAACGTTTTATCGGTAGAAACTCCTTTTGTTATTGCTGATAAACAAAGCATTGATTATCACACTTTCCTCCTGAGAGCGCCCCCTGCCCTCCTGTCCTGATTTTTCATTCACGATTTATGGTGTCATACAACAAGCATCATTGTATTTATTCAATGATGTGGATGTTGTTCTGTAACTTATTCATCATAAGTCGCTTTCTAAAAATATTTCTATTACAAACAGGTATCACAGGGAATCATCTCTCCCATCGGATATTTATCCATCTCATTTGTGAAGAGGTGTTCATCCGTACCACATCATTATATCAAAAAAATGAAACGAATAATTTATATTATACTACTGATATTTACTACATTAAATGTATTTTCAGACAATACTGGGAAAGTAAATTCATCGCTAAGCGGGAAAATAACCAATGAAAAAGGAGAAACCCTTATTGGCGCCACCATTTATTTTCCGGAAATGAAAACCGGCACCACTACCGACGACAAAGGCACTTATAAAATAGGGAACCTCCCCAACACTCAGTTACTCATTCAAATAAGCGCCGTAGGCTACAAAACCATTACCGAAAATATTGGTTTAGAACAGACGAATGTAAGAAACTTTTCGCTCGAAGAGTCGGTGGTAGAAATCAACGAGGTAGTAGTAACCGGCCAAAACACTGCTATCCAAGCCCTGAAAACACCATCGCCTGTAAGCATCGTCAGCCATACAAAGCTGAAACAAAATTCGTATTCCAACATTATCGACGCGCTTAGCCAGCAACCCGGCGTATCGCAAATTACCACCGGCAGCGGCATCTCAAAACCGGTCATCCGTGGACTTGGCTACAACCGGGTGGTGGTAATGAACGATGGCATACGCCAGGAAGGGCAACAATGGGGCGATGAACACGGTATCGAAATGGATGAATACGGTGTGGACCGGGTAGAAATTCTGAAAGGGCCCGCCAGCCTTGTTTACGGATCGGATGCGATGGCTGGCGTTATCAATATGATTTCGGCTCCGGTTTTACCCGAAGGCAAAATGAAACTCAACATTCTGGGAGAATATCAAACCAATAATGGATTAACCGGTTTCTCCGCCAATTTTGCAGGACACAAAAGCAGTTTTATATGGGATGCCCGCCTTAGCTTGAAACAAGCTCACTCCTATCAAAATAAATATGATGGATATGTTTATAACTCAGGCTACAACGAGCAAAGTTTTTCGGCCCTGGCCGGAATCAACAAATATTGGGGGTATTCTCATTTGATACTGAGCAGCTATCACCTTACACCGGGAATTGTTGAAGGTGAACGCGACAGCCTTACGGGAAAGTTTTTGAAGCCTACTTTGGACAACAACGGAGATGAGACTGAAGTGGTGGCAACTAATCCAGATATGAAATCTTATGATCATCAAATGCCTTACCAGCAGATTTACCACTATAAAGCCGTGTGGAACAATAATATATTCATTGGTAACGGCAGCCTGAAATCGACCATTGGATATCAACAAAACCGCCGCCAGGAATTTGAGGATGTGGCCCACCCCGACCAGTACGGTTTGTATTTTAAGCTCCATACCATCAATTATAGCCTTAATTACCAGCTACCAAACGACAAGCTCTTCGATTTATCGTTTGGAGCCAACGGCATGTACCAAAAATCACTCAATATGGGAACCGAATTTCTGATACCCTCCTATCGTTTGTTCGACTACGGGCTGTATGCTATCGCAAGTAAAACGATCGACAAACTATACATCAACGGAGGAATTCGTTTCGACCAGCGTCACATCAATTCAGATGCCCTTTACCTGAATGACGATGCTTTATCTAACGCTTCGGATCCTGGTGCTTCCGAACGATTCAGAGCTTTCAGTAAAAATTTCCAGGGAGCGAGCGGCAGCATCGGATTGAGCTATAAAATATCCGAAACGCTGAATACCAAAATCAATTTTTCATCTGGATTCAGAGCGCCAAATATCAGCGAGTTGAGTGCAAATGGGGTGCACGAGGGAACTATCCGTTACGAACTTGGCAACCTGAACCTGAAACAGGAAAACAGTTTCCAGGTCGATTACGAACTGTCGTACAACACCAAACACATTAGCGCTTCGGTCAATCTGTTTTCCAACATCATCAGCAATTATATTTTCTCGCGGAAACTAAACAATACTCAGGGGGGCGATTCCATCATCGACGGATACGATTGTTTCGTTTTTGATTCGGGGAAAGCACGCTTGTTTGGTGGTGAGTTCTCGTTGGACATCCATCCGCATCCGCTCGACTGGCTACATATCGAAAACAATTTTTCCTATGTAAACTCTCAAATTACCAACCAGCCTGATTCCATGCGTTACCTGCCATTTACACCGGCTCCTAAATGGAATTTCATCTTAAAAACAGATATAAAACGGGTATCTCAAAACATCCGGAACGGATACGTTAGTTTCGGTTTGGAACATGACTTCCGGCAAAACCACATCTATTCAGCATTCAGTACCGAAACAGAAACGCCGGCTTACACCTTGCTGAACGCCGGACTCGGCTTTGATGTTACAGACCGGAAGAATAACACATTGTTTTCGTTGGTAATAAGCGGTACCAACCTGGCCGATGTGGCCTACCAAAACCATTTGAGCCGACTGAAATATGCAGGCGAAAACCTTGTTAACGGACGAACAGGTGTCTATAATATGGGACGGAATTTTACAGCGAAACTGATTATACCTGTAGACTTCTAAAAACGATAAATGCATTCTGTATAACGACCGAGACTAAGTGCAGTAGCCGAATGAAGGGTCACATAGCTGCCGCACAGCGACAAAGTGAATGCGGGAGCAAAACTGCAGGAATGCACTGCTTGCCCCGTCAAAACGGGGTCAGCCGCCAATGCGCTTAGGCGTGTGTTAGGGGCTGGGCTTGGGGCAATTAGTTGGTTTGTCTTTTCGTTCTTGCTAAAATCTTGTCATTTTCGCACTAGTTCCGTTTATTTTTCTTTTTCTAAAGTTGTCAAACCGACAAAATATTGAACAAAGTTTTTATGTTCAATAGTCTGATTTTTAATACATTATAGTTGTAGAAGTAAGCAAAACAAGTAAAAGAAACTTTTTTATAAACGACGAGTTTTTTTGTCCATCTATTCGCGATACTCAATATTTACAATATTACTTTCTAAACTATTAATGGTCTGTTTGTCCTTCATAATAGCTTTGTATAAAAGTTTTACAGAATATTCACCATAATCAAAATTTTTGAAGTTGTTTTTTCCATTGAAATAATATTCATTAATTGAATCTTTGTTCACCGTACTTACATAATTCTCAAACTTATAAACTTTGCTGACTAATCCTATTTTTGAAAAGTCTATGCTGAATGAAAATTCGTATTTCTTTTTCTTCTTGATTTTTACGAAATTTCCTCTTACATAACTAAATCCTAATACAACTATTTGAAATGGGTTTTGATAATTTAATCCGTTATGTTTAATTTGAATTTCCCATAAATAAGGGTAAACATTAGACTTACAGTCAGAACCATGAGGTCTTATTTTCTTGGATTCAGAAGAGTTGTTAGTAATAGTTCCTTTGAATTCAAGGCAGTTAGTTGTCATTGAGTCAATAGCATTAATTTTAAGAATCACTTCATTTTCTTGTGAATAACAAAAAGTCGTGATAACTAATAATGTTGTAAAAGTAAACGTTCTCATATCTTTTTATTTTTTTTGCTGTTGCGCATAACTTTATGGTAAAGATAAATACAGAATGCATTTTTTTAATGATAGAATTATTTTTCCAGTTGTCCGGCAGCCTCCACCAAACGGATAAACTCGCGCCGGTAACCATGATCATCGTTATCAAACCCTTTTTTAGCTAACGCGATGACCTTATCGTAAGTGGCATCACCTTTGAAATCAGAATTTTTAAGAAGCTGGCCGAACATTGCAACGGCAGCTGCGAAACTAAAATCTTTTGTCATCTCCTTCTTCGTATTATCAGGGATAAGGGGTATTTCCATTAAAGCGCTTTTGTTGCTGCCGGTATTTTTATAACGGAGTTTTACCGTCAGCATTTCTGCCGATACATCGGTTTTCGAAGGTTTAATACTCGGCTCTTTCTGATATTTGAGCGGATCTACCGAACCAAATCCATCTTTGATGCCAAAAGGGATGATTTCGTACAACGCCGTAACAGTATGTCCCGAGCCGAGTTCGCCGGCATCTTTCGTATCGTCATTAAAATCTTCCTTGTTGAGCAAACGACTCTCATAACCCACCAGCCGGTAGGCATTTACCTGTGCCGGATTGAATTCTACCTGAATTTTCACATCCTTGACTACCGTGTACATGGTGCTGCCAAATTCATTGACCAATACCTTATTAGCTTCCTGAAGATTGTCGATATAAGCATGGTTTCCATTCCCTTTTTCGGCCAGAGTTTGCAATTTACTGTCTTTATAATTGCCCATGCCGTAGCCCAAAATAGTGAGATAAACCCCCGATTTACGCTCCGATTCAATGAGGCTCTCCAACTCACTGTTTGACGAAACACCTACGTTAAAGTCACCATCGGTACAAAGTATGATCCGGTTGTTTCCTTCTGTTATAAAGTTTTTCCGTGCAATTTTATATGCCAGCTGGATGCCAGCTCCACCCGCAGTAGAACCTCCTGCACTCAAATTGTCGATGGCCTCGCGGATTTTCTGCTTATCGTTGCCCGATGTAGAAGGAAGAACTTCACCGGCTGCACCTGCATACACCACAATGGAAACACGGTCGTTGTTGCGTAAATTATTGGTCAACAGTTTTAACGATGATTTCACCAGATCCAGTTTATTTACATCCATCATCGATCCCGAGACATCGATCAGAAAAACAAAATTGGATGCCGGAAGTTTTTCTGATGGAATTTCGAGCGCTTTTACACCGATCCGCACTAATTTATGGGTTGCATTCCACGGGCAGTCAGCCAATTCAGTTACAATACTTACCGGATGATCTCCTTTGGGTTGCGGATAACTATACGAAAAGTAGTTGATCATCTCTTCAATCCTTACAGCATCCTTCGGAGGCATTTGGCCCTGATTGATCATTCGCCGGACATTAGAATACGATGCGGCATCCACATCGAGAGAAAATGTGGACAAAGCTTCTGACAGCACAGGAATAAACCGGTTTTCCTTATACGTTCCATACTCCTCGGTATTATCTGTGTTCATAACAGGCTGGTATAAGCAGTTATATCCATAATTGGATGCTATCCTAACACCGGCAACTTTCCCCTGCAATGCCGTTGAAACAGAAGTATTCAAAACGTTGGAAGTGCTTCCGGTAAAATCTTTTTTTGTTTCTATACAATACCCCACAGCTACCACTTCGTTCAATATCTGGGTATCCTCCTTGAGAACAACATTTATTACAGAATCTTTCACTTTCACTTCTTTGGCTTCAAATCCAATAAATTTAAACACCAAAGTCTGCCCTTTTTTGGCTTTCAACCAGTAATTACCGTTTACATCCGTGAATGTAGCATTGTTCGTTTTTTTCTGCTGAACACTGACTCCTATCAGAGGGTTTTTACTGGAATCGGTTACAGTACCTTTTACTACGATATCCTGCGCAAAAACCATTACCGGAAATAAAACCGGCAAGCATACCATTTTTAAAAATCGGTTGTTCTTCATAATATTTTTTTTATTTTATTGTGTTGATAAATTGAATTTCGGGTAAAATACATACCGGCAACAGTCGTTGTCGTATCTGCCTTTTGACTTTTAGATACAATTTATCTTCAAATTCCATAAACAGAATAAAATATTTTTCTAATTTTGTAAAAGGATATCTTGTCAGAAAAGTATAAACTATTGAAAAACAACAGAAAAATATCAACGCTTACAGATGATGAATTACTAGGATGGTATATCCAGAGTAACGATGCGTTGTATTTCGGCGAGTTATACAAGCGATACATTCCTAAAGTATATGGTCTTTGCCTTAGGTACCTGAATGACACCGAAACCGCCCGCGATGCGGTAATGGATATTTACCAACAACTCATAACAAAGGTGCTGCAATACAAAATAACAAATTTCAATGCCTGGCTTTATTCAGTAGCTAAAAACCATTGCCTACATATTATCCGAAAGGGGGAAAGTACAACTTTTATTAAAATTGATGATGCTTTTGTGGAAAATGAAGATATTTTTACTCTATTCGATGTAAATTCCACAAAAGAGGAAACTGATGCTTTGGAACACTGCATGACAACCCTTTCGGACGAACAAAAAATATGCATCAGCCTGTTTTATTACGAAGAACAGTCATATGCCGATATTTCGGAAAGTACCGGATATGAAACCGGGAAAGTAAAAAGTTACATTCAGAATGGTAAAAGAAACCTGAAAATTTGCATTTTAAAAGTACTTGACAAAAACTGGAAACGGTAATCAAATAATGAATTTAAAGGAATACATATTAGGAAAACGGAATGGAAAAGAGGCTAACCGGTTAGAACGGGAAGCCTTGAACGATCCGTTTTTGCAGGATGCTATCGAAGGATTCGAAAGTGTTCCGGGAGATCATTTTTCGGTTATCCACCAGCTCGAACAAGAAATAGACCAACGGAACGCCAATAAGCATTTCAGGCTTTTCAGATGGCGAAATGTGGCTGTAGCTGCTACCATCGCGTTGTTGCTGGGTACCGGTACATTGTTCTTGTTCAGGCCTCAACCCATGAAACAACCGGTAACAACAAAAAATAATATGCCGAAGGGGGTGGCAGCACCGCATGTTTCAATAACCGATTCGATGAATAAAACAAACGTTTCGTTCAAAAAGAAAACATCCCTCAATCGTATTACCTTTGCAAAAAAATTAGTGGATAAGGCAAGTCTGCTGCCCGTAAATGAGCAACAGCCAAACGTTGCAACCCTCCATCAAACGGAAGATTTTCAAGCAGACAAAAGTATGCAATCTTTAGCCAATGTAAATTATAAATCAGATACAGATTCGTTTAACGCCAAACGAATTGACGGGTTATCTGTCGCTGCCGCAGGTAATAATGCCAAAAAACCGAACAGTACTTTGCTCCAAAGCCTGAAAACTGACGGAAACTACATCCATGGTAAAGTTTTAGACGAAAATGGAGAACCTATCGCTGGTGCAACAATCAAATATAAGGTTGAGAATAAGGCAGCTATTACTGATATGTATGGTAATTTCGTACTGCCAAAACCTCAATCTGAAAACGATAAAATCATAACATCGTACATTGGATATGAAAAAAGTGAAACCATCGCTTTCAACAATACAACCATTCACTTAAAACCGGATCAGTTGGCTTTAAATGAAATGGTAGTGGTTGGTTATGGAACAAAGAAAAAGAAAAGTACAACAGGAAGCATTGCCAGAAAATCGGATACAGATTCTGATATCGAGCTTCAGGGAAAAATATCCGGTGTAGTTACGAGTAGCCACAAAATTTCCTTTGGAAAGGAAGAATTCATAAAATATTTTTTGAACAACTTTAAAAAGGAGATTTGCACCGATCAAAAGGGTAAGATAACAGCTAAATTCCACATAAATGATAATGGGGCACCAGTGGATGTGGAAATCATCAACTGCAATTGTGTTGAGTTGGAAACCGAACTGAGGCACTGGTTAAATTCATCACCCACATGGACGAAAACCGGAGAGGATGTGAAGCTGACAATTAAATTATAATTGATGAAGGCTGAACAACGCTATTTAACCATAGAATATTACCTGTGAATGACAACAAAACAAAATTAAAACGTTGATTTACAGATGCATTTATATTTACTCAAAAATAGCGGATATTTCCTTGGTTTTTTATTGCCGGACGAAAACATTCCGCTATTTTTGCATAAAATTTCAATGTTAATATGGATTCCATTGCCGAAATATACCGGATAGGATACGGCCCGTCAAGCAGCCATACCATGGCTCCATCGCGGGCTGCCGAACAATTTCATCACGCTCATCCCGAAGCTGATAAAATAAGGATAACGCTTTATGGCAGCCTTGCCGCTACCGGCAAAGGGCACCTCACCGACAGAGCCATCCTCAGCCGCATAACCGATAAACCTGCCGAAATTGTTTGGAAACCCGATGTTTTTCTTCCGTTTCACCCCAACGGTATGTTATTTGAGTCGCTGGACAATGCCGGCAATGTTAACGCCTCGTGGAAAGTATTCAGTGTAGGTGGAGGGGCGCTGGCCGAAGAAGGAGCCAGTGTGAACCCGCACAAAATATATCCTTTCGCAAATATGGAGGAAGTTATGGAGTATTGCGACAAGGAAGGAATGGCCTTTTGGCAAGTGGTGGAACAATTTGAAGGCTCCGAAATTAACAACCATTTGAAAAAAGTATGGCAAACAATGTCCGATGCCGTCGAACGGGGCCTCGAAAACGAAGGTACATTGCCCGGCATACTAAAACTACAACGCAAAGCATCCAATTACTATATAAAAGCCAAAGGCTACAGCGATTCCCTACAACGTCGCGGGCTGGTGTATGCCTACGCATTGGCCGTATCGGAAGAAAATGCCGGTGGCGGGCTTATTGTTACGGCGCCTACTTGTGGCGCCAGCGGCGTAGTTCCAGCTGTGTTGTACCAGTTGAGGCAGTACCACCAGTTCTCGGAGGCTCGTATCTTGCGGGCATTGGCCACTGCCGGCCTGATCGGGACGATGGTAAAAGCCAACGCCTCTATTTCGGGTGCCGATGTGGGCTGCCAGGGCGAAATCGGGACGGCTTGTTCCATGGCCGCCGCGGCTGCTGCCCAGCTTTTCGGAGGTACCAATACGCAGATTGAATACGCCGCAGAAATGGGAATGGAGCACCACCTTGGGCTTACCTGCGATCCGGTGGCTGGGCTGGTACAGATTCCATGCATCGAACGCAACGCTATGGCTGCCGACAGGGCTTTCAACTGTTGTACCTATTCGTTGCTTTCGGATGGGAAACACCGTATTTCGTTCGACCAGATTTGCAATACCATGCTCCGTACAGGTAAAGACCTGGCTTCTTCCTACAAGGAAACCGCGAAAGGAGGTCTGGCTGTGCTGAAAGATATTTGCTGACAGGATTATTCGTCCAGATCGATCAATTTCGAAGATTCTAACCCTGTACAATGTTCCGATTTGTACAGGGTTTTCTTTTTATGCAAGATAAAAGTCAATTTATTAAAATAAAATATCAATTTTATTGAATATAATATCAATATTATTTATTTTAATTTTGATATTATAAAACAAATATATAACTTTGTCGGTATAAAAATAAAACAAAGTAATATGCTACCAGTTTATTGTCCGAGTTGCCACAACGAATTAAAAGTAAAATGCCTGAAGTGCGATCATTGCCAGACGGAAGTGTCGGGGAGTTACGAATTACCTTTGCTGGCGCTCCTGTCCAATGATGATCAACAGTTTATAGTTCGCTTCATGAAGTCGAGCGGTAGCCTGAAAGAGATGGCTACGGCCATGAAACTGAGTTACCCAACGGTCAGGAATATGCTGAACGACATTATCGGTAGAATATCGGGAATGGAAACCAACAACGATTAAATTTTAAAAAACGATATGAATAAAAAGGAAAGCTTCGGTTTGCTGATAAATCCCTTCACCCGCATTGCCGGTTGGGAAGCTGTATTCGCTGGTCTGATCATCAACTTTTTGATTGTATTTTCGGGCTGGTACGGCCACATGATTTTCGATGGCGCCATTGATATCCATTTAGTACCAACCATCGGATTTGGGAATGCCCTTGCACTTTATGGAGCTGGGCTTGTCGCCTTGTTGCTCTCCATGCTGGCAGCCTCGTTTTTCACATCTAAATCATTTCGCTTTATCGATGTTGCCGGAACGCTGTTGCTATCCAAAACACCTTATCTGCTGGCAGCGCTGTTTGCCCATTTTGTAACCATGCCCGATATGGTCAACCTCGTTCGCGATCCTTCCATCCTCCTTAAAGCCGGTTCATTTATCATCCTGCTGATATTGATTTTGATCGTTACCGTATGGCATATAACATTGATGTACAATGCCATGAAGGTCTCGTGCGGTGTAAAAGGGAATAAATTCACCGTTGTATTTATCCTGGCTTTGTTTATTGCCGAAATCGTTTCAAAAACAATTATTTACTTTTTTATAAAATAAGTGATGCATCAAAATATATTTACAAAATGAGACACAAGATATTTTTTGTATTGATGTTAGCCGTTGTTTCCCTTTATGCACAGGATGTTACCGGTGACTGGAACAGCATACTCAACGTACCGGGAGCCAAACTGACCCTGGTGTTTCACATTGCCAAAAACGCCAATACCTATTCGGCCACTTTGGACAGTCCCGATCAGGGAGCGTTTGGTATTCCGCTAACATCGGTAAGCTCGGTTCAAGATTCATTGGTGATGACACACGGGATGGCCCGCATCCGTTACGAAGGTGTTTTTATAAACAACGACTCCATTTCAGGCACGTTTACTCAGGCCGGTCAGTCATTTCCGCTCGGGTTAAGCCGGAAAGAACTAAAGAAACCGGTTGTGAAAAGGCCACAAAACCCTCTTCCACCCTATCCTTACATTTCCGAAGAGGTTACTTTTATCCATCCCGTCGGAAATTTCAAACTTGCGGGCACACTCACCTACCCCGCTTCCGGAAGTAAGTTCCCGGCCGTAATACTGATTACCGGCAGCGGCCCTCAAAACCGCGATGAAGAACTGTTGGGACATCGTCCGTTCCTGATTTGGGCGGATTACCTTACCCGGCACGGAATAGCCGTATTGAGATTCGATGACAGGGGCTGTTTCCAATCAAAAGGCGACTACGCCTCGGCAACGAGCTTCGACTTCGCTACCGATGCCGAAGCGGCCATAGCTTATTTGAAAACCCGAAAAGAGATTGACAAGAAGAAAATTGGTCTGATGGGACATAGTGAAGGAGGCCTGATAGCTCCACTGGTGGCGTCGAGAGACAAAGATGTAGCTTTCATCGTTATGTTGGCAGGCCCCGGTATTTCAGGTAAAGACATCCTGCTCCGTCAGCAGGAACTGATTGCGCGTGCCGAAGGGATGGACGAAAGCGATATTGCCGCCAATGCCGAAACCAACAGAAATATTTTCGACAAGGTAGAAACCCTTCAAAACAACGATAGCCTGCGTAAGGCACTGGATATTTACCTTCGCAAGCGCGTGCATGAAAGCTCCAGCAAGGTTGTTCCCAAAGGAATAAATGCCGATGATTTTATCGAAATGGAATTGAAAATGATCGTCAATCCGTGGATGCTCAACTTCATCAGGTACAATCCCGCTCCTGCATTGTCAGAAGTGAAATGTCCGGTGTTAGCGATCATAGGTAGTAAAGATTTACAGGTTCCGGCAAATGCGGACATCCCGGCAATACAATCGGCTCTGAAAAAAGGGGGGAATAAGAACTATATGGTAAAAGAACTCACCGGATTGAATCACCTGTTTCAGGAATGCAAGACCGGTTTGCCAAACGAATATGGGAGTATTGAACAAACGGTTTCGCCCGTTGCGCTGGAAACGGTTACCAGCTGGCTGCAATCGCTGTTGAAATTAAAATGAAACGTTTATTTTGAACAAATATATTTTCCATCATTGAAGTGTGCCTGACTTTTACACGCCGGAAACAACAGACATGCTTCTTGCTTATGTGTAAACAAAAATCATAATCATCGTAGTAAAAAAAACAGACAACTCTACTGTATCGAAAAAAAGCCGGAATGTCCAGAATAAACATGAACATTCCGGTTTTTTTATTTAAAAAAAATATCCTGCATGATATTCAGTTTATTCGTTTTATTTACAAACCTATAACTATATTCTTATCAACAGTAATATTTACAAACAAAGTGTTTCGAAACTTTAAAATCATATTTAATTTTTACATTAACAAAATCTTTTATATATTTGCATAATATTGATTTATAAATATTTATTGTTTATCTCACGCTCTAAATATTAAAACAAGGAACACTGTTAGAAAACGTTATAAACTTTTATTAGGTTATTTATCTGAAAAAAATTAATAAGAAATGGCAATTTGTTTCTAATATATAACAATATGATGTTTTCAATATTTGATTCTTACATCTTTCCCGATATCATCATTGGGATTTTGGTAATTGCATTAGCTTTATGGATTTTAACAATGTCGAGAAACATAAAGTACATCAAGGAAAAAACATGCTCGAACGATATAATTATAGAGGCGCAACTGAAAGTGATAGAAGGAAAATATGAAGAAGCGAAACTATTGATAAAAAACGCGTTTCTGAAAGACTGCGTGAAAGAGATGAATATGTGGACACCGGGCAGCTACAAATGCGAGAGCCACATTCTGGATTTGGAAAACCGCTATACCCGGCACTTTATAAAGACCTGCCCCGATATCAGCAAAGAATATTTGCACACGGTGTACCTCCGGCTAATGAAGTTTTATTCGAAACGAATCTCAGCAACCGAAACCGAAAGCAAACCGGAGCAAAACAAAGAAAAATAGTGGCGGAAACCATGGTTGTATATCAAATCAATATTTACGTATCCGGGTGAAAGTTCATTTCAATGTCCAAGGGCATTGAATCGGGCTGTTTTAAAATAAGATTACGGGGTTAGTACTGAATATCAAGTGTTAGAGTCGCCATATTGTCACTTACATTTCCCAAAAACTTTGAATAACCCGTTATATTTTTTTTGCAAAATATTTCCTTATTTCTCGCTCACATAAAACGGACTTGTAAGTTTACCCTTTCATGTAAGTTTCGTTGAGGATGTTTTCTTATATTGCTCATTATAAGAATACAAAACCTGTTCAAACTTTTTTATGAATGACTATGCCAACATTTCTCACACTCCTCACTTTTCATTTTTCCATACCTTGCAACGCCATCATATCACTACAATTTCTTTCGTACGCGAGGGCTGATCGACATTATTTTCGTAAAAGTCGATTTTATAAATGCCTGGCGAAGTAAAGATAAAGGGCAAGTCGCTTGCTTTCCCGGTTTCAGTTACTGTATAAACCTGCCATTGCTTGGCCGAATTGTATTTTTCTATGTTCCAGTTGGTTGCGGCACTGTCAGTTTTCCATGTACCACCTCCATTAACAATTACTTTCAACGCTCCACCCGACGACACCTCGGCCCGCATCGAATTGGTTAAGTCTGATACTACTTTGGTAATGCTGTCATTCAGGATATTGGGGCCGTAAGTTCCATTTAATGGATATTTGTATTGGAGCGCACTCCCTACGACCAATGATTTCACCCGGGTTGGGGCTACCGCATTGTTTTCGTAATACTCTACTGTTATGTTTGTAAAAACATTGGATGTAAAAAATGCCAGGTATAGATCATTCGGTTTACCACTTTCCTTCACCTCAAACTCCTGGCTTTTAGTAGTTGTATTATAAGGACTTACCAACCAGTTTACAGTTAACGTGGAAAAATTGTCGGAAACCGCCCAAATATTATCGCCCTTAAGTACAATTTTAAGATTGGTACCTTTGGGCAATCCGGCTGTCATGGAATAAGCTATGTAATTCAGGCCTTTAGGGATATTTTTAACCGTGTCGTTCAGTAAATTCAAACCATAATTTCCTGATACTGGATAAGTAATATTTTTCGAAGGGGTATAAGTTGATTTTGTAATAAATGTTTGTACCTGCTTTTCGAAATCCGGCACTACTTTATTGGTTAAGCCAAGTTCAGCGTACTTAGCCTCTAAATGGCGGCGAATTTCATTTAAGTTGAGCAACCGGGCATTGTCGATCAACGTGGAACAAATCGTCGGATTATCCAGCTTCCCATCCGATTTTATATCAGTAATGATGTTGCCCATTAACTCGGACATCTCGGCGGTAGTGGAGGAGCCTTGCAAAATACACGAAACAGCAAGCAGAACGGCATTGTTTTCGCCGTCCGAAGTTAAATTCAGACTTTCGGAAGCAGAATCAGTAGCTAACGTCAGATTAAAAATATTCAACACCTCCTGCTGCGCCTGCTTCTTGGCAACCGCAAACGTCAGCTTCTGTTGCTGAACCAAATACTCTACCCTGTTTTTCTCTAAATGGGTCAAAACATTTACGTTAGCCGAATTTTTTTGCGAAACATCCGCCAACGCATATAATGTCAGCGGGCCGGATGATGGTTCTCCGCTTACTTCGTTAAAATAGTACCCATCCGCTTTTATTTGTACGTAACTTGATAATAACTCCAGTTTTTTCTGTTCAAAACTACCCATATTGTCGGCAATTGTTGTGGAATAGATCCGTCCCGTTTGGTCGAGGTTATTATCCAACTCCGAAATAAGGACAGATGACCCGTTAATGAACGGCCCTTTCTGAACCAGACCTGAAAACACTTCCTTTTTGATGACTCCGTCCGATTTATTCTCCGCACTATCGCAGGAATACAGAAGGAAAAACGCAATGGAAACAACCGATAAAATACTTTTTGTTTTCATAAGACCTTAGTTGCTTTATTCGTATTTTTTTGAGATTTGATTTCTGTTTGTTCTTAGCCATTTTTATCATACCATTGGGAGATAAAGATCGTTGCCAAGTATCGTTACTTAAAACACAAAGGTTTCTTTAATCAATCAATAAATCCCTTTTCTTTCATTTTCTTTTCATCAATAAACAAGGCCATTCCTGTTTTCATTCGCTTAAACCCTTCTTTTTCATAGAATTTTTCCTTTCCTGGTGAAGCATACAGGATAAAATGACAATGAGGAGTATTTTTCACAATGGCTTGCATTATCGTCCTCCCAATTCCTTTCCCCTGATAAGCCGGCAAAACCGCGACATCGTATATAGCAGCCTGATATTCTCCATCCGATACAGCCCTTCCAAAGCCAACTAACGCATCATCATCGAATACAAATACAACCGTATGACTATTATTGAACGCTCGTTCGTGAATTTCACTTGTGTGATAACCCATTCCGCTTTTCTGGAGTATATCAGTTACCAGACTCCAATTAATATGTTTAGTGTCCCGTTGTAATCGTAAATTCATTTGCAATATGTCTATATATGATAACTTATTCTACTCTTTTTCAGGTCAAACTTCGCCCAAGAATTACGGCATTAGCTGTTTTTGGTAGTATCTGGGTAACGTATGGACAAGACCACATGCCAGTCGCGTCGCTTACCCTAAAAAGAGCGGGGTTGGCTGGCCTGCGTGCAAAGGCAGGGACATCTTTTATTTTAAGCGTTTCCATATTTGATAGCCCGAAATAAGTTTTGCGTAGGGTTAAGTTAATTTTGCACTCTAAAGTAGCAATTTTCTCCATCGCACACTTTACTCCTATCATCCAACGCTGAATGTCCTCTCCGAAATTAAATACTGTCTTAGACTAAGGAATATCAAAAAATGTATGCCAGAAGCAACATAACACAAATGGTAATGATAACTATAGTCATTCTTTAATCTCGTTAGGGTTGAAAAATGGCAATAGAATATCTTCAAAATTATATAAACCAGCTTTCTTGTTAATTAAGTTTTCTGCCACAAATATAACACCATTTCCAAATGCTTCTCTTGAAATTGATTCGTGAATAAGACGAACAGTTTGGTAGGGAAAACCAAAAATGACCTCATGTTTTCCAACAATACCTCCAGCTCGCACAGAATTTATATCTGACTTTTCTAAATCCAAAGCTTCAGCGATTTTTATTGCTGTTCCAGAAACTCCTTCTTTCCCTTTAAAATGCTCTTCAATAATTTCAATGTCTACCCAAGGCGCTATCTTTTTGAGAAATTTTGCTGCAAATAACAAATAATTCACGCCTAAAGTAATGTTTGGGGACCAAAAAACAGTTGTTGAAAGTGATAGTACTTTCAGAAGCTCTTTTTCTTTCTCAGTATAATGTGATATAGCTGAAATGATTTTAATCTTTCGTTCACTAGCTATTTGCCCGTATGTATATATTCCTGTTGTCGAAGAGAAATCAATAATAATATCGACAGGATGTTTGTCTAAAAGCTCTTGCATCGAAATAGCTACACTCGAATAAATTAGACCCGGCTCTTCAGAAGCAATCCCTAAATATTCTGGGACACTTCTGTGGTGCAATAATTTACTTTGCCTCAATACCCATTCAAGGCTAAATTCTGTATTTTGTAAAACCACTGAAGCAACTGCTTTTCCTGTTTTCCCGAATCCGATTAATCCAACTTTTATTTTTTCCATTTTTTTATTTTTTAGAGTTCTGACTAACTTCGAAAAATAGCTTTGATAATCAGATTGTTATAAAGTATGGATCTTTACTTAAATTTTCATTCATATTTATTTCCCCGATTTGCGTGTTAGCTTCACGACCCAATGGTTTTTCTATATAGGGGATTACCCATAACGGTTTATAACATGGTGTCTTGCGGAACCGCCAAGCCGTTTTTTTTATCCGGATAAACCAACATTGTTTACGTGAAAAAACACTCTAAAATCACTGAAAATTATATATTTGCGATTTGCACGATAAAGAACTTTGTTTTTCTGCCAAAGAAACAAAAACAATTTTCAACCGAGATTCACCGATTTGTTAGCAAAACAATCAATCACCTGTACCAAACTCTCGGGTTCTACCATTTGCTCCAGACAAAACATTTGTAGCTGGCTTTGTCCTTCGCCCTATTTATGTGCTGCATAAACTTGTAATTGAATATTTTATGCTATAAATTTACAAAAAACAAATCACATATACAAGTATTTAACTACCTCTTTTTTTCAGAATCAGTTTTTCCCTTCCAAAACATCCGTTAATGTTTTGGAACAACCAGACGGTTGGTGGCATGGTTAGTTACCAGTTTCAAAGCACTTTCCTTTCGAATTACAATTATTTTTGATACGCGCCGCTCAAATACTCACTGCACCAGAATTTAACTATACAGCATTTTAGGCAAAGTTTTTATTTACTTGTTCATTGAAATAATCTTCCAATTTATGTTTTCCATATTTAGGCGCTTGCATATCCATTACCATTGTAGTCATAAAGAATTCAAGTGGTCCATACGTTTTTGAACTTGTAAATGTCCGAACAATCCAAAGTGCAAATTTTCGAATCCAGTCAGGAAGATGTACAATTCCATTCGGTTTTGAAAAAGCTTTAAGTGCTAATGCTGCAATTTCATTTTGTGAAAGCGTATCAGGACCTCCAATATTTATTTCATTTTCATTCTGGTTTATTGAATCAACAATCACTTTTGCCAAATCCTCTCCATGAATTGGATTTAGCTTTAGTTTACCATCTCCAAATAGAAATATTTTTCCACTTTTCGCCATTTTAAGGAAATCTCCCATATCTGAGAAAAATCCATTTGGTCTGATTATACAGTATTCGAGCCCCGATGATTTTAAATAGTCACCTAATCTTTCTTTGGCTTCACAGATTTTCAAGTGTCTAAGCTTTTCACCGTTCAAAACTGAGATGTAAATAAATTTTTTAATTCCGCATTTTTTAGCTTCATCAATCAGATTTACATTTGCCTGGTAATCAACATCCATATAGGTCAGGTCATCCTTTTGTCTCGTAATCCCAACAGCACTAATTACAATTCGGACATCGTCAAATATATACTTCAATGTTTCTGGTTTTGTAACCTCAGCTTCTTTTATTTCAAGATTTCCATTATTAATTTTCACTTTGCCCGCATCTCGGACGATTATTTTTGTTTTTAAATTTCTGGACAGGAGTTCTTTTGTAATATATTTTCCTAAGTATCCAGTTGCTCCTGCAAGTAAAATCTTATCTTTTGTCATAGTTTATGTATTTTGAACTACTGCTGTCATTTAAAATTTTGCGCAGCCTGACGACCGAGGCTATGGGCATGTGCGCAACACCCGCTAAGTGAGCATTCGTCCAGCCTGTGGGCATAAAAGCAGATACCGTTTTTATATTTTTATTCCCGTTTATTCTTTCCAGTCTTTTACCGCGTATTTATAATTTTTTGAAATGCCCCAATGAGAAGTCAGAATATACTCCACATTGGGGATATTTGTGATTTTTGAAATTGACTTTGTTGCCATATCGTGGTCAAGGTCAAAGAACTTTACCGAGTGTCCTAATTTGCCACTGTGCAAACTTAAAATGTCACCAGTAAACAAATACTTGTCATTAACCTGAAAACACATTGAACCGCTTGTGTGTCCTTCGGTAAGGATGCATTTTATTCTATGCTTTCCTATTTCAAGTATTTGTTGGTCATCTAACAATATGTAATCTGTACGACTTAAACTATTATTAACGCCTGGTATTTTTTGTTTCTCTCCGTTAAGCATTTTTACTTCGTTTCTCGCCATATACAATTTGGCATTTGTAAATAATGGAATTCCAGCAACATGGTCCATATCCGAATGTGTTAGCAAAACAGCAATTACTTCTTCTGGTTTTATATTCAGTTTCTTTAATTCTGTTTCAATCACTTTCAAATCTTTTCCAGCGTCAATTGCAATATACCCTAAACTGTCTTTGATTAGATACATATTTACAAATTCATCTTTTATGGCAAATCCGTGTTCTGAAATTTTCCCAGTTTCCACAGGTGTCATTTTTGAAGTTTCGGAACTGAATTTATAAATAATTCCGCCTATTACTATTGCTACTATACCTACGAGTATTCCAACTCCAATAAGTGTTCTTTTAATCATTTTTTTCATTGTCTTTAAATTTTAAATTATTCTGTAAAAGTACAATGCCGAAATAGCCTAAAACGATAACAAAAGATACAAAATTAAGAGGTTTGCTTTTTTGCCAAACGATTTCTGATGCGACTTAACGAAACCCTTGTAATTCCCAGAAAAGATGCAATTTGGTGTTGAGGGATTCTTTGCAATAATTCTGGACGGTCTTTTTGAAGCATCAAATATCTTTCTTCCGGACTATTTAGAAGATAAGAAATAAATAAATCATGCAATAAAATAAATCTTTGCTCAATGGCTTTTCTGATGAACTCATTCATTTTCGGAAATATTTCATACAATCTTTCTTGTCCTTCGTGAGTTAGTACCAAAACCTCACAATCCTCTAATGTTTCTATTGCAACTTTGCTGGGTTTTCTTGAGAGATAACTATCGTAAGAACCCGCAAACATATTTTCTGTAAAAAAATAAGTAGAAAGTTCTTCATTATCTTTTTCGCAATAAAGCCTTATGCAACCTTTTATAATGTAAAACACTTCGTTTGATACTTTCCCAATGTTCAAAAGAATAGTTTTTTTCTTAAAGTTTTTGAGCTCAAAATAAGGCATAATGATTTCTAATTCACTGTCGTTAAAGCCAGTAAATTGTCTAAAAACATCCATTTTTTCAAGTTCTGTCATATCTGTTGTTTTAATATTATCTTACTTCACAGTTGTTTTTTTTTTGATTAAGTTATAGTTACCCTTATTTTAGCATATCTAATATAATTGGTTTCAACCCACTAAAGAAAAATTCAACTGCAATAACCATTACTATTAAACCCATAATCCGCATCATAACATTAATACCAGTTTGCCCCAATAGTTTTATAAGTTTTGACGAACTATATAAAATAAGATAAGTGAAGGCCGTAATTAAACTAATGGAAATGAGTAAAATACTTTTCTTTATTAATGTTGTAGCATCCTCCATTAGTACAATGGCATTGGTAATGGCACCCGGTCCGCAAATCATTGGAATAGCCAAAGGAGTAATGGAAATGTCAGTTATATAGTTTTTCACTTCGTCATCTTTAATTTTCACCTGACCAAGTCGGGCTTGAAGCATATCCATTCCCATTATAAAAAAGATTACACCTCCCACAACCCGAAAACTGTTCACGGAGATTCCAAAAAACTTAAACAATAATTGTCCTGTTAAGGCGAAGGCAATAATGGTGAAAAAAGAAACTATGGAAGCTTTTTTGGCTGTTTTATTGCGTTCTTCAACTGACAAATTTGCGGTCATTGACATAAAAACAGGCATAGTTCCTAATGGATTTATTAAAGTAAAGAATGAAGTGATACACAAAAGTCCGAATGATATTGTATCTGTCATAATATTGTTTGTACTATTCTATTCAAAATTAGTTAGTTTGCTTTCGTTATATATTAATCTAAAAGCTATTCTTTTCGTCAAAAAAGTTGTTCGACGCATCGTTCTCTTTTTTCCACACTGCCGCCTGTTAGCGGCTGGCGATTATTTTTGTCGAACAGGTATCCATATTTCCTCTTCTGAATCTGGATCAGCGTTTTTATATTTGGCACCCAGCACTTCAAAATGAGGCCTGTTATCCAACAAATAGTCCGAATTTGGAAGCCAGGTTTCAAAAATATATTGAAAAATACTACTGTCAGTGCTTGATCCTTTATAATCAAAAACTGCATAAAGTCCACCTCCCAGGATATATGTATCCATATCTTTGGGTACATTATCGAAATCTATAACCTCAATTGTGGCCCATTTCTCAAAATCATTTGCAGGATTAAATCCGGTGAAATAATTAGTATTATAAATCCGCATTGAAATCAGATCATTTGAAACATTATTCGCTATTTCTTCACGCCTGGGCATAAAGCTTCTCCATAGCTCTCCAGTCTTGTTGTCAGACAAACTCATTGTTAATCGTTTACCTACCAGTTTCTTCCCTTTTAATGTCTTTACTCTTGGTTCCATTTTGCTCATATTGTATTAGTAGTGATTTTGTTACGCTTGTCGTTAACGCACGGAGCTAACTGCCGGAATGCACTGCTTGCCCCGTCTCAAGGGGGTCAGCCAGCCTGTGAGCGAGGCGTGTGTTAGGGGTAGGTGTTTTTTTCTGTAAGTCTGTCTCTTATTCGTAAGATTCTACTTCAGATTCGGTAATATATAAGTTTTAGTTAAGAAGTACTTTATTCGATTGTTAATCTGCATAATTAATTCTTTTTTTATAGTTTCCAGCATTTGTTCATCAAATGTTCTTTTGTCTTCCGGCATTTTAAATTCTTTGAGGTTTACAAAAATCTTACTTCCTAAATTATAATATTCTAATCTTTGATTGTTTAAAATACGATAAGCATCAAAATTAATTGTCGTAAAAACGCCGTGAGCAGATCCTCGACTATAAAATCCGCTTGAGTTTTTCAGCATAGCCGAATTACTCATTTCATTTGATATATCAATATTGTTGATTATGATTAGATAATCGTAACCGATTTGTTGTTCTTTAATCCAATTTTTATACTCTTTGCTTTGTCCCCAAAATCCAAAAGCGTGTTTCCTTATTTCATCTGGAGCGCTTATAATGTGTGTTTCAAATGAAGTACCGAGATAAGCAGAAAGCTTTTCTTCAATAATTTTTGAAAGAGGAATTCCTGTTTTTAGAGTGTCAGTAAAATTCGAAAAAGCTGTAAGCCCTAAGTGGCAGTGTACAATAGTTGTGTCTTCAAGAGAAACGATAAGTACTTTTTGAGTCTGAGCAGTTATTGTCAAACTACTTATTCCTAAACATAACAACATGAGCTTCTTGTAAATTAAGTTGAACTGTTTCATAAAATTAGATTATTAAGTTATTTGTTTCTGTATTCATATAGGTTGTTTTAAGAATTCTGACTAATTACCACATAAGTCTTTGATTTTCAGTAATAGTTTTTTGGTCATTAGCTTCGTAACTCAAAGGAAATTTTTCCTTTTTCCGGATTGCGGCTAACGAGAGTCTGCGCAAAAACTCCCTTCATCATTTATATATTCGGATACCTGACTGAGAAAAAATCCATCTGCGCCATTCTCAGCGATTCTATTTTAGTTTTTGCGCAGTCTGACGACCGAGGCTATGGACATTTGGCGGTTTGCGGGAGCGTTCGCTGTCGTGAAACGACAAAGTGAATGCGGGAGCAAATACCGCTAAATGCACTGCTTGCCCCGTCTTAACGGGGGCAGCCAGCCAATGCCAATAGGCGGGTGTTATGGGCTAGGTGTTTTCTTTTCGTTCGTTTTTTGTACGTTGTATTATCATTCCATTGTGTCGTTCTTTGCAAACTCTATTTCCTTTAAAAACAACTCTAGTTTTGTCATTTGCTCTGGATCTGCGTTGTTCTTCAATAATTTAATATTCTCAACCCATTTTTCGCCTTTATCTTTTCGTTCAGACAAATAACATTGAATTCCTTGAGCATAAAATTTAATTTGTTGCTCATTCATATTGGATAGTCGATTCAAAAATTCACCATTAAATTTGTCAATATTTTTTACTAAATAGATGCCCATATTTTGGTGGAAAACTACTTCTAAATTGTCTAAGACATGGTTCAATACTACAAAATAATAATCTCTGGTGTCTTTATTATTCGAGCTTAAACTATCTATACAATTATACAATCCCTTATAGTCATTTACCATTATACTATCTTTTAATATTAACATCGCAAAATCTTTCGTTGGAATGTTTGATAAGTAATAATAACTATGAGTGTCTTTCAAAGAATCATTATTAGTTGAGTTTGTCGATTCAACTTTAATCTGATTTATTAAATTTGTTTTGGTGTCACTAACTTTGGTTGTCTGATTATGATTCGTGCAACTAACTGCAAAAAACACAAAAAAATAAAGTGTCTTTTTCATATTCTCTTTCAATTGAAAGTCATATTTATTGTCATTTTTTCTTTTACACATTCTTTCGTATAATGATAATATTCTTGTCTTCTTTTCTTTTTTTCTCAGCTTGCCCATAACGAGAGTCTGCGCAAAAACTCCCTTCATCATTTATATATTCGGATACCTGACTGAGAAAAAATCCATCTGCGCCATTCTCAGCGATTCTATTTTAGTTTTTGCGCAGTCTGACGACCGAGGCTA